>Ga0160459_100018_pt1 | contig 386190 bp, 348 predicted proteins | sample HID1973K_E6MG_FD_108208 | JGI IMG/M metagenome (GOLD analysis project Ga0160459, IMG submission 108208) | Enriched mosquito-associated microbial communities from UW Madison campus, WI, USA - HID1973K_E6 MG | ecosystem: Host-associated > Arthropoda: Insects > Digestive system > Unclassified ...
AGGAGCTTGCCGCAGAAGTGGTCTTCCAGCCCGGCGCGGATGATCTGCTTGCCGTCGTACAGGTACTCGGGCCCGATGAAGCCGACCACCGTGTTCACCAGCAGCGGCTGGTAGCGCCGTGCCAGCGCATAGGCGCGCGCCTCGCAGGTCTGCTGGTCGACGCCGTGGTGCGCGTCGGCCGACAGCGCGCTGCCCTGGCCGGTCTCGAAGTACATGACATTGCGGCCCACCGTGCCGCGCGCGAGCGATTGCGCGGCGGCGTGCGCCTCGTCGAGCAGCGCGGGCGTGATGCCGAAGGCGCGGTTGGTCGCTTCGGTGCCGCCGATCGACTGGAACACCAGGTCGATCGGCACGCCGCCCTCGATCAGGCGCAGCGTGTTGCTCACATGGGTCAGCACGCAGGCCTGGGTCGGGATCTCGAAGCGCGTGATGACCTCGTCGAGCATGCGCGCCAGCCGGGCCAGGGCGCCCAGGCTGTCGCTGGCCGGGTTGACGCCGATCACCGCGTCGCCGGCGCCCAGCATCAGGCCGTCGAGCATGGAGGCGGCAATGCCGCGCAGGTCGTCGGTCGGGTGGTTGGGCTGCAGCCGCACGGCAATGCGCCCGGGCAGGCCCAGCGTGTCGCGAAAGGCGCTGACCACGCGGCACTTGCGCGCCACCGCGATCAGGTCCTGGTTGCGCATCAGCTTGGAGACGGCGGCCACCATCTCGGGCGTGAGCCCCGGCGCCAGCGCCGCCAGCACGGCGGGCGTGGCCTGCTCGGACAACAGCCAGTTGCGGAATTCGCCCACCGCAAGCGGCGTCACCGGCGCGAAGGCCGCGGCGTCGTGCGTGTCGATGATCAGGCGCGTGATGTCGTCGGCTTCGTAGGGCACCAGCGCTTCTTGCAGGAACTGCGCGAGCGGCACCTCGGCCAGCGCGTGGCGCGCGGCCATGCGCTGGCGGTCGCAGCCGGCGGCCACGCCGGCCAGCGCATCGCCCGAGCGCAGCGGGCTGGCCATGGCCATGAGCTGCTTGAGGTCGTCGAAGTGGAAGCTCTCGGAGCCGATGCGGGTGGCGTAGCGCATGCGGCGATGGTGACCGCATTCGCGCGATCGCTCAAGGCGGACGCCGACAGCCGCCTGTCGCTGGCTATCATCTTTCGGCGAGTGCCGGGGGGCCTCGGCGAGCGGCGCACGGTGCGTGGCTCGCGGCCGACGAAGACAAGAAAGCGAGACCCGCATGTCCGACCCGACGCCGGCAGCCGCGCCGACCCTGCATCGCGCCCTGCGCACGCGCCACCTGACGATGATCGCCATCGGCGGCTCGATCGGCACCGGGCTGTTCGTGGCTTCCGGCGCCACCATTTCGCAGGCCGGTCCCGGCGGCGCCTTGCTGGCCTACCTGCTGATCGGCGCGATGGTCTATTTCCTCATGACCAGCCTGGGCGAGCTGGCCGCCTACATGCCGGTGTCGGGCTCCTTCGCCACCTACGGTGCGCTGTTCGTCGATGAAGGCTTCGGCTTCGCGCTGGGCTGGAACTATTGGTACAACTGGGCGGTCACCATCGCGGTCGAACTGGCGGCCGCGCAACTGGTCATGCAGTACTGGTTTCCGGGCAGCCCGGGCGTGCTGTGGAGCGCGCTCTTCCTGGGGCTGATGTTCCTGCTCAACGCGATCTCGGTGAAGGGCTTCGGCGAGGCCGAGTTCTGGTTCGCGCTGGTCAAGGTGGTGACGGTGATCGCCTTCATCGGGCTGGGCGTGGCGATGATCTTCGGCATCCTGCGCGGCACGGCGTCGCCCGGCCTGGCCAACCTGCGCATCGGCGACGCGCCTTTCGTCGGCGGCCTGCCGGCCATGATCGGCGTGGCGCTGATCGCCGGCTTCTCCTTCCAGGGCACCGAGCTGATCGGCGTGGCGGCGGGCGAGTCGGCCGACCCGGCCCGCCAGATTCCCAAGGCGGTGCGCCAGGTGTTCTGGCGCATCCTGCTGTTCTACGTGCTGGCCATTGCCGTCATCGGCGTGCTGATTCCCTACACCGACCCCAACCTCATCAAGACCGAGATCGGCCAGGTCAGCGTGAGCCCCTTCACGCTGGTGTTCCAGCGTGCCGGGCTGGCTTTTGCGGCAGGGCTCATGAACGCCGTCATCCTCACGGCCGTGCTGTCGGCCGGCAACTCGGGCATGTACGCCTCCACCCGCATGCTCTACAACATGGCGACCGAGGGCAGGGCGCCGCGCTTCTTCGCGCGGCTCACGCGGCTGGGCGTGCCGATCAACGCCTTGCTGGCCACCACGGCGGTGGGCGCGCTGTGCTTCCTGACCTCGCTCTCCGAAAGCCAGAACGTGTACCTGTGGCTGCTCAGCCTGTCGGGCATGACCGGCTTCATCGCCTGGCTGGGCATTGCGATCTGCCACTATCGCTTTCGCAAGGGCCTGCTGCACCAGGGGCTGGACCCGGCGCGCCTGCCTTACCGCTCGCCCTTCTTTCCGTGGGGGCCGCTGTTCGCCTTTGGCCTGTGCCTGGTGGTGACGCTGGGGCAGAACTACGCCGCCTTCACGGCCGAGCGCATCGACTGGATCGGCGTGCTGTCGACCTACATCGGCATTCCGCTCTTCGCGGCCATGTGGCTGGGCTACAAGCTGGTGCGCAAGACCCGGTTCGTGCACTACGCCGACATGAAATTCAGCGATTCGCTGCGTGGCCCCCAGCCGGCCCGGGGCCGCGGCAATAATCGCCAGCTTTGACCCCGATCCTGGAGCTGCCGTGAAATTCGTTCTTCTTGCTGCCACCCTCGTTGCGTTCACCTCTGCCGCCTGGGCCCAGGGCAGCTCGCCGGTCACCACCGCCAGCGGCCTGGTCTACCAGTCGCTCAAGGAAGGCACCGGTGCCTCGCCCGCCGCCAGCGACACGGTGCGCGTGCACTACCGCGGCACCTTGCCCGGCAGCGGCAAGGAATTCGACAGCTCCTATTCGCGCGGCGAGCCGGCCGAGTTTCCGCTCGACCGCGTCATTCCCTGCTGGACCGAAGGCGTGCAGAAGATGAAGGTCGGCGGCAAGGCCAAGCTGACCTGCCCGCCCGCCATCGCCTACGGCGCAGCCGGCGCCGGCAACGGCCTGATTCCGCCGAACGCGACCTTGGACTTCGAGGTGGAGCTGCTGGCGATCAAGGGGCGCTGAGGCGGCCGAAGCCTCTCAGCCGCTGATCAGCTTCTGCACCAGTTCCGCCGTCGTCGCGGCGGCGTACTTGCGCATCAGGCGGGCGCGGTGGATCTCGACGGTGCGGTGGCTGATGCCCAGCGCCTTGCCCACTTCCTTGGAGGTCAGGCCGCGCATCACCTGCGCCGCCACTTCGCGCTCGCGCGGCGTCAGCTGGCCCTTTTCGGCGCGGCGGGTGCCCAGGTCCTCGAAGGTCCAGATGCCGGCCTCGTGCGGGGCGGCGCGGTTCAATGCGCGGCCGGTCACGTGGCACCAGAAGGTCTCGCCGCGGTGCGCGCCGGCCAGCCGCTTCATCATGCGGTTGTCGGCGTAGTGGCCGCTGGCGTTGAGAAAGGGCTCCATGCGCTTGCCGATGCGCTCGAACTCTTCCATGCTGGGGTAGAGCACGCTGAAGGACTGGCCGGTCAGCGCGCTGGCCTCTGCGCCGAACATCTCGCACACTTGTGCGTTGCATGCGACGATGGTGCGGTTGCGCGAGACGACCATGCCCACGGGGGCGTGTTCGAAGGCCAGCTGGTAATCAATTTCCTGCATCGGGTGTCACCACTACGAATTACTACGTATGTCAGTACGTAGTATCGTTGGGATCCCGTCCCCATCCCTCACCGAGGAGCACGTGTGAACAAGATTTATCCCAGCGCCGCCGAGGCGCTCAAGGGCGTCGTGGCCGACGGCCAGATGCTCGCCGTCGGCGGCTTCGGCCTGTGCGGCATTCCCGAGGCGCTGATCGAGGCCCTCAAGGACAGCAAGGTGCAGAACCTGACGGTCGTCTCCAACAACGCCGGGGTCGACGGTTTCGGCCTGGGCAAGCTGCTGGAAACGCGCCAGATCAAGAAGATGATCGCCAGCTACGTGGGCGAGAACAAGGAGTTCGAGCGCCAGTACCTGGCGGGCGAACTGGCGCTGGAATTCACGCCGCAGGGCACGCTGGCCGAGAAGCTGCGCGCCGGCGGTGCCGGCATCCCGGCCTTCTTCACCAAGACCGGTGTCGGCACGCAAGTGGCTGAGGGCAAGGAACTGCGCGAGTTCGACGGCGAGACCTACGTCATGGAGCGCTCGCTGGTGCCCGACGTGGCACTGGTCAAGGCCGACGTGGCCGACAAGGCCGGCAACCTGCGCTTTCGCCTGACGGCGCGCAACTTCAACCCGGCCGCCGCCATGGCCGGCAAGGTCTGCATCGTCGAGGTCGAGAAGATCGTGGAAGTGGGCGAACTGGCGCCCGACGACATCCATCTGCCGGGCATCTACGTGCACCGCCTGGTGCTCAACAGCACGCCGGAAAAGCGCATCGAGAAGCGCACGCTGAGCGCCAGCGCGCCGGTCGATGCCGCGGCCGCCAAGGTCGAGGCCCAGGCCGCCATCGCGCAGGCCGCCGTCGGCAGCGAAGTGCCGGCCGCGCCGAACACCGTCAAGAACAGCAAGGGAGCCTGACATGGCCTGGACGCAAGACCAAATGGCCGCACGTGCGGCGCAAGAACTCGAAGACGGTTTCTACGTCAACCTCGGCATCGGCATTCCCACGCTGGTGGCGAACTTCGTCGGCGACAAGGAAGTGTGGCTGCAGTCGGAAAACGGCATGCTGGGCATCGGCCCGTTCCCGACCGAGGCCGAGGTCGACGCCGACCTGATCAACGCCGGCAAGCAGACCGTGACCACGCTGCCGGGCAGCGCCATCTTCGGCAGCCACGACAGCTTTGCCATGATCCGCGGCGGCAAGATCAACCTGTCAATCCTGGGCGCCATGCAGGTCAGCGAGAAGGGCGACCTGGCCAACTGGATGATCCCCGGCAAGATGGTCAAGGGCATGGGCGGCGCGATGGACCTGGTGGCCGGCGTGAAGCGCGTGATCGTGCTGATGGAGCACGTGGCCAAGAAGAAGGACGGCAGCACCGACATGAAGATCCTGCCCGAATGCACGCTGCCGCTGACCGGCCTGGGCGTGGTGGACCGCATCATCACCGACCTGGCCGTGATGGACGTGACCCCGCAGGGCCTGAAGGTGGTGGAGCTGGCCGAAGGCGTGAGCTTCGATGAACTGCAGGGCAAGACGGGCGTGAAGCTCGTCCGCTGACGCACAAGGGGCCGGCCCGCCGGCCCGGGGCCGCGCATGCAGATCAACGAGTTGAAACGGCGAATGCGCGCGGCCGGCGCGGGGCCCAGCCACGAGCAGCGCATCCTGCGCCTGTGGTCGCACGCGTTGTCGCGCGACAGCGGCCGGCGCGTCCCGTCGAGTTTCTTCCCGTCCTCGCTGATGGCGGCGCTGCCGGCCATCGAGGCCGAGCTGGCGGGGCTGGCCCGGCTGCACTCGGTGCATCCCGGCGCCGATGGCTCCGAGCGCCTGCTGGTCACCCTGGCCGACGGCCAGACGGTGGAGAGCGTGCTGCTGCCGCGCGGCGGCCTGTGCGTTTCCTCGCAGGTGGGCTGCGCGGTCGGCTGCCAGTTCTGCATGACCGGGCGCGACGGCCTGCTGCGCCAGGTGGGCAGCGCCGAGATCGTGGCCCAGGTCGCGCTGGCGCGTGCGCGCCGGCCGGTGCGCAAGGTGGTGTTCATGGGCATGGGCGAGCCGGCGCACAACCTGGACAACGTGATCGAGGCGATCGAGCTGCTGGGCACGGTCGGCAACATCGGCCACAAGAACCTGGTCTTCTCCACCGTGGGCGATCCGCGCGCCTTCGAGCGGCTGGCGCAGGCGCGCGTGCGGCCGGCGCTGGCGCTCTCGCTGCACACCACCCACGCCGAACTGCGCCGCCGCCTGCTGCCGCGCGCGCCGCGCATCACGCCCGAGGAACTGGTCGAGGCCGGCGAACGCTATGCGCGCGCCAGCGGCTACCCGGTGCAATACCAATGGGCGCTGCTGGACGGCGTGAACGACGGCGCCGACGAGATCGAGGGCCTGGTGCGCCTGCTGGCCGGCAAGTACGCCGTGCTGAACCTGATTCCCTTCAACGCGGTGGATGGCGTGGCCTTCAGCCGGCCGGCGCGCGAACACTGCGAGCAGATGGCGCGCACGCTGCATGAGCGCGGCATCCTGACCAAGCTGCGCTGGTCGGCCGGGCAGGACGTGGATGGCGGTTGCGGCCAGCTGCGCGCGCGTGCGGCGGCCGCGCCGATCGTGCTGCACCGGTCCGACAACTGAGGCGCCGCCAGGCCCCGTCGAATATTTCGCTGGGCCTGGCCCGGATGGGCGACCGATTCGATGGATGATTCGCCTTTTGCAACGTCATCTTCCCGCACCATGTCCGCCGCCGATTCCACCCCCATTTCTACCGTGTCCGAGCTGGACCAGCGCCTGCTGCGCCAGGCCATCGCCCTGGCCGACGATTCGCGCCAGCGCGGGCGCCATCCCTTTGCCGCCCTGGTGGCCGACGAGCAGGGCAACGTGATTGCCAGCGCCGGCAACAACTCGATGCCGCCCGAGGGCGACCCGACGCAGCACGCCGAACTGGCGGCGGCGGCGCTGGCCGCGCGCCAGCTCACGCCCGAGCAACTGGCGCGCTGCACGCTCTACACCAGCGCCGAGCCCTGCGCCATGTGCGCCGGCGCGATCTACTGGTGCAACATCGGCCGCGTGGTGTACGCGCTATCCGAACACGCCTTGCTGGGCCTGACGGGCGACCACCCGGAGAACCCGACCTTCTCCTTGCCCTGCCGCGAAGTGTTCGCGCGCGGCCAGCGCGCCGTGACGGTGCTGGGGCCGATGCTGGAGGAAGAGGCCGCGGTCTCGCACCACGGCTTCTGGAAGTAGCGTCCGGCCGCCGCGTTGATTCAGCTCAACGCGCGGGCGCCGGCGCAACCGCCGGTGCGGGGGCCGCGGGCGCAGCAGGCGCAGGCGCCGCCGGCACCGGCGGAATCTGGAAGCTCCAGGTCTCGGTGATCGGCTGGCCGTTGCGCGACAGCGCTGCGCGCAACTCGGTCACCTGGGTCGGGTCCTTCACCTTCACGCGCAGCTTCAGGCGCCATCCCTGGATCACGGGGTTGGCCTGCAGGCTGCTTTCCAGCACCTCGGCGTTGGCATTGCTGCTGATCTGGCTTTCCATTGCCGCGTCGGGCGGCAGGTTGGCCAGCACCGGCCCTTCGAAGTCGACCAGCAGCGCGGTGCTGCCGTCCGGCTGGCGGATCAGGTTGGGCAGCAGGCGTTCGCCCTCGGTCTGGATGGTCTGGCGCACCCAGCTGTTGTTGGTGGCGTGCAGGGCCTTCTCGTCCATCGTCCAGTGCATGCGGTAGGCGAACTGCAGCATCTGGCCGCTCTGCACCGGCGCCTCGGGCGACCAGAAGGCGACGATGTTGTCGTTGGTCTCGTCGGCGGTGGGAATCTCCATCAGCGTCACGCGGCCCTTGCCCCAGTTGCCCTGCGGCTCGATCCAGGCGCTGGGGCGCAGGTCGTAGCGGTCCTTCAGGTCCTCGAAGTGATAGAAGGCGTGGCCGCGCTGCAGCAGGCCGAAGCCCTTCGGGTTGTCCACTTCGTAGCTGCTCACGGCGACCGCGCGCGGGTTGTTCAGCGGGCGCCAGATCCACTCGTCGTTGCCGGCGTGGATGGCCAGCCCGTTGGAGTCGTGGATGGCCGGGCGGAAGTTGCGCGAATGCTCCGGCCAGCGCTGGTTGGGGCCGTACAGGAACATGCTGGTCAGCGGCGCAATGCCCAGCGCGGCGACGTCGCCGCGCACGAAGATGTTGCTCTGCACGTCCAGCACCGAGTCGTTGCCCGGCGTCAGCACGAAGCGGTAGGCGCCGGTGGCGCGCGGCGAGTCGAGCAGGGCGTAGATCACCAGCTGCTTGTCCTGCGGCGCCGGGCGCTGGATCCAGTACTCGCGAAAGCGCGGGAATTCCTCGGTGCTCGGCGGCGTGGTGTCGATCGCCAGGCCGCGGCTGGACAGGCCGTACACCTGGCCCTTGCCGATCACGCGAAAGTAGCTCGCGCCCAGCAGGCTCATCACCTCGTCGAGCTTGCCCGCCTGGTTGATCGGCGCCAGCACGCGAAAGCCGGCATAGCCCAGTTGGCGCGTGGCCTGCTTGTCGATCTGCAGGTCGCCGAAGTCGAAACGCTCCGGCTCGTAGGGGATCTCGCGCGCCGTGCCGCCCACGATTTCGTTGATGCGCACCGGCGCATTGAACTGCATGCCCTGGTGATAGAAGGCCAGGCGGAAGGGCGTGTCCAGCTCATGCCACTCGAAATGGTCCGGCCGCGGCTGGATCTTCATGTAGTCGGCGAACTGCATGGTGGCGAAGGTGGGCGGCAAATTGCTCACCGGCGCCTCGTAGGGCGCGGCGGCCAGCGCGCGGGCGCGCGCCGTGACGTCGTCGAGCGAGAAGTTGCCGGGGGCGGTCTGTGCCAGCGCGATCAGTGGCGCGGCCAGCAGCGTCAGGCCGGCGCCGAGCAGCGCGAGAAAGGGGGAACGGGCAAGGCGGAGGTTCATGGTCCGTCGTCGATGGCAGTGGGTTCTTGACGAGGCAGCCAGGCTGCGCGAGGCGGCCCGATGCACGGGGCCGGACAGCCGCGGTCGACGCGTCAGCCCCAGGCGGGCAAGCTTAGCATCGGCCGGCCTTGACCTTACGTGGTGTAGGCCACCGCTAAGATGCTCCGCTTTGCCGTTGCTTGACCGTGGCGACGGCGCTCAGTTTTCAAGGAGTGCGTTCTTGTTGTCGATGAAGATGTCGTGCGTGGCAGCGGTGGTGGCGCTGGCCAGCCCGCTGGCCCTGTCCCAGCCCAACCCGTCCCTGCTCGGCAACAAGAAGGCCTTCATTGCCGACCTGATGCGCCAGATGACGCTCGAAGAAAAGGTCGGGCAGTTGCGCCTGATCAGCATCGGACCCGAAATGCCGGCCGCCCAGCTGGCGCAGGAAATTGCCGCCGGCCGGGTCGGCGGCACCTTCAATTCGGTCAACCACCAGGAACAGCGCCCGCTGCAGGAAGCCGCGGTGCAGCGCAGCCGGCTGAAGATCCCGATGCTCTACGCCTACGACGTGGTGCACGGGCATCGCACCTCGTTCCCGATCGGCCTGGGCCTGGCCTCCAGCTGGAACCTCGACGCGGTGCGCCGCACGGCCCGCGTGGCGGCGCAGGAAGCCAGCGCCGACGGCATCGACATGACCTTCGCGCCGACGGTGGACATCGCGCGCGACCCGCGCTGGGGCCGCACCTCGGAAGGTTTTGGCGAAGACACCTACCTTGTCTCGCAGATGGCGCGTGCCATGGTGCAGGGCTTCCAGAACGGCTCGCCCGCCCAGCGCGACAGCATCATGTCCTCGGTCAAGCACTTCGCGCTGTATGGCGCGGTGGAGGGCGGGCGCGACTACAACGTCGTCGACATGAGCCCGATGCGCATGTACAACGACTACCTGCCGCCCTACCGCGCCGCCATCGATGCCGGTGCTGGCGGCGTGATGATCGCGCTGAACACCGTCAACGGCGTGCCGGCCTCGGCCAACACCTGGCTGCTGCAGGACCTGCTGCGCAAGGACTGGGGCTTCAAGGGCGTGACGGTGAGCGACCACGGCGCCATCACCGAGCTGATGCGCCACGGCGTGGCGCGCGACGAGGCCGAGGCCGCCAAGCTGGCGATCAAGGCCGGCGTCGACATGAGCATGGCCGATCAGGTCTACATCAAGGAGCTGCCGGGGCTGGTCAAGTCGGGCCAGGTGAGCCAGGCCGAAGTGGACAACGCGGTGCGCGAGGTGCTGGGCGCCAAGTACGACATGGGCCTGTTCGCCGACCCCTTCCTGCGCATCGGCAAGGCCGAGGACGATCCGCCCGAGCTGCGCGCCGACAGCCGCCTGCACCGCGCCGATGCGCGCGAAGTGGCGCGCGAATCGCTGGTGCTGCTGGAGAACCACGACAAGCTGCTGCCGCTGAAGAAGGGCGCCACCGTGGCCCTCATCGGCCCGCTGGCCGATTCGCAGGTCGACATGCTCGGCGTGTGGTCGGCCCAGGGCCTGGCCAAGCAGACCGTCACCTTGCGCAGCGGCATGCAGAACGTGATGGCCGGCCAGGGCCAGCTGCTGTATGCGCGCGGCGCCAACGTGACCAACGACGAGGCGATCGTCAAGTACCTCAACTTCCTCAACTGGGACGAGCCCGAGGTGACGCAGGACACGCGCACGCCGCAGGCCATGATCGACGAGGCGGTGGCCACCGCGAAGAAGGCCGACGTGATCGTGGCCGCGGTGGGCGAGGCGCGCGGCATGTCGCACGAATCCTCCAGCCGCACGCGGCTCGATTTGCCCGAAAGCCAGCAGGCGCTGCTCAAGGCGCTCAAGGCCACCGGCAAGCCGCTGGTGCTGGTGCTGATGAACGGCCGCCCGCTCACGCTGAACTGGGAGAAGGCCAACGCCGACGCCATGCTCGAGACCTGGTTCGCCGGCACCGAGGGCGGCAACGCCATCGCCGACGTGCTGTTCGGCGACGTCAACCCGTCGGGCAAGCTGCCGATCTCGCTGCCGCGCTCGGTCGGCCAGATCCCCACCTACTACAACCACCCGCGCCTGGGCCGCCCCTTCACGCCCGGCAAGCCGGGCAACTACACCTCGCAGTATTTCGACGAGGAACAGGGCGCGCTGTACGTGTTCGGCCACGGCCTGAGCTATACCGATTTCGAGCTTGGCGAGGTCACGCTGTCGAGCACCACGCTGGCGCGCGGCGGCAAGCTCGAAGCCAGCGTGACGCTGAGCAACACCGGCCAGCGCGCCGGCGCTGCCGTGGTGCAGCTCTACATCCAGGACGTGGCGGCCTCGGTGGTGCGCCCGATCAAGGAACTCAAGGCCTTCCAGAAGGTGACGCTGCAGCCGGGCGAGCAGAAGGTGCTGCGCTTCCCGGTCGACGAGAACATGCTCAAGTTCTACGACAACACGCTGCACCACGTGGCCGAGGCGGGTAGCTTCAACCTGCAGATCGGGCTCGATTCGCAGAACGTGCGTGAGGGTGCGTTCGAGCTGAAGTAGCTCGGCGCCGCGCTCAGGTCGTTGGCGCCTGCTGCATCAGCGCCGCGGTGCGCTGCGCGATGAAGTCGCGCAGGCGGCGCAGCAGCGGCGTGAGCTGGCGCCGGCTGGGCAGCACGATGAACAGCGGCGTCGCCTCGGTGGTCCAGTCGGTGCACAGGGCCTGCAGGCGGCCTTGCGCCAGGTCGTCGGCGACGTCGAAGTAGGCCTTGTAGGCGATGCCGCGGCCCAGCAGGGTCCAGCGCCGCACGGCATCGCCGTCGTTGGCGACGTTGACGCCGCGCACGCGGATGCTGACTTCGGGCTCGCCGGCGCGCGAGAAGCGCCAGCGGTCGTGCACGTCTTCGCCGAGCATGAAGCACAGGCAGTCGTGCCCGGCCAGTGCATGCGGCGTGGCCGGCGCGCCATGCCGCGCCAGGTAGTCCGGCGATGCGCACAGCACGCGGTGGTGCGCCGGCGCCAGCGGCAGGGCCACCAGGCCCGATTCCGGCGGCTCGCCGTAGCGGAAGGCGGCGTCCACCGGCTCGCTGTAGACGTTGGCCATGCGGTCGGACAACTGCAGCCGCACGTCGACCTGCGGGTGCTGCTGCTGGAATTCGTGCAGCCAGGGCAGCAGCAGGTTGCGGCCGAAGTCCGACGGCGCCGCCAGCCGGAGCACGCCGCGCAGGGCCTGCTCGCCTGCGCCGATCTGCTGGCTCGCCTGCTGCAGCGCCTGCAGCGCGGGGCGGCATTGCTCCAGAAAGCGCTCGCCCTGTTCCGTCAGGCGCAGGCTGCGGGTGGAGCGCACCAACAGCGGCACGCCCAGCTCGGCTTCCAGCCGCTTGAGCGCGGCGCTGGCGGCGGCTGGCGTCAGGTCGAGCGCGCGGGCCGTGGCCGACAGGCTGCCGCTGTCCACGGTGCGAACGAAGATGTCGAGGTCCTGCAAGGCTTTCATGGGGGCGCTACCAAATGCGGCAAGGGAGAACAGGCCGGGATTTTCAAACAATGTTTGAAGATGGCTGCAAGGCCGGGCCTCTTTCTTCAACGCGGCCTATCGTCGAACATCGGGTTCCTTCCTGCTGCGCCCTCCCGACCGAAAGACCGAACCCATGAAAGCCGTTGGCTACACCCATCCCCAGCCCATCAGCCACCCCGCGTCGCTGATCGACATCAACCTGCCCGATCCGGTGGCCACCGGCCGCGACCTGCTGGTCGAGGTCAAGGCGGTGTCGGTCAATCCGGTCGACACCAAGGTGCGCGCCAGCGGCGCGCCGCCCGAGGGGCAGGCCTACAAGGTGCTCGGCTGGGACGCCAGCGGCATCGTGCGGGCGGTCGGCCCCGAGGTGACGCTGTTCAAGCCGGGCGATCGGGTCTGGTACGCCGGCTCCATCGCCCGCCCGGGCACCAACAGTCAGCTGCACCTGGTGGACGAACGCATCGTCGGCCATGCGCCGGCCTCGCTCGACTTCGCCCAGGCCGCCGCCTTGCCGCTGACCGCCATCACCGCCTGGGAAATGCTGTTCGACCGGCTGGGCATCGCGCCCGGCAAGCAGCCCAGCGACAAGACCCTGCTGATCATCGGCGCCGCCGGCGGCGTCGGCTCGATCCTGACGCAGCTGGCCAGCCGCCTGACGCCCCTGACCGTCATCGGCACCGCCTCGCGGCCGGAGACGCAGGCCTGGGTGAAGGAGCTCGGCGCGCACCACGTGATCGACCACGCCAAGCCGATTGCCGCGGAACTGCGGCGCATCGGCTTCGCCACGGTCGACTACATCGTGAGCCTGACGCAGACCGAGGCGCACATCGAGCAGATCGTCGAAGCCATTGCGCCGCAGGGCAAGTTCGGCCTGATCGACGACCCGGCCACGCTCGACGCCACGCGCTTCAAGCGCAAGGCGGTGTCGATCCACTGGGAGCTGATGTTCACACGCGCGCTGTTCGGCACCGCCGACATGATCGGCCAGCACCGGCTGCTGGAGGAAGTGGCCGGGCTGGTCGACGCCGGCCTGGTGCGCAGCACGCTGGCCGAGCGCTTCGGCAGCATCAACGCCGCCAACCTGCAGCGCGCGCACGCGCTCGTCGAATCCGGCAAGGCGCGCGGCAAGATCGTGCTGGAAGGGTGGGATTGAGGCGCGCGCCATGACGCTCGCGCGCGACGCACTGCAGGCGATCTGGCGCGCCGGGCAGCTGCCCGCCGAGGCCCTGCAGCAGCTTGCGCTGACCGGCGCCGACCCGGTGCTGCCGTCCTCCTTCGCGGTCGGTGCGGCGGCGCAGAGCAGCATTGCCGCGGCGGCGCTGGCCGCGTGCGAGCTGGGCCATGCGCGCGGCGCGCCACGCCAGCAGGTCAGCGTCGACATGCTGCACGCCGCGCTCGAATGCACCGGCTGGTTCAGCCTGGACGGCCAGGTGCCCGACCCCTGGGACGCCTTCTCCGGTCTGTACGCCTGCGCCGACGGCGCCGTGCGCGTGCATGCCAATTTCGCGCACCACCGCGACGGCGCACTGCGCCTGCTGGGACTCGATCCTGTCAACGCCACGCGCAGCGATGCCGAGGCGGCGCTGCGGTCGTGGCGCGCGCTGGACTTCGAAGACGCCGCAGCGCAACGCGGCCTGGCCGCCACCGCACTGCGCAGCTTCGCGCAGTGGGACGCCACGCCGCAGGGCCGCGCCATCGCCGCGCAGCCGCTGTTCAGCATCGAGCGCATCGACGATGCGCCGCCGCTGCCCCTGCCGCCGCTGGCGGCCGATGCGTGCCCACTCAGCGGCGTGCGCGTGCTCGACCTGACGCGTGTGCTGGCCGGCCCGGTCGGTGGCAAGGCGCTGGCCGCCTACGGCGCCGACGTGATGCTGGTCAACGCGCCGCAATTGCCCAACATCGCCGCCATTGCCGACACCAGCCGCGGCAAGCTGTCGAGCCACATCGACCTGCGCAGCGACTTGGGCCGCGCAGCCCTTGCCGCTTTGGCGGGTGATGCGCACGTGATGGTGCAGGGCTACCGCCCGGGCGGGCTCGCGGCCCTGGGCTTCGGCCCCGCCGAGCTGGCGCGGCAGCGGCCCGGCATCGTCTACGTTTCGCTCAGCGCCTACGGCACGCAAGGGCCGTGGGCGCCGCGCCGCGGCTTCGATTCGCTGGTGCAGACCGCGATGGGCTTCAACCAGGCCGAGGGCGAGGCCGCCGGCGACGGCAAGCCACGCGCCATGCCCATGCAGATCCTCGACGAGGCCAGCGGCTACCTGATCGCCTTCGGCGCCGCCGCCGCGCTGTGGCGCCAGCAGCGCGAGGGCGGCAGCTGGCACGTGCAGGTGTCGCTGGCGCAGACCGGCCAGTGGCTGCGCTCGCTCGGCCGCGTGGCGAACGGCCTGGCCGCGGCGCGGCCGGACATCGCGCCCTTCACCGAAGCCAGCGACTCGGGCTTTGGCCCCTTGCGCGCCGTGCGCCACAGCGCGCAGCTGGCGCGCACGCCGGCCGGCTGGCCCCGGCCTTCAATGCCACCGGGCAGCCACCCGCCGCGCTGGCCCGCCTGAGTCGCAATCAGTGACAGTTTCGCGTCGCCACGGCGCGACATGTGAGTGAGCGCGCCTGGCGCTTGCGTTTGCCTATCTCCTTGGGTGGACGGCTTGCCGCAGGGCCTAGGCCATCCGGCGTGTGGGCCATAGGGGTAACTTAGGTGTTACTTTTGTCTGCGCAATGTAATCAAATCCATTACAGTTTGCTACGCAATGTAGGCCGCCGTAGCAGTGCGACGACTTCCCACCCCCTTCCCGGAGAAGCACCTGAGATGAACAAGCAAAGCCATCGAACCGTCTGGAATCGCGCCTTGAAGGCCTGGGTCGCGGCACCCGAAACGGCGCGCGGCCGCAAGCCCTCGAGCGCAGCGGCCGGCGCCGCGGCGGTGGCGCCTTCGCTGCTGCGCAGCGTGTCGGTGGCGGCACTGCTGTGCCTGGGGTCGGCCAGCACGTTGGCGGCAGGTGGCGTGGGCGGCCAGACCGATCCGACCTACTACGCAGGGGATGGTGGCGCCACAGGCATGGGCGGCGCAGGCGGCTACAACAACGGCAGCCTGGGCGCCTTCGGTGGCGCCGGCGGCAATTCGTCGCCCACCAGCGGGGCCACGGCGGGTGCCAATGCGACCACGGGAAGCTTCGATGGCGCGACGGCGGGGACGGGCGGCGCCGCCGGCAGCTTCTTCTCTCCCGCTGGCGGCGCAGGCCAGGCTCAGATCGGCGGCGATGGCGCTGGTGACGGCTATGGCGGTGGCGGTGGCGGCGGGGCGACGGCCTATGAGAACACCATCACCAACTTGGAGCTCAACACCCCGGGGGTCAACGGCGGCGCTGGCGGCGCTGGCGGCAACGGCTACTGGGCCGCGGGCGGCGGGGGGGCCGGCGGTCTGGGCGCGGCGGTGACCATGAGCGGCACCTTGAACTCAACCTTCGGCGCGCTCGGCGGCACCGGCGGCCAGGGCGGCAATGCCTTTTCACAGGCGGGCGGCGGTGGTGGCGGTGGCGGCGGCGTCTATGCCAACTTCACCGGGGCCGCGGGGACGCTGGTCAATAGCGGCACCTTGACCGGGGGCGCCGGTGGCGCGGGCGGCAGCGAGCTCGAGGGACATCGCAGCAACTCATCGGGCGGCGGCGGTGGCGAGGGCGGCTTTGGCGCGATGCTGCTGAATGGCATCGCCAACGTCAGCAACAGCAATAGCGGCAGCATTGTCGGTGGCGCCGGGGGTGCGGGCGGCACCGGTGGCGGCGGCACCGGCGGCATCGGCCTGGCCGGTGGCGGTGGCGACGGCGGCGTCGGCCTGTGGGTGCAGCCGAACCTGAGCAGCACCGTCATCACCAACAGCGGCACCATCCAGGGCGGCCATGGGGGCGTGGGCGGCACCAACAGCAACGGCGGCGCGGCCGGGGCCAACGGCCTGGGCGGCGTGGGCCTGCTCGGCGCCAACCTGAACATCACCAACACCGGCACCCTGGCCGGCGGCCTGGGCGGCGACGGCAGCACGCAAGCCGCGGCGGTGCAGTTCACCGGCGGCAGCAACACGCTGGCAATGGGCGCCGGCTCGACGGTCACCGGCGACGTGCGGGTCGACGCCACCGCCACCGCCACCCTGCAGGCGCAGGCTGCCGGCGTGGCGCTGCAGGGCGTGGTGATGGACGGCGCGACCACCTTCGACGCCACCGCCGGCAGCGGCCTGATGGTGGGTGGCCCGGTGTCGGGCGCGGCGGCGCTGACGGTGACGGGGGCCGGCACGGTGACGCTCGCCGGCACCAGCACCTACACCGGCACCACCACCCTCAACGGCGGCACGCTGCAGGTGGGCGCCGGCGGCACCACCGGCACCCTGGGCAACGCCGCGGTGACCAACAACGGGCAATTGGTGCTCAACCGCAGCGATGCCGTGACGCTGGCCAATGCCATCAGCGGCAGCGGTGCGCTGACGCAGGCCGGCGGCGGCACCACCACTCTGACCGGCAGCAACAGCTACAGCGGCGGCACCACCGTCAATGCCGGCACGCTGGTGGCAGGCAGCGCCGATGCGCTGCCGCAGAACACGGCCTATGTCGTCAATGGCGGCCGGCTCGACCTGGGAACGGCCGCCGACCTGAGCGCCTCCAGCTTGTCCGGCAGCGGCGGCACGGTGGCGCTCAATGCGCGCCAGCTCACCGTCGACCAGAGCGTGAGCACGACCTACGCCGGCGTGATCGAAGGCAGCGGCCCGCTCGCCAAGAGCGGCACCGGCACGCTGGCGCTGACCGGCGCCAACACCTACAGCGGCGGCACCCAGCTGCTGGCCGGGCGGCTGGACGTCGGCAACAACGCCGCACTGGGCACCGGCGCCCTGGACATGGCCGACGGCAGCACGCTGGGCTTCACGGTCGACGGCCTGAACCTGGCCAACGCCATCGTGCTGAGCGGCGTGGGTGATCCGGTGGTCGACACCGGCGCCACCAGCCAGACCTTGTCGGGCGCCATCAGCGGCGGCGGCTTCCTCGGCAAGCAGGGCAGCGGCACCTTGACGCTGACCGGCGCGAACACCTACACCGGCGCGACCAACGTCGATGCCGGCACCTTGCGTGCCGGCGCCGTCAACACGCTGAGCGCGGCCTCAGTGCACAACGTGGCCGCGGGCGCCACGCTCGACGTGGCCGGCTTCAACCAGCGCGTGGCCGGCGTGACCAATGCCGGCACCGTCAACCTGCTCGGCGCGACGCCGGGCACCACGCTGACCGTGACCGGCCCGTGGGTCGGCAACAACGGCACGCTGAGCATGGGCACCGCGCTGGGCGACAGCGCCAGTGCCAGCGACAAGCTGGTGCTCGATGGCCCCACGGCCGTTGCCAGCGGCAGCACCAGCGTGCACGTGACCAACCTGAACGGGCTGGGCGCGCAGACGGCCGGCAACGGCATCGAATTGATCAGCGCCGTCAACGGCGCGACCACCACCGCGCAGACCAGCAAGGATGCCTTCAACCTGGCCGGCGGCCACGTCGATGCAGGTGCCTTTGAATACCGCCTGCAGGCGGCGGACGCCAGCGGCGCCGGCGAGAACTGGTACCTGGTGTCGACCGTCCCCGTGACGCCGCCACCCCCGCCGCCGCCCCCGCCGCCGCCGGGCCCACCCGGACCCCCCACCGTGGGCGAGCCGGACCCACCGCCGCCGCCCCCGGCGGTGACCGCCTACCGCGCCGAGGTGCCGCTGTTCGCGGCGCTGCCGGAGCAGGCGCGCGAAGCCGGGCTGGCGATGGTCGGCAACCTGCACCAGCGCGTGGGCGACGAGGGCACGGCCAGCGGCACGGCCCCGCGCGAGCGGCAGGCCTGGGCGCGCATCATCAGCGTCGAGCGCGACATTGCGCAGCGCGGCACGGTGAGCCCCGAGAGCGAGGGGCGGCTGACCGGCTTCCAGGCCGGCACCGACCTGTGGACCAGCAGCCAGTGGCGCGCCGGCGTCTATGTCGGCCAGCTCGACGGCGACATGGACGTGAACGGTTTTGCCAGTGGCGTGCGCAACCTGGCGGTGGGCGACAACGACCTGCGTGCGCAGTACCTGGGCGGCTACGCCACCTGGATCGGCGCCAGCGGCCTGTACGTTGACAGCGTGCTGCAGGGCGGGCGCCTGCGCTACGACGTCGAGCCGCTCACCGCATTGACCCGCAGCGGCAAGGGCAGCAGCCTGCTGGCCTCGGTGGAAGTGGGCCAGCCTTTCCCGGTGGCGCCGGGCTGGACCGTCGAGCCGCAGTTCCAGCTGGTGCACCAACGCCAGGATTTCGACGATGTGGCGATCAGCGGTGCGCTGGTGCAGCAGGACGCCGCCAGCAACTGGGTGGCGCGCCTGGGCCTGCGCATCAAGGGCGAGGTGGCGACCGGCGCCGGCCCGCTGCAACCGTACGCGCGCTTCAACCTGTACCGCGGCAGCGGCGGCGGCGACATCACGCGCTTCATCGGCCCGGCCGGTGCCACCGACATCCGCAGCGAGACCGGCGGCCTGCGCAGCGAACTGGCGGTGGGTGCGACCTGGCAGGTCGCCCCGGCGGTCAGCCTGTACGGCGAAGTCGGCCAGCTGTGGGGTGCCGGCGGCAGCAGCGCCAATACCGACGGCGGCCTCAACGGCAGCCTGGGCGTGAAGGTGCGCTGGTAGCCGGCCGGCGCGGCCGGCATCGCGCCAGGGCTCAGCGTGCCTTTGGCGCGCTCGCCTTGCCCGCCGCGTCGCGCAGCAGTTCGCGGCAGCCGACGGCGTCCTTGTCATCGCCGAACTCGATGCTGGTCAGCGGCAGCAGCGCCGTGATCGGCGCGGCGGCGAACAGGGCGACGGCAGCGCCGAGCTTGAGCGCCACCGTGGCCTTGTCGACGCCCACGTCCGGCTTGGCAAAGCTGCCTCGAATGTGCAAGGGCGCGCGCAGCGACAACAGGCGCAGCTGCTTGTTGTGCGGGAACATGTCGAGCGCCAGCTGTTCGTTCTTGAGGTTGATCGAGCCCCTGACCTCGACGCGCGACTCGCTGGTGTCGAGCACGAAGGCCTGGGTGTTCATCAGGCCGTCCTTCACCTCGAAGCGGGAAGCCAGGCAGTTGAGCTTGACCTGCTTGTCGCCGAACAGGCTCGTCATGGCGACGCTGCCGATGTTCAGGCCCATGGCCTCCAGCACGAACTTGCTCAGCGTGCCTTCGCTCACCAGCGCCTTGACTTCACCGTTGGCGCCGCCCAGCAGCGTGGCCACGTCGTTGCCCTTGGCGGTCAGTGCGATGCTGCCGTTGAGTTGGCCCAGGCTGGCCTGGCTGCGCTCCAGCTTGGGGAAGAGCTTGGACAACTTCAGGCCGCGCGCCTTCACGCGGGTGTCGGCGGCAATGGTGCCGCTCCTGGCGTCCAGCCGGAGGGTCGATTCGAGCGTGCCGCCCGCCACGCCGAAGTTCAGCGGCGTGAGGGACAGCACGCGATCGTCCAGCTTGGCCACGGCGTGCAGCGAGTTGATCGGCAGGTCTTCGTCCCGCACGATGCGATCGCCGTCCAGGCGCACGTCGGCGTCCATGGCGCCCCAGCTTCGGGTGTCGAAATCGACGGCCGGCAAAACGCGATCGGTCGGCTGCTTTTCCTTCTTCTCCTCGAACTCCGATTGGCTGCTCGATGGCCCGGCGCCGATCAGCGGCGCCAGGTCGTCGAAACGCAGCAGCTTCGAGCGCACCTGGCCGCGCAGCAGCGGGCGCTCGGGGCGCATGAGGTACTGCAGGGAGCCGGCGATGTCGCTGCTGCCCATCTGCCCGGTGAAATCGCGGTAGGTCCAGCTCTGCCTGCCTTCGTCCAGACGACCGATCAACCGGCCTTGCGTCTTGTAGGGCGAGGTCTTGGGCAGCGTGATGCCGGTCAGTTCGTACAGGTCGGCCATGCTCTGGCCCGACAGCGAGAGCTTCAGGTCCATGCCGGCCAGCGCGGTGGGGCGCAGCAGCGTGCCTTCGACCTGGGCGCGGGTGCGCCCGGCACGCACGCTCGCCTGCACCGGGAAGGGATGCCTGTCGTCGGTCAGGTCCAGCACGGCGCCGGCGCGGCCTTCGCCTTCGAGCCTGGCCTGCCGATAGCGGCCGTCGAGCGACCAGCGGATGCCGTAGGGGCTGCTCTGGCCGCTTTTCGGTTCGATGTCGTCCAGCTTCAGGTTGAAAGCGATACCGAGCTTCTCGTCGGTGTAGCGCAAGCCGCCTTTCTTGAGCACCAGGCGATCGAGTTTCAAGGTCCAGGGCGATGGTTTGCTGGCGGTGGCGCTGTCGCTCGGCGGCCGCTCGAAGGTCCAGTTGCTGCGGCCGTCCGCCTTGCGCTCGAGCACGATCTGCGGGCCGTCGAGCACCAGTTCGGTGATGCGCACCGTGTGGTTCAGCAAGGGCAGCGGATTGAGCGAGACGCTCAGGGTGGACAGCCTGGCCATCTCCTCGCCGGACGAACTCCAGTCGGCGTTGCCCATGCGCAATCCGTGCGCGGTGAGTTGCGGCCACGGCACCCAGGCGCGCCAGCCCGCCTGCCCGGCTTCTGCGCGATGCCACTCCAGGCGCAGGTCGCCATCGATGTGCAGGCTGCGCCCGGTCTCCTGGCCGACGCGCTGTGCGATCCAGGGCTTGGCGCGGTTCCAGTCGAAGCTGGCGGCAAGGCCAAGCAAGCTGCCGGCAAGCAGCGCGAGGATGCCCAAGGCCCAGGCGCTGGCACGCAGCCAGCGCCTGGGCTTGCGGGCGGCGTGCGGTGTGTCGGAACGAGGAAGGTGGTCTGGATTCATGGCAAAGGAGGAAATCGCGGTGCCGGAGCGCACGCACGTCAGCGTGTGGCCCGGGCAGATGCAGCGCGGTGGGAGCGGCCCGTGGGTCAGCGCTCCTGCGCTCCCACGTAGCGCCGCCGCAGGCTGTCCCATTCATCGCCGTTGGTGATGCGCAGGATTTCCTGGCTCACCGGATCGCGCAGCGGGCTGCCGCTGCGCACGGCGAAGGCGTAGAGCTGATGCTCGAAGGTGCCGGGCAGCAAGCGCAGCCCGCCGTGTTCCAGCTCCGCATTGCGGTATTGGAGGATCGGCTGGTCGTACACCACGGCGTCGGCGCGGCCGGCTTGCACCGCCCGCATCGCGCTGCGCACGTCGGCGAAGACGGTGCTGCGGACCCGCTCGTCGTTCAGGTAGCGCTCGCTGGCCGTGCCCTGCACGGTGGCGACGTTTCCGCTGCGCAGATCTTGCGGGCCGTTGATGCTGCCTTGCAGGCTGCCCACGGTGAGCGCGCTGGTGACGGCGGCGGTGAAGCCCGACACCATGATCAAGGCGGCGAACATCCAGACAATGGCGACCAGGCGCCCGCCCAGCGTGATCGGCGCGCGGTCGCCGTAGCCCACGGTGGTCATGGTCACGGCGGCCCACCAGAAGCTTTCGCCGAGGCCAGCGGCCGGCGTGCCGCCGAACTGGGCGGCATTGCGGCGGCGCTCGAAGAACCACAGCAAGGCACCCACGCCGAACAGCAGCACCGTCAGGCCGAGCACGACGCTGGCGAACTGCCATGAGAAGAGGCGCTGCAGCGCCGCCCAGCCGGCGGTGCCGCCTTCGCGCGGCACGGCGATCGCCAGGCCGGTCTGATAGAAGGGCGAGGTGAAATCCAGGCGCGCTTCGCGCTCGGCGGTCATGGTCAGTGCGCCGACGGCCACGTCGACCTTGCCGCCTTCGAGGCTGGGCAAGACGTCCTTGAACGGCATCGGCACCAGTTCAAAGCGATAGCCCAGCGTGGTCGCGATCTCGCGCCAGAGATCGACGCTGATGCCGCGCCAGCTGCCATCGGCTTCGTGCACCACGAAGGGCGGCACTTCGCTGATCGCCACGCGCAGGGTCTTGCCCTGCGACGCCTCGCCGGCAGGGGTGGCCTGCGCCAACGCGGGACCGCTCAGGACAACGGCGCACAGCAGCAGGATCTCGGCAAATCTTCTTCTCATCTGAACTCCCTTCACTCGTCCGCAAGGCTTCACCTTAACAAGGCAGCAGGCTGGCCTGCTGCGCGGCGGCCGTCTCGCGCAGGAATTCCCACACCGCCTGCAGGCGCGCCAGGTGCTTGCCCTCGGCCGGCATCGACATCCAGAAGGTGCGCGTGAAATTCGCCTGTGCCGGCAGCACCGGCTGCAGGCGCGTGTCTTCATCGGCGATGAAGGCCGGCAGCACGGCGATGCCGGCGCCGGCGGCCACCGCGCGGTGCTGCGCCAGCACGCTGGTGCTGCGCAGCGCGAAGGCGTCGGGGCGGTGCAGTTCGTCGAGGTACTGCAGTTCCTTGCTGAACAGCAGGTCGTCGACATAGCTGACGAAGGTGTGGCCGCGCAGGTCATCGCGCGAATGGATCGCCGGATGCGTTGCCAGGTAATCGCGCGCGGCGTACAGGCGCAGCGTGTAGTCGGTCAGGCGCACCACCACCACCGGCCCGCGCGCCGGCCGCTCCAGGGAAATCACGATATCGGCCTCGCGCCGCGACAGGTGCACCAGCCGCGGCATCGCGAGCAGGTCGATCGTCAATTGCGGATGCTGGCTGGCGAAGCGCGCCAGGTGCGGCGCCAGCACGACGGTGCCGAAGCCCTCGGTGGCGCCGATGCGCACCAGCCCCGACAGGCCTTGCTGCGAGGCCGGCGCGGTGCTTTCGACGGCCTGGAAGGCGCGCTCCATCGCCTCGACCTGCGGCTGCAGCCGGCGCCCGGCTTCGGTCAGCCGATGGCCACCGGGCTCGCGCGCGAACAGCGGCGCGCCGACCTGCGATTCCAGCGCCTGGATGCGCCGCGCCACCGTGGTGTGGTCGACCGCCAGCCGGCGCGCCGCGTTGACCAGCGTGCCCGAGCGCGACAGTTCGAGGAAATAGCGCAGGTTGTCCCAATCCATGGTCTGCAATTATGCAGATCAAGGGTGCGTATTTGCCTCTTGTCTTGGCAATTTTGCACAGATAGGATCGCCATCTTCGGCGTGGTGCGCGTGTCGCCTGCGCCGCCGCCCTGTCGTTTTCTGCTTTTCACGTTTCGGAGACAAAACCCATGGACGCCACCACCACCCCTGCCACGCAGGTCGCCACCGTCAAGCTGCTCATCGGCGGCAAATTCATCGAGTCGACCACCCGCGAATGGCGCGACGTGGTCAATCCGGCCACGCAGGAAGTGCTGGCGCGCGTGCCTTTCGCCACTGCCGCCGAGATCGACGCCGCCGTGGCCTCGGCCAAGGAGGCCTTCAAGAGCTGGAAGAAGACGCCCATCGGCGCGCGCGCCCGCATCTTCCTGAAATACCAGCAACTCATCCGCGAGAACATGGCCGAGCTGGCCGCGCTGCTCACGGCCGAACAGGGCAAGACGCTGCCCGACGCCGAGGGCGACGTGTTCCGCGGCCTCGAAGTGGTGGAGCACGCCAGCGCCATCGGCAACCTGCAACTGGGCGAGCTGGCCAACAACGTGGCCAACGGTGTCGACACCTTCACGCTGCTGCAGCCGCTGGGCGTGTGCGCCGGTATCACGCCCTTCAACTTCCCGGCCATGATTCCGCTGTGGATGTTCCCGATGGCGATCGCCACCGGCAACACCTTCGTGCTCAAGCCGTCCGAGCAGGACCCGATGGTCACCATGCGCCTGTGCGAACTGGCGCTGGAAGCGGGCATTCCGCCCGGCGTGCTGAACGTGGTGCATGGCGGCGAGGCCGCCGTCAACGCGATCTGCGATCACAAGGACATCAAGGCGATTTCCTTCGTTGGCTCGACCAAGGTCGGCACCCACGTCTACAACCGCGCCATCCCGACCGGCAAGCGCGTGCAATGCATGATGGGCGCGAAAAACCACGCCATCGTGATGCCCGACGCCAACAAGGAGCAGACGCTCAATGCGCTGGCTGGCGCGGCCTTCGGTGCAGCAGGGCAGCGCTGCATGGCGGTGTCGGTGGCGGTGCTGGTGGGCGAGGCGCAAAAGTGGATTCCCGAGCTGGTCGCCAAGGCCAAGACGCTGAAGATCGGCGCCGGCACGGAGAAGGGCGTCGATGTCGGGCCGCTGGTGTCGTGCGCTGCGTTCGATCGCGTGTCCGGTTTCATCGACCGCGGCGAGGCCGACGGCGCCAAGCTCGAACTCGACGGCCGCAAGCCCAGCGTGCCGGGCTACGAGAAGGGCAATTTCGTCGGGCCGACGATCTTTTCGGGCGTCAAGCCCGGCATGGCGCTGTACGACCAGGAAGTGTTCGGCCCGGTGTTGAGTGTGGCGGGTGCGGCCGACATCGACGAGGCAATCGAGATGATCAACGCGAACCCGAACGGCAACGGCACCGCGATCTTCACGCAGTCGGGCGCTGCGGCGCGCAAGTTCCAGGAAGAGATCGACGTGGGACAGGTTGGCATCAACGTGCCGATCCCGGTGCCGGTGCCGCTGTTCTCCTTCACCGGTTCGCGCGGCTCCAAGCTGGGCGACCTGGGGCCGTACGGCAAGCAGGTGATCATGTTCTACACGCAGACCAAGACGGTGACGCAGCGCTGGTTCGATGATTCCACCGTGGCGCACGGGGTGAACACGACGATCTCGCTGAAGTGAGCGCGTTTCGTCGGCGGGCGCCGCAGGCCTTGGCCCGGGACATGGTGGGGTGCCTCTCGGATGCGTCGGTGTCGCGGCGGGATGGAGAAATCGCACAATGCGCGCACTGCGCCATCACCGGCGTCCAACGAGCTTTTCATGAACTTTGAACTCACCGAAGAACAAAGCGCTTTCGCCGACAGCGCGCGCGCGTTCGCGCAAGCCGAATTCGCGCCGCACGCCGCCCAGTGGGACCGCGAAGCCATCTTCCCCAAGGACGCCATCACCAAGGCCGGCGAGCTGGGCTTCTGCGGCCTGTACGCGCCCGAGCGCATCGGCGGGCTGGGCCTGCCGCGGCTCGACGCGGCGCTGGTGTTCGAGGAAATGGCGGCGGTCGATCCGTCGACCACCGCCTTCATCACCATCCACAACATGGCGACCTGGATGCTCGGCACCTGGGGCAGCGATGCCGTGTGTGCACAGTGGGGCGAAGCGCTCACCAGCGGGCGCAAGCTGGCGTCCTATTGCCTGACCGAGCCCGGTGCCGGATCGGACGCCGGCTCGCTCAAGACGCGTGCCGAACTGCAGGGCGCCGAGTACGTCATCAACGGCGGCAAGGCCTTCATCTCGGGCGCGGGCGCGACCGACGTGCTGGTGCTGATGGCGCGCACCGGCGGCGCCGGCGCCAGCGGCGTCTCGGCCTTTGCGGTGGCTGCCGACGCGCCGGGCATCAGCTACGGCAAGAAGGAACACAAGATGGGCTGGAACAGCCAGCCCACGCGCACCATCAACTTCGACAACGTGCGCGTGCCGGCCAGCAGCCTGCTGGGCAAGGAAGGCGAGGGCTTTCGCATTGCCATGAAGGGGCTGGACGGCGGGCGCATCAACATCGCGACCTGCTCGGTCGGCGCGGCGCAGGGCGCGCTCGATGCCGCGCGGCGTTACCTGCACGAGCGCGCGCAGTTCGGCAAGCCGCTGGCGAGTTTCCAGGCGCTGCAGTTCAAGCTGGCCGACATGGCGACCGAACTGGTGGCGGCACGTCAGATGGTGCGGCTGGCAGCGAGCAAGCTCGACGCCGGCCACGCCGATGCCAGCACCTACTGCGCCATGGCCAAGCGCTTCGCCACCGATGCCGGCTTCAACGTTTGCAACGAGGCGCTGCAACTGCACGGCGGCTACGGCTACCTCGGCGAGTTCCCGCTGGAGCGGCTGGTGCGCGACACGCGCGTGCACCAGATCCTGGAAGGCACCAACGAGATCATGCGTGTCATCGTCGCGCGCAAGCTGCTGGAGGGCGACGCGGACATCCGCTGAGGCCGCGGCCGATATGCTTTCACGTTTTTTCCGATGGGCTTGTGTTCGACATGACTGATTCCGTAGTTCTCTTCGATGAAATCCAGACCGCCGGCGGGCACCGCTTCGGCGTCGCCACCCTCAACGCGCCGGCGGCGCTCAATGCCCTGTCGGTCGACATGGTGCGGCTGCTGCTGCCCCAGCTGCGCGCCTGGGCGCAAGACGATGGTGTGGTCGGCGTGCTGCTGCAGGCGGCCGGCGAGAAGGCCTTTTGCGCCGGCGGCGACCTGCGCCAGCTCTACCAGACGCTGCGCGAATGCGGCGCCGAGCGCAACGTCTACGCCGAGCGCTTCTTCAGCGAAGAGTACGAGCTCGATTACCTGATCCACACCTTCCCCAAGCCCATGCTGTGCTGGGGCCACGGCATCGTGATGGGCGGTGGCGTCGGCCTCATGGCGGGCTGCTCGCACCGCGTCGTCACGCTGCAAAGCCGCGTTGCCATGCCCGAGATCAGCATCGGCCTGTACCCCGATGTCGGCGGCAGCTGGTTCCTGCGCCGCATGCCGGGCAAGCTGGGCTTGTTCCTGGCGCTCACGGCCGCGCAGCTCAACGCATCCGACGCGCTGTTCTGCGGCATTGCCGACGTGCTGGTGCCGCACGAGAACAAGGCGCTGGTGCAGCAGGCGATTGCCGCAGCCAGCTGGGCTGGTGAAGAACAGGCCGACCGCGCCACGCTCTCGCGCATCCTGGCGCAGGCCGGTGCCGGCACCGCGCCACCGCCGGCCCGCACGCGCGAGCACTTCGACACCATCAACGCGCTGATGGCCGGCGACAGCCTGCTGGACATCGCGAACCGCCTGCGCGAGCTGAAGTCCGACGACACGTGGCTGCAGGGCGCCGCCCAGACCTTCACCAAGGGCGCGCCCAGTTCGGCGGCGCTCACCTTCGCGTTGTGGCAGCGCGTGCTGCACATGTCGCTGGCCGAGGTGTTCCGCCTCGAATACTGGGCGTCGCTCGGCTTCTGCGCGCACGCCGATTTCGCCGAAGGCATTCGCGCCGTGCTGATCGACAAGGACCGCAACCCGCGCTGGAACCCGCCGACGCTGGAAGCCATCACGCCGCAATTCATTGCCGACCATTTGCGCGAGCGCGGTGCCATGCCGCCCGAGCTCGCCGCGCTGACCTGAACCCGACACGACAACCGACAACGGAGACAACCGACATGAAGATTGCATTCATTGGCCTGGGCAACATGGGCGCACCGATGGCGCTGAACCTGCACAAGGCCGGCCACAGCGTGTCGGCCTTCGACCTGTCGGCGCCGGCCTGCGACAAGGTGCGCGAGCAGGGCGTCACCGTCGCTGCATCGGCGGCCGCCACGCTGGCCGGTGCCGAAGTGGTGATCAGCATGCTGCCGGCCAGCCGCCACGTCGAGGCGCTGTACCTGGGCGAGGGCGGCCTGCTGGCGCAGATCGCGCCCGGCACGCTGGTGATCGACAGCAGCACCATCGCCGCTGCCACCTCGCAGAAGCTGGCGACGGCCGGCGCGGCGCGCGGCGTGGCGGTGCTGGACGCACCGGTTTCTGGCGGCACCGGCGGCGCCATCGCCGGCACGCTGACCTTCATGGTCGGCGGCGCCGCAGCCGACCTGGAACGCGCGCGCCCGCTGCTGGAAAAGATGGGCGCCAACATCTTCCACGCCGGCGCCGCGGGCGCCGGCCAGACCGCCAAGATCTGCAACAACATGCTGCTCGGCATCCTGATGATCGGCACCTCCGAGGCGCTGGCGCTGGGGACCGCCAACGGGCTCGACCCGAAGGTGCTGTCGGAGATCATGCGGCGCAGCTCGGGCGGCAACTGGGCGCTGGAAAAGTACAACCCCATGCCCGGCGTGATGGACGCCGCGCCGGCCTCCAAGGGCTACGCCGGCGGCTTCGGCACCGACCTGATGCTCAAGGACCTCGGCCTGGCGCAGGAGAACGCCAGTGCCGTCAATGCCGCCACGCCGCTGGGCGGGTTGGCGCGCAACCTGTATGCCGCGCACAGCCTGGCCGGGCATGGCGCGCTGGATTTTTCCAGCGTGATCCAGCTGGTGCAGAAGAAGGGCTGAGCGGCAGCCCTTTCAAGGACTTGGGTTGGCTCCTCTCCCCGCTGGGGAGAGGCTGGGTGAGGGGCTGACGGCCTTCATTGCCGCACGTCGCCCGAAGTGGCGCGTGCCCTCACCCCGACCCTCTCCCAGAGGGAGAGGGAGGAAGACATGAAGGGGCTGGTTCTCAGCGCGCGCTCATGCCCTGCGCGTGCAGCACCGACTTGAGGCGACGCACCTCGCGCTCCAGGTCGAGGATCAGCGCGGCGGCGTCGAGCCCGACCTCGAAGTCGCGCTGCAGGCGGCGCGCTTCCAGTGCGCGCTGCAGGTCGCCTGCCATGAAGCGCCATTCGTCGGGCTGCGCAGCGGGCGCGCGGCTTTCGACGATGCCGACCTCGACCAGTTGCACCACCCATTCGATCTCGGCGCCGCAGGCGCGGGCCAGTTCGGTGGCGGGCAGCAGGTCGCCGTTGCCGGCCTGGGCGGCGAGCACGGTGCTGTGCGAAACGGAAATCGAAACCATGGTCACACTCCGAGCTGGCTGCGCGGGTTGAAGGGCACGGCCCGCGCGAGTTCTTCATAGGCCTTGCGGGCGGCGTCGGAGTCGGCCGGCGGCAGGGCAATCTCGAGCAAGAGGTACAGGTCGCCGGGCGTCTTGCCGGACAGGCCGCGCCCCTTCAGGCGCAGCTTGAGGCCGCTGCGCGCGTTGCGTGGCACCGTCACCTCGACCACGCCGCCGGCGGGCGTCGGCACCTTCACCTGCGCGCCCAGGGCCGCCTCGCTCGGCGTGACGGGCAGCGTCATGTACAGGTCGCGCTCTTCCACGCGAAAGAGCTTGTGCGGCGCGATGCGCACTTCCAGGTACAGGTCGCCGGCCGGCTCGCCGCCGTGGCCGGGCATGCCCTGGCCGGCCAGGCGGATGTACTGGCCCGGGTGCATGCCGGCGGGAATCTTCACGCTCAACGTGCGCGGCTTGATCTGCGGCTGGCCTTGCGCGTCGAGTTCCATCGCGCGCAGCGTGATCTCGCGCTCGGCGCCCTTGAGCGCGTCTTCCAGCGTGATCTCGATGGCGGCGTGGTGGTCTTCGCCGCGGGCGCGGTACTGGCGGCGCTGCGCACCGCGGCGCTCGGCCTCGCCGAACATCGAGGAGAAGAACTCGCTGAAGTCGGCGTGGTCGGCCGGGCCCTGGCCCGGGCCGCGGTGGAATTCGAAACCTTCGTCCCAGCCCGGCGGCGGACGGAAATCCCCATCGGGGCTGCCGCCGCGCGCCACCCGGTCGGCCAGCGCGTCGTAGGCGGCGCGCTTTTCCTTGTCGCGCAGCACGTCGTAGGCCTCGTTGATGTCGCGCATGCGGGCTTCCGCATCCGCCTCCTTGCTGACGTCGGGGTGGTACTTGCGCGCCAGCTTGCGGTAGCTCTTCTTCACCTCGTCTTCGGAGGCGCTGCGCTCGATGCCCAAAGCCTGGTAGTAGTCCTTGAAGTCCATGTCGTGCGGGGTGTTCGGGGTGGACGACGGCGGCTGCGCGTCAGGTTCTCAAGCGATGGCGGCCTGGTCGTCGGCGTCCTGCGGCAGCAGGGGCGTCACGTTCCAGCTGAGGCCACGGCGCTCGAAATGCAAGGGTTGCGCGTTGCCCAGCACGCCGAGGTCGACCGCCATGCCGAGCAGCGCGACCAGCGCGAACAGCGAGCCGCCATGCGCCACCACCAGCACCGGGCCGGGCTGCGCCAGCGCGTGTTCGAGCGCGGCGCGCTTGCGCTGCGCGAAGGTCAGCAGCGACTCGCCGCCTTCCGGGTCGCAGGCCCAGTCGATCTGCGCCGACGAGGTGCCGATCAGGCAGCCGAAGTTGCGCTCGCGCAGGCCGGGTTCGCGCTGCGGCACGAGGCCGTGCAGGGCCGCCACCGCGTCGGCGGTGTCGAGCACGCGCTGTGCGTCGCTGCAGACGATGGTGGCCAGCGGCACGTCGGCCAGCAATTGCGCGGCGCGCCGCGCCTGGCCGTGGCCGGTTTCGTTGAGCGGCTCGGCCAGGCTCTGGAAGATGCGTTGCAGGTTGCCGGCGGTCTGGCCGTGGCGCAGAAAGTAGAAGTCGTCGCACGCGGGTGCGAGCGGGTGGGCCGCGGCGTAGTGCAGCAGGTCGTCGAGTCCGGTGGGCATGGAATCAGAGTTTTGGAATGCGCAATGTCTTGCTGATCATCAGTGTGCCCGACAGCACGAACAACAGCACCAGCGGATGCAGCAGCCACGGGCCGATGCGCCATGCACCGCCCCACAGCGCCGCGCCGATGGCGCCTTGCCATGCCGCCAGCGCCAGCAGGCCGACCAGTACCACGCTGGTGGGGATGGGCGTGCCTTCGAAATACTTGACCTTGGGCGCGCCGTCGGAGAGCGCCTCGGCGGTGACGTTGTAGCGCGCCAGGCGGCTCACGCCGCAGCAGACGAAGTAGATCAGCGCCACGCAATCCCAGCCGCCCTGCATGCCGGCGGCAAAGGCCAGCGCGGCCGGCGCCACGCCGAAGGAGATCACGTCGGCCAGCGAATCGAGCTCGCGCCCGAGCGCCGAATGGGTCTGGCGCCAGCGCGCGATGCGGCCGTCGAAGACGTCGAAGATGAAGGCGGCCGGGGCCAGCGCGGCGGCCCAGAAGAAATGCGCGGGCGACTGGCTGGCCATGAAGGCCATGGCCAGGAAGACGCCGCCGACGCCGCAGGCCGCGTTGGCCAGGGTGAACGCGTCCGCGAGATGGAACTCGCGGATCATGTTGAAGTGCTTGCGTGGGCGGGCGGTTTCGGAGGAATGAGGGGCAGGGGTCATGGGTGCGCCGGCGAGGCCGGATTCTGGCCCCGCACCATACCGCATGGCCGGCGCCGCCGCCATCGCGCGGCGGCCGGGTCAGCGCAGGCCGAAGAAGGACAGGACGGCAACGACGACGACGACCAGACCGACGATGTAGATGATGGAGTTCACGGTGGGCATCCTTTGTAGTTGTGGAAGGAGCCCCCAGTGTTGGCGCGCCGCGCGGCGCCAGGCGTCAGCCGGCCCTGCGGGCCGATGTAGGACGCCCGGGCCGGGCGGGATGCGATTTCCTGCCGTCGGCCAGGGTGCCTGCTTCAGCGACGTCAGTCGCGTGGCCCGGCCTGGACCGGCGCACGCGACTGCGCCAGCGCTTCCAGCTGCGCCGCGATGTCATGCACCAGCTGCTGCCGGCCGCTGTCGCCGGCGTGCCGCCGGCGGGCCCATTCCGGGTGGCTGCGCGCCGGCGCGCAGGCGGCGACGATCGGCGCCAGCGCGGCCATGCCTTCGCGCGCGTCGGCCGAGTCCGGCGCGGCGCCGGCCGCCAGCGGCTGCACGGCGGCGTGGCCGCGGCGCTCCAGCGCCAGCAATGTGTCGAGCTGCCAGGCGGCGCTGAGCGCCAGCACGCCGTCTTCCACCGACAGTTCGTGCACGCCGCGCACCACGTTGGCCAGCTTGCGCCCGAACGGGCCCCAGCCCTGCGCCAGCGCACCGCCGATGGTGGCGCCCAGCGCGGCGCCGGCACCGAGCGAGAGGCCGGCCAGCGCCAGGTCGGCCACCACGCCCACGGCCGCGCCCACCGCCGCGCCGGTGCCCAGGCGCACGCCGGCGTCGCGCAGCGTCTCGGGGTTGAAGAGGTCGAGCGCCCAGCGCCCGGCCACCTGCGGCAGCGGGGCCTCGGCGGCGTCGCCTTCGCGGAAACCGTGGAGCGCGAGCAGGTCGTCCATGGCGCGCTGGGCGCGCTGGTTGACTTCGCGGTGCATGGTCTCGACCAGCTTGTTGCGCTGCGTGGCGTCGTCGAACTGTGCCGTGTCGGCGCTGTGGCGCAGCGCCGCGAGGTCGACCAGCGATTCGGCCACCACTTCGCAGCCGGCGTGGCGGCGCGCCTGCGCTTCGCGCTGCAGATGCGTGACCACCGCGCGCAACGCCTGGCGCTGGGCCGGCAGCAGGGCGCCGAGGTCGTGGTAGAGCTCTTGCTCGGCGCCGGTGAAGGGGGCGGCGGCGTCGAAGCGCACCACCGCGTGCAGGCCGCCATCGGACAGCATCTCGCGCCACTGCGCTTCGCGGCTCGCGTCGCTGCGCACGAAGTTGAGCACCGGCAGCACGGGGATGGCGCAGGAGTTGAGCAGCTCGACCTCGTCGCGGAACTTGGGCAGCACCGCCTCGCGCGTGTCGATCACCAGGAAGGCGGCGTCGGCCTCCAGCATCTTGCGCAGCACCTTGGCCTCCTGCTCGAAGCTGCCGCGCGCTTCGGGTCCGGCCAGGAAATTGCGCACCCGCTCGGGACGCGTCGCGCCGTCGAGCGTCTGCAGGTGCTGCAGCAGCGTGACGGCGTCTTCCAACCCCGGCGTGTCGAAGAAGCGCACCGCCGCGCGGCCGTCGACACGCAACTCGATCGCCTCGACATGGCGCGTGGTGCCGGGCCGCTCCGACACTTCGCCGAAAGCGACCTGGCGCGTCAGCGTGCGCAGCAGCGAGGTCTTGCCGGCATTGGTGTGGCCGACGACGGCGATCTGCAGGGCTTCGGCCATGGTGCGTTGTATTTCAGTTATCCATTGCGCTGCGCGCCGCCCGCAGAGCACGAAGCAGGGGTGGCATGGCGCAGTTCGAACGGCCGCGGAGCAGGCCATGCCAGGGCACTCGCGGAACTGGCTCCGCCAGGCCGCTGAGTGCGCCCCCCAGTGGGGGGTATGGGACGATTACACGAAGTGAATCGGCCAAACGGGGGGCGTTTCATCTTGCGCTGGCCTGCGCCCAGTCGGCGCTGCAGGCGATGTCGGTCAGGCCGGCTGCGGCCAGCCAGTCGGCCCAGCGCTCAACCTGCGCCGGCGTGGGCGGCTGCAGCCCGGTCAGCCACAGCCGGCAGGCGCCGCAATGCGGCAGCAGCTCGCGCAGGAAGCGTTCGGTGCCGCGGTCGGGCGTGGCGGCGGCGTTGCAGGCCACCAGCGCGATGCGCGGATGGGTGTGCGCCAGCGTTTGCAACACCTGCAGGCGCTCGGCGGCGCTGCCGGCGATGTTCAACTGCAGGCCGGCGTGGGCGGGCAGCGGCTGGGGTGGCCAGGCCAGTTCGGCTGGCAGTTCGAAGCCGATCAGCGCCAGCATGTCCTGCAGAGCGCCGCCGTAGTGCGGCAGCGCGCCGTGCGTGGCCGGGCCGTGCGTGTCGGGGTCGACCACCCGCGCCGGGGCGAGCGCGTCGAGGCGCGCGAAGAGCTTGCGGTAATAGGGCGCGTCCAGGTCGGGCCGCAGGCGCGTGCGGCGCGCCCGCCAGAGGGCGGCGCACAGCGCGGCCAGCAGCAGGCGGGGCAGCAGGCCGTACAGCGCCACGCAGCCGAGCAGCCACCAGGCCCAGTCGCGCTGCGCGCCGGCGTTGCCGGCATCGGCCAGCACCGCGGCGGCGTCGGGCACCGGAATGCCCAGCCAGGCCGGCGCGATGCTCAGCGCGTGCACCGCGGCGACGAAGGTTTCGGGCGCGAGCAGGGTGGTTTCCCAGGCCAGCGTGTAGCGGCGGAAGGACAGCGCGAACAGCAGCACGCCGATGGCCACCGTGAAGGACAGCGCCCAGATGGCGTGGCTGGCGAAACCCAGCACCCAGGGCAGCAGGCGCGCCCGGTCGAGCAGGCTGGTGAGGGCGCGCAGCAGGGCACCGGCCTCGGCGCCGCGGCCCAGCGCCAGCCGGCCGGTGGCCTGCAGCCAGAGCCGGCCCAGCGCCGCCCCGCCGCCGGCGCCGATGCCCGCCGCCGACAGCGCCAGCGCGGCCAGCCAGAGCACCAGCGTCAGCAGGTGCACGCCCAGCAGCAGCGCCAGGGCGCCCAATACGTTGATGCGGCGGTCGGCGGCGTCGACGATCTGCCCGGCCAATGCAAAGCCGGCCAGCGCCACCAGCAAGGCGATGCCGGCCAGCACCCAGGGCGCGAGGGTGCGGGCGCTTTGCAGGCGGGTGCCCAGTTGCAGCCGATCGCCCAGCACGCGGGCGCGTTCGGCGACTTGCGCCGCGCGGCCGCCGGGCACCAGCAGCGCGCTGCGCAGCGCCTGCCCGTCTTCCAGCGGGCCGTGCGCCTCGAGCGCCCGCACCGCTTCGGTGAGCAGCGCCGCGTCGAGCGCCGCAGCGGGGCCGGTGGCGAGGGCCGCGCTCAACCTCTCAGTCCTTGGCGACGTCCTTGAGTTGCGGCAGCTCGGTACCGGTCGAGGGCGCCAGCAGGCCGGTCTTGACGTAGGTCATGAGCTTGTCGCGCGTGTCGACGATGTCGAGGTTGCGCATGGTCAGCTGGCCGATGCGGTCGGCCGGGCTGAAGGGCGCGTCTTCCACCTTTTCCATCGACAGGCGCTCGGGCTTGTAGGTCAGGTTGGGCGACTCGGTGTTGAGGATCGAGTAGTCGTTGCCGCGGCGCAGCTCGAGCGTGACTTCGCCGGTGATGGCGCGCGCCACCCAGCGCTGCGCCGTCTCGCGCAGCATGATGGCCTGCGGGTCGAACCAGCGGCCCTGGTAGAGCAGGCGGCCGAGCTTGAGGCCATTCATGCGGTACTGCTCGATGGTGTCTTCGTTGTGGATGCCGGTCACCAGGCGTTCGTAGGCGATGTGCAGCAGCGCCATGCCGGGCGCCTCGTAGATGCCGCGGCTCTTGGCCTCGATGATGCGGTTCTCGATCTGGTCGCTGGTGCCCAGGCCGTGGCGCCCGCCGATGCGGTTGGCTTCCATCATCAGCTCGACCAGGTCGTCGAAACTCTTGCCGTTGAGCGCGACCGGGCGGCCGTCCTCGAAGCGCACCGTGACTTCCTCGGCCTTGACCTTCACGTCTTCCTTCCAGAAAGCCACGCCCATGATCGGGTTGACGATGCGCAGGCCGGAGCTGAGCAGTTCCAGGTCCTTCGCCTCGTGCGTGGCGCCCAGCATGTTGGAGTCGGTGCTGTAGGCCTTCTCCACGCTCATCTTGTAGTCGAAGCCATTGGCGATGAGGAATTCGCTCATCTCCTTGCGCCCGCCCAGCTCGTCGATGAAGGTCTGGTCGAGCCAGGGCTTGTAGATCTTCAGCGAAGGGTTGGTCAGCAGGCCGTAGCGGTAGAAACGCTCGATGTCGTTGCCTTTGAAGGTGCTGCCGTCGCCCCAGATGTTGACGTCGTCCTGCTTCATGGCGGCCACCAGCATGGTGCCGGTGACGGCACGGCCCAGCGGCGTGGTGTTGAAGTAGGTCACGCCGCCGGTGGAGACGTGGAAGGCATTGGCCTGCAAGGCGGCCAGGCCTTCGGCCACCAGCTGCTGGCGGCAGTCGACCAGGCGCGCCTCGACCGCGCCGTAGGCCAGCGCCTTGCGTGGGATTTCGTCGTAGTCCGGTTCGTCGGGCTGGCCCAAGTTGGCCGTGTAGGCGTAGGGCAGCGCGCCCTTTTTCTTCATCCACAGCAGCGCCGCGCTGGTGTCGAGGCCGCCGGAGAAGGCGATGCCGACCTTCTGGCCGGTGGGGAGGTTCTGCAGGATGGTGCTCATGATTCGATTCGGGTGCGAGGGGACGACGGTCCGGGCATCGGACCGCAGGAAACCCGAAATTGGACCACAAGCCGGGCCGGACGGGGCAAATCTGCCCGCCTCGGCGCTTGAAGCCCTTTGATCAGCCTGGGAAACCGATCACCGGCCGGCCGTTCAGCGGCTGGATGGCGCGGTTGTTGCGCGGGTAGCGCGCCTGCAGCGCCTCGAGCTGGGCGGCGCTCATCGTCACCGGTTGGCGCAGCACGTACCACTCGACGTTCTGCGTCAGCGGCGGCGTGGTCAGCGAGCCGAGGTAGTGGAAATAACCCAGCTTGGCCGGCAGCAGCGCGCGGATCTTCAGGGTGCGTTGCGGCGGGCTTTCCTTGGCGGCCGCCAGGTCTTGCAGGATCGGGCCGATGGCGCTGTTCGCGGCGCCGGCCTGGTACATCACGGCGACCACGGCCAGCCGGCCGTCTTGCGCGGCAAACACGAAATGGCCTTCCAGCGGGAAATGCTGGCCGTCGATGGTGTGTTCGCTGGGGTCGTGGAAATGGAACTGCTGCAGGCGGAAGTGGCGACCGCGGATGGTGGCCTCGGTGCGGTGGGTGTTGAACTGCACCGCGTGGCCGGTGTCCTGCGTGCTGCCGACGTCGGACTGCACGTGCTGCAGCTCGATGGCGCGTGGCTCGTTGCCTTGGGCCGGCTTCACGTCGCGCGTGACGATGTCGATCGGCGACTGGGCATGGTCGAGCACGCCGACCCAGCGGTCCTGGTGTTCGTAGTCGAGGTGGCTGCCTTCGGCAGCGTGTTCGGCCGGGGCCGCAGGGGTGGCCGTGTGGCCCAGCAGAACGAGCAGGGACAGGCAGACGGCAATCAGGACGCGCATACATTCCTCCTTGGTGTTATGTGTGAATGCGAGCCTTCGATTGTCCCGCGCGCAGGCGCCGCAGGCCACCCTTGGACACGATCGGCGGCGGGCCGGACGCCTCAAATGCCACACGGCGGGCGTGCAGTTTCGGGGCCGCGGGCCGGTCCGGCGTCATGCCCTCTGCAAAGGAGAATCGTTCGCGGCTGCGGGCCGTGGCCTCCGCCGCGCTGATTTTCTAGTGCGGCGCGGCCTTGGCCTCGCCAGCAATGCCGTTCAATTGCGCGATCGCGTCCGCCGGCAACTGCAGCGCGCCCGCCGCCAGGTTCTCGCGCAGGTGCGCCACCGATGAGGTGCCGGGAATCAGCAGGATGTTGGGCGCGCGTTGCAGCAGCCAGGCCAGCGCCACCTGCAGCGGCGTGGCGCCCAGGCGCTGCGCCACGCCGGACAGGGTGGCCGACTGCAGCGGCGAGAAGCCGCCCAGCGGGAAGAAGGGCACGTAGGCGATGCCGGCGGCGGCCAGCGCGTCGACCAGCGCTTCATCTTCCCGGTGCGCCAGGTTGTACTGGTTCTGCACGCAGGCGATCTCGACCATGCCGCGCCCAAAGGCGACCTGGTGCGAGGTGGCGTTGCTCAGGCCGATGTGGCGCACCAGGCCTTCGCGCTGCAGCTCGGCCAGCGCCGTCAGCTGCGGCTCGAAATCGCCTTCGGCCGGGCCGTGGGTGTCGAACATCAGGCGCAGGTTGACCACCTCGAGCACGTCCAGGCCGAGGTTGCGCAGGTTGTCGTGCACGGCGCTGCGCAGTTCGGCCGGCGATAGCGCCGGGAGCCACGACGCATCGGCGCCGCGCCGGGCGCCGATCTTGGTGACGAGCAGCAGGTCGGCGGGGTAGGGGTGCAAGGCCTCCCGGATGATCTGGTTCGTGATGTGCGGGCCGTAGTAGTCGCAGGTGTCGATGTGGTTGACGCCGCTGGCCACCGCCTCGCGCAGCACGGCGATGGCGGCGGCGCGGTCCTTGGGCGGGCCGAACACGCCGGGACCGGCCAGTTGCATGGCGCCGTAGCCGAGCCGCCGGACTTGCCTTCCGGCGAATGTGAAGCTGTGTTCAGGGGCAGTCGGTGCGGTCATGGCGTGTCCTTTCATGCAGAGGGTCGGGCATCAAGCCGGCGTGGCCCATTCCTCGGCCTCTTCGCCCAGGAAACCGCCGCTCTGGTGCGCCCACAGCCGCGCGTACAGGCCGCCGCGCGCCAGCAGGCTCTTGTGGTCGCCTTCTTCCACGATGCGGCCCTCGTCGAGCACCACCAGCCGGTCCATCGCGGCGATGGTCGACAGGCGGTGCGCGATGGCGATCACGGTCTTGCCTTCCATCAGGCGGTACAGGCTGGCCTGGATGGCGGCTTCGACTTCGGAGTCGAGCGCGCTGGTGGCCTCGTCGAGCAGCAGGATCGGTGCGTCCTTGAGCATCACGCGGGCAATGGCGATGCGCTGGCGCTGGCCGCCCGAGAGCTTGACGCCGCGCTCGCCCACGTGCGCCGCGTAGCCATGGCGGCCGGCCGCGTCGCTCAGCGTCTGGATGAACTCGTGCACCTCGGCGCGGTGGGCCGCGGCCTCCACCTGTTCCGCTGTGGCGTCGGGCCGGCCGTAGGCGATGTTGTCGGCCACGGCGCGGTGCATCAGTGAGGTGTCCTGCGTGACCATGCCGATGCGCGCGCGCAGTGAATCTTGCGTGACGTGGGCGATGTCCTGCCCGTCGATGAGGATGCGGCCGCTCTCGAGATCGTGAAAGCGCAGCAGCAGGTTGACCAGCGTCGACTTGCCGGCGCCCGAGCGCCCGACCAGTCCGATCTTCTCGCCCGCGCGCACGGTGAGGTTCATGTCGTCGATCACGCGGCGCCCGGGTGCATCGGCGCTGCCGTAGCGGAAGCTCATGTGCTCGAAGCGCACCTCGCCGCGCGGCACCGCCAGGCGCTTGGCGTCGGCCGCATCAACCACCGCGCGCGGGCGCGACAGCGTACGCATGCCGTCCTGCACAGTGCCGATGTTCTCGAACAGGCTGGTCATCTCCCACATGATCCAGTGCGACATGCCTTGCAGCCGCAGCGCCATGGCGGTGGCCGCCGCCACCGCGCCCACACCCACCGCGCCGTGCGACCACAGCCACAGCGCGACGCCGGCCATGCCGGCCGTGAGGCCCATGCTGAGCGTGTGGTTGACGATCTCGAAGGCGCTCACCAGCCGCATCTGGCCGTAGCCGGTGTGCATGAAGTCTTCCATCGCATCGCGCGCGAAGCCGGCCTCGCGCTGGGTGTGCGAGAACAGCTTGACGGTGGCGATGTTGGTGTAGGCGTCGGTCACGCGGCCGGTCATGTTGGCGCGCGCGTCGGCCTGCGCCTTGCCGATGCGCCCCAGGCGCGGCACGAAATACACCAGCATCAGGATGTAGAGCAGCAGCCAGACCAGGAAGGGCCAGATCAGGTAGCCGTCGAACACGCCGGCCAGGATCACCATGGTGGCGACGTACACCATCATCGCCACCAGCACGTCGGCCAGCACGAAGATGGTGTCGCGCACCGCCAGCGCGGTCTGCATCACCTTGGCGGTGATGCGCCCGGCAAACTCGTCCTGGTAGAAGTCCATGCTCTGGCCGAGCATCAGGCGGTGGAAGTTCCAGCGCAGGCGCATCGGCAAATTGATCGCCAGCGTCTGGTGCTTGACGATGGTCTGCAGCGCCACCACGCCGATGCTGGCCACCAGCGCCGCGGCCAGCCACATCAGCGTGTTGCCGCGCTCGGCCCACAGGCCTTGCGGCGCCACGTCACCCAGCCAGTCGACGATGCGCCCGAGGATGGCGAACAGCAGCGCCTCGAAAGCCGACATGGCGGCGGTGAGCACCGCCATCGTGAGGATCTTGCCGCGCAGGCCGGTGGTGCAGGCCCAGACGAAGGCAAAGAAGCCGTTGGGCGGCAGCGCCGGCTCGGCGCTGGGGTAGGGCTGCAGAAGTTTTTCGAAGAAGCGGAACAAGGCGGTCGATCCGGCGCGGGCGCGCCATGGCAAGGGTGGGGGAATGGGGCGCCACACTGTAGCCGGCGCTGCGCCGGCGTGCACGTTCGGGCGGCGCGGCCCCATCGGCGACACCGGTATGGATCGATCCTGTAAATAGGTGACATATCATCAATTGATGTATCATCGATATCCATGACGACAGCCACGCGCAAGCAGGTCCAGGAAGGCTTCTTTTCCTTGATGGCGCAAGCCACCCGGCAATGGCGCCGCGTGCTCGACCGCGAGCTGCAGCCACTCGGCCTGACCGAGGCCACCTGGCTGGCGCTGCTGCACCTGTCGCGCGCGCCCGAGCCGATGCGCCAGAAAGACCTGGCGCTGTCGCTCGCGCTGGACAACTCGTCGGTGGTGCGCCTGCTCGATTCGCTCGAGGCGGCCGGCCTGGCCCAGCGCACCGAACATGCCGACCGGCGCGCCAAGGCGATCGGCCTGACGCCGCTGGGCGTGGACACCGTGGCGCAGGTCGAAGGCATCGCCATGCAGGCGCGCAAGCGCATGCTGTCGGTGGTGCCGGCGGCCGATCTCGACACCGCCTTTCGCGTGCTCGGCCAGATCTCCGAGGCGCTGGCCGCCGCGCAGGAACAGGCGCTGCAGGAGGCCGCGGCATGAACTGGCGCCCCCAGCCGCAGCGCACGCCGCCGATCTGGCTGCTGGTGCTCATCACGCTCAGCGGCACCATGGCCATGCACATCTTCGTGCCGGCGCTGCCGGTGGCCACCACCGAGCTGCACGCCAGCATCGGCGAGATGCAGTGGACCATCAGCCTGTACATCCTCGGGCTGGCGGTGGGGCAGCTGGTGTACGGCCCGCTGTCCGACGCGCTGGGGCGCCGGCCGATGCTGCTGCTGGGCCTCTCGCTCTACACCGCGGCCGGGCTGGTGGCCGCGCTGGCGCCCAACGTGCATGCGCTGATCGCGGCGCGCCTGCTGCAGGCGCTGGGCGGCTGCGCCGGGCTGGTGCTGGGGCGCGCCATCGTGCGCGACACCACGCACGCCGACAAGGCGGTGCGCCAGCTGGCGCTGATGAACCTGATGATGATGGTCGGCCCGGGCCTGGCGCCGGTGGCCGGCGGCATCATTTCCTCTTCCTTCGGCTGGCGCCCGGTGTTCTGGGTGCTGACCGCCGTCGGCTCCCTCACCCTGTACCTGGCCTGGCAGCTGCTGCCCGAAACCGGCAAGCCGAACGGGCGGCTCAGCGTCGGCATCCTGGCGGCCGACTACCGCCGCCTGCTGGGCTCGCGCCGCTTCGTCGGCTTCGCCATCGGCGGCGGTTGCGCCACCACCGCCTTCTACGCCTTCCTGGCCACCGCGCCCTACATCTTCGCCACGCAGTTGCACCGCCCGCTGCACGACGTGGGCATCTACCTCGGCTTGCTGATGGGCGGCATGGCGCTGGGCAACGCCATCACCGGGCGCCTCATCCGCAGCGTGGCCCTGGAGCGCCTGCTGCTGACCGGCAACGCCATCAGCGTGGCCAGCGCGGCGGTGCTGCTGGGCGTGCTGCTCAGCGGCCACCTCAGCGTGGCCGCGGTGCTGGGCCTGATGTTCGTCTTCACCTGCGGCGCCGGCATGACCAGCCCCGCCGCGCTGACCAAGGCGGTCAGCGTCGACCCGCACCGCGTCGGTTCCGCCGCCGGCCTGTACGGCTTCACGCAGATGGTGGTGGGCGCCATCTGCACCTCGCTGGCGGCCCTCGGCTCCAATCCTGCGGTGTCGGCGCTCGGCGTGCTGCTGGGCGCGGCCGCCCTCGGCCAGCTGGCTTTCTGGGTGGCGCTCGCCCCCGCGCCGCGTCCCGCCGCGGCTTGAACTGAGTTCTCCCTCCGGCAAGCTCGTGTCCGACGTGGATGCGAGACTTCGCCGTGTTGCAACATTGGGGTAAGGTCCGCCATAAACAGAATCATTCAGCTTTGAATCGGGTCGTCTCCCGCGGCCGGGAGGAATTCGATGGCAATGAATCGACAAGCGGCGTTGGGTGAACTCGACGCGCACCTCTTCAACGAAGGCACGCACGCTCGGCTGCACGAGCGCCTGGGGTGCCACATGGATGGCGATGGCGCGCGCTTCGCGGTGTGGGCGCCCAACGCGAGTCGCGTCTCGGTCATCGGCGAGTGGAACGGCTGGAATGCCGATGCCGACCTGCTGCAGGCCGATGCCGCCACCGGCATCTGGGCCGGCCGTTGCGCCGGCGCGCGGGCTGGGCAGGCGTACAAGTACCGCATCGTCGGGCCGCACGGCATGCACGTGGTGGAAAAGGCCGATCCCGTGGCCTTCTGTTCGGAACAGGCCCCCGCCACCGCCTCGCGCATCTGGGACCTCGACCACGCGTGGCAGGACGCCGACTGGATGGCGACCCGCGCTGCGCGCAATGCGCTGGACGCGCCGATGGCCATCTACGAGGTGCACGCCGGCTCCTGGCGCCGCAAGGACGGCGGCTTTCTCGGCTACCGCGAACTGGCGGTGCAACTGGCCGACTACCTGGTCGACATGGGCTTCACGCATGTCGAGCTGATGCCCATCACCGAGCACCCGTTCTACGGTTCGTGGGGCTACCAGACCACCGGCTACTTCGCGCCCACTTCGCGCTACGGCACGCCGCAGGACTTCATGTACTTCGTGGAGCACCTGCACCAGCGCGGCATCGGCGTGCTGCTCGACTGGGTGCCTTCGCATTTCCCGAGCGACGAGCATGGCCTGTCGTACTTCGACGGCACCCACCTGTACGAACACGCCGATCCGCGCCAGGGCTTCCACCCCGAATGGAACTCGGCGATCTTCAACTACGGGCGCAACGAGGTGCGCAGCTTCCTCATCTCGTCGGCGCTGTTCTGGCTGGACAAGTACCACATCGACGGCCTGCGGGTCGATGCCGTGGCCTCGATGCTGTACCTGGACTACGCGCGCTCGCCCGGCGAATGGATCCCGAACGCGCAAGGCGGGCGCGAGAACCTGGAGGCGGTGGCCTTCCTGCGCGACCTCAATACCGCGATGTACCGCGAGTTCCCCGACACCTTCACGGTGGCCGAGGAATCCACCGCCTGGCCGCGCGTTTCCCGGCCCACCGAGATGGGCGGGCTGGGCTTCGGCATGAAGTGGAACATGGGCTGGATGCACGACACGCTGGACTACGCCAAGGAAGACCCGGTGTACCGGCGCTACCACCACCACAAGCTGACCTTCTCGCTGGTCTACGCCTTCACCGAGAACTTCGTGCTGCCGCTCTCGCACGACGAGGTGGTCTACGGCAAGGGCTCGCTGCTGGGCAAGATGCCGGGCGACGAGTGGCAGCAGTTCGCCAACCTGCGCGCCATGCTGGGCTACATGTGGGCGCACCCGGGCAAGAAGCTGCTGTTCATGGGCGGCGAATTCGGCCAGCGCCGCGAATGGACGCACGAGGGCGAACTGGAATGGTGGGTCACCGCGCTGCGCGGGCATGGCGGCCTGCAGCGCATGGTGCGCGATCTCAACGCCGTGCTGCGCGCCGAGCCGGCGCTGCATCAGCTCGACTTCGACCCGGCCGGCTTCGAGTGGATCGAGGCCGACGACACCGAGCGCAGCCTCTACGCGTGCCTGCGCAAGCCACGCGACGCCGCTGCCGCGCCGCTGCTGGTGGTGTGCAACTTCACGCCCTTGCCGCGCGAGAACGTGCTGATCGGCGTGCCGACCGCCGGCCGATGGACCGAGGTTTTCAACAGCGACGCGCACGTCTACGATGGCGCCGGCTGGGGAAACATGGGCGGCGTGCAGACCGTGCCACGGCCGATGCATGGCCGGCCCATGGCCCTGAACCTGGTGCTGCCACCGCTTTCCACCGTCTTCCTGAAAGGTCCGACGCATGGCGAATGAGAAGAAGATGGCCAGCACACCGCGCAGCCCCGCTGCCAGGACGCCCATTGCCAGCAAGCCTGCCGTGCCAATGGCCTCCGTCGTGCCCGTCGGCGGCGTGCGCGGCCAGCAGCGCGCCATCATCGATGCCGTGCTGCCCTCGGTGGACGGCGGCCGCTTCGCCGCCAAATGCGTGGCCGGCGAACCCTTCCACGTCGAGGCGCATTGCTTTGCCGAAGGCCACGACGCCTTGCGCGTGATGCTGCGCTGGCAGGCCGAAGGCGCGGCCGGCTGGACCGAGCAGCCGATGACCCTGAAGTGGAACGACGAGTGGCACGCCCGCTTCACGCCGCCCACGCCGGGCCGCTACGCCTACAGCGTGAGCGCCTGGGTCGACGTGTTCGAGTCGTGGCGCCATGAACTGGTGCGCCGCGTCGACCCGGAAGACATCCGCATTGCGGCGCGCACCGGCGCGCTGGAAATCCGCGCGCACGCCCAGCGCGCCAGCGGCACCGACCGCGCGCTGCTCGACCGCTGGGCGAGCGAGCTGGAAGCCGGCGCGCTCGACCTGACATTGGACGTCGACGCGCTCAAGCTGCGCGCGCTCGACGATGCGCTGGCCGATGTCGCCAACCGCTACCCGAACCGCAGCCACCAGAGCGAGTCCGCGGTGCTGCCGCTGGTGGCCGACCGCTTGCGTGCGCGCTACAGCACCTGGTACGAACTGTTCCCGCGCTCGGCCGGCGACGTGCCGGGCCGGCACGGCACCTTCGCCGATGTCGAGCGGCGCCTGCCCTACGTGCAGCGCATGGGCTTCGACGTGCTGTACTTCCCGCCCATCCACCCGGTCGGGCGCGAACAGCGCAAGGGCAAGAACAATGCGCTGGTGGCGCTGGCCGACGACGTCGGCAGCCCCTGGGCGATCGGTGCCGCCGAGGGCGGGCACACGAGCATCCTGCCGGCGCTGGGCACGGCGGCGCAGTTCCGCAGCCTGGTGGCCAAGGCGCGCGCGCACGGCATGGAGATCGCACTGGACATTGCCTTCCAGTGCGCGCCCGACCATCCGTGGGTGAAGGAGCACCCCGCCTGGTTCCGCTGGCGGCCCGACGGCAGCGTGCAGTACGCCGAGAACCCGCCCAAGAAGTACCAGGACATCTACCCCTTCAACTTCGAGAGCGACGACTGGCAGTCCCTCTGGCGCGAACTCAAGGGCGTGTTCGACCACTGGATCGGCGAGGGCGTGCAGGTGTTTCGCGTCGACAACCCGCACACCAAGGCCTTCCCGTTCTGGGAGTGGTGCATTGCGCAGATCAAGCGCGAACATCCGGGCGTGATCTTCCTGGCCGAGGCCTTCACCCGGCCCAAGGTGATGCACCGGTTGGCCAAGGTGGGCTATTCGCAGTCCTACACCTACTTCACCTGGCGCAACACCAAGGAAGAACTCACCGATTACTTCACCGAACTGGCGAGCCGGCCGGGGCTGGATTACTTCCGTCCCAACGTCTGGCCGAACACGCCCGACATCCTGCATGAGGCCCTGCAGCGCGGCGACCGCGCCACCTACATGACGCGGCTGCTGCTGGCCGCGACGCTGAGCGCCAGCTACGGCATCTACGGCCCGGCCTACGAGTTGCTCGAGCACCTGCCGCGCAACCCGGGCAGCGAGGAATACCTCGATTCCGAGAAGTACCAGCTGCGCCACTGGGACCTGAAGCGCGCCGATTCGCTGGCGCCCTTCATCGCGCACGTCAACGGTATCCGGCGCGACAACGTGGCACTGCAGGCCAACGACAGCCTGCGCTTCCTGCCGATCGACAACGAGCAGTTGATCGCCTATGCGAAGACCTCGCCGGACGGGCGCAACGTGATCGTCTGCGTGGTCAACCTCGATCCGTTCAACGCGCAACAGGGCTGGCTGCAAATGGACGGCGAGGACTTCGATGTGAAGCGCGGCGATGCCTTCCAGATGCACGACCTGCTGGGTGGCGAGCGCTTCATCTGGCGGGGCGGGCGGCACTTCATCCGCCTCGACCCGCACCAGTTGCCGGCGCACGTGATGCGGCTGCGCCGTGCCAGCCGCAGCGAGCACGACTTCGACTACTTCGAGTGAACCGCAGGGAGCACAAGAACATGAACGCAGCAGTCCCTCGCCTGGCCCTGGAAAACGCCGAGGTCGACACCTCCGCCGATCCGGGCTGGTACCGCGACGCGGTGATCTACCAGGTCAACATCAAGGCCTTCGCGGATTCCAACGACGACGGCATCGGCGACTTCCGCGGGCTCACTTCGAAGCTCGACTACATCAAGGACCTGGGCGTCAACACCATCTGGTTGATGCCCTTCTATCCGTCACCGTTGCGCGACGACGGCTACGACATCTCCGAATACGAAGACGTGAATCCGCAGTACGGCACGCTCGACGATTTCCGCGAGATGTTGTCCGAAGCGCATGCGCGCGGGCTGCGCGTGATCACCGAACTGGTCATCAACCATTCGTCCGACCAGCATCCGTGGTTCCAGGCGGCGCGCCGTGCGCCGCCGGGCTCGCCGGAGCGCAACTTCTACGTGTGGAGCGACAGCGACACGCTGTATTCCGGCACGCGCATCATCTTCACCGACACCGAGACCTCCAACTGGACCTGGGACCCGGTCGCCAAGCAGTACTTCTGGCACCGCTTCTTCAGCCACCAGCCGGACCTGAACTTCGACAACCCGGCGGTGCTGGAAGCGGTGTTCAAGACCATGCGCTTCTGGCTGGACATGGGCGTGGACGGCTTCCGGCTGGACGCCATTCCCTACCTGGTCGAGCGCGACGGCACCAGCAACGAGAACCTGCCCGAGACGCACGCGGTGATCAAGAAGATCCGTGCTGCCATCGACGCGAACTACCAGAACCGCTTCCTGCTGGCCGAAGCCAACATGTGGCCCGAGGACGTGCGCGAGTACTTCGGCGATGGCGACGAGTGCCACATGGCCTATCACTTCCCGCTCATGCCGCGCATGTACATGGCGATCGCGCAGGAGGAGCGCGACCCGATCGTCGAGATCATGCAGCAGACGCCGGACATCCCCGAAGGCTGCCAGTGGGCGATCTTCCTGCGCAACCACGACGAGCTCACGCTGGAAATGGTGACCAGCCGCGAGCGCGACTACATGTACAGCACCTACGCGGCCGACAAGCGGGCGCGCATCAACCTGGGCATCCGCCGCCGGCTGGCGCCGCTGATGGACAACGACAAGGACCGCATCAAGCTCATGAACGGCATGCTGCTGTCGATGCCCGGCTCGCCGGTGCTCTATTACGGCGACGAGATCGGCATGGGCGACAACGTCTTCATCGGCGACCGCAACGGCGTGCGCACGCCCATGCAATGGGCGCCCGATCGCAACGCCGGTTTCTCGCGTGCCGACCCGCAGCGCCTGTACCTGCCGCCGATCATGGATGCGATGTACGGCTACGAGGCCGTCAACGTCGAGGCGCAGATGCGCGACAACAGCTCGCTGCTGCACTGGACGCGCCGCATGCTGGCGGTGCGCAAGACCAGCAGCGCCTTCGGGCGCGGCAAGAAGATCTTCCTCAAGCCGGGCAACCGCAAGATCCTGGCCTACCTGAGCGAGTACGAAGACGACGTCATCCTCACCGTGTTCAACCTCTCGCGCGCGGCGCAGCCGGTGGAGCTCGACCTGTCCGCCTTTGCCGGCCGCGTGCCGGTGGAATTGCTCGGGCGCGTGGCCTTTCCCCCCATCGGAAAGCTGCCCTACCTGCTGACCTTGGCCTCCTACGGTTTCTACTGGTTCAAGCTCACCACCGACACGCCCGAGCCGCTGTGGCACCAGAGCGACGTGGCGTTGCGCGACCAGCCCACGCTGGTGCTGTTCGACGGCTGGAACAGCTTCTTTCGCGAACGCGTCATGCCCTGGCGCATGAGCATGGCCGACACCTTGCGCGAGCAGGTCGAGACCGGCGTGCTGGCGCGCCACGTCGAGGCGCAGCGCTGGTATGCCGGCAAGGGCACGGCCATCACCCGCGCCAGCGTGGGCGGCCACGTGGTGTGGCAGCAGGGCGATGCCGAATGGATGCTTTCGCAGATCGACGTGCAGGCTGGCGGCGAGCACGCCAGCTACTTCCTGCCGCTGGCCATTGCCTGGGAAGACGGCGACGAGGAACGCACCAAGCGCCTGTCGCCCGCGTCGATCTCCAAGGTGCGCCAGCAGGCCTCGGTCGGCTTGATGGCCGACGCCTTCTATGACGAGCATTTCTGCCGCGCCGTGGTGCTGGCGATTGCGCGCGGCGAGCGCATCGCCGGCGAGCATGGCGAGATCCGCTTCACCACCACCGGCGCGCTGGGCGGCGCCAGCGCGGAGGACATCGCCGCGCTGGAGGTCAGCCGGCCCGGCGTGGCCAGCAGCAACACGGTGGTGACGCTGGGCGACCAGTTGTTCCTGAAAGGCTATCGGCATCTGCACGACGGCCAGAACCCCGAGTTCGAAGTCGGCCGCTACCTGACGCAGGAGGCGCGCTTTGCCAGTTGCGTGCCGGTGGCCGGCGCCATGGAATACCACGGCAGCGACGGGCGCATCGTCACGCTGGCGCTGCTGCAGGCCTTCGTGCCGAACCAGGGCGACGCCTGGGAATTCACGCTGGCCTACCTGGAGCGCGTGCTGACGGCGCAGGTGAGCGTGGCCGAGGAGGGCGTGGCCGCGCCGTACGACCACGCGGTGTTCCTGCGGCTGATGCGCACGCTCGGCCAGCGCACCGCGGAAATGCACCTGGCCTTTGCTGCTTCCAAGGGCGATCCCGCCTTCGATCCCGTGCCGCTGACCGAGGCCGACTACGGCATCTGGCGCGAGCAGACCGCCAGCCAGGCGCGCGCCAGCCTCGAACTGCTGCGCGAGCGGGCGGGCGGCCTGCCGGCCGAGATGCAGCCCGACGTCGAGCGCCTGCTGGCGCGCCAGGAGGCGCTGCTGGCGCGCGTAGCGGCGGTGGACGTGCAGGCCGACGGCACGGGCATCAAGTCGCGCACGCATGGCGACTACCACCTGGGCCAGGTGCTGGTCTCGCGCAACGACTTCATCATCATCGACTTCGAAGGCGAGCCGGCGCGCACCTTCGAGGAACGGCGCGCCAAGACATCGCCGCTGCGCGACGTCGCCGGCATGCTGCGCTCCTTCAACTACGCGCACTGGGCGGCGCTGCGGCGCAGCGCGCAGAACGCCGAGGAGCTGGAGCGCTTCCACGCGCTGGCCGCCGAGTGGGAACAGGCGGTGCGTGAGGCCTTCATCGGCGGCTATGTCGATGCCCATGCCGCGGCCGGCGCGCCGCCGCCGAACTTCGATCTGCTGGCGCTGTTCGAGCTGGACAAGGCGATGTACGAACTGCGCTACGAATTGAACAACCGCCTCGACTGGGTGCAGGTGCCCATCCAGGGCCTGCTGGCGCTGTCCCGTGCCGCCGAGGCCGCCCACCCCCTTGCCGGAGATGCCGCATGAACGAGTTCAATTTTCAGTTGGAACCCCTGCGCGCCGTGATCTACCAGATCGGCGTGTTCCTGCCGCGGCTGCTGGTGGCGGCGGTGGTGGTGGTGGTGGGCTGGATGATCGCCAAGCTGGCGCGCGTGGCGGTGGCGCGGCTGCTGCGCGCCATCAACTTCAACGTGCTGACCGAGCGCTCGGGCATGGACAACTTCCTGCGCCAGGGCGGCGTCGGCAAGGACACCAGCGACCTGCTGGGCGTGCTGGCCTACTGGATCGTCATCCTCGCCACCCTGATCATCGCCTTCAACGGCCTGGGCCTGACCTACATCACCGACCTGCTGGGGCGCGTGGTGTGGTTCGTGCCGAACATCATCGTGGCGGTGCTGGTACTGGCCTTCGGCGCGTACTTCGCCCGCTTCGTCGGCGACGCCGTGACCACCTACGGGCGCAACGTCAAGCTCTCGGAAGCGCACTTCTTCGGCAAGGTGGCGCAGTACGCGGTGATGCTGTTCGTGATCCTGATCGCGCTCGACCAGGTGCATGTGGGCGGCGACATCGTGCGCCAGAGCTTCATCGTCATCCTCGCGGGCGTGGTGCTGGCGCTGGCGCTGGCCTTCGGCCTGGCCGGGAAGGATTGGGCGGCCGACCGCATCGCCCAGTGGTGGCCGCGTGAGTCGCGTGCCGGCGAGCGCAGCGGGCCGGGTCCCGAGGCGGCAGCGCTTGCCGGGTCTGCTGCAACGGCGCCGGCGGCGCCGACGCCGCCTCCGCAAGGCGTCCCGGCCGAGGCGGACGTGCCGGCGGCTGCCGACGTGCCGGCCGACAACGCGGTGCCCGGCGAAGTGCTGCCGCCGCCGGCGAGCCGCCGTGCGCCGCTCATGCCGAGCCGGCCGAGCGACCCCCCGCCGCCGATCTGAGAACATGAACGGCACCCCCCTGGTCAAGGCCGTCTGGCCCGGCCGCCACTATCCGCGCGGCGCCACCTGGGACGGCCAGGGCGTGAACTTCGCGCTGTTCTCGCAGCACGCGACCCACGTCGAGCTGTGCCTCTTCGACGACACCGGCCGGCATGAACGCCAGCGCATCGTCATGCCCGAGCGCACCGACGATGTCTGGCACTGCTACCTGCCCGAGGCGCGCCCCGGCCTGACCTACGGCTACCGCGTGCACGGCCCCTACAAGCCCGAAGAAGGGCATCGCTTCAACCCGCACAAGCTGGTGATTGACCCCTACGCCAAGGAACTGGTCGGCCACACCCAGTGGAGCGACGCCCTATACGGCTACACCGTGCACAGCAAGCGCGCCGACCTCTCCTTCGACCGGCGCGACAGTGCGCGCTTCATCCCCAAGTCGCGCGTGCTCGACACCGCCTTCACCTGGGGCGACGACCGCCACCCCGATGTGCCGTGGAAGGACATGGTGATCTACGAGATGCACGTGCGCGGCTTCAGCATGCAGCACCCGGAGGTGCCCGAGCGCCTGCGCGGCACCTACGCCGGGCTGGCCACCGCGCCGGTGGTCGACTACCTGCGGCAGCTGGGCGTGACCACCGTCGAGCTGCTCCCCGTGCATGCCTATCCCAACGACCGCTACCTGCAGGAGAAGGGCCTGCGCAACTACTGGGGCTACAACACGCTGGGCTTCTTTGCGCCGGAGATGCGCTACTGCGCCTCGGGCCGCGTGCAGGAGTTCAAGACCATGGTCAAGACGCTGCACTCGGCCGGCATCGAGGTGATCCTGGACGTGGTCTACAACCACAGCTGCGAAGGCAACCAGCTCGGCCCCACGCTGTCGCTGCGCGGCGTCGACAACGCCAGCTACTACATCCTCAATGGCGAGAGCCGCCGTTACTACGACGACTTCACCGGCTGCGGCAACACCGTCAACCTGGAACACCCGCGCGCGCTGCAACTGGTGATGGATTCGCTGCGCTACTGGACCGAGGAAATGCATGTCGACGGCTTCCGTTTCGACCTGGCCTCGGCGCTGGCGCGCGAGAGCGGCCGCGTGGAAAACCTCGGTGGCTTCTTCGATGCAATCCGCCAGGACCCGGTGCTCAACCGCGTCAAGCTGATCGCCGAGCCGTGGGACCTGGGCCTGGGCGGCTACCAGGTCGGCAACTTCCCGCTCGGCTGGGCCGAGTGGAACGACCGCTACCGCGACGGCCTGCGTGGCTGGTGGAAGGGCGACCCGGGGCTGGTCGGCGAGGTCGCGCGCCGCATGACCGGCTCGCAGGACCTGTACGGCTGGTCCGGCAAGCGGCCCAGCGCCAGCATCAACTTCGTTACTGCGCACGACGGCTTCAGCCTGAACGACCTGGTGAGCTACAACGACAAGCACAACGAGGCCAACGGCGAAGACAACCGCGACGGCCACAACAACAACCATTCCTGGAACTGCGGCGCCGAAGGCCCGACCGACGACGCCGCCATCAACGCGCTGCGCGAACGGCAGAAGCGCAACCTGCTGGCCAGCCTGCTGCTGTCGCAGGGCGTGCCGATGCTGCTGGCCGGCGACGAGCTGAGCCACACGCACCACGGCAACAACAACGTCTACTGCCAGGACAACGAGATCGGCTGGCTCGACTGGACGCCCTCGCCCGAGAAGAGCGCGCTGATCGACTTCACGCGCAAGCTGATCGCGCTGCGCCGCGCGCACCCGGTGTTTCGCCGCCGCGACTTCTTCCGGGGCGAGGCCGGTGCATCGGACGACGAAGCCAAGGACGTGCATTGGCTGCGCCCCGATGGGCAGGAGATGAGCGCCGACAACTGGAACGACGGCCATGCCCGCGTGCTCGGCATGTGGATTTCCGGGCGCAACCTGCCGGAACTCGGCCCGCGCGGCGAAGCCGTGCGCGACGACGATTTCCTGCTTCTGCTCAACGCGCACCACGACGCCGTGCCCTTCACCGTGCCCAATGGCGGCGCGGCCTGGCACCTGGAAGTGGACACGGCGCTGGAAGCCGCGCGCAGCGGCGGCGGCGCGGTCGCGGCCGACCCCGCGCCGGTGCCCGCCCGCTACCCGCTGGAGGGGCGCTCGCTGGTGCTGCTGCGCAGGGCGGCGGAGGCTGCATGAACGCGCAGCACGCCATGCCTTTCGGGGCGGCGCTGGTCCCCGGCGGCGGCGTGCGCTTTGCGCTGTGGGCACCGGGCGTCGATGAACTCGCGCTCGAACTGGCCATGGCCGACGCGGGCGATGACGGCCCATGGGCTCTGCACGCCATGGCCGCGCAAGGCGATGGCTGGTGGGCACTGACGTTGGCCGAGGCCAAGGCCGGCGACGCCTATCGCTTCGTCCTGCCCGATGGCCTGCGCGTGCCCGACCCGGCCTCGCGCCGCAACGCGCAGGACGTGCACGGCCCCAGCACCGTGGTCGACCCGCTGGCCTACCGCTGGCGCGACGACGACTGGCGCGGCCGGCCCTGGCACGAGGCCGTGGTGTACGAACTGCACGTGGGCGCCTTCACGCCCGAAGGCAGCTTTGTCGCCGCCCAGCAGCGCCTGGCCGAGTTGGCCCGGCTCGGCATCACCGCCATCGAGATCATGCCGGTGGCCGACTTTCCCGGCCGGCGCGGCTGGGGCTACGACGGCGTGCTGCCCTTTGCGCCCGACGCCAGCTACGGCACGCCGGACGACTTCAAGGCGCTGGTCGACGCCGCGCACCAGCACGGCCTGATGGTGCTGCTGGACGTGGTCTACAACCACTTCGGGCCGGAAGGCAACTACCTGCACGCCTACTGCGCCAGCTTCTTCAACCCGGCGCACCACACGCCATGGGGCGCGGCCATCAACTTCGATGGCGAGGGCGCGCACAACGTGCGCAGCTTCTTCGTGCACAACGCGCTGTACTGGCTGGAAGAGTTCCACCTCGACGGCCTGCGGATGGACGCCATCCATGCCATGGCCGACGACAGCCCGACCCACATCGTGGCCGAGATCTGCACCGCGATCAGCGCGGGCCCCGGGCGCGAGCGCGCCATCCACGTGGTGCTGGAGAACGAGCACAACCAGGCGCGCTGGCTGGCGCGCGACGCCGCCGGCCGGCCGCTGCGGGCGACGGCGCAATGGAACGACGACCTGCACCACGCGCTGCACGTGCTGGCGACCGGCGAGACCGCCGGCTACTACATCGACTACGCCAGCAAGCCGCTGCAGGCCTTCGGCCGGGCGCTGGCGCAGGGCTTCGTCTACACCGGCCAGCCCTCGCTCTACCTCGAAGGAGCGGCGCGCGGCGAGCCGTGCGCGCACCTGCCGCTGGTGGCCTTCGTGTCGCACCTGCAGACGCACGACCAGATCGGCAACCGCGCCTTCGGCGAGCGCATCGATGCGCTGGCGCCGGCGGCGCTGTTGCGCGCGGCGCGGGCCTGCTTATTGCTCTCCCCGCACGTGCCCATGCTGTTCATGGGCGAGGAGTACGCCGCGCGCACCCCGTTCCTCTTTTTCTGCGATGTCGGCCCCGAGCTGGCGGCTGCGGTGTCGGCCGGGCGCCGCGCCGAGTTCAGCCGCTTCCCGCAGTTTTCCGATCCGGCGGTGCGCGAGCGCATCCCCGATCCGAACGCGGCATCGACCTTCGAAGCCTCCAAGCTCGACTGGGCCCAGCGCCAGGACCCCGGCTACCGCCAGGCGCTGGCCAGCGTGCGCGACCTGCTGGCGGTGCGCCGGCGCGAGCTCGTGCCGCGGCTGGCCGGCCAGCGCGGCGCCGGCAGCTGGCAGGTCAGCGGCGACGTGCTCTACCTGCAATGGACGCTCGGCGCGCAGGCCGGCGCGCCCGCGCCCATGCTGCAGCTGGTGGCCAACTTCGGTGCCGGCGACGCGCACGTGGCGGCGCCGCCCGGGCGCTGCATTCACATCGAGGGGGCGCCGGTCACGCGCGGCGAGGGCACGCGCCTGACGCTGCCGCGCGGCGGCGTCTGGGCCGCGATCGACGAGGTGTCCGATGATCTCTGACGCGCTGCGTGCCCTGTGCGAACGCTGTGGCCTGGCGGTCGATTACCACGATGTCTGGGGCCAGCGGCACGCCGTCGCGCCGCAGCACCTGCTGGCGCTGCTGAGTGAGCTGGGCATCGGCCCGCTGCCCGCCGACCAGCCCGAGGCGTGCTGGCAGGCGCTGGCGCGCATTGACGACGCCGAATGGGCCAGGGCGTTGGCGCCGGTGCAGACGGCCGTGGCCGGGGCCGACCGCCTGGTGACGCGCATTCGCCTGCCCGAAGGGACGCGGCAGGGGCATTGGACCCTGGCGCTGGAAGATGGCAGCAGCCGCCAGGGTGACTTCGAGCTGCACCACGAACACGGGCGGCGCCAGCTCGGCGCACGCTGGCAGGTCGAGTGGAACGTCGAACTGGTCGCCACGCTGCCGGCCGGCTACCACCGCCTGCGCGTGGAGGCCGATGCGGCGCAGGGCGAGATGCTGGTCATCGCCGCGCCGCCGCGCTGCTTCGAACCGGCGGCACTGGCCGATGGCGGGCGCAGCTGGGGCGTGGCGGCGCAGCTGTACGCGGTGCGCAGCGCCGGCCAGTGGGGCATGGGCGACTTCACCGACCTGGCGCAACTGGCCGAGACCGCCGCCGGGCTGGGCGCCGGCGTGGTCGGGCTGAACCCGCTACACGCGCTGTTCGGCCACAACCCGCAGCACGCGAGCCCGTACAGCCCGTCCTCGCGGCTGCACCTGAACACGCTCTACATCGACGTCGAGGCGGTTGCCGAATTTGCAGATTGCGAAGTGGCGCAGCGCGTGGTGCGCTCGCCCGAATTCCAGGCCCGCATGGCGGCGCTGCGCGAAGCGCCGCTGGTCGAACATGCCGGCGTTGCCGCCTGCAAGGACGAGGTGCTGCGCCTGCTGCACGGCCAGTTCCTGGCCTTGCCGCCGGACCATCCCCGCGTGCAGGCTTTTGCCAGCTTCTGCGCCGCGCGCGGCGAGGTGCTGCGCCGGCATGCCCTGTTCGAGGCGCTGCAGGCGCATTGCTTCGCCGCCGACCCCGCCTGCTGGGGCTGGCCGGTATGGCCCGAGCCCTTGCGCGACCCGGCCAGCGCCGAGGTGGCGGCGTTTGCCTGCAAGCACGCCGACGCCGTCGGCTACTTCATGTACCGGCAGTGGCTGGCCGAGCAGCAGTTGCAGGCCGCCGCCCAGCGTTGCCGCGCGGCCGGCATGCCGATCGGCCTGTACCTCGACCTCGCGGTCTCGGTCGACCGCGCCGGCTCCGACGTGTGGGGGCATCAGCAGGTGTTTGCGCCGGGCGCCAGCATCGGTGCGCCGCCGGACGAATTCAATCCGCTCGGCCAGGGCTGGGGCCTGCCGCCGCTGCACCCGCAGCGCCTGCGCGAGAGCGGCTACGGCCTGCTGGTGGAAACCTTGCGCACCAGCATGCGCAGCGCGGGCGCGATCCGCATCGACCACGTGATGGGCTTCCTGCGCCTGTACTGGATTCCGGCCGGGCTGGACGCGCGCTGCGGCGCCTACGTGCACTACCGGCTCGACGAGATCCTGGCCATCGTGGCGCTGGAAAGCCAGCGCGCGCGCTGCCTGGTGATCGGCGAAGACCTGGGCACCGTGACCGACGAGACCCGCGCCGCGCTCAGCGCGCGCGGCGTGCTGTCGTATCGCCTGCTGTGGTTCGAGCGCGAGGGCGCCGACTTCCGCCAGCCGCCCGACTACCCGCGCGAGGCACTGGTCGCCACCAGCACGCACGACCTGGCCACCCTGGCCGGCTGGTGGGGCTCGGTCGACCTGCAACGGCGCTGGGCGCTGCAACTCTTTCCCTCGCCCGACATCTTCGACAAGCAGCTGCTCGATCGCGCCGGCGAGCGCGTGCGGTTGATGCTGGCGCTGGTGCGCGCCGGCGTGCTCGACCGCACGCAGGTGGCGCAGGCGATGAGCGCGCCGCAGTTGCCGGCCGAGGCGGTGGCGGCGGTGCACGGCTACCTGGCACGCACGCCCTCCAAGCTGATGATGGTGCAGCTGGAAGACCTGCTGGGCGAGCCCGAGCAGGCCAACATGCCGGGCACCGTCAACGAGCACCCGAACTGGCGGCGCAAGCTGCACCGCATGCTCGCCGACTGGACGCAGGACGCCACGGTGCGCGCCATCGCGCAGGCGGTGACGCTGCAACGCCCGCGCAGCGCCAGCGCAGCGTCCGATGCCTGCGCGCCGACGCCCATCCCCGGCGCCACCTACCGCCTGCAACTGCACCAGGACTTCACCTTCGCCGATGCGCAGGCGATCGTGCCCTACCTCGCACGGCTGGGCATCACGCACGTCTACTGCTCGCCGATCCAGCGCGCCCGCGCCGGCAGCACCCACGGCTACGACGTGATCGAGCCCGGCGTGATCAACCCCGAGCTGGGCGGCATGGAGGGCTTCATGGCCTTCACCGAAACCCTGCACGCGCACGGCATGGGCCTGCTGCTCGACCTGGTGCCCAACCACATGGGCGTGCTGGGCGCCGACAACCCGTGGTGGCAGGACGTGCTGGAAAACGGCCGCGCCTCGGCCTACGCCGACCACTTCGATATCGAGTGGCAGCCGCTCGACGCGCAGCTGGCCGGCAAGGTGTTGCTGCCCATCCTGGGCGATGCCTATGGCGACATCCTGGCGCGCGGCGAACTGTTGCTGGCGCACGACGTCGAACAAGGCCGCCTCGAATTCAACTACCACGCGCATCGCTTCCCGCTCGCGCCCGAGAGCTATGCGCAGGTGCTGCGGGCGGCCGAGCTGCGGATCGTCGACGCCGAGGTCGCGGCCATCGTGGCGAGCATCGCGGCGGCTTTCGCCAATCTGCCCGGCGCCGACGGCGCATGGGAAGCGCGCGAACGCGAGAAGGCCAACACGCATGGCCGGCTGGTCAAGCTGACGGCGCGCCACGCCAGCGCGCGCGAGGCCATCGACAACGCGGTGGCGTGGTTCAACGCCCAGGCGCAGCGCGACCCACTGCACGCGCTGCTGGAAGCGCAGCACTACCGGCTGGCCTATTGGCGCGTCGCCTCCGACGAAATCAACTACCGGCGCTTCTTCGACATCAACGAACTGGCGGCGCTGCGCATCGAGCGTGCCGAGGTGTTCGAGGCCACGCAGTCGCTGGCGCTCGACCTGGCCGCACGTGGCCTGGCGCAGGGCCTGCGCATCGACCATCCGGACGGCCTGTTCGATCCGGCGCAGTACTTCGAGCGACTGCAGCGCGGCTTCGTCGAGCGGCGCGGCGGGGTGCTGCCGGCGCTCGATGCCGATGGCCGGCCTTGCCGCCCGTTGTACGTGGTGGCCGAGAAGATCGCCGCGCCGCACGAGGAAGTGCCTGCCGGCTGGCACGTGCACGGCACCACCGGCTACCGCTTCGCCAATGTCGCCAACGGCGTGCTGATCGATGGCGATGCGGCCGCCGCCTTTGGCCGTATCTGGCGCGGCTTCACCGGCCTCGTCGAAGCCTACGAAGCGGTGGTGCGCGAAGGCAAGCGCGCCGTCACGCGCAATGCGCTGTCTTCGGAATTGACGATGCTCGCGGCGCAATTGCTGCGCCTGGCGCGCGCCGACCGCCGCACGCGCGACTTCACGCTCAACAACCTGCGCCGCGCGCTGGCCCAGGTGGTGGCGTGCATGACGGTCTACCGCACCTACATCGTCGACCGACCCTCGACGCAGGACGCGCATGTCATCGATGAAGCGGTGCGCGAGGCGATGCGCGCGAGCGAGCTGCCAGACCACAGCATCTTCGAATTTCTGCGCACCAGCCTGCTCGGTCGCGCGGTGGCCGAGGCGCCCGAACTGCAGCGTGAAGCCCTGCGCTTTGCCGCGCGCTTCCAGCAGTTCAGCGCGCCGGTGGCGGCCAAGGGCGTGGAAGACATGGCCTTCTACCGCTACTTTCCGCTGGCCTCGATCAACGAGGTCGGTGGCGAGCCGAGCGTGTTCGGCACGACGGTCGAGGGCTTTCACGCGGCCAGCGCCGACCGCGCGCAGCGTTGGCCGCACACCATGCTGACGACCTCGACGCACGACAACAAGCGCGGCGAGGACGTGCGCAACCGCATCGACGTGCTGTCCGAGATGCCTTCGGCCTGGCGCCTTGCGCTGCGCCGCTGGCATGCGCTCAACGCGCCCTTGCGGCATGGGCTCGAGCGCAACGCCGAAGACGCGGCGTGGCCGTCGCCACAGGACGAATACCTGTTCTATCAAACCGTGCTGGGCACCTGGCCGGTGGGCGGCGTGCAGGGCGCCGATGCGCATCTCTATGCCGACCGGCTGGTGCGCTACATGCACAAGGCGGCGCGCGAAGCCAAGTCGCACACCAGCTGGACGCATCCCGACGAACGCTATGAAGCCGCGCTGGAGGGCTTCGTGCGCGCCGCGCTGGCCGACGAGGCCGGTGCGGGCGGCGCCAACCGCTTCGTGCAGGACATGCAGCCGCTGGCGCAACGGCTGGCGAGGTACGGCGCTCTCAACAGCCTGGTGCTGGTGACGCTGAAGTACACCTCGCCCGGCGTGCCCGACCTGTACCAGGGCAACGAACTCATGGACCTGAGCCTGGTCGACCCGGACAATCGCCGTCCGGTGGACTATGCGCAGCGTGCGAGCCTGTTGAGCGAGTTCGAGCAGGCCGTCGCACGCGGCGACGGCGCCACCCTGCTGCGCGCTGCGATGGCCAGCCCCTGGGATGGCCGCGCCAAGCTCTGGACGACCTGGTTGCTGCTGCAGTTGCGTCAGCGCCAGCCGGTGCTATTCCGTGATGGTGACTACCAGCCGCTGGCGGTGCAGGGTGCGCAGGCGCGCCACGCGCTGGCCTTCGCGCGCACGCAGGGCGAGGCGGCGCTGATCGTGGTGACAGGGCGCTTGTTCGCACAACTGGACGGTGTGCGGGTGCGAGGAGAAAGAGAGGGGGAAGAGAAGGGGAAGGATGCGGCACCGCCGCCAGGCCTGGATGCTGGCCTGTGGGGTGACACCGCGCTGGCCTTGCCTGCGCCGCTGCAGCAACGGCGCTGGCGCGACGTGCTGGATCAGCGTGACATCACCAGCCTGGATGCCGGCTTGCGGCTGGACGAACTGCTGGCGGGCCGTGCGAGCGCGGTGCTGCTGGCCTTGCCTTGAAGCCGCGCCGGCAGCGCCGCGGCTTACAGGACGCGAGAAACGGCGAGCGCTTGCTGCAGCGTCAGTGCGTAGCCTTCGATGGGCGGCAGCGATTCGCTGTATTCGCCGCTGGCGCGGTCACGCACGATGCGGTGTTCGCCGCTGAAGCGCGAACCGATCATGACCGGCTTGCGGACCTTTTCACGCGACGTCGCCATGGAAAGCACGATGGCCTTGGCGGCTTCGTGGTCGGCTGCGGGTTGTGCACTCATGGGTTCCACCTTTCGACTCGACACTGGAAGACATTGTGTAAGGCGTTTTGCTGCGTGTCGACTGCGTGATGGACTATGTCCCCGAAATTCTTCGGGGCTTGTCATCTGGCGGGATGAGTGCGTGTCAGCCAGCGCCTTCGCGCTCGGGGCTGGCACTCATCCATTTGGCGTAGGCCGCCCCATCCGATGGCATGGGCACCCAAAAGAGTGCATCGACTCGCCGTGACGGCCTTGACTTCAGGTGTTGAGTTGCAGTCGTTGGTCATGGCAGTGCATGCCAACTTTCTGCATCCGCTGGCGAACGGACGATCTTGAAAAAGTCGTTGTCCGCAAGGGAAAATCTGGTCGGGGTGAGAGGATTCGAACCTCCGGCCTCTACGTCCCGAACGTAGCGCTCTACCAGGCTAAGCTACACCCCGATGGCAGTGAATGAGTGGCGATTCCTTCGTCGTTTCGACTCAGGCGCGCCGCTCAAGCAGCTGAGCCGCTAATTGTAGCAAACCTTTAGCGTGTGAATTGCTCGGCAACACATTCAATGCATCGATTGCGCGTTTTGCTTCGGCCGCGGCAGCGGCGCGCGTGGCGTCCAATGCACCGGTCTTGCGCACGATCGCCACGATCTGGCCGAGCTGATCGCTGTCGCCCGCTTCGATGGCTGCGCGGATCAACGCACTTTCTTCGGCGCTGCCGCGCTGCATCGCCAGGATCAGCGGCAGCGTGGTCTTGCCTTCGCGCAGGTCGTCGCCGAGGTTCTTGCCGGTCTCGCTGGCGTCGCCGGCGTAGTCGAGCACGTCGTCGATCACCTGGAAGGCGGTGCCCAGCGCCTGGCCGTAGGTGGCGCAGGCTTCCTCGATGTGCGGCGGCGCCTTGGCCAGCACGGCGGCCAGGCGGGTGCTGGCTTCGAACAGCTTGGCCGTCTTGGAGCGGATCACGCGCAGGTAGGCCTGCTCATCGAGCGTGGCGTCGTGCATGTTCATCAACTGCAGCACTTCGCCTTCGGCAATGATGTTGGTCGCCTCGGCCAGGATCTCCATGACGCGGATGTCGTGCGCGTCGAGCATCATCTGGAAGGCGCGCGAATAGAGAAAGTCGCCGACCAGCACGCTGGCCGGATTGCCGAAGGATTCGTTGGCAGTCGGCCGTCCGCGGCGCAGCGTGGAGTCGTCGACGACGTCGTCGTGCAGCAAGGTGGCGGTGTGGATGAATTCGATCACCGCCGCCAGGTTGAAGTGCTGCGTGCCGCTGTAGCCGAGCGCGCCGCTCATGAGCAGCAGCAGGGCAGGGCGCAGGCGCTTGCCGCCGGCGGAGATGATGTAGCGCGAGACTTCGCTGACGAGGGGCACCCCGGTGTCGAGGCGGGCGGCGATCACCCGGTCCACCTCGATCATGTCGTCGGCGATGAGGTCGAGCGCTGCGGCGGTGGCGGAGGCGGCTGCGGGGACTGGCAAATCGGGAGCGCGAAGCGCGAAAACGGAGTGAAGGAAGGGACGGACGGCTGTCCGACGCGGCGAATTATAGGGAGACGGCGGGCTGGCCTCGTGGCGGCTGCGCTGGGCGGCTCGCGCGCACCTATGTCAGCGAACGCAAACCATGCTAGAATATTGGGCTTCGCGGAAATTCGTCTGCGGAGCCCATTCTCATTCGAGATCCAAGAGGTTATTCATGTACGCGGTCATAAAAACCGGTGGCAAGCAGTATCGCGTTGCTTCCGGCGAAAAAATTAAAGTAGAACAGATTGCTGCGGACGTTGGCCAGGAAATCGTGATCGATCAGGTGCTTGCAGTCGGCAACGGCAGCGACATCAAGATCGGCGCACCCCTGGTGTCCGGCGCAACTGTCACGGCAACCGTGGTCTCCCACGGCAAGCACGACAAGGTGCACATCTTCAAGATGCGTCGTCGCAAGCACTATCAGAAACGTCAAGGCCATCGCCAGCAGTTCACCGAACTGCAAATCGGCGCGATCGCCGGCTAAGGAGCGGACACCATGGCACAGAAAAAAGGCGGCGGCTCTACGCGAAACGGGCGCGACTCCAAGCCCAAGATGCTTGGCGTGAAGCGCTTTGGCGGTGAACTGATCAGCGCAGGCTCGATCATCGTTCGCCAACGTGGCACCCAGTTCCACCCCGGCGTGAACGTCGGCGTGGGCAAGGACCACACGCTGTTTGCTCTGGTCGAAGGCACGGTCTCGTTCAGCACCAAGGGTGCCCTGAACAAGCACACGGTCAGCGTGACCCCGGTTTAAACCAGTCACTTCGATCCAACTCGAAGCCCCGTTCGCCGGGGCTTTTTCATTTCCGTACACTCCACATCCCATCATGAAGTTCGTCGACGAAGCCTTCATCGACATCGCTGCCGGCGATGGCGGCAACGGCTGCGTGTCGTTCCGCCATGAGAAGTACAAGGAATTCGGTGGCCCGAATGGCGGCGACGGCGGCCGTGGCGGCCACGTCTTCGCGGTGGCCGACATCAACCTCAACACCCTGGTGGATTTCCGCTATTCGCGCCGCCACGAGGCCAAGCGCGGCCAGCACGGCATGGGCTCGGACATGTTCGGCGCCGCCGGCGACGACATCGTGCTGAAGATGCCGGTGGGCACCATCATCTCCGACGCCGAAACCGGCGAGGTGCTGTTCGAGTTGCTCACGCCGGGCGAGGTGATCACCATTGCCAAGGGCGGCGACGGCGGCTTCGGCAACATGCGCTTCAAGAGCGCCATCAACCGCGCGCCGCGCCAGAAGACGCCCGGCTGGCCGGGCGAGAAGCGCAGCCTCAAGCTCGAGCTCAAGGTGTTGGCCGATGTCGGCCTGCTGGGCATGCCCAACGCCGGCAAGTCGACGCTGATCACCGCGATTTCCAATGCACGCCCGCGCATTGCCGACTACCCGTTCACCACGCTGCACCCCAACCTGGGCGTGGTGCGCGTCGGCCCCGAGCAGAGTTTCGTGGTGGCCGACCTGCCCGGGCTGATCGAAGGCGCCTCCGAAGGCGCGGGCCTGGGGCACCTGTTCCTGCGCCACCTCAGCCGCACCCGCCTGCTGCTGCACGTGGTGGACATGGCGCCGTTCGACGACAGCGTCGACCCGGTCGCGCAGGCCAAGGCGATCGTCGGCGAGCTCAAGAAGTACGACGCCGACCTGTATCAGAAGCCGCGCTGGCTGGTGCTCAACAAGCTGGACATGGTGCCCGAGGACGAGCGCGCCGCACGGGTCAAGGACTTCGTGAAGCGCTTCAAGTTCAAGGGCCCGGTATTCGAGATCTCGGCGCTCACGCGCGAGGGCTGCGAGCCGCTGGTCAAGGCGATCTACCAGCAGGTGAAGGCCGCGCAGGTGGCCGAGCAGGCGCCGGTCGAGGTCGATCCGCGTTTCGCCCAGCCCGAGTAGGGCGCAGCCTTCGGAACGGGGTGGGAGACCGCCGTTCCGCTTTCCTCACTATGTCGATAGAGCCGAAATGAATTCGAAGAGCGCCAGCACCGCGTTGAAGGACGCGCGTCGCATCGTGGTCAAGGTGGGTTCCAGCCTGGTCACCAATGACGGTCGGGGCCTGGACGAGGGCGCCATCGGCGAATGGTGCCGGCAGCTGGCCGCGCTGGTGCGCGACGGACGCGAGGTGGTGATGGTTTCCAGCGGCGCCATTGCCGAGGGCATGAAGCGCCTGGGCTGGACCACGCGCCCGCACGAGGTGCACGAACTGCAGGCGGCGGCAGCGGTCGGCCAGATGGGCCTGGCCCAGATGTACGAGACCAAGCTGCGCGAGAACGGCCTGGGCAGCGCACAGGTGTTGCTGACGCATGCCGACCTGGCGGATCGCGAGCGCTACCTCAATGCGCGCTCCACGCTGGTGACCTTGCTGGCGCTGGGCGTGGTGCCGGTCATCAACGAGAACGACACGGTCGTCAACGACGAGATCAAGTTCGGCGACAACGACACGCTGGGCGCGCTGGTGGCCAACCTGGTGGAGGCCGACGCGCTGGTCATCCTGACCGACCAGAAGGGTCTGTACACGGCCGATCCGCGCAAGGACCCGAAGGCCGAGTTCGTGCACGAAGCGCGCGCCGGCGATCCGGCGCTCGAAGCCATGGCCGGTGGCGCCGGCAGCAGCATCGGGCGCGGCGGCATGATCACCAAGATCCTGGCCGCCAAGCGCGCGGCGGGTTCGGGCGCCTCCACCGTCATCGCCTGGGGCCGCGAAGCCGACGCGCTGCTGCGCCTCTCACGCGGCGAGCCGATCGGCACGCTGCTGCTGGCGCAGACCGCCAAGCACCAGGCGCGCAAGCGCTGGATGGCTGACCATCTTCAGATGCGCGGCGCCGTCACGGTGGACGCTGGTGCCGCCGCCAAGGTGCGCAACGAGGGCAAGAGCCTGCTGCCGATCGGCATGACCGGCGTGGTGGGCGAGTTCTCGCGCGGCGAGGTGATCGCCGTGCGTGACGAAGCGGGCATGGAACTGGCGCGCGGCCTGGCCAACTATTCGAGCGCCGAGGCGCGCCTGCTGTGCCGCAAGCCGTCCAGCGAGTTCGAACGCCTGCTGGGTTATGTGGCGGAGCCGGAGATGGTGCACCGCGACAACCTGGTGCTGATGCAGCCGGCCCGCGCCTGAGCGCGTACCCCGGCAGGGCTGGCGCTCAGCCGACGTAGGGGCGCTTGAGGGCGCGCACCATGTCTTCCACGCTCTCGCGCGGCGCGTCGCCCCGGCAAATGGCCTGCTTGGCCAGTTCCACGCCGTAGCTCGAGCGCATTTCGCGGAAGGCCCGCCACTCGGGATGCGTGACCGCGTTCCAGCTGTCGCCGGAATGGGTCGCGTAGGTCTTGATCGAGGCGGCCGAGCAGCGCATGCCTTCGTAGAAGGCGTTGACGGCGCCGGTGCCCCGTTTGCTGCGCGCGATCACCACGTAGCGCACGACGCCGTCGGTGCCGATCGTGATGGTGTTCGGGTCGAGCATGAAGTCGAGCGCGCTGTACATCGGCATGCTGATGGGCAGGGCACGGTCGGCATCGAAAGCGGGCGGCGGCGGCGCCTCCAGCTCCGCGTCGTTGCGTTCGGTGAAGATTTGAGCGTGGGCGCTGCCGAGGGCCGCGACACCCAGTGCAAGCACCAGGGCCAGGCGGCGGGCAGCGCTAGCGCGTTGCATGAAGGGGGCCAGTGGCGGGAGCGCCATCCTGTGCAGGGCTGACATTGGGATCCGGATCAAAAGTGGCGCCAGGTGGCAGCTCGAAACCCGGCTCCTGCCCGGCGGCGGGGAGGCGATCGAATTCACGGCTGCGCACGTTGTTGCGCAAAAAGCGGTTGCGAAAATCCTGCCGTGGCAGGTAGCGGGCGAGTTCGGTCAGGGCCATCTCATAGACGCCGCGCTTGAACTCGACGACGACATCCAGCGGCACCCAGTAATCGTGCCAACGCCAGGCGTCGAATTCCGGGTGATCGGTGGCACGCAGGTTCAGGTCCCAGTCGTGCCCCGTCAGCTGGAGCAGGTACCAGATCTGTTTTTGTCCCTTGTAGTGCCCACGCGCGTCGCGGCGGATGAACCGATCCGGCACCTCGTAGCGCAACCAATCGCGGGTCCGGGCCACGATGCGCACATGCTCCGGATGGAGCCCGACTTCCTCGTGCAGTTCTCGGAACATGGCCTGTTCGGGGCTCTCGCCACGATCGATGCCACCTTGCGGGAACTGCCACGAATGGGTGCGAATGCGCTTACCCCAAAATACCTGATTGCGATGGTTGAGCAGGATGATGCCGACGTTGGGCCTGAAGCCATCTCGGTCGAGCATAATCGAACCCCAATTTTTTGAACTGAGTTGATTATGCCTGCCGGGTTGCGCTCGGCAAGTCAACGACTCATTCATGACAGTCCAGCGGCGCCGCCGTCTCCCGCTCACGAACCGACCAGAACCGCCCGATGAAAGCTTCCCGTTTCTTTGTTTCCACCCTGAAGGAAGCGCCGACCGACGCCGAGGTGGCCAGCCACCGTCTCATGACCCGCGCCGGCATGATCAAGAAACTGGGCGCCGGCGTCTACAGCTACATGCCCATGGGCCTGCGCGTGATCCGCAAGGTCGAGGCCATCGTGCGCGAGGAAATGGACCGCGCCGGCGCGGTCGAGCTGACCATGCCGGTGGTGCAGCCGGCCGAGCTGTGGCAGGAGACCGGCCGCTTCGACAAGATGGGGCCCGAGCTGCTGCGCATCAAGGACCGGCATGAGCGTGACTACGTGGTGCAGCCCACCAGCGAAGAGGTGGTGACCGACATCGCGCGCCAGGAAATCCGCAGCTACAAGCAGCTGCCGCGCAATTTCTACCAGATCCAGACCAAGTTCCGCGACGAGCGCCGGCCGCGCTTCGGCCTGATGCGCGGGCGCGAATTCACCATGAAGGACGCCTACAGCTTCGATCGCGATCTGGAAGGGGCCAAGGCGAGCTACCAGAACATGGCGCAGGCGTATCGCCGCATCTTCGACCGCTTCGGCCTGCGCTACCGCGCGGTGGCGGCCGACAGCGGCGCCATCGGCGGCGACCTGAGCGAGGAATTCCAGGTGATCGCGGCGACCGGCGAAGACGCCATCGTCTACTGCCCGGACAGCGACTACGCCGCCAACATGGAGAAGGCCGAGGCGCTGGCGCCGGCCGGCCCGCGCCCCGCGCCGAGCCAGTCGCAGACCCGCACCCCGACGCCGGGCAAGAGCACCTGCGAAGACGTCGCCGCGCTGCTGGGCGTGCCGCTGTCGAGCACCGTCAAGTCGCTGGTGCTGGCCACCGACCAGACCGACGACAAGGGCGAGATCGTCAAGAGCCAGGTCTGGCTGCTGCTGCTGCGCGGCGATCACGACATGAACGAGGTCAAGGTCGGCAAGCTGCCCGGCTTCGAGGGCGGCTTCCGCTTTGCCACGCTGGGCGAGATCGAGGACCACTTTGGCTGCAAGCCCGGCTACCTCGGTCCGCTCGGGCTGAAGAAGCCGGTCCGGCTGGTGGCCGACCGCGAGGTGGTCGTCATGGCCGACTGGATCAGCGGCGCCAACGAAGTCGACTTCCACATCACCGGCATCAACTGGGGCCGCGACCTGCCCGAACCCGAGCTGGTGGCCGACATCCGCAACGTGGTGGCGGGCGACGCCTCGCCCGACGGCAAGGGGCTGCTGGCGATCGAGCGCGGCATCGAAGTGGGCCACGTGTTCGTGCTGGGCACCAAGTACAGCAAGGCGATGGAAGCCACCTTCCTCGACGAGGCCGGCAAGCCGCAGTACCTGGAAATGGGCTGCTACGGCATCGGCATCACGCGCCTGCCGGCGGCGGCCATCGAACAGAACCATGACGAGCGCGGCATCATCTGGCCGGACGCCATCGCCCCCTTCACGGTGGTGATCTGCCCGATCGGCATGGACCGCAGCGCGGACGTGAAGACCGCCGCCGAAGCGCTCTACGACAAGCTGCTGGCCGCCGGTGCCGACGTGATCCTGGACGATCGCGGCGAACGCCCGGGCGCCATGTTCGCCGACTGGGAGCTGATCGGCGTGCCGCACCGCGTGGTGATCTCCGACCGTGGCCTGAAGGAAGGCCAGTTCGAATACCAGCATCGCCGCGACACCGCCGCCAGCAAAGTGCCGGTGGTCGAGGTCGACAGCTTCATCCTCGGGAAACTGGCGGCATGAGCGTGGCGCCAGGCCGCCCCCTGCCAGCGCGCACCGACGTGCGACGCACGAGGGCCGTCGGGTGACGCTGACGCGCCGCCAGGCCCTGGGCGGCGCCGCGGCAGGAGCGCTGGCCTGCACGCTGCCGCAGATGGCGTGGGCCGGTGCGCAGATCGAGGAGCCGATGATGGACTCGGTGCGCACCGCGCTGAGTTCGGCCATCCACAACAGCGCGCCGCCGGTGCCGGAGTTCGCCGACACGCAGTCGCGCATCCGCTACCTGCGCTGGCTCGGTGCCATGAGCCAGCGCCTCCTGCGGCGCAAGCCCGATACGCGCGAGCGCCTCGAATTCCTGCAGACCGTCTGGTACGAAGCGCGCCGGGCGGGGCTGGACGTGAGCCTGGTGCTGGGCCTGGTGGAGGTGGAAAGCAACTTCCGCCGCTGGGCCGTCTCCAGCGCGGGCGCGCGGGGCTACATGCAGGTCATGCCCTTCTGGACGCGCGTGATCGGCGACGGCGACGCCTCGGTGCTGTTCCACATGCAGGCCAACCTGCGCTTCGGCTGCGTCATCCTGCGCCACTACCTCGACCGCGAAGGCGGCGGCCTGTTCATGGCGCTGGGCCGCTACAACGGCAGCCGCGGGCGTGCGCCGTACCCGGATGCGGTGTTTGCAAGGCAGCGCAACTGGGCCTTCAGCGACCGGGACCCCGCGGCGCAGGGTTGAGCCGACCGAGGCCCGCGCGTCTCAGTTCGGCGGCAACGGGGCCGGCGCCGGTGCGGCCACCGCCGAGCCGCCGCGCGTGACCAGCACCTGGTCGATGCGGTAGCTGTCCACATCCATCACTTCAAAGGTGAAGCCGTCCCAGCTCACGGTGTCGGTGCGCTTGGGCACGCGGCGCAGCATCACCATCAGGAAGCCGGCCAGGGTCTCGTATTCGTCGGGGTGCGGCAGGTCGTCGATGTCCAGCGCGCGCACCACGTCCTGGATGGGCGTGATGCCGTCGATCAGCCAGGAGTTGTCGTCGCGCTGGACGATCTGCTGCTCGTCGTCCCACGGCTGCACCAGGTCGCCCATCACGGTGCTCATCACGTCGTTCAGGGTGATCACGCCGACCACCAGGCTGTATTCGTTGACCACGATGGCGAAGTCCTCGCTGGCCTGGCGGAACTGCTCGAGCACTTCGGTCAGCGAGATGCGGTCGGGAATCACCAGCGCCTTGTGCAGCGGCACGCCCTGGTCGAGCGACAGCGGCTGGCCGCTGAGCACGCGCTGGAACATGTCCTTGGCGTCGACATAGCCCAGCACGTGGTCGATGTCGCCCTCGCACACCGGGTAGGCGGAAAAGGGCTCGGCCACGATGCGCGCGCGCAGCACCGATTCGGGGTCGTCCTTCTGGAACCAGGCGATGCGGTCGCGCGAGGTCATCACGCTGTTGACCAGGCGGGTGTCCAGTTCGAACACGTTGGCGATCACCTGCTGCTCGCGCTGCGCCAGCACGCCGGCGCGGGCGCCGGCCTCGGTCATGGCCAGGATGTCGGCCGAGGTGATTTTCTCGTCGCGCTGCGCCGGCATGCCCAGCAGCTTGAGCAGCAGGTCGGTGCTGCGCGTGAACAGCCACACCACCGGCATCAGCGCGACGATCAGCACCTGCATCGGCCCCACCATGCGCACCGCCAGCTTCTCGGGCTCGTTCATGCCCAGGCGCTTGGGCAGCAGGTCGGCAAAGATGAGGAAGAAGGCAATGATGACGATGAACGATGCCCCGAAGGCGGCGCGGTCGGCATTGGCCGGGCTGAGCCAGAGGCCGAACAGCTCGGCGAAATAGGGGCTGAGCGAGCCTTCGCCGACCACGCCGCCCAGGATGGCCACGGCGTTCAGGCCGATCTGCACCACGGTGAAGTAGTGGCCGGGCTGCTCCTGCACCCGCATCACGCGCTCGGCGCGCGCGTCGCCGTCGTCGGCCATCTGGCGCAGGCGCAGGCGGCGCGAGGCCGCGAGCGAGATTTCGGCGAGGGAGAAGAAGGCGCTGGTGGCGATCAGCACCACCACGATGAGAAGGCTTTGAAGGAAAGTCATGGGTCGGTCAGCAAGACCGACATGGTGCCACGGCTAGGCGATCGCATTGATCCAGCTGGCCATGCGCGCCACCGCCAAGTCCTGGGCCGAGGCCGGCTTGACGATGCTGCGGTGATCGGCCCCCAGCACCACCAGCGGCGCGCTGTCCAGCCCGGCCGCGCTGTTCAGGGCCACCACGCCGTCCTGCTGGGCGATCACGCTCTTGGTGGTGATCGCGCCGGCCTTGTGCTTGTGCACCCACCAGTTCCAGTACTTGTTCAGGTCGAACAGGAAGGTGCTGTCCTGGTCGAGTTCGCGCAGCTGCACGCTGTCCAGGGTCGGGATCAGGCGCAGCAGCGACGCCAGCGTGCCGGTGTGCGGCGAGGCGCACATCACGGCCAGGCGCACGTCCAGCGGCGCGTCGCTGATGATCTGCTCGGTGATCATCTTGCGCACCACCACCCCGCCCATGCTGTGGCCGACGATGGCCAGCGTCGCCCCCTCGAAGCGCGCGCGGATCCAGTTGTCCAGCGCTGCGGCGACCAGGCTGATCGAGGGCGAGTTGCCCCACAGCCCGGTCGGGTAGGTGAACACGTCGGTCTTCCAGCCGGTCTGTTCCTCGATCCAGCCCGGCATGTGGCCGAAGGAGTCGGCCGCGCCGCGCCAGCCGTGCACGAAGATGGCCGCCTTGCGTGGCGCGTTCTCCGTGACCTGCAGGGTCAGCGTATGGAAGACGTTCACGGCATCGACGCCGTGCGCCGCCACGAACTGCCGGAATTCCTCCAGCGCCTCGCGCTGCAGCGCGTCTTCGGGCGCGTCGCCGCCTTCGGCCTCCAGCGTCTTGCAGGCCTGCTCGAACATCTGCAGCAGGCGCTTGGCGATGACGCGCGGCACCTCGAGTTCGTGCTTGACGCAGCCGCGGATGAAGATTTGCTGGTGGAACTGGGCCTGCGTGCAGCCGGCAACGGCGGCCAGGTCGGCCAGGTAGCGCGACTTCGCGGCCTCGTCGAAGGCCGAGAAGCTGCGGTTCATCTTGATCTGGATGCGAACCCGATCGGTCCCGAAGTCCGCGTCGTCCGTCTCGATGTCTGCCGTTGCCATGGGCTACCCCGCCATTGGTTGCCCAGCGCCGGCGCCTAGACCCCGCCGTGCGGGTGCGTGGGGTCGACCCACAGCACCGACTCGGGCTTCTCGACCGGCTCGATGTCGAGGTTCACGGCCACCGCCTCGCCGTCGCTGCGGCACAGCACGCACTGCAGCGCCTCGGTGGCGCTGGCGTTGATTTCCTGGTGCGGCACGTAGGGCGGCACGTAGATGAAGTCGCCGGGCCCGGCCTCGGCGGTGAATTCGAGCTGCTCGCCCCAGCGCATGCGGGCCCGCCCGCTGACCACGTAGATCACCGATTCCAGGTGGCCGTGGTGGTGCGCGCCGGTTTTCGCATCGGCATGGATGGTGACGGTGCCGGCCCACAGCTTCTGCGCGCCGACGCGGGCGAAGTTGATCGCCGCCGCCCGGTTCATGCCGGGCGTCTGCGCCGTGTTGACGTCGAGCTGGTCGCTGCGGACCACCCGCACGCCGTCGTGTTTCCAGTCGGTGCCGTGCGAATGCGTCATGGCGCCGCGCTCAGTGGGCGGCGCTACCGCCCAGCACTTGCTGCAGTTCGCCCGACTCGTACATCTCCATCATGATGTCCGAGCCGCCGACGAATTCGCCCTTGACGTAGAGCTGCGGGATGGTCGGCCAGCTGCTGTATTCCTTGATGCCCTGGCGGATTTCCTGGTCGTCCAGCACGTTCACGGTCTTGAGCGACTTGGGGTCGACGCCGCAGGCCTTGAGGATCTGGATGGCGCGGCCGGAAAAGCCGCACATCGGAAAGCTGGCGCTTCCCTTCATGAAGAGCAGGACTTCGTTGTTCTTGACGAGTTCGTCGATGCGTTGCTGGGCGTCGCTCATGGGTGGGGCTCCAATAAATGCTTTGGGCGGATTATTTCACTGCTGGCCAAATGCCGCCGGTGCAGCGGGGGATGCCGGCAAGGTCGTTGCGGCTTTGTACCGCTCCAAAGCCGCGCGCCGCCAGCAGGGCCTGCACCGCGGCGCTCTGGTCGTGGCCGTGTTCCAGCAGCAGCCAGCCGCCGGCGGCCAGGTGCTCGGGCGCCTGCTGCACGATGCGGCGCAGGTCGTCCAGCCCGTCGGCGCCGGCCACCAGCGCCTCGATGGGCTCGCGCGCCAGCGCCGGCAGGTGCGGGTCGTGCGCGGCAATGTAGGGCGGGTTGGAGACGATCAGATCGAAGCGCCCGGCCACGCCGTCCAGCCAGTTGCCCGGCGCAAAGCGCACCGGCAGGCCCAGGCGCGTGCCGTTGGCCTGCGCCACCGCCAGCGCGTCCGCGCTGCGGTCGATCGCCGTCACCTGGGCGTCGGGGCGCGCCTGCTGCAGCGCCAGCGCGATCGCGCCGCTGCCGGTGCCCAGGTCGAGCACGGCCGGGCGGGGCAGGCCGTGCAGGCGCTCCAGCGCCCATTCCACCAGCGTCTCGGTGTCGGGGCGCGGCACCAGCACGCGGGCGTCGACCTGCAGGGTCAGGCCGTGGAATTCCTTTTCGCCCAGCAGGTAGGCGACCGGGTCGCCGGCCAGGCGGGCGCTGCACAGCGCGCCGTAGGCCGCGGCGGCGGCCGGGGGCAGGGCATCGCCGTCGTGGGCCAGCAGCCAGGCGCGGTCGTGCGTGGGGCGGCCCAGCGCGTGCAGCAGCAGCAGTTGGGCGTCCAGCCGCGCCAGCCCGAGCGCGGCGGCGCCCGTCAACGCCAGGGCGATGCTGGGCGTGTCGGCACTCATGTGTTGAGGCCAGCCTCGAGCTCGGCCAGTTGCTCCGCTTCGTGCGCCGCCTTCAGCGCGCCCAGCACCTCGCCCAGGTCGCCTTCCATGATGAAGCCCAGCTTGTAGAGCGTCAGGTTGATGCGGTGGTCGGTCAGCCGGCCCTGCGGGAAGTTGTAGGTGCGGATGCGGTCGGAGCGGTCACCGCTGCCGATCAGGCCCTTGCGCATGGCGGCATCCTTGGCGGCGCGCTCGGCGCGGTCTTTTTCCTGGATGCGGGCCGACAGCACCTGCAGCGCCTTGGCCTTGTTGCGGTGCTGGCTGCGGTCGTCCTGGCACTCGGCCACGATGCCGGTGGGGATGTGCGTGATGCGCACCGCCGAGTCGGTCTTGTTGATGTGCTGGCCACCGGCGCCGCTGGCGCGGTAGGTGTCGATGCGCAGGTCGGCCGGATTGATCTGCACCGCCACCGTTTCGTCGGGCTCGGCCAGTACCGCCACGGTGCAGGCGCTGGTGTGGATGCGGCCCTGGGTTTCGGTGGCCGGCACGCGCTGCACGCGGTGGCCGCCCGACTCGAAGCGCATGGCGCCGAAGACGTCGTCGCCGACGATGCGCAGCACCACTTCCTTGTAGCCGCCCAGCTCGCTTTCGCTTTCGCTGACGATCTCGCATCGCCAGCCGACGCGCTCGCAGTAGCGCGTGTACATGCGGAAGAGGTCGCCGGCGAACAGCGCGGATTCGTCGCCGCCGGTGCCGGCGCGGATTTCGAGAAAGGCGTTGCGCGCGTCGTCCAGGTCCTTGGGCAGCAACAGGCGCTGCAGCTCGTCCTCGAGCCTGGCGACTTCGGCCTCGTTGCTGGCGATCTCTTCCTGCGCCATCTCGGCCATGTCCGGGTCGTCGAGCATTTCGCGGGCGCCGGCCAGGTCGGCTTCGCACTGCTGGAAGCGGCGGTAGCGCCCGGCCACCTGCGTCACCTGCGCGTGCTCGCGCGACAGCACGCGGTACTGCGCCATGTCGCTCATGATGTCTTCGCGCGAGAGCAGGAAGTCGAGTTCCTCCAGGCGTTGCAGGTAGCGGTCGAGTTGTTGGCGCAGGAAGGGTTTCACGGAGGTGGGGCCGCAAGGCGGCACGCTGTAATTCGGAGTGGGGCCCGCGCGCGTGGCGGGGCGGGGTGGCTGCGCCACGCGCGCAGCCGGTGCGCCACGGGCGCCGCTAACGCTCTTTGCGCAGGAACAGGCGGGCGATGGTCTGCGCCGTCGCTTCGCGCGCGGTGGCGTCGCCGGCATGCAGTTCGGCCAGGGCGCCGTGCAGCATCTTCTGCGTGAGGCCGCGCGAGAGTGCTTCCAGCACGGCGTCGATGTCCTCGCCCTTGGCCAGCAGCTTGCGCGCGCGCGCCACTTCGAGCGCACGCCATTCGTCGGTCTGCGCGTTCAGTTGCTGGATCAGCGGCACGGTGCCGCGCTGGTCGAGCCAGTGCATGAAGCTCTGCACGCCGGCGTCGATGATCACTTCGGCCTGCGCCACCGCGGCCTGGCGGCTGGCGTGGCCCTGCTGCACCACCTGCGCGAGGTCGTCGACGGTGTAGAGGTAGACGTCGGACAGGGCCTTCACTTCGGGCTCGATGTCGCGCGGCACGGCCAGGTCGACCATGAAGATCGGACGGTGCTTGCGTTGCTTGAGCGCACGCTCCACCGCGCCCAGGCCGATCAGCGGCAGCGTGCTGGCGGTGCAGCTGACGACGATGTCGAACTCGGCCAGCCGCGCCGGCAGGTCGGCCAGGCGCATCGCCTCGCCACCGAAGCGCGAGGCCAGCTTCTCGCCGCGTTCGAGCGTGCGGTTGGCGATCACGATCGACTTGGGCTGGCGCGCCGCGAAGTGGGTGGCGGCCAGGTCGATCATCTCGCCGGCACCGACGAACAGCACGCGCGTCTGCTGCAGGTCTTCGAACAACTGGCCGGCCAGCCGCACCGCCGCCGCCGCCATGCTGATGGAATGCGCGCCGATCTCGGTGGCCGTGCGCACTTCCTTGGCGACCGCGAAGGAGCGCTGGAACAACTGGTTGAGTGTGCTGCCGAGCGAGCCGGCCGATTCGGCGGCGCGCACCGCATCCTTCATCTGGCCCAGGATCTGGGCTTCACCCAGCACCATCGAATCGAGCCCGCTGGCCACGCGGAAGGCATGGCGCGCCGCCTCGTGGCCGGACAGGGCGTAGGCATGCGAGCGCAGCAGGCCGTCGGAGACGCCGCCGTTCTCGGCCAGCCAGCCCAGCGTGTGCTCGGGCGCGGCCTGTTCGCTGGCGCAATAGATCTCGGTGCGGTTGCAGGTGGAGATGATGGCCGCTTCCACTTCCGGGTGGCGGCCGCTGCCAAAGGACCGGCGCAGGCTGTGCAGCGTGGGGGCGATCTGGTCGAGGGCGAACGCAAAACGACCGCGCAAGTCGAGCGGCGCGGTCGTGTGGTTCAAGCCAAGGGCCCAGACTGCCATAACCGGCGATTATAAAATTGACTGGCCTCGCGCAGGGCTGGCCTGCCAAATGACCCAGATTCGCCCCGCGCCCGGGCCCCACCGCCACCGCATGTCCCCACTCGACTTCCTCAACCACCTGCTCAACTTCATCGCGCCGGCGTTCTTCGTGGCGCTGTTGTTGGCTTTGCTGGCGCGCTGGCTGGTCGGCACTGGCGGCAAGGCCGTCGGGCTGGGCCGGCAACTGCTGCTCAACACCGGCGCCGGCGTGCTGGTGCTGGTGGCCGGGCTGGCGATATGGGGGCGCGACGGCCGCATCGGCACCTATGGCGCGCTGGTGCTGGTGTGCGGCACGGTGCAGTGGGCGTTGCTGCGCGGCTGGCGGCGCTGAGCGGCGTTCTCTAGGCGGCGGCAGGCCGCTGGCCCGCGCCGTTCAAGGCGTGTCGTTGATCGACTGGGCGGCGTGCGGTGCCGCAGCGGCGCCGCCCGGACCAGCGACCACCACGGTCGGTCGGCCAATGTGCAGATCGGCGCCGCGCAAGCCCTCCAGGATGGCGAACAGGATGTCGCTGCGCGTGTCGAACACCAGCCGGGCGCTGGCCACGTAGGCCACCGCCCGCATCGTCAGCAGCCCGTTCTCGATGCCCACCAGCGCGACCGAGGGAGCGGGATTGTTCAGCACGGACGGATGCTCGGTGCAGGCGGCCAGCACCACCTTCTGCACCTGCCGCACGTCGGCATCGAGCGCCAGCGGCAGCATGATCAGGATGCGCCCCTCGGCGGCCATCAAGGTCATGTTGCGCACGCTCTTGGTGATGAATTCCGAGTTCGGCACGATCACGGTGGAGCGGTCCCACTGCTGGATTTCCGTGGCGCGCACGTTGATGCGGCGCACGTCGCCCTCGATGGTGTCGAGCACCACCCAGTCGCCCACCCGCACCGGCCGTTCGGCCAGCAGGATCAGGCCCGAGATGAAGTTCTGCACGATCGCCTGCAGCCCGAAGCCGATGCCCACCGACAGCGCGCTGGCGATCCAGGCGATGCGGTTGATGCTGATGCCCAGCGCCGAGAGCGCCAGCGCCACCACCAGGATCACGCCGGCGTAGCCGACCAGCGTGGTGATCGAGCTTTGCATGCCCGGTTCCAGCTTGGTGGTGGGAAAGTAGCTGCGTTCGAGCCAGTGCTTGAGCACGCGCAGCACCAGCAGGCCCAGCACGAACACCGCCAGCGCCTTCATGATGGTGGCGGGCACCAGGCGGAACTCGCCCACCTGGACGCCGGTGCCGTACTCGCCGCTACGCTGGTAGACCTCGTCCGGCCCGGTGCCCAGCGGGGCGCCCAGGGCGATCACGAAATAGAAGGCCAGCACCACGTTGGCAATGCCCACCAGCACCACGGCGATCTGGTCGAGCGACTCGGGCGCGATGTGCAGGCTCGCCTGCAGGCGCCGGCCGACGCGGCTGCGCGAAGTGACCAGCGCGTTGATCAGGTCGGCGGCGAACTTGAAGAGGACGTAGAAGGCGGCGATGACGATGAAGCCCCAGGTGAGCTGCGCGCCGACGAAGCTGGCCAGCGCCACGTAGCCCAGCGCCAGCAGCACCCAGATCGCCACCAGCGACAGGGCGACGATGCCGCGCAGCACGGCGACCCAGATCGGCCGTTCGGCCGGCAAGACCGCGCCGTCCGTGCCGTCCTTCGCCCCGTCCTTCGCATCGGCCGGCGTCGGCGCATCGCCGGCGCGCACGCGCAGGCGCACCAGCAGGGAGCCGATGAGGATGGAGTGCGCCAACGCGGCCAGCACGTGCGTCGCCACCACCGTGGCAAAGCTGGCGTCGATCGAGGCGTTCAGCCGGGGCGGGCCCCACACCAGCACGGTCGTCACGGCGGCCAGCCAGGGCAGCGGGAGCAGGCGGCGCGCCAGCGCGTCGGACAGGGGCGGCAGGCGCCAGCTGGGGCGATTGATCGAGATCAGCGCGCGCCCGAGCCCGACGATGAAGGTGATGAACAGGCAGGAGCCCACGGCGGCGTTCATCGTGGTCTCGGTGCGCCCGGTCCACGAACCGTCGGTTTGCAGCACGGCGAGCAGGCCGTGCAGCGCCAGCCCCACCAGCAGCACGTGGGTCACCACGATGGCGATCACCAGCAGCGAACGGCGCAGCCGGCCGCTGGGCAGGTAGCGCGCCGCGAGCTTGGCCAGCCCGCGTTCGGCCCACAGGTTGCCCGGCACGATGATGAGGATGGCCAGCACCAGCGCCAGCCAGGCCAGGCCGCGGTTCTCGCCCGCCATCGAGCTGGCCAGGCCCTCCTTGATCTCGCTGGCGAAATCCGCGTAGCGCTCACGGTCGCCCGGCCAGGCGCCTGCCAGCTCGGACCAGAAGCGCTCGCCCAGCGGCGAGGCGGCACGCTCGGACAGCTGGTCCTCGAACAACTGGCGGCGTTGCGCCAGCAGGTCGCTGCCGCGCTGGCGCGCGTCCACGGTGACCAGCCGCGCCAGCCGGATGTCGGCGTCGACCGCATTGCGCTGAAGGGTCAGCGCGTCGCGCCGCCTGGTCACGTCCGGCGCCTCGGCCGTGGCGCCGCCTTGCGGGGCCGGGCCGAGTTCGCCCAGCTGGGCGTTGAGGTCCCGCAGGTCGCTGCTGCGGCCCTGCACCAGCTGGTTGGCGCTGGCGCTGATGGCGTCGATCTGCGCCAGCGCCTCGCGCAATTCGCTGTTGTCGGTGGCCTTCTTGGGAATCCGGTCGAGCTGGCGGCGCAGGTCGGCCACGCTGGGCAGCATGGCCGAAGCGCCCGGCGGCGCGGTGCTGGTCGTTGGGGTGCTCTTGGCGGCGGACCCCTTGTCGGCCGCTTGGGCCAGCGCGCCCTGGCCGAAGCCCAGCAGTGCTGCCAGCGTCAGGCCGAAAAGCAGCCGTGTGAATGCTTGCATGGCCCGCATCATAGAAGCAGGCAGCGCGGCGCCACGGCCCGCCGGCGCCTCAGGCGAAGGGCGAAAACAGGTCGACGCGGTCGGTGATGATGGCGTCGGTGCCCAGCGCGATCAGGCGCTGCGCGGCCCCCTCGTCGTTGACGGTGTAGCTCAGGGTGCGCATGCCGGCGGCCTGCGCGCGGGCCACCGTCTGCGCGTCCCACAGCGCGTGGTTGCACACGATGGCGACGCAATCGAGCGACTGCGCGGCCTCCAGCCAGCCCTCGGGCAGCGTGTCCAGCAGCAGCCCGCGCGGCAGTTGCGGCTGCGCGGCACGCGCCGCGCGCAGCGATGCGGGCTGGAAGGAGGTGAGCAGCGGCGGCACGGCGCTGCCTTGCCACAGGCGCGCCGCCGCGTTGGCGACGACCTCGCCGGTGCGCGCTTCGGCGCCGGGTGTCGGCTTGATCTCGATGTTGAGAAAGTAGTTGTTGGCCCGGCAGAAGCGCGCCAGGTTGTCCAGCGTGGGCAGCGGCTCGCCCGCGTAGGCGCGCGAGTGCCAGCCGCCGGCGTCGAGTTGCGCCAGCGCCGACCAGGCCAGCTCGCCGCCGGTGCCGTGGCCGCTGGTGGTGCGCTCCAGCGTGGCGTCGTGCATGAGGAAGGGCACGCCGTCGGCGCTCAGCTTCACGTCGCATTCGAACATGCGGTAGCCGTGCGCCGCGCCCAGGCGGAATGCGGCCAGCGTGTTTTCCGGCGCCAGCTTGCCGGCGCCGCGGTGCGCCACCCAGCGCGGGTAGGGCCATTCGCGCATCACGCGCTCACCCGCTTGCCGGAGCCGGCGTCGAACCAGTGCAGGCGGTCCTTGCGCGCGGCCACGTGCAGCGTCTCGCCGATGGCGGGCGAGCGCTGGTCTTCGGCGATGCGCATGATGAGCTGTTCCTCGCCCAGGCGGCCATAGACCAGCCGCTCGGCGCCCAGCAGTTCGACCTGCTCGACGTTGACGGTCCAGCCGCCTTCGTCGAGCGTCAGGTGCTCGGGCCGGATGCCCAGGATCTGGCCTGGTTTGACGCCCGGCGCATGGTGCAGCAGGTTCATCGGCGGCGAGCCGATGAAGCTGGCCACGAAAGTGGTGGCCGGCGTGTTGTAGACCTCTTCGGGCGTGCCGAACTGATCCATCACGCCGCCATTCATGACGATGATGCGCTGCGCCAGCGTCATGGCCTCGACCTGGTCGTGCGTGACGAACAGCGAGGTGATGCCCAGTTCGCGGTGCAGCTTCTGGATTTCCAGGCGGGTCTGCGCGCGCAGCTTGGCGTCGAGGTTGGACAGCGGCTCGTCGAACAGGAACACCTGCGGCTCGCGCACGATGGCACGGCCCATCGCCACGCGCTGGCGCTGCCCGCCCGAGAGTTCGCGCGGCTTGCGCTCGAGCAGGTGGCCCAGCTCCAGGATCTTGGCGGCCTTGTCGACGCGGGTCTTGATCTGCGCCTTGGGCACCTTGGCGATCTTCAGGCCGTAGGCCATGTTGTCGTACACGCTCATGTGCGGGTACAGCGCGTAGTTCTGGAACACCATCGCGATGTCGCGCTCGGCCGGCTCCAGCTGGTTGACCACGTTGCCGCCGATGGCGATATCGCCGGCGCTGATCTCCTCCAGGCCGGCGACCATGCGCAGCAGGGTCGATTTGCCGCAGCCCGAGGGCCCGACGATGACGATGAATTCGCCATCCTTGATCTCGGCGCTGACGCCGTGGATGACCTGGTTCGCCTTGGGCCCGTGGCCGTAGCGCTTGATGACGTTGCGTAGGGAAAGTGCAGCCATTGCTTATTTTTCAGTATCGACCAGGCCCTTGACGAACCACTTCTGCATCAGGACGACGACGATGGCCGGCGGCACCATCGCCATGATGGCGGTGGCCATGACCACGTTCCACTCGTTCTGCGAATCGCCGCCGGCGATCAGGCGCTTGATGCCGACCACGATGGGGTACATGTCTTCGCCGGTGGTCGCCAGCAGCGGCCACAGGTACTGGTTCCAGCCGTAGATGAACTGGATCACGAACAGCGCCGCGATCGAGGTTTTCGACAGCGGCAGCAGCACGTCGAGGAAAAAGCGCATCGGGCTCGCGCCGTCCATGCGGGAGGCCTCGGTCAGCTCCTCGGGCACCGTCATGAAGAACTGGCGGAACAGGAAGGTGGCGGTGGCCGAGGCGATCAGCGGCACCGTCAACCCCGCATAGGTGTTGAGCATGTGCAGGTCCGACAGCACCTTGTAGGTGGGCAGGATGCGCACCTCCACCGGCAGCATCAGCGTGACGAAGATCAGCCAGAACATCGTCTTGCGCAGCGGAAAGCGGAAGTACACGATGGCAAAGGCCGACAGCAGCGAGATCGCGATCTTGCCGATGGCGATGGTCAGCGCCGTCACCAGGCTGACCCACAGCATGTGCGCCACCGGCGCATTCGAGCCGGCGCTGGTCGCGCGGCCGAACAGCGCGGCCTTGTAGCTGTCGATGGTGTTGCTGCCCGGCGTGAGCGGCATCGGGGCCTGCACGATCTCCTGCGCCGTGTGGGTCGAGGCGATGAAGGCCAGGTAGATGGGAAAGGCGACGATCAGGACGCCCAGGACCATGATCACGTGGGCCAGGATGCCGCTGGTGGCTCGTTTCTCGACCATGTCAGTATTGAACCTTCTTCTCGACGTAGCGGAACTGCACCACCGTCAGCACAATGACGATCGCCATCAGCACCACCGACTGGGCGGCCGAGCCGCCCAGGTCCATGGCCTGGAAGCCGTCGTGATAGACCTTGTAGACCAGGATCGAGGTGGACTGGCCCGGCCCGCCGTTGGTGGCTGCGTGCACGATGGCGAAGGTGTCGAAGAAGGCGTAGACCACGTTCATCACCAGCAGGAAGAAGGTGGTGGGCGAGAGCAGCGGGAACTGCACCGTCCAGAAGCGGCGCCACGGGCGCGCGCCGTCGATGGCGGCGGCCTCGATCAGCGACTTCGGGATCGACTGCAGCCCGGCCAGGAAGAACAGGAAGTTGTAGGAGATCTGCTTCCACACCGCGGCGATCACGATCAGCGTCATGGCGTGGGTCGAGTTGAGCAGGTGATTCCACTCGAAGCCGAACTTGCCCAGCGCATAGGCCACCACGCCCAGCGAGGGCGAGAACATGAAAACCCACAGCACGGCGGCCACCGCCGGCGCCACCGCGTAGGGCAGGATCAGCATGGTCTTGTAGAACACGCCGCCACGCGTCACGCGGTCGGCGAACACCGCCAGCACTAGCGACAGGCTCAGGCCCAGCACCGCCACCAGGGCCGAGAACAGCGCCGTCGTTTTGAAGGAGGCGATGTAGTCGGGGTCTGCAAAGAGCTGCCTGAAGTTGTCCAGGCCGACGAATTCGACCGAGGTGCCGAAGGCGTCCTGCTGCTGCAGCGACTGCAGCACGGCCTGCGCCGCCGGCCAGAAGAAGAACACCAGGATGACCGCCAGCTGCGGAAAGATCAGCAGCCAGGGCAGCCAGCCGGATCGGAAAAAGACGCGTTTGTCCATGAGCTTGAAATGAAAAGGCCCGCCGGCGTGCGTCGGCGGGCCGGTGGAGTCTACTTCGTGCTCAGTTCTTGTTGGCCTTCTGGAAGCGTTCCAGCTGTTCGTTGCCGCGCGTGACGATGGTGTCCAGCGCTTCCTTGGCGGTCTTCTTGCCGTTCCAGACCTGCTCGAGCTCTTCGTCCTCGATCGCGCGCACCTGCACGTAGTTGCCCAGGCGGATGCCGCGGCTCTTGTCGGTGACCTTGCGGATCATCTGGGTCACGGCCACGTCGGTACCGGGGTTCTGCTTGTAGAAGCCCGACTTCTCGGTCAGCTCGTAGGCGGCGGTGGTCACGGGCAGGTAGCCGGTGCGCTGGTGGCTGGCCGACTGCACTTCAGGCGTCGAGATGAAGCTGAAGAACTTGGCCACGCCCTTGTACTTCTCGGGCGTCTTGCCCGACATCACCCACAGGCTGGCGCCGCCGATGACGGTGTTCTGCGGTGCGCCGGCGACATCCGGGTAGTAGGGCAGGGGTGCGAGGCCGTAGGCGAACTTGGCGTTCTTGGCGACGTTGCCGTAGAAGCCCGAAGAGGTGTTGATCATGGCGCACTCGCCCGAGACGAAGCTGGCCTCGGGCACGTTGCCGCGGCCCTTGTAGATGAACAGGCCCTGCTTGGCCATGTTGGCCAGGTTCTCGATGTGACGCTGGTGCAGCGGCGAATTCACCTTCATGCGCGCGTCCAGGCCGGCCAGGCCGTTGGACTTGGTGGCGAACTCGACGTTGTGCCAGGCCGAGAAGCTCTCGAGCTGGGTCCAGCCCTGCCAGGCGGTGGTGAACGGGCACTTGTGGCCAGCCGCCTTGAGCTTGGCGGCGGCGGCCACCACCTCGGGCCAGGTGGCTGGCGCCTTGTCGGTGGGCAGGCCGGCTGCCTTGAAGGCGTCCTTGTTCCAGTAGAAGATCGTCGTCGAGCTGTTCAGCGGGAAGCTCAGCATCTGGCCGTTGGGCGCCGTGTAGTAGCCGGCCACGGCGGAAATGTAGGCGTTGGGATCGAACTTCTCGCCGGCGTCCTTCATGACCTTGCCGACCGGGATGATGGCGCCCTTGCTGGCCATCATGGTGGCGGTGCCGACCTCGAACACCTGCAGGATGTCCGGCGCATTGCCGGCGCGGAAGGCGGCAATGGCCGCCGTCATCGACTCGTCGTAGCTGCCCTTGAAGGTGGGCACGACCTTGTATTCCTTCTGGCTCTCATTGAACTGCTTGGCCAGGTCGTTGACCCACTCGTTGTTGACGGCGGTCATCGAATGCCACCACTGGATCTCGGTCTGTGCGTGGACCGGGGCGGCCAAGGTGGCCACCAGTGCCGAGGCCAGCGCAAGCGTCTTGAATCCCATGAAAACTCCTGAATCGAAAAGATAAATCGCGGATGCTAGGCAACAGTTGTTACATCGCAGAGTCAGGGTTTGTCGCACAGCTTGCCCCTGGGCACGCAGGGGGGAAACCCTTTTTGATGGACGGGTTCGCGTCTCGCCATGCGCTTGAATGTGCTGCGGCGCACCATACTTGGCCGCTTCTTCAACGCAGGCCGCCGGGCCCGAACCCATGAGCAAGACCTCTCTCGACAAGGGCAAGATCAAGTTTCTGTTGCTCGAAGGTATTCATCCTTCGGCCATCGAAGTGCTGCGCGAGGCGGGTTACTCGAACATCGAGTCGCTGCCCGGCGCCTTGCCGGACGCCGAATTGAAGGCGCGCATGGCCGACGTGCATTTCCTGGGCATCCGCTCGCGCACGCAGCTGACGGCCGAGGTCTTTGCCGCGGCGCCCAAGCTGGTGGCGGCCGGGTGCTTCTGCATCGGCACCAACCAGGTCGACCTGAACGCGGCGCGCGAGCACGGCGTGCCGATCTTCAACGCGCCGTATTCCAATACGCGCTCGGTGGCCGAGCTGGTGCTGGCCGAGGCCATCCTGCTGCTGCGCGGCGTGCCGGAAAAGAGCGCGGTGGCGCACCGCGGCGGCTGGCTCAAGTCGGCCGAAGGGGCCTACGAGATCCGCGGCAAGACGCTGGGCATCATCGGCTACGGCTCGATCGGCGCCCAGCTGTCGGTGCTGGCCGAGGCGCTGGGCATGCACGTCGCCTTCTACGACGTGGTGACCAAGCTGCCGCTGGGCAACGCGCGCCAGGTGCGCCACCTGCGCGAGCTGCTGGCGCAGAGCGACATCGTCAGCCTGCACGTGCCGGAAACGCCGGCCACGCAATGGATGATCGGCGAGGCCGAGATCGCCGCCATGAAGCCCGGTGCGATCCTGATCAACGCCTCGCGCGGCACGGTGGTGGCGATCGACGCGCTGGCCGGCGCGCTGCGCGAGCGCAAGCTGCTGGGCGCGGCGATCGACGTCTTTCCGGTCGAGCCGCGCAGCAACAAGGACGAATTCCAGTCGCCCCTGCGCGGGCTGGACAACGTGATCCTGACGCCGCACATCGGCGGCTCGACGATGGAGGCGCAGGCCAACATCGGGCTGGAGGTGGCGGAAAAGCTGGTCAAGTACAGCGACAACGGCACCACCACCTCGTCGGTCAACTTCCCCGAGGTGGCGCTGCCGGCGCACCCCGGCAAGCACCGCCTGCTGCATATCCACCGCAACGTGCCGGGGGTGCTGTCGGAGATCAACCGGGTGTTTGCCGACAACCACATCAACATCGCCTCGCAGTACCTGCAGACCAACGAGGCGATCGGCTACGTGGTGACCGACATCGAGGCCGCCTCGTCCGACGTGGCTCTGGCGCAACTGGCCGGCATTGCCGGAACCCTGCGCAGCCGGGTGCTCTTTTAGGGCCTGTCCGGCCCCAGGCCGGCAGCGTCCGGGCGGCTGCCTTAAAATCGCGCCCGCCTGGACAAGGGGCGCGCAGCGCCCGCCCGAGGCCCCATCCCGATGAATGCTCCGACCGCGTTGACGGCGTTGTTGTCGCAGGCCGAAGAGCCCGCGCGACTCCGCGAAATTCCGTACAACTACACCAGCTTCTCCGATCGCGAAATCGTGATCCGCCTGCTCGGCGAACGCGGCTGGTCGCTCCTGCAGACCCTGCGCGACGAGCGCCGCACGGGCCGGTCGGCCCGCATGCTGTACGAGGTGCTGGGCGACATCTGGGTCGTGCAGCGCAACCCCTACCTGGTCGACGACCTGCTGGACAACCCGCGCCGCCGCGGCCTGCTGGTCGAGGCGCTGCAGCACCGCCTGGCCGAAGTCGGCAAGCGCCGCACGCCCGCCGCCGACGCCGAACGCGACACCCTGGTGGGCGAGCTGATGGCGCTGGTGGCGCAGGCGATTGCTGCCTTCGACGCAACCTTCCGCGAGGTGGCCGCGCTGCGCAAGAAGGCGACCCGGCTGCTGGGCCGGCTCACGGCCAAGGACAACATCAAGTTCGACGGCTTGTCGCGCGTGTCGCACGTGACCGACGCGACCGACTGGCGCGTGGAATACCCCTTCGTGGTGCTGTGTCCCGACACCGAGGCCGAGATGGCGCAGCTGGTGAAAGGCTGCTTCGAGCTGGGCCTGACCATCATTCCGCGCGGCGGCGGCACCGGCTACACCGGCGGCGCCATCCCGCTCACCTGGCAGAGCGCGGTGATCAACACCGAGAAGCTCGAGGCCATGACCGAGGTGGAAATGCGCGAGCTGCCGGGGCTGGACGCACCGGTGCCGACGATCTGGACCGAGGCCGGCGTGGTCACGCAGCGCGTGGCCGACGCGGCCGAGCGTGCCGGCTACGTGTTCGCGGTGGACCCGACGTCTGCCGAAGCCTCCTGCGTGGGCGGCAACGTGGCCATGAACGCGGGCGGCAAGAAGGCCGTGCTGTGGGGCACCGCGCTGGACAACCTGGCCTCGTGGCGCATGGTGACGCCGCAGGCCGAGTGGCTGGAGGTGAACCGCATCGGCCACAACCTGGGCAAGATCCACGACGTGGAGAGCGCCACCTTCGAGCTGCAGTATTTCGCCGCCGACGGCAAGACGCCGCTGCGCAGCGAACGGCTGGTGATCCCGGGCCGCAGCTTCCGCAAGGAGGGCCTGGGCAAGGACGTGACCGACAAGTTCCTGTCGGGGCTGCCGGGCATCCAGAAGGAAGGCTGCGACGGCCTCATCACCAGCTGCCGCTGGGTGGTGCACCGCATGCCGGCGCACACGCGCACGGTGTGCCTGGAATTCTTCGGCAACGCCAAGGACGCGGTGCCCAGCATCGTCGAGATCAAGGACTTCATGTTCGCCGAGCAGGGCCGCAGCGGCGTGCTGCTGGCCGGCCTGGAACACCTGGACGACCGCTACCTGAAGGCGGTCGGCTACGCCACCAAGAGCAAGAAGCACGGCGGCCTGCCCAAGATGGTGCTGTTCGGCGACATCGCCGGCGACGACGCCGATGCGGTGGCGCGCGTCACCTCGGAAGTGGTGCGCATCGCCAATTCGCGCAGCGGCGAAGGCTTCATCGCCATCAGCCCGGAAGCGCGCAAGAAATTCTGGCTCGACCGCAAGCGCACGGCGGCCATCAGCCGCCACACCAACGCCTTCAAGATCAACGAAGACGTGGTGATCCCGCTGCCGCGCATGGCCGAGTACACCGACGGCATCGAGCGCATCAACATCGAGCTGTCGCTGCGCAACAAGCTGGCGCTGACCGACGCGCTGGAAGCCTTCCTGTCGCGCGGCAACCTGCCGCTGGGCAAGTCGGACGACGCCAACGACATTCCCTCGGCCGAGCTGCTGGAAGACCGCGTGGCGCAGGCGCTGGCGCTCATCCGCGAGGTGCGCGCGCTGTGGGCCGGCTGGCTGCGCGAGGTCGACACGCTGTTCCCGCAGTTGCAGGACCACTCGCTGCGCGCCAGCTGGAAGACGCAGATCCGCCAGCCGCTGGCCTCGGTGTTCACCGGCGCCGAGTTCGCGCCGATCCTGGCCGAGTGCGCCGCAATCCACCAGCGCGTGCTCAAGGGCCGCGTCTGGGTGGCGCTGCACATGCACGCCGGTGACGGCAACGTGCACACCAACATCCCGGTCAACAGCGACAACTACGAGATGCTGCAGACCGCGCACGAGGCGGTGGCGCGCATCATGAAGCTGGCGCGCAGCCTCGACGGCGTGATCTCTGGCGAGCACGGCATCGGCATCACCAAGCTGGAGTTCCTGTCGGACGAAGAGCTGGCGCCTTTTGCCGACTACAAGAAACGGGTCGATCCGGAGGGGCGTTTCAACAAGGGCAAGCTGCTGCGCGAAGCTGGCACGGCGGTGGTGGCGCATGGCACCGCGCACGCGGCCCAGGCCAGCGGCAATTTCGGCCTGTACGCCGATCTCACCAACGCCTACACCCCCAGCTTCGGCCTGATGGGGCACGAGTCGATCATCATGCAGCAGAGCGATATCGGCGCCATTGCCGACAGCGTGAAGGACTGCCTGCGCTGCGGCAAGTGCAAGCCGGTGTGCGCCACGCACGTGCCGCGCGCCAACCTGCTCTATTCGCCGCGCAACAAGATCCTCGCGACCTCGCTGCTGGTCGAAGCCTTCCTGTACGAGGAGCAGACCCGCCGCGGCGTCTCGATCAAGCACTGGGAAGAATTCGAGGACGTGGCCGACCACTGCACGGTGTGCCACAAGTGCCTGACGCCGTGCCCGGTGAAGATCGACTTCGGCGACGTCTCGATGAACATGCGCAACCTGCTGCGCAAGATGGGGCAGAAGAGCTTCCGCCCCGGCAACGCCGCGGCGATGTTCTTCCTCAACGCCACCAACCCGGCCACCATCAAGGCGATGCGGGTCGGCATGGTCGACATCGGCTTCAAGGCGCAGCGCCTGGCCAACGACTTCTTCCGCCTGCCGGCGAAAAAGCAGACCGCCGCGCCGCCGGCGACGCTGGGCCCGGCGCCGGTGAAGGAACAGGTCATCCACTTCATCAACAAGAAGATGCCCGGCGGCCTGCCCAAGCGCACGGCGCGTGCGCTGCTGGACATCGAGGATGCGGACTACGTGCCGATCATCCGCAACCCGAAGGCGACCACGCCGGAGACCGAGGCGGTGTTCTATTTCCCGGGCTGCGGCTCGGAGCGCCTGTTCTCGCAAGTGGGCCTGGCCACGCAGGCGATGCTGTGGCACGCCGGCGTGCAGACCGTGCTGCCGCCGGGCTACCTGTGCTGCGGCTACCCGCAGCGCGGCAGCGGCCAGTTCGACAAGGCCGAGCAGATGATCACCGACAACCGGGTGCTGTTCCACCGCGTCGCCAACACGCTGAACTACCTGGACATCAAGACCGTGGTGGTGAGTTGCGGCACCTGCTATGACCAGCTGCAGGGCTACCAGTTCGAGAAGATCTTCCCGGGCTGCCGCATCATCGACATCCACGAATACCTGCTGGAAAAGGGCATCACGCTTGGCGCGGCGGGTGGTGGTGGCTACCTCTATCACGACCCCTGCCACACGCCGATGAAGCTGCAGGACCCGATGAAGACGGTGAAGGCGCTGGTCGGCGACAACGTGCAGAAGAACGACCGCTGCTGCGGCGAGTCGGGCACCCTGGGCGTGACCCGCCCGGACATCTCGACGCAGATCCGCTTCCGCAAGGAAGAAGAACTGAAGAAGGGCGAGGCCGCGCTGCGCGCCAGCGGCAAGCTGCCGGCGCAGGGCAATGTGAAGATCCTCACCAGCTGCCCGAGCTGCCTGCAGGGGCTTTCGCGCTACGGCAACGACCTGAACAACGGCCTGCTCGAAGCCGACTACATCGTGGTCGAGATGGCGCGCCAGATCCTGGGCGAAGAATGGATGCCGCAGTACGTCGCGGCGGCCAACCAGGGTGGTATCGAGCGGGTGCTGGTGTGAGCGAAGTCGGCTGCCCCTTGTGCGCCACAGCCGGCGGACGCCTGGTGTTCGATGGCGCCAGGCTGCGCGTCATCCACGCGCAGGAAACGGGTTTCCCGGCTTTCTATCGCGTGGTCTGGAAGGACCACGTGGTCGAATTCTCGGACCTGAGTGCGACCGACCGCGCCCTGTGCATGGACGCCGTGGTGGCAGTGGAGCGCGCGCTGCGCGCGCAGCTGCAGCCGGCCAAGATCAACCTGGCCGCGCTCGGCAACATGGTGCCGCACCTGCATTGGCACGTGATCGCGCGCTTTGCATGGGACAGCCACTTTCCCTCGCCGGTATGGGCCGGCGCGCAGCGGGCCAACGACGAGGCGCAGCTGCAGGACGTGCTGGCGCGCCTGCCGGCCGCCGAAGCGGCGATGCGGGTCGAACTGAACACATTGAACTGTTGAAGGAGCCGTCATGGCAGGACTCAAGCCCGGCGCCCCGACGCCCGAAGCCATCACCGTGCATGCGCAGTCGCGCGTGCTGGAAGTCGGTTTCTCCGACGGCAAGACTTTCCGCATTCCGTTCGAGCTGATGCGCGTCTATTCGCCCTCGGCCGAAGTGCAGGGGCATGGCCCTGGCCAGGAAGTGCTGCAGACCGGCAAGCGCGAGGTGCAGCTGCTCGACCTGCAGCCGGTGGGCAACTACGCGGTGCAACCGTCCTTCAGCGACGGCCACGACAGCGGCATCTACTCGTGGGACCTGCTGTACGAACTGGGCGCGAAGCAGGCCGAGCTGTGGGCCGCCTACGAAGGCCGGCTCGCGCAGGCCGGCGTGGATCGCGATGCGCCGATGGCCAGCAAGGGCGGCCACGCCTGCGGCAGCCATTGAGCCACCGAGCGCGTGCGCCCGCAGCGTGCCGGGCTGCACGAATGCCCGCCGTCGCTGCGGGGTCGAAGGCCTGCTTCTTGCTGAGAGCGCCTAACATCGGGGCATGAGCTCCACGCATTTCGGTTTCGAGACCGTCGAAGAAAAAGACAAGGCCAGTCGGGTACGCGGCGTGTTCGACTCGGTCGCATCGCGCTACGACATCATGAACGACCTGATGTCGATGGGCCTGCATCGCGCGTGGAAGGCCTACACGCTGCTGGTGGCCAACGCGCGCGAGGGCACGCGCGTGCTCGACATCGCCGGCGGTACCGGCGATCTCGCACTGGCCTTCGCCAAGAAGGTCGGCGCCTCCGGCCAGGTGGTGCACACCGACATCAACGAAGCCATGCTGCGCACCGGGCGCGACCGCCTGCTCGACGCTGGCGTGGTGCTGCCGACGCTGGTGTGCGATGCCGAACAACTGCCTTTTCCCGACAACCACTTCGACGTGGTGACGGTCGCCTTCGGCCTGCGCAACATGACCCACAAGGACGTGGCGCTGAAGGAAATGAACCGCGTGCTCAAGCCCGGCGGCAAGCTCTTGGTATTGGAGTTCTCCAAAGTGGCCCAACCTCTGGCCAAGGTCTATGACTGGTATTCGTTCCAGGTGCTTCCGCGCCTGGGCAAGTTGGTGGCCGGCGATGACGCGAGTTATCGCTACCTGGCCGAATCGATCCGCATGCACCCCGCTCAAGAACAACTCAAAACCCTCATGAAGGAGGGCGGTTTCGGGCATGTGGACTATCACAACATGACAGGCGGCGTGGTGTCGCTGCATGTTGGAATCAAGTGTTGAGGCGGTGAGCGCCTCGCGATTGGAGACGCGATGAAGAAGATGATCCTGCCCGTACTGCTGGTGTGTGCCCTGGCACTGACCAGCATCAGTGCGGATGCGCGACGGATGGGGGGCGGCAAGTCGTTCGGGCGGCAGTCGCCCAACGTGACGCAACGTGATGCAACGCCGTCGCCGGCACCCGCCTCGCCGACGCAGAACGCCAGCAGCGCTGCCGGCGCCAAGCCCGGCGCCGCCGCTGCGGCACCGGCCAAGCGCCCGTGGGGCGGCATGCTCGGCGGCCTGGGCCTGGCCTGGCTGGCCCATTCGCTGGGCCTGGGCGCGGCCTTCGGCAACATCCTGCTGATCGCCTTGCTGGCCTTTGCGGCGCTGGCGGCATGGCGCTTCTTCAGCGCGAAGTCGCGTGCCGGCCAGGGTGCTGCGCGCAACGGCCTGGCCTACGGCACGGTCGGTGGCCCGGGCGCACCGGTGGCGCCGCCCGAGTACAGCCCGAAGAACGTCGGCAACGACGCTTCGGCGCGGCCCTGGGAACGGTCTGCCACGGCCTTCGACACGGCCGGTGCCGGCGGCGGCAGCCTGATCGGCTCGGCGCTGGGCGGCAACCAGTCGTGGGGCGTGCCGGCCGGCTTCGACACCGAGGGCTTCCTGGCCGCGGCCAAGCGCAACTTCGTGACCTTGCAGGACGCGTGGGACCGCAACGACGTCGCCATGCTGCGCTCGATGATGACCGACGACATGGTCGGCGAGATCCGCAACCAGCTGGCCGAGCGCGAGAGCCACACCGGCGGCCAGGACAACAAGACCGACGTCGTGACGCTCGAGGCGCAGCTGCTCGGCATCGAGGAACTGCCCGACGTGTACCTGGCCAGCGTGGAGTTCTCCGGCGTGATCCGCGAGGACGCATCGGCCGGCCCGAGCCCCTTCCGCGAAGTCTGGAACATGACCAAGCCGACCGACGGCAAGGGCGGCTGGCTGGTCGCCGGCGTGCAGGCGTTGCAGTAACGCCGCGCAGCGCGTGCCCGGCGGCGCCGGCACGCGAATTGGTGGGCTCGCGGCAGCGCCGCGCGTGCCACCAGACAGGATAATGGGGACATGGCCACACCATCGTCCCCATTCGCTTTTCTGGATGAGCTGATCCGCAAGGTCGGCAAGCAGTTGCAGCCGCCCGCCTGGGCCATCCACGAAATCCAGCACCGCGCGGTGTTGTTCCTCAATCACGTGCTGCAGCAGGAGCCCGAGGCGCAGGAGCGCCTCAAGCGCCAGCAGGGGCAGGTGATCGAGGTTCGCTGGCGCACCATCGCGGTCCGGCTGGTGGCCTCGCCGGCCGGGCTGGTCGACCTGGCGCCCGAGGGTGCCACGCCCGACCTCACCCTGCTCGTGACGCAGGAGAACCCGCTCGATCTGGCGCGCGCCTCGCTGGCCGGCGACAAGCCGGCGGTGCGCATCGTCGGCGACGTGCAGCTGGCGGCCGAGGTGAACTGGCTGGTCGACCACGTGCGCTGGGACGTCGAGGACGACCTGGCGCGCCTCATCGGCGACGTGCCGGCGCATGCCATCGGCAACGGCGCCCGCAAGGTGGTGGAGGCGCTGCGCCAGTTCATCGGCAAGGCAGCCCGCTCGCGCCCCGCGGACGCCGAATGAGCAGGTTCGTTCGCGGCGCATTCATCGTCCTGGTCGCCCTGCGCTACGGCCTGGATGAACTGGTCCTGACCAGCTTCCAGAAGCCCTGGCTGCGCGCGGTGGCGCGCATCGTGTCGATCGGCCGCAACCTGGACGCCCCGCGCGGCCAGCGCCTGCGCGAGGCGCTGGAGCGCCTGGGGCCGATTTTCGTCAAGTTCGGCCAGGTGCTGTCGACCCGGCGCGACCTGCTGCCGCCCGACATCGCCGAAGAACTGGCGTGGCTGCAGGACCGCGTGCCGCCCTTCGACTCGGCGGTGGCCATCGCCACCATCGAGCGCGCCTTCCGCCGCCCGGTGGGCGAGATCTTCGAGGAGTTCGATTCGGTCCCGGTGGCCAGCGCCTCCATTGCCCAGGTGCATTTCGCCACGCTGCGCAACCCGGCCGGCGTGCTGCGCGAGGTCGCCGTGAAGGTGCTGCGCCCGGGCATGCGCGGCGTCATGGAAAAAGACCTGGCCCTGATGCGCATGATGGCCGGCTGGGTCGAGAAAGCGTCGGCCGACGGCAAGCGCCTCAAGCCGCGCGAGGTGGTGGCGGAGTTCGACAAGTACCTGCACGACGAGCTCGACCTGGTGCGCGAGGCCGCCAATGCGGCCCAGCTGCGCCGCAACATGAGCAAGCTCGACCTGGTGATGATCCCCGAGATGATGTGGGACTTCTGCCATCCCGAGGTCATCGTGATGGAGCGCATGAAGGGCGTGCCCATTGCCCAGCTCGACCGCCTGCGCGATGCCGGCGTCGACATCCCCAAGCTGGCGCGCGACGGTGTCACCATCTTCTTCACGCAGGTCTTTCGCGACGGCTTCTTCCACGCCGACATGCACCCCGGCAACATCCAGGTGAGCCTGGCGCCCGAGACCTTCGGGCGCTACATCTCGCTGGATTTCGGCATCATCGGCACGCTCACCGAGTCGGACAAGGAATACCTGGCGCAGAACTTCGCCGCCTTCTTCCGGCGCGACTACAAGCGCGTGGCCGAGCTGCACCTGGAAAGCGGCTGGGTGCCGCCGGGCACCCGCATCGACGAGCTCGAAGGCGCGATCCGTACCGTGTGCGAGCCGTACTTCGATCGCCCGCTGCGCGAGATCTCGCTGGGCATGGTGCTGATGCGGCTGTTCCAGACCTCGCGCCGCTTCCATGTGGAGATCCAGCCGCAGCTGGTGCTGCTGCAGAAGACGCTGCTCAACATCGAGGGGCTGGGCCGGCAGATCGACCCCGAGCTCGACCTGTGGGCGACCGCCAAGCCCTTCCTGGAGAAGTGGATGCTCGAGCAGTTCGGCCCGCGCAAGCTGCTCGAGCAGCTGCGCGACGAAGCGCCGCGCTTTGCCAAGCTGCTGCCCGAAATGCCGCGCCTGCTGCACAACTACCTCGAGAACCGGCCGGCCGACCATCGGCGCGAACTGCTCGAGCTGCTGGCCGAGCAGAAGCGCACCAACAAGTTGCTGCAGGCCATCATCTACGGTGGCATGGGATTTGTATTGGGACTGATCGTGCTGCAGGTGCTGCTGCGGGTGCGCCTGTTCTGAAAAAAGAGCCGAGAGAGAGATGAGGAGAGATTCGTGCTGCTGACCCTGGTCATTGTCTATTTGCTGGTCACCATCGCGATCGGTCTGTGGGCCGCCCGCAGGGTGAAGAACACGGCCGACTTCGCGATCGCCGGGCGGCACCTGCCGCTCTACATGATCGTCACCACCACCTTCGCCACCTGGTTCGGCTCGGAGACGGTGCTGGGCATTCCGGCCAAGTTCATCGAGGGCGGGCTCAACGGCGTGGTGGAAGACCCCTTCGGCGCCGGCACCTGCCTGATCCTGGTCGGCCTGTTCTTTGCCGGCAAGCTCTACCGCATGACCTTGCTGACGCTGAGCGACTACTACCGCGAGCGCTTCGGGCGGGTGGTCGAGGTGGCCTGCTCGCTGATCATCATGCTGAGCTACCTGGGCTGGGTCTCGGCGCAGGTCACGGCGCTGGGGCTGGTGTTCCACCTGCTGTCGGGCGGCGCCATCAGCATCTCGGCGGGCATGGTGATCGGCGTGGTGTCGATCCTGGCCTATACCCTGTTCGGCGGCATGTGGTCGGTGGCGGTGACCGACTTCATCCAGATGATCATCCTGGTGTGCGGGCTGGCGGTGATCGCGGTGTTTGCCGGCCGGCTGGCGGGCGGCGCCGACAAGGTGATCGACTTCGCGCTCAGCCGCGACCTGTTCAAGTTCTGGCCCGAGCCGAGCTGGCACGACATGGTGTTCTTCTTCGCCGCGGCCATCACCATGATGCTCGGCTCGATCCCGCAGCAGGACGTGTTCCAGCGCGTGATGTCCGCCAACAGCGTCAAGTCGGCCACGCGCGGCCCGGTCATCGGCGGCGTGGCCTACATCCTGTTCGCCTTCGTGCCCATGTTCCTGGTCGCCAGCGCGCTCCTGATCATGCCGGAGCAGACGGCCACGCTGCTCAAGGAAGATCCGCAGACGGTGCTGCCCACGCTGGTGCTCCAGAAAATGCCCTTCGTGATGCAGGTGCTGTTCTTCGGCGCGCTGCTGTCGGCCATCAAGTCGACCGCGTCCGCCACCTTGCTGGCGCCCAGCGTGACCTTCACCGAGAACATCCTGCGCCAGTTCTACCCGCCCAAGACCGATCGCGGCGCGCTGCTGGCGATGCGCGTAACGGTGCTGGTGTTCAGCGTGGCGGTGCTGGCCTACGCCATCCGCATGCAGGGCACGCCGATCTACGAGCTGGTGTCCGGTGCCTACCAGGTGCCGCTGGTGGGCGCCTTCGTGCCGCTGGTGTGCGGCCTGTACTGGAAGCGGGCGACCACGCAGGGCGCCATTGCCGCCGTGCTGCTGGGCATCGGCGCCTGGCTGCTGTTCCTGGCGCTGCCGTGGGGCGAGCGTTTTCCGGCCCAGCTGGCCGGCGTGCTGGCGGCCTTCGGCGGCATGGTGGTGGGGTCGCTGGCGCCGCAGCTGCTGTCCGACCGCCGGATGCCGCACCGCATGCTGGCCGGCGATTCCGTCTGAGCGGGCCCGGCCGCAAGCTGCGCGGGGAGGGCGCAGGCCCAGGGTCCGCGCCTTATAATCGAAGGCTTTGCGAGCGGCCGCCGGCCGCGTGATTTCGCCCTCGAATTCGCCCTCTATTCCCATGCCCATCTACGCCTACAAGTGCAGCGCCTGCGGCCATGCCCAGGACACGCTGCAGAAAATGTCCGATGCGCCGCTCACCGTCTGCCCGGCGTGTGGCGCTGCCGCCTACCAGAAGCAGGTGACGGCGGCCGGTTTCCAGCTCAAGGGCTCGGGCTGGTACGTCACCGATTTCCGTGACGGTGGCGGCAAGACCAGCGAGGCCGGCGGCAAGAGCGCCGACGGCGCGGCCACCAAGAGCGCCGATGCCGGCAGCGGCGACAAGCCTGCCGCCGCACCGGCCGCGGCCGCCAGTCCGGCGCCGGCGCCCGCACCTGCTGCCGCACCCGCCGCCACGCCCAGCTCCAGCGCATCCTGATTCCCCGCCCGCCCATGCTCGCCCTGCGCAAATGGTTGTTCTCCGGCCTGCTGGTCATCGTGCCGCTGGCGATCACTGCCTGGGTGCTCGACTGGATCATCGGCACGCTCGACCAGACGCTGTGGCTGCTGCCCAGCGAATGGACCACCTGGCTGATGGTGCACCGCGTGCGCGGCCTGGGCGTGATCTTCACGCTGGCGATCCTGCTGATCGTCGGTGCGCTCACCAGCAACTTCGTCGGCAAGCGCCTGCTCGGCTGGGGTGACGCCGTGGTGCGCCGCATCCCGGTGGTGCGCTCGATCTACTCCAGCGTCAAGCAGGTCTCCGACACGCTGTTCTCGGAGAACGGCAACGCCTTTCGCACCGCCGTGCTGGTGCAGTGGCCGCGCGAGGGCATGTGGACCATCGGCTTCGTCACCGGCACGCCCGGTGGCGACGTGCTGAATTACCTGCAGGACGACTACCTCGGCGTCTACATACCGACCACCCCGAACCCGACGGGTGGCTACTTCGTGATGCTCAAGCGCAGCGACTGCATCGAACTGAAGATGAGCGTCGACGACGCGCTCAAGTACATCGTCTCGATGGGCGTGGTCGTACCCGGCGGCCCGGCCTCGATCGAAACCCAATAACCGGACAAAATCTAAGACAGGAGTAGGCGCCGCCCCTTGCGGCGCCGACAATCAGCCATGGCCATGCGCACTCATTACTGCGGTCTTGTGACCGATGCCCAGATGGGCGAAACCGTGACCCTGTGCGGTTGGGTCAATCGCCGCCGCGACCACGGCGGCGTGATCTTCATCGACGTGCGCGACCGCGAAGGTTACGTGCAGGTGGTGTGCGACCCCGACCGTGCCGCCACCTTCGCCGTGGCCGAGGGCGTGCGCAACGAATTTTGCGTGCAGCTCACCGGGCTGGTGCGTGCGCGTCCCTCGGGCACCGTCAACGAGACCATCAAGAGCGGCAAGATCGAAATCCTGTGCCATGAGCTGAAGGTGCTCAACCCCTCGGTCACGCCGCCGTTCCTGCTGGACGACGACAACCTCTCCGAGACCACCCGCCTGACGCACCGCGTGCTCGACCTGCGCCGCCCGGTGATGCAGAACAACCTGATGCGCCGCTACAAGGTGACGATGGCCGCGCGCAAGTTCCTCGACGCGAACGGCTTCATCGACATCGAGACGCCGATGCTGGGCAAGTCCACGCCCGAAGGCGCGCGCGACTACCTGGTGCCCAGCCGCGTGCACGACGGCAGCTTCTTCGCGCTGCCGCAGTCGCCGCAGCTGTTCAAGCAACTGCTCATGGTGGCCGGTTTCGACCGCTACTACCAGATCGTCAAGTGCTTCCGCGACGAAGACCTGCGCGCCGACCGCCAGCCGGAATTCACGCAGATCGACATCGAGACCTCGTTCATGGCGGAGAACGAGATCCGCGAGATGTTCGAGCGCATGATCCGCAACGTCTTCCACGAAGCGGCCGGCATCGAGCTGCCGGTGTTCCCGACCATGAGCTATGGCGACGCGATGTTCAAGTACGGCTCGGACAAGCCCGACCTGCGCATCAAGCTCGAGTTCACCGAGCTGACCGAACTGATGAAGCGCGTGGAGTTCAAGGTGTTCTCCAACGCTGCCACCATGAACGGCGGGCGCGTGGTGGCGCTGCGCGTTCCGGGCGGCGGCGCCGAAGGCGGCATGTCGCGCGGCGAGATCGACGCCTACACCGAATTCGTCAAGATCTACGGCGCCAAGGGGCTGGCCTACATCAAGGTCAACGATGCGGCAGCGGGCCGCGACGGCCTGCAAAGCCCGGTCGTGAAGAACCTCGACGACAGCACGCTGGCCGAGATCATCGCCCGCACCGGCGCGCGCAACGGCGACATCATCTTCTTCGGCGCCGACAAGGCCAAGGTGGTGAACGACGCCATGGGCGCGCTGCGCATCAAGATCGGCCTGAGCGCCTTCGGCAAGAAGAGCGGCCTGTTCGAAGACCGCTGGGCGCCGCTGTGGGTGGTCGACTTCCCGATGTTCGAGTTCGACGAGGAAGGCCAGCGCTGGAGCGCCGTGCACCACCCGTTCACGGCGCCCAAGGACGGGCACGAGGACCTGATGGACACGGCCCCCGACAAGTGCATTGCCAAGGCCTACGACATGGTGCTCAACGGCATCGAGATGGGCGGCGGCTCGGTGCGTATCCACCGCGAGGAAGTGCAGAGCAAGGTGTTCCGCGCGCTCAAGATCAACGCCGAAGACGCGCAGGCCAAGTTCGGCTTCCTGCTCGACGCGCTGCAGTACGGCGCGCCGCCGCACGGCGGCATCGCCATCGGCCTGGACCGCCTGGTGATGCTGATGAACGGCGCCGATTCGATCCGCGACGTGATCGCCTTCCCCAAGACCCAGCGCGCGCAGGACCTGCTCACGCAGGCGCCCAGCCCGGTCGACGAGAAGCAATTGCGCGACCTGCACATCCGGCTGCGCAACGCGCCGGCGCCCGCCGCCTGAGCGCCACCGGCAGCGCTGGCCGGGCGCCATGCCCCGGCCGCGCTGTCTGCGCGCGGCTTGCGTTAGGCTGCGCGGCAATGAACGCGGCCAAACCCTTCAAGATTCCCGAGTCGGTGCTGGTGGTGATCTACACCCCGGCGCTCGACGTGCTGTTGATCCGCCGCGCGGATGCGCCCGACTTCTGGCAGTCGGTGACCGGCAGCAAGGATGCGCCCGACGAGGCGCCGGCAGCCACCGCCGTGCGCGAGGTGGCCGAGGAAACCGGCTTCGACTGCAGCGCCGAGCCGCCGGCCGGCACGCTGACCGACTGGGGCCTGCAGAACGTCTACGAGATCTACCCGCGCTGGCGCCACCGCTACGCGCCGGGCGTGACGCACAACACCGAGCACCTGTTCGGCCTGTGCCTGCCGCAGGCCCTGGCGCCCCGGCTGGCGCCGGCGGAACACACGGCCTGGCAGTGGCTGCCGTACCGCGATGCGGCCCAGGCCTGCTTTTCCCCGAGCAATGCCGAAGCCATTTTGTTGCTGCCACAATTCGCGCGATGAACCAGTCCACCAGCCTGCGGGTCGCCACCTACAACATCCATAAAGGGGTGCAGGGGCTCGGTCCGGCGCGTCGGCTGGAGATCCACAACCTGGGCCACGCCATCGAGCAGATCGACGCCGACATCGTCTGCCTGCAGGAAGTGCGCAAGATGAACCGCCAGGCGGCGCAGCGCTTCGAGCGCTGGCCGGCGCTGCCGCAGGCCGATTTCCTGGCGCCCGAGGGCTACACCGCGGTCTACGAGACCAATGCCATCACGCGCCACGGCGAGCACGGCAACGCGCTGCTGACGCGGTGGCCGGTGCTGCGCCAGTCGCACCGCGATATTTCCGACCACCGCTTCGAGCAGCGCGGCCTGCTGCATGCGGTGATCGAGGTCGAGGGCAAGCCGGTGCACGCGATCGTGGTGCACCTGGGGCTGATTCGCGGCAGCCGCCAGCGCCAGGTGGCCAAGCTGCGCGAATTCGTCGAGCGCGAGATTCCGCCGGACGAGGCGCTGGTGGTGGCGGGCGACTTCAACGACTGGGGCGCGCGCATGCGCTACGCCATGAACGCCATGGGCCTGCGCGATTCGAGCGACCTGCGCGGCCCGCGCACGCTGACCTATCCGTCGCGCCTGCCGGTGACGCAACTCGATTTCATCTACGGGCGCCACCTCCAGCCGCTCGAATGCGCCGTGCCGCGCGGGCCGATCTGGGCCCGCATGTCGGACCACCTGCCGCTGGTGACCGATTTCGCGCTACCGAATTGATAGCAAGCCAGCCCCTTTTTGCGGGCATTGGCGGTGCATCGGGTGCGGCGGGCATTCGCTGGCAAAATGCCTCGATGTTGAGGAAATCCGAAGCCGAATCGAGTTCCACGCCTGGAACCGGTGATGAAGGCACCCCCGTCTCCGTGAAGATCCGCGAGCGCCTGAAGGCGGCTCGCCAACGCTTCAACGCCAATGACAACATCGCCGCGTTCGTCGAACCGGGTGAGCTGGAGGCGCTGCTCGACGAGGTCGAGGTGAAGATGAGGGGCGTGCTGCAAAGCCTGGTCATCGACATCGAGAACGACCACAACACCGACAACACGGCGCGCCGCGTGGCCAAGATGTACGTCAACGAGGTGTTCCGCGGGCGCTATGTGGCGCCGCCGGCGCTGACCGAGTTTCCCAATGCCGAGCACCTCAACGAGCTGATGATCGTCGGCCCGATCACGGTGCGCAGTGCCTGCTCGCACCACTTCTGTCCGATCATCGGCAAGCTGTGGATCGGCGTCATGCCCAACGAGCACACCAACGTGATCGGCCTGTCCAAGTACGCGCGCCTGGCCGAGTGGGTGATGGGCCGCCCGCAGATCCAGGAAGAGGCGGTGGTGCAACTGGCCGACCTGATCCAGGAGAAGACCCAGCCCGACGGGCTGGCGCTGGTGATGGAGGCCGAGCACTTCTGCATGCAGTGGCGCGGCGTCAAGGAAATGGACAGCAAGATGATCAATTCGGTCATGCGTGGTGCCTTCCTGAAAGACGCCTCGCTGCGCCGCGAATTCCTGTCCCTGCTGCCCCGGAAAGGTTGAACATGCTGGTCCGTCTGCTTTATGCCAGCCGCGCGGTCGATCCCAGTGCACCGGCGGTCGAAGCCATCCTCGCGCAATCGCGCGCCCACAACACGGCCTGCGGCATCACCGGCATCCTGTGCCACGGCGGTGGCGTGTTCCTGCAGGCCATCGAAGGCGGCCGTGCTGCCGTGAGCGAACTGTTCGGCCACATCCAGAAGGATCCGCGCCACAAGGACGTGATGCTGCTGGACTACGAAGAGATCGCGGTACGTCGCTTCGGCGGCTGGACCATGGGCCAGGTCAACCTGAGCAAGGTGCATGCGTCCATCCTGCTGCGCTATTCCGAGAAGCCGGTGCTCGACCCCTACGCCGTGTCGGGCAAGGTGTCGCTGGCGCTGCTCGAGGAACTGATGGCCACCGCGGCCATCGTCGGGCGCGGCTGAGCTTTTCTTCGCGCTTCTCCTACAGCGGAGCGCGCGCTCTTCACACCGCGTGCGTCCCTTTGCCTGTCTAGATTGCAGCTTCCAGAACTGCAACACAGGCAAAGGAGTCAGCCATGAATGAATGTCATGTAACGCGAAGCGCAGGTCGCCAGGCGCTGTGGGGCGTTGCCTTGCTGGGTGCCGCCCTGGCGCTGAGCGCCTGCGACAAGGCCGACAACAAGACCGCCGGCGAGAAGCTCGATGCGGCCGTGGCGCGCAGCGAACGCGCCGCCGACGACATGAAGAACAAGACCCAGGAAATGGCCGCGGATGCACGGGCGAAGATGGATTCGTCGACCGCCGGCCAGGACCTGAAGAACGCGGCCAGCAATGCCGGCGCGGCAGTCTCCGCGGCGGCCAGCGACGCCAGCATCACCGCGGCGGTGAACGCGGGCCTGGCGAAAGACCCCGACCTGAGCGCCATCAAGATCAACGTCGATACCAGTGGTGGCAGGGTCACCTTGAGCGGGCCGGCGCCCAATGCCGCTGCCAAGGCCCGCGCCGAGCAGATCGCCAAGGACGTGCAGGGCGTGAGCGCGGTCGACAACCAGCTCAACGTCTCGATGTAGGCGCGCCCTGCGCCAAAGCAAAAGCCCTGCAGTGCAGGGCTTTTTTGTTGCCGCGCCGCGGCGAGGCTCAGCGCGAGAGCCAGTCGCTCAGTTCGTTGGCGTGCTCTTCTTCGTCGCTCAGGATCTGCTCGAGCATGCGGCGCGTGGTCGGGTCCTTGTCGCCGATCAGCGAGATCATCTGCCGATAGGACTCCACGGCGATGCGCTCGGCCACCAGGTTGGCGCGAACCATTGCCTGCAGTTCCTTGGAGGCGTCGTAGTCGGCATGGCTGCGTTCGAGCAGCGAGTTGGGCGAGAAGTCGGGTTCGCCGCCCAGCTGAACGATGCGCTCGGCAATCAGGTCGGCATGCGCGCTTTCCTCGTTGGCGTGCACCAGGAATTCGTCGGCGATGGCTGGCGACGACACGCCGCTGGCGGTGAAGTAGTGGCGCTTGTAGCGCAGGATGCACACCAGCTCGGTGGCCAGCGCGTCGTTCAGCAGTTTCACGATGTCGTCGCGCCACGGGCCGTAGCCCGGGGTGACGGCACCCTTGTCGATCTGCTTGGCGGCGGCATCGAGGGCGCTTTGGTCGAGCACCAGCCGTTGGCCTTCGTGGGATTGCTTGCTGGTCATGGCATGTCCTTTCGTGGGGGCGGAACGCGTCGCATGAGCGTGGTGACCACGTCTGCAACGTCGGATGACTTGAAGAGCGCCGCGGCGAGCGCGGTGGCGGACAGCAGGCGCCAGGGCTTGGCGAGCACGACGATGGCGCCCACCGCGGCGGCCGTTGCCACCAGCTGCAAGGGGTGGTCGCGGGCCTGGCGTTCGAGCAGCGGCCGCAGCAGCACGGTGGCCGCATTGGCCGGGTGGCGCCGCCACCAGCGCCGCGCACCGTCTTGCACCAGCAAGCGCCAGGGAAAGCCGCGGGCCGAGGCCGGCGCCGATTCGCCGGACAGCAGGTCCTGCGGGTGCGTGGCGTAGGGCGCTTCGTAGGCGCCGCCGGTTTGCGGCAGGGCGCCCCATTGTTCGAGCAAGGCGTGGCGCGAGATCGCCAGGCGCTCCTGCGGGGTCAGACGTTCGTCGCTATCGGCCATCGAGGTCTCCAGCCACCTGCAGGGCGATCATGTCGGCTTCGAATTGCGCGCGCACTTCGTCGAAGCCGTGCGTGGGGGAAGGGCGGGCCGCCACCACCGCGGCCACCAGGGTGAGCAGCGCGGCAATCGCCGGCACCAGCACCAGCAGCCAGTCGAAATGGCCGTTGGCGCCATAGAGCATGACCGCCACACCGGCCAGCACGAGTGTCATGAGGGCACTGCCCACCGCCAGCGCGCCGGCAATCAAGCGGCGCAGCAGGACTTGGCTGGCCTGTGCGGCCTCTTCCCGGGCCAGTGCTGCGTAGTTGGCGAGATGATCCGCGATGAGCTCGGGGTGCCTCAGCGCCGTGGTGTAGATGGGATGGAACATGGGCGCTGAAGCGGGGGGAACCCCGGATTGGAATCAGGCGTCGTCGCGGCGGCGGGCGGCCATGACGATGAGGGCGGTGAGCGCTGCGCCGGCGGCAGCGGCGATCAGCACCGAGCGCACCGGCTGGTCGGAGATGTAGCGCCCGGTGACGTCGGCCGCCTGTTCCAGCCGGCGCTGCGCGCGCACGCCGGTCTGCGATGCCGAGTCCAGCCCGCGCTGCACGGCTTGCTGCACGCGCGCGGCAATCTGGTCGACCCCGGGTTCCATTTCGCGGCGCAGGTCGCGCACCCGTTCGCCGGTGGCGTTGACGGCGTTCTGCGCGTAGGCACGGGTCGTCTCGACGGCGTCGGCGGCGGTCTGGCGCGCTTCTTCGGCGAGCTGGCTGGGGGTCTTGGTGGTGGCGTTCATGGGCAACTTCCCTTTCAAAAAATCGGATTGGCGGTAGGCGGCATCGTAGCGGGCCTAGCCGCGTCGCAGCAAGCTGGCGATGAAGCTGGCAATCGCCAGCACCGCGAAGATCACGAACAGGATCTTGGCGATGCCGACTGCGCTGGCGGCGATGCCACCAAAGCCGAAGACCGCGGCAATGAGCGCGATGACCAGAAAGACGACGGCGTAGTGCAACATGGCGAGTCTCCTGAGGCAGGGCCTCTCGGTTGGGTGCGGTGGGCAGCCGGCGCGCCGTTCGGTTCAGGGTGTGAAGCGAGCTTTGCGAGTGGCTTGGCATCAACGATAGGGCAGGTGCCGGCGCGGCCCTGTCAGCAGCGGCGGTTGCGCGTCGTAGGAGAGCGGCGCCTTGCCGCGTGCCTCGTGCACGTCGCCTGCCAGGGCCGTCACTTCGCCGGCAGCACGGCACTCAAGCGCGTGCCGCGCCCGGGCGTGGCGTCGATGGTCAGCTTGCCGCGCGCCGCTTCCACGCGGTGGCGCATGCCGGCCAGGCCGTGCGTCGAGGGGCGCACCTGCTTGGGGTCGAAGCCACGGCCGTTGTCGCCCACTTCCACCACCACGTAGCTGCCGAAATCCTGCAGGACGATGGTCGCTTCGGTGGCCGCTGCGTACTTGCTGATGTTGGTCAGGCTTTCCTGTACCAGCCGGTAGATCGTGAGCTGGCGTGGTTCGTCGAGCACCACCGGCTCCAGCGCCATCTCGACCTGCATGCCGCTGCGCTCGGCGAACTCGCGCCCGAGAATTTCCAGCGACGCCACCAGGCCCAGGTTGGACAGCGACGAAGGGCGCAGGTCCTCGATGATCTGGCGCTTCAGCGCGATGCCGCTGTTGAGCAGCTCGGTCAGGTGCGCCAGGCGCTGGATGGCGTCGGGCGATTCGGCCAGGCGCGACTTGAGCCGGGCGACGTCGAGCTTGGCGGCCGTGAGCAGCGAACCGAGCTCGTCGTGCAACTCGCGCGCCAGGTGGCCGCGCTCGGTTTCGCGCACGTTCTGCAGGTGGGTCGCCAGTTCGCCCAGGCTGGCGGTGCGCTCGCGCACCTCGTCTTCCAGCGCGTTGCGCTCGCGCTGCAGCAGTTCCTGCTGGCGTTCGCTGCTGGCGTGCAGCCGATGCGTCTGGCGCAGGTACAGCGCGAAGGCCATCAGCGCCACCAGCGCCACCAGCGCAATGCCCAGGCGGGCCGTCTGCAGCGAGCGCGCGATCTGTGCCTGGCCGGCCACCAGCGAGCGGTTGCCGATGTCGATCAGTTCCTCGATCTTGTCGCGGATGGCGCTCATCTCCTCGCGCCCGACATCGGTCGTCAGCACGAATTTCCAGGCGTCCTCGTTGCCCTCGGCGCGCAGGCGCACGCTCATCTCGATCTCGGCCAGCTTGCGCGTGACGTGTTCGGTCAGCACCTGCAGCCGTTCCATCTCGCCCGGGCGGCCCTGGTAGAGCGCGCGCAGCGCCTGGAAGTGGCCGTCGATCTGCTTGACCGCCTGGTCGTAGGGCTCGCGGTAGCGTGCCTCGCCAGTCAGCAGGAAACCGCGCTGGCCGGTTTCCGCGTCGAGGATGTTCTGCATCAGCGCGTTGAGCTCCAGCCGCACGCTCTGCGCATGCGCGCTCTCGGCCAGGGCCTCCGACGAGCGGCGATAACCCGCTTCGTTCACGCCAATCAGCACCAGCGCCGCCAGCACGGCCAGGCCGATGCCCAGGGCCATGGGCGGGAAGGCCAGCCACGCCCTGATGCGGTCTCTCATGGCACGCATTTCAAATTGGGGAATAATCATTGCGCATCAGGGGCCGACGAGAGGCCGCGCGCCAGAGCGCGGCGAGACGAGGAAAGTAGCAGATGATCAAGATCGGCATTGTGGACGACCACGCTATCGTGCGTTCCGGCCTCAAGCAGTATTTTTCCGAGCATGTCGACCTGCGCGTGGCGGGTGAAGCCGCGAGCGGGCGCGAAGCGATCGAGCTGGTGCGCACCACCGAGATCGACGTGCTGGTGATGGACCTTTCGATGCCGGGCCAGAGCGGCATCGACGCGCTCGCCATGATCCGCGCCAAGGCGCCCGACGTCGGCATCCTGATCCTCAGCGGCTATCCGGAAGAGCACTACGCGATGAACCTCATCCGCCAGGGTGCCAGCGGCTACCTCAACAAGGAGTGCGATCCGAGCGAGATCGTCAACGCGGTGCGCACCATCTCGCTGGGCCGGCGCTACATCACGCCGACCGTGGCCGAACTGCTGGCCCGCCAGCTCGACCGCAAGGACGACGCTGCGCCGCACGAACAGCTGTCGGAACGCGAGTTCCAGGTCTTTCTCAAGCTGGCCAAGGGCGAGACGGCGGGCGACATTGCCAAGACGCTGTCGCTGTCGGTGAAGACCGTGAGCACCTATCGCACGCGCCTGATGGAAAAGATGAACCTCTCGTCCAACAGCGACCTGACCTACTACGCGCTGAAGAACAAGCTGATCGATTGATCGGGCGGAGTGGGCTGCGCGCTCAGTGTTCGCTGGCTTGTGCACTGCCGTCATGGCGCGCCGCGATGCCGATGCAATAGTCCACCAGCGCGTCGATCTCGTTGGACTTGTCGAATACCGCGTCGGCGCCGAGCTGGGCGCAGCGCTTGCGGATGTCGGGCGTGGCGTAGTTGCTCAGCACCACCACCTTCTGGTTGCTGCGGCGTGACAGGCAGGTCTGCAGCACGCCCAGCCCGCTGCCCTGCTTGAGGAACAGGTCGACGATGGCCAGCTCCCAGCCGCCGTCGTTCTCGCCGAGCCAGCGCTGTGCATCGCTTTCCGTGTCGGCAAAGCCGATGGCCTCGATGCAGGTCAGCTCTTCCAGGGTACCCACGAGGTTCTCGCGGATGGTGAGGTTGTCTTCGACGATGTAGGTCTTCAGTCGGGTCTTCATGTCGAAGGGCTCGCTTCCATGACGCTCGTGTGGCCACCCCGAAAATGAAAGAGGCGCAACAAAAGCTTGTGCGGCCATCGTAGTGCCGGCACGGGCCCTGCCTTGCAAGTTCACAGGGCCTTGTGTTGTAGGCCGGCTCCGACAGCGGCGTGCGTCGGGCTGCGCCGCCGCCGAAGGGGCGGCGTTGTCGCACAGGGCTTGCGCCTGCGGGATGACGGCGCCGCGCCGGCGCGCCGACCTAGGCTGCAGGCATGGCCACGCCGATCCACCCCAGCGCTGCACCAGCGCACCACCGGGCTTCCTCGCCCCGGGCGTGGCGCTGGGCCCGAGGCGCGCTGCTGGTGCTGCTGGGCCTGTTGCTGGTGCTGTTCCTGGCCGTGCTGTTCTTCCCCTGGGACACGCTGCGCGGCCCGCTCAACCACTCCGTGACGGAGCAGACCGGCCGGCGCTTCGAGATCACGCGCCGGCTCGACGTGCACCCGGGCTGGCGCGGCGTGCGGGTCCACCTCGACGGCATCGAATTCGCCAACCCGGCGTGGGCGCGCGACCCCTTCCTGCTGAAGGCCGAACGCGCCGACTTCGAGGTGGCGCTGTGGCCGCTGCTGCTGCACCGCAAGCTGGTGCTGCCGAATGTCACGCTGGCCTCGCCGCAGGTCGGGCTGCAACTGGAGAAGGACGGCCGCCGCACCTGGGCGCTGGGCAAGGACACCGGCGACACCGGCACGGTGCCGACCATCGGCAAGGTGCGCGTCGATGCCGGCACCGTCGACTACCTGGCGCCGGGGCAGGGCCTCGATCTGCATGCCGAGCTCAGCTTCGATTCGATGCGTGGCGACCTGCCGCTGGCCTACAAGGTGAAGGGCACCTATGGGCGCGAACCGGTGAGCGCACAAGGGCGCGCCGGCGACGTGCTGCAGATCGCGGCAGAGGGCGCGCCGCCCTTTCCCTTCGAGATCGTGGCCAAGGGCGGGCAGCTGACCTTCAAGGCCGTCGGTACGGTGAGCGACCTTTCCACGCTGGACGGGCTGGACGCCCGGATCGACGTCCGCGGCCTGAGCCTGGGCAACCTCTATCCCATCATCGGCGTGGTGCTGCCCCACACCCCGCCTTACGCGCTGACCGGCCAGCTCAAGCGCCAGGGGCCGCTCTGGCAGCTCGACGGGCTGAGCGGCAGGCTGGGCCTGTCGGATATCGCTGGTGACATGCGTTTCGAAACGTCAGGGAAGCGGCCGCTGCTGTCGGGCGCGCTGCGCTCCCGGACGATGGACATGGACGACCTCGGGCCGCTGCTCGGCATGCCGCCGACCGAGCGCTCGGCCAAGGCCATCGAAGGCGTGGCCGCGCCGGCCAGCGTGGAACAGGTGAGAAAGCGGCAGAAGGGCGAGCGGGCGCGCCGGGTGCTGCCCGATGCCAAGCTCGACTTCGAGCGCCTGCGCGCGATGGACGCCGAGGTGGCCTACACCGCCGAGCACGTGCGCAACGTGCGCGGCGTGCCGCTGGAGCGCGGCAGCCTCCAGCTCAGGCTGCAGGCCGGCGTGCTCACGCTCGACCCGCTCGAACTCGGCGTGGCCGGCGGCACCATTGCGGGCGGCGTGCGCATCGACGGCTCGATGCAGCCGGCCGATATCCGCGCCTCGCTCAACGTGCGCAAGCTGCAGATCAACCGCATGATCCCCAAGGTGGAGACGCTCAAGACCAGCTTCGGCCGGCTCGACGGGCGCATCAACCTGTCCGGCCGCGGCGACTCGGTCGCCACCTGGCTGGGTGCGGCCTCGGGCGACGTGGCGGCCATGACCGGGCGTGGCCAGTTCAGCAACCTGCTGCTGGAATACATGGGGCTGGACGCCGGCGAGGTGATCAAGTTCTGGGTGCGCGGCGACCACAACGTCACGCTGCGCTGCGCGGCCGTGGCCTTCGACGTGAACCAGGGCGCGATGGATGCGCGCACGCTGGTGTTCGACACCACCGACACCGCCTTCACGGCGACCGGGCAGGCCAACCTGGCGAACGAGACGATGAGCTTCGTGATCCGGCCCGAACCCAAGGACAAGAGCATCCTCACGGCGCGCACGCCCTTGCTGATCCGCGGCAGCTTCGGCGATCCTTCCGTCGGCGTGGAAGCCACGCCGCTGTTGGCGCGCGGCGCCGCCGCGCTGGCGCTGGGCGCCATCAACCCCTTGCTGGCGCTGGTGGCCACGGTGGAAACCGGGCCGGGCGAAGACGCCGACTGCGGCGAGGTGCTGGCCGAGGCTAGGAAACCCCAGTCGAAGAACGCCCAGGCGGGGGCGGCCAAGGCCCAGGCCGGTCGCGCGCCGACGGCCGGCGTGGGCAAGTAAGGCTGTTGAAAAGCGAGCCGGCGCGGCTCAGGCCGCCGGCGCACGCCGCGCGGCGCACACCGGGCATTGCGCGTCGCGCGCGACCCGCAGCGTGTCGAAGCGGGTGCTGCGGCCGTCGAACATCAGCAGCTTGCCGACCAGCGAAGGGCCGGCGCCCGACAGCAGCTTGAGCGCCTCGTGCGCCTGCAGCGTGCCGATGGTGCCGACCACCGGCCCGAACACGCCCAGCACGGCGCAGCGCGTTTCCTCGAAATCGTCCTGCGGCGGGAAGACGCAGGCGTAGCAGGGCGAGGCGGCGTCGCGCGTGTCGTAGACGCTCAGCTGGCCGTCGAAACGGATGGCGGCGCCCGCCACCAGGGGCGTGGCGTGTTCGACGCAGAGGCGGTTGACCAGCTGGCGCGTGGCGAAGTTGTCCGAGCAGTCGAGCACCACGTCGGCGCCGGGCAGCAGTTGCTGCAGCAGCGCCTCGTCGGCGCGCTGCACATGGGTGTCGATGCGGATTTCCGGGTTCAGCGCGTGCATCGCCTGTGCGGCGGAGGCCACCTTGGCCTGCCCGACGCGCGCGGCGGCATGCGCCACCTGGCGCTGCAGGTTGGTCAGGTCGACTTCGTCGTCGTCGACCAGCGTGATGCGGCCGACACCGGCGCCGGCCAGGTACAGCAGCGCCGGCGAGCCCAGGCCGCCGGCGCCGATGACCAGCGCGTGCGCCGCGCTGACGCGCGCCTGGCCGTCGATACCGAATTCTTCCAGCAGGATATGGCGCGAGTAGCGCAGCAGATCGTTGTCGTCCATGCGCCCTCGGCGATCAGGCCGGCGCCGCGGTGGCAGGCACCGCGCGCCGCATGCCCGATCAGTTTTCCTTCTTCTCTTCCTTGCGCTCGACCTGGGTCTTGCTGACCATCACCGGCTGGCCCTTGAGTTGCAGCAGGGCTTGCTGCAGCTGGAAGTCCTTGTCCGAGCCGAACTCGGGCACCTTGCGCTCCTGCGGCGGCTTGAGCGCGTCTTCCTCGAGACGCTTGCGCGCCTCTTCGCGCAGCTTGTCGAGTTCGGGGTCCTTCTTTTCCGGGCCCTGGCCGCTGGACAGGTGCTTGTCGAGGTCGGCCTCGCGCATGCGCAGCACGGCGAAGGGGCTGCCCTCGGCGGTGTCGTCGATCATCACGTTCGGCACGATGCCGCGCGCCTGGATCGAGGTGCCGCTGGGGGTGTAATAGCGCGCCGTGGTGATCTTCAGGCCGGTGTCGGGGCCGAGCGGACGCACCGTCTGCACCGAGCCCTTGCCGAAGGTCTGGCTGCCCATGATGGTGGCGCGCTTGTGGTCCTGCAGGGCGCCCGAGACGATTTCGCTGGCCGAGGCCGAGCCTTCGTTGACCAGCACCACCAGCGGCACGTTCTTGAGCCCGGCGGGCAGGTCGCGCAGCGGGTCGCTGCCGCTGCGGCGCTGGTAGAACTCCGGCGCGGCCTTGTAGACGGCCTTGCTTTCGGGCAACTGGCCGTCGGTCGTGACCACGGTGGAATTGGCCGGCAGGAAGGCCGCCGAAATGGCCACCGCGGCGTCGAGCAGGCCGCCCGGGTCGTTGCGCAGGTCGAGCACCATCCCCTTCATGTTGGGATTTTCCTTGTAGAGGTCGTCGATCTTCTTGACGAAGTCCTCGACGGTGCGCTCCTGGAATTGCGACACGCGGATCCAGCCGTAGCCGGGTTCGAGCATTTTTCCGCGCACCGATTGGGTGCGGATTTCCTCGCGCGTGATCGTCACCGGGAAGGTGCGGTTCTCGTCCTTGCGGAAGATCGTCAGCTCGACCTTGGTGTTGGCCTCGCCGCGCATGCGCTTGACCGCATCGTTGAGCGACAGGCCGCGCACCGCGGTGTCGTCGATCTTGGTGATCAGGTCGTTCGGCTTGAGGCCGGCGCGGAAGGCCGGCGAGCCCTCGATCGGCGAGACGATCTTGACCAGCCCGTCTTCCTGCGAAATCTCGATGCCGACCCCGACGAAACGGCCCGAAGTGCCCTCGCGGAATTCCTTGAAGGACTTCTTGTCGAAGTACTGGGAATGCGGGTCGAGCCCCGCCACCATGCCGGAGATGGCGTCGGAGATCAGCTTTTTCTCGTCGACTGGCTCGACGTAGTCGGTCTTGACCATGCCGAACACGGCAGCCAGCTGCTGCAGTTCTTCGAGCGGCAGGGGAGCCAGCGAGCCTCGCGCAACGGTTTGCAGCGAGACGGTGGTGAGGACGCCGGCCAATGCCCCGGCAGCGACCCAACCTGTGGTTTTCAGTTTCTGGCCCATGAAATGTGTCCTGTTAGCGAACCGGGTCAATATACACAGCTTGGAACGATTGGATGGCCCAGGGTTCCAAGCCAGAGCGCGCGGTCAGGCTTTTCCTTGCGAAGCGACGGCCGCGGCGGCTTTTTCGGCCGCCTCGGCGTCGCCCAGATAGTAATGGCGCAGCGGCTTGAGGTCATCGTCCAGCTCGTAGACCAGCGGAATCCCGTTCGGGATGTTCAGGCCCACGATGTCGGCGTCCGACACGCCGTCCAGGTACTTCACCAGCGCGCGGATCGAGTTGCCGTGCGCGGCCACCACCAGCCGGCGGCCGGCGCGGATGGCCGGCGCCATGGATTCGTTCCAGAACGGCAGCACCCGCGCCACGGTGTCCTTCAGGCACTCGGTCAGCGGAATCTGCTCGGGCGACAGCTTGGCGTAGCGCAGGTCGGCGCGCTCGCTGCGCGGGTCGCTGGCTTCCAGCGCCGGCGGCGGCGTGTCGTAGCTGCGGCGCCAGGTCAGCACCTGGGCGTCGCCGTACTTCTTGGCCGTTTCGCCCTTGTTCAGGCCCTGCAGGGCGCCGTAGTGGCGCTCGTTCAGGCGCCAGCTGTGCACCACCGGCAGCCAGGTGCGGTCCAGCTCGTCCAGCGTGTGCCAGAGCGTGCGGGTGGCGCGCTTGAGCACGCTGGTGTAGGCGATGTCGAAATCGTAGCCCTCGGCCTTGAGCAGCCGGCCGGCCTGCTTGGCCTGCTCCACGCCGGTGGGCGTGAGGTCGACGTCGGTCCAGCCGGTGAAGCGGTTCTCCAGATTCCAGGTCGATTCGCCGTGGCGGATCAGCACCAGTTTGTACATGTGTAGGGGCCTTTGCGGTGGGTGACGGTCAGTGCGAAACCCGACATTCTAAAATCCGGGTTTGCCTTTCAAGGAATCACGTGAAATTCGTCTTCGATTTCGTCATCGCGAACTGGATGCTCTTTCTGATCGCCATCGGTTCGGGTGCGATGCTGTTGTGGCCCATGCTGCAGGGCGCCGGCAAGGGCGCGCTGAGCGCGCAGGGTGCCGTGCAGATGATCAACCGCGAGCGTGCCGTGGTGGTCGATGTGCGCGAACCCGACGAGTTTGCCACCGGTCATGCGGCCGGGTCGCGCAATGTGCCGCTCAACCAGCTCGAAGAAAAGCTCGCCTCGACGGTGAAGAACAAGTCGCTGCCGCTGCTGCTGATGTGCGCCACCGGCGCCCGCGCCCAGCGCGCCGTGGCGATCGCCCGGAAACTGGGTTACGAGCAGGCCCAAGCCGTGGCCGGCGGGCTGAAGTCGTGGAAAGAAGCTAACCTGCCCGTCGAGAAGGCCTGATCCAGGCCCCGCGACCACGCAACAAGAGGAAACCAGAGCGCCATGCAACCCGTCAAGATGTACACCACCGCCTATTGCCCTTACTGCACCCGCGCCAAGCAGCTGCTGCAGGCCCGGGGCGTGCAGGCGATCGAGGAAGTCCGCATCGACACCGACCCGCAGGCGCGCGCCACCATGATGGAGATCACCCAGCGCCGCACGGTGCCGCAGATCTTCGTCGGCGAGACCCATGTGGGCGGCTGCGACGACCTGATCGCGCTGGACGGGCGCGGCGGGCTGCTGCCGCTGCTGCAGGCCGCCTGAGGCCGCTGCGCAGCGGCGATAATGGCCGCTGAACCGTACGGCCCGCTGCGGGAAGCCTCCCGGGCGGGCCTTGTCATTTTTTGAATCCGAAAGCACAACGAGCCATGGCCGACAATCAAGATCCCGTCTTCCAGATCCAGCGCGTCTACCTGAAAGATCTTTCGCTGGAGCAGCCCAATTCGCCCGCCATCCTGCTCGAGCAGGAACAGCCCACGGTCGACATCCAGCTGGGCGTGGACGCACAGCCGGTGTCCGACGGCATCTTCGAAGTCGCCGTCTCGGCCACCGTGCAGACCAAGATCGGGGACCGCACCGTGTTCCTGGTCGAGGCCAAGCAAGCCGGCATCTTCGAGATCCGCAACCTGCCGGACGACCAGATGGGCCCGATCCTGGGCATTGCCTGCCCGCAAATCGTCTATCCCTACCTGCGCGGCAACGTGGCCGACGTGATCCAGCGCGGCGGTTTCCCGCCGGTGCACCTGGCGGAAATCAACTTCCAGGCGATGTACGAACAGCAGCAGAACCAGGCTGCCGCGGCCAGCACCACCACGCAATAAACGGCACAACGGCGGCGTGCGCAGGCGCGCTGCCAGCACGGCACGAGGCGCCGGCACGGACTTCAGGTCCGCGCCGGCGCTTTCGCTTGGGCGGCGCCAAGGCAGGGCCGGCGTCATGGTCGTTCCGGTTGAGCGCGGCCAGGCCTTGGGTTAGTGTCCGCGCTCCACAACACGAGGAGCTCTCATGACCCGTTCCCACGCACTGCGCCTGGCCTTGCCCGCCCTGGCGGCGGCGCTATTGGCCTCCTGCGGCACCAGCGGCCCCGGCGCGGACAACCCGATGAGCTTCTTCGTGACCAGCGCCAATCCCGGCAAGGGCGCCGATCTCGGCGGGCTGGCCGGGGCCGACCGCTACTGCCAGGCGCTGGCGACCAACGTCGGCGCCGGCAAGCGCACCTGGCACGCCTACCTCAGCACCACCGCCACCGCCGGCAGCCCGGCCGTCGATGCGCGCGACCGCATCGGCAACGGGCCGTGGGTGAATGCCAAGGGCCGGACCATCGCCAACAACCTCGCCGAACTGCACGGCAGCAGCAACGGCCTGAACAAGCAGACTGCGCTGACCGAGCGCGGCCAGGTCCTCGCCGGGCGCGGCGACCCGGTCAACATGCACGACGTGCTGACCGGCTCCTCGCCCGAAGGGCGCGCCATGACCGACGGCAAGGACACCACCTGCGGCAACTGGACCCAGAGCGGCGCCGGCTCGGCCATCGTCGGCCACCACGACCGCACCGGGCTGGACGACAGCGCGCCGGCCAAGTCGTGGAATTCCTCGCACCCGACCCAGGGCTGCAGCCTGGAGGCGCTCAAGAAGACGGGTGGGGACGGGCGCCTGTACTGTTTCGCGCAGTAGGCCACCGTTCAGGTAGGGGCGTAGGCCAGGCGCACGTAGATCGGGGCGAAGGCCTCGGCCTGCGTAATCTCGATCAAGGTTTCCTTGGCCAGTTCGAGCATGGCGATGAAGGTCACCACCATCACCGGGGCGCCGCGCGAGACGTCGAACAGGTGCTCGAACTCGACGAAGCGCCTGCCCTGCAGGGCGCGCAGCACGATGCTCATGTGCTCGCGCACGCTCAGTTCCTCGCGCGAGATCTTGTGGTGCTGCACCAGCCGCGCGCGCTTGAGGATGTCGGCCCAGGCGTCACGCAGGTCGACCACCTCGACCTCCGGAAAACGCGGCTTGAGCGATTGCTCGATGTAGACCTGGCCCTTCCAGAAGTCGCGACCGTGCTGCGGCAGCGCGCTCAGTGCGGCGGCCTGCATCTTGGTCTGCTCGTATTCCATCAGGCGGCGCACCAGCTCGGCGCGCGGGTCTTCCGCCTCTTCGCCGTCGGCCGACTTCTTGGGCGGCAGCAGCATGCGCGACTTGATCTCGATCAGCATCGCCGCCATCAGCAGGTACTCGGCCGCCAGCTCCAGGTTGGTGTGGCGGATCTCCTCGACGTAGGCCAGGTACTGGCGCGTCAGCCCGGCCATCGGGATGTCGAGGATGTTGAAGTTCTGCTTGCGGATCAGGTAGAGCAGCAGGTCGAGCGGCCCCTCGAAGGCCTCGAGAAAGACCTGCAGCGCCTCGGGCGGGATGTACAGGTCGTTGGGCAGCGCGAACAGCGGCTCGCCGTACAGGCGCGCGAGCGCGACCTGGTCGACCACCTCGGGCATGGCCGCGACGACCGGGGCGCGGTCGTCGTCGCGCGCGGACACACTGGCGTTGGTGGTCATGGGCCGCCCGGCGCGCGCCAACGCTTACTTGACTTGCGTCTGGTAGACGTAGGGCTGCTGCGGCACGCGCGCTTCGGCGAATTCTTCCTGCAACTCGGGGTTGAGGTGCTTGTCCCACAGCAGCGCGCGGCCGGCGCGTTGTTCGGCCTCCAGCGTCGGCTTGTTCTTCCTCATCTCCTCGATGAAGTTGGTGATCTCGGAGTTGTAGTGGGTGCGGGCGAAGATGGACATAGCATTGAACCTTTGCGGCGGATTTTAAGGGACGGCCATGACGCGACCACAAGCAATCACGGGGCGCCGGGGAATGCGTTGGATTTCAGCCAGCCTGGGCGCCTTGCTCGCCCTCGCGGGCTGCGACCCGCAGCGCATCGCCGAACTGGAGGAGGGCATCTCGACCGAGGCCGACGTGCGCGCACGTTTCGGCCAGCCGGAGAACATCTGGGATGGCGCGGACGGCACGCGCATCTTCGAATACAACCGCCAGCCCGCCGGCCAGAAGAACTACATGATCTCCATCGGTACCGACGGCCGGATGAGCGCGCTGCGCCAGGTGCTCACGCCCGAGAACTTCGCGAAGGTGCAGCCCGGCCTGGGCATCGAGACGGTGCGCAAGATGCTCGGCAAACCGGCCAAGGTGCAGCCTTATCCGCTGAAGAACGAAACCGACTGGGAATGGCGCTGGCTGCAGCCACCCAACACCGCGATGCTGTTCACCGTGACGGTCAGCCCCGACCAGTACGTGCTGCGCAGCGGCTCGACGCCGGACCGCAGCGTCGAAGCGCCCTGAGCCAGCGCCCTTCAGTCGTCGCCGCCGGGCAGCACCGCGCCGACGGCCTTGCCGGTCACACGCGCGGTGCCGATGGCGGCGTCGGCCGCCAGGCCCACCGCGCTGGCCCCAACGCTGACCGTGGTGGCCGCCACGCTGGCGGCCGCGCCGGCCACCGTGACCACTGCGCAGCCGGACAGGGCCAGCGCCAGCAGCAGGGCGCCGGCCGCGAACGCGGTGCGGAAGGTGGCGGCGGCAGGGCGACGCATGGCGCTCAGCGTACCCGCATGCCCGGCGTGGCGCCAGGCCAGGGTTCCATCACATAGATGCCGGGGTTGGCTTTCTCGTCGCCATGGCTGGCGGCCAGCATCATGCCTTCGCTCACGCCGAACTTCATCTTGCGCGGTGCCAGGTTGGCCACCATCACGGTCAGCTTGCCGACCAGTTGCGCCGGCTGGTAGGCCGAGGCGATGCCGCTGAACACATTGCGCATCTTGCCTTCGCCCACGTCCAGCGTCAGGCGCAGCAGCTTGGTCGAGCCTTCCACCGCTTCGCAATTCACGATCTTCGCGATGCGCAGGTCGATCTTGGCGAAATCGTCGATGGTGATGGTCTCGGCCAGCGCTTCGCCGCCGGGCAGGGCATCGGCGCTGGCGGCGGCAGGCGCTGCCTCGACCGGCGGCTCGAACAACTGGTCGAGCAGTTTGGGGTCGATGCGCTGCATCAGGTGCTTGTAGTCGCCGATGGCGTGGCCGGCCGGCAGGCTGGCGCCGGCGTCGTCCCACTGCAGCGGCGCGATGCGCAGGAAGGCCTCGACATTCGCCGCCAGCGCCGGCAGCACCGGCTTGAGGTAGAGCGTGAGCAGGCGGAAGGCTTCGATGCAGACCGTGCACACGTCGTGCAGGCGCGCTTCCATGCCTTCCTTCTTGGCCAGTTCCCAGGGCTTGTTGGCGTCCACGTATTCGTTCACGCGGTCGGCCAGCGCCATCACCTCGCGCAGCGCGCGGGCGGTGTCGCGCGCCTCGTAGTGCGCGCGCAGCGGGTCGGCTTCCTGCCGCAGCGCCGCCAGCAGCGCGGCGCCGTCCTCGCTCACCGCACCGAGCCGGCCGCCGAAGCGCTTGCCGATGAAGCCGGCCGCGCGGCTGGCGATGTTGATGTATTTCCCGACCAGGTCGCTGTTGACGCGCGCCATGAAGTCGTCGGGGTTGAAGTCGATGTCCTCGTTGCGCCCGCTCAGCTTGGCTGCCAGGTAGTAGCGCAGGTGCTCGGGGTTGAGGCCGATGCTGAGGTACTTGAGCGGGTCGATGCCGGTGCCGCGGCTCTTGCTCATCTTCTCGCCGCTGACCGTCAGGTGGCCGTGCACGTAGATCGCATCGGGCGCCTTGCGGCCGCTGAAATGCAGCATGGCCGGCCAGAACAGCGTGTGGAAGGTGATGATGTCCTTGCCGATGAAGTGCACCTGCTCCAGGTCGCTCTGGGCCATGTAGGCGGAATAGGAAATGCCCGCGCCGCCCAGCTCGATGCAGGTGCGGTCGAGCAGGTTCTTCAGCGAGGCGAGGTAGCCCACCGGGGCGTCCAGCCAGACGTAGAAGTACTTGCCCGGCGCGTCCGGGATCTCGATGCCGAAGTAGGGCGCGTCGCGGCTGATGTCCCAGTCGCCCAGGCCGCCACTGCCGTCGTCCTTCTTGTAGAGCCACTCGCGGATCTTGTTCTGCACCTCGGGCTGCACGTGGCCGGGCGCGGTGGTCCATTCCTTGAGGAAGGCCTCGCAGCGCGGGTCGGACAGCTTGAAGAAGAAGTGGTCCGAGCTGCGCAGTTCGGGCTTGGCGCCCGACAGCGCCGAATAGGGGTTGATCAGCTCGGTCGGTGCATACACCGCGCCGCAGACCTCGCAGTTGTCGCCGTACTGGTCCTTCGCATGGCAGTTCGGGCACTCGCCCTTGATGAAGCGGTCGGCCAGGAACATGCCCTTCTCGGGGTCGTAGAACTGCTCCACGCTGCGCGTCTCGATCAGGCCGGCGGCGCGCAGGTCGCGGTAGATGTCCTGCGCCAGCTGGTGGTTCTCCGGCGCGTCGGTGCTGTGCCAGTTGTCGAAGGCGATGTGGAAGCCATCGAGGTACGGCTTGCGCCCGGCCGCGATGTCGGCCACGAAGGCCTGCGGCGTCACGCCGGCCTTGTCGGCGGCGATGGTGATGGCCGCGCCGTGCGCGTCGTCGGCGCAGACGAAATTCACTTCGGCGCCCTGCATGCGCTGGAACCGCACCCAGATATCGGCCTGGATGTATTCCATGATGTGGCCGATGTGGAACTTGCCGTTGGCGTAGGGCAGGGCGGTCGTGACGAAGAGCTTGCGCGGGACTGGCATGGGGTGTGCGTTCCGGAGGGAAAAGGGCGGCCGGCCGATGGCTGGCGCCACGGGGAAACGCCACATTTTAGTGAGCCGGGCCGTGTGCCGCGCGAGGGCTGGGAGAGGCCGGGCGCGAAGATACGAAAATAGCGCCACAGCCCGTTCGCTGGTGCACCGGTTCGCCCGGTTCCCGGCAGCCGCTTTTCCACGCCGCGCGTCCACCGCACGCGACGGCGCCATGCAACGCTTCCACAAGAAGGCTCTTTCATGACGACACGCATTCCCGCAACCCTCATCCCCGGCGACGGCATCGGCCCCGAGATCGTCGACGCCACGCTGGCCGCCCTCGACGCGCTGGGCGCGCCCTTCGAGTGGGACCACCAGATCGCCGGGCTCGGCGGCGTCAAGGCCGCCGGCGACCCGCTGCCGCAGGCCACGCTCGACAGCATCCGGCGCACCCGGCTGGCGCTCAAGGGCCCGCTGGAAACGCCGTCGGGCGGCGGCTACCGTTCGTCCAACGTGCGCCTGCGCGAAGAGTTCACGCTGTACGCCAACATGCGCCCGGCGCGCACCATCATTCCCGGCGGGCGCTTCGACAACATCGACCTGATGGTGGTGCGCGAGAACCTCGAGGGCCTCTACATCGGCCACGAGCACTACGTGCCGATCGACGGCGACCCGCACGCCGTGGCCATGGCGACCGGCATCAACACGCGCCAGGGCTGCATCCGCATCCTCGAATACGCCTTCCAGACGGCGGTGCAGACCGGCCGCAAGAAGGTCACGCTGGTGCACAAGGCCAACATCATGAAGGCGCTCACCGGCATCTTCCTGGAGACCGGCCAGGAGCTGTACGCGCGCAAGTACAAGGGCCAGTTCGAGCTCGACGCGGTGATCATCGACGCCTGCGCCATGAAGATGGTGCTCAACCCCTGGCAGTTCGACATGCTGGTCACGACCAACCTGTTCGGCGACATCCTGTCCGACCTGGCGGCCGGCCTGGTGGGCGGCCTGGGCATGGCGCCGGGCGCCAACATCGGCGCCGACGCGGCGATCTTCGAGGCCGTGCACGGCTCGGCGCCCGACATTGCCGGCAAGGGCATCGCCAACCCGACGGCGCTGCTGCTGGCGGCGGCGCTGATGCTGGACCATTGCAAGCACAAGCCGCTGGGCGACCGCCTGCGCAAGGCGATCGACGACACGCTCAACGTCGACCAGGTGCGCACCGGCGACCTCGGCGGCAAGGCCAATACCGAAGCCTTCACCAAGGCGCTCGTCAGCCGCATCAAGGGCGCCTGATGGCGGCCGAGTTGCCCGTTCTTTCGCTGCTGGAAACCCGCGTGCTGGGCGTGCTGGTGGAAAAGCAGCGCACCGTGCCCGACAGCTATCCGCTCACGCTCAACGCGCTGGTGTCCGGCTGCAACCAGAAGACCAGCCGCAACCCGGTGCTGGAAGTGAGCGACGCGCAGGCGCAGGCCGCGCTCGACAGCCTGAAGGGCTACAGCCTGGTGGCCGAGAGCAGCGGCGGGCGGGTCTACCGCTACGAGCACAACGTGGCCCGCGTGCTGCAGCTGCCCTCGCAGTCGGTGATCCTGCTGGCGGTGCTGATGCTGCGCGGCCCGCAAACGGCGGGCGAACTGCGCATCGCCTGCGACCGCATGCACAACTTCGCCGACATCTCGGCGGTGGAAGGCTTCCTGAACGAACTGGCCGAGCGCCCGGCCGGTGCGCTGGTGACGCGGCTGGCCCGCTTGCCCGGCGCGCGCGAAAGCCGCTGGGCCCACCTGTTGAGCGGCGAGGTGGCTGCCGAGGCCGCCGCGGCGAATGCGGCAGGTCCGGCCGCCATCGACGCGGGCAGCGACCTCGCGCTGGGCGAAGTCAGCGCCCTGAAGGCCAACGTGGCGCGCCTGGAGGCGGAAGTGGGCGAGCTGCGTGCCTTGCTGGCGCGGGTGTGCGCCGAGCTGGGCATCGACACCGCCGGCTGAGCCGGCGCGGCTTTGTCAGCCGCCCCAGCCGAAGAAGCGCCGCACTTCGTCGCGCTGGTCCAGCGTGTCGCGGCGTCCGAGCGCCATCAGCTCCTGCGTGAAGCCACGGTCGAACAGCAGGTAGCTGGCCAGCGCCGAGGCCTTGACCGCACTGTGGGGCGTGTTGGCGTCGGCGTGCGCGTGCAGCATGCGGTGCAGGGCGCCGGGCAGCGCGGCCGAGTGGCGCGCGGCGATCTCGTCGATGCGCTGCGAGGGCGCCAGCACCAGCAGCTCGATCGGGCGCAGGCCGGCGTTCGGGCGCGCCTCGGGCGGAATCAGCGAGAGCGTCTGGTTGATGCGCTGCAGCCGCTCGATGTCGACGCTCAACGCGTCCAGGAAGATGCTGGACAGCGCATGGCCGGCGATCTGCGCCAGCGTCGGGTAGCCGGTGTAGGTGTTGGGGCCGGGCGTCTCGCGCGGCTCGTGCAGGCGGCCCGCGCCGATCGCCAGCACCCGCTGTGCGCCCAGGTGGATCACCGGGGCCAGGGGCGCGGACTGGCGCATGGAGCCGTCGCCGAAGTACTCGATGTGGCCGTCCACGGCGATGCCGGTCGCCGGAAAGATGAAGGGGATGGCCGACGAGGCCAGCAGGTGGCGCAGCCGCAGGCGCCCCGGCACCGCCACGCGCTGCGAGCGTGCCCAGGGCGCCAGCGGCGTGGCGCTGTCGTAGAAGGTGCAGTGCTGCCCGCTGCTGTAGTTCGATGCCGAGACCGCCAGCGCGCGCAGGTGGCCGGCGCGCATCAGCGCCGGCAGGCGGCCCAGCGGCACCAGGCGGCGCAGCAGCTCGGCCAGCGGGGTGTTGTCCAGCAGCGAGCGCGGCTGCGCCTGGCGCCAGTGGTTGAACAGCTGGGCCACGCCGTACAACATGCGCCAGCGGCCCGTCACGTCGATCGCCGCGAGGTTGTCGACGCGGTAGACCTGGCTGGGCACGAAATCGCGCCAGACCTGCGCCATGTGGGCCACGACGCCCTCGAAATCATCCGCGCCGCAGGCCAGGGCGGCCGCATTGATGGCGCCCGCCGAGCTGCCGGCGAAGACCTGGAACGGCGCGCCGCTGCCCTGGGCGCCGGCCTCGCGCCGCAGTTGCGCCAGGGCTTCGAGCACACCCACCTGGTAGGCCGCGCGGGCGCCGCCGCCGGTCAGCACGAGGCCGGTGCACGGCGCTGCCGATGACGGCGGCGGGGCGCTGCGAAAGGGTGTTGACGGCGACGGCGGTGCGGACATGGAACGGCCCTTAGACTACCGCCCATTCAGGAGTTTTTCATGGCTGTTTCCCCAGAGGCCGTCCTCGCCGCGCTGTCCAGCGTGGTGGATGCCAACACCGGCAAGGATTTCGTCGCCGGCAAATCGATCAAGAACCTGCAGGTGCAGGACGGCGACGTCGCCCTCGACCTCGAACTCGGCTACCCGGCCAGGAGCCAGCACGCCGAACTGCGCAAGGCGCTGGTGGCGGCGGCGCGCACGGTGCCCGGCGTCGACAACGTGTCGGTGCAGATCAGCACCCGCGTCACCAGCCATGCGGTGCAGCGCGGCGTGCAGCTCATGCCCAACGTGCGCAACATCATTGCGGTGGCCTCGGGCAAGGGCGGCGTCGGCAAGAGCACCACGGCCGCCAACCTGGCGCTGGCGCTGGCCAGCGAAGGCGCCCGCGTCGGCCTGCTCGACGCCGACATCTACGGCCCGAGCCAGCCGATGATGCTGGGCATTTCCAAACGCCCGGAAAGCGAAGACGGCAAGACCATGACGCCGCTGGAAAACCACGGCGTGCAGGTGATGTCGATCGGCTTCCTGGTCGACCAGGACGAAGCCATGATCTGGCGCGGCCCGATGGCCACGCAGGCGCTGGAGCAGCTGCTGCGCCAGACCAACTGGAACGACCTGGACTACCTGATCGTCGACATGCCGCCGGGCACTGGCGACATCCAGCTCACGCTCAGCCAGCGCGTGCCGATGACCGGCGCGGTGATCGTCACCACGCCGCAGGACATCGCGCTGCTCGATGCGAAGAAGGGCATCAAGATGTTCGAGAAGGTCGGCGTGCCGATCCTGGGCATCGTCGAGAACATGGCGGTGCACGTGTGCAGCAACTGCGGCCACGTGGAGCACATCTTCGGCGCTGACGGCGGCAAGAAGATGGCGCAGGACAACGGCATGGAATACCTCGGCGCGCTGCCGCTGGACATCAAGATCCGCATGCAGGCCGACAGCGGCACGCCGACCGTGGTGGCCGACCCCGATGGCGAAGTCGCCGGCATCTACAAGGCGGTGGCGCGCAAGGTGGCGGTGGGCATTGCGCAGAAGGCGAAGGACTTCAGCGCGAAGTTCCCGACCATCTCGATCAGCAAGAACACTTGACCGAGGCCAAGGGCATGCCCGCATGAACCTGCTCGCCTCGATGCGCTATCTCGTCGCGCTCGACGAGCACCGCCACTTCGGGCGCGCCGCCCAGTCCTGCCACATCACGCAGCCGGCGCTCTCCAATGCGCTGCGCGCGCTGGAGAGTGAATACGGCGTGGTGATCGTGCGGCGCGGCCGTTCCTACGTCGGGCTGACCGATGAAGGCCGGCGCGTGCTGGAAAGCGCGCAGCGCATGCTGCACGAGAGTGAACTGCTCAAGCAGGAACTGGCCAGCAGCGTCGACGCACCGACCGGCAGCCTGCGCATGGGCGCGGTGCCCACGGCGGTGCCGCTGCTGGCGCGCTTTGCGGCGCAACTGCAGGCGCTGCATCCGGCCATCGTGCCCTCGGTGCTGTCGCTCAGCTCGCAAAGCCTGGAAGAAGGGCTGGTCAGCCTGTCGCTCGACCTGGCGCTGGGCTACACCGATCGCATGAACCTGCAGGACGTGAAGCTCACCGCCTGGCCGCAGACGCTGGAGCACTACTTCCTGCTGCGCCGCGCCAGCCGCGCCGGCCATGCTTCGGGCGACAGCCTGCAGATCGGCGCGCCGATCACCTGGGCGCACGCCGCCGCGCAGCCGCTGTGCCTGCTGACCTCCGACATGCACAACCGCACCATCGTCGACCACGCCTTCAGCGTGGCGGGCGTCAACGTCACGCCGACCATCGAGACCAATTCGGTGCTGGCGCTGGTGCACAGCGTGGTCACCGGCGAAGTCAGCGCGGTGCTGCCGGGCGCCATGGTGGCCGCCTCGCGCAGCCAGCCCGGCCTGGAAGCCTTGCCGCTGATCTCGCCCGAGATCAACACGCCGATCGGCTTCATGGCGCAGGAGGGCGTGCGCGCCTCGCGCGCGATGGAAGCGGCGGTGGCTTTCCTGCAGTCCGCGCAGTGGCGCGCGCAGGTGGACGCCAACAGCGGCGCGCTCTCGGCGTAGCGGCACTTTGCCTCCTGCCGGCAGAGACCTGCGCGGCGTGGGGCAACACCCGCGCGCAGTGGGTGCGGGCGCCGGTTTCGGCTATGGTCTGGCGCCATGAACGCTTCTCTTCGCCTTGGTTGGCGCACCCTGTGGCGCGATCTGCGCGCCGGTGAACTGCGCCTGCTCGTCGTGGCCGTGCTGCTCTCGGTGGCCGCGCTCACGGCGGTCGGCTTCTTTGCCGATCGCCTGCAGGGCGGGCTGCAGCGCGATGCGCGGCAACTGCTGGGCGGCGATGCCGTGCTGGCCAGCGACAACCCGACGCCCGCGCCCTTCGTGCAGCAGGTGCGCTCGCTCGGCCTGCAGGCGGTCAGCACCTACACCTTTCCGACCATGGCGCGCGCGACCGATGCGCAAGGCGGCGCCAGCAAGCTGGTGGCGCTCAAGGCGGTGGCGGCGGGCTATCCGCTGCGCGGCACGCTGCAGACCTCGACCGAGGCCAGCGGCCCGGGCCAGCCGACCCGCGACGTGCCGGCGCCCGGCGAGGTGTGGACCGATGCGCCGCTGCTCGAATCGCTCGGCCTGAAGCTGGGCGACACGCTGCTGTTGGGCGATGCGGCACTGCGCGTGGCGCGCGTGATCGTGCTCGAGCCCGATCGCGGTGCCGGTTTCATGAGCTTTGCGCCGCGCGTCATGATGAACCAGGCCGACGTGCCGGCTTCCGGGCTGGTGCAGCCGGCCAGCCGCGTGAACTACCGCTTTGCAGTGGCGGGTGAGGCGCGTGACGTGAAGCGCTTCACCGACTGGGCCGAGGCCCGGCTGAAGACCGACGGCGCGCGCGGCATGCGCCTTGAATCCTTCGAGAGCGGCCGCCCGGAAATGCGCCAGACGCTCGACCGCGCCGAGAAATTCCTCAACCTGGTGGCCTTGCTGGCGGCGCTGCTGTGCGCGGTGGCGGTGGCGCTGGCGGCACGCGGCTTTGCTGCGAATCACCTGGACGACTGCGCCATGCTGCGCGTGCTGGGCCAGAGCCAGCGCACCATCGCCTGGGCCTACACCTTCGAGTTCGCGCTGGTCGGGCTGGCGGCCAGCGCGCTCGGTGTACTGGTGGGTTTTTGCGTGCACTACGCCTTCGTCATCCTGCTGGCGGGGCTGGTGGAAAGCAGCCTGCCGGCGCCCACGTTGTGGCCGGTGGCCTTCGGCCTGGGCATGGGGCTGACCTTGCTGTTCGCCTTCGGCCTGCCGCCCGTGCTGCAACTGGCCCAGGTGCCGCCGCTGCGCGTCATCCGGCGCGATGTCGGTGGCCTCAAGCCGGCCTCGGCGGCGGTGCTGGTGCTGGGCGTGGCGGGCTTTGCCGCGCTGCTGGTGGCGGCCAGCAGCGATATCCAGCTGGGCCTGATCGCGGTCGGCGGCTTTGCCGGTGCGGTGGCGCTGTTCGCGCTGCTGAGCTGGCTGGCGGTGCTGCTGCTGCGGCGCAGCGTCAATGAAAGCACGGCGCCGCGCTGGCTGGTGCTGGCAACCCGGCAGATTTCGGCGCGGCCGGCCTACGCGGTGGTGCAGGTGAGCGCGCTGGCGGTGGGCCTCTTGGCGCTGATCCTGCTGGTGCTGCTGCGCACCGACCTGGTCGCCAGCTGGCGCCAGGCGACGCCGCCGGACGCGCCGAACCGCTTCGTCATCAACGTCATGCCCGACCAGAGCGAGGCCTTCCAGCAGGCGCTGCGCCAGGGCGGCGTGGGCAAGTTCGACTGGTACCCGATGATCCGCGGCCGGCTGGTGGCGGTGAACGGCAAGGCCGCTTCGCCCGACGACTACACCGAGGACCGCGCCAAGCGGCTGGTGGACCGCGAGTTCAACCTCAGCACCGCCGTGCAGGCGCCGGCGCACAACGACATCGTGGCGGGCCAGTGGACGCCCGGCGCGAAGGACGAGGTGAGCGTGGAAGAGGGCATCGCGCAGACGCTGGGCCTGAAGCTTGGCGACACGCTGCGCTTTGACATCGGCGGCATCGTGAACGAGGCGCGCATCACCTCGCTGCGCAAGGTCGACTGGGGTTCGCTGCACGCCAACTTCTTCGTGATGTACACGGTGGCCGAGCTGGCCGACGTGCCGGTGACCTACATGGGCGCCTACCGCGCGCCGCCGACGCGCGGCTTCGACAACGCGCTGGTGCGCGAGTTTCCCAACATCACCAACGTCGACATGAGCGCGACCATCAGCCAGGTGCAGCGCGTGCTCGACCAGGTGATCCGCGCGGTGGAGTTCCTGTTCGGCTTTGCGCTGGCCGCCGGGCTGGTGGTGCTGTTCGCTGCCGTCACCGCCACGCGCGAGGAGCGCGCGCGCGAGTTCGCCATCATGCGGGCGGTGGGCGCGCGCTCAAGCTTGTTGCGCCAGGTGCAGCGCGCCGAACTGGCCGGGGTCGGCCTGCTGGCCGGGCTGCTGGCGAGCATCGTGGCCTCGGCCATGGGCTGGGCGCTGGCGCGCTACGTGTTCGATTTCAGCTGGACCGCCTCGCCGTGGGTGCCCGTGGGCGGTGCCTTGGCGGGCGCGGTGCTGGCGCTGGCGGCCGGTTGGTGGGGCCTGCGCGATGTGCTGCGGCGGCCCGTGGTGGTGACGCTGCGGCGGGCGGCGGAATGAGGGCGAGCTCGGCCGGCGACACGCAGTGAGCCGGCCAAACGGGGGGCGTTATATGCCCAGCCAGCCCATCAACGATTTTTCCACGTCGGGCGTCGGCGCCAGGAAGCCGTTGTAGCCGGCCTGTGTCAGCGCGCGCTTGCCGGCGTCGCTGTGGCCCAGTTCGAGCAGCGTATCGCGCACCAGCGCGGCGCTCGCCGGGTCGAGCTTGGTCGAGGCCAGCCACTGCTTGATCGGCACCGGGCGCGACTGCGCGCAGGTCTTGCCGCCGGCCGATTCCCATTCCTTGATCACGCTGGCCGAGGCGGTGGCGCCGTAGGTGGTGAAGCCGTTTTCCACGTAGAAGGGCACCGCGTCCTGGTAGCGCGTGTTGGAGATCTTCACGCTGTCCGCGGCCAGCCCCTTGTCGCGCAGCATGGCGCGGGTGATGACCGAGGTGATCGAATCCGGATCGGGCATGACCAGGCTCTTGCCGCTCACGTCCTTCCAGTTGGTGATCGGCTGGGCGCTGCCCTTGCACAGCAGCGAGACCTTGTAGTCGGTGAAGCCGGCGGTCCAGGCGAGCGACTTGTACTTGCCGCTCTTCACCGCTTCCAGCGCCAGGTGCGCCGGGTGCACGAAGATCACGTCGACCTGCTGCTGCGCCATGGCGGCGCGCGAGGCGTCGTAGGTGCTCAGCATCTTGATCGTCACGGGCTGCTTGAGCGCGGCGCTCAGCGCTTCGGCGATGGGCGTGAACTTGGTTTCGATCTGGTTGTCGGTGGCCTTGTAGGTCACGCCTTCGGTGATGCCGAGCACCAGCGCCTGCGCCGGGCCGCCGGCGGCCAGCAGCAACAGCGCCGCGAGCGCGGACCAACGCAGCGAAGTGCCGCGGCGGGCGTTGCGCGAAGGGGGCCGCGCGTCCATCTGGGAGAGTTGCATCACCTGGATCCTCTGTACCCCGGCGGCGCGCGCCGAGCTTGTCTCGAACTGTTGACCAAGTGTAAAAGGCCGGCTGCCGGGCGAGGAGTAGAGCGAAGGTATGCGTGTTGCGCTGCCGCGTCGTTGCCGGGTGCGGTCAGTGGCTCAGTTGCTGTTCGGCGCCTGAAATGCATTCGCCTTGAAGCGCGCAGGCCGGGCGCTGCCCTGTGTCTTGAGGCCGTCGAAGTCGAACTCCTGGAAGTCGGTGGCGGCAAAGCTGCGGGCAACGGCGTCGTTGTCCGGCAGCGCCTGGGGCGCGGCCCGCTTCGGCTGCGCTGCTGCCGGCGCCTGAAAGTCCATGAAATCGGTCGGCGCGAAGGCGATGTCGCGTCGCGCCCGATCGGCCGCGCGCAGGTCGGCCAGGGCCTGCGCGTGGGCTTGCGATTGCTCGGCGCGCGCGCGGGCCTGCTCGCGCATGCGCGCCAGGTCGGCCCGCACTTCGGCCAGCGAACGGGTCATGCGCGAGGGGGCTTCGGTGCCCGCGACCGGTGTGGCGCCCGCCAGCGGGGCCGCGGCGCTGGCCTTCGGTGCGGCTGCGGCCGGCCGGCGCGCGGCGCCGAACTCGGCCAGTGCCGACAGCGCGGACAGTTGCGACAGGGGTGCCAGCGTGCTGGGTGCGTCGGCCAGGGTGCTGCGGTGCGGCTTGCGGCGCGGGCCCCAGCCGGGCAGATGCACGGGCGTGTGCAGCAGTCGGATGAAGCGGGCGAGGTGTCCGGAAGTGCGCGTGGCGGTCATGAAAATGCAATCCAAAGTTTCAGCGAATTGTTAATTCTCGAGCGCCAAAGTGGCGCAATCCGGCCCGCGCCAAAGCGCGGGGAGTGCGTACAAATGCACGAAAACGGCGGCCTCAAACGCTGGCGACCCAGCGGCCCGAAAGCGGGCACGGCGCCCCCGCGCGGCCGTGCTGGCGCAGCTGCGGCGCGTCCAGTTGCGCGGCGGTCTGCGCCGCAACGTCGAAGCGCAGCTGCAGCAGGCGCGCCACCGCGGGCTGCTCGATCGGCAGTTCCCAGCTGAGGAAATACTGGCTGCAGTCGCGCCCGGGCGCGAAATCGGCGGCGTCGAAACGGCTGCTGCCGCGCGGCACCACGGCGTGCGGCTGGGCGGTGTCGAACAGCAGCGCGGTGCCGCGCCGCAGCGCAATGCGCTGGCCGGCCAGCGGAAAGTGCACGTCCAGGCCCTTGTCCTCGCCCACGAAGAGATTGCAGAAGGCCGCCGCGCCGTAGTGCACCGCGTCGTGGTGGTAGCGCGCGCCGCGGCAGGCCATCAGCGCCATCTCGGCGTCGGCCAGCACGCCCGCCAGGCCCAGCGTGTCGGTCCATTGCGCCATCGCCTGTAGCACCTGCCTGAAGTCGGGCCAGCGCGCGCGGGCGCGGGCCAGCGGCAGCGGCTCGACATCGCCGGCCTCCAGCCCCATGTGCTGCGTCATCTCGCGTTCCCAGTCGGCCACCAGCCGCGCCGGCAAGGGCGGCAGCGCCAGGGTGGCGTTGGGCACCGCCGCGCTCACGCTGCGGCTGCGCAGGCGCTCGCCGCTGCGGTAGTAGGCGGTCAGGGCGTCGGGCGGGTCGGGTGCAGGCGGGGGAGCGGCCATGGCGGGCAGTGTAGTGAGCGTGCCGTTCGGCGGACCTGGGCGCTGCGGCGACAATCGCCCCATGCAAATCGAAGAGAAACCGCCCTTCGCCACGCCCTTCGAATGGATCGGCGGCGAAGACAAGGTGCGCGCCTTGGTCGACCGCTTCTACGACCTGATGGACCTCGAGCCGGACTACGCCGTGTTGCGCGCGGTGCATGGCAACACGCTGGACAACGCGCGCCAGCGGCTGTTCTGGTTCCTGTGCGGCTGGCTGGGCGGGCCGCAGTACTACACCGAGCGCTTCGGCCACCCGATGCTGCGCGCGCGCCACCTGCCGCAGAGCATCGGCGGCCACAGCATCGGTATCCGCGAGCGCGACCAGTGGCTGGCCTGCATGGACCAGGCGATGGGCGAGACCGGCGTGCCCGACGCCCTGCGTGCGCGCCTGCGCAACAGCTTCTTCCAGACTGCTGACCACATGCGGACATGAAGCTCCCCCCGTTTGGCCGGCTCACTGCGTGTAGCCGTCCCATACCCCCAGGGGCGCACCCGGTGGCCCGGCAAAGCCGGTTCCACGGGTGCCCTGGCATGGCCTGCTCCGCGGCCTTTCGATCTTTTGCCTGACGCCGGTTCGTGCTTTGCGGGCGGCGCGCCAGGGCCATGGAAAACTGATTCCCCGGCGCCGCCTTCGCAGTCTTCTTAACACTTCACGAGACACCATTTTCTATGCAACCCATCGTCATCATCGGTGGCGGCCACGCCGCCGCCCAACTCTGCGCCGGCCTGGTCGAAGCGGGGCAGGGCGCACGCGTCCACCTCGTCTCCGAGGAGCGCTGCGAGCCCTACCACCGCCCGCCGCTGTCGAAGGCCTTCCTCAAGAGCGCCGACCAGGCCACGCAGCCGCACAAGGCGCTGCAGTGGTATGTCGACGCCGGCATCACGCTGCACCTGGGCGATGCCGCAACGGCGATCGACCGCGCGGCGCACAGCGTCACGCTGCAGTCCGGCGCCGTGCTGCCCTACGACAAGCTGGTGCTGGCCACCGGCACTCGCGCGCGCCGCCTGCCGGCGCTGGCCCAGGTGCTGGACAACGTGGTGACGCTGCGCGCGGCCGACGACGCGCAGCGCCTGCGCGAGCGGCTGCAGACGGCGCAGCACGTGGTGGTGCTGGGCGGTGGCTTCATCGGGCTGGAAGTGGCGGCCACGGCGCGCGCGCTGGGCAAGGACGTGACGGTGATCGAGAGCGCGCCGCGCCTGCTCGGGCGCGCCGTCTCGCCCGAGCTGTCGGCGCACGTGCTGGCAACGCACCGCGCCGCCGGCCTCGAGGTGCTGCTGAACGCCGGCGTCGGCAATTTCGAGATCGATGGCGGCCGCCTGGTGTCGGTCGAGGTCGACGGTCGCACGCTGCCGGTCGACCTGCTGCTGCTGGGCATCGGCGCCGTGCCGGAAACCTCGCTGGCCGAAGCCATCGGGCTCGAATGCGCCGACGGCATCGTGGTCGACGCGCACATGCAGACCAGCGACGCCGACATCCTGGCGGTGGGCGACTGCACGCGCTACCCGGACCGCCGCGCCGGCCGCGCGCTGCGCCTCGAATCGGTGCAGAACGCCAACGAGCAGGCCCGCACCGCGGTCGCCACGCTCACCGGCGCGCCGCGCCCGCACGACGTGGTGGCCTGGTTCTGGTCTGACCAGGGCAGCCTGCGCCTGCAGATGGTCGGCCTGGTGCCCGCCGAAGGCAGGCCCGGCCACCTGACGGTGCGCCGCGCCGGCCCGAACGACAGCGCCTTCTCGCTGTTCCACTACGTCGACGGGCAACTGGCCTGCGTGGAAACCGTCAACGCGCCGGTCGACCACATGATGGCGCGCAAGCTGATGGAAGCGGGGCGCAACCCCGCGCCGGAGGCGGTGGTGGACGTGGCGGTGCCGCTGAAGAATCTGTTGGCCTGAGGGCGCTACACCGTCAGCTGGGTGGTCGACAAGACTTCCTTCAGCACCATGAAACTGCGGATCTGCCGCACCCCCGGCAGATAGAGCAATTGCTCGGCGTGCAGGCGGTTGAAGCTCTCGTGATCGCGCGTGCGCAGCAGCATGAAGTAGTCGAACTCGCCCGTCACCACATGGCATTCGAGGCAGCCGGAGACCTTGTGCACGGCCTTCTCGAAGGCGGCGAAGGAGTCGGGTGTCGAACGGTCGAGCACCACGCCGATCATCACCAGCATGCCGGCTTGCAGGGCGCGCGGCTCCAGCAGCGCGACGATGCCGCGGATCATTCCCATCGCCTTGAGGCGCTCCACCCTGCGCAGGCAGGCCGGGGCGCTCAGGTTGACCTTGGCCGCCAGCGCCACGTTGGAAACGGAGGCGTCGCGTTGCAGCGCGCGCAGGATGGCGCGGTCGGTGCGATCGAGCCCGTCTTTCGAGACTGCGGCCGGGGTGTCATTCCTGGATTGGCGTTTTGTTGCGTTCATTCGGTGATTCACGAAACATCAGAACGAATGAGCGAACGGAAGATAAATTTCGTTCGCTCGCCAGCCTCCATTTTGCAACCCTGTTTCGCGCTCTCATTTCTAAGATCGATGCTCGTCTGTCATTGATGCACACAGGAGCTTCGAAATGAATCTGCAGAAATTCCCGCGCTATCCGTTGACCTTCGGCCCGACGCCGATTCACCCGCTCAAGCGGCTGAGCGCACACCTCGGCGGCAAGGTCGAGCTCTATGCCAAACGCGAGGATTGCAACAGCGGCCTGGCCTTCGGCGGCAACAAGACGCGCAAGCTCGAATACCTGATTCCCGAGGCGCTCGAAGGCGGCTACGACACGCTGGTGTCGATCGGCGGCATCCAGTCGAACCAGACGCGCCAGGTGGCCGCCGTGGCGGCGTACCTCGGCCTGAAATGCGTGCTGGTGCAGGAGAACTGGGTGAACTATTCAGACGCGGTGTATGACCGCGTCGGCAACATCGAGATGTCTCGCATCATGGGCGCCGATGTCCGGCTCGACGCCGCGGGCTTCGACATCGGCATTCGCAAGAGCTGGGAAGACGCGATGGACAGCGTACGCCAGGCCGGCGGCAAGCCGTTCCCGATTCCCGCCGGCTGCTCGGAGCATCCCAAGGGCGGGCTGGGCTTCGTCGGCTTTGCCGAGGAGGTGCGCCAGCAGGAGCGCGAACTCGGCTTCCGATTCGATTACATCGTGGTCTGCTCGGTGACGGGCAGCACGCAGGCCGGCATGGTCGTTGGCTTTGCGGCGGACGGCCGGGCGGATCGCGTGATCGGCATCGACGCATCGGCCAAGCCCGCGCAGACGCATGCGCAGATTCTGCGCATCGCCAAGCACACGGCGCAGCTGGTCGAGCTCGGGCAGGACATCACGGACAAGCAGGTCGTGCTCGACACCCGCTTCGGCGGCCCCGAGTACGGCCTGCCCAACGAAGGCACGCTGGAAGCGATTCGCCTGAGCGCGCGGCTGGAGGCGATGCTGACCGACCCGGTGTACGAGGGCAAGTCGATGCACGGGATGATCGAGAAGGTGCGGCTGGGCGAATTTCCCGCCGGCTCGAAGGTGCTGTATGCGCATCTGGGCGGCGTGCCGGCGCTGAACGCCTACAGCTTTCTCTTTCGCAACGGCTGATCCAACTCAGCGGTGGGTGGGAATCAGCAGCACCACCAGCGCACCCGCACCGCCCTCGGCCGGCTTGGCCTGCACGAAGGCCAGCACCTCGTTCTTCTGGATCAGCCAGCGCTGCGCCTTGGTCTTGAGCACCGGCTGGCGCCCGGGCGAGCCCAGGCCCTTGCCGTGCACCACGCGCACGCAGCGCAGGCCCTGCTTGTGGGCGCTGCGCACGAAGGCCGAGAGGGCCTCGCGCGCCTCGTCGCTGCGCATGCCGTGCAGGTCGATCTCGCGCTGGATCGACCAGTCGCCCTTGCGCAGCTTGCGCGTCACCTCGGTGCTGACGCCGGGGCGGCGAAAGCTCATCGCGTCGTCGGCGTCGAGCAGGGTGGTCACGTCGAACTCGTCGGACAGCGATTCCTTCAGCACGCGCTGCTCGTCGAGCTGGTGCTGCACCGGAATAGGGGCCGGCGGTTCCGGCGCCAGCACCACGGACGGTTTGCGCCGCAGCGGCTGGGTGGCGCCGATGGCGCGGCTGAACAGGTCTTCGTCGGCACGCCGCTGTTTCTGCGCGGCGGCCTGGGCGGCCGCCTGCGCCGCTTCGCGTTCGCGCTGCTCGGCCAGGTTGCGCTGCACGGCCTTCAGGTCGGCCAGGCTTTTGAGGGGATTCGATTTCGACACCATGGCCGCATTCTGACCAATGCGGCTCAGGCTGCCGTCGCCATGGATTCGAGTGGGCAGCGCAGCGTGAATTCGGTGCCCTCGCCGTCGGAATGCCAGGCCAGCGCGCCGCCCAGCCGCTGGGCGCGTGCGCGCATGCTCGACATGCCCATGCCTTCGGCGGTGCGGGCGTCGGCCTCGCTGTCGAAACCCCGCCCGTTGTCGTGCACGGCCAGCAGCAGTTGTCCCTCGTGCAGCGCGATGCGCACCGCCACCTCGGTGGCGCCGCTGTGCTTGAGCACGTTGGCCAATGCCTCCTGCAGCACGCGCAGGAAATCGAGTGCACGGCGGCCGTCGAGGCGCGCGCCCTGCAGGCCGTCGAGCTGCCAGCGGCAGTCGATGTTGGCGGCTTCCAGCATGCGCGTGCTGCGGTGGCGCAGCGGCACCAGCCGTTCGGCCAGCTCGTCGGTGTCGCCCAGCGCCGAGCTTTCGATGATCAGGCGCAGGTCGTCGTTGACTTCGCGCAGCGCCCACAGGGCGATGGCACCCTTTCCCTCGGTCTGGTCGCGCAGGGTGTTGATGTGGCTGGTGAGTGTCATGCCCAGGCCGTCGTGCAGGTCGCGCACCAGGCTCAGCCGCTCGTTCAGCCGGGTCTGCAGCAACGCGGCGGTGTGCTGGCGGCCCAGCATGTCGGCCACCAGCCCGGTGGCGTCGTTCACGCGTTGCTGCAGTTCGGCATTGAAGTGCTCGGCCAGGCGCATGCCCTTGACCAGGCGCCAGGTCAGCACGAAGGAAATGCCCAGCAGCATGCCGCTGGCGGAGATCGATACGTAGTAGCGGTTGCCCGGCACGACACCGAGAAAGACCAGCGTGCCGTGCACCGCCGCCAGCACCGGGATGTTCAGGCACACCGCCAGCGCAATGGCGTCGGCCGCGCGCGTGCGCACGGCGTGCACGGTGACCACGCTGCAGGCGACCAGGAAGACGGCCAGCGACAGCAGCACCACCGCCTGGTAGAGCGCGACGTAGTACGCCTCGGGCGCCAGCAGGAGGCCGCTGCCGACCAGCGTGCTCAGCCCGATCACGGCGCGCTGGAAGTTGCGTGCGGGCCATTGGCAGAAGGCCAGCGCGAACAGCAGGAAGGTGGTCATGCTGGCCAGCAGGCTCAGCGCCACGGTGGTCTGGTAGGGATAGCTGTCGGCGAAGGGCCAGGTGTGCAGCGACACGAAGTTGTAGGTGTAGGGCAGCCACAGCAGCAGGTGCAGTGCGAACAGGCCGTACACGCGCTCGCTGCGGCGCAGCAGCCACAGCATGCCGTACACCACCACCATCACCAGCGTGATGCACACCCCCACGGCCTGCAGCGTGCGGCGCCAGAAGACGGCGTCGTCGTAGGCCTCGCGCGCGACGCGCGGCGAGGCCAGCAGCACCGTGCCCAGGCCGGGCTGGAAGGCGGCACGGCCCGACACCCGCAGCAGCAGTTCGTTCTCGCCGGCGCGCAGCAGCGGCGCCGCCACGGTCCACCAGCGCGGCTGGTTCCAGGCACGCGAGAGCGGCTCGACCAGTTGCCGGTCGCGCCCGATCAGGCTGCCGTTGAGGTAGACCGCGCTGGCCATGTTGGCGTAGTCGATCATCACCGCGCGCGTGGCCAGCGCGCCGTTGGGCGCAGCGCTCTCGTGCCAGCGCAGGCGATACCAGACCACGCCGTCGAAGCCGGGCCAGCGCTGCGCCCAGGCGTCGGGCAGGGTCACCGCCTGCCAGCCGGTGGCGGGCGCGCTGGCGGCCTGCCAGTCGCTGCGCACGGCCTCGATGCGCTCGAAGGCCGGGGCCGCGGGCGCGCCAGTCGCCGGCGTAGTAGGCGAGTCGGGCGCGCCGGGTGCGGCCAGCGCTGCCGCCGCCGCGCTCAGCAGCAAGCCGGCCAGCAGGCGGCGGGCTAGTTCAGCCAGCCCCTGCCGCGCGCGGCATGCACGGCCCCGGCGCGAGATCGCACCGCGAGCTTGCGGTAGATGTTCTTGGCGTGGCATTCGACGGTGTTGACCGACAGGTTCAGGCTGCGGGCGATCTCTCGGTTGCTGTGGCCTTGTGCAACGAGCTGCAGCACCTCGGTCTCGCGTGCGCTCAGGTCGGAGTGGGGCGCGGGCGCGTCCTCGGGTGGCCGTTCGGGCGGAATGTTAGCAAGTGTCTCCGAATTTCCGGGCGCCGCCATCAGCGCCAGGATCCGGCGCGCGATCACCGGGTCGATCGGGGCACCGCCGCGCTGCATGCTGGCCAGCGACAGTTCGAGCTCGGTGTCGCTGCCGTTCTTCAGCAGGTAGCCGACCGCGCCGCCGCGCAATGCCTGCAGCACGGTGGCGTCGTCGCCCAGGCTGGAGACGATCACCGCGTCGCGCCCCGGCGCGTGCACCTGCATCCACGCCAGCAGGTCGAGCCCGCTGCCGTCGGGCAGGCCGACGTCGAGCAGCGTCAGGTCGAAGCGCTGCTGCGCCAGCTGTGCCTGGCCCTGCGCCACGCTGGCCGCCGTGACGCAGCGCGACTGCGGCGCCACGCGCCCGATCACGCGCTGCAGCCGCTCGCGGATGGCCGCATCGTCGTCGACGATCAGGATGTCGTTCAGCGGCTGGGTCGGTGCGGGGGCGGGTTGCATGCGGTCATTCTGCGCGGGGACGGGTCGTGTCGCATGGCATCACTTCACCGGGAAGTTGACCGGCACGCTGCGGGTGGAGCCGTCGGCCTGCGGCACCGACACGCTGACCTTCAGGTCGCCCTTGAAGCCGGGCGGCGGGTTGCCGTTGAAGGTGCCGGTGGCGGGGTCGAACTTGAGCCAGGCCGGCAGCGGCTTGCCGTCGGCCGTGGTGGCCACCGGGGCCTTGCCGGCCGGCAGCTGCGCCGGCAGCGGCACCACCGCCGACAGGTTGGCCTGGCCGTTGGCGCCACGCGAGACCGAGACCGCCGGTTGCGATGCAGCCGCCAGCGCCGCCGCCGCGGTGGCCGCGGCATTGGCGCTGCCGCCGCTCACCTTCACGCCGCCGGCACCGCCATCGAGCGTGGTCTTCTGCTCCGACGATTTCTTGTCGGTGTCGACGTACAGCTGCACGCTGCCGTTGCCCTTGCTCTGCTCGAGCGGATTCTTGGCGGCCGGCGTGGCGGCACCGCCCGCGGCTGGCGTGTTGCCGGTGGTACTGGTGGTCGTGCTCGTCGAATTTGGCGTGCCCGACTTACCCGTCGTACTGGTCGTGCTCGTCGTGGAGGTCGTGGAGGTCGTGGAGGTCGTCGTGCCCTTCGTGCCCGGTGTCGGGGTTGTCGTGCTCGGCGTCGTGGTGCTCGGATTGCCCGTCGTCTTCGGGGTGGCCGGCGTGTTACCCGTACCCGTACCCGTACCCGTACCGGTGCCCGTGCCCGTACCGGTGCCCGTACCCGTGCCCTTGGTCGGCGTGCGCGTGGTGCCCGAGCCGGCCAGGCCCAGGTCGACCGTGGTCGAGCTCGAACTGCTCTTGGCCGCCACCTGCGTGACCGTGCCGCCGGCTTCCACCGCCACGCCCTGCGCGGCCGTGCCCTGCACGCCTTCGAGGAAGGTGTTGCCACCCGAGACGATGCTGATGCCGCCGCTGCCGCCGTTGATGTTCGAGCCGGTGGCGTTGTCCTTCTTCGCCTTGTTGACGCCGACGTCGAGCGAAGCCTCGCCGCTCTTCACGTCCATCTCCTTGCCGCCGGACTTCTTGCCGCTGGCATCGCGCGTGGCGCCGACCGTCTTGGTCTCCTTGCCGCCGCCGCCGGCCACGCCGACCGAGAAGCCCGAGCTCTCGCTGGTGCTGTGCGCGGCGTTGAAGGCCACGTCGCCGCCGGCCGCCACCGCCACGCCGCTGCCGCCCGACAGCTCGGTGCCGGTGAAGCTGGCGTTGCCGCCGGCCGCCACCACCACCGGTCCGCTGCCGCTGCGGATGCCGCCGGCCACGTCGTCGCTGCTGCTGGCCTTCTGCTGGCCGTAGCCGACCTCGGCCGAGCCGCTGCCGCCCTTCATGCCGGCGGTCACGCTGGCGTCCACCTTCACGTCCTGGCTGCTCGAAGAGCTGGTGTTCTTCGCCGCGTCGAAGCTGAAGTTGCCACCCGCCACCGCGGTGGCTGCGCCGCCGGCATCGACCTGCGTGCCTTCCAGGCGCATGTCCTGCTGGCTGACCAGCGTCACGTTGCCGCCGGCCTGGATGCCGCCGACCACGGCCGTGCTGGAGGCCGACTGCGACTGTCCGCCGTCGTAGTTCGCGCTGACGCCGACCTCGCGGTTGGCGATGTCGACCTGCACCGTGCCGCCGGCGCTCTTCGAGTCCGACGACGAGCTCTCGGTGTTCTTCGCCGCGCTGTAGTCGAGCGAGCCCGCCGCCAGCGTGACGTTGTTGCCGGCGGCGATGTTGGTGCCTTCCAGGCTGGTCTTGCCGCTGGTGGTCAGGTTGGCGTTGCCGCCGACCTGGATGTTCGAGACCACCGCGTTGCTGCTCGCGCTCGATGCGTCCTCGCTGCCGTATTCGTAGCTGGCACGAATGCCGGCGCCGCTGCTCTTGCCCTTGGTGGCCGGCGACCCGGCGCCCTGGCCGAACTGCCCCTTCGCCTCCACGTTCGCGCTGGCTTCGGCGTAGGCGCCGACCTTGGCGGTGTGCGTCGTGCTCGACGACGTGGCGTAGGTGGTGTCGGCCGCGGCCTGGCTGGTCCAGCTGGTGGCCGACTGGTTGAAGTCGCCGCCGGCGGCGATCTGGGTGCCAACGTCGGTGATGGTGTCGGCCTTGCGCGTGAGCGAGCCGCCGGCCGACAGGCCGGAGGTCACGGCGTGGGTCGAGCCTTCGGTGCTGCTGGCGGTGGTGTTGGTGCCGTACAGCCCCACCTCGACGCCGGCGCCGGCGCTGGCCGAGGCGCCGCCCTGCGCGCCGCCCACGCCAACATTGCCGCCGGCCTGGGCCTGCGCGCCCGCGTTGGCGTCGATGTACAGGCCGGCCGAGGTGGCCGACGAAGTGGTGCTGGTCTCGTGCCGGTCGGTCGCTGCGACAAAGCTCTGCTGCTTCACGTCCAGCGTCATGTCGCCGCCCGACGCCATGTTCGAGCCTTCCAGGTGCAGCGTGTCGCCCTTCACCGAGAGATTGCCGCCGGCGCTGATGCTCGAGCCCTGGTTGCGGGTGTCCAGCGTGTTCGTGGTCTCCTTGCTGGTCTGCACGAAGTCGACCCGGTTCTCGCTGCTCACGCTGCCTTCGGCCTGCGCGTTGGCACTGGCGCCCGGGATGCCCTTGCCCACGGCCGAGGCACCGGCACCGGCCGAGCCGGACGCGGTGTTCTTGCTGCTGGCCAGCAGGCCGACCGAGGTGCTGGTGGTGGTGGTGGTCGAGGTCTTCTTGTCCTCGGCCGCCAGCAGTTGCGTGTTCTTCACGTCCAGCGCGACGTTGCCGCCGGCCGCCACCGACGAGCCCTGCAGCGTCAGGTTGTCGGCCTTCACGTTCAGGTCCTTGCCGAAGCTCATGCTGGAGCCCACGTGCTGCAGGTCGGTGGTGTTGGTGGTGGTGGTCGTGGAGGCGCTGAAGGCCAGCCCGGCCGAGCCGGTGCCGGTGGCCGAGCCCGAGGCCCCCGCCGCCGCATCGGCGCGCCCGCGTCCGGCGCTGGCGCCGGCCGACGATTCGCCTTCCGTCGACTTCGAACTGCCCGCGCTGACCTGCATCACGCCGGTCTTCTTGGTGCTGGTGTTGCTTTCGTCGTAGTTGCGTCCGGCCAGCACGTTGACGTTGGTGGCCTGGATGTCGCCGCTGCCCTTCACGTCGACGCTCGAGCCCTGCAGCGTGAGGTCGTTGCCGGCCTTCAGCGCGGCGTTGCCGCCCACTTCAAGCGAGCTGCCGACGTTGCGCACCGACTGGCTGTCGCTGGTGGTGGTGGTCGAGCCGTACAGCGAGTTGTTCATGCCGAAGCCGCTGACCTTGCTCTCGGACTGGGTGGTGGTGCTGTTCTCGCGCGCCACGATGTTCAGGTCGTTGCCCGCATCGAGCGAGGCGTTGCCGCCGACCTTCGCATCGGTGCCGGCCAGCGTGATGTCGTTGCCGGCCTTGGCATCGAGGTTGCCGCGCACCGTCAGGCCCGACTTCACCTGCTCCACCGTGCTGGTGGTGGTGGTGGTGTAGCCCTTGCCGCCGCCGGCCGCGTAGCCGCCGCCGGTGGTGCTGGTGTTCTTGTTCTCGATGGTGTCGAAGGTGATGTTGTTGCCGGCCTTCAGGCTGGCATCGGTGCCGGCGTTCATGGTCGCGCCGATGTTGGTGATGTCCTTGGCCGCGTCCAGCGTCAGCGTGCCGGTCGACTCGATGCCCGCGGTGCGGCCGATGGTGGTGTTGTAGAACTTGTCGTCGCCGCCGCCCTGGCTGTAGGTCTGGTTGACGATGCTGCCGCCGGTCGAGCTCAGGTTCACGTCGCCGCCCTTGATCAGGCCCGACAGGTTGGTGATGTCGCCGGCCGAGGCAATCACCAGCGAGTTGCCGCCCGAGATGGTGCCGCCGATGTTGGTCAGCGCGCTCAGGTTGAGGTTCGCGTCCTGCGCCGAGATGACCGCGCCGCCCGCCACCGCGTCGCGCGTGCTCTGCGCCAGGTACACCACCGGCGCCAGCACGGTCTTGCCGTTGATCTCGGTCTGCACCATCCAGACCATGTCGCTCTTCAGGCCGGCCTGCTGTTCGGGCGTGAGGGCCTTGCCGTACTGCAGGCCGAGCGATTCGGCCTGGCCGGCGGCCGACTCCATCAAGCCCTTCATCTGCGCGTCGGCATTCTGGTAGCCGGCCAGCACCACGTTGCCGGTTTGCGCCACCAGTTGCTGCTTGACGACGTAGGTCTCGTAGCTGGCGTCGCCCAGGAGCAGGCCGAGCGTGTCGGGGTTGTAGCCCAGCAGCTTGGCCAGGTAGTCCGAGCCCATCACGCCCGAGCCGGAGAGGTACAGCGGATTGGTCTCGACCAGGTACTTCGCGTTGCTGCCGGTGCTTTGCACGAAGTAGCCGTTGATGCTGGTCGGCAATTGCAGGTCGATGCCGCCGAAGTGCGTGCCCTTCACGCCGTTGGCGGCGTTTTCCGTGAGGAAGGAAATGGGCGACACGCCCGGTGCGTCGCCCGCCGTGACCGGGCCACGGCCGATGGCGCCAGCCTGGCTGGTGGCCGTGCCGTTGCCCGAGACGCCGCCCGGCGCGCTGCTGTCGACGTCGTTGTCGACACCGCCGTGTGCCGGCGCGCCGCTGCGCCGGTTGTTCTCCAGCACGGTGCTGGTGCCGCTGTTGTTGGTCAGCGCAAAACCATTGCCGGTGAGCTTGGCGGTGTAGATGCCGGCGGAGAGGCCGTCGTTGTAGTCCGAATTCTGGTAGCCGCCCTGGATGCCGTTGCCGTAGGCGGCGCCTTCGCTGCAGCCGTCGTCGGTGTGCTTGCCGTCGCCGCACACGCCCCAGTCGTAGTTCTGCACGCCGCCGGCGGGGCCGGCTTCCTCGCGCACTTCGGTCCAGAATTTCCTGTAGTGGCGCGTCTGCAGCGGCAGCGAGTCGTTGAGGAAGGTGGCGCCCGAGAACACGAAGGAATTCTTGCCGTCGACCAGGCCGATGTCCGCGTGCGCCTGCGGGTCGCTGCCGCCGACGGAGAAGCCCTTCATGTCGACGCTGTTGCTGCCGTAGATGAGGCCGGCCACGTTGCTGCCGGTGTGGAACACCAGTTGCACGTCGGTACCGGTCATCTGCGGCGCCGCGCCGAGCGGGCGGTTCGGGTCGAAGATCTGCTGGCGCGTCCAGGTCTTCTCCCAGTTCTGGAATTCGTTGAGGTTCCCGCCGTCACCCTTGTCGTTCCACTGCTCGCCGGTCTTGACGGCCGTGGCTGCGGCCTCGGCATCCGCCTCGCTGGCGGTCCAGATGCGGGTGTCTTCCTGGTTGTTCTCGATGGTGTTGGCCACCACGCGCAGCTTGGTGGTGGCGGTGATTTCCTTCTTGTTCACCACCTTGTTGGCCAGCAGTTCGATGCCGCCGTCCGACTGGATGAATGCGTTGTTGGTCAGCACGCCGTTGGCGGTGACGCGGGCCAGCAGGCCGGCGTAGATCAGGCCGTTGTTGGTCAGGCTGCCGCTGCCCGCCGGGGTGCTGTTGGCACCCAGGTCGAGCGTGCCGGCATTGGCGTAGACGCTGAGGTTGCCCAGCGCCGAGATGGCGGCGTTGGCACCGTTGGTGATGGAGGGTGCGGTGAGCGACAGGTCGCCGGCCGAGAACAGCAGGCCGCCGTTGCTGAAGTTGTTGCGCACGTTGACCATGCCGGTGCTGCCCGCCAGCACGCGCCCGGTGGCGGTGCCGCCGTCGACCAGCGTGAGGTTGCCCGCGTCCAGCGTCAGGCTGCCATCGGCGCTCAGCGTGCCGCCGGCGGCCACCGTCACGTTGCCGGTGTGCACGTTGACGCTGCCGCCCTTGGCCGACTTGCCGGCCGAGATGCCGAACGACGACGCGTCGCTGCCCTGCACGTCGAGCAAGCGGCCGGCCTGCACCGCACCGCCGATGGTGGCGTTGTAGTTGCGGCCGCTGGCCGCGGCGATGTGGATGTCCTGGCTGGCCACCAGCGTGCCGCTGCCGCCGAGCGAGCCGTCCTGCGTGGCGCTGCCCAGCGTGATGTCGAGCGTGCCGGCGGCCTGCAGCGTGCCGTTGTTGACGAGGTTGCGCGCCGCCACGCTGCCGCGCCCGTCGTCGGTGGCCACGGTCAGCGTGGCGCCGGCCTGGTTGGTCAGCGTGTCGGCCTTCACGCTCGATGCGCTGCTGGACCCGCCCTGCAGCGTGCCCGCGTTGTCCAGCGTGGCAACGTCGATCGCCAGCTGGTTGCCCAGCAGCGTCGCATTGGCCATGTTGTTCAGGCTGGCGCCGGCGCCGCTCACGCCCAGCACGCCGTTGGCCTGCACCCAGCCGCTGTTGTCGAAGCGGCCGTTGCCGTCGATCGTGCTGCGCAGATCGCGCCCGGCGCGCAGCACGGCGTTGGTCTGGTTGTCGATGCGCGCCGCGCGCAGCGTCGCATCCTGCTGCGCCTGCAGCAGGCCGCGATTGGTCAGCGTGCCGCTCACCTGCACGCTGCTGGCCGGCAGCGCGCCGGCGTTCTGCGAGAGCAGCCAGGTGCCGGCGTTGTCCAGGCTCGCCGCGCTGATGGTGCTGGCGCTGCCGGCCTGGATCCAGCCGCTGTCGGTGACGCCGGGCGCCGGCGTGTTGCGCACGTCCTTGGCGGCGAGCGCCAGGGCGCCACCGGCGACGATCTGGCCGCTGTTGTCCAGGTCTTCGCTGGCGCCGCCGTTGCGGTCGGCGATGTCCAGGTTGCCGGCGCTGCCCATCACGCCGCTGTTGTCGACGAGGCCGTCGGCGCGCACCGTCATGGCGCCGCTGGCCGCGGCCAGCGTGCCGCTGTTCGTCAGGCCGTTGCCGGCCGCCAGGGCGACGTCGCCGCCCTTGAGCGTGCCCGCGTTGCCCAGGGCGCCGGCGGCGTCGAGCGAGAGCAGGGTGCCGGCCTGCGCGATGGCACCGGCGGCGTTGTCCAGCGTGCTGCCGCTGGTGAGCGAAAGGCCGGCCTGGCTGGCCAGCACGCCGTTGTTGGCGAGGCTGGCGCCCGCCAGCGCCAGGTCGTTGGTGCCGACCAGCTTGCCGCTGTTGCTCAGCGTGCCGCTGGCGATGATGCTGTCGGTCGTGCCGGCCGCTTCGGTCGAGCTCAGCCAGGTGCCCTGGTTGTCGATGGTGGCGGCCTGCGCTGCGGCGCCGCGCGCGGCCTGGATCCAGCCGCTGCTGTCGTTGTCGATGCGCCCGGCGTCGACGCGCAGCACGCCCTGCGCCAGCAGTTCGCTGCGGTTGTGCAGCGCCAGTGCGGCCGCGCTGCTGCGGCCGGCCAGGTCCAGCGCGCCGCTGGCCTGCAGGCGTCCGTTGTTGTCCAGCGTGCCGTCGACGCGCACGACCGCGTCGCCGCCGTCGGCGCTGATCAGGCCGGCGTTGTCCAGGCCGTTGGCCGCGAGTTGCAGGGATGCGCCCTTGAGCGTGCCGGTGAGCGCGTTGCTCAGCTGGCCGGCGGTCGTGACACTCAGTGCGCCGCCGGCGGCCAGCGCGCCCTGGTTGTCGAGCGAAGCCAGCGTGAGCGCGCCGTCGGCGTCGCTCAGCAACTGGCCCGTGTTGACGGCGTCAGTGGCCGTCAGCGTGAGGCCGTTGGCGCCATGCAGTGCGCCGCTGTTGGCCAGGCTGCCGCCGAGGTTGACGTTCAGCGCGCCCGCGTCGGCACTCACCGTGCCGCCGTTGTCCAGGCTGGCCGCGGCCAGGCTGATGTTGCCACCCAGGCTTTGCACGCCCTGGCCGGCGGCGGCGCTGGTCTGCAGCGCGCCGGCGGCGTTGAGCGACAGGTCGCCACCGGCTTGCACCGCGGCGCCGCCCAGCCGCATGTCGCCCGTGGTGGCGTTGAGCTGCAGTGCCTGCGTGGCCTGCAGCGTGGCGCCGGTGCCGGTGGTGAACGCGCCGGCGTCGACCTGCACGTTGGCGCCGGCCAGCGTGGCGGCGTCCATCACGGCGCCGCCTTGCGTGGCTTGCAGCCTGGCGGTGCCGGCCGCGCTGAGCGAGCCGCCGGTCAGCGCGATCGCCGCCACGTCGTTGCTGGTGCTGGCCACCAGCACGTCGCGTTGCGCCGAGATCTTGCTGCGCAGGTCGATGCGCCCGGCAGCCGACAGCGTGAAGTCTTCCGCGCTGGCGGCCGCGTCGCCCAGCATGCGCACGCCCACGCCGGCCTCGGTGGCGACCAGGCGGATGCGGTTGGCGTACATGCCGCCCAGGGCCGAGCTGTCGATGGCGAAGCCCGGCGTGGCGTCGGTCGGTTGCACCGCGCCGGTCACCGCGCGGCTGCCGTAGTCCCAATGGACGGCGCCGGTGTAGATGCCCAGGTCCTGCGCGTTGATGGCGCCGTCGATGCGCACCGAGCGCGTGACCAGGTCGAGGATCTGCTGGGCCGTGCCGTTCAGCCCGTTGCCGTTGATGAGGATGTCGCCGCCGCTCACATCGAAGCCGGTCAGCGCGCCGTTGGCGAAGGTCGGGCGGCCGGTGCTCAGCGTCACGCGGTCGGTGTTGATGAAGCCGCAGCCCGCGCAGGTGATGCCGTAGGGGTTGGCCAGCACCACGTCGGCCTTGGCGCCCAGCACTTCGGTGAAGCCGGCCAGCTGGCTGCGGTTGTTGCTCACCACCTCGTTCAGGATCACGCGGGCGGAGGCCGCCATGTTCTGGTTGGCGAACACCTGCCCGGCCAGCTGCGAGGTGTTGTTGATCGGCATGCCGGTGGTGTTGTTGAGCACCAGGCCGGCCGCGTTCACGTTGAACTGGTTGTAGCGGTTGTGCGAGAGGCCGGCCGCGTTCGGGTTGGCGATGTTGACCACCGTGGCGCCGTTGCCGGCGAGGTAGGCGCTGGCCTGCTGGCCCGGGGCCAGCACCACGGTCTGCGCCGCGGCGCCGGCACCCGTGAGCGCGGCAAACGCACCCAACAGTGCGCTGGCCAGCAGCGCGCGCGCCGGGCGCGCGGCGCGGCCTCCCTTGCCGCGGCCGGTGGCGGTTTCGGCGACGGCCACCCAGGCGTTGCAGGCGTGGTTCCAGACGATGCGATAGACGTGGTTCATGGGAGCTCCGGGCGGGTCTTACAGGGCGGCGGAAAGGCGGACGGCGAAGAGCGTTCCTTCGCTCGGCATCCAGGAGGGGAGGTGGCCTGCGTGCGAAGCGAACAGGTCCAGGCTGACGCTGCGCCACTGCATGGCAAAGCCGATGGCGACGCCCGACATCGAGCCTTCGGGCACGCCCGGGGCGTTGTTGTGGACGGAGCCGAAGTCGTAGCCGGCGTAGACGCGGGCGGCAACGCTCTCGCCGCCCAGTTGCATCTGCCAGGGCAGCGAGATGTCGTTGCGGATGAACCAGCCGCTGTCGCCGCTGAGCACGTTCTCCAGCGAGCCGCGCACCGAGCTGGCACCGCCGATGAGGAACTGCTGGGTGCCATACAGCGTGTCGCTGCTGGCCTGGCCGCTGAACTGGCTGCTCCACTGGAAGGCCTGGCTGGCCGCTTCGAAGCGGCGGCTGTAGCCGGCGTCGAGCGTGAGCTTGCCGAACTGCGCGTGCGGCAGGGATTCGGGCAGGCCGTCCATGTCGTCGAGCGCGTCCAGCCCCTTGATGCCGCGCACGTAGGCCAGCCGGCCGTTCAGGATGCCGCCGGCGGCCTGCGTGAAGGCGGCGCCGCCGAAGTCGAGCGTGGTCAGCTTGCGGCTGCTCACCGAGAGGTATTCGCCGCCCAGGAAGCTGCGCGTGTCCTGCGCCGTCAGGTGGCCCGACAGCGAGATGCGGCTGGCCTGGTCGCGAAAGACCACGCGGTCCATGCCCAGGGCCTGCGTCTCGGTGGTGCCATCGGAGGCCAGCTTGTAGCCGCTGGGCAGTTGCAGCACGTTGACGTACTGGCTTTCGCTGATGTCCAGGCTGAAGGTGTTGTAGCCGAAGGGCACCACGGCGCGCAGCGCGGTGCTGTCCGAGTTGTGCTCGCTGTCGTTGGGGATCGACTGGCGGCGCGTCACGGCCACCATCTCGTTGAGGCCCAGCAGGCCGTCGAAGCTGACCGTGGCCGAGGCGGCGTCGCGCCCGGTGGCGGGCGTGCCCAGGTTGTCGTAGGTGGCGTACAGGTGCACCGGGAAGCTCGCCTGGTTGCGCACCAGCACCACGCTCTGGCCGGGTTGCGTGCCGGGCTGCACGTCCAGCGTGGCGTTGTTCGAGCTCAGGCTGTTGACCTGGTCGATGCCCTGTTCCAGGTCGCGCAGGTTGAGCCGGTCGCCCGGCTTGGCGGGAAAGGCGCCGGCCAGGTTGACGGTGTTGCCGACGCGGCCGGACTGCTGCAGTTCGAAGCGCTCGATGCTGCCTTCGACCACCGCCACCTGCAGCGTGCCGCTGCGCAGGTCCTGCGCCGGCAGGTAGGCGCGGGTGGTGATGTAGCCGCGGTCGATGTAGTTCTTGGTCAGCGTGGCGAGGATGGCCTCGAGATCGCTTGCCGCCAGGCAACGGCCGGCGTAGTCGCGCACCAGGTCGTTCTTGATCGGTGCGGGCAGCAGTTCGGCGCCGCTGATCTCGATGCGGTCCACGTTGCGGCACGGCGCACCGATGTCGGGCACCGCCACCTGCGGCTGGATCGACTTCAGATCGGTGCCGCCCGGGGCACCGGGCTGGGGCAGGGCGCGCTCCTGCTCTTCACGCAGGCGGTCTTGCTGCTGGCGCTCGATGATGCTGTTCTGGCGCAGCGCGGCGGCCGGGTTGACCTGCGCGTGCGCTGTCAATCCCATGAACAGCGCCAGCGGCAGCGCGCAGCGAAAGTGTTTCAGCGCACCGGCGGCGCGAAGGTCGGTCGAAAGGTGTAGCGAATTGGTGGAGGACATGCGCGCAACCCCACGGTCGCCTGCACCGGATGCGGGAGTCGGGCCTGCGCGGCCGCCGGTCTGACAGAGGGGGATTGCGAAAGTTTACATAAAGTTTCAATTGTGACAATCACGGAAATCCGTGAGTGCAGGCCGTTTGGCGGGCGGATTTGGGGGCCCGCCGCGGCCCTTGGCTGGCAACTTCTTCACGCTTCGGCCTTGTCCGACAGCGGCATAGGTCTTCAGCCGGATGGCATTGCGCGCGTCGCTCCCGTAGATTGGCCCCGAATATGCAAGAGAGAGAAGAGGAGGCCCCACATGCTCGCCGTCACCCAGAAAGCCGTCATCCTTCGCCGCAGCGGCGTTGCCGTGCCGCCCGCACCCGTGGACGTTGCCGCCAACGACGGCGGACCCCATGAATCAGCCGCAGCCCAGCCCGCGGAGTCGGTGCGCGAGGCCGCCTTGCGCACCTGGACGGCGCAGGTCAACGCACTGTTCGTGAGCTACGTCGCGGCACGCGCCGCCAAGAGCCTGCGCGACGCCGAAGCGGTGCGCCAGCTGGACGAGTTGCGCCAGATGTCGGCAGGCCAGGGGCGCCTCGCGCATCCGCACCGCGCCTGAGACAGGGCGAGCCACCGCGCCACGACGCTGCCCGCAGCGCGGGCGGCGCAAGCGATGCGGCATACTCCCAGCCCCACAATCGCGAAGCAGCCCTGAATGGACAAGGAAGTCGACCCCCAAGTACTCGCCGTCATCGACGAGAAACGCCTCTCGGGGCCCCGCCTCACACCGGTCGACATCGTCGCGCGCATGGGCGTGCCCGAAGCGCGCGAGAAAGCATCGGAACATGCCTGGCTGGCCACCGGCGACATGGTCATCGCCACCATCTGGGCCGAGTTCGTGAGCATCGGCTCGGGCGGACGCTGGTTCTGCCTAGAGTCGCTCGACCCCGAGAAACGCATCGGCGGCGGTGACCGCACCGCCTTCCAGGCGCAGCGCGGGCGCGAGCGGCTGGCGCTGCTCAAGCGCACCTTCGACGCCGGCACCGGCTTTCGCGCGGTGCTGCAGACCAACCGCGTGGCCATCGCCGAGATCGAGAGCAGCAAGAGCGCCAAGGTCTCGACCCGCGTGCGCGACGACGACGAATGGCACGTGGCCAGCTGGGACACGGCGCAGTTGCAGGCCGTTCTGGTGCGCGGCGCACGCGGCTGGACGCCCAGTGCCGATGAGGTCGCCCAGGCCGCCGCACGCGGCAGCGTGCCGAAGACGGCGGTGGCGAGCAGCGCCGCCGCCAATGCCTCGGCCGACGAGGTGCAGGCCGGCGCGCTGGACCACATCACGCGCCACTTCACCGGGTACGGCTACCGCGCCGAGAACGTGACGGCGCAGGACCTGGGCTACGACCTGGAGATCACCAACGCCAAGGGCGCAACCTTGCTGCGCGTGGTCGTCAAGGGCACCACCGCGGCCCTGCCGGCGGTGCGGCTGAGCGCAACGCAAGCCGCCTGCGCGCAGCGCGAACCGCTGTGGCGCCTGCTGGTGGTGAGCGATGTGGGCAGCCCCGGCATGCAGCACAAGATCTACAAGCCGACCGAGATGCAGAGCGCACCCGGTTTCCAGGCCGACTGAAGAAGCGTTGCGGTTTGACGCTCGCCGGCCGGCGCGTTAGCCTGCTGGCCGGAAGGAGGGTGTCATGCCCCAGTCACTCGACTTGCATTCGCGCCCCATGGCGCCGGCGCGGCGCGTTGGCCGTTCGCTGCCGGCCCTGCTGGCGCTGGCGGCACTGGCGGCGCTCGCCGGCTGCCAGACGCGCGGCACCGATCGCCCGCTCAGCTCCGAAGTGCCGCCACCGCCACGCTTTGCCGAACCCCCGCCCGAACTCGCCTGCAATGCATCGCTGGTGCGCGACGCGCTGGACCAGCCGATCAACCAGGGCTTGCTCGAGGACATGCGCAAGCGCAGCCAGGCTGCTTCGGCGCGCACCACCGGCGTGGGCGATCCGCCGCCGCCCAACGAGGCGCAGCGCTTGCTGGTGGAGGTGAATGCGCAGGGGCGGGTGACGGGCGCGCGCTGCGGTTGAGCGCCGCCAGCGCCGCAATTCAGTCCTGCGGCGGCAGCCTGTCGAGATCGCCTTCGGTCTCGGAGAACAGCGCCCAGGTGGCCATGAACAGAGCTGCCACCACCGGCCCGATGACGAAGCCGTTGATGCCGAACAGGGCCATGCCGCCGAGCGTGGACATCAGCACCACGTAGTCGGGCATCTGGGTGTCCTTGCCGACCAGGATCGGGCGCAGCACGTTGTCCACCATGCCGATCACCAGCACGCCAAACAGCGTCAGCGAGACGCCCTGCCAGATCGCCCCGGTGGCCAGGAAGTAGAGCGCCACCGGCAGCCAGATGAGGGCCGCGCCCACCGCCGGCAGCAGCGAGAGGAAGGCCATCAGCACCGCCCACAGCAGCGCTCCTTCGACCTTCAGCACCCAGAAGGCAAGGCCGCCCAGCGCGCCCTGCGCGGCCGCCACCATGATGTTGCCCTTCACGGTGGCGCGAATCACGGTGGTGAACTTGTCCAGCAGGCGGTTGGCGTGGTGGGTCGACAACGGGATGGCGCCGCGCATCGTGTCCGTCAGTGCATGGCCGTCCCGCATCAGGAAGAACAGCAGGTACAGCATGATGAAGAAGCTGACGAAGAAGTCGAAGGTGTTCTGGCCGATGGCCAATGCCTGCGACGCAATCAGCTGGCTGGCCTGGCCGATGGCCGCGGTGATGCGCTGCTGCCAGAGGTTGGTGTCGCCCAGGTTGAAACGCTGCGCCCATTCGAGCACCGTGGGGGGCAGGGCATCGACGATCTGGTGGAAGTAGCTCGCGAAGTTGATCTGGCCCGAACGCACCCGCTGCGAGACCTGCACGATCTCGTTGATCAGCGAGCCGGTGACGGCCACCAGCGGCATGATCACGATCACGAGGCAGATCAGCAGCGTCAGCAGCGCCGCCCCGGTGCGGTGGCGCGGCATCTTGCGCAGCAGCAGCTTGAACAGCGGCGTGAACAGAATCGCCAGCGCCACGCCCCACAGGATGGCGCCGCCAAAGGGCACCAGGATCCAGATGAAGGCAATGCTGACTGCGGCCAACAGCAACAGGAAAGCGCCGCGCTGGATTTGGGGTGAATTCATAGGCCCGCCACTGTAGCAGCGCGGCCATTCCTTCAGCGTTGCGTGCGCGGGGGCAGCACCACGGGGGCCAGGGTGGCGCGCAGGCGCTCGTCGGCAGCGGCTGGCGCCGGCACCTCCACTTCGAGCGCCTGCTCGACGTGGCCGATGTGTTCGAGCATCAGGCTGCGCGCGCGCGCGGTGTCGCCGGCTTCCAGCGCCGCCACGATGGCGGCATGCTCGGCGCAGGAAATGACCGCGTCGTGTTTCGACTGGTACAGGGTGGCGGCCAGCGTGGTGCGGGCCGTCAGGTCGCGCAGCACGTCGACCAGCAGGCGATGGCCCATCTGGTCAGCCAGGCAGACGTGGAAGTCGGCCAGCAGGAAGGCGCGGGTAGCGGCATCGGCCCCGGTAATGGCGCGCTTTTCGTCCGCGATGTGCGTGCGCAGCTTGCGGATCACCTGCGCCAGGGGCCGGCCCGCCTCGGCCAGGATGCCCGCCTCGACAATGCGCCGCGCCGAAAATGCGTCACGTGCCTCGTCGACCGAAGGCTCCACCACGAACCAGCCACGGCGCGAGCGCACCGCCACGAAGCCGCGCGCCTGCAACTGCATGAGCGCCTCGCGCACCATGGTGCGGCTCACGCCGAAGGTCTGCGCCAGTTCCTGTTCGCCCAGGCGCTCGCCCGGCGCGAGCTTCTGCGCGAGGATGGCTTCGACCACGCGCTTGGCAATGGCGGTGGGGCTGACGGTGGATTCGGCCATGGGGTGGGGTTCAGCGGGCGGCCAGTGGCGTGTCTTCGGGTGAGTAGGTGCCGTCGAGCACGGCGCGGGCGCGCTCGCGATCGATGTCGCCTTCCCACGCCGCAATGGCCACGGTGGCGACGCAGTTGCCGATCAGGTTGCCCAGCGCACGGGCGATGCCCATGAACCAGTCGACCGACAGCACCAGCACCAGGCCGATGGCAGGGATGGCCGGAATAGCCTGCAGCGTGGCCGCCAGCACCACGATGGCCGAGCCCGGCACGCCGTGCGCGCCCTTGGAGGTGACCAGTGAGATCGCCAGGATGGTCAGCAGGTCGGCCATGCTGATCGGCGTGTTGGTCGCTTGCGCGATGAACACCGCCGCCAGCGTGATGTAGATCGAGAAGGCATCGAGGTTGAACGAATAGCCCGTGGGGATGACCAGGCCGACCGTTGAATCGCGGATGCCCATGAAGCGCAGCTTGGCCATGACCTGTGGCAGCACGCTGTCCGACGAGGTGGTGGCGAACACCACCGCCAGTTCCTCGCGCAGGTAGCGCAGCAGCTTGAACAGCGAGAAGCCCGAGAAGCGCATCACCAGCCCGAGCACCACCACCACGAAGAAGATCACCGCGGCGTAGAACAGCACCACCAGCATGCCCAACTGCTTGAGGGAGCCCACGCCGTATCGGCCCACCGTGAAGGCAATGGCACCCAGCACGCCCAGCGGCGCCAGCTTGATGAGGATTCCCATGATCTTGAACAGCACCAGCGAGAGCGCATCCACCACCTGCGCCACTGGCCGACCGGCATCGCCCAACAGCGCCAGGGCGCAGCCGAACAACACGGCAAACAGCAGCACCTGCAGCACATCGCCGGTGGCGAAGGCCTGCACCACGGTGCCGGGGATCAACTTCATCAGGAACTCGACGAAGCCGCCACTGGCCAACTTGCCTGCATTGCTGGCGTAGGCGCTGATGGCGCTGGCGTCCAGTTGAGCGGGATCGACGTTCATCCCGACGCCGGGCTTGAACACGAAGGCCAGCACCAGCCCGAGGCCGAGCGCGACGGTGGTGAGCGCTTCGAAGTAGATCAGCGACTTCACGCCGACGCGCCCCACGCGCCGCAGGTCGCCCGCACCGGCGATGCCATGCACCACCACGCAGAACACCAGCACGGGGATGATCATCTTGATCAGCTTGATGAAACCGTCGCCCAGCGGTTTGAGCTTCACGGCGAACTCCGGATAGGTCAGACCCGCGATCACTCCCAGCACCAGCGCGATGACGACCTGTCCGAAAAGGGACTTGACGAAACGAGGCATTTTTCTCTCCCTGACTTTGTATGCAATGGCGGCATTACCTTGCATACAAGCAATGTAGGCAAGATGCGCCAGGACCAGTCACGGGTTTCTACGGGGCGGGAGAGCTTGTTGCACTTGGTTTCCTCCGGCCGGCGACCATCCGTTGTCGATGCGCAGTGTTGGCGCCGGAGATCACCGTATCCGAGGCGAGACGAATCACAATGCGTGGCGCCTGATTTTTTCAAGGATCTCAGCGACGTGTTTCGGAAACTCACCGCTGAAGTACTCGAAGGTGAGCGGATTGGCTGTATAGAAGTGACAGCAGAACTCGACCCAATCTTCCGTTCTTAGCGGGCCATTGATCTTGAAAACCTTGCTGGATCTGGCTTTGATGTGCGCAGGGTTCTTCATCGTCATGTTGAAGTCGGAGTCCCGCCTTTGGAAATACTCTTCTTCCGTGAAAAGCTGGATGGCGCCGTCGAAGTGCCTGAAACAGTTGGCCACGAGGTCAAACTCGGCGTGCAGGTAGCGTGCAGGGAAGTAATGCTGTCCTCCCACCTCCAGCCTGACGTCCTCCGTCTTTATTTCCAGGGCCTGGAACGACTTAATTCGATCCGAATCGCTCCATTTGATGTCCAGGCAATACGCATCGGCGAAGAAGAAAGAGACATATCGAGATTCCAGATCCAAGGGCGGTCGCAGCTTGGCGATTCCGGGTTTGATGTTTCGTATGTCCTCGTCGAAGGGAGCTCCGTACCAAGTATCAGCTTCGAAATAGCTTGGTCCGTCGACGTCAATCCGCACCCGGTTTTCGTCGAGGGCAATGGATTTCTCAATGCCCGGGCCGTCGAATCGCCAGAACAGGTCTATAAACCTCGGAGCCCAGTTGTTAGCTGGGTGCATTCCGCGCCGGTAACAGGGGTGGGCCATCAAGATGAAGTCAGGCCCTGGAAAGCATCCTTCGTGATGAGGACTGGGAGGGAATCGGCGGGCAATCTCGTTGAACGGCAGCAGCCCGTCGCGCTCGCTCTCAACTGGACCCAGCAGCGTTCTTGCGAGGCCCTGCGCCTTGGCAACGATGCCAGTGGTCTGGATGTACTCGAATGACTCCGCGCTGAGGATCACGCCCTTGGATGCGGCCAGCGCAGTGAACGTCGCAATCAGGTCAGTTGCCTCGGCGAGCCGCTCGGCGGATCGCTTCTCCATGTCCGCGAAATAGCGGGCCATCATCTCGTCGTATTCTTGGTCAACCGCCACAGTATTTCGAGCAGGTAATAGAGTTCGGCCAATATAAATGCGCAATCCTTGCGACAGGACGATTGCTCCATAGATCGGGGGCGAAAGCGTGGCGCACTGAGCCGAGATGACTGCTTCTGGGTTGCTTGTTGTCCGTCGACAGGGTCAGCGCTCGCGCTCCGAATGGCCCCGTTGTTAGGAGGCGATGAGCTCTGCTGCGAGCGGACGCGACGGGTCAGCTTCAGGCGTGTTTGCCGGCTATTCCCGCGCCCGCAGCGGACCCAGTGCTTGCGCAAAGCGCTGCGCCATGGCCAGCCCCGCCGGCGTGGGGCGCTGGGCGGGCGCGCGGTCGTGCACCTCGATGCCGGCGCGCAGGCCGAATACGCGCTTGCCGTAGCACAGGAAGTTCTCGATGCCCTGCATGATGAACACCACCGCCGGCAGCATGGCCTGGTATTCGCGCTCGGCCTGCGCCTCGTCGCCGCGGCGGAAGGCTTCGTAGGCGCGCACCGCCACGTCGATGCAGTCGGGCGCCAGCAGCATGCCCCGGCAGCCCGCGCGCAGGTTGTCGATGAGCTCCAGCCCGCCGCGCCCGTTGAACACCGGCACGCGGCCTTCGGTGCGCTCGATCAGCGTGGCGATGTCGACCACCGGCCCTTCGCCCTTGAGCAGGCAGATGTTGGGGTGCTGCGTCACGAGCTCGCGGATCTCGTCGGCCGTGAGGCCGCGCCCGAAAAAGGCCGGTGCGTTCTGGATCGCCACCGGCAGTTCGGCAGCTTCCGCCACGCGGCCGAAGAAGCGGATGTACTCGGCCGCACCGAAGCTGCCCGCCGCCGGCGGCTGCAGGATGATCCAGTTGGCACCCACCGATTGCGCATGCCGCACCTGGGCCTGCTGCTCGGCCACCGAGTTGCCGAAAATGGTGAGCCCCAACGGCACCTGGCCGGCGGTGTCCTCGGCCACCCAGTCCATCACCGTGCGGCGTTCCGTCTCGCTGAGCTTGGCGACCTCGGTGGCCAGACCCAACGCGGCCATGCCGTGCACGCCGCTGGCCAGGCTGAGCTGCACCTGGCGGCGCATGGCGTGCCGGTCGAGCTTCTCGGTGGCGTCGAACAGCGCGTAGACGATGGCGTGGATGCCGTGCAACTGCGTGGCTTGGGTGGCTTGAGCAAGGGACATGCGGACCTGTTCGGGGGCGGATCGGGGAGGCCGATGCTAGTGCCGCGGTCCGCCTCAGGTCCATCCGTGCAGGCCCTCGCGCACTCCACTACGATGCCGCCCATGAACACGCTTGAACTGCACGACGGCAGCGCGATCCCGGTGCTGGGGCTGGGCACCTGGCGCATGGGGGAAGAGCGCGCCCGCCACGGCGAGGAACTGGCGGCGCTGCGCACCGCCATCCACATGGGCTATCGCCTGTTCGATACGGCCGAGATGTACGGCGAGGGCGGCGCCGAGTCGCTGCTGGGCGAAGCACTGGGCGCTGCACTGCGCGACGGCGAGGTGACGCGCGACGCGCTGTTCGTCGTCAGCAAGGCCTACCCGCACAACGCCGGGCGCCGCAGCCTGCCGCAGGCCTGTGCGCGCAGCCTGCAGCGCCTCGGCCTCGACCAGATCGACCTCTACCTGCTGCATTGGCGCGGCAGCGTGCCGCTGGCCGAGACGGTGGAGGCGATGCGCGAGTTGGTGGCGGCCGGCCGCATCCGGCGCTGGGGCGTGAGCAACCTCGACGTGGATGACCTGGAAGAACTGGCCGATGCCTGCGGCGACGACTTCGACTGCGCCGTCAACCAGGTGTATTTCTCGGTCGCCGAGCGCGGACCCGAGCACAGCCTGCTGCCCTGGCAGCGCGCGCGTGGCATGCCGCTGATGGCCTACAGCCCGATCGACCAGGGCGCGCTGGCGCAGGACGAGCGCCTGCATTCGCTGGCGGAGGGGCTGGGCGTGAGCGCCGCGCAACTCGCGCTGGCCTGGGTGCTCTCGCGGCCCGGCACGCTGGCCATTCCGAAGGCGGTGCGCACCACGCACCTGGCCGACAATCTGGCGGCCGCGGCGCTGTCGCTCGACGCCGACGTGCTGGCGCAGATCGACCGCCTGTACCCGCCGCCGCGCCGCAAGACCTCGCTGTCGATGATCTGAAAGCCGCCCCCTTGTCCATGAAACAACGCATCACCCTCATCACGCTGGGCGTCGACGACCTGGAGCGCGCGCTGCGCTTCTACCGTGACGGCCTGGGCTGGCCCACGCCCGGCATCGTCGGGCAGGAATTTGAGCATGGCGCCGTGGCCTTCATCGATCTGCAGCCGGGCCTGCGGCTGGCGCTGTGGCCGCGCCGCAGCATCGCGCACGACAGCGGCCTGCCGCTCGGGCCCGCCAGCGCCACCGAGATGATGCTGGCGCACAACGTGGAAACGCGAGAGGAGGTCGATGCGGTGATGGCTACCGCCGCGAAGGCGGGTGCGGCCGTCATCAAGCCGGCGCACCAGACCTTCTGGGGCGGTTACGCCGGCACCTTCCAGGACCCGGACGGCCACCTGTGGGAAGTGGCCCTCAATCCGCAGTGGCGCGAAGCCGGAGGCTGGCAATGAACACGCGCCGCCTGCGGGCCGGCCAGCCCATCACGCCCGAAGAGTTCGACGAGCTCGACGACGCCCAGCTCGAACGGCTGGTGCCCAAGGCCTACCGCGAGTATTTTCCGGGCAAGGACTTCTGCGCCGACGGCCATTTCTACCTGCACGACGGCACGGCGTGGTGCTTCTTCCGCGGTGGGTTTCTGGACGGATAGGTGTTGTCGCTCGCAGGGCGCATGCGCCCTGTGTGGACAGCCACTCAATCCATCAGGTTGAGCTGCAGGTAGCCGCCGGTGCCCAGGCTGTTGCTGCCGACGATGGCGAAGATCCTGGCGCCTTGCATCGCGAAGAAGAGCTGGCCGTCGTTGCCCGGCAACTGGCGCATGCCGGTCGGACGGTCGGGGCCCATCGCATAGAAGGTGTTGGCGGTCTGTACCGCACTGCCATCGGTGGCGGTGCCGCTGCGCGTCGACGTGTTGTCCGCCGTGACCTGCACCATGCCCCACGAGCCCGGCGTGGCCGAGCCGTAGCCGGTGCCGGCGGGCCAGTCGGTGCCTTCGGGAACGCCGATGCGGAACGACCCCTTGTTCGGGTCGCTGAGGCTCTTGCCCGCGATCAGGAAGACCTTCTGGTCGCCGATGCGCGCCAGCGCGAATCGGGCCGTGTTCGAGGGGTTCGCCACTTCGGTCATGGTCCACAGGCCGCCGGGGCTGTCGGGCCCGATCGACCAGGCCTCCAGTTTGCCCAGCGAGCAGTGGTCGATGGTGGGGATGTTGGCGTCGTCGCAGCGAACCAGTTGCGTGCTGCCCGCATCGATCCGGAACTGCGAGATGTTCGAGGTCGATCCGCTCGGCGCGAGGTCGATGGCGAAGCGGTTGTAGACGCCGTCCAGCGCCGCCTGCTGCGTTTCCAGCGAGCGCGAGGCGATGAAAGGCTGGATCGCGTACGTCGGGCTCGCGTTCTGCACCGCGATGAAGGGGAAGGCGCCCACCACCGTGTCGTGCGCCAGGTGAAAGCGCGCGGTGTTGGCTGCCGTCGTGATGCGCTCGGACTGGAAGACGTAGGTGCCCGGCTCTTTCGCATCCGCGCTGAAGCTGCCGCTTTGCACCGCATTGTCGGCATCGGTCCACGTGTAGCTGCTGCTGTCGAAGTTGAGCGCCAGCGTCTGGCGGCTGCCGTTGGTGACGAAGGCCGTGTAGCTGCCGTTGCGTGCGTCGCCGGCCGCTGGGCCAGCGCCACTGTCGCCGCCACCGCTGCCACTGCTGCCACTGCTGCCGCCCCCACCGCCACCACCACCACAGGCTGCCAGGGTCGCGCTCGCCAGGACGATGGCGACCCGTTTCCACATTGATTTCATGCGATCTCTCTCCCCCAAAGATGTAAAGGATGTTGTTGTGCTTCGTCTGGAGCGAACCCCCGTTTCGCCCAAACGCAACGAAATGTATCCGGTCAGTTCTGATCGAGCCATCGCTTCGACGCGAGGTGTTGCATTCCCGCAATCGCCCGCATGGCGCGTGCCTAGAACTTTCATCTGACAGGGGTTTTGCGCCATACCGCGACGCCGATGGATCGGTAGAATTTGTCAACAGTTGAAAGTGGCAACTAATTTCCGGTCCGATGGCCGGCTTGCAAATTCCGGCGTGCGCGCTCACTGATCCTTCGATGAAACTCCAGCAATTGCGGGCACTCGAGGCCATTGCCGAATGCGGCAGCCTGCAGGAGGCCTCGCGCGTCCTGCACGTCACGCAGCCGGCGTTGAGCAAGTCCATCAAGGAGCTCGAGAGCAACGTCGGCGCCTCGCTGTTCATCCGTTCCAGCAAGGGCATGTACCTCACGCCGGCCGGCCAGCGCCTGGCCATGCATGCGCGCCTGATCAATGAGGACGTGCGCCGCGCGCGCGACGACCTGGACGACATGAACGGCAAGGTGACGGGCGAGGTGGTGATCGGGGTCACGCCGGTCAGCGGCTCGGTCTCTGCGCTGGCGAGCTGCATCGCCGGTTTTCATCGCGAGTTTCCCAACGCCCGCCTGCGGCTGCGGGAGATGCGCCCGGCGCAGATGAACGAGGAATTGCGCTCGGGCGCGATTCACATCGGCGTGACCTCGCAGCCGCCCGCGGCGGAGTCCGGGCTCAATTGCGTGCACGTGTGCGACGTGCCTTCCGTGATCGTGGTGCGCAAGGGCCATCCGCTGCGCGCGGCGCGCTCGGTGCACGCCTTGCAGCACAGCGGGTGGCTCTCGCTCGATCCGCTCCACGACACCAGCGCGCCGTTGCACGAGCTGTTCGCGTCCTGCGGCCTGCCGCTGCCGGTGCGCACCATCGAATGCACGTCCATGACCCTGGCGATGGACCTGACGCTGGAGCTCGATGCGCTGATCGTCCTGTCGGCGGAGTTGTTCCGTCGCGGTGCGATGGCGGCGCAGCTCGACGCCATGGTGGCGATCGTCCCGGTGGCCGAACCGGTGCCTCCGCGCCGCATCTCGCTGATCACGCGCGACCGCGGTGTGCTCACCTGGGCTGCGGCGCGGCTGCACGATGCCCTCCAGCTTGCCTTCGCCAAGGCTGCCCCACGGGCGCTCGCCGCATGAGCCGGCACATGCGATGGCCGACAAGGCTTCACGGCGGTGCGCCGCGCGCACTGCCGGTGTGCGCGGCCTCGGTGCGAGCCGTTGCCGCGCCGGCCGGCATCGGCAAGGCGCAGGCGTATCGCCAGCAAGCATGCGGGTTTGCCGGCCATAACCAAAGTTCAACCCCTTGAGCAATTGCCATTTCCCACCGGCCTTCGTGCTGCAGAAGATGCGCTTACACGGTGCATCCCGTTCTGCTTTTTCACAAGGGTCTGGTTCATGGAAATGGGTATCAAGGGATTTGGCGGCAGCGCTGCCAAGCGGCTTCTCACGCGCGCGGCCATGCTGGCGCTGGCGGCCAGTGCGCTGCCTGCGCTGCCTGCGTTGGCCGCAACGTCGCCCGGCGACACGGGGTTGAGCGCCATGCAGATGATCTATCCGGGCTTCGGTCCCGCCGCCATGCCGGGCAGCGGCTCCACCACGCGGCTGTACGGCACGGTCGACAACTTTCTCGACGTCTACAAGGCCGGCCCGATCAGCGGCGTGCGCCTGCAAAGCGGCGGCGCTTGGACGTCGAAGCTGGGCTTCTTCAATCGCGAAGACCTGGGCGGCGGACTGTCCGCGGAGACGGTGCTGGAGGCGGGCTTCAACGCCGACAACGGCACCACCAACGGTGCCACGCCCAACGTGCTGTTCAGCCGCGCCGCCACGGTGGCGTTGAAATCGAGGGAATGGGGGAGCGTGACGGCCGGGCGCCAGATGGGCCTGGGCACCGACACCTTCATCGACCCCTTCCTCGCGGTCTCCAAGCTCTCGGTGTTCACCTACCTCTCCGGGCCGGCGGCCTATCCGGGCGCGGCGGTGCTGCCCGATCGGGTCGACAACGCCGTCACCTACGCCACGCCCTCGTTCGACGGCTTCACGGTGATGGCCCAGGCCGCGCCTTCCGAAGACACCGAGCGGCACGGCCTCGCGGTGGGCGGCCTGCGCCTGGCCTACTACCAGACCGGGCTCTACCTGACGGCCTCCTACACCCCGGTGTGGAGCCAGCCGGTGGCGCTGGCCGGGCAGAGCGGCCTGACCCAGGTGCGCAACGACCTGTATTCGGTTGCCGCCGAGTACGACACGCGCCACTACACCTTGTCGGGCACCTACATGCAATACAACGTGCAGGCCGCCGGCGTGCCGGTCACGCGCATCTACGCGGGCGGCCTGATGGTGCCTGTCGGGCGCGACCTGGTGCGCCTCTCGATGGTCTACCGCGACGAATCGGGCACCGACAAGGATGCCTTCGGCGTGATGCTGGGCTACGACTACACGCTGTCCAAGCGCACCTTCATCTATGGCCGCGTCGGCGTGGTGAAGAACCGGCCGAACGCCAGCTACACGGTCGACCTGATCCCGATCACCGAAACCGGTCTCTCGCCCAGCGTGCTCGCGCTGGGCATTTCCCACCATTTCTAGAACGACCTCGCGTCAATAACAAAAGGAGCACACCATGCACACCTCCACCCTCACCATGGACGGCGCTGACGGAGCCGGCCACGCTGCGGCGCCGCCCGTCGAGGCAGCCAAGCAGGTCACCTCGCGCCGCGCCGTGGTGGCCGCCGCCATCGGCAACGGCATGGAGATCTACGACTTCACCGTCTACAGCTTCTTTGCCGCCACCATCGGGCGCCTGTTCTTTCCCGCGCACAGCGCGCTGGCCTCGCTGCTGCTGTCGTTCGCGACCTTTGGCGCTGGCTTCGTCATGCGGCCGCTGGGCGCCATGCTGATCGGCAGCTACGCCGACCGCCGCGGGCGCAAGCCGGCCCTCACGCTCACCATCGCCCTGATGACGGCGGGTACGGCGCTGATCGCCTTCACGCCCGGCTACGCCACCATCGGCGTCGCTGGCACCGTGCTGCTGGTGGTCGGGCGCCTGCTGCAGGGCCTGTCGGCCGGCGGCGAAGTGGGCGCCGCCTCGGCGCTGCTGCTGGAATCGGCCGCGGCCGGCCGGCGCTGCTTCCTGGTGAGCTGGCAGGGCGCGACGCAGGGCGGTGCCGCCCTGGTCGGCGCGCTGGTCGGCGCGTCGCTGTCGATGACGCTGAGCGCCGAGGCGCTGGGCAGCTGGGGCTGGCGCGTGCCGTTCATCCTCGGCCTGTTGATCGCGCCGGTCGGCGTCTACCTGCGCCGCCACCTGGACGAAACCCACGTCGACGCGGCGAGCGCGCCCGACACCGGCCTCATGGCCACGCTGCGCGCCCATGGCCGCACCGTGCTGCTGGGCATCTTCCTGATCGCCGGCACCACCGTCTCGATGTACCTCATCGTCTTCTACATGCCGACCTACCTGGTCACGGCCTTGCACCTGCCGACCACCACCGCCTTCATCGCCGCCTGCGTGGCCGGCGCCACGATGCTGGTGGCGTCGCCCTTGTTCGGCGCGCTGGCCGACCGCTACCAGCTGCGCAAGTCGATGATGCTGATTCCCTCGGCGCTGGCCATGCTGCTGGCCTACCCGGCCTTCAGCTGGCTCATCGCCATGCCGTCGCTGGCCACCGCGGCCATCGTGGTCGGCGGCGGCGTGATGCTGATGTCGGTCGGCGGCGGCGCCGGCGGCGCCATGGTGATGGAAGCCTTCCCGCGGCGCCATCGCGCGACCGGCATGTCGGTGATGTACAGCCTGAGCGTGACGATCTTCGGCGGCTTCTCGCCGCTGATCGTGACCTGGCTGATCGGCCGCACCGGCAGCCCGCTGGCGCCCGCCTTCTACCTGATCGCCGCGCAGGCCATCAGCCTGCTGGCGCTGTGGCTCTATCCGCAGCCCAAGCACGCGGTCTGAGCTAGCTGCCGCATTCCGTTCCCTTCACTTCATCCGAGAACTGAAATGACTACCAACGCACCCAAGATCCCGCAAGCCATCGTCGACTCCGCAGCCCGCTTCGCCGAACTGCGCCACCGCATCCATGCCGAGCCCGAGCTCGGCGGCCAGGTGCCGCAAACCGCCGAACTGGTGGTGGGGCTGCTGCGCCAGTGGGGCTATGAAGTCCACACCGGCGTGGGCGGCCACGGCGTGGTGGCGCGCCTGAAGGCCGGCAGCAGCACGCGCAGCATCGGCCTGCGTGCCGATATGGACGCGCTGCCGATGCAGGAAAAAACCGGCCTGCCGTATGAAAGCCGCATCCCCGGGCGCATGCACGCCTGCGGCCACGACGGCCACACCGCCACCTTGCTCGCCACCGCCGAATACCTGGCGGCGACGCGCAACTTCGACGGCACCGTCAACCTGATCTTCCAGCCCGATGAAGAAGGCATGACCGGCGCCGTGGCGATGATGGACGACGGCCTGTTCGATCGCTTCCCCTGCGACGCGATCTTTGCGTACCACAACGCACCCGGCCTGCCGGTGGGCCATGCGCTGGTGCAGCAGGGCTCGATGGGCGGCTCGTCGGACCGCGTGACCCTGCTGTTCCGTGGCCGGGGCGGCCATGGCGCCATGCCCGAGCGCGCCGCCGACCCGACGCTGGCACTGGCCAGCACCGTGGTGGCGCTGCAAGGCATCGTGGCGCGCAACGTGCCGCCGGCCGATTCGGCCGTGATCAGCGTCGGGCGCATCGAATCGGGCAGCACCTACAACATCATCCCCAACGACGCGACGATGGTGCTGAGCGTGCGCGCCAGTTCCGAAGAAGTGCGCAAGCTGCTGCAGACGCGCATTCGCGAAGTGGTGCAGCACCAGGCGGCGTCGTGCGGCGTCGAGGTGGACATCCGCTACGAAGCGCTGGTGCCCTCGATCAACAACAGTGCCGAGGAAACCGAGATCGCGCGCAAGGCGGTGGCCGGCGTGCTGGGCGCGCAGGCCGTGCTCAGCAGCCACCCGCGCCACCTGGGCAGCGAAGACTTCGCGTGGATGCTGGAGAAGCGCCCGGGTTGCTACTTCATCCTGGGCAACGGCACCGGCCAATGGGTCGGCTGCTCGGTGCACAACCAGGGCTACGACTTCAACGACGCGTTGATCCCGATGGGCGCGGCCTGCTTCGCGCAGTTGGTGGAACAGTACCTGCCGCTGGCCAAGGCCTGAAACGGGCGCGGGGCCGGCACGAAGTTCGTGCCGGCCCCGCGTGGAGCGAAATGCGGCGCCGCCTTGGCGCCGTTCTCATTTCTCAGTGGGCCTCGGCCTGCTTGGCGGCGTTGATCACCGCTTCGTCGTCGTGCTTGGCACCGTTCAGGAACAGGTTGAGCAGCACTGCCGCGATCGACGCCAGCAGGATGCCCGATTCGATCAGCGAGTGGATGGCATGCGGCATCCACTGCTTGAAGTTCGGGGCGATCAGCGGAATCATGCCGACGCCGATGGCGACCGCCACGATCATCGCGTTGTGGCGATTGGTCTTGAAGTCGACGCCGCCCAGGATGCGGATGCCGGTGGCGGCCACCATGCCGAACATCACCAGCCCGGCGCCGCCCAGCACCACCGTGGGCAGCGACTCGACCAGCGCCGCCATCTTGGGCAGCAGGCCCAGCACGATCAGGATCACGCCGCCGGCCACGCACACGTAGCGGCTCTTGATGCCCGTCACCGCCACCAGGCCGACGTTCTGCGAGAAGCTGGTGTAGGGGAAGGTGTTGAAGATGCCGCCGATCAGCGTGCCCAGGCCGTCGGTACGCAGGCCGCGGGCCAGGTCGGCCTGGCCGACCTTGCGCCCGGTCATCTCGCCCAGCGCCAGGAACATGCCGGTCGATTCGATCATCACCACGATCATGATCATCGTCATCGTGAGGATCAGGATCGGGTCGAACTGCGGCATGCCGAAGTGGAAGGGCAGCACCACGTCGAACCAGGCCGCGCGGCCGACCTTCTCGAAGGTCATCAGCCCCATGGCGGCAGACACCACGCCACCCACCACGATGCCCAGCAGCACCGAGATGTTCGACAGGAAGCCCTTGGCGTACTTCACGATGAGCAGGATCGAGACCAGCACCAGCGCCGAGATGCCGACGCCGGTGAGGTCGGCGTACTTGGGGTTGGGCACCGAAGGCACGATCGACAGGCCCTTGGGCACCGACAGCGCCGAGCCGGGCGAAGTCACGTCGGCCAGCCACTTGGCGTAGACCGGATCGACCAGCGCCGGCGCCGTGGGGCCGACCGGGTTGCCGAAGATCCAGTTGATGCCCACGCGCATCAGGCTGATGCCGATCACCGTGATGATCGAGCCGGTCACCACCGGCGGAAAGAAGCGCAGCATGCGGCTGACCACCGGTGCGATCAGGATCGAGACGATGCCCGCCCCGATGATCGAGCCGAACAGCAACTGGGCACCGGCCTGCCCGGAATTCGTGTTGGCGATGGTCACCATCGGCGCCACCGAGGCGAAGGTCACGCCCATCATCACCGGCAGCTTGATGCCGAACCACTGCGTGGCGCCCAGCGCCTGGATCAGCGTGGCGATGCCGCAGCAGAACAGGTCGGCCGAGATCAGCAGCGCCACTTCCTGCGGGCTGAGCTTGAGCGCGCGCCCGACGATGAGCGGCACTGCCACCGCGCCGGCGTACATCACCAGCACGTGTTGCAGGCCAAGGGCGCCGAGCTTGAAGGCGGGCAACTTCGCATCGACCGGGTGGACGCCCGACGAAGCAGTGGATTCAGCAGGGGCAGTAGCCGACATGGCGTTCTCTCCTCACGGTAACGGGGCAGGGCGTGACAGGATGGGGTTCTGTACGCGAAACTGTATACAAAACAGAATGCAGATCGTATCGCGGAAAACCCGTGTTTTTTGGTCTGAAGGGTACCCGTGCGGTGCGGGCGGCTGACCCGGTGGCGGCCCCCTTGACAGGCGCCGCACAAGGCCGCGCTGCCTGTCTCGTGCAGGCCGCTGGCGTCGTCAGGTCGAAGGGCCGCGCATGGCCGCGGCCAGGAACTCGATGAGCGCCGTCTCGAGCTCGGCGCGGTCGCCCGGGTCGGCCACACCTTCCGAGAGACGCGCCAATCGGCTTTCACGGGCCTTGTCCGTCACCGACATGAAGACGGTGGTGGCCATGAAGTTGTAGCGCCAGTAGAGGGTTTTGAGCGACGTTCCGGGCAGCGCGTTCGCCAGGGCGCCGATGAACTTGCGGGCCATGGGATCGAAATGCTCGACCATGATCTTCGTCGTCACCGGAGAGGGGCTCAGTCGATTGAGCAAGAGGAATTGCGCAAGCAGTTCGCCATGCGTCTGCTCGTTCGGCGAGAGGTAGGGCGCCAGGAAGACCTTGACGACCTGCTCGACGCTGGCGACGCAGCCCTGGCCAGCCGCCTCCGCGCACACCGCCTCGAGGGCCCGGGTGCGCGACGCGTTGACCCGTTCGGCCAGCTTGGCGAACACCGCTTCCACCAGCACTTCCTTCGAACCGAAGTGGTAGTTGACCGATGCCACGTTGACACCTGCCAGCGCCGTGATGTCGCGCAGCGAGGCCTTCTCGATGCCGTGCAGCGCGAACAGCGTCTCTGCCGCGCGAAGGATCTTCTCGGTGGCCGCCGAGTCCTTGGGCGCTCTGGGCTGCGCCAACTCAGTCGCTCCCGTGCGCACGCGCGCCGTGCTGAGAGAGCAAGTGGCCGCGCCGGGGCCGCCAACGGCGCGGGCACGGCACAACAAGGGATTTCCCCAATCGCATATTTAAAACACCTGTTTGAAACTATGGTTGTTCAACGATACCACCGACCCCATCACCATGCCCGACACCGCACCGCCGCCATCACCGCTGCCTCCCATCCGACGCCTTGTCACGGGGGTCGACGCCAACGGACGCTCGACCTTCGAGTCGGTTGGCGCCTCGCCCACGGTTCGCACCGGGGCCGAACGGCCCGGCTACTGCGTGACCGAACTCTGGCGGACCACCGAAGCGCCGGCGCGCATCGATGTCGCCGATTCGATCACCGAGCACGCCGGCATCCGTCCCCCGGCTGCAGGCTCCGTGCTGCGGATCATCGACTTCCCGCCGGATCCGGTGGACCCGGCCGAGTTCGCGCGCGGGGTGCAAGCGACCTTCGCCCGCACCTTCGGCAACGACGCCCACCGCGATGGAGAAGGCGATCCGGCCATGCACACCACCGACTCGGTCGACTACGCCATCTTGCTGGCGGGCGAACTGGTGGCGCTCATGGACGAAGGAGAGCAGGTGATGCGCCCGGGTGATGTGCTGATCCAGCGCGGCACGCGCCACGGTTGGCGCAACCGCTCCAAGGCGATGGCGCGCATCGCCTTCGTGCTCATCGACGGCCGGCGCGGCGGCTGAGGCTGGGCTCCGACCCCACAACCCCGAACAACCCAAGAGGCTGACCATGCAATTGAACCAAGTCGCCCGCGACGCGAAGTCCGCGGCCCATGACGAGACGAGCGCGGGGGCGCTGGACCCTGAGTTCTCCCGCGGCTGGAAGGTCCTGCTGGCGTGCCTGATCGGCGTCACGGCGGGCTTCAGTTCCACCTACTTCTATTCGTCCGGATTGTTCCTGGTGCCGGTGGCCAAGGAACTGGGCGTCACCCGCGGCCAGGTATCGCTGAGCCCGCTCTTTTGCTATCTGGCCGCCGCGGTGGTTGCGCCCGTCGTGGGGCGCGCGGTCGACCGCTTCGGCCCGATCCTGATTGCGCTGACCTCGATGGTGGGCCTGGCCCTGGGCTTCTTCCTGCTGGCCGCGTTCACCACCAGCCTGCCGACCTTCATTGCCTTGTCGACGCTGATCGCGATCCTCGGCGCAGGCACCACCGCGGTGTCGTTCAGCCGCATGATCATCGCCACCTTCAGGAAGCACCGCGGCGTGGCTTTCGGGATCATGCTCACCGGTCCGGGTGTCGGCGCGATCCTGATGCCGACACTGCTGCTGCCCTATCTCGCCGAGGCCGGTTGGCGCAGCGCCTACCAGGCCCTGGGCATCGTCGTGCTGCTGGCCGGCGCCGTGATCGCCTGCATCCTGGTGCCGCAGCGCGCACTGGTCAACGCCGCCGACACCTCCCTCGCGTCCAGCATCGGCCAGGCTGCACCGCTGCGCGAAGTCTGGTTGAGCCGGCCGTTCCTGTTGCTGGGCGGCATCTTCCTGCTCGCGGCACTGGGCGTGATCAGCGTCGTGGTTCACTTCGTACCCATGTTGATCGACGCTGGCATCACGGCGCAGAGTGCCGCCAAGCTGGCTTCCTCGATCGGGTTCGCCGTGATCGCAGGCCGGCTCCTGACAGGCTATCTGCTCGACAGGTTCGAAGCCGAGCGCATCGCGCTGGCGATGTTCGCGCTGGTGGTGGCAGGGCTCGCGTTGCTGGCCGTCGGCGGGAGCGCGATGGCGTTGCCTGGCGCCGTCATCTCGGGGCTGGCAGTGGGCGCCGAGATCGACCTGCTGGCTTTCCTGACGGCGCGCTACTTCACCGTGCGTTCCTATGGAACCGCCTATGGCGGCATCTTCGGGCTGTTCCTGCTCGGCGGCGCGATCGGCCCCGGCGCGACCGGCCTGCTCTACGACCTGACCGGCTCGTACAAGGTGCCGCTCCTTTGTGCCCTGGCCTGCATGGCCATCGCCTGTGTGCTGCTCTACGCCTTGCGCGTCGGGCGCAACCGGTGGCAACGGATCTAGCTTTCGACCCGCATTGGAAGACGCATGAAAACACTCATCCAGAACGCCTTCGTGGTGTCGGTTGACCCGGCCATCGGGAACATCGACGGCGCCGACATCCTGATCGAGGACGGGCGCATCGCCGCGATCCGGCCCGGCCTTGCGAACGACGTCGGTGTCGAGCACTGCGAATGCATCGATGCCACGGGGCACATTGCCTCGCCCGGCTTCGTCGATACCCATCATCACGTGTGGCAAAGCGCCGTGCGCGGCATCACGGCCGACTGGTCGATCCGCGACTACGTCTCGGGCATTCGGCTTTTCGTTGCTTCCTGCTTCCGGCCAGAAGACATGTATGCCGCCCAACTCGGCGGCATGCTGCAGGCCTTGCGCCAAGGGGTGACCAGCACCGCCGACTATTGCCACAACCTCAATTCGCCCGATCACGTCGAAGAAAGCATCCGCGGCCTGAAGGATTCCGGCGCCCGCGTGGTCTGGAGCTACGGCTTCAACCGGCCGCCGCTCCCCAATCCGGCCTTCGCCAGTCTGGAGGATCGACTGGACTACCTGCGGCGAACCGCCGGCCGGCATTTCGCCTCGAAAGAGGGCCTGCTCACGCTCGCGGCGTCTCCCGAGGAATCGTGGTTCTGGCCGGAGGTCGACTACGGCGCGCGGCAGTTCCGCCTGGCGCGCGAGCTCGGCGCGCGCATCTTCTGGCACGCCAACTCCACGCGCAATTTCTTCGACGGCCAGCCACGACGCGACGTGGGCCAACTCATCGAGCAGGGCCTGCTCGGGCCGGACCTGACGCTGGTGCACATGAACCACTCTCAAGCGGACGAGTGGCAGGCTGTCGCCGACGCGGGCGCGCATGTCTCGATCACGCCCGAGACGGAGCTGCAGATGAACATGGGCTGGCCGGTCATCGAGGAGACCCGCCGTCATGGCGTCAACGTCGGCCTGGGCATCGACATCCTGTCGAACAACAGCGCGGACTTGCGCTTCCAGCTTCGCCTCCTGCTCCAGGCCGGCCGGCGCATGCTGGCGCAAACCGAATCCGGCAAGCTCGACAAGGGCGTGCCGATCAGCTGCGCCGAGGCGCTGTACTGGGGCACGCTGGGCGGCGCACGGGCACTGGGCCTGGACCACCTGACCGGCTCGCTCACACCGGGCAAGGCGGCCGACATCCTGCTGCACGACGCGCGCGGCATCTCGCTGGTCGGCTGGCCCCGGAGCAGTCCGGAAGCCGCGCTGCTTCTGCATGCCGGCGCGGACACGCTGTCGGATGTGATGGTCGCCGGCCGCTTCGTCAAGCGAAACCATCGCCTTGCCGTCGACGAGGCCAACGCCAGTGCGCTGCTGTCGGCCACCCACGACCATCTGCTCGCGCGCTTTGCGCAGCAGGGCGGCTTGGCTGCCGCCATGGACAAACCCATCGGGCGCTACGCGGCCGATGGCGACTCGGCATCGGGCCGCGTCATCCGCGTCTGAGCCGGGGCTTGATTCATGCAACAGTTCCACCGGTTGGACGAAACGCACGATCCCGCGCTGCAGTCCTGGGTTGAGTCGGCCAACGACCCCGCGACCGACTTCCCCCTCCAGAATTTGCCTTTCGGCCGTTTCCGCGCAGACGAGCGGGACGGCTGGCACATCGGCGTCGCCATCGGTGACCAGGTGCTCGACCTGAGGCGAGCCGGGTTCATCGCGACGGACGACATGCGCGTGCTGATGGCGTTGGATGCAGCGCAGCGCAGCGCATTGCGGCTTGCGATCTCCAGGGCCTTGCGGCCCGGCGCGGCCGAGCGCCAGGTTGCGTCGGCCTTGCACGCACAACGCAGCGTCGAGCTCGGGCTGCCTTGCGATATCGGCGACTACACCGACTTCTACGTCGGCATTCACCACGCCATGTCGGTGGGGCGGCAATTCCGTCCCGACAGCCCGCTGCTGCCCAACTACAAATGGATGCCCATCGGCTACCACGGCCGCGCGTCCTCGATCGGTGTCAGCGGCGAGTCCTTTGCGCGACCCCGCGGCCAGACACGAGCCCCGGATCTCGAGGCACCCCGCATGGGGCCGACGCAACAGCTGGACTACGAACTCGAGGTCGGCATGTTCATTGGCGCGCCGAACCCGCGCGGCTGCGCGGTCGACATGGCGCATGCCGAGTCGCACGTGTTCGGGCTCACGCTGCTCAACGACTGGAGCGCGCGCGACATCCAGCGCTGGGAATACCAGCCGCTGGGCCCCTTCCTGTCCAAGAACTTCGCCACGACCGTTTCGCCCTGGATCGTCACGCTGGATGCTCTGGCGCCGTTCAGGAAACCCTTTGTGCGACCGGCCGGCGACCCGCAGCCCTTGCCCTATCTCGATGCGAACGCCAACCGCGCGGCGGGCGCGATCGACATCACGCTGGAGGTGTGGCTGCAGAGCGCGAAGATGCGGCAGGCCGACTCGCCAGGCGAACTGTTGAGCCGGGGCAGTTTCACGGATGCCTATTGGACCGTCGCCCAGTTGGTGGCCCACCACACGGTCAACGGCTGCAACCTGCGCACCGCCGATCTGTTGGGCTCGGGCACGATCTCCGGCCCGGCAGCGAACCAGGGTGGCAGCCTGCTCGAACTGAGCCAGGGCGGCAAGCGGCCCGTGCCACTGGCCAACGGCGAGACACGCGGCTTTCTCGAGGATGGCGACAGCATCATTCTTCGAGGATTCTGCGAAGGCGCGGGGGCGCGCCGGATCGGGTTCGGGGAGTGCCGGGGGACGGTTCTGCCCGCCATGGCAGCGTAGGGAGTGCGGCGCCGCGTTCTCTTGTCCAACCCGAGTGGCGTTCCGAAAGCCGGCTAAAGCCGTCTTGAAAATGGGATCACTTCAACTTCGTCGTGCAGGTTGGCCAGAACCTGCGGTACAACGGAAGGATCAACCCAGGCGCAGCCGAGCGAGGAACCTCCTATGACCACCGTGCAAATCGATCTGCCCGACCAACTGGCCCAGCAAGCCCGCAGCGCCGGTTTGTTCTCGCCCCAGAAAATGGAAGCCATCCTGCGTGCGCAATTGCGTCGCGAAGCCGTTGAAGGCCTGCGCGAGATGCACGGGCGTGCGCCGAGCGAAGAACTCACGCCGGAGATGGAACAGGAGATCGTCGAGATCGTGCGCGAAGTGCGCATCGAGCGCCGCCAGCGAAACGCCAACTGATGGCGCCCCCTGCGGCACCGGGAAGCCGAAGACTGCTGCTGGACACCAATGTGGTGATCGGTGCGCTGCTATGGAGCGGCCCGCCGCTGGCATTGATCGATCAGGCCGTGGAACAAGGCATCGAGCTTTGCAGCAGCCCGATGCTGATGGCCGAGCTGGAGCGTACCCTGAACTATCGGAGGCTCGACAAGCGCCTGGCCCAGCTGCAAACGGACGTGCCCACCCTCATGCGTCGCTACGAATTCATCGTCACCCAGGTGGAACCCACTGAAGTGCCGCGCGTGGTGCCGGGTGACCCCGACGACGATCATGTCATTGCCGCCGCCGTCGCTGCCCAGGCCGAACTGCTCGTGACCGGCGACCGCCACCTGCTGAACCTGCTCACGCATCGCGGCATCGATATCGTTCGGGTCGGTGAAGCAATGGCACGCATCACCCCTGCATAGCTGCCTCCGGCTGTCTGCTACGCCAGCAGCGCCTTCACCAGATCCAGTTGCCGCGCACTGCCCGGGCTGTCCAGCTCCAGGTTGGCCTCGATGCGCGACAGGTGCTCGGTCATGCAGCGCACGGCGGCGTTTGCATCGCCGGCCTGGCAGATGCGAAGCAGCTGCCCGTGCTCGTCCGACGAGCACTGCGAATCGTTCGACGAGTGATAGAGCATGGCGATGAGCGAGCTGCGCGCGACCAGTTCGCGCACCAGTTCCATCAGCGTGTGGTTGCCGCTGGCCTCGGCCAGCACCACGTGGAAATCGCCCAGCAGCTTCTCGCGCACGGTGCCGGTGGTGGTCGTGGCCTTGAGCAGGGTGCGCTCGATCTGGATGTGCTGCTCCAGCCGCTGGTAGTCGGCCGGGCCGGCGCGCGCGATGAACTGGCGCACCACTTCGGCCTCCAGCAGGCGGCGCACGCCGAACACTTCGCGCGCCTCCTGCACGCTGGGCTTGCTGACGAAGCTGCCCTTGTCGGGCACGATCTCGATCAGCTTGTCCTTGGACAGGGTGAGCAGCGCGGCGCGGATCTTGGTGCGGCTGACGCCGTAGACGCGCCCCAGCGCTTCCTCGCGCAGCCAGGTGCCGGGCGGCAGGCGCTTCTCGACGATGGCGGTGGCGATGTCCTGCGCAATGCTCTCGATGGTCGCCCGGCGTTCGGCCGCCTTGGCGGGAACATCGGCGGGCGACGGGGCAGGGGACTTCTTGGCAGCGGGCATGGCGCCGATTGTGTGCGAGCGCGGGCCCGCGTGCGGCTGGGCCGGCCGATCAGGCCGCGCGCTGCAGCGCGGGCGCGGGCAGCGTGAAGTCGGACAACAGCCCGCTCATGGGCTTGGGCAGCGGCTGGGCCAGCTCGCCGTGCTTGCTGGTCTGCAGGCGCAGGTTCACCAGCGACTCGACCAGCTGCACGCCCGCCGCCACGCCGTCGACCACCGGCACGCCCAGCAGCTGGCTGATGTGCTGGCACAGGTCGGCCATGCCGGCGCAGCCCAGCACGATGCAGTCGCTGCCGTCCTCGGCCAGGGCGATGCGGCATTCCTGGACGATCCGCTCGCGCGCCTGCGAGCCGGGTTGTTCCAGCGCCAGCACGGGGATTTCGCAGGCGCGCACGTTGGCGCAGAAGCGCTTCATGCCGTAGCTCTCGGCCAGGTGCCAGGCCTGGCCCATGGTGCGCGCCAGCGTGGTCACCACGGAAAAGCGCGTGCCGACCAGGCTGGCTGCGTGCATGGCGGCCTGGGCAATGCCCAGCACCGGGCCGCGCGCCAGTTCGCGTGCCGCCAGCAGGCCGGGGTCGCCGAAGCAGGCGATGAGGTAGCCGTCCACGCCGTCGCGCTCGCCCGCGGCCACTTCCTGCAGCAGGCCGGGCACGGCCAGCGCTTCGTCGTAGTGGCTTTCGATGGAAGCCGGCCCCATGGCCGGGTTCACCGCCACGATCTGCGTGCCCTCGCGCGCCGCGGCGCGGGCGCAGGCACCGATCTTCTCGGTCATGCTGGCGGTGGTGTTGGGGTTGATGACTTTGATGCGCATGTTGGCTCGTTGAACAGAGGTGCCGGCCGCGCCGCGCGGGCCGGCGCGGAAGGTCAGGGCTTGCGTGCGGCGAGCAGCAGATAGAGCACGAAGCCCAGGCCCATGCCGATGAACCAAGTGTAGTTGGCGGCCGCCTGCAGCGCAGGCACGACCACGCACAGCACGGGGATGATGGCGGCCGGCACCAGCGCCCACACGGCGCTGCGGTTGACGCCGCCCTGGTACCAGTATTCGCCGTGCGGGCTCATGCTGTAGAGCGCGTCGACGTTCACGCGCTGCTTGCGCACAAAGTAGAAGTCGGCGATCAGGATGCCGAACAGTGGCCCGATGAAGGAACCCAGGATGTCCAGCGTGTAGTGGATCACCTGTGGGTTGTTGTAGAGGTTCCAGGGCGTGATGAAGATCGAGCCCACCGCGGCGATCATGCCGCCGGTGCGCCAGCTGATCTTGCTGGGCGCGACGTTGGAGAAGTCGAAGGCCGGCGAGACGAAGTTGGCCACGATGTTGATGCCGACGGTGGCGATCATGAAGGTCAGCGCGCCCAGCACCACGGCGGTGGTGCTGTCGATCCTGGCGACGGTGTGCACCGGGTCGGTGATGAGTTCGCCGAACACCGGCAGCGTGGCCGCGGTGGTGAGCACCGACAGCAGCGAGAAGAACAGGAAGTTGACCGGCAGGCCCCAGAAGTTGCCCTTCTTCACCGCGTCGAAGCTCTTGCCGTAGCGCGAGAAGTCGCCGAAGTTGAGCATCGGCCCGCTGAAATAGCTCACCACCAGCGCGGTGGCGCCGAGCATCACCGGCAGCGCGTCCCAGCCGCTGAATTTCACGCCGCCCAGGTTCATGTCGATGTTCTGCCAGCCGGCCTTCCACACCAGCCAGCCGCACAGCACCGTCATCACCACGTACACGGCGGGGCCGGCCCAGTCGATGAAGCGGCGGATGGCCTCCATGCCGTGCCAGAACACCAGCGCCTGCAGCAGCCACATCACCATGAAGGCGACCCAGCCCAGCGTCGACAGGCCGGCAAAGCCATGCTGCGCCACGTCGGCATAGGGCGCCAGCGTGGGGTAGAAGTGCAGCGCCAGCAGCATGAAGGCGCTGGAGGCCAGGAAGGTCTGGATGCCGTACCACGCCACCGCGATCAGCCCGCGGATGATGGCCGGGATGTTGGCACCCAGCACGCCGAAGGAGGCGCGGCAGATCACCGGGTAGGGCGTGCCCGTGACCTGGCTGGGCTTGGCCACCAGGTTGCAGAAGACCTGCACGATCACGATGCCCACCAGCAGCGCCACCAGCACCTGCCAGCTCGACAGTCCGAGCGAGAACAGGCTGCCGGCGGTGATGTAGCCGCCCACGCTGTGCACGTCGGACATCCAGAAGGCGAAGATGTTGTACTGGCCCCAGGTCTGCTTTTTCAGCGGCGCCAGGTCCTCGTTGGTCAGGCGCGGGTCGTAGCCGGGCTTGATCAGGGCGTGGCTGCCGTGCGTTTGGGCATGGGCGTTGGGCGGGGCGGTGAGATCGGCGGCGGTGGTGACAGCGGGATTCACGGGTGGGTCTCCTCGTAGGGGAAGGCATCGACGTATTGCACCCTATATTTGTATACAAAAAATGGGCGCAATCAAGCGCGGATGCGACACGGAGGATCAGTGTTTTCCCGCATCCGGTTCAGGTCGACGCGCACGAGGTGCGTGCGCTGCCGTCGCCCTTCGCGCGTTGCGACGATTTCAGCCAGCGCGCCTCCGCGTGAGGCACGCCGCGCTGCAGCGGGCGGTGTGGGTTGTTGCTAGCGGCCGGCCGCCACTTCGTCCTGCAGCAGCTGCGTGCAGAACTCGCGCACGAAGCGCAGCGCCGGCGGCTCGGTGCGGCCCTCCAGCGTCACCAGCGCGAACTGCGCGTCGAGCAGGGCGGCGGGCTTGACCTGCAGTTCCACCAGTTCGCCGCTGTCGAGCAGCGCGCCGGTGGCGGCCAGCACGCCCAGGAAGATGGCGTCGGTGTCGCGCACCGCGCTGACCAGAGCGCCGATCTCGTCGGACGAGACCTGCAGCCAGCGCTGCGGCGCGGCGGCGTCGCCGTAGCGCTCGACCAGGCTGCGCGCCACGTCGTCGCTCACGGTGGTGGAGAGCAGCGGAAAGCGCGCCATGTCGGCAAAGCGCACCGGCCGGGATGGCGCCAGCAGCGGATGGTCGCGGCGACACACGAAACCCGAGCGCAGGCGCGGCAGCACCTCGATGTGCAGGTCCTCGCGCGGTGCGACCGAGCGGTAGGTCAGCAGCAGCGCGTCGACGCTGCGCGCGCGCAGTGCGGCCAGTTGCAGCTCGTGTCCGCCGCTGCGCAACTGCAGGCCGACACCGGGGTGGTGGCGCAGCATGTGCGAGAGCAGCGGGCCGGCGAAGAGGGCGCTGGGCGCGCCCGCCAGGCCCAGCCGCACGCGCCCGGCCTGGCCTTCGGCCAGCAGCGCGGCGCTGCGCCGCAGCTCCTGCGCCTCCATCGCGATGCGCTGCGCCCGGGCCAACGCCAGGCGGCCAAAGGGCGTGAGTTCGTTGCGCTTGCCGATGCGGTCGACCAGCGGCAGGCCCAGCTCCTGTTCGAGCATCTGGATGCTGCGGCTCAAGGCCGGCTGGGTGAGATGCACTTTTTCCGAGGCGCGGCTGAAGGAGCCGGTCTCGGCCAGCGCCAGCAGGTGATCGAGTTGCTGCAGGTTCATCGGAAAATCATACGTTCAATGCATGTAAATCACAAAAACAATGCATTGGACAGATACAACGACGATTTCTACGATCCGTCGCATTGCTGACTTGGCCCGCGTGGCCTGACGGAAGGAACCCCACCATGCTGAAGAATCTCTGCCGCAGTCTGGCCTGCGCCCTGCTGCCGCTGCTCGCCGCCGTCCCCCTGGCGCAGGCCGAGTCGTCGGGGCGCCCGCTCACGCTCATGGTGCCGTACCCGGCCGGCGCCGCCAGCGACCTCACCGCGCGCACGCTGAGCGAGGGCATCGGCCAGGCGATGGGCACCACGGTGGTGGTGGAGAACATGGGCGGCGCGGCCGGTGCGCTGGCGGCGGGCCGCGTGCTGGGGGCGCCGGCCGACGGCGCCATGCTGTTCCAGGGCTCGCCCAGCGAGCTGATCCTGTCGGGCCTGATCAACAAGGCGGTGCGCTACAAGCCGCAGGATTTCGAACTGGTCGCGCCGGTCGCCGTCTCGCCGCTGGTGCTGGTCGCGCGCACCGACCTGCCGGCCAACTCCATCGACGAACTGACCGCGCTGGCCCGCGCCCGCAAGGATCAACCGCTGAGCTACGGCTCGACCGGCCCGGGCACGCTCTACCACCTGCTGGGCGAACTGTTCAGCAAGCGGGTGGGCGCGCCGGCAATCCACGTGCCCTACAAGGGCGGCTCGCCGCTCATTCAAGACCTGATCGGCGGGCGCCTCGACTTCGCCTTCATGCCCTACCAGTCCTTCTACGCCGACTACGCGCGCGACGGCCGCATCAAGCTCGTGGGCAGCATGTCGGCCAAGCCGCTGCCGCCGCCTTTCGAGTCGCTGCAGAACGCCTCGGATTCGCGCGACCTGAAGGGCTTCGACTACACGATCTGGACCGCGTACCTGGTGAAGAAGGGCACGCCGCAGCCGGTGGCGAAGAAGCTCGGCGAAGCGGTGGCCGAGGCGCTCAAGAGCCCGCGCGCCCGCAAGACGCTGGAGGCGCAGGCCAAGACGCTGTACGAGCCGATGAGCCTGGATGAAGCGCAACGCTTCTACGACCACGAGATCGCGCGCTACGGCGAACTGGTCAAGACGGTCGGCTACGAGGCGCAATAAACAGACAACAAACAGGCGGGCGCCCGCCCGCCAACTTCCAGGAGACCTCCCCATGACGAACTCCCTGCGCACGGCGTGCGCGGCGCTGCTGTGCGCGCTCGCCCTGGCTGCCTGCGGTGGCGGCGGCAACAACGTGGCCGCATCGACGGCGCCGCCAGCCACCACGCCACCTCCTGCGGATCCGGCACCGCCCGCCGCCGATCCGCTGCGGGTGCGCACCACCGAAGGCGAGGTGCAGGGCAAGGCCGCCGACGGCGCGCTGGCCTTCCTCGGCATTCCCTATGCGCAGCCGCCGGTGGGTGACTTGCGCTGGGCACCGCCGCAACCGCCGGCCGCGCACGAACAGGTGCTGCAGGCCGCCGACTACGGCCACGCCTGCGCCCAGGCACCCATTCCCGGTGTCGCGCCATCGCCGTCGGAAGACTGCCTCTATCTCAACGTCTGGAAGCCGGCCGGCACCGACGCCAACGCCAAGCTGCCGGTGCTGTTCTACATCCACGGCGGCGCCTTCGTGCTGGGCTCGGGGGCAGGCGACTATTCGCCGATCGCGCGCCAGGGCGTCATCGTGGTGTCGATCAACTACCGGCTGGGCGCGCTCGGCTACTTGGCCAACACCGCGCTGCGCCAGTCGAACGGCGATGGCAGCCTGGGTAACTTCGCCGTGATGGACATGCTGGCGGCGCTGCAGTGGGTCAAGGGCAATATCGCAGCCTTCGGCGGCGACCCCGAGCAGGTCACGATATGGGGCACCTCGGCCGGCGCCACGCAAAGCTTCTCGCTGTTGCAGTCGCCGCTGGCGCGCGGCCTGTTCCAGCGCGCCGTGATGCAAAGCGGCGGCGGCGGTGCCTACTCCAACCTCACGCCCGAGGCCGCACTGGCCATCGGCGATGCGGCCGTGACGCAACTGGGCTGCACCGACGCCGCTGACGTGGTGGCCTGCCTGCGCGCGCAGCCGGTGTCGGCGCTGCTGGCGCTGGGCGCCAGCAAGTGGCGCCCCACGGTGGATGCGCGCGTGCTCACGCAAGTGCCGGCGCGCGCCTTCGAGTCGGGCAACTTCAACCAGGTGCCGGTGATGGTCGGCGGCGTCTACGACGAGGGCACCCTGTTCGTCGACACCAGCCTGAGCGCCGCGTACTACCCGCTGTACCTGCGCGGCCTGGCGCCCGCCGGCTTCGACACCAGCGCGATCGAGGCCGCCTATCCGCTGGCGAACTACGCCGTGCCGGCGCAGGGCTTCGCCCGCGCCATGGGCGACGCGATGTACGCCTGCGGCAACAGCGCCCGACGCGATGCGCTGTCGGCCTGGGTGCCGGTCTACGGCTGGGAGTTCACCGATCCGGCGCTGTCCTTCCCGCCATCGCCGAGCGCCTTCTACTACGGCAGCGCGCACGGCATGGACAGCTACTACTTCACCGGCACGGTCGACGACCTGCCGACCTATCCGTACTTCGACGCCGGCGTGGTCGCGCCCGGATCGCCGGAGATGGCGCAGCGCAAGGCGCTGGGCGACCAGATGATGGGCTACCTGCTGAACTTCGTGCGCAGCGGCAATCCCAATGCCGCGCCCAACGGCGATGCGCCCGCCGTGCCGTGGCCGCGCTACGCCGCGTCGCAGCGCGACACGATCGCGTTCACCCTGCCGCAGATCCGCACCGCCAGCAACTTCGACCAGGTGCACCACTGCGACACGCTGTGGAGCCCGGCCGTGTTCCCGTCGATCTATTGATGAAGAACCCCGACATGAAATCCACCACCCCCGATGCCGTGCTCGCGCACCTCGATGCGCGCCAGGGCGAAGCCCTGGACTGGCTCAAGCAATTCCTGCGCATCCCCAGCGTGAGCGCCGACCCGGCCTTCGCTCCCTCGATGGAAGATGCGCGCCAATTTCTTCTGCAGCGCCTGACGCAGATGGGCCTGCAGCAAGTCCAGTTGCTCGACGGCGGCGGCGAGCCCGCCGTGTACGGCGAGTGGCTGGGCGCGCCCGGCCGGCCCACGCTGGTGATCTATGGCCACTACGACGTGCAGCCGCCCGATCCGCTGGCCCTTTGGCGCACGCCGCCCTTCGAGCCGACCGAGATCGACGGCTGCCTGTACGGCCGCGGCACCTCGGACGTGAAAGGCTCCACCACCGTGGCGCTGGAAGTGGTCGCGGCCTACCTGGCGGTGCAGGGCCGTTGCCCGGTCAACATCAAGGTGTTCCTGGAAGGCGAGGAGGAAACCGGCAGCCCGTCGCTGCTGCAGGTGGTGGCTGCGCACCGCGAACTGCTGGGCGCCGACGGCGTGCTGTCCGCCGACGGCGGACGGGCCAGCGCGCTGGTGCCCACCATCAACACCGGCGCGCGCGGTTCGGCCTTGATCGACGTGCACCTGCGCAGCGCGGCCAAGGACCTGCACTCCGGCCGCTACGGCGGCGCCGTGCGCAACGCGCTGCACGAGATGGCCGCGCTCATCGCCTCGCTGCACGACAGCGCGGGCCGCGTCGCCGTCGAAGGGTTCTTTGATGGCGCCACGCCGCTCACGCCGCAGCAGCGCGACGATGTGGCCGCCTTTCCCTACGACGAAGCGGCCTTCTTTTCGGATGTCGGCGCGTCACCGCGCGGCGAACCCGGCTACAGCGCGCGCGAGCGCATCACGCTGCGCCCGGCGCTGGACCTCAACGGCCTGTGGGGCGGCTACACGGGGCAGGGCGGCAAGACCATCATCCCGTGCGAGGCGCATGCCAAGCTGAGCGTGCGCATCGTCGAGGGGCAGTCGGCCAGCGCCGTGCTGCAGGCGGTGGAGCAGCACCTGCGGCGCCACTGCCCGCCGGGTTGCAGCCTGTCCTTCGAGGTGCAGAACGCCGGCTCGCCAGCCTCCACCTTGCCCGCCACGCATCCGCTGGTGAGCGCGGCCTCGGCGGTGCTGCAGGCGCGCAGCGGGCAGCGGCCCATCCATGTGCGCCTGGGCGCCAGCGTGCCGATCACCGCGCTGTTCCAGCAGAGCCTGGGCATCCACACGCTGATGTTCGGCTACAACCTGCCCGACGAAGACGTGCACGCGCCCAACGAGTTCTTCCGCCTGGCCTCGCTGCGCGAAGGCATGCAGGCCTGGGCCATGCTGCTGGAAGAACTGGGCACCCGCGCACCGGCGGATTTCCACCAGGCGTAGCGGCCGTTCAGAGCGCCCAGCCGCCGTCGATGATGTGCGCCTGGCCGGTGGTGTAGGTCGCGCCCGCGAGGTAGACCACCAGCTCGGCGATTTCTTCGGGCTGGCCGATGCGCCCGATCGGCTGGCGCGCCACGAAGGCGGCGCGCGCCGCTTCGTAGTCGCCTTGCGCGCTCAGGCGCTGCTGCAGCGACGGGCTTTCCACCGTGCCGGGGCAGATCGCGTTGCAGCGGATGCCCTGCGCCACGTAGTCGGCCGCCACCGATTTGGTCAGGCCGATCACCGCCGCCTTGGTCACGCTGTAGGCACAGCGGTTCTGCACGCCCTTCACGCTGGACGCGACCGACGCCATGTTGACGATGCAGCCATCGCGCCGCTCCAGCATGCCGGGCAGCGCGGCCTGGATGGTGCGCACCATCGCCTTCACGTTGAGTTCGTAGGCAAAGTCCAGGTCGCGCTCGGTGGCTTCGAGCACGCTGCCGGCATGCACCACGCCGGCGCAGTTGAACAGCACGTCGACGCGGCCGACTTCCTGGAAGAAGGCCGCCACGGCCGCGCCGTCGAGCACGTCCAGCTTGCGGCGTTGCATGCGGGCGCCGCCGGCCACTTCGGCCAGCGCGGCCTCGTTGATGTCGGTCGCCCAGACGGTGGCGCCGAGCCGGTCGAAGGCCTCGGCGGTGGCGCGGCCGATGCCTTGTGCGGCCGCCGTGATGACGACGACCTGTCCGTTGAAATTCATGCTCATGGCGGATGCTTTCTGGTGGGGGAGGATGCAGCTTCAGGACGCCGTCGGCGTCGACAGGCGCTTGCGGAAAACGGCGAGCAGCAGCGCGGCCGTGACCAGGCACACGCCGATCACGTAAAGCCCGTTGTTGGCGCTGCCGGTGGTCTGCTTGATCCAGCCGACGATGGACGGGCTGACGAAGCCAGCCAGGTTGCCGATGGAATTGATCAGCGCGATGCCCGCCGCCGAGGCCGCGCCGGCCAGGAAGCGCGGCGGGATGGTCCAGAACACCGGCAGCGCCGCGTAGATGCCGAAGGTGGCCAGCGTGAGGAAGGCCATCGCCAGCGGCACACTCGAACCCGACAACACGCTGCCGACCAGCCCGGTGGCGCCGAGCAGGCAGGCGAAGGCGACGTGCAGGGGCCGCTCGCGGCGGCGGTCGGAGCTGCGCGCAAAGGCGATCATGCCGACGATGCCGGCCGCGTTGGGCAGCGCGCTCCACAGGCCGATCTGCAGCGCGTCCTTCACGCCGAGCGCGGCGATGAGCGAGGGCAGCCAGAAGCCGATGCCGTAGGAGCCCATCACCACGCCGAAATAGATCAGGCTGAGCAGCCAGACACGCGGCTCGCTGAAGGCGGCGCTGATCTTGTGCGAGTGCACGCGGGCGGCTTCGCTGCGCACGGCGTGGGCGATGGTGTGGCGTTCGCTGGGGGACAGCCACGAAGCCTTCTCGGGCGAATCCTTCAGGAAGGCGAGCACACAGAAGCCGGCAATGACCGAGGGGATCGCCTCGATCACGAACAGCCACTTCCAGCCAGCGTAGCCGCCGAGCTCGTGAAAGCCGTTCAGGATGGCGCCCGACAGCGGCCCGCCGAGCATGCCCGCCACCGGCACCGCGGTGATGAAGCCGGCCAGGATGGCGCCGCGCCGCGCGGCCGGAAACCAGGAGGCGAGATAGAGGATGACGCCGGGGTAGAAGCCTGCTTCGCAGGCGCCCAGCAGGAAGCGCAGCACGTAGAAGCTGGTCGCCGAATTCACGAACACCATGGCGGCCGAGACGATGCCCCAGGAAATCATGATCCGCGCGATCCAGCGGCGCGCGCCGACCTTGTTCAGGATCAGGTTGCTCGGTACTTCGAAGATGAAGTAGCCGATGAAGAAGATGCCCGCGCCGGCGCCGTACACCGCCTCGCTGAACTGCAGGTCGGCCAGCATCTGCAGCTTGGCGAAGCCCACGTTCACGCGGTCCAGGTAGGCCACGATGTAGCAGGCGAACAGCAGCGGAACCAGGCGCCAGAACACCTTGCGGTAGAGCGCATCGTCGGAGGTGGGCGCGCCCAGGGCGGCGTGCAGGGTGGTGTCGGTCATGGGGTCGGCTTTCGTGACTCAGGCGTGCAGCGCGCGGTGCACCGTGTGGTGGGCGAGGCGATCCCAGTCCCAGTCGATGCCCAGGCCGGGCTCCTGCGAGGCGAAGGCCTGGCCGTTTTCCACCCGCATGCCGCTGTGCGTCACCAGGTCGAGCTGCGGGATGAATTCGAGCCAGCGGCTGTTGGGCACCGCGCAGCACAGCGCCACGTGGATCTCCATCAGGAAGTGCGGGCAGACCGGTACGTTGAAGGCCTCGGCCATGTGCGCCACCTTCAGCCAGGGCGTGATGCCGCCGATGCGCGCGACGTCGGTCTGCACGATCGAGCAGGCGCCGCTTTGCAGGTAGTCCTTGAACTGCGAGAGGCTGTACATCGATTCGCCGACCGCGATCGGCACCGTGGTGGAGGCGCACAGGCGTTGGTGGCCGCCGACGTCGTCGGCATGGATCGGCTCTTCGAACCAGGCGATGTCGAAGGGCTCGAAGCAGCGCGCGCGGCGGATCGCCTCGTCCAGGCTCAGGCCCTGGTTGGCGTCGGTCATCACGTCCCAGTCGGTGCCCACGGCCTCGCGCACCGCAGCGATGCGCTTGACGTCTTCGCCCACGTGCGGCTTGCCCACCTTGAGCTTGGTGCCGCCGAAGCCGAGCGACTTGGCGCGCACCGCTTCGTCCACCAGTTGCGCCTGCTCGATATGCAGCCAGCCGCCTTCGGTGTAGTAGAGCGGGATGCTGTCCTTGGCGCCGCCGGCGACCTGGTGCAGCGGCTGGTTGGCCTTGCGCGCACGCAGGTCCCACAGTGCGGTGTCGACGGCGGCCATGGCGATCGAGGTGATCGCGCCGACGGTGGTGGCGTGCACGCGGTAGAACATGTCGCGCCACAGCTTTTCCACGTCGGCGGCGTCGCGGCCCAGCAGCAGCGGCGCCAGGTGGTCGTCCAGCAGCTTGATGACGGACGAGCCGCCGGTGCCGATGGTGTAGCTGTAGCCGGTGCCGATCACGCCGTCCGCGTCGCGGATGCGCACCATCGGCGTTTCCTGGCATTCGAAACTCTGGACGGCGTCGGTGCGCACGACCTTGGGCTTGAGGTCGACCTTGAGGACTTCGACGGAGACGATCTTGGCCATGGGATGTTCCTTGTCTGGTGTGATAAATGAACTTTACATGCCATATACGTTTTGGATAAGCCAATTCATCTGGTTGAATCCCCTGTTGTTGGCGCCACTTCTTTGGCGTATATACGATCTTTGCGTGCAATATGCATTTAAATGACCCGCCGATGGACCTGACCGACAAGCCCGCGCCCCTGCTGGCCGACACCGCCTACCGCGTGCTGCGGCGCCACCTCGAGGCGCGCCGCCTGCCCGAGGGCCTGGTGCTGGGCGAGGCCAACGTGTCGCAGGTGCTGTCGGTCAGCCGCACGCCGGCGCGCACGGCGCTGCAACGGCTGGCCGACGAGGGCATGCTGGTCGCCCACGCCGGGCGCGGCCTGCTGGTGCGCTACGACACGGCGGCGCCGACACCACTGCGCATGGACCTGCGCGAAGCCGGGCTGACGCTGGTCGCCACCGATGAAAGCGAGCTGGACGCATCGACCGCGGCCGAGCGCATCCATCCCCAGGTCGAGAAGGCGATTGCCTCGTGCATGGCCTTCGGCCGCTTCTGGGTCAACCAGACCGCGCTGGCGAACCACTTCGGCATCAGCCGCACGGTGGCGCACGACGTGCTGACGCGGCTGGAGCGCGTCGGCCTGGTGGCGCGCGACCGCAATGCGCGCTGGTACATCGAGGCGCTCACGCCCGCCAAGGCGCGCGAGCACTATGCGCTGCGCACCCTGCTCGAACCCGAAGCGCTGCTATTGGGCTTTCCGTCGATGGAGAAGGCGCTGATCGAGGAATGCTGGCAGCGGCTGGTCAACACCATCCAGACGCCGACGCAACTCGATGCGTCTGCCTTCGACCGGATTGAGCGCGACCTGCATGTCGAACTGGTGCACCGCTGCCCGAACCTGCAGATGGTGAAGGTGATCCAGGAAAGCCAGCTGCCGCTGATCGCCACGCACTACACGATCGAGCGCTATGCGGATTCGGAGCAGATCCGCCAATCCATGCTGCAGCACCTGGCCGTGCTGACGCCGCTGGTGGAAGGCAATCCGCAGCGCGCCGCCGAGGCCCTGCGCCATCACCTGGGGCAGGCGGCCGAGGTCACCGTGCCGCGCATTGCGCAGCTGCCGGCGCTGCGGCCGGACCAGTACCCGCCGTATCTCTCGGCCGTGGCGGCGCCGGTGGGCGACGAGGTTTAGAGTGTCAGCGATAGCTTGCAAAGGCAGGTTACGACAATGATTTGTAAGTTATAGCTAGCAAACTATCCGTCCAACCTGTATTCTGCCAGCCATGACTGACAGAATCAGGTTGCCGGACGAGCTAGGTCGCCAGATACAAGCGCATCGCGAAGCGATGGGGATGAGCAAGTCTCGGCTTGCTGAGAAGGCGGGCAAAGTTCGGGAAGTGGTCTACCGGCTTGAAGCTGGGGAAGACACCACGGTGTCCTCGCTGCTGGCTGTATTGGGCGCACTCGGTCTGGCGCTGCGGCTGGAGCGCTCTGGCCTGCCTTCCGCCAGCGAAGTCGCGGCGCGGTTCCAGGACGACGACGATGCTCCCTGAAAAAATTCGTCTTCTGAATGTCTCCATCGGGGACGCTGCCCAAGCAGGCCAACTGCTCCGGGCATCCACTTACGAGTTTCGGTACCTGGCACCCGACCCGGAGCAGGCGACTGTGGCCCTGTTGATGCCGCCCGGCGAGCGCCTGACCTGGCAAGACGGCGACCTGTTTCCTCCGATGGATCAGAACCTTCCCGAAGGCGACTTGTTCATGCGGATTCGGGCGCTGCTCGCAAAGCAGCCGATGACGCCGATGCACATGCTGGCGTTGGTGGGGCGCAACGGGATTGGCCGACTGGGGTACAGCCTGCCCGACCAGGCCGCGCCCGCCTCGCCACGCACGCTGAGCAAGGGCGAATTGCTCAGAACGAAGTACACGCCGGAGGTGTTCAACGCGCTGGTGGCAGCCTACTTGAGCACGGGTGCGGGCATTGCAGGCATGCAACCCAAAATCATGGTGCCTGACCGACCGACGGTGCCCGTCCCATCACTCATCGTCAAGGCGGCAAGCGCAGCCTACCCGGGCTTGGCTGCCAATGAATACCTGTGCCTGATGGCGGCGAAGCGCGCAGGCATTGACGTGCCATCGTTCGCACTGTCCGACGATGGCCAGATGCTGGTCCTGGACCGCTTCGATCTGGTCGTCCATCACGATGGCCGGGTAGAGCGGCTCGGCTTTGAAGACATCGCGGCGCTGGCGGGTCTGCGGGTGCGCGACATCCTGTCGGACCGCAAGTACCAGGGCAGCTACCAGCGCGTTGCCGAGTTGCTGCGTCAGTTCCAGCTTCACAGCAGCAACCTGCATCGCTTCTTCGAGCAGGTGGCCTTCTCCATCATGGTTCGCAACGGCGATGCGCACCTCAAGAACTTTGGGTTGCTCTACCGTTCGCGCGAAGACGTGTGGCTGGCGCCCATGTTCGATGTCGTGACGACCTCCATCTACAAGTACACCCAGTGGCCGGGTGGGCCTGAACTCGAAGACCGCACGCTGGCGCTGAAGTTGTTCGCGGGCAAGCACCAGACGAAAACCTATCCGACGACCGAAGAACTGGTGGATTTCGGCCGCCGCGTATGTGGTGTCGCCCAACCCGCCGATGTGATCGCCCGGATAGCGGATGCCATGGGCAAGACCCTGGATGAGGCCAAGGGAGACGAGCGTGTCCCCGAGGCGCTGCGGGGGCAGATGGCGCAAGCTTGGGAAGAAGGGCGCGCGCACGCGCGATGAGCGGACAGCGCAGGCCAGTTCTTTTGCTGTGACGCGTGGATGCGCGCGTCACTCGATCAGAACCGCAGCTGACGTGCCGCCCTGCCTTGGCCGCTCCACCACGATGTTCAGCCGCGCCACCAGCCGTGCCAGATTGGCCCGGTCCAGGCCCAGGCTGCGCGCGGCGGCGGCGAGGTTGCCGCGCTGTGCCTGCAGGGCCTGCTCCACTAGGCGCTTCTGGAAGGCATCGACTTCGCTGCGCAGGTCCGTCGGCGCAAGGGGCGGCGTGTCCATGGGGGCGGCGTCCGCGGGGGCTGTCGCGCTGGCCGATGAGCGCGTCAGTTCCAGGTCTTCGACGTCCAGCGTCACGATGCCTGGGCGCCGGGCGCGTGCATCCTGCCCCGCATGCCGGCCCTTGGCCTTGAGCGCGGCGCGCGCGACCAGGTATTCGAGTTCGCGCACGTTGCCCGGCCAGGCGTGCGCCAGCAGCATCGCTTGCGCTTCGCTCGACAGGCGCAGGCCGCGCAGGCCCATGCGGCGCCGGTTTTCCTCGATGAAGGCGCCGGCCAGCAGCAGCACGTCGCGGCCGCGCTCGCGCAGCGGCGGCACCTGCAGCGGGAACACGCTGAGGCGGTGGTACAGGTCGGCGCGAAAGCGCCCGGCGCGCACCTCGCTGGCGAGGTCGCGGTTGGTCGCGGCCACCAGCCGCACGTCGACGCGGTGCTCGCGGTCGGAGCCCAGGCGCTGCAGCTGGCCGTCCTGCAGCGCGCGCAGCAGCTTGGCCTGCACGCCCAGTGGCAGTTCGCCGATCTCGTCGAGAAAGAGCGTGCCGCCATCGGCCACCTCGAACTTGCCGAGCCGGTCGCCCACCGCGCCGGAGAAGGCGCCGCGCACGTGGCCGAACAGCTCGCTTTCGACCAGCGCCTCGGGCAGCGCCGCGCAGTTCACGCTGACCAGCACCTTCTCGGCGCGCGCGGACTGCGCGTGCAACTGGCGCGCCACCAGTTCCTTGCCGACGCCGGTCTCGCCGGTGATCAGCACGGTGAGGTCGCTCGGCGCCACCAGGTCGATCTCGGCGCGCAGCCGGCGAAAGGCGGCGCTCTGGCCGACCAGCACCTGGCGCGCAGGCGTGCCGGCCAGGCGAAAGGCCTCGGCGCGGCGGCGCTCGTCCTCGACCGACATCGACAGGCGTTCCAGGCGCGCCACCGCGGCGACGGTGGCCGCGGCCAGGCCGGCAAAGGTGTCGAGGATCTTCAGGTCGGCCGCCGAGAAGCGGCCGGCCTCCAGCGCGTCGAGCGTCAGCAGGCCCCACACCGCCGGGCCGACGCGCAAGGTGCAGCCCATGCAGTCGTGCACCTCCAGCCGCTGGCCGGCGCCTTCGACCAGGCCGTCATACGGGTCGGGCAGATCGCAGTCGGCCGGAAAGCGCATCGCCTGCGGGGCTTTGAGCAGCGCCTGCAGGCGTGGATGCGCGGTGACCTGGAAGCGCCGGCCCAGCGTGTCGGCGCTGAGGCCCTGCACCGAGAGGGGCACCAGCACCTCGCCTTCCAGCCGCAGCAGCGCGGCGGCATCGCACGGCAGCAGCTGGCGCAGGGTGCCCAGCAGGCGCTGGTAGCGCAGCTCGGCCGGCAGCTCGAGTGCGAGGTCGGCGACCAGCGGGGCGAGGGCGCCCAGGACTTCGGCGGTTCGAGTCAATTGAACCTCAATGCAGATTTAAGAGAGTCATTATGACGCTGACATTTTGACTCCATGGCGACGTGGACCCTTGTTTTTCAAGGAGTTTCCCGCTGGCACGGCCTATGCGGTACATCGGGCATTCATCCACGACATTCAAGGAGCTCCCCATGCTGACCGAAGCCCAACGTGACATCGTCAAGGCCACAGTTCCCCTGCTCGAGACCGGCGGCGAGGCGCTGACCACGCACTTCTACAAGATCATGCTGGCCGAGTATCCGCAGGTGCGCCCCTTGTTCAACCAGGCCAATCAGGCCAGCGGCACGCAGCCGCGCGCGCTCGCCAACAGCGTGCTCATGTACGCGCGCAACATCGACCGGCTGGAGGCGCTCGGCCCGCTGGCCGCGCAGATCGTCAACAAGCACGTCTCGCTGCAGATCCAGCCCGAGCACTACCCGATCGTCGGCGCCTGCCTGCTGCGCGCGATCCGCGAAGTGCTGGGCGAGGCGATCGCCACCGACGCCGTGATCGAAGCCTGGGGCGCTGCCTACCAGCAGCTGGCCGACATCCTCATCGGCGCCGAAGCGCAGGCCTATGACGCCCTGGCCGCGGCGCCCGGCGGCTGGCGCGGCGCGCGCAACTTCCGGGTGGAACGCAAGGTGCCGGAAAGCGCCGAGATCACCTCCTTCCACCTGGTGCCAGCGGATGGCGGCCCGGTGCTGGACTTCACGCCCGGCCAGTACATCGGGCTGCGCCTCGTCGTCGGCGGCGAGGAAATCCGCCGCAACTACTCGCTCTCGGCCGCGCCCAACGGCCGCAGCTTTCGCATCAGCGTCAAGCGCGAGCAGGGCGGCGTGGCGTCGAACCACCTGCACGACCAGGTGGCCGAAGGCGACACGCTCGAACTGTTCCCGCCGGCGGGTGACTTTGCGCTCAGCGCGAGCGACAAGCCGCTGGTGCTGATCAGCGGCGGCGTCGGCATCACGCCCACGCTGGCGATGGCCGAGGCGGCGCTGGGCGCCGGCGAGCGCGAGGTGGTCTTCATTCACTACGCGCGCAACCCGCAGGTGCAGGCCTTTGCCAACGTGTTGGCCGACTGGACCCGGCGCTTCCCGCGCCGCTTCCGTTCGTACATCAGCTTCGAGGATGCCGCCGGCGCAGCCGTGAGGCCCGATGCAACGGGTCGCCCCAGCGTCTCGCAACTGCAGCAGTGGTTGCCGGCGCAACCGGACTTCGATGCCTACTTCCTCGGACCGAAGCCCTTCATGGCCTTCATCCAGGGCACGCTGAGGGAACTGGGCCTGCCGGACGAGCGCAGCCGCTACGAGTTCTTCGGACCCGCCGAGGCACTGGCCTCCTGACGGGCGCCGGGCGCTCCCCGGAAGCCGTCGTTCAATGCTTCGCTGCAGCCGATGGTCAGCTGCCTGCGCGCCGGTAGTGCAGGGCGACCGCGCCGTTGCCGAGCGGCTTTGCCGAGACCAGCTCAAGCCGTCGCGTGCTGGGCAGCCCGCGTTGGTACAGCGTCGGGCCGTGGCCGGCAATCCTGGGGTGAACGAGGAACCTGTATTCGTCGATCAGGTCCAGCCGGTCCAGCGCGGTCGCGAGCTGGCCGCTGCCGAGGAGCACGCCGGCGGGGGTCGCGTCCTTGAGCTTTTGCACGCCCGAGCGCAAGTCACCGGCGATGCGGTGGCTGTGGCTCCACGGGAAGTCCGTTCGCGTCGACGACACCACGTACTTCGGCTTGATCTCCAGCTTGACCGCCCATTCGCGCAGCTTCGGCGGCGCCTGCACATCGCCGCGGGCGACCGCCGGCCAGTAGCTCTCCATCATCTCGTAGGTGGTGCGGCCCCAGAGCATCGCCCCGCCCTCGTCCAGGAGGCGGGTGAAGAAGGCGTGCGTCTCGTCGTCGGCGATGCCCTCCTGGTGGTCGACGCAGCCGTCCAGGGTGAGGTTGAGGCTGAAGGTCAGAAGTCCCATGCGAGTCTCCTTCGCGTTGGGCCGGCCGCGAGCGTTACGGCCGACCGGCTGGCAGGTGTTGTGCGGCCCAGGCCATGGCGTCGGTCAACGAGTAGGCGACGGTGGCCTGATGGTTGGATGCCGCGCCGCGCTTGTCGCCGACCTGGTAGATGCGGTAGTCCACCGGTACGCCGAGCGCCTTGTAGCGCGCCACCAGCAGATCGGTGATGGGCTTGGGCACGGCTTCGTCCTGCTCGGCCTGCAGCACCAGCACGGGCACCGACGGACGTGCATTCTGCGTGTCCATCAGCGTCGCCAGCGCGCCGTTCAGGGCGCGGAAGTCGGCCTTCATGTTGAGCACCTCGCCGATCTTGTAGCTGTTGCGCAGGTCGCCGACGCACCGGGTGTCGACCTGGCTGTCGACTTGCAGTCCGGCCGGCGTCAGCAGCTCGGCCAGGTTGACGCCCGGCGCCGTCGCAGCGGCGCTGTGAAAGAGCAGCGTGCCATAGGGATCGCTGGGCTGCTCCGGCTTCTTCTCCGCCAGCTGCACCAGCAGGCTGAGATGGGAGGACGGCGAGATGGCGATGGCGCCCTTGAGGTTCAGCTCCTGCCCGTACACCGGTCCCATGTAGCCGGTGTAGGCCGCCGCGCCGCCACCTTGCGAATGGCCCATCACCAGCCAGTCGCGGCTGAGTGCGGGGCTGATCTGGCGCGCCGCGCGCACCATGTCCACGGCGCCGCGCGCCTCGGAGTCCATCACCAGATAGGGGTGGGTTCCGGGCGTGCCCAGTCCTTCGTAGTCGGTCTGCACCACCGCGTAGCCCTTGGCCACCCACTGGTCCAGGCTGGCATTCATCAGGTTCACATAGCCGCGCGGCGCAAAGGTGGCGTCGTTGCGCGAGGGCGCGCAGACGTCGGCGATGCCGGTGGTGCCGTGCGTCCAGCTGATCACCGGCCAGCCCCCTGCCGGCGGCGTGCCCTTCGGCAGCGCCACGGTGCCCGAGACGGCCACCGGCTGGCCCGCCATGCTGGTCGAGCGGTACAGCACCAGCCAGTTCTGCGCCGCCGAGGGCAGCGCCGCGTCGTTGGCCACCGGCCGCGCCCAGATCACGTCGCCGGGCCGGCCGCTCGGCAGCGGCGTGGGCGGCTGGTAGAACGCCAGGCCTGCCGGACCCGGGGCGATCGACGTCGCGCCGGGCGATGCCGTCGAGCTGGCGCAGCCGCTCAGCAGCGCCAGCGCCGCGAGTGCGCCGCACAGGGCGAGCTGTTGGGGGGAGCGGCGAGGCGATGAGGGTTGGCGCACTGGAATCTCCTTGTTGTTTGCGACCCGCACAGGCGCGCGTCTGGCCGCATTCTCTTCGAGCAAGGGGCCACAGGGGCCGGCGCCGGTGCTGCTTGCTTAGGCAATCCAGTGCCAGCCCTTATGGGGCAACGATTTGCCACAATCGCCACCAAGATATCCACAGGCTTGTCCCCGCGTGGCGGGGATTTCTTTCAGGAATATTTCAGCTCACCCGGCTTTGAGTCCGGGTAAAAGGCCGGGCTGGCCGGTGGCTTCAGGCCAGCAGGTCGGCCAGCGTGCGGGCGATCACCTTGGTGGCGCGGCGCAGGTCTTCCAGCGCCACGCGTTCATCGGCGCGCTTGGCGTGCGATTCCAGCACGGTGCGCGGGCCGGCGCCGTAGATCACGCCCGGAATGCCCTGTTCGACGTACAGGCGCACGTCGGTGTACAGCGGCGTGCCCATGGCGGGGATCGGCTCGCCGAAGACCTGTTCGCCGTGCTTCTGGATGGCGTCGACCAGCGGTTGGTTGCCGGCCAGCGGCTGCATGGAATTGGCCAGCAGCAGGCGCTTGATGTCGACCGTGATGCCGCTTTTCTGCGCCGCTGCCTCGGTGATGATCTTGCGGATGGTGGCTTCCACTTCCACCGGGTTTTCCTCGGGGATCATGCGGCGGTCGAGCTTGAACACCACCTTGCCCGGAATCACGTTGGTGTTGGTGCCGCCTTCGATGCGGCCGACATTCAGGTAGGGGTGGTTGATGCCCGCCACCTTCGAAGTCACCTTCTTGTACTCGGCGTTCTGCGCGTAGAGCGCGTTCAGGATGTGGACCGCGCCCTGCAGCGCGTCGATGCCGGTGTCGGGCACCGCCGCGTGCGCCATCTTGCCGTGCACCGTCACTTCCATCTGCAGGCAGCCGTTGTGCGCGGTCACCACTTCGTAGCTGAAGCCGGCAGCCACCATCAGGTCGGGCTTGGTCAGTTTGTTCTTCAGCAGCCAGCCCGGGCCCAGGATGCCGCCGAATTCCTCGTCGTACGTGAAGTGCAATTCGACGCTGCCTTGGCTCGGCTTGGCCGCCGCCTCCAGCGCACGCAGGGCGAAGGTGAAGGTGGCGAAGTCGCTCTTGCTGACGGCGGCGGCGCGGCCGAACAGGTTGCCCTCGACGATCTGCGCGCCGTACGGCTCCTGCGTCCAGCCTTCGCCGGGCGGCACCACGTCGCCGTGTGCGTTGAGCGCCACGGTGCGGCCGCTGCCGGCCGCGCCGTACTGGCGCCGCACGATCAGGTTGGTGATCGATTCCATGCCGTAGTCGTGCACTTCCTGCGCCGGCACCGGGTGCTTCTCGGCCTCGAAGCCGAAGCCTTGCAGCAGCTCCGCCGTGCGCTCGGCGTGCGGTGCGTTGTTGCCCGGCGGCGTGTCGGTGGGCACGCGCACCAGTTGCTGCAGGAAATTCACTTCTTCGTCGAAGTGGGCGTCGATCCAGGCGTCGAGTTTGGCGTAGTCGGTCATGGCGGTGCTGTCGTGTGGGGTGTCAGGCGATCGGGTGGGAGGCGAGGTTGTCGAGCAGGTGCATGAAGGCATCCACGCTCAACTGCATGTCGTCGTTGGTGCTCGATTCGAGCGGGTTGTGGCTGATGCCGGCGTTGATGCCGCGCACGAACAGCATGGCTTGCGGCATCACTTCGTGCAGCTTCATGGCGTCATGGCCGGCGCCGCTGGGCATGCGATGGATCGGCACGCCCAGCGCATCCACCGCCTGTTCCCAGCGCTGCTGCCAGGCCGGTGCGCTGGGCGCGGCGGCGGCGCGCATGGTCTCCTCCAGCACGTAGCGCACGCCGCGGCGCTCGCAGATGGCCTTGAGCGCGGCCAGCACGTCGTTCACCACGGCGTCGCGCTGCGCGTTGTGGGGCGCGCGGATGTCCAGGCTGAACTTGCAGTTGCCGGGCACCACGTTGATCGAGCCGTTGGGCACCTGGAGCATGCCGACGGTGGCGACCGAGTCGCCGTCCTTGGCGGCGCGCTGCTCGACGAAAAGGATCAGCTCGGCCACCGCGCAGGCGGCGTCGGCGCGCCGGCCCATCGGCGTGGTACCGGCGTGGCTGGCCATGCCGATCACTTCGCCGACAAAGCGCACGCTGCCGTTGATGGAAGTCACGATGCCCAGCGGGATATCGAGCTCGGTGAGCACCGGGCCCTGTTCGATGTGCACCTCGACGAAGCCGAGGTAATTGGCCGGGTCGCGCTGGATCTTGGGAATGTCCTCGAGCTTCAGGCCGGCGTGCGCCATCGCCTCGCGCAGGCTGATGCCGTCGGCGTCCTTCTGTTCGAGCCAGGCCGGATCGAAGTGGCCGATGAGCGCGCCCGAGCCCAGGAAGGTGGCCTTGTAGCGCTGGCCTTCTTCTTCCGCGAAGCCCACCACCTCGAAGGCGAAGGGCAGGCGGCGGTTCTGGCGCTTGAGTTCGCGCACGCAGGCGATCGGCACGAAGATGCCCAGGCGGCCGTCGTACTTGCCGCCGTTGCGCACGGTGTCGTAGTGCGAGCCGGTCAGCAGCGCCCTGGCGCCGGGCTGCGCGCCTTCGTAGCGGCCGACCACGTTGCCCACGGCGTCGATCGCCACGCTGTCGAAGCCCACGTCACGCATCAGTTGCGCGATCTGCGCAGCGCAGGCGCGGTGCGCGTCGGTCAGGTAGGTCACGGTGAGCTGGCCCTTCTCGGCGTAGCCCGGGTCGGTGTGCTGCGACAGTTGTTCCTGCCAGTCCCACACGTCGTTGCCAAGCGCGGGTTCCACGCCGAACTTGTCGTTCAGGCGGATCTCGGCGATGCGGTGGATGTTGCGCAGCGCCTCGGCGCGCTCGAAGTCCGGGTGGTGGTGCAGCCGGCGCTCGAAGGTGTCGATGATCTCGCGCTTGGGCAGGCCCAGCCCGCGCGGCCCGCGCACCGCCAGGATGAAGGGAAAGCCGAACTTGGCGTTGTAGTCGGCGTTGAGCTGCTGGATCCTGGCGAACTCGGCGGGCGTGCAATCGGTCAGGCCGGCCTTGCCTTGCTCGTGGGTGGATTCGGCGGTGAGCGTCTTGCTCACCATCGCCTTGCCGGCCAGCTCCGGGTGGGCGAGGATCAGGCCCAGTTGTTCCGCCGGCGTGGCCTGCGCCAGCGCCTGCACCAGCGCGTGCTTGAGGTGTGCCAGCGAGCGCAAAGGCCGCTGCGCCATGGCGCGCTCGGCGATCCAGGGTGAATGTTCGTAGATGCCGTCCAGCAGTTCGACGGCCTCGGCCTGCGTGGCCTGGTTGATCTGTTCGATCGTCAGCGTCATGGTGTTCTCCAGGCGGACTCAGGCGGTGAAGGGATGGGTCGTTTTCCAGTGGCGCGCAATGTCCACGCGCCGGCACACCCAGACGTTCTCGTGCGCCGCGATGTGGTCGAGGAAACGCTGCAGCGCGGTGATGCGCCCGGGCCGGCCGAGCAGGCGGCAGTGCATGCCGATCGACATCATCTTCGGGCGGTCGTCGCCCTGGGGGTCGCCTTCGGCATAGAGCACGTCGAACGTGTCCTTCATGTACTGGAAGAAGGGGTCGGCGTGCGAGTAGCCCTGCGGCAGCGCGAAGCGCATGTCGTTCACGTCGAGCGTGTAGGGCACGATCAGTTGCGGCACCACGCCGCCGTCGGTCTTCTGCACCTTCATCCAGAAGGGCAGGTCGTCGCCGTAGTAGTCGCTGTCGTATTCGAAGCCGCCGTAGTCGGCCACCAGGCGGCGCGTGCGAGGGCTGTCGCGGCCGGTGTACCAACCCAGCGCGCGTTCGCCGGTGAGCTTTTCAATGGCTTCCATGCCCAGCTTCATGTGCTCGCGCTCGACCGCTTCGTCGACGTTCTGGTAGTGGATCCAGCGCCAGCCGTGGCAGGCGATCTCGTGGCCCAGTTCCTTGAAGGCGGCGGTGAGTTCGGGATAGCGCTGCAGCGCCATGCCGACGCCGAACACCGTGAGCGGCAGGCCGCGCTTCTCGAACTCGCGCAGGATGCGCCAGACGCCGGCGCGCGAGCCGTATTCGTAGATGCCGTCCATGCTGATGTGGCGATCGGGGTAGCTCGCCGGGTTGAACATTTCCGAGAGGAACTGTTCCGAGCCGGGGTCGCCGTGCAGCACGTTGTTCTCGCCGCCTTCCTCGTAGTTGAGGACGAACTGCACCGCGATGCGGGCCTTGCCCGGCCACTGCGCATGCGGCGGATTGCGGCCGTAGCCGGCCAGGTCGCGTGGGTAGGGCAGGGTGGAATCAAAGGTGTTCATGGGACGGATTCGGTTGGGTTCAGGACAAGGCGAGGGAGATGTCGCTGGTCGGGACCTTGCGGTCGAAAGTGAGATTGGCCTCGACGTTGAGCAGGTGCTGCGTCATGAGGTGCACCGCGCGCTTCTCGTCCTGCGCGGCGAGGGCGTCGACGATTTCGGCGTGCTCGTCGTTGGAGTGTTCGGCGGCCGTGCTGCTCTGGTACATCAGCGTGATGAGGGCGCAGCGCGAGATCAGTTCGCCCAGCAACTGGGCCAGCACGGTGTTGCCCATCAGCTCGGCCATGCGCACGTGAAAGTCGCCCAGCAGCTCGGTGCGGCCGGAGACGTCGTCGTGCGCCATCGCCGCTTTTTCCGCCGCCACATGCTCGCGCAGTTCGGCGATCTGCTCGGCGGTGACGCTGCGCACGAACTCGCGCGTCATCGCGGCTTCGAGCATGCGGCGCACCGCGAACACCTGGCGCGCCTCGTCGACCTCGGGCGCGGCGACGAAGGCGCCGCGTGCCGGCTCGAGGCGGATGAGGCGGTTCTGCGAAAGCTGGAACAGCGCCTGGCGCACCAGCGTGCGCGAGACCCCGAAGTGGTCGGCGAGCTTCTGTTCGGCCAGCTTGCTGCCCGGTTGCAGGCGGTGTTCGACGATGGCGCGGGTGAGCGCATCGACAATGGCGCGGGTGGTGGTCGACTCCATGGATTTCATGATAGCCCCGAATGTGAAAAGTGTATACACTTTTGTCCACTGGGACTTTTCCCACCATTTCGAGGAGCACTTCATGGGCTTGAGCACCCACGTCCTGGACACCATGCACGGCTGCCCCGCCGCCGGCATGCAAGTCGCGCTGTACACCACCGAAGGCGAGCGCGCCACGCTGGTCAAGCGCTACACCCTCAACGCCGACGGCCGCACCGACGGTCCGCTGTACGACAACCAGACGCTCAAGGCCGGCACCTACCGCCTGGTGTTCGAGGTGGCGCCGTACTTCAAGCAGCGCGGCGTGCAGCTGCCCGAACCGAATTTCCTCGACCGCGTGGCGCTCGATTTCGGCGTGGCGCACACCGACCAGCACTACCACGTGCCGCTGCTGGTGAGCCCGTGGAGCTACTCCACGTACCGCGGCTCCTGAGGCGCGGCGGTCTATTGCTGCTGTTGCCCTTCGCTCAGCGTGTCGAGTTGGAAACGCCCGCTCTTGTCCCACAGCCAGGTGTCGGTCCACGTCACCTTGCCCAGCCGCGTCGCCACCGGGTAGGGCGCGTCGCTCAGCACCGTGCGTTCGATCTCGGCAATGACTTCGGGCGCATGCGTCGGCGCGCGCATCCAGTGCAGCGACTCGACCTGGCCCTGGGCGTCCAGCCGCACCTGCAGCGTGCCGATGGCGTAGAGCAGCGGCGGCAGCTGGCCGGGGTAGATGCGCTGGCCGTTGAGGGCGTACACGTGCGCGGCGGCATCGTGGCGGTAGGCGCGTTCGGTGGTGGCGGCGGAAGGCGAGGGCGCACGTGTGCCGCTGCGCGACGCGGCCACCGCGTCGCTCAACTGGCCGGGCACGGCGCCGCCGCCGGGGGTGCTGCAGCCGGCCAGCCACAACGGCAGGCTGAGGCCGCAGGCAAGGGCGAGGCGATGGGCAAGGCGTTGCAAGGTCATGGCGCCGGTTATACCGTGGGCGCGGCGCGCGTCCCGCCGCGCGAGCCAGCGCCACGAAACGACACGCGCACACCAGAGAGTCTTCGCCCATGAACGGATTGGCAGATGCATTGCTCGCCCGCCTCGCCCACGAGCCGGGTGTGCTGGTGCGCGTCACCGCCACCGAGGGCTCGGTGCCGCGCGAGAGCGGCACCTGGATGGCGGTGTGGGCCGATGGCCTGACCGGCACCATCGGCGGCGGCCAGCTCGAATACCAGGCCACGCAGTTGGCGCGCGACTGGCTGCTCGGCGGCGCGGCGGTGGACGGCGTGCGCCGCTGCCCGCTCGGCCCCAGCCTGGGCCAGTGCTGCGGCGGCGTGGTGTACCTGCGCTACGAGCGCATCGGCGCGGCCGACATCCCGGCACTGCGCCGCACGCTGACCGAAACGCTGCGCCCGGCGGCGCTGTTCGGCGGCGGCCATGTCGGCGCCGCGCTGGCGCGCCTGCTGGCCACCTTGCCCTATGCCGTGCGCTGGATCGACAGCCGCGACGAGGTCTTTCCGGCGCAGCTGCCGGTGCAGGTGGAAACCGAGTATTCCGACCCGGTGCACGAAGCGGTGGCGCAGCTGCCGGCCGGCACCAGCGTGGTCATCATGAGCTTCAGCCACGCCGAGGATTTCGACATCGTGGCGGCCTGCCTCAAGCGCCAGCGCGAACGCGCCGACCTGCCGTATGTCGGCCTGATCGGCAGCAAGACCAAGTGGGCCACCTTCCGCCATCGGCTGGAGGCGCGCGGCTTCAGCGCGCAGGAAATCGCCCACGTCACCTGCCCGATCGGGGTGCCCGGCATCACCGGCAAGGAACCCGAGGTGATTGCCGTGGCGGTGGCGGCGCAGCTGCTGATGCACGCCGAGGCCGTGGCGGCCGCCAGCGTGCGCCTGTCCCAGGCCGCTTGAGCGGCGGCGCCAGGGCAGACGGCACCTACCGCGCGTATAGGAGGCGTATAGGAGGCCGTCTGCACCTTTGTGCAGTAGCGCAACGCCTCTCATTGCGCAATGCTGAGGGCTTCACAGGGACCCATCGACGTCCCGGAGGAGCACCTGATGTCCCGCATCCGGATACCCGGCCACGCGCGCCTGGGCGCCCTGGCTTTGGCCAGCGCGCTGCTGGTGGCTTGCGCGCAGCAAGCCGTGGCACCGGCTGCTCCTGCCAACTCCAGCAATTCCGCCGCCGCTGCTGCATCGCCCGCTGCGGCGCCGGCGCCGGCCCCGTCCCCCATCGTCGACCCCGGCGTGCTGGCCGAGATGGACCGCATGGCCGCCACCCTGCGCGCGCTGGGCAATTTCGAGCTGCGCGTGCAGAGCCAGACCGACGAGATGCTCGACGCCAGCCAGACCGCGCAGGTCGGGCTGGACGCGCAACTCAAGGTGCGCCGCCCGACCGGCCTGCGGGTCGACCTGCGCGACGACCGCGGCGACCGCAAGTCGCTCTACTACAACGGCAAGAACGTGACGGTGTTCGGCCCGCAGACCGGCTACTACGCCACCGTGCCCGCGCCCGACACGGTGCGCGGCCTGATCGATGCGCTGGGCGAGCGCTACGGCATCGACCTGCCTGGCGCCGACCTGTTCTACTGGGATTCGTCCAGCTTCACCGCCGGCCAGTTCAAGTCGGCGGTCTACCTCGGCGAGGCCACCGTCGACGGCACGCCGACCCATCACTTCGCCTTCAGCCAGGACGGGCTCGACTGGCAGATCTGGCTGCAGCAGGGCGACAAGCCGCTGCCGCGCAAGCTGCTTTTGATCACCACCTCGCTGGCGGCGCGGCCGCAGCACGCGGTGCTGCTGCGCTGGAACCTGGCGCCGCGCATCGCCGCTGGCGACTTCGAATTCAAACCACCACCCGGCGCCCGGCGCATCGCCATCCAGCGCGCCGACGGTTCGCTCGAGGCCACGCCATGAAGCCGCGCACCACGCCCTCACCCCGCTTGCCCGGCCTGCGCGGCATCGCGCTGCTGCTGGCGGCCGGCCTGTGGCTGGCCGGCCCGGCGCTGGCGCAGCGCGATCGCGATGGGCGCGCCGCTGGCGGCACGCGCACCAACGTCAGCCACGACGTCAACCGCAATGCCAATGCCGGACGCGACCTCAACGCGAACCACAACACCAACGTCAATCGCAACACCAACGTGAACGTGAACCGCAGCGCGAACGTGCACGTCGATGTCGATGACGACTACCACCCCTTTGCCACCGCCGCCGCCGTCACGGCGGGCGTGGCCGTCACCGCCGCGGTGGTCGGCTCGGTCACGCGCTCGCTGCCGCCGTCGTGCGCGCCGGTGCTGGTCAACGGCATCACCTACCAGCAATGCGGCGGCGCCTGGTACCAGCCGCAGTACGCCGGCACGCAGGTGACCTACGTGGTGGTGAACGCGCCGCGCTGAGGCCTGCGCACCGCAACGCCCGAGCCCCCGCGCAGCCACCTGCACAGCCCGCCGTACCGCCACCGTGGAGGGAACCTGCCGTATGCCGTTGCACCTTGCCGCTCCCAGCGCCTTGCCGGAAAGCGCGGCCGACGCCGCGGCGCTGACGCTCGCGCTGGCCATGCAGTTGCACCAGGCCTGCCACGACGCGGTGGTGATGGCGCGGCTGTGGCAGCAGCACGCGCGCCGCGGCGCGCCCGGTGCGCAACGCGTCCTGCTCTGGAAGGAAGCGGCACCGGTTTCATGGGCGCTGCACGCGGGCGCGCCGGCCCGCCTGATGGCCTGCACCTGGCTCGACCTGGCGCGCCAGGGGCCCTGGCTGCTCGAATTGCCGCACGGCGTGCGCGGCACGCTCGACAACAGCTGGCTGGCGCCGCTCGGCCGCTTCGGCGCGCAGCGCGCGGGCGCTGCGCCCGGCCGCTACCTGCTGCTGGCGCCCGCGCAGGACGTGCTGGCGCCGCCCGGCGTCACGGTCGTGCGTTCGTCCACCCACGGCGCCTGGCTGACCCTGCAATGCGACAGCGAAGCCAGTGCTGATGCGAACGCCGAGGACGACCCGGCGACGGCGCTGCCGGCCGACTTGCGCGATGCCCCGGCCGGCCTCGCGCTGGCACGGCTGGCCGCCTTGCAATTGCGCCCGCACTCGCCGGCCGCGCGCCACACGCCGCTGGCCCTGGTCGAGCGCATCGCGCAGCGCGGCCATTGGCCGGGCCTGGCGGACGAACGCTTCTTCACCGAACTGGCGCGGCTGGTGGCGCACGAAGGCACGGCCGCGCTGGCGCCTCCGGTGCGCGATCAGTTGGCCCGCATCGGCATCCGCGCCGGCCAGCCTTTCGTGCCCGACGAGGCCTTGCGCCAGTTGCTGGCGATGGCCGCGCTGCAGGCCTTGCAGGGCCATGCCAGCCTGGCCGGGTCCGATCCCTTCGCGGCCGCGGCGGGCCCACCGGCGCCCGAGATGGCGCCGCGTTGGCAACGCGCCTTCGTTCCCGCCGCCAGCGGTCTGGAAGGCTGAGGCCATGCCGCGCCGGCCTGCGCTCCGCGACCAGTTGGCCGCACCTTGACCGGCCGATGTGGATGCACGCCATGGCGCAGCCCATTCCCGCCGCCGATCCGCCGCCGCCGAGCGAAGCCGAGGTGCGGCGGGTAGCGCGCGAAGCCTACTTCTGGGCCGGCCCGCGGGTGGAACTGTTCGCCCGCCTGCAGGGCGCCGACGGCGGCGCGCCGATGCGTGCCGACGCGCCGGGCCTGCTGGGCGGCCAGGCCGTGCTGGCGCTCGATGCCTCGCCGGTGGTGTTGCAGGTGCCGGACTTCGGCACGCGCTTCTGGCGCATTCACGTGATGGATGCGCGCGCCGACGACGCCGCGCACCTGGGCTGCGTGTACGGCAGCCCGCCGGGCTTCTACCTGCTGGCCGGGCCGGGTTGGGTCGGCGAGATCCCGAGCGGCATCCGGCGCGTGTTCGGCGTGCGCACCGAGACCGTGATCGTCATGCCGCAACTCGAAGCCGGCGGCGACGCCGCGCAGCTGCTCGACCAGGTCGACGCCTATCCGGTGGCGGCCTTCGACGGCCGGCCCCACCACAGTCGCGGCCGCTGGCTGGAGGCCGCGCCCGCGCCGCAGGCCGGTGACGATGCGGCCCGCCGCGCGCGCTTGCGCAGCGACTTCCGGCGCCTGCTGCCGGCCGCACTGCAGAGCGCGCCGCTGCTGCCGGGCGAACATGCGCTGCACCGGCAACTGACGGCGGTGCTGGCCGCGGTGCGGGGCAGCGCGCCGCTGGCCGAGGCCTTCGATGCGGCGCTCGCGCAGGCCGAAGGCGAACTGCAGGCGCCGCTGGCCGCGCTGCGGCGGGTCGGGCGCGCCTTGCCGCACCACTGGCTGACGCTGGACGAGCGCGCCGGCGCCGACGATTTCATGCGCGCGCTGGCCGCGCGTGCCGATCCGCTGCGGCCGCCGCATGGCGAGGTCGCGAGCTTCTACCTGTGCTGCGACGCGCATGGCGCGGCGCTCGATGCACGGCGCCGCTACACGCTCAGCTTCGCGCCCGGCGAGGCGCCGCCGGTGCGTGCCTTCTGGTCGCTCAGCGTGGGCGCGGCGCAGGCCATCCACGCGGCCGGTGCATCGCACGCCGTGGTCTCGAGCGAGCTGGAGGCCGACGTCGCCGCCGGCGGCGCGATCAACCTGCTCCTGCAGGCCGAGGCGCCCGCACCGGAACACGCACGTCACTGGCTGCAACTGCCCGCTGCGGACGGCCAGGCGCTGGTGCTGTGCCTGCGCTGCTACTGGCCCGGGCCGGACTTGCTGGAGGGCCGCTGGGTGCCGCCCGCGGTGCTTCCGGTGGCGTCCACGGCGCCCCAGAACGGGTAGGGCGCGCATGCGTCGACGCCGATGCCTGCCACAAATCGGTGCCACTTTGGCGAGTAGCCCGGGACATTGTTTGGGTACTTGTAAGTAAATGCAAATTGCACCAAAGTGCTACGCCCATTCCCTGATGGCTGGCTAAGCTCGGCCAAAACAGAAGCGAGGGGTTTGTGAATGAATGTGCTTGCGCAATCTGCAAGGGCGCCATCCCATGACGCAGTGATCCGCGTCGTCGATGCCGACCCGTGCTTCAGAGCCGCCCTGCGTGGTGTCTTCAATGCGGCGGGCTTCGAAGTGCAGGAGTTTTCTTCGGTGCCGGACTACCTGGCGCAACCGGCCGATACGCGTGCCGGCTGCCTGGTGCTGGACATCCACATGAGCGGGCCGAGCGGGCTGGACCTGCAGGACATCGTGAGCGCGCAGGCCGAGCCGCTGCCGATGGTCTTCGTCACCGCCAGCGCCACCGCGCATGAAGCGGTGCGGGCCTTCAAGTCGGGCGCGGCCGATTTCTTCTTCAAGCCGGTCGACAGCCAGGTGCTGCTGTCGGTGGTGAGCCAGGCGGTGGCCAACGCCGCGCGGCAACGGGTCGAGCGGCTGCGCGCAGCCGCGCTGCAGTCGCGCTACGACCGCCTGAGCCCGCGCGAGCGGCAGGTGCTGGCGCTGGTGGTCAAGGGTTCGCTCAACAAGCAGATCAGCACGCAGCTGGGCGCCGCCGAGCGCACCGTCAAGGCGCACCGCGCGCACCTCATGGAAAAGCTCGAAGTGCGTTCGGTGGCCGAACTGGTGAGTTGCTATGGCGGCTTCGGCTTTGATGTGCAGCAAGGCACTGCGCCGCACGCGCGCAGCATGAACTGAGGCGCGGCGCGGGCTGCGTGCCGGCGGCCTCGCCGGCCTTGCACCTTTGGGCAGGTTGACACTGCGCAACACTCAACTGAGACTCGCTGCGCGTGGCACGCGATGCACCGCATCGCGCATTCGCCGCCTGCAAGGAGATCTTCATGAAATTTGCGTTTTCGAATAAGCGGCTTGCCGGCCTGGTGCTGGCGGTAGGGGCCGTGGTCGGGGTGCTGGCGATGGCGCCATCGGCGCCTGCGCAGTCGACCGGCGCCAAGCCCGCGGCGGCGCCGGCCCCGGCCGTCAAGGTGGCCCAGGCCACCACTTCTCCGGTGGCAGCACCGGCCGCACCGGCGACGCAATCCACGCCCCCGGCTGGCGGCGGCACCGGCACGTTGCCGGCAGGCAAGCCGAACATCCTGGTGATCTTCGGTGACGACGTCGGCCAGACCAACCTCAGTGCCTACGGCCAGGGCGTGGTGGGCTACCGCACGCCCAACATCGACCGCATCGCCAAGGAAGGCATGATGTTCACGGACTACTACGCCGAGAACAGCTGCACGGCCGGTCGCTCCAGCTTCATCACCGGCCAGTCGCCCAAGCGCACCGGCCTGTCCAAGGTGGGCCTGCCCGGCGTGGCGGTCGGCCTGCAGGACCGCGACATCACCATTGCCGAGGCGCTCAAGACGCACGGCTACGCCACCGGCCAGTTCGGCAAGAACCACCTGGGCGACAAGGACGAATACCTGCCGACCAAGCACGGCTTCGACGAGTTCCTGGGCAACCTGTACCACCTGAACGCCGAAGAAGAACCCGAGCGTCCGTACTGGCCGCAGGACAAGAACGATCCCTTCGTCAAGCAGTTCTCGCCGCGCGGCGTGCTGCACGCCACCGCGGACGGCAAGATCGAGGACACCGGTCCGCTCACGCGCAAGCGCATGGAGACGATCGACGACGAGACCACCAAGGCCGCGATCGAGTACATGCAGAAGCAGAAGGCGGCCGGCAAGCCCTTCTTCACCTGGATGAACTTCACGCGCATGCACCTGTTCACGCACGTGCGCCCCGAGTTCAAGGGCCAGAGCGGCATGCCCGGCAACGAGTACGCCGACGGCATGGTCGAAATGGACAACAACGTCGGCAAGCTGCTGAAGGCGTTGGACGACATGGGCATCTCCAAGGACACCATCGTCGTCTACACCACCGACAACGGCCCCAACCAGTTCAGCTGGCCTGATGCGGCGACCACGCCCTTCCGCAGCGAGAAGGACACCAACTGGGAAGGCGCCTTCCGCGTGCCGGCCATGGTGCGTTGGCCGGGCGTGATCAAGGCGGGCGAAGTGAGCAACGAGATGTTCTCGGGCCTGGACTGGTTCCCGACCCTGTTGGCCGCTGCCGGCGACACCGACATCAAGGATCGCCTGCTCAAGGGCACCCCGATCGGCAACAAGACCGGAAAGGTCCACCTCGACGGCTTCAACCAGCTCGACCTGCTGACCGGCAAGACCACCAAGGGTGCGCGCGACGAGTTCTTCTACTTCGACGACGACGGCAACATGGTGGCGATGCGCTTCGGCAACTGGAAGGCCGTGTTCTGCGAACAGCGCGCCCCGGGCGGCATGCAGGTCTGGGCCAACCCCTTCACCTGCCTGCGCCTGCCGAAGATCTTCAACCTGCGCATGGACCCGTTCGAGCGTGCGGACGTCGTGTCCGACCAGTTCTACGACTTCCAGACCAAGAACGTCTACCTGACCGAACAGGCGACGACGCGCGCGGCCGCCTTCCTCGAAACCTTCATCGACTATCCGCCGAGCCAGCTGCCGCCGAGCTTCAGCGTCGACCAGGTCGAGAAGCGGATCAACGGCATCATCGAGGAACGCATGAAGAAGGATGCGGCTGCTGCAGCCTCTGCAGCACCGGCCAAGAAGTAACTTGCGCAGTCTCAGTGCAGTGCGCCCGTCACCTCGCGGTCACGGGCGCCAACTCGACACAGTCCAGGCGCCCGCCGTGAACCTGAATGGGTTCATGGCGGGCGTTCTGTTGACGGCCTCCGGTTTTTCCGCCCTGGTGTTCCAGGTGCTGTGGGTCAAGCAGCTGTCGCTGGTGGTGGGCGTGGAAGTGCACGCCGTCGCCATCGGCATTGCCGCCTTCTTCGCCGGCCTCGCCCTGGGCGGCTGGCGCGGCGGCCCGCTGGCCGACCGCTCGGCGCAGCCGCTGCGGCTGTACGCCGCGATCGAAGCCGGCATTGCCCTGCTGGCCTGCTTGGCAACGCGCGCGCTGGCGCATTCCGCCGCCCCCTTTGCCTGGCTGGAACTGCACACCGGCCCCTTGGCCTGGCTGCTGCCGGTGCTGCTGGTGATGCTGCCCGCCTTGCTGATGGGCGCCACGCTGCCGGTGCTGATGCGCGCCGTGGCACCGGCCGAAGGACGCCTCGGCCGTGCCGGCGGCGGCCTCTATGCCGCCAACACGCTGGGCGCCATCGCCGGCGCGTTGCTGGCCTCCTTTCTCCTGATTCCCGCGCTGGGCGTGAGCGGCGCGGCCTTCGTGGCCGGCGTGGTCAACCTGCTGGTGGCCGGGCTCGCGCTGCTGCTGGCGCGCCGCGCCGCGCCGTTGCCGCTGCCCGCCAGCGAGGCGCTGGCGGCGGCCACGCCGCGCAGCGCGGCATCGCCGCTGGCGCGCCGCGCGCTCTGGCTCTATGCGCTGGCCGGTGGCGTGGCGCTGGGCTACGAGGTGGTGTGGTCGCAGGCCATCGTGCAATTCATGAGCACGCGTGCCTTCGCCTTCTCGGTGATGCTGGCGACCTACCTTGCCGGGCTGATGCTGGGCAGTGCGCTGCAGGCGCGCTTTGCCGACCGCCTGCGCGATCCGTGGACCGTGTTCGGCCTGCTGGTCTCCGGTGCCGGCCTGCTGGCGCTGGCGGCCTTCGCCCTGCTGGGCAGCTGGCTGCCGCAATGGCAGACCGCCGCGGCGTACGCGCTGTCCTTCTCCGGCAGCGAACTGGTGGTGATGTCGGCGCGCTTCGCGGTGGCGGCGGCCGTCATGGTGCTGCTGCCGACCTTGCTCCTGGGCGCGGCCTTCCCGGTCGCGCTGCGGCTGGCGGTCGATGCCGGACAGGTCGGGCGCGACACCGGGCGCCTGGTGGCGCTGAACACGCTGGGCGGCATTGCCGGCACGCTGCTCACCGGCTTCCTGCTGGTGCCGTGGCTGGGCGTGGTGCGCAGCATGGGCGTGCTGGCGGTGCTGGCCACCTTGATCGGACTGGTGGCGGTGCTGAGCGCGCCGGATGCCGTGCGCTGGCGGCGCGGCGTGGCCCTGGCCATGGCGGTGCTGGTGGCGGTGGCCGCCGTGCTGACGCCGCCCAACCGCTTCGCCGCGCTGCTGGCGGCCGAACGCGGCGGCAAGCTGCTCAGCTACGAGGAAAGCCATGGCGGCACGGTGGCCGTGCTCGGCCAGCGCTCGGCCACGCACCAGTTCAAGCGGCTCTACATCCAGGGCGTGTCGAACTCGGGCGACTCGATGACCTCGCTGCGCTACATGCGCCTGCAGGTCTTGCTGCCCTTGTTGATCCAGCGCGAGGAGCCGCGCTCGGCGCTGGTGATCGGGCTGGGCACCGGCATCACCGCCGGCGCCTTGCTGCAGTACCCGGGGCTGGAGCAGCGCGTGGTGGCCGAATTGCTGCCGGCGGTGGCGCGCGCCACGCCGCAGTTTGCCGGCAACTACAACGTGGCGCATGACCCGCGCGTGCAGATCCGCCTGCGCGACGGCCGGCGCGAGCTGATGCGCAGCGACCAGCGCTACGACCTCATCACGCTGGAGCCGCCGCCGCCTTCGGCGGCCGGCGTGGTCAACCTCTATTCCAGCGACTTCTACGCGCTGGCCGCCAAGCGGCTGACGCCCGGCGGCCTGTTCGCGCAATGGCTGCCGCTGCCCACGCAGAACGACGAGGACACGCGCTCGCTGGTGCGCAGTTTCATCGACGTGTTCCCGCATGCCACCTTGTGGACCACCGAGCTGCACGAGATGCTGCTGGTGGGCTCCTTCGAGCCGATCGTGCTGGACGTGCCGCGCATCACGCAGCGCTTTGCCCAGCCCGAGGTGTCGGCGGCCCTGGGCGCGGTCGGCATCGCCACGCCGGCGGCGTTGCTGGCCACCTGGGTGACCGATGAAAAGGGGCTGGCCGCCTATGTGGCCGATGCACCCCCGGTGACCGACGACCGTCCGCGCATCGAATACGCCAGCTGGGTGCGCGCCGGCGAATTCGGCCGCGTGCTGCCGCGCCTGTACTCGTTCATCAGCGCGCCGCCGCTGCAAGGCGCCAGCGCCGAGTTCACGGCGGCGATGGAGGCCGAGCAGAAGCGCCTGCAGGGCGTCTACCGCGCCGGCCTGGCGGCGTACGACAACGACTACAAGGGTTGGTCGAACGAGATCTCGCGCGTGATGAGCGAGGACGGCGACAACCCTTACTACCGCTGGCTGGTGGGCCGCGATTAGGCGAACAGGAGCATCCGAACCATGACTGCACGCGACGACATCCTGGCCCTGCAGGCGCGCATGGCCGAGGCCGTGATCGGCCAGGAGGCCATGATCGACCGCCTGCTGCTGGGCCTCCTGGCCGACGGCCACCTGCTGGTCGAAGGCCTGCCGGGGCTGGCCAAGACGCGCGCCATCAAGAGCCTGGCCAAGCACCTGGAGGCGAGCTTCTCGCGCATCCAGTTCACGCCCGACCTGCTGCCGGCCGACATCACCGGCTCCGAGATCTATTTCAGCGAAGGCGGCAAGGGCGAGTTCCGCTTCCAGCAGGGCCCGCTGTTCGCCAACCTGGTGCTGGCCGACGAAGTGAACCGCTCGCCCGCCAAGGTGCAGGCCGCCTTGCTCGAAGCGATGGAGGAGCGCCAGGTGACGGTGGGCAGCACCACGCATCCGTTGCCGCCGCTGTTCCTGGTGATGGCCACGCAGAACCCGATCGAGCAGGAGGGCACCTATCCCTTGCCCGAGGCCCAGCTCGACCGTTTCCTGATGCACGTCAACGTGGGCTATCCGGCGCTCGACGCCGAGGCCCAGATCATGCGGCTGACGCGCAGCGAGGAGTTCGGCGCCAGCAGTGCGCGCCCGGCCGGCAACGACACTGCAGCGCCGCCGGTGCTGCGCATCCCGGCGCAATCGATCTTCGATGCGCGGGCGCAGGTGCACGCGGTGGAAGTGGGCGAGGCGGTCGAGCGCTACATCGTGGCGCTGGTGCAGGCCACGCGCGACCCCAAGCCGCTCGATCCGCAACTGGCCGACTGGATCCAGGTGGGCGTCAGCCCGCGCGGTTCGATCGGGCTGGACCGCGTGTCGCGCGCCTACGCCTGGCTGCAGGGGCGCGACTACGTCACGCCCGAGGACGTGCAGGCGGTGGTGCACGAGGTGTTTCGCCATCGGCTGATCCTCACCTACGAGGCGCACGCCGCGCAGGTCAGCGTCGACGCCGTGATCGCGCGGCTGGTCGACAAGGTGGCCGTCAGCTGAGGTGAGATGAAACTCCCCCCGTTTGTCCGGCTCACTGCGTGTAGCCCAATCTTCGGTGCGGCCACCAGAGGCGGCTGCTCTTCTTGCCGTCCAAGCCTGCGCAGGCAGGCTTGGAGCCGCGGCAATCAGCCCCCCGCTGGGGGGCGCACTCAGCGGCCCGGCAGAGCCGGTTCCGCGAGTGCCCTGGCATGGCCTGCTCCGCGGCCCTTTGAACGGCTACGCGCACACAGTTTCATCGGTTGCGGGCGGCGCGCCAGCGCCATGGATCACTGAGGTGTCGATGCGCGAGAACCTGGCAGGGCTGGCGCGTGCGGCCTGGCATGGCCGGGCTGCGCAGCACGCACCGCAGGTGCCGGCGCCGGCCAGTGCGAAGGACGCGCCCGCTGCGGTGGTGCCGGGCGTGCACGTCGATGCCGCCGCGCTGTCGCAACTGGAATCGGCGGCACGCAATTTCTCGCTGCAGTCGAACCAGCCGGTGCACAGCCTGCTGGCCGGGCGCCACGGCTCCAAGGTGCGCGGGCGCGGCCTGGCCTTCGAGGAGCTGCGGCCCTACGTCTTTGGCGACGACATCCGCACGATGGACTGGCGCGTCACGGCGCGCACCGGCTCGCCGCACATCCGGCTGTATGCCGAGGAGAAGGACCGGCCGGTGCAACTGGTGGTCGACCAGCGCATGAACATGTTCTTCGGCAGCCGGCGCGCCATGAAGTCGGTCGCCGCCGCCGAGGTGGCGGCGCTGGTCGCCTGGCGCATGCTGGCCGACGGCGACCGCGTCGGCGGCGTGGTGTTCGGCGACGACGACCTGAGCAGCTTCCGCCCGCAGCGCAGCCGCGCCGCGGTGCTGCACCTGCTGGGTGAAATTGCGCGGCGCAACCAGTTGCTGAGCGCCTATGCGCCGGCGGTGCGCGCCGCCGGGCGGTTGAACGAGGCGCTGCTGCGGGTCTCGCGCTTCGGCCATCACGACGCGCTGATCGTGGTGGTGAGCGACTTCGAGGGCCACGACGCGCGCACGCGCGACCTGCTGCTGCGCCTGCGCGAGCGCAACGACCTGCTGGCGGTGCTGGTGCACGACCCTTTCCTGAGCGAGCTGCCCAGCGTCGGCGACCTGGTGGTGAGCGATGGCAACCTGCAAGTCGAGCTCGGCTTTGGCGAGGAGCGGGTGCGCCGCGGCATCACCGAATTCGTCGACAGCCACAGCGCCGCGCTGTTTGCCTGGCAACGCGGCATCGGCGTGCCGGTGCTGCCGCTGTCGGCGGCGGAAGACACCGCCGAACAGCTGCGCCGCCTGCTGGGTAATTTGGCGCCGCAAGGCCGGCGCCGAGGCTGAGCGATGGAAGCCTTGGCCCAAACCGCGCCCGGCCTGGTCGCCAGCGGCACCGCCACCCTGGCGACGCTGATCGACGTGGTGCCGCCGCCGCCGCCGAGCTGGTGGCCGCAGACGATCGGCTGGGCGGTGCTGGGCGTGGTGCTGCTGCTGGCGCTGCTGTGGGCGGCGGTGCGCAGCTGGCGTCGCTGGCGCGCCAACCGCTACCGGCGCGAGGCGCTGCAGGCGCTGAAAGCCTTGCGCCCGGCGGCGACCAGCACCGATGGCGCCACCCGTGCCGGCGCCTTGCTGGCGCTGGCCGAACTGCTCAAGCGCAGCGCACTGGCGGCCTGGCCGCGCACCCAGGTGGCCGCGCTGAGCGGCGCGGGCTGGGCGCAGTTTCTCGAACACCATGCCGGCGGCGCGCAGCACGCCGCCGCCACGTTGGCGCCCTTCGTGGCCGATGCGCAGTACCAAGGCGCGCGCGCGCTGGCGCGCCTGCCCGCGGCCGAGGCGCAGGCCCTGTTCGACGCCAGTCACGACTGGCTGGCGAGGCACCGTGTATCAGCTTGAATACCCCTGGCTGCTGGTGCTGCTGGCGCTGCCCATCGTGGTGTGGTGGGCGCTGCCGGCCTACGCCGAGCCGAGCGCCTCGGTGCGCCTGCCTTTCTTCAGCGAGGTGGCCGATGCGGCCGGGCTGGCGCCGTCGCCCGGCGCCATCGTGCTGCGCCGCCACTGGCTGCAGTGGCTGGTGGCGCCGCTGGCCTGGGCGCTGCTGGTGGTCGCGCTGGCGCGGCCGCAGTACGTCGAGCCGCCGATCAACAAGGTGCAGCCCTCGCGCGACCTGCTGCTGGCGCTGGACCTGTCGCAGTCGATGGAGACGCGCGACTTCAAGCGGCCCGACGGCGTGGCGCAAACGCGCGTGGCGGCGGTGCAGGGCGTGGTGCGCGACTTCGTCGCCCGGCGCACCGGCGACCGCATCGGCCTGATCGTGTTCGGCGACGCGCCATTCCCGCTGGCGCCCTTCACCATGGACCACGCGCTGGTGCAGGCGCTGATCGACGAGAGCCTGCCCGGCATGGCCGGCCCGCGCACCGCCATGGGCGACGCGATCGGGCTGGGCATCAAGATGTTCGACGACAGCCAGGCGCCGCAGAAGGTGCTGATCATGCTGACCGACGGCAACGACACCGCCAGCAAGATGCCGCCCGCGCGCGCCGCCGAGATCGCGCGCGACCGCAAGGTGGTGGTGCACACCGTGGGCATTGGCGACCCCAACGCCGGCGGCGAGGACAAGGTCGATCTCGATGCGCTGCGCAACGTGGCGGCGACCACCGGCGGCACCTTCCATTTCGGCACCGGCCAGGCCGAGCTGGCGCAGATCTACGCCACGCTGGACCGCATCACGCCGCACGACCAGAAGACGCTGAGCTGGCGCCCGCGGCGCGAACTCTTCATGTGGCCGCTGGGCGGCGCGGTGGCGGCCATCCTGCTCTACCAGCTGGCGATGGCGCTGCTGGGGCAGGCCCAGCGCCGGCGCCGCGAACGCGCGGCTTCGGCCACCCCGGACGCCGGTGCAGCCACCACGGCGGAGGTGCCGCCATGAGCGCCTGGCTGCCGGCCGAGCTGATGAACTTCCACTTCCTGCGGCCGGCCTGGCTGCTGGTGCTGGTGCCGACCTTCGCCTTGCTGCTGCTCATGAACGCGCGCAGCGACGTGCGCCGGCGCTGGCGCGGCACCATCGCGCCGCACCTGCTCAATGCACTGGTGGTGGAGCAGGGGCGCGGCAGCTGGGTGCGGCCCTTGTACCTCACCACCGTGCTGCTGGTGCTGGGCGCCATCGCGCTGGCCGGCCCGAGCTGGCAGCAGGAACATCCGCCCTTCCTGGAGGACAAGGCGCCGCTGGCGGTGGCGGTCGACCTGGGCGTGACGATGGACGCGATCGACGTCACGCCCTCGCGCCTGGAGCGCGCCAAGCTCAAGCTGAAGGCGCTGCTGGCGCAGCGCAACGGCGGGCGCACCGCCCTCTATGCCTACGCCGGCTCGACCCACCTGGTGCTGCCGCTGACCGACGACGCCAAGCTGCTGCAGACCTTCGTCGATGCCCTGCAGACGCGCATCATGCCGGTGCCCGGCAAGAACACCGCGCTGGCGCTCAAGACCATCAGCGCCGATCTCGCCAAGGAGGACACGCCGGGCACCATCGTGTTCCTGACCGATGGCGTCGAGCCGGCGGCGGTGGCCGCCTTCAAGGCGCAGGTCGATGCGGACGGCCCGCTGCCGGTGGTGCTGGGCATCGGCACCACGCAGGGCGGCCCGGTGCGCGACGCGCAGGGCGACTTCGTCACGCAGGACGGGCAGCGCCTGTTCGCGCACTTCGACGTCGCCGCGCTGGAGCGCCTCGGCAAGGAAGCCGACATGCCGGTGGCGACCGTCACGCTCGACAGCGACGACGACGTGCGCTGGGTGCAGCGCCATGTGCAGGCGCATCTCGCGCAGAAGCAGGCGCAAGGCAAGGCGCGCTGGCAGGACGAAGGCTGGTGGCTGTGCATTCCGGTCGCGCTGCTGGCGGTGCTGTGGTTTCGCAAGGGCTGGACCGTGCGCTGGAGCGCGGCGCTGCTGCTGGCACTGGCGCTGGGCCAGCCGGCGCCGGACGCGATGGCGGCCGAGCCCGCGACCGATGCACCCGCTACAGCCGCGCCAGCCGCGCCAGCCGCCGCGCCCGATGCGGCCGGCGAGCGCCACTTCATCGACTGGTGGCTCACGCGCGACCAGCAGGGGCGCCGTGCCTTCGAGCAGGGCGACTACCTGCGCGCGGCGGCCCTGTTCGACGACCCGACCTGGCGCGGCATTGCGCTCTACCGGGCGCGGCGCTTCAACGACGCGGTGCAGAGCTTCGCGCTGGTCGATTCGGCCGAGAGCAACTTCAACCAGGGCGATGCGCTGGCGCAGCAGGGCCGCTACAAGGATGCGGCCGCGCGCTTCGAGGCGGCGCTGAAGCGGCGCCCCGACTGGTCGCAGGCGCAGGCCAACCTGGAACTGATGCGCAAGCTGATTCCGGTGGAAGACGACGACCAGGCGCCGATGGACGACGAGATGAAGCCCAACAAGGGCGACCAGATCGAGGAAGACAAGAAGCCGGGCGACAAGAGCGGCGACCTGGCGCAGATCCACGGCGAGCAGTCGAGCGACGCGTGGATGCGCGCCATCCAGACCAGCCCGACCGGCTTGCTGGCGCGCAAGTTCCGCATGCAGGAGGCGGCGCAGGCGGCGCCGGCCGGGAAATGACGCTGCGCGCCTTGCAACGTTGCTGCGCCGGCCTGCTGTTGGCCGTGGCCGGCGCCTTCGCCGTTGGCACGGCCATGGCGCAGGCACCTGCCGCGCCGGCCCCCGTGGTGCGCGCCGAACTGCTGGTCAAGCAGCCGCTGCTGGTGGGCCAGCAGGCCGAGCTGCAGGTGCAGATCCTGGCGCCCAACTTCTTCACCAGCGCGCCGCCGTTTCCGGCCATCGAACTGCCGGGCGCCATCGTCACCATGCCCGACGAGCGCGGTCGCAACCTGGTCGAGCAGATCGACGGCCAGACCTACGCCGGCATCGTCAAGAGCTATCTCTTCACCGCGCAGCAGGCCGGCGAGTTCACGCTGCCGCCGGTGGCCTCGAAGTTCAACTACGCAGGCGCCGACGGCAAGCCGGTGACGGCCGAGGTCCACCTGCCGCCGCTGCACATCCGCGTGCAGCAGCCGGCGGGCGCCACGCCGTCCTCGGCCACGGCGGGCGGTCAGGCCACGCAACCGGTGGCACGCCTGCAGATCACGCAGACCTTCGACCGGCCGGTGGCCGGCACGGCGGTCCAGCTGCAGGTGGGCGACGCGCTGGTGCGCACGGTGGAAGTGTTCGCCGAGATGACGCAGGCCATGCTGATCCCGCCGCCGCATTTCGAGGCGCCCGATGGCGTGCACTTGTTCCAGGCCGATCCGCAGCTGAGCGACGCCTCGCCGTCGGGCGGCTTTGCCGGCGGCCACCGCATCGACAAGCTGACCTACGTGTTCGAGCGCACCGGTACCTTCACTGTGCCGGCGGTCTCGCTCGACTGGTACGACGCGGCGGCGCAGAAGACGCAAACCGCGCAGGCGCCGGCCGTGCAGGTGGTGGTGACGGCGCGCGCCGCCGATGCGGCGATCGCGCCGACGGTGGCACCGGTGGCGGTGCAGGTCGCCGATTCGCTCAGCCTCTGGCGCCGCATCCACGGCTGGCGCTGGCTCGGCGCCTTCGTGGGGGTGGTGCTGGCGGTGGGCCTGGTGCGGCCGTGGCTGGCGCGCCGGCTGCCGCTGTGGCGCGCCGCCGCGCAGCAACGCGAGGCGCAGCGCCGCGCCAGCGAACCGGCGATGTTCGAGCTGGTGCAGGCGGCCTGCCGCGCCGACGACGCGCCGCGCGCCTACGAAGCCCTGTTGCAGTGGGCGCGCAGCCACCTTCGCAGCACGCCGCAGGCCTGGGCGGCGCAGCGCCAGGATGCGGCGCTGGCGCGTGAACTGGCGGCGCTGGAACGGCGCCTGTTCGCGCCGGCCAAGGCCGAGGCCGGCCATTCGCTGCAGGACTTCGCCAGCGCGCTGGTCGCGGCCCGCACGCAATGGCTGGCCGCCGACCCGGTGCGCGGCGCGCGCGCCTCGGCGTTGCCGCCGCTCAATCCGGTGCGCTGAGGGCGTTGGTTGAACAGCCGATGCGCCAGCGCAAGCAAAAAGCCATGCGGCGGGAAGCGCGAACAGCGGCTTCTTCCGCACACGCCAGCGCGCCGCGCGGTTCGGCCATCGAGGTGTTGCAGGCCTTCCTGAAGCTGGGCCTGACCTCCTTCGGCGGCCCGGTGGCGCATCTGGGCTACTTTCGCACCGAGTTCGTCGAGCGGCGCGGCTGGCTGGACGACAGGCACTACGCCGACCTGGTCGCGCTGTGCCAGTTCCTGCCCGGTCCGGCCAGCAGCCAGCTCGGCATGGCGCTGGGGCTCGGGCGGGCAGGATGGCTGGGCGCGCTGTGCGCATGGATCGGCTTCACGCTGCCGTCGGCCATCGCGCTCATTCTTTTTGCGCTGGGTGTCACGCGATGGGCCGGGCTGGCGCAGTCCGGCGCCGTGCATGGCTTGAAAGTGGTGGCCGTCGCCGTGGTCGCGCAGGCGGTCTGGGGCATGGCCAGGACGCTCTGTCCCGATCGTGCGCGCGCGGGCATGGCGGTCGTTGCCGCCTTGCTGGTGCTGGCGGTACCTTCGGCGCTCGGCCAGGTCGCGGCCATCGCTGCCGGCGGCCTGGTCGGTCGGTGGGCGCTGCAAGCTGGCCAGCTCCCGGTGGCCACGCACGGCGCCTATCGCGTGCGCAGGAAGACCGGCGCCGTGCTGCTGCTGTTGTTCGGCCTCCTGCTCGTGCTGCTGCCGGTGCTGGCCGCGGTCACCCGGGCACCGGCCTTGGCGGTGCTGGCCGCGTTCTACCAAGCCGGCGCGCTGGTGTTCGGCGGGGGACACGTGGTGCTGCCCCTGCTGCAGGCGAGCGTGGTGCCTCAGGGCCTGGTCAGCAACGACGTGTTTCTCGCCGGCTACGGCGCAGCGCAGGCCGTGCCCGGGCCGCTGTTCACTTTTGCGGCCTACCTCGGCGCGGCGATGACTGGCCCCCTGGGCGGCTGGGTCGGTGGCCTGGTGCTGCTGGTCGCCATCTTCCTGCCGGCGTTTCTGCTGGTCGCCGGCGCGCTGCCGTTCTGGGAGCCCTTGCGCCAGCGCCACGGCGTGCAGCGGGCGATGGCGGGGATCAACGCCGCGGTGGTCGGCCTACTGGCCGCGGCGCTGTACGACCCGGTATGGACGAGTGCGATCCATTCCCGGGCCGATTTCGGCCTGGCGCTGGCCGCGTTCGGGCTGCTGGTGATCGGGCGGCTGCCGCCGGTGCTGGTGGTCGCGCTCGCCGCAGGGGCGGGCTGGCTGCTCGCGCGTTGACGCGCAGGTCCGGCCGGGTCATCACGTTGCGCTACCTAGGGTAAATACCGATCCCGGGGCTGTTGGCATCGCGCCTTGAATCAGTACACTGATTGTCATTCGTTCAGTGGACTGATCGTGACGCCGGCGGAGCCCTTCGGAGACGCCCCATCCAAGCCGCCGAACCCTGTGCCGACCGACCCCAGCCAACGCAAGGAGATTCCGCATGTTCCCGAAAAACACCTGGTACGTGGCGTGCACCGCCAACGAGATCGACGACAAGCCGCTGGGCCGCATGATCTGCGGCGAGAGCATGGTGTTCTACCGCGCCGGCGACGACGGCCATGCCACGGCGCTGGAGAACTTCTGCCCGCACCGCGGCGCGCCGCTGTCGCTGGGCAAGGTGGTCGAGGGCAAGCTGGTGTGCGGCTACCACGGCCTGGAAATGGGCTGCGACGGCAAGACCGTGGCCATGCCCGGCCAGCGCGTGCGCGGCTTCCCGGCGATCCGTTCGTTCCCGGTGATCGAGCGCTACGGCTTCATCTGGGTCTGGCCGGGCGACCCGGCGCAGGCCGACGCCGCCAAGCTGCACCATCTCGAATGGGCCGAGAGCCCCGAGTGGGCCTATGGCGGCGGCATGTTCCACATCCACTGCGACTACCGCCTGATGATCGACAACCTGATGGACCTGACGCACGAGACCTACGTGCACGCCAGCAGCATCGGCCAGAAGGAGATCGACGAGGCGCCGGTGTCCACCCGCAGCGAAGGCGACCAGGTCATCACCAGCCGCTTCATGGAGAACGTGCAGGCGCCGCCGTTCTGGCGCATGGCGCTGCGTGGCAACCACCTGGCCGACGACGTGCCGGTCGACCGCTGGCAGATCTGCCGCTTCACGCCGCCCAGCCACGTGCTGATCGAGGTGGGCGTGGCACACGCCGGCAAGGGCGGCTACGAGGCCGACCCGGCGCACAAGGTGTCGAGCATCGTGGTCGACTTCATCACGCCCGAGACCGAGACCTCGCACTGGTATTTCTGGGGCATGGCGCGCAACTTCCAGCCGCACGACAAGGCGCTCACCGCGTCGATCCGCCAGGGCCAGCACACCATCTTCAGCGAAGACCTGGAGATGCTCGAGCAGCAGCAGCGCAACATCAGCAAGCACCCGCAGCGCCAGTTGCTCAAGCTCAACATCGACGCCGGCGGCGTGCAGTCGCGCCGCGTGCTCGACCGTTTGATGGCGCAGGAAAGCGCAGCGCCGGCCGAGGTCGATCAATGAACCCCGGCGAACTCGAGGTGCGCGTGGCGCGCCGCCAGGCCGAGGCGCAGGACATCTGCAGCTTCGAGCTGGTGCAGACCAATGGCCAGCCGCTGCCGGCTTTCTCCGCCGGCTCGCACATCGATGTGCACCTGCCGAACGGCCTGACGCGCCAATACTCGCTGTGCAACGACCCGCGCGAGAGCCACCGCTACCTGATCGGCGTGCTGCGCGATCCGGCTTCGCGCGGCGGCTCGCAGGCCATGCACGAGGCAGTGCAAGAGGGCAGCGTGCTGCGCATCAGCGCGCCGAAGAACCACTTCGCACTGGCGCACGGCGCCAGCCGCAGCGTGCTGCTGGCCGGCGGCATCGGCATCACGCCGATCCTGTGCATGGCCGAGCGGCTGGCACTGTCGGATGCGGCCTTCGAACTGCACTACTGCACCCGCTCGCGCGAGCGCACCGCCTTTGCGCAGCGCATCGCGCAGTCGGCCTTTGCGCCGCAAGTTCATTTCCACTTCGACGACGGCGACGCGGCGCAAAAACTCGCGCTGGCGCAACTCGTGGGCACGGTGCAGCCGGGCGTGCACCTGTACGTGTGCGGGCCCAAGGGCTTCATGGACGCGGTGCTGGCTGCCGCGCGAGCGGCCGGCTGGCCGGCCGAGCAACTGCACTATGAATTCTTCGGCGCCGAAGTGGCGAAGTCCGAATCCGACGGCGCCTTCGAGGTCAAGCTGGCGAGCTCGGGCCGCGTGATCCAAGTCGCCAAGGAACAGACGGTGGTGCAGGCGCTGGCCGCGGCCGGCGTCGAGGTGGCCACCTCGTGCGAGCAGGGCGTGTGCGGCACCTGCCTGACGCGCGTGCTCGAAGGCGTGCCCGATCACAAGGACATGTACCTCACGCCGGAAGAGCAGGCCGCGAACGACCAGTTCACGCCGTGCTGCTCGCGTTCCTGTTCGCCGCTGCTGGTGCTCGACCTGTAGCGCGCCACGGCCGCGCGCGGGAGCCCATGCTTGGCTAAACTGCGCGCGCATTGCCTGGCCTCATGCGCTCACCGCGCTCACTGCGCTTCATTCAAGGAACTGCCGCTGCCATGTCCGAGACCCCTGCCGAGTCCGCCGAAGCTGTTGCCGACAGCGTCGCCCCCATCGCCATCAACGACCAGCCGGGCCACCTGATCCGGCGCGCCCACCAGATCGCGGTGTCGGTGTTCCACGAGACCATGGGCCGCGAAGTGACGCCGGTGCAGTACGCCGTGATGCGCACGCTGGAGAGCAACCCGGGCGTCGACCAGGTCACGCTGGCACAGCAGGCGGGGCTGGACACCTCCACCACCGCCGACATCGCGGCGCGGCTGGAAGGCAAGGGCTGGATCACGCGCCAGGTGCTGGCGCGCGGCCAGCGCGAACTGCGCCTCACGCCGGCCGGCCAGGCGCTGCTGGACGGCATGGTGCCGGCGATGGCGCAGATGCAGGACACGCTGCTGGGCGCGCTGGCGCCGCAGGAGCGCGAGGATTTCATGGCGCTCCTGCGCAAGTTCGTCACCGTGAACAACGAGCGCAGCCGCGCCCCCATGCGCGCCTGAACCGGCCGAGCATCGGCCCCTCGGGTCAGCTTGCCAGCCCAGCCCAAATCTGCGACCGTCGGCCATGTTCGAACTGCTCGCCGACCCGCAGGCCTGGATTGCGCTGGCCACGCTCACCGCGCTGGAGCTGGTGCTGGGCATCGACAACATCGTCTTCATCTCGATCCTGATCGACAAGCTGCCGCCGGCGCAGCGCGAGAAGGCGCGCCGGCTGGGCCTGTTCATGGCGATGTTCATGCGCATCGGGCTGCTGCTGGTGCTGTCGTGGATCATCGGGCTGGTGGCGCCGCTGTTCACCGTGCTGGGCAACGAGATCTCCGGGCGCGACCTGATCCTGCTGGCCGGCGGCCTGTTCCTGCTCTACAAGGCCACCAGCGAAATCCACCAGAGCGTGACCGGCGAGGAAGCGCACGAGGTGACCACCGTGCCGAGCTCCTTTTCGGCCGTGATCGTGCAGATCATGCTGGTCGACATGGTGTTCTCGCTCGACTCGATCATCACCGCCGTCGGCATGGTCGACCGCATCGAGGTGATGATCGTCGCGGTGATCCTGTCGGTCGGGCTGATGATGCTGTTCGCACCGGCGATCGGGCGCTTCGTCTCCGACCATCCCACCATCAAGATGCTGGCGCTGTCCTTCCTGGTGGTGGTGGGCGTGGTGCTGATCGCCGAAGGGCTCGACCAGCACGTGCCCAAGGGCTATGTCTACTTTGCCATGGCGTTCTCGCTGGGCGTCGAGATGCTGAACATCCGCATGCGCAAGCGCGCGCAGCGGCGCGCCGGCCGGCCCTGACGCCGCGCCTGCTGGGGCATGCCACAGGTTGACCGGCGGCATTTAAATCGGGATGCTTGGCCCGCTGCCGGGCATCCGCGCGCCTTCAGGAGCTTCGATGAAACGACTTGTGCTGCTGGCTCTTTTCCCCGCGGCCCTGGCCATGGCCGACACGCCGCCGCCGAAGGCGCACACGGTCATGATGTCCGACAGCGTGATGTCGCTGGTGACCGGCATCGCGGGCGGCAACAGCCGCTACCGGGCGGCGTTGATCGACGACTTCGATGTCTCCAACCTGGCCGCGCCCAAGGCCACCACGCGCGCCATGGTCGCCTTCGACTGCACGCCGCCGCGCAAGATCGCCTACATCGAGGGGCTGAAGAACCGCAACCCGGTGGCCGCCGCGCCGCCCGACTGGGCCGTGACGCGCTTCGTCGGCGGCGACGGGCTGCCCGATCTCGCCAGGTTGCCCTACGTGGTGCTGGCCGACTGGGTGCGCCAACCGGCCAGCCGCCATGGCAGCGCGGCGCTGCCGCCGGTCGATGCGCTGGCCGGCGAAGTGATGTGCGGCGGGCAGGGCGACGCCACCAAGGAGGAAGCGCTGGCCGTGCAGTTGCGCCGCACCGGCGGCTTCGACGGCCTGACCGAACTGAGCTGCAGCGGCAAGCTGCCCGGCCAGGCCAAGGCCGGGCCGGGCACCGGCATCAGCATGCAGGTGCGGGTGGCGCGGGCTGCCGGCGTGCTGCAGCTGGACAACCAGTGGGTCAGCAGCCCGGACTTTGCGGAGTCGGCGGTCAGCGCGGTGCGCAACGGCGTGACGATCTCGCTGAACGAGCAGACGCGCGACGTGGTGTGGGGGCTGGGCAGCACCTTCGTCAACGGCAAGTGCGTCGCGGGCATCGCGGCGGCCGCGCCCAAGCCCTGAAGCATCCGGGCCGACCTTGCCAGGTTGGCCGATTCGCCGTAAAAATGCCGCAGGAAATGTGGCATAACGACCACCGCTGCGGGCGCTGAAAAAAACGATCGAGACAGCGCCAAAACTGTATACACTCCGGTTCACAGGCCGCAGCGGAGCCAGAGGGGAGTCACCATCTGCGTTCGCGGCTCTCGTCCGCTCACAGCGCCCGCAGTGGTGAGCAGAACACAACAACATCGCGGCGCTCCCACGGCGCCGCCCAAGGGTTGAGAGCGTATGGAAAGCTATTACCTCGACTGGGCCAACCTGCTGCTGCGCTGGGTCCACGTCATCACCGCCATTGCCTGGATCGGTGCCTCCTTCTACTTCGTGATGCTGGACAACAGCCTCGAGAAGCCGCTCGACCAGGAGTCGCTCGACAAGGGCGTGGGCGGCGAGCAGTGGGCGGTGCACGGCGGCGGCTTCTACAACATGCAGAAGTACGCGCTGGCGCCCAAGAAGATGCCCGAGCACCTGCACTGGTCGTACTGGGAAAGCTACTCCACGGTCATCTCGGGCTTTGCCCTGTTCACCGTGTCGTACCTGTGGAATGCCGGCACCTACCTGATCGACAAGAGCAAGATGGACTGGCAGCCCGGCGCCGCCATCGGCGTGGCGCTGGCCTTCTTCGTCGTGTTCTGGATGGTCTACGACAGCATCTGCCAGCTGTTCGGACGCCGCAAGCACGGCGACACCATCGTCGGCGTGCTGATCGCGGTGTTCATCGCCTTCGCCACCTGGCTGGCCTGCCACTGGTTCGCCGGGCGTGCCGCCTTCCTGCTGGTGGGCGCCATGATGGCCACCACCATGAGCGCCAACGTGTTCTTCTGGATCATTCCCGGCCAGCGCAAGAACGTGGCGGCGCTGCGCGAAGGGCGCCCGGTGGATCCGGTGCACGGCCAGATCGGCAAGCAGCGCAGCGTGCACAACACCTACTTCACGCTGCCGGTGGTGTTCGCGATGCTGAGCAACCACTACAGCTTCACCTACACGCACCACTACAACTGGATCGTGCTGCTGCTGATCATGCTGGGCGGCGCGGCGATCCGCCAGTTCTTCGTGGTGCGCCATCGCTTCAAGCTGGGCAACGCCCGCAACCCCGTGCCGTACGCGCTGCTGGGCATCGTGGTGCTGGGCCTGACCATCGCCTGGATGCGGCCCGAGCCGGTGGCCGAGCCGGCGCCCGGCGCCGCCGTGCAGAAGGTGGGCTACGGCGACGTGCAGAAGGTGCTCGAGCAGCGCTGCTACATGTGCCACGGCGCGGCCGTGCAGATGAAGAACGTGCGCCTCGATTCGCCCGACCAGGTGGCGCTGCACGCCCAGGGCGTCTACCAGCAGGCGGTGGTCACCAAGATCATGCCGATGAACAACGCCACCGGCATCACCGACGCCGAGCGCGCGCTGCTCGGCAAGTGGTTCCAGGACGGCGCGCCGACCAAGTAAGCGGCCGGGGCGACGGCGGTGGCGCCGCGCTATCGAAGCAGCGCCTGGCGCAACGGCGTGTTGAGCAGCACGAAGGCCGCGACGTTGAGCGCCACGCACAGCCAGAACACGCGCAGAAACGCCGGCTTGCGGGTCTTGTGCCGCAACCACTGCTGGGCCAGCAGCGCGCCGGGCCAGCCGCCGACCAGCGCGAGCAGCTGCAGCGTCTTCTCGGCGGTGCGCCAGGCGCCACGCTCCGCCGACGACTTGTCCCACGTATAGAAGGCCAGCGCGAGCAGGCTGGCGACGACATAGACGATGGCCCAGCGGAAGTCGACCGACCAGCGCAGCGCCACGAAGGCATACAGCGCCATGAAGGCGGGAATTGCAAGGATGCGTGCCGCGCTCCAGGGCGCGGCGGTTTCGGCGCGGCGCGGTGTGCCGCGCGGCGAGCGAGCCGAGCGAGGGGCAATGGGCGCCCGCAGCACCTGCACCGCGCGGGCGCGCTTGCGGCCGTCGGGCCCGTTGTCGAGTTCGAAGGTCAGGCGCTGCTGCAAGGCCGGCCGCCCGCTGCCGCGCGGGAAGGCCTTGATGTGCACGAACACCTCCTGGCCGCCCTGGGCCGGGGTGATGAAGCCGAAGCCTCGTTCGTCATCCCAGCGGGAGAGGGTGCCTTCGAATCGCATGTGCAACAAACGGGGGTGGTGAAATCGACGCGGATGTTAGCGGCGCAACGACCAGGGCCCGCGCGCATCAATGACTTCATCGGCCCGCTGTGGTATCTCTTGGGGTGCGCATGGCGCACGAGAATCCAGGCATTGGAGACAGGAAAGAAATGACTGCATCGAACCGCGTCGACGGGGCTGTGCCCGACGCACAAGGCGCCCCGCGCGCCTTTCTCGAATACCTCTACCGCACGGCGGTCGATCGCGCCTTGCCGCTGTCGAGCATGGGCGCGGTGCTGCCCGCACCGCCGCGCGGCCGCACGCTGGTGCTGGGCGCCGGCAAGGCCGGCGCTTCGATGGCGCAGGCGCTCGAGGCGCTGTGGCCGGCCGATGCGCCGCTGTCGGGCCTGGTGGTGACGCGCTACGGCCACATCCCGCCGCGCCCTGAAGGGCTGGCGCAGCGCATCGAGGTGGTGGAAGCCGCGCACCCGGTGCCCGACGAAGCCGGCCAGCGTGCGGCCGAACGCATCCTGCAACTCACGCAGGGCCTGGGCGCCGACGACCTGGTGATCTGCCTGATCTCGGGCGGCGGCTCCTCGCTGCTGGTGCTGCCGGCCGAGGGTCTGACGCTGGCCGACAAGCAGCGCATCAACAAGGAGCTGCTCGACAGCGGCGCCCACATCGGCGAGATGAACTGCGTGCGCAAGCACCTTTCGCGCATCAAGGGCGGCCGGCTCGCCGCGGCCTGCGCGCCGGCCAAGGTGGTGACGCTGACCATCAGCGACGTGCCGGGCGACGACCCGGCCATCATTGCCAGCGGCCCGACCGTGCCCGACGACAGCAGCTGCGCCGACGCGCTGGCGATCCTCGACCGCTACGGCATCCAGGTGCCGCCGGCGGTGCGCGCCGGCCTGGAAAGCGGCGCACTGGAAACGCCCGACCCGCAGGACGCCGCCTTTGCCGGCAACGAGGTGCACCTGTTCGCCACGCCGCAGCAGTCGCTCGAAGCGGCCGCCGCGGCGGCGCGTGCCGCCGGCATGGCCGCGCACATCCTGAGCGACGAGATCGAGGGCGAATCGCGCGAGGTCGGCAAGGTGCACGCCGCGCTGGCGCGCGCCGTGGCGCGGCGCGGCGAACCCTTCGCGCGACCCTGCGTGATCCTCTCGGGCGGCGAGACCACCGTGACCATCCGGCCGCGCCAGCCCGGCCAGGCGCGCGGGCGCGGCGGGCGCGCCGGCGAGTTCTGCCTGGGGCTGGCCGGTGCGCTGGCCGGGCAGCCGGGCGTGTGGGCGCTGGCGGCCGACACCGACGGCATCGACGGCGTGGAAGACAACGCCGGCGCCTTCGTCGCGCCCGACACGCTGGCGCGGGCGCAGCAGGCCGGCCGCAAGCTGCAGGACCATCTCGACCGCAACGACGCCTATGGCTATTTCGACGCCATCGGCGACCTGCTGGTGACCGGCCCCACGCACACCAACGTGAACGACTTTCGTGCGCTGCTGATCCTCTGAGGCCGGCGCAGCGCGCCGCGGCATCGCCTATGCTGTGCGCTGCCATGACCGAACCTCACGAGACTTCGCCGCAGGCGATCCTGCGCATCCGGCCTTTTCTGCGCGGCGACGAGGCGGCGCTGTTCCGCGTGTTTCACAGCGCGGTGCATGTCGTCGCGGCACGCGACTACACGCCCGAGCAACTGGCCGCATGGGCGCCCGACGACCTCGACCGCGCCGAATGGGCGCAGCGCATGCAGGTGCTGCGGCCCTGCGTGGCGCTGCTCGACGAAGCGGTGGTCGGCTATGCCGACCTGCAGCCCAACGGCTACATCACGCACTTCTTCGTGTCGGGCCTGCACCCGCGCCGCGGCATCGGCGCAGCCTTGATGGAACAGTTGCATGTGCTGGCCACGCGGCTGGGCCTGGCCGAACTGCGCGCCGACGTGAGCCTGACGGCGGAACCCTTCTTCGCCGCCCATGGCTTCACGGTGGTGCAGCGCCAGCAACCGGTGCGCCGCGGCGTGGCGCTGGCGAATGCGCGCATGCGCAAGGACCTGTTGCCACTGGCGCATCGCACGGCTGACTGACTGACTGATCGTGTCGCCCGAAGGCAGCCCGGTGTGGCCTGGATGGCCGCACGGGGAGGCCAGGTTCAGGGCGCCTTGTCCGCAGCGGTGGGCAGCACCTGGCGCACCGCCTGCAGCATGCGCTCGCCCAGCACCAGCTGGGCCTGCATCGACATGTGGGTGTCGTTGGTGAAGTAGAAGTCCTTCATCTTCGCGCGTTCGGTTTCAGCGAAGGCACGCAGGTCGGGCCCCATTCCGGCGGCGGCAAAGGCATCGAAGAAGGCGCGCGAGTGCGCTGGCTCGACATACACCGTGGTCTTGTTGGGAATCATCATCCACAGGATCGGCACCCGGGTGTGCGCGTGCGCAAAGGCCTGCATCTGCTGCACGGCGGCGGCCGGGACTTCGCCGTTGGTGACGTCTTCCGAGAAGAACAGCGACTTGCCGCATTGCGTGTTGGTGAAGTAGCTGCAGCCGTCGGGCACCACGCGCGCCAGCACCTTGTGCGGCAGCCGCACGTCACCCTTGGCGCGCCCGATGCGCCAGGTGTTGTACGACGTGATCACGCCCGAGGGCAGCGTCGCGCCGACGTTGAACTGGAATGCCGGCGTCTCCTTCCAGGGCGAGACGAAGGGCGCGTCCTGGCTGACCACGGCCTTGGGGCTGGTGGCGCAGCTGCCGAGCTTGGCGCCGCGCTCCTGCACCAGCCGCTCGATCGACTCGATGATGATGAGGCGGCCACGAAAGCCCGACTTTGCCACCCAGTCGTCGAAGTCCGCGCACAGCGTCTCGCGGTAGTCGCCCCAGAAGATCGTGCGCACCTTGTAGCCGCTGCCGGCCAGCACCGACTGCCAGCGGTGCGTCATCGAGAAGCTGTCGCCGATCACCAGGATGTCGGCCTCGGCCATCGGTGCCGAGACCAGCAACTCGGGCGCCACCACCGGCTCCTTGCGGTGCCAGCCGAAGGCGCGTTCGGACACGCGCCCGATGCGCGTCAGGTCGCCATAGTTGATGGGCGTCAGGAAGGTCCACACCAGCATCGCGCAGATGATCGCGAAGCCGACGCCAAAGAGCTTCAGCCAGAGCCTGGCGGGCGTCACGTCAACGGCCCGCCCCGCTTCAGAGGGCGGCGATCCGTAAGGCAATGGGCGTGAGGGCGGATTCATCTAGAACTGGAAATACAGGAACGGGCTGAACACGCCGAGGCTGGAGACGCACACCGCCAGCAGGTAGACCGTCAGCACTGCAAAGCCGGCGGAAGCGGCGCGTGCCAGGCGCGGACGCGCTGCCAGCACCTGGATGCCCGGCACCCAGCGTTCCAGCGCGATGGTCGGCGGCAGGAAGAAGGCGACGATCAAGCCGACCAGCAGGGGCTGGAAGAAATCGGGTTTGTGGAAGTTGAGGTTGGCGAATTCGCCAAACGATTTCGGGTTGATGCCGTTGAAGCCGAACAAGCCCTTGTAGATTTCCACCGCACTGTGCATGTCGTGCGCGCGGAACACCACCCAGGCCAGCATGACGCAGAAGAAGGTGAGCGCCCAGCCGAGCAGCCGGCGCACCCTGCCGGGCGACTGCCCGGCAGGCACCACGGCGTTCCACAGGTGGTTGACGATGAGCAGGGCACCGTGCATGGCGCCCCACAGCACGAAGGTCCAGCCGGCGCCGTGCCACAGGCCGCCCAGCAGCATCGTGATGAACAGGTTGACGTAGCGGCGGGCCGGCCCCTTGCGGTTGCCGCCCAGCGGGATGTAGAGGTAGTCGCGCAGGAAGTTCGACAGCGTGATGTGCCAGCGGCGCCAGAACTCGATGATGCTGGTCGACTTGTAGGGCGAGGCGAAATTCAGCGGAAGCCGCACGCCCAGGCACAGCGAGATGCCGATCGCCATGTCGGAGTAGCCGGAGAAGTCGAAATACAGTTGCAGCGTGTAGCCCAGCACGCCCAGCCAGGCGGTGTACAGCGTGGGGGCGACGCCGTTCGCCGCGCCATGGAACACCAGGTCGGCGCCCTGGCCCAGCGGGTCGCCCAGCAGCAGCTTCTTGGCCAGACCGAAGGTGAAGATGGCCAGGCCGAGGGCGATCTTGTTGGCGTCGGGCCGGTAGGTGGCGGGGCTGGCGAACTGCGGCATCATCTGCGCGTGATGCAGCACCGGCCCGGCGATCAGGTGCGGGAAATAGGTGACGAACAGCAGGTAGTGCACGAAGCGCCGCTCCAGCACCTTGCCCTGCCAGCAGTCGACGATGAAGGCGATCTGCGTGAAGGTGTAGAAGGAAATGCCGATGGGCAGCGCAATGTCCAGCACGTGCAGCGGCGAAATGCCGCCCGTCACCAGGGCTTCGTTGATGTTGTCGATGAAGAAGTTGGCGTACTTGAAGATCGCCAGCACGGTCAGGTTGACCGTCAGCGCCAGCACCAGGCGGCGCTTGCGTTGCTGGTCGGTGACGCCCTCGCGCGGCGAGACCTGCATGCCCGCCCAGTAGTTGAAGCAGATCGAGCCCAGCAGCAGCGGCAGCGCCTGCAGGCTCCACCAGCCGTAGAAGAACAACGAGGCCAGGCCGAGAAAACCCGCTGCCGCTCGCGCATTGCGCCTTCCGATGGCAAAGAACCCGAGCCAGACGATCGGGAAGAAGACGAAGATGAATGCGTAGGAATTGAACAGCAAGCCAGAGTTTCCGTGAGGCGCCGTTACCTTACTCGAAGCGGGCGCGGTTGCATCCAGGCGGATGCAGTTTGCACTTCCTTACATTGTACCGTCTCGCATGGAGGCCGATTCCCGCGGCCTACGCGCAGCGCTGGCGGATCTCGGCCGGCACCGGCAGCGCGCACAGGCGTCCGTCAGGCCGCTTGCCGCCGAAGATGCGCACTTCCTCGCATTCGAGGATCAGGTCGTCGCCGCGCGTCACGCGGTAGGCTTGCACGAAGCTCTTGCTGCGCCATTCCTTGATCGAGGTGGCGAAGTGGAGCGTGTCGCCGTAGCTGGCGGTGTTGACGAAGCGGCTGTGAGTGTCGACCAGCGGGGTGCCGATGACGCCCAGCGTCTGCGTGGTTTCCTCCCAGCGCGGCACGCCGCATTGCGCGAAGAAGTGGCGCGAGGCGGCGTCGATCCAGCGGAAGAAGTTGGGAAACCAGACGATGCCGGCGGGATCGCAGTCGCCGAACTCGACGCGGGCGGTGTAGACGATTTCCTTGGGCGCAGGGGTGGCGGTGCTTTGTTCCATCGCTACATTTTCGACGGCAACCACAGCGCCAGCATCGGGAAGGCGATGATGATCAGCAGCCGCACGATGTCGGTCGCCACAAAAGGCAGCACGCCCTTGAAGATGGTGGCGAAGCTGACCTTCTCGACCACGCTCTTGATGACGAACACGTTCATGCCCACCGGCGGCGTGATCAGGCCGAGCTCGACCGTCATCACGATCACGATGCCGAACCAGATCGGATCGAAGCCCAGGTGCACGATCACGGGAAAGACGATCGGCACGGTCAGGATGATCATCGCCATGGCGTCCATCAGGCAGCCCAGCGCGAGGTACATCAGCATCAGCAGCGCCAGCACGCCGTAGGGGCCCAGGCCCAGGCCAACCAGGAACTCGGTGAACTTCTGCGGCGTCTGCGTGACGGTGAGGAAGTAGCCGAACAGCAGCGCGCCGATGAGCACGGTGAACACCGCGGCGGCGGTGCGCGTGGCCGACAGCAGCGCCTCGCGGATCTTGGCGCGGTCGAGCCGCCCGCGCACCAGGCCGAGGATGAAGGCGCCGCTGGCGCCGACGCCGCCGGCCTCGGTCGGCGTGAAGAAGCCGCCGTACAGCCCGCCGATGACGAAGATGAACAGAAGAATGGGTGCCCACACGTTCTTCAGGTCGGCAAAGCGCTCGCGCCAGGGGCGCTGCTCGCCCTGCGGCAGCCAGCCCGGCCGCATGCGCACGATGACGGCAATGGTCAGCACGTACATCGCCATCGCCAGCAGGCCGGGGATGATGCCGGCCATGAACAGCTTGCCGATGTCCTGCTCGGTCAGGATGGCGTAGACCGCCAGCACGGTGGAGGGCGGCAGCATCGCACCGAGCGTGCCGCCGGCGGCGATGACGCCGGTGGAGAACGACTCGGGATACTTGAAGCGGCGCATTTCCGGGTAGGCCACGGTGGAAAAGGTGGCGGCGGTGGCGACCGACGAGCCGCTGATGGCCGCGAAGCCGCCGCAGGCCAGCACGGTGGCCGCGCCGAGGCCGCCGCGCAGGTGGCCGATCATCGAGTTGGCGGCCTTGAACAGTTCGCGGCTGACGCCCGAGACGGTGACCAGCGCGCCCATCAGCATGAACATCGGGATCACGCCGAAGGTGTAGTCGGTGACGGTGCGCAGCGAGGTCTGGCCAACCAGCTTGAGCGCCGGCATCGGCCCCACCATGTAGCTGTAGCCGACCACGCCGACCAGCCCCATCGCCATGCCGACGGGCACGCGCAGCAGCATCAGGGCGAACAGGGCGATGAATCCGATCAGGGCAACGAGGTCAGCGTTCAAGGGAGGTCATTCGTTGGGGTGGGCCTGCTCGTAGCCGGCGTCGTGCAGCAGTTGCGGCGCGAAGATGAGGCGCCAGGTGCGCACCGCGATCAGGATCACGGCGCAGGCGTCGCCGGTCCAGGCCACCGCGTAGAAGGGCCAGGTCGGAAGGTTGAGGTCGTAGGTGAGCACGTTATCGAGGTAGGTCAGGCGCACCTTGTCGAACAGCATGGTGGTCTGCACGACCACGAACACCAGCAGCATCAGCGTGGCGAACACGTCGATGGCGCGCTTCATGCGCGGCCCCACCGCCTGCCACAGCAGGTCGACCGTGATGTGGCCGCCGCGGTAGCTGGTGGCGGCAATGCCCCAGAAGATCAGGATCGCCAGCAGCATGCGGCCGAAGTCGTAGGCGTCGGGGATCGAGGTGTTGAAGAACTTGCGCAGCAGCACCGACACGAAAATGTTCAGCGCGACGATCCCCACCGAGATCGCCGCCAGCCACTCGATCGTGTTGATGATCCGGTCGGTCAGCGAGGCCGGCCGGTCGGCTGGAGTGGCAGGCACTACAGCGCGGCCTTGTACTTGGCCAGGTTGGCCTTGAGCGATTCCATGATCGCCTTCGGGTCGCCGCCGGCCTTGCTCACGTCGCCGGCCCATTGCGCCTCGCCCGGTGCCACCGCCTTCTGCCAGGCCGCCATCTGCTCGGGCGTGAGCTTGTAGACCTCGTGGCCGGGCTCGGCCGCGATCTTGTCGCGCCCGGCGTGCTCGAAGTCGGCCCACGGGCCGGCCACCTTCTCGGCCCATTCGGGCGTGCAGTGGTCGTCGATCACCTTCTTCTGCGCCGCCGACATGGCGTTGTACTTGTCCTTGTTCATGGCCCACACGAAAGGCGTGACGTACAGCGGCACGTCCATGTGGAACTTGACCACCTTGTCGATGCCGAACAGCACGATCGAGCCCCACGGGAAGGTGATCGCGTCGGCCACGCCCTTTTCCAGCGCGTCGCGCGCGGCGGGCGCCGAAGCCTGCACGTTGGTGCCGCCCAGCGCCGTCACCATCTGGCCGATGGTGCTGGTGGCCGGGCGGATCTTCATGCCGCTGATGTCGCTGGGCAGCGTGATCTTCTTGCGCGCGTGGAAGGTGCCGGGGTCGTGCACGAAGGCGAAGCAGACCTTGACGTCCTTCATCTCCTTTTCGGCGTACGGCTTGTACCAGGCGTCGATGGCGGCCGAGCCGCTCTTGCCGTTGGCGAACAGGAAGGGCAGCGAGGCGCCGGCCATGATCGGGAAGCGGCCCGGCTGGTAGCCCGGGTTGATGTAGGCGAAGTCGGCAATGCCGTCGCGCGCCATGTCGTAGTGGTCGAAGGCCTTGCCCAGTTGCTCCGACGGGAACAGCGTGGCCGTGATGCTGCCGCCCGAGGCCTTCTTGATGTCTTCCGCCCAGGCGATGAGCGAGGGGTTGAGCGGGTGCTGCGCCGGCACCCAGCTCGACATCTTGAGGTTGACCGGCTTGTCCTGGGCCAGCGCGGGCAGGGTGCCGAGCGCGAGGGCGCCGGCCAGTGCCAGTGCCGTGCGTGCGAGAGGTCGGAAGCGCATGAATTGTCTCCTTGTAGGTGTCAAAGCAGGAACCGGCAACGCACGCACCGGCCTGGGCGCAGCAGCGTGATTTGGTTATTTTTCATAAGAGAGGGCAGCGCCGGAATGGGCGTTTACCTTGAGTCGCCAGGAGTGGTGCCGCCCTGGGCAGGCGGGCGCCGCATCCAGCGGATCGGCTGCTCGACCAGCGGGCGTGGCGCGGCGCCGTGCTGGCGCAGCGCCGCATCGAGCGCGCTGCCGCCTTCGTCGGCCAACGCTGCGACGCGGGCCGCGGCAATCGCGCCGGCGCGCTCGAGCGGCATGGCATAGGGCTCGGGCGCATCGCGCAGCGGGCCGATGGCCAGTTGGTCGATCACGTGCAGCAGGTTGCGCTTGCCGCGCTCGTTGGTGCTGCCGTAGCCCTTGATCAGGCGACCGCACAGCGCCAGCTCGTGGCCCAGTTGCCAGTGGGCGCGGGTGCCGCAGCGCACGGCGGCGAGCCAGCGGTCGATGAGTTGCATTTCCTCGCCGAAGCGGCTGCCGCGCGGGCGCAGCCAGCGCAGCGAGGCCAGCAGGCGCAGCGCCAGCATGCCGCCCACCGAATGGCTGCCGACCTTGAGCGCCAGCGCCCAGGGCGCCTTGCCAGCCTGGCGGCGGCGCTGGTCCCAGCCCAGCACGCGCTGCGCCAGCGGCGCCGGCAGCAGCGCGGCGAACTCGGGTGCGCCGGGCTTGAAGTGGTCGTAGACCTTGACCAGGTCGTCGGCGCCGGCCTTCACCTCGCCGCGCACGCGCGCGGTGCGGCTGGCGCGGCTCTTCAGGTCGGCCACCCGCACGATGTCGTCGAAGGCCATCCACAGCGCCAGCCAGCGCGCCGTCTCGCGCGTGATCGCGTAGCCCTGCTGGCCTTCCGGGTCGGCGCTGCGCTCGGCCGCCAGCACCTTGCGCAACTGGTCGAGGTAGCGCTGCGCGTAGGCCGCGTTCTGGTAGTCGAGCAGGCGCGCGTGGCCGAGCGCGAGCATGGCGTGCACTGGCTCCGGGAATTCCGTTCGCAGCGCGTCGGGCAGGGCGGGTGGCGCCGCGGCCGGTGCGGCGTCGGCCAGCAGGCCGGCCACCATCGCCGCCTGTTCGCGCGGCCGGGCGATGGCGTCGAAGCCGCGCGCAAAGCCGCGCAGGCTGGCTTGCGCGGCGCTGTGGGTTCGGTCGGGCGCTTTCCCATCTGCGTTGCCGCCGATCACGCGTTCGTAGGCTTCGCGCGGAAACGGGAACAGGCCGCTGCCGGCAATGGCGCCGAGCATCACCGCGCTGACGATGGTGCCGCTCTCGCGCGCGGCCGCCGCCATGTCGACGATGTGGTGCGCGCGGCTGAAGCGCTGCACCACGCCGGCCAGTTGCGCCGCGTCAGCGCGGCCATCGCCCGGCTGCATGCGCTCGGCGGTGGTCAGCGTGCGCGCCGACGAGCTGATCACCAGCGTGCGTTGCGGGTCGCTCATGCCGTTGCCGATCTGGCGCGTGGTTTCCAGCAGCTCGGAGGAAACGATCGCATCGAGCGCGCCGGGCACCGGGCTCAGGCTGAACACCGGCCGGCGTGCGCCCAGTTGCGCCAGCGCCAGCGGGAACACCTCGATGTAGTAGGTGGTGGCGCCGGTGCGTTGCGCCACGCCGGGGATGGAGGTGCTCTGCGCCGCAAAGCCGGCGTGGCGTGCCACCTCGATCAGCCATTCGGTGAGCACGCCGCCACCTTCGCCGCCGAGCGCGCAGACCAGCAGGGTGATGGGCTGGGTGAGGTCCATCGTGCTCATGCCGGTTGCAGTGCGCGCACGATGGACTGGCGCAGGCCGCCCCACAGGCGTTCGTGCCAGCGCGGGTTCTGCACCACCTCGGCGCGGTAGAAGGAAGGGCACAGCGTGGCCGCGTGCGCGTTGGCGCCGCACAGGCCGCAGCCCACGCAGCCGTCGATCACCGTCGCCACCGGGTCGACCTTGAGCGGATCGGGGTTGTCTTTCAGCGTCAGCGTCGGGCAGCCCGACAACCGGATGCAGGCATGGTCGCCGTTGCAGACGTCCTCATCGACGCCATATTTCACGCGCACCACGCGTTGGCCCCGCTGGAGCAGGCTGGCGATCCACGGCCTGATGCGGCGCTGTCGCTCGAGCTGGCATTCGCCTTCGGCGATCACCACCTTGAGGCCGTTGAAGTCGCTGGTGAAGGCCTCGGTGAGCGTCTTGCGCATGGCGCTCACGTCGTAGTTGTCGACGTTGCGCAGCCACTGCACGCCCAGGCCCTTGAGGGTGTTCTCGATGGTCTGGTTGCGCGCCACCAGGCTCTGCTGCTTGTCGGCCGCGTGCTCCTTCGCGTCTTCGCTCGGCGTGGAGATGATGTCCTGCGTGCCGGTGGCCGAGGTATAGCCGTTCTTGAAGATCAGCAGCACCGCGTCGTCGCCGTTGAACAGCGCGCTCTGCACGCCGGTGAGCAGGCCGTTGTGCCAGAAGCCGCCGTCGCCCATGATCGACAGCGCGCGCCGCTGCATCATCGGCGAGACGCCGGCGCGGCTGGCCAGGCTCATGCCGTAGCCGAGGATCGAGTGGCCCATCGAGAAGGGCTCGAAGGTGCCGAAGGCGTGGCAGCCGATGTCGGCCGCGATGTGCAGCGGCCCGGTGTCCTGCTGCGCCAGCTTGAGGGCGGAGAACACCGGCCGTTCCGGGCAACCGATGCAAAAGCTCGGCGGGCGGTTCGGCAGCGCCTGCGCGAGTTGCGCCGCCACCTCGGCGCGGCGCGCGCGAATAGCGTCGAGCCAGGCCAGCGCGGCGTCGCTCGCATGGCCTGCCAGGTGGCGCGCGGTGAACTGCGCAATGCCGGCGGCCAGCACTTCCACGCCGTATTCGCCTGCGGCCGGCAACAGGTCCTTGCCGTGCAGCGGCGTCGTGATGCCACGCCGGCGCAGCAGCGTCGCCAGTTCCTGCTCGATGTATTCGGGCTGGCCTTCCTCCACCACCAGCACCGCGTCTTTTCCGGCGCAGAAGTCGGCCAGCTGCTCGGGCACCAGCGGGTAGGTCACGTTGAGCACCAGCAGCGGAATGTCGCTCTCGCCGAAGGCATTGGCCAGGCCGTTGTGCTGCAGGCTGCGCAGCAGCGCGTTGTACAGCCCGCCCTGCACCACGATGCCCAGCTTTTCGTGGCGCCCGGGCATCAACTCGTTCAGGCCCTGCTCGGCGATGTAGCGGCGCGCGGCCGGCAGGCGCTCGTCGCCCTTGAGCTTTTCCTGGCGGAAGGTCACGGGCGGATGCGCCAGCCGCATGTAGTCGAAGGCGGCGGGTTCGGCCATCAGCGTGCGGGTGGAGATGGCCGGCGCCAGGTTGTCCTTGCAGGTGAAGCTGCCGCGCACGTGGCAGGTGCGGATGCGCAGCTCCATCATGCAGGGCATGTTGGAGGCTTCGGAGAGGCGAAAGCCGTGCTCCACCATGTGCACCATCAGGCCGAGGTCGGGGCGCGGATCGAGCAGGCACATGCTCGACTTGAGCGCATAGGCATGGGTGCGTTCCTGGATCACGCTGGCGCCTTCGCCGTAGTCCTCGCCCACCACCACCAGCACGCCGCCGGTGACGCCGGGCGACGAGAGGTTGGACAACGCATCGGCCGCGACGTTGGTGCCGACGATGGATTTCCACGTCACGGCGCCGCGCAGCGGGTAGTGCAGGGAAGCGCCGAGCATCGCCGCGGCGGAGGCTTCGTTGGCGCAGGCCTCGACGTGCACGCCGAGCTCGTCCATGTACGGCTTGGCCTGCACCATCACGTCCAGCAGGTGCGACACCGGTGCGCCCTGGTAGCCGCCGACGTAGGCCACGCCCGACTGCAGCAGGCCCTTGGTGATGGCGAGGATGCCCTCACCATGAAAGGTGTCGCCGGCGCCCAGGCGCAGCGCTTGGATTTCCTTGCTGAATGAGACTTCCACTTTTCCACTCCCTTTGGCAGCCGGAGCGGTGCCGGCAGCTACAAAAAAAAAGAGACGCGCGTTGCGTCGTCCCGTCAGCGCTCCATCCGGGCGATGTAATAGGCCAGCGTGTCGAGGTCGTCCGGCGTGATGGTGCGCACCGCCTCGCCCATGGCCTGCGTGTAGCCGACCCGCTTGCCCTCCTTGAACTCGTGCAGCGCGAGCCGCAGGTATTCCTCTTTCTGCTGCGCGATGCGCGGCACCTGCTGGCCGCCACTCAGGTCGGGGCCGTGGCAGATCACGCAGCGGTTCTCCTGCGCCAGCGCCTTGCCGCGCGCCATGCGGGCCGCATCGGGCGGCGTGCTGGCGGCGGGCGCCGGCACCGGCGCCAACGTGCCGATGTAGTCGGAGAAGCCACGCAGGTCGTCGTCCTTCATGTCCTTGGCCAGTGCCGTCATGGCCTCGTTCGGACGGCGCCCTTCGCGAAACAGGAACAACTGCGTGATGGCGTAGAAAGCGTGCTGCCCGGCCAGCACCGGCGTGCCGACCATCTCGCTGCGGCCGTTGGCGCCGTGGCAGGCGGCGCACAGCTGCGCGTAGCGCTGGGCGTAGGGGTTGGCGGTCGGCGCCGCTGCAGCCTTGGCCGGTGGTGCCTTGGCGGCCGGCTTGCCCTGCGCGCCGGCCAGTGCAGCGGCACCGGCCAGCGCCGCAAGGGCGCCGATGCGAGCGATGCTTCGCAGCGCGCGCGACCTCATTGGCCGCTGTAGCTGATGCGGTAGATCGCGCCGGCGTGGTCGTCGCTCACCAGCAGCGAGCCGTCCTTCATCACCAGGAAGTCGACCGGGCGCCCGAGGTAGGCGTTGTTTTCCACGAAGCCGGTCATGAAGGGCTCGACCTTGGCGCCGCCCTTGCCGTCGGGCCAGGCCACCGACACGTCGGAGTACTTGGTGGTGCGGTTCCACGGGCCGTGGCGCGCGATGAACATGGCGCCGCGGTACTTGGCCGGGAACATCTTGCCGTCGTAGAACTTCAGGCCGAGCGAACCGGCGTGCGGGCCGAGCAGGGCGGCCGGCTTGACGTAGTCGCTGCACTTCTTGCCCCAGCCGAACTCGGTGTCGGGCAGGTTGCCCTGGTGGCAATACGGAAAGCCGTAGTGCTGTCCGAGCTTGGCCTTCATGTCGACTCGGTTGAGTTCGTCGTTGGGCAGTTCTTCGCTGAACCAGTCGCGCCCGTTGTCGGTGAACCAGAGATTGCCGGTCTTGGGATCGAAGTCGAAGCCCACCGTGTTGCGCACGCCGGCGGCAATGGTCTCGACGCCGCTGCCGTCCAGGTTCATGCGGTAGATCTTGGCGTAGTCGCCCGGGTCGCAGATGTTGCAGGGCGCGCCGATCGGGAAGTACAGCTTGTTCTGGTGGATGCGCAGGAACTTCCAGCTGTGGTCTTCGCCGCCGGGCAGCTTGTCGTAGATCACTTTCGGTTCGCCCGGGTTGTCCAGCTTCTTGTCGATGTCGTCGTAGCGCATGATCCTGGTGTTGGTCGCAACGAACAGCGTGCCCTTGTCGTAGGCAATGCCGGCGGCCATCGGCATCTTGTCGATGATGGTTTTCAGTTCGCGCTTGCCGCTGCTCTCGGTCACCGCGTAGACCTTGTTGCCGACGAACAGCGTGCTCACGAACACGGTGTTGCCCGCGCCCTGGCGCAGTTCACGGGCGTCGAGCACGCCGGGCATCCACACCTCGGCCTTGAAGCCCGGTGGCAGCTTGAATTTCTTCACCGGCAACTGGTCGACCGCGGTCGGGATCGGGAAGGCCGGCACCGGCGCCATGCGCATTGCGTCGTCGGTCTTGGGTCGGCCCTTGGCCCAGCCCGGCTCGGCGGGCGGCGCCTGCTGCGCCGAGGCAGCAAGGGCGGTGCACAGCAGCGCGGCGGTGGCATACAGCAATCGGAACTTCGGCATGTCGATGTCTCCAGGCTTGTTGTGGGTCGGTCGGCGCGGTGGCCGGCGTGCAGTGTGCGGGCGGGGCCGGCAGGCTTCAATAAAATAATCGGCCTAACTGACATGAATGCCATGCATATCGACAAGATCGACCTGAACCTGCTGCGCGTGTTCGATGCGGTCTACCGCGAGCGCAGCGTGAGCCGTGCCGCCGAGGCGCTGGGGCTGACGCAACCGGCCGTCAGCCACGGCTTGACGCGGCTGCGCCTGCTGCTGGCCGACGCGCTGTTCACGCGCGCCGCTGGCGGCGTGGCGCCGACCCCGCGCGCCGAGCGGCTGGCCAGTGCCGTGCGCAGCGCCATGGCGACACTGCAGGAGGCGCTGGTCGAGCCCGAGCGCTTCGATCCGCTGGCCTCGCGCAAGATCTTTCGCATCCACATGAGCGACATCGGTGAGGGGCGCTTCCTGCCGCCGCTGATGGCGCGCCTGGGCGCACTGGCGCCGGGTGTGCGGCTGCAGACCTTGCCGCTGCCGGCGGCCGAGATCGGCCCCGCGCTCGACAGCGGGCGGCTCGATTTCGCCTTTGGCTTCCTGCCGGCGGTGCGCGACACGCAGCGCGCGCACCTGCTGTCCGACCGCTACATCGTGATGGTGCGCGAGGGCCATCCGCTGGCCGCGCGGCGGCGTGGCGGCAAGGCGCTGCTGCAGGCGCTGCAGAAGGCCGAGTTCGTGGCGGTGCGCACGCATGCCGACACGCTGCGCATCCTGCAGTTGCTGAATCTCGAAGAGCGCGTGCGGCTGACCACCGAGCACTTCATGGTGCTGCCGGCCATCGTGCGCGCGACCGACCTGGCGGTGGTGATGCCGCGCAACATCGCGCAGGGTTTTGCGCAGGCGGGCGGCTACGCGTTGATCGAGCCGGTCTTTCCGCTGCGCGACTTCTCGGTCGCGCTGCACTGGAGCCGCCGCTTCGAATCCGATGCGGCGAACAGGTGGTTGCGCGAGACGATCATGGCGCTGTTTGCCGAGGTGCGGGCCTGAAGTGGGCGCCGCTCAAGCCGGCTCGGGCCAAGCGGCCTGCGCCGGGCGCACGCCCTCGAAAAACGCAGCCATCTGCAGCACGCCCAGGTCGTCGAAGCGGCGCCCCGCGATCTGCAGGCCGATGGGCAGGCCATTCTGCGCGTAGCCACAGTTGATCGACGCGGCGGGTTGCTCCGACTGGTTGAAGACCGCGGTGAAGTGCGAATCCTTCAACGGGTTGTCCGATCCGCTGTTGATGGCTTCGGCCGCGAATGGCAGCACCGGCGACACGGGCGAGAGCACGTAGTCGTAGGGCTGCGTGGCGGCCACCGTGGCGGCGCGCAGCGACTGCAGGCGCACGAAGGCGCGGAAGGTGTCCTCGGGCGTGAGCCCGGCGGCGTACGCCGCCGCGTCGTGGATGTAGGGCGCGGCCAGCGCGGCGCGCTCGGGCGGCATCGCGGCCAGGTCGACGCGGCAGCGCATGGTGAAGAAGTGGGCCATGCCCATGCGCATGTCCATCGTGGTCCAGTCGGCCAGCGGCTCGACGATGGCGCCGGCCTGCTCAAACAGCCGCGCGGCCGCCAGCACCGCCGCCTTCACTTCCGGATCGATCGGCCAGCCGCCGGTGGGCTCGGTCCACAGCCCGATGCGCAGGCCCTTCATGTCGCGGTGCAGCCGCTGCCATGCGATGTCCTGCGGCGGCAGGCTCATGTAGTCGCGCGGGTCCGGGCGGGAGACCACCTGCATCAGCAGCGCCGCGTCGGCGACGGTGCGCGCCATCGGCCCGATCACGCGGGCGGCGGCCGGCGGATCGACCGGAATGCGGCCCTGGCTGGGCTTGAGGCCGAACACGCCGCAGAAACTTGCCGGAATGCGCACGGAACCGCCGATGTCCGAGCCCAGGTGCAGCGGCCCGTAGCCCGCGGCGGCCGCGGCGCCGGCGCCGGAACTGGAGCCACCGGTGTTCCTGCTCAGGTCCCAGGGATTGCGCGTGAGCGGATGGAAGCTCGAGGGGGCCGCGCCCAGGAAGCCGAAGTCGGGCATCGTCGTTTTCGTGACGATGACCGCACCCGCTTCGCGCAGCCGCGCGGCGGCCGGCGCGTCGGCCGCCGCCGGCGCGAGCACGGTGGCCGCGCTGCCCAGCGGCGTGGCCGCGCCGCGCGTGGCGATGTTCTCCTTCAGCGTGACGGGCACGCCGTCGAGTTCGCCCTGCGGCGTGCCCTGGGTCCAGCGTGCCTCGGAGGCCCTGGCCGCGGCCAGCGCGGCGTCGGCGTCCAGGCCGTAGGTGGCGCGGATGCTCGGCTCCCATTGGGCGATGCGGCCCAGCACGGCCTGGGTCACGTCGACGGGGGACAGCACGCGGTCGCGGTAGTGCTGGAGCAACTGGGTGGCGCTGAGTTCGTACAAGGGCGTGGTCATGGATTGTCCTTTGGGGGGAGAGGTCTACTGCTTTCGGGAGGGCGATGCTTCGCCCGCCTTGCTTTCACGCAGTTGCGCGATCAGGAACTCGAAGATGTCGCGCGAGTGCGCTTCCGCGTCGATGATCTTGTGCAGCGTGCGGCGCAGCGTCTGAATCTCGGTGGCGTTCAGGCAGTCGAGGAAGCGCGCTTCCATCTCCTGGCCAATGGGTTCCGCGCGCAGCACCACGTCCACGCCGGCGTCGGTCAATGCCAGCTGGATCTGCCGGGCGTCCCGCGTGCCGATGCGGCGCTCGACCAGGCCGCGCTGCACCAGCGAGCTCACGAGCTTCGAGACCAGCGTCTTCTCGATGCCGCAGGTCTGCACCAGCTGGCTCATCGTGATGCCAGGGGCGCCGCCGATCATGCGCAGCAGCCGCACGTCGCGAATCGACAGGCCCAGTTCGATCTCGTAGACGCGGGAGCCGCGGTCGCGGGTCCGCTCGGAGGCCAGGTCGAGCAGGACGTTGAGGTAGTCGGTCTTCAGTTGGAGCGGTTGGCGCATGCGTGAATCAGAGAAACATTCAATTGTTGAAAGTTTCAATCATCAGGATGCACTATGCAAGCGCCAGGCCAGGCGCCAAGGGAAAGCCCTATGCGGTTGGGCGCTCAGGCGGCAGCGGGCGGCGGCAGGATGTCCAGCACCGACTCGATCGGCCGGCACAGGCGTGCGCCGAGCGGCGTGCGCACGATCGGGCGGTTGATCAGGATCGGGTGCGCCAGCATGAAGTCGATCAACTGGTCGTCGCTCCATTTCGGGTCGGCCAGCCCCAGTTCGTCGTAGGGCGTGCCTTTCTGGCGCAGCACCTCGCGCACCGGCACGCGCATCTCGGCGATCAGTTGCACCAAGGTGGCGCGGTCGGGCGGGTGCTTCAGGTACTCGACCACCTGCGGCTGCGCGCCGGTGTCGCGAATGAGGGCGAGCACCTTGCGCGAGGTGCTGCAGTTGGGGTTGTGGAAGATGGTGATGTCGCTCATGGCGGCGATTGTCGCGCCGCCGTCTTCCGTTCGCCGTGCACCGGGCGGATGGCGGCTACGGCGCATCCGCCGTCATGACCTCGATCGCGATCAGGTTGGAGACGGAGCGCCCCTGCTTGACCTCACCGGGAACGACCAGCCGGGTGCTCCCGTTCGTGGTCAGGGCCGCGCCATTCATCTCGTAGGCGACCAGCGCACCGTTGTTGCCGAAGCTGGGGTCGGCCTCGCCGAGCGAGACCAGGGCGCGGTAGCCGTCGCTGCCCGTGGCCACCGCGTACATCGACAGCGAGGCGTTCTTGCCCGCCGGCAGTTTGAGGCCGATCGAATTGAGCAAGGTCCACAGGCTGACGCCGGTGTAGGTGTTGGCACCGACGGTCTGGGTCGATGCCGCAAGCCCTTTCAACGCGCTCACGTCGAAGGTGGCTGGCGCCGCCACCTGGCCGGACACCACGAAGGACGCCGACGGGCCGCCGCCGATGCCGGCGGTTGCGGCGGCCGAGTTGCGCACCTCCAGCTTCACCAGGTTGGAGACGTAGCGCCCGCCCTTGGTGTCGGTGGGCGCCGTCACGCGGAACGGCCCGTCGGCGGCCGGCAGGGCGGCCGCGTTGCCGTTCTCGATGGCGGCGTAGGCCACGATGTTCTGCCGGTTGCCGAAGTCGGGGCTCAGTTCGCCGAGCGAGAAGAGGGCGCGATAGCCGTCGCCACCGGTGGCCACGACGTAGCGGTTCAGCAGATCGCTCTTGCGGCTGGCGTCGGTCTGGATGCCGGCCTCGTTCAGCAAGGCCCACAGGCTGGCGCCGGTGTAGGTGCGGGTTTGCGAGCCGCTGCCGCTGGCGTAGGTCACCGTCTGCGTGATGGGCGCACGCGTGCCCAGGTCGGCCACGGACAGGGCGGCTGGCTTGTCGACGGCGCCGGTGATCTCGACGGTGGGGGCGGGGGGCGGTGCGGGCGCCGGTGCAGGCGCGGGCGCCGGATCGGCCGGCGTGGCCACGCTGTCGTTGCCGCCGCCGCAGCCGGCGATCAGGAGGGCGGTGAGCAGCGCGGCGTGGATGGAAGTGCTTCGTTGCAAGGGGCGTCTCTGTGAGGCGAGGCGGCGGGCGGGCATCAGTCGTCGGTGCCGATCATCACGCTCGACGCCTTGATCACGCCGTAGACCTTGGCACCTTCCTTCAGGCCCAGCGCCTGGGCGGAGGTGCTGGTGATGGTGGAGGTGATCTGAACACCCGGCGCGATCTCCAGCGTGACCTCGGTGCTGACCGGTCCGCGAACGATGGCCGTGACCTTGCCGGGCAGGACGTTTCTGGCGCTGATCTTCATGCTGGCTCCTCATGGTGAATGGCATCGCGATGCGCACCGTTGCCTATGGTGATATTCCATCGTATATTGCGCTCGGTGCGTTGGCAAGCTGCAGCGCACGCCCGCCACGCAACCCTTCTGTCAGACAAGCCCATTCGGAATGACGCCATCCTCCATGCCCGGGCCGGCCTTTCGGCTCAAGTACCCCATGACGCCCGATGCGGCCTGGGCAGACGATCAGGCGCCGGCGCCAGAGGCCGAGGCGCCGCTGACCTCGACCCGCGTTCGCCTGGCCGACCTGGACGCGCACCTGCATTGTTCGGTGATCGGCACCTGCCTCACGAACGACGAGCTGCGCCGCGTGCTGGTCCGATTCATCGACCTGCACGAGGCGAGCGAGCTGGAAATCCACCACGAAGCCGTGCGCCTGGCGAGCAAGGACGCACAGGCGGCCCGCGCGCTGCACAAGGCGCTGGACCGGCGCTACGAGCCCGTGGTGAAACGCTTCGCGAAGGCGAAGGAGACGCAGGAGGTCGAGCTGCTGTGGAACGAGTTCTTCCGCCGCGGCGACGTGTCCGGCGCGTACTGGGCCGTGCTGTCGCATCGCCACACCTGCGACAAGCTGCGCGAGCGCGTGTACGGCGAAGTGCACATGCTCTCGCACCTGATGGGCACGTCCACCCGGGCCGACCTACGGCAACGGGTCTTCCTGCAGGCCGAGAACGAGCAGTTGCGCAGCCAGATCGCCAAGATGCAGGATCGCCATCAACGCCTGGTGGAAACACACGACAAGGCCGAACAGGCGCACCAGCAGACCGCCGCCTTGCTCGGTGCCGCGCGTCGCCAGATCGAGGCGGCGCAGACGGCACCGCCCGCGCCCGAGAGGCTGCCCGGCGTTCAAGGCAACGACTGGGTGACGCTGCAGGTCGAGCGGCGCGAACAGGCCGAGCAGCAGGCGAGGCATGCGATGCAGGAAGCGCAGCAACTGCGCGACGAGGCCGACGCGCTGCGCGCCAGGTTCAGCGCGCTGTTGCAGGAGTTGAACGTTGCCGAATCGCAACTTCAGCACTGGCTGGCCGATGAGCACGCGGCACCGGACGACGGCCACGACTTCCTGCAAGGTGCCAGGCTGCTGTATGTCGGCGGGCGACCGAGCTCGGCGCAGGCGATCCGGGAATGGGTGGAGCGCGGTGGTGGCGAACTCCGGCGGCACGACGGCGGCCTGGAAGATCGCAAGGGCCAGCTGGCCGCCTCGATCGCCTGGGCCGACCGCGTCCTGTTCCCGGTGGACTGCATCGACCACGACTCGGCCAACAGCATCAAGCGCCAGTGCACGCGGCTGGGCATTCCCTTCGTGGCCCTGCGCACCGCCAGCCTGACGAGCTTCGTGGCGGCGCTGTCGAGTGCGCATGCGCCGTCGCGGCCGCACGCGGGCTCGCACCTGTGCCTGCGGCACGCGTAGCGCAAGCCGGCGCAGGCGCGCCATGCACTATGCTCGGGCCCCCGCCATGCCAAGAGCCTGATGCCATGCCCGCGAAGAACACACGCGCGTCGTCGCCCGCGAAGTCCGGGACCCCGAAGCAGCCCAAGCCTGCCCTGCGATTTCGCATGCGCATCACCAACGGCGAGCACATCGCCGTGGGGCCCGGCAAGATCGCGCTGCTGGAAGCCATCGACCAGACCGGCTCCATCACCGCCGCGGCGAAAAGCCTGGAAATGTCGTACCGGCGCGCCTGGCTGCTGCTCGACGAAATGAACCACGCGCTGCGGGAGCCGGCCGTCAGCACCTCGCAGGGCGGCAACAGCGGCGGCGGCAGCGTGCTCACCGATGCCGGGCGCCAGGTGATCGCGCTGTACCGGCGCATCGAGGACGGTGCGGCGGCCGCCTGCCAGCAGGACATCCGTGCGCTCATGAAGCTGATGGCGCGCTGAGCACAGCACCGTTCACCGCGGCATGCGCTTCGCGCTATATTCCTGCCGATATGCCGTCTATTCGCCACGCCGTGCATGAGCTGTCTGACGCAGTGCCGACAATGGCCGCTGCGAAGTGGAGTGATCAGATGCAGGAATCGATTCTGGAACCGGCGCACACGCAGGCAGCCCAGCCGCCTGCCCGCCTGACGCTGGGCGGGCAGCTGCCTTTCCCCGCCACGCTGGGGATCGACGAATTGCGCGCACTGCCCCGCGTGGAACTGGGCCCGACCCAGGTCAACTGCTTCACCGGCCGTCCGGTGGCGAGCGTCGACAGCTTTGCCGGCGTGCGCCTCATCGATGTGCTGGAGGCCGCAGGCTTCTCGACACAGCCGCGCTCGCAGCTCAAGCGCTGCGTGATCATGGCGGTCGGGGCAGACGACTACCACGCCGTGTTCAGCTGGAGCGAGCTCTACAACATCGGCGTGGGCGCGGGCGTGCTGGTGCTCTTCGAGCGCGACGGCTTGCCGCTGTCTCGCAGCCTGGGCCCGCTGGCGCTGATCTCGGCGAACGATCGCCAACTCGGCCCGCGGCACCTGCGCTGCCTGCGCGGCATTCACGTGCAGAAGATCTAGCAGCGCCGGATTCGCATGACGCTTCATCTCGCAAGCAGGGACCTTCCATGAGCACACCAGCGCAGGACACGGCGATCCTTTGCCGGCCGATCGGCTTCGTTCGCAGTCGATTCCATGTGCCCGAGGGCGTCCCGGTCCAGGCTGCCGGCGTGCCGCACGAGAACGCCAGCCTGGAAGTGCTGCCCGAATACGCCGCCGGCCTGCGCGACATCGCCGGTTTCGACCACCTCATCTTCCTGACGCACTTTCACCTCTGCGGGCAGGAGAAGCTGGAAGTCACCCCTTTCCTGGACGACCAGGTGCGCGGTGTTTTCGCGACCCGCGCGCCGGCCCGCCCCAATCGCATCGGCCTGTCGGTGGTGCGCCTGCTCTCGGTCGATGGCTGCCTGCTGTACTTCGCCGGCAACGACATGGTGGACGGCACGCCGGTGCTGGACATCAAGCCCTATGTGGCGCGTTTCGACGCGCCCGCGCCGGGCCGCATCGGTTGGTTCGAGGGCCGCCTGGACGGCCTGGACGCGCGCCGCGCCGACGGCCGGCATGTCGGCCCGGCGGACACCAAGGCGCCGTGATGCGCAAGCGCTCGGTACGATAGACGGCCGTGGCGCCGTTTTCCAGTTGCGCCACGCTCCATTTCAAACGCACCGGGTATGCAACGAAAGAACTGGGCAGACGAAGCCTGCCCCATGGCGAGGTCGGTCGATCTCATCGGCGAGTGGGGCAGCCTGCTCATTCTGCGAGAGGCGTTTGGCGGCGTCAGCCGCTTCGACGATTTCCAGGAACGCCTGCAGATGTCGCGCAGCCTGCTGACGACCCGCCTGAAGAAACTCGTGGCCGGCGGGGTGCTCGCGCGCCGGCCCATTGCAGACGCGGCCAAGCGCCACGAATACGTGCTCACCCCCATGGGCGAGGACCTCGCGACCACCATCGTGGCCTTGCGCCAGTGGGGTGACCGCTGGTTGTTCGCGCCCAAGCAGCACCCCCATGACATGGTGGATGCGGTCGACGGGACGGTGCTGGCACCGCTCGAAGTTCGCTCCGCTGCCGGCCGCCTGGTCCCGCGGGCCGACGTGCGGCTGAAGCCCACCCGACAAAAGCGATAACGCCCCGCGGCGCGCGCGTCCCGCAGGAGACACGCACGCGTTCATAAGTTCAATAACAAGACTTATGCTTTGCGCTCCAATCCAACGGAGCGTGAAGATGCATGCAGCATTCCTGACTGATTACGGCGACAGGGAGGTGACGGCCTTCGGCGAACGGCCGGAGCCCAAGGCAAGGGAAGACGAGGCACTGATCGAGGTGCGGGCCGCCGGCGTCAACCCGGTCGAGCTCCCGCTGCGGGCCGGGCTCTACCGCCAGGCGATGCCCTACACCTTCCCGCAGGTTCCTGGCTTCGACATCTCCGGCGTGGTGCTGCAGGCTCCGTCCGGCGCCGCGTTCAAGGCCGGCGACGAGGTGTTTGCGCGCCTGCCGAACAACGCGCCCGGCGCCTATGCGGAACGCGTCGCGGTGCCCGTGCGCTTGCTGGCGCACAAGCCCGACAACGTGTCGCATGTGGCAGCCGCCAGCCTGCCCACCGTGGCACTGACCGCCTGGCAGGCCTTCTTCGAGCGGGCCCATCTCCAGCCAGGCGACCGGCTTCTGGTCCAGGCCGGCGCGGGCGGCGTGGGCTCCTTTGCGATCCAACTGGCCAGGCACTTCGGCGCGCATGTCACGGCCACCGCGGGTGCCGGCAACCAAGCCTTCCTCCAGGAACTGGGCGTCGATCGCGCGATTGACTACAGCGCCGAGCGCTTCGAGGATTTCGGACCGTACGACGTCGTCTACGACGGCGTCTGCGGGGATCTGACCGAGCGCGCCATTCAAAGCCTCGCGCCGGGCGGGCGCTACGTCGGCCTGGTTCGCATGTCCGATGCCCATGCCTTCATGGCCCTGGGCATGCCCGAGGCCATGGCGAAAGCGGCAGCGGCGGCAACCGCCCCCTATGAAGCCCTGGCGCAAGCGCGCCACGCTGAATTTCACGGACCGATCACACGGCCGGACGGCAGCCAGCTGGCGGAGATTGCCGACCTGGTGCGCAAGGGCATCCTGAAACCGGTGGTGAGCCAGGTCTTCCCGCTCGACCGGCTGGCCGACGCCTATGCCGCGGCCGCCACGGGCCGCACCCGGGGCAAGCTGGTTATCGACGTCACGGCCAGGAGCGCATCATGAGCGCCGCACCCCAATCCACGCCCGTGCTGCATCGCTCGCGCACGGGCGCCCAGGCGATCCTCTTCGTGCACGGCTTCCAGGACGACCACCGGGTCTGGGAGCCCTTGCTGGACTCGCTCCACGCACGCGACTTCGAGGTCGCGCGCATGGACCTGGCGGGCATGGGCGATCGCGCCGGCGATCCCGGGCCGTACACGCTCGAGCGCCACGCGGAAGACGTGGCGTCGGCGGTGCGCGCGCTCGACAAGCAGGTCGTTCTGGTGGGTCAAAGCATGGGCGCGCAGGTGGCCGAACTGGCCGCGTCCCGCTGCGCCGGCCGCGTCGACGGCCTGGTGCTGATCACGCCCGTGCCGCTGGCGGGGACCCACATGCCGGCCGAGGTGGTGGCCCAGTTCAAGTCGGGCGGCGACCCTGCGCAAGCGCCCGGGGAAGCGCGCAAGCAGCTGATGGTCGCCGTCACGCAGGCGCTCGTCGACCGCTTTTCGCGATCGACCGCGCTCATCCGCGGCGAAGTCGTTCCGCAACTGGTGGACGCCTGGGACCAGGGCCATGTCGACGGCCTCGCGCCGAGCCGGTTCACGGGCCCCGTGCTGGTGATGTCCGGCGCCGGCGACTGGTTCATCAGCGCAGAGGTCGTTGCCAAGGCGGTCGAGCCCCGCTTTCCGCAGGCACAGCGCGCGGTCATCGCCCACAGCGGGCACTGGCCGCATGCGGAGCAGCCCGCTGCCACCGCGCAAAGGCTCGACGCGTTTCTTGACGAACTGCCAGCCTGAGCAACCCGTTTCATTCCCTCAACCCAAAGGATTCATCGCATGAGTGCACTCACGCTTTCCATCTCGGGCGCCGTGGCCACACTGACGCTCGCCAACCCGCCGCAAAACCGCCTGAGCGCGGCGCTGATGACCGGCTTCGCGGACGCCGTTCAACAGATCCATGGCAACCCTGACATTCGCGCCGTGCTGGTGCAGGCGGAAGGCGAGAACTTCAGCTTCGGCGGCGACATCACGACCTGGCCCGACATCGATCCCGCGCAGATGGGGGCGCAGATCGGCCAGGCCTTTCCCTTGCTCGATCTCTTCGAGCAATTGCCGGTCCCCGTCGTCAGCGCGGTGCGCGGCAACTGCTTCGGCGGCGGGTTTGAACTGGTCCTGCGCACCGACATCATCATCGCGGACAGCACCGCGCATTTCTGCCACACGGAGCAGACGCTGGGCATCGTGACCTTGATCGGTGGCGTGCAGCGCGTGGCCGAGCGCGCGGGGCGCACCCGCGCCATGCGCTGGGCACTCACCTCCGAGCGCGTGCCCGCCATGGAGATGCTGGAAGCCGGTGTGATCACCGAGGTGGTGGCACCTGCCGATCTCGTCACGCGTGCCAACGAATGGGTGGAAAAACTCGCACGCGGTGCGACGCGGGCCCATGCCGGCCACAAGCGGCTGCTGCGCGCCTGGTCGGATGGCGGCATCGCCGCCGCCGACAAATTGCTGCCGGCGATGACCGCCGAGTTGTTTGCAACGCAGGACGCGCGGCGCGGCATCAAGTCAGGGTACGACGCGCTCATCCAGGGGCGCGAGCGCCCCGCTGTGGACTTCAGCGGCAGCTAGTCAGCTAAGCATTCCAGGAGACAAAAGAAATGAAGAATGAATTTGCAAGGACACGCGACGAAGTGACGGCCTGGTTCTTCGACGACTACGTTCCGACCTGGGTTGCCGTGGGCGCCGGTCAACACGCCGGCGACCCCGACTTCATCCTGAAGTACTGGAGCGCGCCCCTTCATGTGTGCTCGACCGAAGTCAACGCCTGGTTTCCAGACGGCAAGTCCGTGGTCGATCTCCTGGAATTCGCCCACCGTCCCCTCAAGGAGGGCGGCTACACCCACACGGTCATTCCGGATCGCCGCGTCGACGTCTATCACGACAACGGCGCAGCGATCGAGGTGATCTGGTCACGGCGCCGCGCCGACGAGAGCGAGATCGAACGCATGGCGACGCATTTCGAGCTGGCCCGAACGGGCGACAGCTGGCGCATCGTGGGCATTCAAGTGATCCGGACGACGCTCGACCGGCTGAATGACGTCTGGCCGCGCACGGCGTGACGGCCGCCATCCTCATTTCATCTCCACAGCAGGAAGATTCATGCCCACCCAAGAACCCGAATACCCCGCGCTTGTCATGCCGGAGTCGGTCGAGCGCCAGGCCGTCACGATCTGGAGCGGCGGCGTCGCGCTGGACGGCGATGTGTACCGACCCCGAAACCTGGGGGAAGACCGTCAAGCGCCAGCCGTCGTCCTGTCGCACGGCCTGGGCGGCAGCAAGCGCACGGCGGAGCGCTACGCCGCACGCTTTGCGGCGGCCGGCATGGTGGCGTTGTCGTTCACGCACGCCGGCTGGCATGGATCGGACAGCCGCTTGATGCAGGTTGGCGGCGCGCCCGATCTCGACGGCAACAACGAGGCCATCGCCCGCGTGCGCGCGATTCGCGAACTCGTCGATCCACTCGAATGGATCCAGAGCTACCGCGCCGCGGTCGACTACATCGAGGGCGAGCCCAACGTCGACCGCCAACGCATCGGGGCGTGGGGCACGAGCTTTGGCGGCGGCATCGCGATGTTCAACGCCGCCAACGATGCGCGCATCAAGGCGCTGGCGGTACAGGTGGCCTTCTTGGCCGGTCTTCCCGAGCCGGTTCTGCCGCATGCCAGGCAACGCGCCATCGACATGGCGCGCGGGAAGATCTCCTCCTTGCCGCAAGGCATCGACGCCTTTCCCAGCGCACCGGGCACGCCGCACCTGGCACGGTCGCTCCAGTACAACGTGCTGAACGAAGTGGGCAAGCTCCATGTCCCGACCCTGATGCTGGACGCGGGCAGCGAGGACATGTTCGACATCCGGGAAAACGGCGGGCGCGCGCACACGCTCCTGAAAGAGCGGTCCGTCCCCGTGCGCTACGAAGTCATCGACGACATCGACCACTACGGCATCTACTTCGCGGGCTACGAGCGGAGCAGCGCGACGGCGCTGGCGTGGTTCGAGCGCTATCTTTAGCGCAGGCCGCAGGCCGCAGGCTGCTGCCCTACGCTGCGAGCAGTCGCCGCGCCAGCCACGATTGCATTTGAACGAGGTCTGGCGGTACTCCTTGATGCCGAGCGCGAGCAATTCCTTGGGGTAGCTGCCACGCTCCGGGAATGGCGCCAGACCTTCCACGACCTTCATCAACTGGTCGAGAACGCGGTTGGCGCTGGCCACGCAGTCGAACTCGCAGAGGTCGTCGTGGATCGACTCCAGATCCTGCTCGGCACCCGCGGTGAGCAGAACCTCGAACCCGGCCGGTGCGCCTGACATCAGGCGACTGGTTTGGCGCGCAGGCGGGCGACGACATCGGCCACCGGCTTGAGCTTGCCGGCGGCCACCTGTTGATGGGGGCGCGCATTGTCTCCACGCACCGGGCGGCTCCCGGTTGGCGTGACAATTGCTTCCAAAATATAGGGTTTTCCCCATAGACCCCATATCCACCGCCACATGATCACTATGGAGCGGCCGATATGCGCGCAGCGGCGCAAACCCCGAACATCCAGCATCGGCCTCATGACGGTCCGATGACACCCCGCGAGCGAGAGCATGAATCAGAGCAACAGCACCCAACCCATCCGTTTTCACCATCGGGGCAGCATCGTCGAGGTCGACGGCGTGCATCCCACGCGCTCGGTGCTCGACTGGCTGCGCGAGGACGCGCGCTGCACCGGCACCAAGGAAGGCTGCAACGAAGGCGACTGCGGCGCCTGCACGGTGGTGATCGGTGAGCTGGCGGGCGAGGGCGAGCCCGCCGCGGTGGGCGGCCTGAAGCTGCAGACCGTCAATGCCTGCATCCAGTTCCTGCCGACCTTGCACGGCAAGGCGCTGTTCACGGTGGAAGACCTCAAGGCGATCGGCCTGGAAGCGCCGGCGCCGGCATCGCTCGCCGCCAAGCCTGCGCGCCACGCCGTGCACACGCTGCACCCGGTGCAGCAGGCGATGGTCGATTGCCACGCCTCGCAATGCGGCTTCTGCACGCCGGGTTTCGTGATGTCGCTGTGGGCCAGCTACGAACACCACCAGGCCTGCAACACCCGCCCGACGCGCCAGCAGCTGGCCGACGACCTGTCGGGCAACCTGTGCCGCTGCACCGGCTACCGGCCAATCCTCGACGCCGGCCAGCGCATGTTCGACCTGCCGGCGGTGCAGTGGGATTCGCGCCCGGTGGTGGAAGCGCTGACGGCCCTGCGCGAGGGCGGCCCGATGTTGGACTACGCCGCGCCGCTGGGCGCGCGCATGGACCATTTCCATGCCCCCCGCACGCTGGCCCAGCTCGCCCAGCTGCGCGAGCAGAAGCCCCAGGCCCAGCTGCTGGCCGGCTCGACCGACGTCGGCCTGTGGGTCAACAAGCAGTTCCGCGACCTCGGCGACATCCTCTACGTGGGCGACGTGGCCGAGTTGAAGGTGATCGAGGCGCGCGATGACGCGCTGTATATCGGCGCCGGCGCCTCGCTCGAAGCGGCCTTCGCGGCACTCGTCGAGCGCGTGCCCAGCCTGTCGGAGGTGTGGCTGCGCTTTGCCTCGCCGCCGATCCGCCACGCCGGCACCATGGGCGGCAACGTGGCCAACGGTTCGCCCATCGGCGACTCGCCGCCGGTGCTGATGGCGCTGGACGCGCAGATCGAACTGCGCCGCGGCGATGCGGTGCGCCGCATGCCGCTGTCCGAGTTCTACCTCGACTACATGAAGAACCAGCTGCAGCCGGGCGAGTTCGTCCAGGGGCTGGCCGTTCCGCTCGCCGCGATGAAGCGCCAGGTGCGTGCCTACAAGATCAGCAAGCGCTTCGACTGCGACATCTCGGCGCTGTGCGCCGGCTTCGCCATCGAACTGGAAGCCGGCAGCGACACGGTGGCCGCCGTGCGCCTGGCCTTCGGCGGCATGGCCGCCACCGTGCGGCGCGCCGCCCACGCCGAGGCGGCGCTGCTCGGCCAGCCCTGGACGCAGGCCAGCGTCGCCGCCGCCAAGCTGGCGCTGGCGCAGGATTTCAAGCCGCTGTCGGACATGCGCGCCTCGGCGGATTACCGCCTGATGGTGGCGCAGAATCTGATCCAGCGCCTGTGGCTGGAGACCCGCGCCGAGGGCGCCTTGCCGATCGAGGAAACCAGCGTCTGGAGCGTGATGCCGCACGGCTCGGACAAGGCCGGCGCCTCCGATACCCAAGCCAATGCCAACGCCGCAGGAGGAGTCTGACCATGAACAAACCCATCGACCCCCGCCTGCTGCAGCCCGCCGAGGCCTTCGCCGACTACCTCACCAACACCGCTGCGCGCATCGACGTGGACGCCGAGGCCATCGCGCACGAGCGCGGCATCCGCGTGGGCATCAGCCGGCCGCATGAGTCGGCCCACCTGCACGTGGCCGGCGAGGCCACCTACATCGACGACATTCCCGAACTCGCCGGCACGCTGCACTGCGCGCTGGGCCTGTCGCCAGCCGCCAACGGCCGCGTCACGGCGCTGTCGCTGGAGGCCATCCGCGCCATGCCGGGCGTGGTCTGCGTGATCACCGCCGACGATATCCCGGGCACCAACGACTGCGGCTCGATCATCCACGACGACCCGATCCTGCTGCCCGTGAACGACGGCGGCGAGATCCGCTACCTCGGCCAGCCGGTGTTCGCCGTGATCGCGCAAAGCCGCGATGCCGCGCGCCGCGCCGCGGCCCGGGCGAAGGACGCGATGCAGATCGAGGCGCAGCCGCCCGTGCTCACGCCGCAGGCCGCGCACGAACGCGGGCAGTACGTGGTGCCGCCGATGCACATCGTGCGCAGCGGCGGCAACGCCAACGGCGGCGACGAGGCGGCCGTGCGCGCCGCCATCGCCGCCGCGCCGCACCGCCACAAGGCCACGCTCGACGTCGGCGGGCAGGAGCAGTTCTATCTCGAAGGCCAGATCAGTTACGCCATCCCGAAGGAGGGCGGTGCGCTGCACATCCACTGCTCGACCCAGCACCCGAGCGAGATGCAGCACCTGGTGGCGCATGCCTTGCACCTGCAGTCGAACGAGGTGCACGTGGAATGCCGGCGCATGGGCGGCGGCTTCGGCGGCAAGGAATCGCAGTCTGCCCTGTTCGCATGCGTGGCGGCGGTGGCCGCGCGCCAGTTGCAGCGCCCGGTGAAGCTGCGGCTGGACCGCGACGACGATTTTCTGGTCACTGGCCGTCGCCACTGCTTCTGGTACGAATACGAGGTGGGCTACGACGGCGAGGGCCGCATCCTGGGCGCCGAGATCAGCATGGTCTCGCGCGCCGGCCACTCGGCCGACCTCTCGGGGCCGGTGATGACACGCGCGCTGTGCCACTTCGACAACGCCTATTGGCTGCCCAACGTCGCCATGCACGGCTTCTCGGGCAAGACCAACACGCAGAGCAACACGGCCTTTCGCGGCTTCGGCGGGCCGCAGGGCGCGATCGCCATCGAGAACATTCTGGATTCGGTGGCGCGTGAATTGCGGCGCGACCCGCTCGACGTGCGGCGCGTCAACTTCTACGGCAAGACGGAGAACAACGTCACGCCCTACCGCCAGACCGTGACCGACAACATCGTCCACGAACTCGTGGCCGAGCTGGAAGCCTCAAGCGACTACCGCGCCCGGCGCGCGGAGATCGCGGCCTTCAACCAGAAGAGCACCGTGCTCAAGCGCGGCCTGGCGCTGGCGCCGCTGAAGTTCGGCATCTCCTTCAACGTCAAGCACTTCAACCAGGCCGGCGCGCTGGTGCATGTCTACACCGACGGCTCGATCCTGGTGAACCACGGCGGCACCGAAATGGGGCAGGGCCTGAACACCAAAGTGGCGCAGGTGGTGGCGCATGAACTGGGCGTGAGCTTCGAGCGCGTGCGCGTGACCGCGACCGACACGACCAAGGTGGCCAACACCTCCGCCACGGCCGCCTCGACCGGCGCCGACCTGAACGGCAAGGCCGCGCAGGACGCGGCCCGCCAGATCCGCGAACGCCTGGCCGAATGCGCCGCCGAGCGCCACGGCGGCACGGCGGCCGCGGTGCGCTTTGCCAACGACAAGGTCGAGGTCAACGGCCGTTCGCTGGCCTTCAGCACGGTGGTGGGCGAGGCCTACCTCGACCGCAAGCAGCTGTGGTCCGACGGCTTCTACGCCACGCCGGGCCTGAGCTGGGACAAGGACAAGATGCAGGGCCGCCCGTTCTACTACTACGCCTATGGCGCGGCGGTGAGCGAGGTGGTGGTGGACACGCTCACCGGCGAATGGAAGCTGCTGCGCGCGGACATCCTGCATGACGCGGGCAAGTCGCTCAACCCTGCGGTGGACATCGGCCAGGTGGAAGGCGCCTTCATCCAGGGCATGGGCTGGCTCACCACCGAGGAGCTGGTGTGGCACCCGCAAAGCGGCAAGCTCACCACCCACGCGCCCAGCACCTACAAGATCCCGACCGCCAACGACTGCCCGCCGGTATTCAACGTGCGCCTGTTCGAAGGCCAGAATTTCGAGGATTCGATCCACCGCAGCAAGGCGGTGGGCGAGCCGCCGCTGCTGCTCCCGTTCTCGGTCTTCTTCGCCATCCGCGACGCCGTCTCCGCGGTGGCCGGGCACCGCGTCGACCCGCCGCTGAAGGCGCCCGCCACCAGTGAATCGATCCTGCGTGCCATCAACGCCGTGCAGGCGGCCTGAGCCGGGGCGTGACGAGCCCCTTTGCGCCATCCGCTATAGTCCCGCCCTTTTTCCCCAATGAACCCCATTCGTGAAGCGCCGCGGAACCGGCTTTGCCGGCCCGTCGGTGTTGCCCCCGGCAGGGGGTTGGCGAAGGCGACACGCAGTGCGCCGAAGACTGGGGGGGAGCCCTAAGTGCGCGCGCTGTTCGACAAGATTGACCTGCACCTGATTCGGGTGCTGCACACCGTGCTGACCGACCGCAGCGTGTCGCGCGCCGCCATTCGCCTGGGCATGTACCAGCCGGCGGTGTCGGCCGCGCTCAAGCGCCTGCGCGACCTGGCGGGCGACCCGCTGCTGGTGCGTTCCGGCTCGGGCATGGTGCCCACCGACGCCGGCCTGCGCATGATCGAGCCGGCCGCGGCCATCCTGCGCGCGGCCGAGATGCTGTTCTCCGACGCGCGCGCCTTCGATCCGCAGACCGCCGACAACACCTTCCGCGTGGCCGCCAGCGACTACCTCGACCCGCTGTTCCTGCCGATGCTGGTGGCGCAGGTGAAGAGCCAGGCGCCGCTGTGCAAGATCGAGATCCACGCGCTCTCGCCCGACGCCGACTACCACGCCAACCTGTCGCTCGGCGAGGTCGACGTGGTGGTGGGCAACTGGCAAAAGCCGCCCGAAGACCTGCACATGGCACGCCTGTTCGCCGACGACCTGGTGTCGCTGGTCAACAAGGACCATCCGGCGGTGCGCCGCGGCTGGGATGTGGAGACCTGGCTGGCGGTGGAGCACATCGCGCCGACGCCGCTGCACCCCGGAGCGCGCGGCATCATCGACCAGATGCTCGACGACCTGGGCATGCAGCGCCACATTGCCGCGCGCTGCGCCCACTTCGGGCTGATTCCCGACATGGTGGCCTCCAGCCTGCTGGTGCTGACCACCGGGCGCCAGTATTGCGAGCGCTTCGTCGACCGCCTGCCGGTGCGCATCATCGAACTGCCGGTCACGCTGCCGCGCCTGATGTATTACCAGCTGTGGCACGAGCGCACGCACGCATCGAGTTCGGCGCGCTGGCTGCGCGAACGCATCAAGTCGGTGGCCGCTTCGCTGCGCCCGCCGGCGCGTGAGGTGGCCGACGCCGCGTGAAATGAACCCACCCCGTTTGTCCGCATCACTTCGTGTGGCGTCCCATACCCCTCAAGGGGCGCACTCAGCGGCCTGGCACAGCCAGTTCCACGAGTGCCCTGGCATGGCCTTTTGATGCGCCCCATCTCCTTGTTTCTTTCCCTCTCTCTGACTGCCAAAGTGACCTCTAGCCAGCCGTTCCAAGGCCGCGCATCTGCGCGGGCCAACCAACCATAAGACCAACAGGAGACTCTTGCGATGAACTGGATTGAACAGGTGTTCAAGCTCAAAGAACACAACACCACCGTGCGCACCGAAATCGTGGCCGGTATCACCACCTTCCTGACGATGGCCTACATCATCTTCGTCAACCCGACCATCCTGGCGGCGGCGGGGATGCCCAAGGAATCGGTGTTCGTGGCGACCTGCCTGATTGCCGCACTCGGCACGCTGGTGATGGCGCTGTATGCCAACTACCCGATCGCGCTGGCGCCGGGCATGGGGCTGAACGCCTACTTCGCCTTCGTCGTGGTCGGCCACATGGGCTTCACCTGGCAGGCCGCGCTGGGCGCGGTGTTCGTCTCGGGCTGCCTGTTCCTGCTGGTCACGCTGTTCGGCTTGCGCGAGATGATCATCAACGGCATCCCGCATTCGATACGCGTGGCGATCACGGTCGGCATCGGCATGTTCCTGGCGCTGATCGCGCTCAAGAGCGCCGGCATCGTGGTGGCGTCGCCCGCCACCTTCGTCACGCTGGGCGACCTGCACACCGCGCCGGTGGTGCTGTCGTCGATCGGCTTCATTGCCATCGTCGCGCTCGATCGCCTGAGCGTGCGCGGCGCCATCCTGATCGGCATTTTGCTGGTCACGGTGCTGTCCTTCTTCTTCGGCGGCAACGAATTCCACGGCGTGTTCTCGGCACCGCCCTCGATCGAGCCGACCTTTCTGCAACTGGACATCAAGGGCGCGCTCAACGGCGGCATCCTGAACGTGATCCTGGTGTTCTTCCTGGTCGAACTGTTCGACGCCACCGGCACCCTGATGGGCGTGGCCAAGCGCGCCGGCCTGCTGGTCGAAGGCAAGATGAACCGCCTGAACAAGGCCCTGCTGGCCGACAGCGCGGCGATCTTCACCGGCTCGCTGCTGGGCACCTCGAGCACCACCGCCTACGTCGAAAGCGCGGCCGGCGTGCAAGCCGGCGGACGCACCGGCCTGACCGCACTGACGGTCGCGGTGCTGTTCCTGGCGGCGCTGGTGATCGCACCGCTGGCCGGCTCGGTGCCCGCCTACGCCACCGCGCCCGCACTGCTCTATGTCGCCTGCCTGATGCTGCGCGAACTGACGGAGTTGAACTGGGACGATTCGACCGAAGTGGTGCCCGCTGCCGTCACGGCCCTGGTCATGCCCTTCACCTATTCGATTGCCAACGGCCTGGCGTTCGGCTTCATCACCTACGCGCTGCTGAAGCTTTTCACCGGGCGGGCACGAGAAGTGCATGTGATGTTGTGGATCATCGCCGCGGTGTTTCTCTTCAAGTTCATCTACATCGGCGGTTAGGGCTGGCCCCGTGCTGGCCCCGGTGATTCACCGTGAATAATCGTGCCCCATGACCGTCCCTCGCCTCCAGCTTTCCCACATCACCAAACGCTACCCGGCGGTGGTGGCCAACAGCGATGTGTCGCTGGTCGTTCAGCCCGGCGAAACCCACGCCGTGCTGGGCGAAAACGGGGCCGGCAAATCGACCCTGATGAAGATCATCTACGGCTCGGTCAAGCCGGACGAGGGCACGGTGCAATTCAACGGGCAGGCGGTGCACATCCGCAACCCGCAGGAGGCGCGGGCGCTGGGCATCAGCATGGTGTTCCAGCACTTCAGCCTGTTCGACACGCTCACCGTGGCCGAGAACGTGTGGTTGGGGCTGGACAAGCACCTGTCGCTGGCCGCGGTGACGCAGCGCATCAGCGCCAAGGCGGCTGAATACGGGCTGGACATCGACCCGACGCGGCCGGTGCACACGCTCTCGGTCGGCGAGATGCAGCGGGTGGAGATCATCCGCGCGCTGCTGACCGACCCCAAGCTACTGATCCTCGACGAGCCGACCTCGGTGCTGACGCCGCAGGCGGTCGAGAAGCTGTTCGTGGTGCTCAAGCAGTTGGCATCGGAGGGCTGCTCGATCCTCTACATCAGCCACAAGCTGCACGAGATTCGCGAACTGTGCTCGGCCTGCACGGTGCTGCGCGGCGGCAAGGTGACGGGCGTGTGCAATCCGCAAAACGAAAGCAACGAATCGCTCTCGCGCCTGATGATCGGCGCCGAGCCGCCACCGCTCACGCACCGTGCCATGCACGCCGGCGCCGTGGCGCTGCGCGTGCGCGACCTGTCGCTGCCGCGCGAGGACCAGTTCGGTGTCGACCTGGAGCGCATCGCGCTGGAAGTGCGCGCCGGCGAGGTGGTCGGCATTGCCGGCGTCTCGGGCAACGGCCAGCGCGAGTTGCTGTACGCGCTGTCGGGTGAAGACACCCGTGCGCGGCCGGACAGCATCGAGGTGATGGGCCGCCCGGCGGCGCAGCTCGATCCGCGCCGGCGCCGCGCGCTGGGCCTGCATTTCGTGCCGGAAGAACGGCTCGGGCGCGGCGCCGTGCCGCAGCTGGGCCTCTCGCACAACCTGCTGCTGACGCGCACCGAAACGGTGGGCAAGGGCGGCTGGATCCGGCTCGGCGCGCTGGAAAAGCAGGCGGCCGGCATCATCGCGCGCTTCAACGTGAAGGCCGGTGGGCCGAACGCGGCGGCGCGCTCGCTGTCGGGCGGCAACCTGCAGAAATTCATCGTCGGCCGCGAGATCGACGCCAAGCCCAAGGTCTTCATCGTCTCGCAGCCGACCTGGGGCGTGGACGTGGGTGCGGCCGCGTTGATTCGCGGCGAGATATTGCAGCTGCGCGACGCCGGCTGCGCGGTGCTGGTGGTCAGCGAGGAGCTCGACGAATTGTTTGAAATCAGCGACCGGCTGCACGTCATCGCCAAGGGCCGGCTGTCGCCGTCGATCGACCGTGCCGCCGCCACCGTCCCGCAGATTGGCGAATGGATGAGCGGCTTGTGGGATGCGCCGGCCACCGCGTCGGCCGGTGCGGCGGAGGCGGCCCATGCTTAAGTTCGAGCCGCGCCCGCAACTCTCGCGCTTCTGGACCTTGGCCTCGCCGCTGCTGGCGCTGCTGATCACGGTGGCCATCGGCGTGGCGCTGTTCGCGCTGCTCGGCAAGGACCCGGTCAAGGGCCTGTCGATGTTCTTCTACGAGCCGCTCAAGAACAGCTATGCGCTGGGCGAGCTGATGGTCAAGGCGACGCCGCTCCTGATCATCGCGCTGGGGCTGGCGGTGTGCTTCCGCTCCAACGTGTGGAACATCGGCGCTGAAGGGCAGTACGTGCTGGGCGCCATTTGCGCCGGCGGCGTGGCGCTGCTGGCCGACAAATCCACCGGCGGCTGGATCGTGCTGCCGATCCTGCTGGCGGGCGTGCTCGGCGGCATGGTCTGGGCCGGCATCGTGGCGCTGCTGCGCGACCGCTTCAACGCCAGCGAAATCCTGGTCAGCCTGATGCTGGTCTACGTGGCGACGCTGCTGCTGAGCTACATGGTCTACGGGCCGTGGAAGGATCCGCAGGGCTACAACTTCCCCCAGACCCGCACCTTCGAGGCGGTGACGCAGATTCCGCGGCTGATGAAGGGCTCGCGCGTGAGCATCGGCCTGCTCATCGCGCTGGTCGGCGTCGGCGCGCTGTGGGTCTACCTGTTCCGCACGCGGGCCGGCTTTGCCCAGCAGGTGGGTGGCCTCGCGCCGGCGGCCTCGCGCTACGCCGGTTTCTCGGCACGGCGCGCGGTGTGGGTGGCGCTGCTGGTCTCGGGCGGCGCAGCCGGTCTCGCCGGTGCGCTGGAAGTGGCGGGTCCGATCGGCCAGCTCAATCCCTACGTGCCGGCCGGCTACGGCTTCGCCGCGATCATCGTCGCCTTCGTCGGGCGCCTGCACCCGGTCGGCATGGTGTTCTCGGCCATTCTCATGAGCATGTTCTACATCGGCGGTGAACTGGCGCAGTCGCGCCTGGGCCTGCCCAAGTCGCTCACCGGCGTGTTCCAGGGCCTGCTGCTGTTCACGCTGCTGGCCTGCGACACGCTCATTGCCTATCGCGTGCGGCGCAAGGCGCCGCCGGTGGCCGTGCCGGCCGCCACGCTCCCCCCACAGACGGTCGCCGCCGCGGCGCACCCGGAGGCCTGATGGAATCGTATGCACTCCTGCTGGGCTCCTCGCTCAGCGCCGGCACCGTGCTGGCCATTGCCGCGCTGGGCCTCCTGATCAACGAGAAGGCCGGCATCGTCAACCTCGGCGCCGAAGGCATGATGCTGTGCGCCGCCATCGCCGGCTTTGCCACCGTGGTCACCACGCACAGCACCTGGCTGGGCTTTCTCGCCGGCATGGGCGCCGGCGCGCTGCTGGCCGCCTTTTTCGGCGTGCTGGTGATCTGGTTCAACACCAACCAGTACGCCACCGGCCTCGCGCTGAGCCTGTTCGGCGCCGGCTTCTCGGCCTTTGCCGGCATCGGCTTCGTGCAGGCCAAGCTGCCGGCCAGCGTGTCGTATGACATTCCGGTGCTGGCCGATATTCCGCTGGCCGGACCGGCGCTGTTCCGCCATCACCCGATGGTGTATTTCGCCTTCTTCCTCACGCTGGCGCTGATCTGGTTCCTCTACCGCACGCGCGCCGGCCTGGTGCTGCGCTCGGTCGGCGAGTCACCCGATTCGGCGCACGCGCTGGGCTATCCGGTGCGGCGCATCCGCTTGCTGGCGGTGGTGGCGGGCGGCGCGCTGTGCGGCCTGTCGGGCGCCTACCTCGCCACCGTCTACACGCCGCTGTGGGTGGAAGGCATGGTGGCCGGGCGCGGCTGGATCGCGCTGGCGCTGACCACCTTCGCCACCTGGCGGCCGATCCGCGTGCTGCTGGGCGCCTACCTGTTCGGCGGCGTCTCGATGCTCGGCTTCTACCTGCAGAGCACCGGCGTGCAGGTGCCCAGCCAGTTTTTGAGCATGCTGCAATACATTGCGCCGATCGTGGTGCTGGCCATCATCTCGCGCAACCCGGCCTTCATCCGCGCGAACATGCCGGCCTCGATCGGGAAGCCGTTCTACCCCGGCTCATAATTGGTTTCTTTTTGTTTCTTGTGGCTCAACCTGTCCTTTTGAGGATTTCGACGATGACTGATCTCAACAAGCGTTCCTTGCTCAAGCTGGCGGCCATTTCGGTGGCCGCTTCGGCCGCCCTGATGGGCTGCGGCAAGAAGGAAGAGGCCGCGGCGCCGGCCGCTGCCCCCGCCGCGCCGGCCCCGACCGCCGCTGCGCCGGCACCGGCGCCCTCGGCCGGCCCGCTGAACATCGCCTTTGCTTACGTCGGCCCGGTGGGCGACGGTGGCTGGTCGTTCGCGCACGACCAGGCGCGCAAGGCGCTGGAGAAGGAATACGGCGACAAGATCAAGACCACCTTCGTCGAGAGCGTGCCCGAGGGCGCCGACGCCGAGCGCGTGCTGCGCGACCTGGTCGGGCAGGGCAACAAGCTGGTCTTCGGCACCACCTTCGGCTACATGGAGCCGATGCTCAAGGTCGCCGGCGACAACCCGGACGTGAAGTTCGAGCACGCCACCGGCTTCAAGACCGCGCCGAACATGCGCACCTACGATTCGCGCACCTACGAGGGCGCCTACATGGCCGGCATCATCGCCGGCGCGATGACCAAGTCGAACACGCTGGGCATCGTCGGCTCGGTGCCGATCCCCGAGGTGATCCGCAACATCGACAGCTTCACGCTGGGTGCCCAGTCGGTCAACCCGAACATCACGACCAAGGTGGTGTGGGTCAATGAATGGTTCAGCCCGCCGAAGGAAACCGAAGCGGCCACCGCGCTGATCAACGGCGGCGCCGACGTGCTGTTCCAGAACACGGATTCGCCGGCCGTGCTCAAGACCGCGCAGGAAAAGGGCAAGCGCGCCTTCGGCTGGGATTCGGACATGACGGCCTACGGCCCGAAGGCCCACCTCGGCTCGTCGATCATCAACTGGGCGCCGTACTACATCAAGGCCACCAAGGACGCGCTGGACGGCACCTGGAGCACCGGCCAGAGCTGGTGGGGCGTGAAGGAAGGCGCGATCGACCTGGTGTCGATCGCCGAGGACGTGCCGGCCGAAACCAAGGCCAAGGTCGAGGAAGTGAAGAAGGGCCTGAAGGACGGCAGCTTCCAGATCTGGAAGGGCCCGATCGTCGGCCAGGACGGCAAGGAAATCGTGGCCGCCGGTGCGGTGGCCGACGACAAGTTCCTCTCGGGCATCAACTTCTACGTCAAGGGCGTGGAAGGGCAAGTGCCGGGCGGCGAAAAGAAGTAAGCGCACGGCGCGCCTCGCACAAGGGTTGCCCCACGGCAACCCTTTTTTCTTGCTTTCGGTGATAGTTCCATCCCCATGATCGAAAAACAAATCTGGCACCCGGTGGCGCAGCTCGGCGACGTGGCCGATGCCCCGCTGGCGGTGCGCCTGCTGGGCGAGGACATCGTGCTGTGGCGCGATGCCGCCGGCGCCGTGCAGGCCTGGTCCGACCGCTGCCCGCACCGCGGCGCGCAGCTTTCGCTGGGCAAGCTGGTGCCCTGCGCCAAGGGCGAAGGGCGCACGCTCGAGTGCCCATACCACGGCTGGCAGTTCGCGTCCGGCGGCCAGTGCACGCACGTGCCGGCCTTGCCCGAATTCGTGCCGCCGGCGGCCAACCGCGCCACCACCTTCGCGGCGCAGGAAGCCTACGGGCTGGTGTGGGTCTGCCTCGACCCGACGGCCGCTGCGCCGCTGCCGGCCTTCGCCGCCGAGCACGACGCGCAGATGCGCAAGGTCGACTGCGGCCCTTACGACGTCGACACCAGCGCGCCGCGCCTGGTCGAGAATTTCCTGGACATGGCGCACTTCGGCTTCGTGCACGAAGGCTGGCTCGGCGCGCGCGACATGGCCAGCATCGACGACTACCGCGTCGAGGCCACGCCGACCGGCCTGCTGGCCACCGGCTGCAAGGCCTGGCAGCCGCAGTCGACGGTGAATTCCACCGAGCCGGCGCAGGTCGAGTACAGCTACGAAGTGGTGGCGCCGTACACCGCGGTGCTGACCAAGGTGCCCGACGCGGCGAGCGTGGGCATCGACGACTACCGCGAATCGATTGCGCTGTTCATCTGCCCGATCGATGCCGAACGCAGCCGCGTCTGGTTCCGCTTTGCCACCGCCGATTTCGCGCGCGATGAAACCGCGCTGCGCGCCTTCCAGGACACCATCTTCCTGCAGGACAAGCCGGTGCTCGAATCGCAGCGCCCGAAGTGCCTGCCGCTCGACCTGCGCGCCGAACTGCACACCGCGGCCGACAAGGCTTCATCCCGCTACCGCCGGTTCCTGCAAGGACTTGGCATCACCTTCGGAGTCTGCTGATGCACACCGCCCCCCCTGATTTCTCCCGCATCGACGCCCAGCGCCTGCCCGCGCTGCTGCGCGCCATGCCCAAGGCCGAGCTGCACATGCACATCGAAGGCTCGCTCGAGCCCGAGCTGATCTTCGCGCTGGCGCAGCGCAACCAGGTCGCGATTCCCTACGCCAGCGTGGAAGAATTGCGCAAGGCTTACGCCTTCACCAACCTGCAGAGCTTTCTGGACATCTACTACGCCGGCGCCAGCGTGCTGATCGAAGAGCAGGATTTCTACGACATGGCCTGGGCCTATCTCGAACGCGCGGCCGCCGACAACGTGGTGCACACCGAGATGTTCTTCGACCCGCAGACGCACACCGCGCGCGGCGTGGCGGCCCGGACCGTGATCGACGGGCTGCATCGCGCCTGCGTCGACGCCAAGGAAAAATTGGGCGTCAGCGCGTCGTTGATCCTGTGCTTCCTGCGCCATCTGAGCGAGGAAGAAGCCTTCGCCACGCTGGAAGAGGCGCTGCCGTACCGCGACAAGTTCATCGGTGTCGGCCTCGATTCGAGCGAGGTCGGGCACCCGCCCGAGAAGTTCACTCGCGTTTTTGCACGCTGCCGCGAACTGGGCCTGCACCTGGTGGCGCACGCCGGCGAGGAAGGCCCGCCCGCCTACGTCTGGAGCGCGCTCGACGTGCTGAAGGTGGAGCGCGTCGACCATGGCGTGCAGAGCACGAAGGACCCGGCGCTGATGCAGCGGCTGGCGCAGGACCGCATTCCGCTGACCGTGTGCCCGCTGTCCAACCTCAAGCTGTGCGTGTTCCCCGACCTGGCGCAGCACAACCTGAAGGACCTGCTCGACGCCGGCCTGGTCGCCACCGTCAACTCCGACGATCCGGCCTACTTCGGCGGCTACATGAACGAGAACTTCGTGCAGACCTTCGCCGCCACCGGCATGAACGCGCAGCACGCCTGGCAGTTGGCGGCCAACAGCTTCGAGGGCAGCTTCATCGATGCCGCCGCCAAGCGCGGCTATCTCGACCGGCTCAACGCCGCCTTCGCCAGCTTCGCGTCCTGAGGCGTCGCCTTCGGCGCCAGCAAGGGCAGGGCGACGAGGGCGCAGGCGCTGCCCGCCATCCACACCAGCGGCCAGCCTTGCCATGCGAGCAGGTGCGGTACCAGCGCCGGCGTCAGGAACATGAAGATGAAGACGCAGGTGTTGGCCATGCCCAGGGCCGTGCCCGCGCGCGCGGCGCCCGCCAGCGTGGCCAGCTCGGTGTAGGCCACGCCGTGCCAGGCCGAGACGCAGATGCCGCTCGCGCCCAGCAGGATCACCAGCGTGATTCCCAGCGCGCCGGCGGAGGCAGCGCTCGACCAGGACAAGGCCGCCATCGCGGCGAAGAGCACGATGCACAGGGCGGTGCAGGCACGCATGTACCCGGGGCGATTGCGCCGGCGATCGGTCCAGCGGCCGCTCCAGACCCGCATCGCCATCGCGCCGACCTGCACGCAGACCATCGTGACCGTGGCCGTCAGCAGGCCGGCGTGGAGGAAGTCGTGCAGGAACACCGTGCCGAAGGACAGCACCGCTGACTGCGGCGCGCACAGGATGCCGATGCCCGCGACGATGCGCCAGACCTTGGCGTCGCGCAGCGGACCGCCGCGGGCCACCGCCACGGGCCGCTGGCCGGGTGACCATGGGACGCCGCGGGCGGCTCGTGCACCCAGGCCCAGCACAGGCCCGCGGCCAGCGCGCAGACGGCCGCCAGCACGCCGTACATCGCAGCGAAGCCGAAGCGGTGCGCGACCAGCGGCAGCACCAGCGCGCCGATGCCGCCGCCCAGCGGGATGGCGGTCTGCCGGATGCTCATGGCGAAGCCGCGCTCGCTGGCATCGAACCAGCGGAGGATGGCGCGCCCGCTGGCCCCGTTGACGCTGCCGCCGAGCAGCCCGACCAGCAGCAGGCCGGCAGCCAGCAAGGGCAGGCCGGGTATGTGTTGCGCGTCGGGCGCCGCCCAGGTCGCCAGGGCGGCGAGCGCGAGACCGGTGCCGCCCAGGCCGGCCAGCAGCACCGGCCGGTCGCCCCAGCGGTCGGTCAGCAGGCCCCAGGGCAGTTCGCTCACGGCCACGCCCAACGCCATGAGCCCGAGCACCAGCCCCAGCGTCGCGTTGTCCAGCCGGTAGCCCGAACGCATCAGCACGGCGGTCATGGGAATGCCGCTGAAGGTCACGGAGAAGGCGGCATTGCCGACCACGCCGGCGGTCAGCACCTTCCAGCGGTGGCGCCGCGAAACAGCCATGGAAGCGCAGGGGGAAGGGAGAGGCAGGGTCATCATGGGGCGAAGTCTGGGTGCTTGGAACGATTTTGAAAATTGGAAAATAATCGCCACATCGTTCCAAAAAACAGGATGGTTGAAATGACCCAGGTGATGTTCGATCTGGATGTGCTGCGCAGCTTCTCGACGGGCATCGCGCTCGGCAGCTATGCGCGTGCGGCGGACCGGCTGGGCCGCTCGACCTCGGCCGTGAGCGCGCAGCTGCGCAAGCTGGAGGCGCAGGCCGGCACCACGCTGTTCCGCAAGGCGGGCCGCGGGCTGGCGCTCACCGACGCCGGCGAGACCATGCTGGCCTACGCCCATCGCATGCTCGAACTCAACGAAGAGGCGAGCGCCGCCGTGCGCGGCGCCGACCTGGAAGGCTGGGTGCGCCTCGGCCTGCCCGAAGACTTCGGCGAAACGCTGCTGCCGACGGTGCTCGGCCGCTTTGCGCGCGCGCACCCCAAGGTGCGCATCGAGGCGCATGTTTCCTACAGCAACGGCCTGCGCGAACAGCTCAGCCTCGGGCAGCTCGATGTCGCGCTTGCCTGGGACCTGGGCGCCAGCACGCAGGCGCTGCACGCCGAACACGTGGCGCGCGTGCCGTGGCAGTGGATCGGCGCGGCGTCGGATGCGGCACACGACGCGCCCTGGTGGCCGCGCAAGGGTGGCGGGCGCAAGAAGGGTCGCGAACCGCTGCCGCTGCTGCTGCCGGACGCGCCGTGTCCATGGCGCGATGTCGTCACGCAAACGCTCGATCGCGCCGGCCTGCCATGGCGCCATGCCTTCACCAGCACCAGCCTGGGCGCGCTGTGGGCCGCCACCTCGGCGGGGCTGGGCGTGACGGCGCGTGCGCCCTTTGGCCTGCCGCCGCAGGTGCGCGTGGTCGACCACGCCGCAGCCGGCCTGCCGGCGTTGCCGCCGATGACGCTCACGCTGTACCGCGCGCAAGCCGAGCCCGACGCGCCCGCGGCACGGCTGGCCAAGTTGCTGCTGGAGGCCGTCCGCCTGCATCTGCAGGGGGGCGCCGCGGTTGCGCCGCACTGAGCGGCTCTCGAGTTGGCCTAGGGTTATCACCTAAAATGCCGGGCGCACCGCTGCTCCGAGGTGCTGCGCTTTCTCCATCTCCGGGGCCATGTAGAGGACTACCATGTACAAAAACCTCGCGGGCCGCGCCGTTCTGGCGCTGGCTTCCGCCAGCTTTTTCTTTCCCGTTTCGTCACCCGCCGCCGAGCCCCTGAAGATCGGCTTCGTCTATGTCACGCCGGTCACCGACGCCGGCTGGGTGCACCAGCACGAAGAGGCACGCCAGGCGGTGCAGGCCGCGCTCGGCGACAAGGTCAAGACGACATTCGTGGCCGACGTGGCCGAGGGGCCCGATGCCGAGCGTGTCATTCGCGACCTCGCCATGCAGGGCAACCAGCTCATCTTCACGCCCAGCTTCGGCTACATGGAGCCGACGCTGAAGGTGGCGCGTGACTTCCCCGACGTGAAGTTCGAATCGGTCACCGGCTACAAGCAGGCGCCCAACGTGGCCACCGCCAATGCGCGCTACTACGAAGGCCGCTACCTGGCCGGCGTGGCCGCCGGTCGCATGACGAAATCCAACCTCGCCGGCTACGTGGCGGGCTTCCCGATTCCCGAGGTGCTGCAGGGCATCAACGCCTTTGAACTGGGCATGCGCTCGGTCAACCCGAAGGCGCAGGTCAAGGTGATCTGGCTGGGCGAATGGTTCAACCCGCCGAAGGAACGCGACGCTGCGATGACGCTGTTCGACCAGAACGTGGACGTGATCGCCTTCCACACCGGCTCGACCGCGGTGATGGCGGCGGCCCAGGCGCGCGGCAAGATGGCCGTGGCCTACCACTCGGACATGCGCAAGGTGGCGCCGGACGCGCAGATTGTCGCCGTGACCCACCAGTGGGGCGCCTACTACACGCAGCGCGCGCGCGCCGTGCTGGACGGCACCTGGAAGAGCGGCAACCTGTGGGGCGGCGTGAAGGAAGGAATGATCCGCGTCGGCGACTTCGGCCCGAAGGTGCCGCCCGCCGTGCGCGACGAGGTGCTGGCGCGCCAGAAGGACATTGCCGAGGGCCGGCTCAAGCCCTTTGCGGCGCCCGCCGCGCAGGATGTGCGCGACAACGAAGGCCATGTCGTGATCGCCAAGGGCACGGCGCTGAGCGACGAGCAGATCCTGACGATGAATTGGCTGGTCGACGGCGTGCAGGGCCGCGTGACCCGCTGAGCCGGCACCGAGGGCGCGCTTCCTTCACGGGTGCGCGCGCCGCGCGACCCTAGCGCTGGCCGGGTTCGCTGTCGGGAATGCCCAGCCCCCGCGTTGCCGGGGTGGCGGCCGGCTGTGGCTGGCTGGCGTCGATGACGTGGCGGTAGGCGCTGACGAAATGCGCCGCCATCAGGCCCGGCGCGAATTTGGCGGCATTGTCGACGCCCTGGCGCCGCATGTCGGCCATGTGCGGCGCGGCGGCGGCGATGGCGCGGGCGATCGCCACCGGATCGCGCGGATCGACATAGACCGCCGCGGCCGAGCCGATCTCGTTGAGCGGGGGCAGGTCGGAGGTGAACACCGGGCAGCCGCAGGCCTGGGCCTCGATCACCGGCCAGCCGAAGCCTTCCTGCAGGGAGGGAAAAAGCAGGCCGACCGCGCCGCAGTACAGCGCGCGCAACTGCTCGTGCGACATGTCTTTCAGGATGCGGATGCGCGGCGCCATGCCGGGCGCGCGGTCGAGTTCGGCCTCCATCGCGGGCGTGAGCCCGGCGCCCATCAGCACCAGCGTGTCGGCCACGGCGGGCATGCCGGATGCCGCGGCGTCGGCCTGCAGCTGGAGAAAGGCCTGCAACACCGCCAGCCGGTTCTTGCGGGGGTGTTCGTGGCCGACGTGCAGCAGGTAGCGATCGGTCGGGGCGAGTTGCAGCGGCGCCAGCGTCTGGCGCACGGCTTCGGCCGGCAGCGGCCTGAAGTCGCCATTCAGGCCGTTCAGCACGACGGTGGTGCGCGCCGGCTCGATCAGCTCGAGCGAGGCCAGTTCGCGCTGCGTGGCCTGCGAGACACAGGCCACCAAGTCGGCCTGCGCGATGCCCGAGGCGATCATCTGCTGCAGCAGGCGTCCGCTCAGGCCGGTCTGCCAGTCGGTGACGATGCCGCGCGCGGCCTGGATGGCAATCACGTCGTGGCAGGTCAGCAGGTTGGGCCGCGCGCGCACCTGCCGCACGTACATGGCGTTGGAGTGATCGCAGATGTGCACCACGTCGGCCCAGCGCGCGGCGCGCCGCAGGGTCCAGGGGAACAGCAGGAACTTGTCGACGTAGCCGGCCCACTTGCGCAGCCGGGCCGGCATGGGCCAGCGGATGACGCGGGCCGGCGGCCGGATGGCCCGCACGGTGCAGCCCAGGCGCGGCAGTTCGCGTTCGAGCATGTCGCTGTAGGCGCGCATGCTCGTCCAATCATCGGGCTCATAGTTGCCGACCAGCAAGACTTTCATCGAATCATTATGGGGTCGGCCCCGCGCCGACTTGAAGGGCATATGACCGGTATATGCGCACGAAAATTCTGGAATTGGCCAGGTGCACTACCCTTCGGGCCATGCACGCCTACCGAGCTTCCCTGTTGCGTTTCGAGGCCGACGGCCGCCCCCTGTTCGAGGAGGACGGCCTGCTGGTCGTGGCGGCCGACGAGGCCGGGCGCCAGCGCGTGCTGGCCGCCGGCGATTTCGGCGCGCTCAAGGCCCGTTTTGCCGACACGCCCATCGAGCACCTGCCGGGCCGCATCATCGCGCCCGGCTTCGTCGACATGCACGTGCACTACCCGCAGACCGACATCATCGGCGCGCCGGCCGACGGGTTGCTGCCATGGCTGGAGAACTACACCTTTCCGGCGGAAGCGCGCTTTGCCGACCCGGCGCATGCCGGCGCGGTGGCCGAGTTCTTCCTGGACGAACTGCTGCGCAACGGCGTGACCACCGCGCTCACCTTTGCCACCTCGCACCCGGCCTCGGTCACCGCCTTCTTCGAGGCGGCGCAGCGCCGCCAGTTGCGCATGATCACCGGCAAGGTGCTGCAGGACCGCCATTCGCCCGACGGCGTGCGCGACCAGACCGAGCAGAGCCTGCTCGACACCGAGGCGCTGATTCGCCGCTGGCACCAGGTCGATCGCCTGGGCTACGCCATCACGCCGCGCTTTGCCCCGACCAGCACCGACGCCCAGCTGCACGGCGCCGGCGAACTGGCGGCGCGCTACGCCGACACCTGGATCCATTCGCACGTGGCCGAGAACAAGGACGAGGTGAAGTGGGCGCGTGAACTGTTTCCCAAGGCGCGTTCCTATCTCGACGTGTACCAGGGTTTCGGCCTGATGCGCGAGCGCGCCGTGTACGCGCATTGCATCCATTTCGACGATGACGACCGCCGCCTGATGCGCGACACCGGCACCGCCACCGCCGTCAGCCCGACCAGCAACCTGTTTCTGGGCAGCGGCTTCTTCGACGTCGAGGGCGCCGACCGCATTGGCTATGGCTATGGCCTGGCCAGCGACGTCGGCGGTGGCACCAGTTTCAGCCCGTTCCACACCATGCTCGCCGCCTACTACGTCGGCCGCGAAGGCCAGACCAAGCCGGGGCTGAGCATCGCGCCCTCGCAGCTGTGGTGGCGTCACACCGGCGGGGCCGCGCGCGCGCTCGGGCTGGCGGGCGTGATCGGTGACCTGCAGGTGGGGTCCGAGGCGGATTTCCTGGTGCTCAACCCCGCCGCCACGCCCTTGCTGGCGCGCAAGACCGCACTGGCCAACAACCTGGAAGAACTGCTGTTCTCCTTGATCGTGCTGGGCGACGACCGCCTGGTCGAGCGCACGGTGATCGGGCAGACGCTGGCGACGGCGCGCTGAGCGGTCGGGGAGGGCGCGCCTGGGCAGCCCTGCGGCGCGCCCTCTAAAATAGCCGCCCCAACAAGGACCGTTCATGAGCATCAAGAGTGACAAGTGGATCCGGCGCATGGCCGAACAGCACGGCATGATCGAGCCGTTCGAGCCCGGCCAGGTGCGCCAGCAGGACGGCCACAAGATCATCAGCTACGGCACCTCCAGCTATGGCTACGACATCCGCTGCGCGCCCGAATTCAAGGTCTTCACCAACATCCACAGCACGGTGGTGGACCCCAAGCATTTCGACGAGAAGAGCTTCGTCGACTTCGAGGGCGACAGCTGCATCATCCCGCCCAACAGCTTCGCGCTGGCGCGCACCGTGGAGTATTTCCGCATCCCGCGCAACGTGCTGACGATCTGCCTGGGCAAGAGCACCTACGCCCGCTGCGGCATCATCGTCAACGTGACGCCCTTCGAGCCCGAGTGGGAAGGCTACGTGACGCTGGAGTTCTCCAACACCACGCCGCTGCCGGCGCGCATCTACGCCGGCGAGGGCTGCGCGCAGGTGCTGTTCTTCGAGAGCGACGAGGTCTGCGAGACCAGCTACAAGGACCGCGGCGGCAAGTACCAGGGCCAGACCGGCGTGACGCTGCCCAAGGCATAGGTGATATGCCGCTGCGCCGCTGGCTGAGCGCCTGCGCACTGGGCCTGCTGGCCTGGGCCGCTGCGGCGCCGGCCTGGGCCGGCACGGTGGTGGCGGCGCAGTTGCACAGCACGCTGCTGGGGCGCGACTGGGCCTACAACGTCTACCTGCCGACCGGCTACGACGAAGGCCGGCTGCGCTACCCGGTGCTCTACCTGCTGCACGGCAACGGCGCCAACCGCGATGAATGGGTGCAGCAGGGCCACATCCGCGAAACGGCCGATGCCTTGATCGCCGCCGGCACCATTCCGCCGGCCATCATCGTCATGCCCAGTGCCGGCAACAGCTGGTACGTTGACCTGCGCGAGATGATGGAATCGGCCTTCTTCGATGAACTCATCCCGCACGTGGAGGCGAACTACCGGGCGCTGGCCACGCGCGATGCACGGGTGATCGCCGGCGTCTCAATGGGCGGCTACGGCGCGCTGCGCTACGCGCTGGAATATCCCGAGCGCTTCCAGGCGGTGGCGCTGCTGAGCGCCGGCATCTACAACCCCGAACCGCCGCCCAACTCGGCGGCGCGCCAGGTCGGCGTCTTCACGCGCGCCGGCGCAGCGGGCCGCTTCGATCCGGCCGTGTGGCAGGCCTGGAACTACCCGGCGCTGTGGGACGGCTTCCTCGCCAGGCGCATCCCGCTGCCGATCTACCTCATGGCTGGCGACGACGACGAATTCGGCACCTGGGAAGCCGCTGCCAGGCTCTATGGCCAGTTGCGCCGCAACGGCCAGCCGAGCGAGCTGCGCATCGTCGACGGGCACCACGACTGGACGGTGTGGTCGGCCGGCATCGGCGAGGCCCTGCGCTACATCTTCCGCGGCGTGCAGCGGCCCGCGCCGCCGTAGTTTCTGCGTGATCGCAGCGGCGTTCGCGGCCTCTTTTGGCGGCGCCCGCTGACAACACCTGGGCACGGTGCGCGGCTACCATCCGGGATGGCGCGCGCAGCGCGAATCTGGAGAACAAGCATGCGGTGGGAAGGCAACGAGCAGTCCGACAACGTCGAAGACCGGCGCAGTGGCGGCGGCGGGGGTGGCGGTGGTGGTGGTTTCGGCATCGGCGGGCGCGGCATCGGCATCGGTACCGTGGCGGTGGCGCTGATCGCCGGCTGGATCTTCGGCATCAATCCGCTGACCATGCTCGGCATGCTGGCCGGCGGTGGCGGCCCGCCCGCGCAGGTGCAGCAGCAACAGGGGCCGGCGCAGAAACCGCCCGCGAACGACCAGGAAGCAGCCTTCGTCTCGACCGTGCTGCGCAACACCGAAGTGGTGTGGACCGACATCTTTCGCCAGAACGGCGCGACCTACCATCCGCCGCGCCTGGTGCTGTTCCGCGGCTACACGCCGACCGCCTGCGGCACCGGCCAGTCGGCCATGGGGCCGTTCTACTGCCCGGGCGACAAGAAGGTCTACATCGACCTTTCCTTCTACGACACCATGACGCGCCAACTCGGCGCGCCCGGCGAGTTCGCGCGCGCCTACGTCATCGCGCACGAGATCGGGCACCACGTGCAGGACGAGCTGGGCGTCACCGCCAAGGTCGACCAGATGCGCGGCCGCCTGAGCCAGACCCAGAACAACGCGCTGAGCGTGCGGGTCGAGTTGCAGGCCGACTGCTTTGCCGGCGTGTGGGCGCAGCACTCGCAGGAATCGAAGAACTGGCTGGACCCGGGCGACATCGAATCGGCCATGAATGCGGCCCAGAAAATCGGTGACGACGCGCTGCAGCGCTCGGCCGGCCGCGCCGTGGTGCCGGACAGCTTCACGCACGGTTCGAGCGCCCAGCGCCAGCGCTGGTTTGCCGCCGGCTACCAGCGCGGGCGTATTCAAGATTGCGACACTTTCGCGGCCAAGTCGCTCTGAAGCCCCGTCCTTGCTTGATCCGATGCTATCGAATGAATAGCGTCGGAGGGCCTCAGCAGGCCTTCATGCAACTGTCATCGCTGATTTTTGTGGCAGTGCGACAATAGAGGGCTTCATGACAAGCTCTTTCTCCAATCTATCGCTGGCTGAACCGCTGGCGCGCGCCGTCGCCGAAATGGGCTACGAGACCATGACGCCGATCCAGGAACAGGCCATTCCGGTCGTGTTGACCGGACAGGACGTGATGGGCGCGGCGCAAACCGGCACCGGCAAAACCGCTGCTTTCTCGCTCCCGCTGCTGCAGCGCCTGCTCAAGCACGAGAACGCTTCGACCTCGCCGGCGCGCCACCCGGTGCGGGCGCTGGTGCTGCTGCCCACGCGCGAGCTGGCCGACCAGGTCGCCCAGCAGGTGAAGATGTACGCCAAGCACACGCAGTTGCGCAGCACGGTGGTGTTCGGCGGCATGGACATGAAGCCGCAGACCGCCGAGCTGAAGAAGGGCGTCGAGGTGCTGGTGGCCACGCCCGGTCGCCTGCTCGATCACATCGAAGCCAAGAACGCGGTGCTCAATCAGGTCGAGTACGTGGTGCTCGACGAAGCCGACCGCATGCTGGACATCGGCTTCCTGCCCGATCTGCAGCGCATCCTGAGCTACCTGCCCAAGCAGCGCACCACGCTGCTGTTCTCGGCCACCTTCTCGCCCGAGATCAAGCGGCTGGCCGGCAGCTACCTGCAGAACCCGATCACCATCGAGGTGGCGCGGCCGAACGAGACCGCCTCCACCGTCGAGCAGCATTTCTACAGCGTCGGCGACGACGACAAGCGCCGCGCGCTCAAGCAGATCGTGCGCCAGCGCGGCATCACGCAGGCCTTTGTGTTCGTCAACAGCAAGCTGGGTTGCGCGCGGCTGGCGCGCTCGCTCGAGCGCGAGGGCCTCAAGACCACCGCGCTGCACGGCGACAAGAGCCAGGACGAACGGCTGAAGGCGCTCGAGGCCTTCAAGAAGGGCGAGGTCGACCTGCTGGTGTGCACCGACGTGGCCGCGCGCGGCCTGGACATCAAGGACGTGCCGGCGGTGTTCAACTTCGACATTCCCTTCAACGCCGAAGACTACGTGCACCGCATCGGCCGCACCGGCCGCGCCGGCGCCTCCGGCCTGGCGGTGAGCTTCGCCAGCGGCGGCAACGACGCGCGCCTGGTGGCCGACATCGAGAAGCTGATCAAGAAGAAGATCGAGCTGGAGCCGGTCGAGTTCGAGGAAGACCGTCCGCGCGGCCGCATCAACGACGGGCGCCGCCACTGGCGCGACGAAGGCGAAGCGGGCGACGCACGCGACGTGCTCGACCAACCGCGCGAGCCGCGCGAGCGCTTCGACAACCGTGCCGTGCGCAACCAGCGCCCGCACCGCCCGGCCGCCGCGCCGCGCGACCCCTTCTTCGACAAGCCCTACGACGACAACGCGCCGGCCGCCGACGCCACGCCGGCGTGGGAAGCCGCCGCCAAGGCCGCCCCCGCGCGCGGCACCTCGGCCAACATCAAGTCCAAGCGCAAGGTCGCGGCACTGTTCAAGTCGCCGGCACCGTCGCCATCGCCCTGAGGCGGATGCGCCGCGCCAGCGGCGCCGCCGCCCGAGGCAGCATCGAACCCCGGCCTATCCTGGTTCCGGGGTTTTTCATTTGGGGCGGGCCGAGGATTGCCGCGGCACCAGTTGCGCCATCGGGCCGGACACCGCGCGCTGCGTCGTGTCGCCGCGCAGGTGATCGAACAGCAGGTCGATCGCCTGGTGCGCGACCTGGTCGAGGTGCAGGTCGACGGCGGTGAGCGGCGGCTCGCAGGTGCGGGCACGCAGGCCGTCGTAGCGGGTCACCACCATCACATCCTCCGGAATGCGCCGTCCCGCCGCGTGAATGGCCTTCACGGCGCCGACGGCGAAGGCATCCACCGGCACGCAGAAGGCGTCGATCTCGGGGTGCGCCGCCAGCAGGTCCGCCGCCGCCGTCTGGCCGCCGCTTTCGCCCTGCACCTCGTCGGCGGTGGCGAGCAGCAGCGGCGCTGCGTGCGCGGTCGTGAATGCCTCGTAGGCCGCGCGGGCCTGCACATAGGAGTTGCGCTGCGCCGAGCCGAGCACCATCGCAATGCGGCGCGCGCCCTGGGCATGCAGGTGCGCGAGCAGCAGCTCGGTCGTCGCCTTGGAGTGGATGTCCACGTGCGGCACCACCTCGTGCAGGCCATAAGGCCTGCCAATGGTCACCACCGGCAGGCCGCGGCGGCCGAGGTAGTCCAGGTTGGCGTCGCCGGCCGAGGGCTCGATGACCAGCGCGCCGTCCACCTCCAGCGATTCGAGCGGCATCTTGCCGCTTGCCATCGGCGGCGCCAGCACCAGCGCGAGCTGGCGATCGAGCGCCGCCGCGGCGGCGACGGCAGCGATTTCCATCATGAAGCCCAGGCGCGACGGGCCGCCCGCCACGGCAAAGGGCATCGACGACAGCAGCACGATCATGTGCGCCTCGCCGGTGCGCAGGCGCTGGGCGTGCCGGTTCGGGCGGTAGCCCAGCTTCAGGGCCGCCTTCTCGACGCGCAGCCGGGTTTCGGCATCGACCTGTCCGCGGGCGTTGAGCGCATGCGAGACGGTGGTGGGGGAGACACCGGCCTCGCGCGCCACGTCCTTGATGTTCACCTTTCGCGCCACGCTGGGAATCATGCTGTTGATCTTTTCCAAAGACGGTGATCCAATCGCCCAAATCGTTTTGGGATTGACCTGAAATGTACTTCAGCCCGCCCTTGGCGGATTTTTTTGCACTGGCGCCCAAATCGATTTGGGCGCCGACCGGACCGAAGGAATCGATCATGTTCCGTGCCTCCGATAGCCCCGCAGTGGATGCCTTGTTGCCCTGGCCGCAGATGCTCTTGTTCGGCTTGCAGCATGTGCTGGTGATGGCCGCGGTGCCGATCACTTCCGTGTTCCTGGTCGCCAAGGCGCTGGGCCTGTCGTCGGCGCTGGTCGTCAACCTGATCAGTGCGACCTTCCTGCTGTGCGGTATCGGCACGCTGCTGCAGTCGCTCGGGCCGTGGAAACTGGGCGCACGCCTGCCCTTCGTGATGGTGCCGGGCGGCGCGCCGATCGTGATGTTCCTGACGATCGCGCAGGAGCGCGACCTGCAGACCGCCTCGGGCGCGGTCATCCTCACCGCGCTGTTCTATTTCCTGGTGCTGCCGGTCTTCTCCCGCTGCATCAAGTACTTCCCGAGGGTCGTCATCGGCACCTTGCTGATGCTGGTGGCCATCAACCTGGTCAAGGTGTACGGCGGCATCATCGCCGGCAAGGCCGGCACGCCCGGCTTTGCCGACCCGGCGAACATCGGCCTCGCGCTGGCGACGATCGGCTTCACCGTGCTGTTCGCGCGCTTCTGCAAGGGCATGCTGGGCCAGTTGGCGGTGCTGCTGGGGCTGGTGGCGGGCACGGTGCTGGCGGCGCTGTGCGGCCGGATGGATTTCAGCGGCGTGGGGGCCGGACCGCTGTGGAGCGCGCCGACCGCGCTGCCCTTCGGCATGCCGCACTTCGACCTGGTGGCGGCCTTGCCGCTGCTGATCTTCAGCGTCATTTCCATGGTGGAGGCGACCGGCCAGACCATTGCCGTGGCCGAGGTCGTCGGCAAGCCGATCGATCCGCGCGACGTGGTGCCGCGCACCGTGCGCGGCGACGCGCTGATCTCGCTGGTGGGCGGCTTGTTCGGCACCTCGATGATCATCACCAGCGGCGAGAACATCGGCATCGTGCGCGCCACCGGCGTGCGCTCGCGCTACGTGACGGCCACCGCCGGCCTGCTGCTGGTGCTGATCGCCTTCACCGCGCCGCTCGGCCGCTTGGCCAGCGCCATTCCCGAAGCCGTGGTCGGCGGCACCGCGCTGGTGGTGTTCGCGATCATCGGCACCATCGGCATCGACATCCTGCGCAAGGTCGACCTGCACGAGCGCAGCAACATGTTTGTGCTGGCCGGCGCGTTGACGATGGGGCTGCTGCCGATCCTGGTGCCCGGCCTCTACAGCAGGTTTCCCGCCACGCTGCAACTGGTGCTGGGCAACGGCCTGGCCATGGGCGCGCTCACGGCGATCGTGCTCAACATCCTCTTTCACCACCTGGCCGCGCCACGCCGCGATGCCGCCAACGACGCCTCCGAGCAGGCGCCAGCCACCCAATGATGAACTTCACTTCAACCTCGACGCGCGGCGACAGCGCCGCCGACTTCGCCGCCGACGCGTTGCTGCTCGTGCCCGATCACTTGATGCTGCAGGGTGGACCCGCGCAGGACCATGCCGTGCTGATCGACAACGGCAGCTTCCGCGACGTCGGTCCCGCTGCCGCCGTGATGGCCCGCCATCCGCACCTGACGCCAATTCGCCTGGCCGGCAAGGCGCTGATGCCCGGCATGATCGACGCGCACCACCACCTGACGCAGTCCTTCGGCAAGTCGCTGGCCTACGGCGAGCCGTCGGAGATTTTCCGCCGCGTCTGGGTGCCGCTGGAAGCCAGCCTGGACGACGAATTCGTCTACAGCGTGTCCAAGCTCGCCGCGCTCGAATCGCTGCGCGGCGGCTTCACCACCGTCTGCGATGCCGGCACGCGCGCCAAGGGCGAGATCGCCGCGCTGGCCACGGCCACGCAGGAAGCCGGGCTGCGTTGCGTGCTCGGGCTGATCTGCAACGACGGCGGCAACGACAGCCCGCCGGGCGAGCGCGCCGCGCTGAAGGCGCGCGCCGAAGCCTTCCTGCAGCAATGGTCGGGTGCGCCGCTGGTGCATCCCTCGCTCGCGATCTCGGTGCCGGAAGCGGCGTCCGACGAGATGCTGGTCGCCGTCTCTGCGCTGTGTGCCGAGGCAGGCACCATCTTCCAGACCCACGTCAACGAGCACCTCGCCTCGGTCGAGCGCTCGGTGGTGCAGCGTGGCATGCGGCCGCTGGAATTGCTGGCGCATCTGGGCGCCCTCGGGCCGCAGGTGCTGATCGCGCACGGCACGCTGGTCACGCCGGGCGAACTGAACCTGCTGCGCCAGACCGATACGGCGGTGAGCTACAACCCGGTGGCCAGCCAGTGGAAGGGCAATGCGGTGGCGCCGGCCCACCTGATGGCCGCGCTGGGCATCCGCTTCGGGCTGGGCACCGACGCCACCCGCAGCGACGCCTTCCGCCTGATGGACGCGGCCGAGGCAGCGCAGAAGCTGGCCTTCGGGCTGGCCATCGGCGACGCTTCCTGCGGCGGTGGCTGGACCTGGCTCGACCACGCCACCCACGAAGGCGCGCGCGCCATCGGGCTGGACCATCTGGTCGGCGAGATCGCGGTCGGCAAGGCGGCGGACTTCCTGCTGGTCGACGTCGACACGCCGGAGCTGTGCACCTCGGTCGACCTGACGTGGGACCTGGTGCGGCTGGGCAATCGGGACCAGATCGACGCGGTGTTCGTGGCCGGCAAGCTGCGCCTGTGGAAGGGCTGGCCGACCGACTGGGACGCGCGCGCGCTGATGCGGCAGGTGGCCCACGTGGCCGGCGACGCGATCGCCCAGGCGCCGATCCAGCGCCTGCATCCGACCGCGGCGCAGCATCGCCGGCTGAGCGCGGCGGCTGCGACCGGGGCCGCGCAATGAGCATGCAGCACCTCATCCTGATCTCGCTGGCGGTGCTCATCGCGGCCTTCGTGCAGGGCGCCAGCGGCGTCGGCTTCGCGCTCATCACCGCGCCGGTGATCGGCCTGCTGCGGCCCGAGCTGCTGCCGGTCTGCGTGCTGGTGCTGATGCTGCCGCTGAACCTTTACGTGGCGTGGCGCGAACGCAGCGCGATCGACCGCACCGGCGCAAGCTGGATCACGGCGGGGCGGGTGTTCGGCACCGCGGGCGGCCTGTGGGTGCTGGCGGTGCTGAGCGCGAATCACCTGGCGTTGTTCGTCGGGCTGTCGACCGTTGCCGCAGCGCTGGTCACGCTGGCGATGCCGGCTTTCTCGCCCGGCCGGCCGGCCTTCGTCGCGGCCGGCCTGATCACCGGCGTCACCGAAACCGCCACCGGCATCGGCGGGCCGCCGCTGGCGCTGGTCTACCAGCACCACGCGCCGCCGGTGGTGCGCTCGACCATCGCGCTGTGCTTCCTGGTGGGGGAGGTGGTGTCGCTGGCGACCTTGCTGGCGATGGGCCGCATCGACCACACGCAACTCGTCGCGGCCATGAGCCTGCTGCCGGCGCTGTTCATCGGCGCCGCGCTCAGCCGGATGGTGCACGAGCGCATCAACAGCCGCTTCCTGCGCGCCTTCGTGCAGGTGTTCGCCATCGTCTCTGGCTTGGTGCTGCTGGTCCACGCCATCTGAGGCCCAGCGCATACGGGCCGGCGCAGGCCGGCCCGCTTCGATCAGGCCGCCCAGGCGCGCTCGATGATCTTCTTGAAGGCCACGTCGGTGCTCAGCGTGCCGAAGGCAAAGCCCCAGTCGCCGCCCAGGCGTGAGGCGCAGAAGGCCTGCGCCACGTAGCTCGGGCTGAAGCGCAGCAGCAGCGAGGCCTGCAGCGCCAGCGCCAGTTTTTCCACCAGGCGGCGCGCAATGCCTTCCATCTGGTCGCGCCGGCCGGCCGCGTTGCGCAGCCAGGCGATGGTGGCGTCCAGGTGCACGTCCAGGCCCTTGGCCAGTTCGATTTCCTGCAGCACCGGCAGCAGTGCGTCGGGGTCGCGGTCGATGGCGCGCAGCACGTCCAGGCAGATCACATTGCCGCTGCCTTCCCACACGCTCTGCACCGGCGCCTCGCGGTAGAAGCGCGGCATCATCGAATCCTCGATGTAGCCGAAGCCGCCGTGGCATTCGAGCGCCTCGAAGCTGGTCGGGCTGGCGCGCTTGGCCAGCCAGTACTTGGTGATGGCGGTGACGACGCGCGAGAAGCGGGCCTCGTTCTCGTCGGTGGCGGCGCGGTCGATGCTGCCGGCCAGGCGCATGAGCAGGGTGGTGGCGGCTTCGGATTCGAGCGCCAGGTCGGCCAGCACGTTGCTCATCAGCGGCTTGTCGACCAGCGTGGCGCCAAAGGCCGAGCGTTGCTGCGTGTGGTGCAGTGCACGGAAGAGCGTCTGGCGGATGATGCCGGTGGAGATCGACGCGCAACCCAGGCGCGTGAGGCTGACCATCTCGATGATGGTGCGGATGCCCTTGCCTTCATCGCCGACGCGCCAGGCCAGCGTGCCGTTGTATTCGATCTCGCTCGAGGGGTTGGAGCGGTTTCCCAGCTTGTCCTTGAGCCGCATGATCGAGAAGCGGTTGCGCGTGCCGTCGGGCAGCCAGAAGGGCACCAGGAAGCAGGAGATCTGGCCCGGTGCGCCTTCGGTGTGCGCCACCGTCAGGAAGCAGTCGACCATCGGTGCCGAGAAGAACCACTTGTGGCCGGTCAGTTCGTACACGCCGGCTTCCTGCGTGGCGCGCGCCACCGTGGTGTTGGCGCGCAGGTCCGAGCCGCCTTGCTTCTCGGTCATGGCCATGCCGATCAGCGCGCCGGTCTTCTGCGCCGAGGGACGGTAGCGCGGGTCGTAGTCGGTCGAGGTGAGCAGCGGCTCCCACTGCGCGCTCAGCGCCGCGTTGTTGCGCAGCACCGGCACGCCGGCGTAGGTCATGTGCAGCGGGCACAGGGTGCCGCTCTCCACCTGCGCCATCAGCATGCTGGAGGCGGCGCGCGCCACGTGGCTGCCGGCCTGCGGCTGGCGCCAGGGCAGGGAATGCACTTCGTGGCGGCGCGCCAGGCGCATCAGCTCGTGCCACGAATGGTGCAGTTGCACCTCGTTGATGCGGTGGCCGTAGTTGTCGTGCGTGTGCAGTTCGGGCACGTAGCGGTTGGCCATGTAGCCGTGGCGGATCACCTCCGGGTCGGCCAGGTCGGTGGCCAGTGCGTCCAGGCGCGGCGCAGCCCAGGCGGCACCTTCGCGCTCCAGCCCTTCGCGCAGCGCGTGGTCGCGTGCCAGCAGGTTGTAGCCGCCGTACGGCGTGGGCTGGTTGAAGACGTCGTGCGTGCCCTGCGCCGCCGGGGAGCGGGGCGCGCGGGTGTCGCTGAGGGGGGCTTCGGTCATGGGGATTGCCTCATCTAGGGTTTGTTCGTACGGTTGCCGATTAAATCAGATGCTTTATTACGAGTAAAGCACTTGACTTAGATTTTGCGTGGTTCCAGAATTCGCCCCATGGTCACTTCCAACCCCACCCCGGCCGGCAAGGACAAGCGCAAGCTCGCAGCCGCCTCGCGCGGCAACGCCGGCAGCATCGACAGTGCCGACGTGCTGCTGCTCACCGCGCAGCGCCTGTTCGCGGAGAAGGGCATCGACGGCGTGTCGATGCGCGAGATCGCCCGCGAAGCCGGCCAGCGCAACAACTCGGCGCTGCACTACCACTTCGGCTCCAAGGAGGCGCTGATGCAGGCCATCCTGCAGGGCGGCATGCGCGAGATCAACGAACTGCGCAACGACTACATCGACCAGCTCTACAGCAGCGAGCGGCATGGTGAACTGCGCGGACTGGTCGAAGCCATCGTGTGGCCGCTGGCCTCCCGGCTGGTGACCAGCCGCGGCAACACCTACAACCGCTTCCTCGCCGCGGCGCAGGTCTATCCGGATTTCGACCTCGCGGCCTCGACCCGCGAAGAGGAAGACCGCGGCTTTCGCCGCATTCAGGAACTGCTGCAGCGCGCCTTGCCGGACATGCCCGAACTGCTGCTGCGCCAGCGCTACCTGGCCGGCGTCAGCTTCGTGATCTTCAGCCTGGCCGACTACGAGCGCATGGGTGCGCGGCGCAGCAAGCGCCAGCGCCCCTTCGACCTGCAGCGCGCCATCGAGAACCTGATCGACATGGTGGCCGGCGCCATTGCCGCGCCGATCTCGCCGCAGGTGCTGGCGCGCCTCGTGGCGCACGACGCGGCCGACGAGCCGCCTGAACCGGCGCCAGCACCGCCTGCACCGCCAGCCCCACGCAAGGCGGCCGCCAAACGGGCGGCCGGCTGAAGCCCCGCACTGCATTCGATTGACCCATAACGGAGACAAGACATGAAGAAACTGCTCGCGACCCTGATCGCCACCATGGTGGTGTTGCCGATGGCCCAGACCGCCCAGGCCCAGGGCGACTATCCCAGCCGCCCGATCCGCATCACCGTGCCCTACACGCCGGGCGGCCCGACCGACGCGGTGGCACGCGTGGTCGGCAAGGGCCTGTCGGTGGAACTCGGCCAGCCCGTCATCGTCGACAACAAGCCCGGGGCCTCGGCCACCATCGGCACCGCCTACGTGGTGAATCAGCCGGCCGACGGCTACAACCTGGTGCTGGTTGCTGCGCAATTCGTGACCAACACCGCCACCGGCATCCAGCAACCCTACGAGCCGCTGCGCGACCTCGCGCCGGTGGTCAACCTGACCTGGATGCCGATCCTGGTGGCGGCCAACCCCAAGATGCCGGCCAAGGATCTGCCGTCGTTGATCGCGTGGATCCGCAACCAGAGCCAGCCGGTGCTTTACTCGAGCCCGGGCGCCGGCACGCTCACGCAGTTGTGGGGCGAGTTGCTGGCCCAGCGCTACCACCTGAAGCTGGAGCACGTGCCGTACAAGGGCTCGGCCGGCGCCGCGCAGGCCGTGATGGCCGGTGACGTGCCGCTGATGTTCGACGTGGCCGGCATCACCACCACCATGATCCGCGAAGGCAAGCTGACCGGCATCGTGACGCCCGGCACCGAACGCGCCCCGGGCCTGCCCAACCTGCCGACCGCGCGCGAATCGGGCGTGAAGGACCTGGACGCCGCCAGCTTCCTCGGCCTGATGGCGCCGGCCAAGACGCCGCCCGAGGTGATTGCCAAGATCAACGCCGCGGCCAACCGCGTGCTCAAGAGCAAGGAAGTGATCGACGCCGTGAACGGCCTGGGCATGAACCCGGCCGGCGGCAGCGCCGAGGACTTCGGCAAGATGCTGAGCTCGGAAATGCAGCGCTGGACCGCGGTGGCCAAGACCGCCGGCGTCAAGGCCGAGCAATGAGCATGGCCGAGAACGTGCAACCGCCTTTGCCATCGGGCGAGTTGCCGCTGGCGGGCGTGAAGGTGGTCGAGTTCGGCCAGTTCATCGCCGGGCCGGGCGCCACGCAGATCCTGGCCGACATGGGCGCCGACGTCATCAAGATCGAGAGCCCGAACGGCGACAACGGCCGGCGCTTCGGCGTGAGCCCGGCCACGCAGGGCCGCAGCGGCCTGTTCATGGCCTACAACCGCGGCAAGCGCTCCATCGTGGTCGACATGCGCCGGCCCGAGGGGTTGGCCATCGCCCGCGAGCTGGCGCTGCAGGCCGACGTGGTGGTGCAGAACGCGCGCGCCGGCGTGATGCAGGCGCTGGGGCTGGACGCGAAGGCGCTGCGCGCGGTCAAGCCGGCGCTGATCTACGTGTCGGTGTCGGGCTTCGGCACCGGCGGCCCGTCGCGCGAGCGGCCGGGGCTGGACATTGCCGCGCAGGCCGAGAGCGGCATGATGTCGATCACCGGCGAACGCGGCGGCACGCCGCTGAAGGCGGGCTTTCCGGTGGCCGATGTATCGACCGCCAACGCCACCGCCAACGCCATCCTGGCGGCGCTGTTCCGCCAGGCCCGCACCGGGCGCGGCGAGACCATCGAGACCTCGCTGCTGGCGGTCGCGATCGCCATGCAGGCGCAGATCTGGGCCGAGTACCAGTGCACCGGCCAGCAGCCGCCGCGCTTCGGCAACGCGCAGCCGCTGGTGGCGCCGGCCGCCGACCTGATCGTCGTGCAGGACGGCCACATCGTCATCTCGGCCTACCTCGACGACCACTGGCGCCGCCTGTGCAAGGCCATCGGCCAGCCCGAACTCGCCACCGCGGCGCCGTTCGCCAGCAACAACGAGCGCGTGCGCAACCGTGCGGCGCTGATGGAGATCCTCGGCAAGGCGCTGGGCGGCTACACCGGCGAGCAGGCGCGCGCGCTGCTGGAGCAGCACGGCGTGGTGGTGGGCGTGGTGCGCAGCTACGCGCAGGTGCTGGCCAGTGCCGACGTGCAGGCCAGCCAGGTGTTCCAGACGGTGGACGACGGTCAGGGCGGCGAAGTGCGCTTGCCGGGGTTGCCGTTCAGCTTTGCCGAGGCGCCGGGTGAGCGGCCGGTGCCGGCGGTGCCGCGGCTGGGCCAGCACACCGGCGAGGTGCTGGCGCAGGCCGGCTATTCCGCGGGCGACATCGCCCGCCTGCAGGCCGACGGCATCGTCGGCCACGAAGCGCCAGTGGCCGGTGTAGCCGGTGTAGTCGCAGCGGCCTGAGCGTCTCGCGCGGCGGCGCCGGTCGGCGCCCGCCGCTTCTCTTTTTCTTCTCTTCCCGACAAAGGCTTTCCGCATGTCAGCCGTGCTTCTCGACGTCCACGATGGGTGGGCCGAACTGATCCTCCACCGCCCCGAGCGCAAGAACGCCGTCGAAGGCACGCTCGCGCAGGCCCTGCACGAGGCGCTCGCGCGCGTGGCGCAGGACGACAGCCTGCGCGCCGTGCTGCTGCGCGGTGCCGGTGGCGCCTTCTGCTCGGGCCTGGACGTGAAGGCCTTCGGCGCCGACCCGGCGCCCGACTGGAAGGCCGGCTTCCCCGCGCTGTGGGAAGCCGTGCACAACCAGTTGCTGGCCAGCCGCAAGGTGCTGGTGGTGGCGCTGGAGCGCTATGCCATCAACGCCGGCGCGGCGCTGGCATTGGCCGGCGACCTGATGGTCTGCGGCGAGGGCGCCTTCCTGCAGGTCGGCGAGATCGGCATCGGCATGGCGGCGCCGCGCAACGCGGCCTGGCTGGCGCTGCGCCATTCCGAAGCCGTGGCGGCGCGGGTCTGCCTGATGGGCGATCGCGTCGGCGCGGCCGACCTGCTGCGCCTGGGCATCGCCACCGAAGTGGCGGCCGACGATGCCGTGGTGGCGCGCGCGCAGGCGGTGGCGCAGGCGATCGCCGCATTTCCCGCGCACTCGGTGCACGCCATCAAGTCGGGCACGCGCGCGGCCACGCTGCAGATGCCGCCCGACCAGTGGATGGCCGCCTGCGCCCGGTTCGACCCGCTCAACCAGCAAGGCGCGATCACCCACGTGACGACGAACAAGGCATGAAGACACGCATCACCGAACTGCTGGGCATCCGCTACCCGATCATCCAGGGCGGCATGATGTGGGTCGGCCGCGCCGAGCTCGCCGCCGCCGTCTCCAACGCCGGCGGCCTGGGCACGCTGACCGCGCTGACGCAGCCCAGCCCCGAGGCACTGCTTGAGGAAGTGCAGCGCTGCCGCGCCATGACCGACGCGCCCTTCGCGGTCAACCTCACCATCCTGCCCTCGGCCGCGCCGCCGCAGTACGAGGACTACGCGCGCGCCATCGTCGAGAGCGGCGTGCGCATCGTCGAGACGGCGGGTATGCAGCCCGAGGCGATCACCGAGCTGTTCAAGTCGAAGGGCCTGGCCATCGTGCACAAGTGCACCTCGGTGCGCCATGCGCTGTCGGCGCAGCGCCGCGGCGCGGATGCGATCAGCATCGACGGCTTCGAATGCGCCGGCCATCCGGGCGAAGACGACGTGCCCGGGCTGATCCTGATTCCGGCCGCCTGCGCCAGGCTGTCGATCCCGGTGGTGGCTTCCGGCGGCATCGCCAACGGCCGCACCATGGCGGCGGCGCTCGCGCTCGGCGCGGACGGCGTGAACATGGGCACGCGCTTCATGCTGACGCGCGAGGCGCCGGTGCACGAGAGCGTGAAGGCGGCGCTGGTGCAGGCCAGCGAACGCGACACAACGCTGATCTTCCGCGGCCTGCGCAACACCGCGCGGGTCTGGCGCAACCCGGTCGCCAGCGCCGTCAACGAACTCGAGCAACGGCCGCAAGGCGCCACCTTCGACGACCTGCGCAGCTGGGTCGCCGGCGCGCGTGGCCGCCGCGCGCTGGAACAGGGCAGCGTCGACGACGGCCTGATCTGGGCAGGCCAGTGCCTCGGCCTGATCGACGACGTGCCCACTTGCGCCGAGCTGATCGCGCGCATGGTGTCCGAATGCCGTCTCGCGCTGCGGCGCGCGACCGACCTCTACAGCGAACCCCTCCAACTTTCCGAAAGCAAGAAGCACCATGCGTGAAGCCGTCATCGTTTCCACCGCCCGCACCCCGCTGACCAAGGCGCAGCGCGGCGAATTCAACCAGACCCCGGGCGCCACGCTGGCCGCGTTCGCGGTGCGCGCGGCGGTGGACCGCGCCGGCATCGACCCGGCGCTGATCGAGGACGCGATCCTCGGCTGCGGCTACCCCGAGGGCACAACCGGGCGCAACATCGCGCGCCAGACCATCGTGCGCGCCGGCCTGCCGATCGGCATCGCCGGCACCACCGTGAACCGCTTCTGCGCCTCCGGGCTGCAGGCCATTGCCATGGCGGCCGGGCGCATCGTGGCCGAAGGCGTGCCGGCGATGATTGCCGGCGGCGTGGAGAGCATCTCGCTGATGCAGACGCGCGGCGACCCGAACGCCGGTGTCGACCCATGGATCGCGCAGCACAAGCCGCAGATGTACCTGTCGATGATCGAGACCGCCGACATCGTGGCGCAGCGCTACGGCATCAGCCGCGAGGCGCAGGACCGCTTCTCGGTGGACAGCCAGCAGAAGACCGCACGCGCCCAGCGCGACGGCAGCTTCGACGCCGAGATCGTGCCCTGCACCACCACCATGGCCGTCACCGACAAGCAGAGCGGCACCGTGACCCTGCAAGAAGTGACGGCGCGCGCCGACAACTGCAACCGGCCCGCGACCACCTATGAATCGCTGGCCCAGCTGGCGCCGGTGCGCGGCGCCGACCAGTTCATCACCGCCGGCAATTCCTCGCAACTGTCCGACGGCGCCAGCGCCTGCGTGCTGATGGAAGCGGCCGACGCCAGCCGCGCCGGCCTGCAGCCGCTGGGCGCCTTCCGCGGCCTCGCCGTGGCCGGTTGCGAACCCGATGAAATGGGCATCGGCCCGGTGTTCGCCGTGCCCAAGCTGCTCGCGCGGCACGGCCTGAAGGTCGAGGACATCGACCTGTGGGAACTGAACGAGGCCTTTGCCTCGCAAGCCATCTACTGCCGCGACCGGCTCGGCATTCCGCAGGAGCGCCTCAACGTGAACGGCGGCTCGATCTCGGTGGGCCACCCCTTCGGCATGACCGGTGCGCGGCTGGTCGGCCATGCGCTGCTGGAAGGGCGCCGGCGCAAGGCGAAATACGCGGTGGTGACGATGTGCGTGGCCGGCGGCATGGGCGCGGCCGGCCTGTTCGAGATCTACTGAAGGGGCGCGCGATGGATCTGGATTTCACGCCCGAGGAAGAGGCCTTCCGCGAGCAGGTGCGTGCCTTCTTTCGCGATGCGCTGCCGGTGGACATTGCCGCCAAGGTCGAACGCGACGAACGCTTGTCCAAGGCCGACATGGAGCGCTGGCACGCGATCCTGAACGCGCACGGCTGGCTGGCCACTGGCTGGCCGAAGGAACACGGCGGGCCCGGCTGGAGCGCCATGCAGCGCTACATCTTCGAGTTCGAAGGGGCGATGGCCAACGCGCCGCGCATCATCCAGTTCGGCGTCAACATGCTCGGGCCGGTGCTCATCCGTTTCGGCTCGGCCGCGCAGAAGGCGCGCTGGCTGCCGCGCATCCTCGACGGACGCGACTGGTGGTGCCAGGGCTATTCGGAACCCGGCGCCGGCTCCGACCTGGCCTCGCTCAAGACCAGCGCGGTGCGCACCGCCGATGGCTACGTCGTCAACGGCCAGAAGACCTGGACCACGCTGGGCCAGCACGCCAACATGATCTTCTGCCTGGTGCGCACCGATCCGGCGGCGCGCAAGCAGCAGGGCATCAGCTTCCTGCTGATCGACATGAATTCGCCCGGTGTCCAGGTGCGCCCGATCATCACGCTGGACGGCGAGCATGAAGTCAATGAAGTCTTCTTCACCGACGTGAAGGTGCCGCTGGAAAACCTGGTCGGCGAGGAAAACGCGGGCTGGACCTGCGCCAAGTTCCTCTTGACGCACGAGCGCACCGGCATCGCCGGTGTCGGCTATTCCTATGCCGCGCTGAGTCGCCTCAAGCGCGCCGTGGCAACGCTCACGCGCAACGGCCAGCCGCTGCTGCAGGACCACGACTTCACGCGCCGCCTGGCGCGCGTCGAGATCGCGCTGGACAACATGAAGACGACCAATCTGCGCCTGCTCTCCGCCGCGGCCAGCGGGGCGGCGCCCGGTGTGGAAAGCTCGATGCTGAAGATCCAGGGCACCGAGATCCGTCAGCAGATCAACGCGCTGATGCTGCGCGCCATGGGCCCGCACGCGCCGCTGTTCGTCAACGACATGACGGACGCTGCGGGGTTGGCGCTCGACGACCTGGGGCCGGCCAACGCCAGCCGCGCGGCCATCACCTGGTTCAACAACCGCAAGCTCTCGATCTTCGGCGGCTCCAACGAGATCCAGAAAAACATCATTGCCAAGACCGTGCTCGAGCTGTGAGACCGTTGCCATGAACTTTGAACACACCCATGAACGGCGCATGCTCGCCGAGAGCATTTCACGCTACGTTGCCGACCGCTACGGCGACATCGCGCAGCGGCTGGTGCCGCAGGCGGCGTCAGGTTTCGACGCAACGCATTGGCGCGCGCTGGCCGAACTCGGCGCGGTTGGCGCGCTCTTCCCCGCGGAACACGGCGGCTACGGCGGCAGCGCCTTCGACGTGATGGCCGTCTTCGAGCAGGTCGGACGCGGCCTGGTGAGCGAGCCCTTCCTGGCCAGCCTGCTGGCCGGGCAGGCGCTGGCGCATGCCGGCGACGCCGCGCATGCCCACTTGATCGCCGGCATGGCCGAAGGCAGCTTGCTGGCCAGCCTGGCGCATTGCGAGCCCGGCGGCCAATGGGATCCGGCGCAGGTCGACTGCCGCGCCGAGCGCCGCGGCGCGCACTGGGTGCTCGACGGCGCCAAGGTCGGCGTGCCCTGGGGCGACGCGGCGCAGCTGCTGCTGGTCTCGGCCCGCACCTCGGGCCAGGCGGGTGAGCTGGCAGGCGTCTCGCTGTTCGCGCTGCCGGCCGCCACGGCGGGCGTGGTGGTGCGCGGGCATCCCGATCTCGACGGCGGGCGCTCCGCCGACATCGCGTTGAACGGCGCCATCTTGCCGGCCGAAGCGTTGATTGGCGCCGAAGGGCAGGCCAGTGCGGCCCTGTCCGCCAGCCTCGCCTACGGCCTTCTCGCCATCAGTGCCGAGGCGCTCGGCGCGATGGAGGTGGTGATGGCCAGCACGCTCGACTACCTGAAGGCGCGCAAGCAATTCGGCGCGGCCATCGGCAGCTTCCAGGCGGTGCAGCACCGCATGGTCGACCTCATGCTGCAGGTGGAGCAGAGCCGTTCCGCCACGTTCAACTGCGCCGTGCACATGGACGCCGCGGCGGCCCTGCGCGACCGCTACGCCGCGGCCGCCAAGTTCACGGCGGGCAGCGCGGCGCTGCAGCTGGCGCAGGAGTGCATCCAGCTGCACGGCGGCATCGGCATGACCTGGGAGCTGCCCCTGTCGCACTACGCCAAGCGGCTGGCGCTGTTGAACTTCCAGCTGGGTGACGAGGACCATCACCTCGGGCGCTACGTCGGCGCCGCATTGAACTGCGCCTGAGCGTCATCAGCCGCCGGCCGTCGGCGGCAGCAGCGCGCGCAGGTGCGCCAGGAAGGCGCGCACGCCTTGGGGCAGGGTGCGGCCGGCGAGCGTCTGCAGCTCGATCGTGCGCCCGCTGGTGGCGCGCTCCTTGAGGGTGGCCGCGTGCAGTTCGCCACGTCGCACGCGCTCGCGCACCGTGATCTCGCCGGCGATCGTCAGGCCGCCGCCGTGCAGCACGAAATTCATCAGGGCTTCGAACTGGCTGCTGACCATGGCCGGCTCGAAGGCCAGGCGGCGGTGGCTGCAGGCGATGTCGAACAGCTGGCGCGCCGTGTTGTCGACTTCGGGCAGGGCGATGGGGTAGGGGTGCATCTGCGCCAGCGTCACCTGGCCGAAGCGGGCGAGCGGATGGTCCGGCCGCATTACCGCGACGAGCGGCGAGACCTGCCGGTGCTGCACCTCGATCTCGCGCTCGGCGCTGCGGCTGAAGGTCAGGCCGATGTCGGTGTCGCCGTCCAGCACCGCCTGCGTCACCGCCGCCGGCGCCGCCGCGCGCAGCAGGAACTGCATGCCCGGATGCTGCACGCTGAACAGGGCGATGGCACGCGGCAGGAATTCGATCGCGAAACCACCCGAGCTGCACACGCGCACGCGCCCGCGGCGCAGGCCCTGCAAGGCCTGGATGTCCGACACCACGCGATCGGCCTCCAGCGCGCCGCGCCGCGCATGCGCGGCCAGCATCTCGCCGGCCGGGCTGGGCACCATGCCGCGCGGACGGCGCTCGAACAGCGGCACGTTGAGGATCTCCTCCAACCCGGCCACCTGGCGGCTGACCGCCGAGGGCGAGACGCTCAGCCGCGTCGCCGCCTCGGTGATCGAGCCGCTGCGCACGACCTCGAGAAAGTAGCGCAGCGCGGTGTCCTGCAGGCGATGGGAGAGCATGGGCGATGGAACCGTGCGTTGCGAAAAACGCAACGATAGTTGAATCAAACGGCGATTGTCAAAAACCAGGCAGCTTCCTATCCTGCCCTCGTACTGTCACGCAGCCGAGGAATTCCATGGATTTGAGCGCCGCCCCTGCCGCGCCTGTCGCGCCCGTCGCCGCCTCCACCAGCAGCGACATCGTCGAGATGAGCGCCGTGCGCCTGTCGCAGGCCATTCACGCACGCGCGTTGTCCTGCGTCGAAGTGCTCGATGCCTTTCAGGCGCAGATCGCCAGGCTCAACCCGCTGGTCAACGCGCTGGTGGCACCGGCCGCGCCCGAGTTGCTCCGCAGCCAGGCGCGCGAGCGCGATGCGCAACTGGCGCGCGGGGAGAGCCTGGGCCCGCTGCACGGCTTTCCGCAGGCGCCCAAGGACATCATGCCGGCCGCCGGCATGGTCACGACCAAGGGCTCGCCGCTGTTCAGCGGCCAGGTCTCCAAGACCGACGCGGTGGTGTTCGAACGCATGCGCGCTGGCGGCGCGCTGTTCGTCGCGCGCAGCAATTCACCCGAGTTCGGCCTGGGCGGCCACACCTACAACCCGGTCTACGGCCTCACCCGCAATGCCTTCGACCCGGCGCGCTCGGCCGGCGGCAGCAGCGGCGGCGCCGGCGTGGCGGTGGCGCTGCGCATGCTGCCGGTGGCCGACGGCTCCGACATGATGGGCTCGCTGCGCACGCCAGCGGCCTTCAACAACGTCTATGGCCTGCGCACCTCGGTCGGCTGCGTGCCGCACGGCCCGGCCGACGAGGTGTTCTTCCAGCAGTTCAGCGTGGCCGGCCCGATGGCGCGCAACGTGCCCGACCTGGCCCTGCTGTTGTCGGTGCAGGCGGGCTTCGACGCCCGGCTGCCGCTCACGCGGCGCAGCGAAGGGCGCCAGGACTGGGTCGCGGCGCTCGAGCGCAACCTGCGCGGCACGCGCATCGGCTGGCTGGGCGACCTGGGCGGCCATTTGCCCACCGAGGCCGGCCTGCTCGACACCTGCCGCGCTGCGCTCGCAGCCTTCTCGCAAATCGGCTGCACGGTGGAAGAAGCCGTGCCGTCCTTCGACCTGGAATCGCTCTGGCGCGCCTGGATCGACCTGCGCAGTTTCAGCGTCGCCGGCGCCAACGGCGCGCTGTATGCCGACCCCGCAAAGCGCGCGCTGCTCAAGCCCGAGGCGGCCTGGGAGATCGAGCGTGGCCTGGCCCTGAGCGCGATGCAGGTCTACGAGGCGGCACGTGTGCGCTCGGCCTGGTATCAGTGCCTGCGCGAACTGTTCGCGCGCTTCGACTTCCTGGTGTTGCCGGCCGCGCAGGTGTTTCCCTTCGAGGCCACGCAGACCTGGCCGTCCAGCGTGGGCGGCCAGGCCATGGACAGCTACCACCGCTGGATGCAGGCGGTGGTGCCCGCTTCCATGGCGGGGCTGCCCGCACTGGCCGTGCCGGCGGGCTTCGGCCCGCAGGGCCTGCCGGCGGGCCTGCAGATCCTGGGGCCGACCCAATCCGACCTGGCCGTGCTGCAGATCGGCCACGCCTACGACCTGGCCAGCGGCCATGCGCGTGTGCGCAGCCCCCTGCTGACCGCTCCTGGCTGCCCAGTTTCATCACCCTGAATAACCCGAGGAGACTTCGATATGGCCCTGACCCGTTCCCGCTTTCTGTCGTGCCTGCTGGCCGGCGCCGCCGTGCTGACGGCGCCCGCCGCCTTTGCCCAGGAAGACTTCCCGTCCCACACGCTCAAGCTGGTGGTGCCTTTCGCGCCGGGCGGCGCCACCGATATCCTGGGGCGCCAGCTTGCGGCCGCCTTCAGCGAGAAGCTGGGTCAGACGATGATTGTCGAGAACCGCCCCGGCGCCGGCACGGTGGTCGGCGCCGGCCTGGTGGCCAAGGCCCCGGCCGACGGCTACACGCTGCTGCTGGCCGCCAACACCACGCTGACCTTGAACCCGGTGATCCGCGAATCGCTGCCCTACGATCCGCTGAAGTTCAGCCCGATCGGCCAGGTGGCCGACATGGGCCTGCTGCTGGTGGCCAACAACGACGTGCCGGCGCGCACGCTGGCCGACTTCGTGGCGCTGGCCAAGGCATCGCCCGACAAGTATTCCTATGGTTCCTTCGGCGTCGGCGCCTCGGTGCACTTCGGCGGCGAGATGCTCAAGACCGCGACCGGCATCCGCCTGCTGCACGTGCCCTTCAACGGCAGCACGCCCAACTTGACGGCGCTGATGGGCGGGCAGGTGCAGGTGGCGGTGGACACGGTGGTGGCCGCCACGCCGCTCATCAAGGGCGGCAAGATCAAGCCGCTGGCGGCACTGGGCGCGCAGCGGCTCAAGCTGCTGCCCGAAGTGCCGACGGTGGCCGAGAGCGGCTATCCCGGCTTCGACATGAGCAGTTGGTTCGGCCTGGTCGGGCCGGCCGACATGCCGGCGGCGGTGCGCCAGAAGCTGGAGAAGACGCTGGCCCGGATCATGGCCGATCCCGCCATGCGCCAGAAGCTGACCGAGGTCGGCCTGACGCCCAACTGGGGTGACGGCGCTGCGCTGCAGGCGCGCATCGAACGCGAGCTGCCGCAGATGCGCGCGGTGGCTGCCCGCGCGAACATCCACACCGAGTAAGCCTGGGCGCGCTCAGCCGCCTGGCCGCTGCGCCTGCATGCAGGCGACCTGGATCAATTCCCGCTCGTGCGGCGTGGCGCCCATGCGCACCGCGCTGAGCTGGCCGCCCCATACGCAGCCGGTGTCGGTGGAGATGATGCCCTCGCGCGCGACCCAGCCCAGCGTGGACCAGTGGCCGAAGGCGATGGTGGCGTCGGCGCTGCGCCGGCCTGGCACTTCGAACCACGGCATGTAGCCTTCGGGCGCGGCCTCTGCCGAGTCTTTGGCGTCGAATTCCATGAGCCCGTCGGCGCTGCAGAAACGCAGCCGCGTCAGCGCGTTGACGATGACGCGCAGGCGGGCTGCGCCTTGCAGGCCGTCATCCCAGCGGCTCGGCTCGTTGCCGTACATCGTTTGAAGGAAGCCGGCCAGGTCGGGGCCCCGCAGCACGTCCTGCAATTCGCCGGCCAGCGCCACCGTCTGCGCCACGCTCCATTGCGGCAGCACGCCGGCGTGCACCATCAGCAGGTCGTGGCCGCCGATGACGCGGTGCAGCGCCATGTGCTGCTGGCGCACCCAGTCGAGCAGGGCGGCGCGGTCGGGCGCTTCCAGGATGGGCGCCAGCGTGTCCTTGCGGCCGAGCTTGCGCACGCCGTGGGCCACGCCCAGCAGGTGCAGGTCGTGGTTGCCCAGCAGGCTGATGGCGGCGCCGCCCAGGCGCTGCACGCGGCGCAGCACCTGCAGCGATTCCGGGCCACGGTTGACCAGGTCGCCCAGCAGCACCACGGTGTCGCGGCTGGGCGAAAAGTCGATCAGTTCGAGCAGCTGGCCGAGCGGGGTGTCGCAGCCCTGCACGTCGCCTATCAAGTAAAGTGCCATGGTCTTCATTCTCCCCGCTCTTCATGGATGTTTTCCTGCTGGCATTGCTGACCACCTGCAACGCGGTGTTCGCAATGTCCGAAATGGCCCTCTCGACCAGCCGTCGCGCACGCCTTGCCGCGCTGGCTGAAACGGGGGACACCGGCGCGGCGGCGGCGCTGCGCCTGATGGAAGACCCGACCCAGTTCCTCTCGACGGTGCAGATCGGCATCACCTCGATCGGCATGCTCAGCGGCATCGTGGGCGAGGCTGCATTCGCCGGCCCGCTGGGCACCTGGCTGGAACAGCGCGGCATGGCGGCCGGCCCGGCCAGCATCGTTTCCACCGCCTTCGTGGTGATCTGCATCACCTTCTTCACCATCATCTTCGGCGAGCTGGTGCCCAAGCGCATCGGCCAGCTCTACCCCGAGCAGGTGGCGCGCTGGGTCTCGCGCCCGATGCGCGGCCTGGCCACCGGCGCCAAGCCCTTCGTGGTGGGCCTATCGAGCGCCACGGCGGCGGTGCTCAAGCTGCTGCGCATCGATGCCAATGCGGCGCGCGCGGTGACGGAAGAGGAAATCTCGGCCAGCCTGGAAGAGGGCGTGGACGCCGGCCTGATCGAGCGGCACGAGCACCAGATGGTGCGAAACGTGTTCCACCTGGACGACCGCCGCCTGTCCTCGCTGATGGTGCCGCGCGCCGACATTGAATGGCTGGAGGCCTCCGGCACGGTGGCCGAGAGCCTGGCCAAGGTGGCGGCCGCGGGTGCGCTGAACCTGGTGCATTCCTGGTACCCGGTGTGCCGCAATTCGCTGGACGACGTGGTCGGCATGATCAGCGTGGCGCGGCTGCTGCAGCTCGGGCCGCAGCACCCGGGGCCGATCAGCGCGGTGGTCATGCAGGCGGTGTTCGTGCCCGAGACCTTGACCGGCATGGAATTGCTCGAGCAATTCCGCGAGCGCGCCGGGCGCCTGGTGTTCGTGGTCGACGAATACGGCGAGGTGCAGGGCCTGATGACGCCGCGCGACCTGCTGGAGGCGATCACCGGCGAGCTGCAGCCCGGCACCCAGGCCGACGCCTGGGCGACTGAACGCGCCGACGGCTCCTGGGAACTCGACGGCCTGATGCCGATTTCCGAACTGCGCGCGCGGCTGGGCATCCGGACGCTGCCCGAGGAGGAGCGCGGCCGCTACAACACCGTGGCGGGCCTGCTGATGCTGGTCTCCGGCCATCTGCCGGCGGTCGGCGAGCAGATCGAATGCGGCGACTGGCTGTTCGAGGTGCTGGTGCTCGACGGTCGGCGCATCGACCGCGTGCTGGCCCGGCCGGGCGAAGGCGTGCAGGCCGCGTCGACCGACTGACCAGGCAGCGGGCGACCGCGCCTGTTGCGCGATGGCTGCGAAATAGTTGGCAACTTGGCGCCCGAGATGGCGCCGTTGTGCAAACGGCGCCCGTTGTGTGAACAGTCACCTTTTCCGTTCCTGTCCCAGCCCGTTCAATGGATCGCAAGGCCGGCGTGTCTTTTCCTGTTCATCGGGAAGGGCGCCACCGGCCGAGTTGCAACGAGCCATCGCGGAGGGACGCGCGCAGCGCGAGAGGAAAGGAAAGAGCATGAAACACGACACCATCGAACTGATCGTTGACGAGCCGATCGACGGGCACTTCTACTGGATGCTGCTCGAGCAGGAGCGGGCCGGCGTGACGCCGCGCACCGTGGACAGCGCCCCCGGGCCGCTGCCCAGTTATTCGGCCGCGATGATGGCCGGCATTTCGGCCCTGCAACAACGCAGCCGGGGCTACGGCCTGCCGCTGGCCGCCGTGGGCGAACTGAACGGGCGCGGCGGCTTCTTCACCCGCCATTGAGCGGGCGCCCCTTGGCGCAGGCCGCTCAGCGCGGCGGCCAGCCCGGGTGCGGATGGGCGCGGCGCCACTGCCAGGGCGGTTCGGGCCGCGGCTCGCGCCACAGGCCGGCCCGTCTGGCGCGCGCTTCTTCCTGCGCAAATTCATACTGGCCGCGGTCCTGCGCCGTCTGCTCATGGGCGTAGTGCGGCTCCCACCAGGCCAGCCCCAGCGTGACCATCGCCAGCCCGGCATCGAGCGTGCGCGCACAGGGTTCGCGCCGGCAACTGTCGGGCGCCACCATCACCTTGCAGACACTGCGGCCATAGCGGTCGGGCGCGTCGTGGCACAGCAGGCGCACCGGCTTGTCGCGCACCAGCCCGGCCAGCGCCTGGCGCGCGCGCTGGCCGTAGGGCTGGCGGCTCTCCGGTGCGTCGATGCCGGCGATGCGCACCGTGCGTTGTGGTTCGCCGCCGCGGGCTGAATCGCAGCGAGCCTTGAGGGTGTCGCCGTCGGAGACGGTCAGAACGAGGCAGAAGAGGGCGGCACTGAAGGCAATGGGCATGGCCCGATGGTGCCAGAGCGCCTTCGGCCACTTGCAGGTGAATCTCAGCGCACCTCGCCGAGCCAGCTGGACAGGTCGTACAGCGCATCGCGTCGAAGCGGTTCCTCGCCCAGGTGCGCGATCTATGCGCGCTCAACGGTTGCCACGCAATCGCGCATCAAGCGCAGCGTGCATGGCCACGCCGCATGGCTTCAGCAATCCGCAGGCAGGCCTGGCGCGTGCGCTGGTGATCAACACGCCGGACATCGGCGCGGGGTATTTCCGCGAGATGGGCGAGATCGTCAACGCGGGCGGGCCGCCGGATCGCGCGCAGCATCGCCGCGATCCTGGCCAGCAGAAACTTCTTCAGTGGTTGTCGCGCGGCAGCCCGAAGGTGGTATTGATGCGCTGGTACTTCACGGCCGGCTTGAGCACCATGCCTTCGTTCAGTTCGCCCACGATGGCGCGCTGGATCTCCTGCCAAGGCGTCTGGCTCGGCGGGTACGGATAGCCGCCGTCGGCCTCGAACTTGGCGCGCCGCTTGGCGAGTTCCTCGTCGGACACCAGCATGTTGGCGGTGCGCTTCTTCAGGTCGATGCGCACGCGGTCGCCGGTGCGCAGCAGCGCCAGGCCGCCGCCGGTCGCCGCTTCGGGTGACGCGTTGAGGATCGATGGCGAGCCTGAGGTGCCCGACTGGCGCCCGTCACCGATGCAGGGCAGGGCGTGGATGCCCTTCTTGATCAGGTAGGCCGGCGGACGCATGTTCACCACCTCGGCCGCGCCGGGGTAGCCGATGGGGCCGACGCCGCGCATGAACAGCACGCAGTGCTCGTCGATCTTCATCTTCGGATCGTCGATGCGGCGGTGGTAATCCTCCGGGCCGTCGAACACGATGGCGCGGCCCTCGAAGGCCATCGGGTCGGCCGGGTTCTCGAGGTAGCGGGTGTGGAATTCGGGCGAGATCACGCTGGTCTTCATGATCGCCGAATCGAACAGGTTGCCCGAGAAATCCAGGAAGCCGGCGTTCTTCATCATCGGCTTGTTGTAGGCAAAGATCACCTTGCGGTCGTGGGTGAAACGGCCTTCGCAGTTGTCCACCAGCGTCTTGCCGTTGGCCGTGAGCGCGGGCTTGATCTTGCCCTTGGCGATCAGTTCGGCCACCACCGCCGGCACGCCGCCGGCGCGGTAGTAGTCTTCGCCGAGGTACTCGCCGGCCGGCTGCAGGTTCACCAGCAATGGGATCTTGTAGCCGTGCTTTTCCCAGTCGCCGGTGTCCAGCTTCACGCCGATGTGGCGCGCAATGGCGTTGAGGTGGATCGGCGCGTTGGTCGAGCCGCCGAGCGCCGAATTCACGACGATGGCGTTCTCGAAGGCCTCGCGCGTCAGGATATCGGAAGGCTTGAGGTCTTCGCGCACCATCTCGACGATGCGCTTGCCCGTCATGTAGGCCATCTCCTGGCGGTCGCGGTAGGGCGCGGGAATGGCGGCGCTGCCCGGCAAGGTCATGCCCAGCGCCTCGGCCAGCGAGTTCATGGTCGAGGCCGTGCCCATGGTGTTGCAGTGCCCGGTGGAGGGCGCCGACGAAGCCACCAGCTTGAGGAACTCCTGGTAGCCGATCTCGCCGGCCGCCATCATCTGGCGCGCCTTCCAGATGATGGTGCCCGAGCCGGTGCGCTCGCCTTCGTGCCAGCCGTTGAGCATCGGCCCCGAGTTGAGCGCGATGGCCGGGATGTCGACCGTGGCGGCGGCCATGATCTGCGCCGGCGTGGTCTTGTCGCAGCCGGTGGTGAGCACCACGCCGTCGATCGGGTAGCCGTACAGCACTTCCACTAGCGACAGGTATTGCAGGTTGCGATCAAGCGCGGCGGTGGGGCGCTTGCAGGTTTCCTGGATCGGGTGGATCGGGAACTCGAAGGCGATGCCGCCGGCGTCGCGAATGCCTTCCTTCACCCGCTCGGCCAGCACGATGTGGTGGCGGTTGCAGGGCGCAATGTCCGAGCCGGTCTGCGCGATGCCGATGATCGGGCGGCCCGACTGCAGCTCGTCGAAACCGAGCCCGAAGTTCATGGTGCGCTCCAGGTAGAGCGCGGTCATGTCGGCGTTGTCGGGGTTGTCGAACCAGGCTTGCGAGCGCAGCTTGAGGGCCTTGCGGCGCGGCGCCTTGGGCGTGGATTTGGGCGAGGGCTTCTTGGTGCTCATGCCAGTCCCTTGAGTGTTTGGTCGGCGTTCGGCAGTGCGCGGCAGTCGTCGATGTACTGGCGCACGATGTCGGCAAAGCTGTTGTCGGGCTTCAGGCCGAGCCGCGTGGCGCGTGCCGCCGAAGCGCCGGTCGGCCAGTTGGCGACGATGTTGGCGACGCGCTCGTCGCGCTCGAAACGCACCCGCGCACGCACCGCGCTGCCCGCCACTTCTTCCAGCGCGTCGAGCATTTCGCTCACGCGCACGTTCAGGCCCGGCAGGTTGAGTGCCGTGCGGCCCTGGAACTGCTCGCGGCTGGCTTCGTACACGGCGATCAGGCCGTCGACCGTGCGCGAGGGCGACGAGACCGGGTGCGACACCTCCGGCGAGACCGGGCAGATCGCCTCGACCCCGGCCAGCGGCTCGCGGATGATGCCGCTGAAGAAGGAGGAGGCGGCGCCGTTCGGGCGGCCCGGGCGCACGGTGACCGTCATCAGGCGCGCGGCGCGCCCATCGATGAAGCCCTTGCGTGTGTAGTCGGACAGCAGGTGTTCGCAGATCAGCTTCTGCGCGCCGTAGGAGGTTTGCGGCGTCGGCAGGGTGTCGTCGGCCACCACCGCGGGAAAGGTCACGCCGGGGTCGGGCCCGAACACGGCAATGGAGCTGGAGAACACCAGCCGGGTCGGCTTGGCGCCGCCGAGCTGGCGCGCGCGCAACGCATCGAGCAGGGCGCGCGTGCTGTCGAGGTTGGAGCGCATGCCCAGGTCGAAGTCGGCCTCGCATTCGCCGGACACCGCCGAGGCGAGGTGGAAGATGCCGTCGAAATCCTCCTTGTGCAGCGCCTCGGTTTGCGCCAGCAGTGGGCCGGTGCGCGCCTGCACGCGGCGGTCGGCCAGCAGGTCGGCCGGCGGCGCGGCGATGTCGGTCAGCACCAGTTGCTCGATGCGCTGGCCGGCCAGGGTCTCGCGCTGCAGCAGGGTGCGCGCCAGGCGGGCGCCGACGAAGCCGCCGCCGCCGGTGATCATGAGTTTCATGGGGTTTTCTCCTTGGATCGGGGGATGGACTTGCGGCCCGCGCGAGGGCGCGGGCCGCTGGAAATGACGCCGCCTTCGACCAGCCGCTGCTGGCCGCGGATGAGGTGCTGCAGCGCGTGGTGGCGCGCGGCGGCCGGGTCGTGCGCGGCAATGGCTTCGACGATGGAGCGGTGCTCGTGCTGCACCTCGGCCATGAAGTCGGGCCGGCGTGCCTCGTTGCCGCGCGTGACGCGCATGGCTTCGCGCAGGTACTGTTCGAGAAAGCCGATCAGCAGGCGGAATTGCGGGTTGCCCGCCGCCTCGCCGATGGCGCGGTGAAAGGCCAGGTCTTCGGCCACGCCGTCGCCGCCGGCCACCACCGCTTCGTCGATCGCCTTGAGCGTGCGCCGCAGCGCCGCCACCTGGCTGCGGCTGGCGCGCTCGGCCGCCAGTGCGGCGATTTCGCCTTCGAGCACGCGGCGCACCTCGGCCACGTGTACCACCGCCTCGACCGAGTCGAGCACGGCAGGGTCGAACACCAGCGGCTGGTGCACCGGTCGCGGCGCGACGAACACGCCCGAGCCCTGGCGCGAAGCGACCAGCGCGCGGCTCTTGAGCTGGTGCACCGCCTCGCGCACCACCGTGCGCGAGACGCCGTGCGCGGTGGCCAGCTGCTGCTCGGTCGGCAGGCGGTCGCCCGGCGCCAGTGCGCCCGATTCGATGAGCGCAGCCAGCCGCAACGCCAGCCGGTCGGACAGCCGATCGGCTGCCAAACGCAGGGGTTCGGGGCGGATCGGCTTGGGGGGAGGCTTGGCGGATTGCGGCACGGTTATCGGGTGATCATACAAATTCACAGGGGTTAACGCCTACCGGTTTGCCCTGATGGCGGGGCTGCGGGTCCCTGTCGATACTGCCCCGCTGCATCCGTTCTCCAATGGATGCTTGTGGTTTGCCAACATGAGGATTCCGGTGCATGGCCAGTGTCACGATCCAGGCAGTCAAGAAGAATTTCGGTGAAGTCGCCATCCTGCACGGGGTGGACATCGACATCGCCGACGGCTCATTCACCGTGCTGGTCGGCCCCTCGGGCTGCGGCAAGTCCACCCTGCTGCGCATGATCGCGGGGCTGGAGGAGATCAACGGCGGCGAGATCCGCATCGGCGAGCGGCGTGTGAACGACCTGCCGCCCAAGGAACGCGACATCGCGATGGTGTTCCAGAACTACGCGCTCTACCCGCACATGACGGTGCGCGACAACATGGCCTTTGCGCTGGCGCTGGCCAAGACCGACAAGAGCGTGATCGAGCAGAAGGTGGCGCGGGCCGCCGAGATCCTGGCGCTGGCGCCGCTGCTGGATCGCTATCCGCGCCAGCTCTCGGGTGGGCAACGCCAGCGCGTGGCGATGGGCCGCGCCATCGTGCGCGACCCGCAGGTCTTCCTGTTCGACGAGCCGCTGTCCAACCTCGACGCCAAGCTGCGCGTGGCCATGCGCAGCGAGATCAAGGAACTGCACCAGCGGCTGCAGACCACCTCCATCTACGTCACGCACGACCAGATCGAGGCCATGACGATGGGCGACAAGATCGTGGTGATGCGCGACGGGCGCATCGAGCAGACCGGCAGCCCGCTCGATCTGTACGACCTGCCGGCCAACCAGTTCGTGGCCGGCTTCATCGGCTCGCCGGCGATGAACTTCCTGCCCGGCACGCTGCGCCGCAACGGCGCCGGCGCGCAGGTGGAATTGCAGGACGGCACCCGGCTCGACGCGCCGCTGCACGCCGGCGGCGTCGACGGCCAGCCGGTGGTCTACGGCACCCGGCCCGAACACCTGATGCTGGCCAGCGAGGGCGGCATTCCGGCCCGCGTGGCGGTGCTGGAGCCCACGGGCATGGACACCTTCGTCGCCTGCCGCCACGAGGGCACCGAGCTGTCCGCCGTGTTCCGCGAGCGGCACGATTTCAAGCCGGGCACGGTGATCCACCTGCAGCCCGATCTGCAACGCGCGCATCTTTTCGATGCAGGCACCGGTGAGCGGCTGGCTGCCTGAACTTCTTTCGACGGTCCGTTCAATTCCAAGGAGACATGAATGACTGACTTCAATCGCCGCAAGTTTCTCGAAGGCTCGGCCGGCGTGGCGGCTGCCGCATCGCTCGGTGCCGGCACCGCGCTGTTCTCGACCGGGGCCTACGCCCAGTCGCTGAGCTTCAAGCCGGAGAAGGGCGCCAAGCTGCGCGTGCTGCGCTGGAGCCGCTTCGTGCAGGGCGACATCGACGCCTACATGGCCAACGTCAAGAAGTTCACCGAGGCCACCGGCGTCGAGGTGCGGGTCGACAACGAGGGCTGGGAAGACGTGCGCCCGAAGGCCGCGGTGGCGGCCAACACCGGCGCCGGCCCGGACATCATCCTGTCGACCAACGACGACGCCAACCTCTACCCCGACAAGCTGCTCGACGTGACGGACCTGGCCGAGTACCTGGGCAAGAAATACGGCGGCTGGTATCCCTCGGCGCAGGCCTTCATGCGGCCCGACGGCAAGCACTGGATCGGCCTGCCCCTGGGCGCCTCCGGCTCGCTCATCGTGTACCGCGAGAGCATGGTCAAGGCGGCTGGCTTCGATGCCTTCCCGAAGAACACCGACGACTTCCTCAAGCTGTTCAAGGCGCTCAAGGAAAAGGGCACGCCCGGCGGCATGGCGCTGGGCAACGCCACCGGCGACAGCACCTGGTGCAACTGGCTGGTGTGGGCCTTCGGCGGCCAGCTGGTCGACAAGAGCAACAAGGTGGTGCTCGACAGCCCGGAAACCATCAAGGCGCTGGAATACGGCAAGGAGCTGTATGCCAACTTCATTCCCGGTACCTTGTCCTGGCTCGACCCGAACAACAACAAGGCCTTCCTCGACGGCCAGATCAGCGTCACCAACAACGGCATCTCGGTGTACTACGCGGCCAAGAATTCGCAGGACCCGAAGATCAAGGAGATGGCCGCCGACATCAACCACGCGGTGTTCCCGGTGGGGCCGGTGGGCGTGCCGACCGAGTCGCACCTGTTCTTCAACCAGATGGCGATGAAGTACACCAAGTACCCGAATGCGGCCAAGGAATTCCTGCGCTTCATGATGGAGCGCCCGCAGTTCGACGACTGGCTGCAGGGCTGCGGCGGCTACGTGGCGCAGCCGCTGGCCGACTACGAGAAGAACCCGATCTGGACCTCGGACCCGAAGAACACGCCGTACCGCGATTCGGTGAAGAACCTGCGTCCGGCCGGCTTCGACGGCAAGCTGGGCTATGCCTCGGCCGGCGCCGCTGCCGACTTCATCATTCCCAACATGGTGGCCGAGGCGGCCAGCGGCTCGAAGACACCGAAGGAAGCGGCCGAGCGCGCCCAGAAGCGTGCCGAGCGTTACTACAAGGTCTGATCCGCCGCCGCGCTACCGACCCGCCGTTGCGCGGGCCGGCAGCGCGGTTGTTCCGGGCCGGCGCACGCCGCGCCCCGTGCCTGTATCGCAACTGGGTCACGCATGAAGATGTTGGCAAGGCTGGAGAACAGTCGCAACGCGCTGGGTCTGCTGTTCATGGCGCCGGCGGCGTTGCTGCTGCTGTTGTTTCTCACCTATCCGCTCGGGCTGGGCACCTGGCTGGGCTTCACCGACGCGAAGGTGGGGCGCGCCGGGCAATGGGTCGGGCTGGAGAACTACGAATACCTGTGGCACGACGCGGTGACGCGGCTGGCGCTGTTCAACACCATCTTCTATACGGTGGTGGCGAGCATCGCCAAGTTCATCCTGGGGCTTTGGCTGGCGCTGCTGCTGAACAAGAACATCCGCTTCAAGACCTTCTTTCGCGCCGTCATCCTGCTGCCCTACATCGTGCCGACGGCGCTCTCGGCGATTGCCTTCTGGTGGATCTACGACTCGCAGTTCTCCATCATCAGCTGGGCGCTGGTGAAGATGGGGCTGATCGACACCTACATCGATTTCCTGGGCTCGCCCTGGAACGCGCGCATCGCGGTGATCATCGCCAACGTGTGGCGCGGCGTGCCCTTTGTCGCCATCACCCTGCTGGCCGGCCTGCAGACCATTTCGCCGACCTTCTACGAAGCCTCGGCGATCGACGGCGCCACGCGCTGGCAGCAGTTCCGCCACGTCACGCTGCCGCTGCTGACGCCGATCATCGCGGTGGTGATGACCTTCTCGGTGCTGTTCACCTTCACCGACTTCCAGCTGATCTACGTGATCACGCGCGGCGGCCCGCTCAACGCCACGCACCTGATGGCCACCTTGTCCTTCCAGCGCGCCATTTCGGGCGGGGCACTGGGCGAGGGCGCCGCCATTGCGATCGCGATGGTGCCCTTCCTGCTGGCCTGCGTGCTGTTCAGCTTCTTCGGGCTGCAGCGCAGGGCCTGGCAACAAGGCGGGAGCGACCGATGACCATGCGACAAGCGCACACCGCCGGGAGACTGCATTGAGCAAGGAAAACAAGGTCGACGCGGTCGGCATGGGCTTTCTCGATTCGCTGCCGCGCAAGGCGGTCACGGTCTACCTGCCGCTGGTGGTGTTCCTGATCGTGCTGCTGTTCCCGTTCTACTGGATGGCCATCACGGCGGTGAAGCCCGATGCCGAACTGCTCTCGCGCGAAGGCAACCCGTTCTGGGTGATCGCGCCGACGCTGTCGCACTTCCACAAGCTGCTGTTCGAGACCTCTTATCCGCAATGGCTGTGGAACACGGTGATGGTGTCGGTCATCTCCACCGGCTTCTCGCTGGTGGCCTCGGTGTTCGCCGCCTACGCCATCGAGCGGCTGCGCTTTCGCGGTGCCAAGCATGTCGGGCTGGCGATTTTCCTGGCCTACCTGGTGCCGCCCTCGATCCTGTTCATTCCGTTGGCCAACGTGGTGTTCCAGCTCGGGCTGTTCGACACGCGCTGGGGCCTGATCCTGACCTACCCGACCTTCCTCATTCCGTTCTGCACCTGGCTGCTGATGGGCTACTTCCGCTCCATTCCGGCCGAGCTGGAGGAGTGCGCGCAGATCGACGGCGCCAGCCGCTGGCAGGTGCTGGTGAAGATCGTGCTGCCGCTGGCGGTGCCGGGCCTCATCTCGGCCGGCATCTTCGCCTTCACGCTGTCGTGGAACGAGTTCATCTACGCACTCACCTTCGTCTCCTCGTCGGAGATCAAGACGCTGCCGGTGGGCGTGGTGACCGAACTGGTGCAGGGCGACGTCTACCAATGGGGCCCGCTCATGGCCGGCGCGCTGCTGGGTTCGCTGCCGGTGGCCTTCATCTATTCCTTTTTCGTGGAGTACTACGTGTCGGGCCTGACCGGATCGGTCAAGGAGTAGGCGAAAAGTAGTCGGAAAGTAGACGGGCGCCGCTAGAATCCGGCGCGCTCAGCCCAACCTCCGACGCCCGAACCGATGCCCAAACTGATTCTTTTCGCCGAGCCCCACAAAGCCCGGCAAGTGCTGCTGACGCAGGTCGAGACGCAGATCGGGCGCGCACCCGACAACGACATCGTGATCACGCAGGAGCGCGTCAGCCGCCGCCACGCGGTGGTGATCATGGACGGCGCCGTGGTCACCCTGAAAGACCTGGCCAGCCAGAACGGCGTGCTGGTGAACGGTCGGAAAGTGCTCTCGCACGACCTGGTCAACGGCGACGAGATCATGATCGGGGAATGCAAGATCCGCTACTTCGCCACCGAACTGGACCTGAGCGCCGGCGAGGCGCTGCGCCTGCTGACGGTGCCCGGCTCGCTGATCGACCTGGACGCCTGGCGCGCGACACCGGTGCGCCTGCGCTGAGGTGCCAGCCCTTTCCCTCCCGGCCGCGCTGGCGGGCTCATGACCCCGCCTGACGATCCCGCCCGCAAGCCGCACCACCGCGTCGGCGGCTTCCAGAACAACTACATCGAGTTCAGCGGCAAGTCGCTGGCGCAGGTGCTGCGCTGGAAGCGCGAGGCGCGGCGCCAGGGCCTTCCACGGCCGCCGCGCGAACCCATTCCGCAGCAGGCGCCGGAGCTGGACTTTCTGGCCGCCAATGCGCGCGCCGGCGCCGCCATGCAGCCGGCCGTGACCTGGATCGGGCACGCCACCGTGCTGGCGCAACTGGGCGGCATCTCGATGCTGACCGACCCCATCTTCTCGCCGCGCGCCTCGCCGCTGGGCTTTGCCGGCCCGCGGCGCCACCAGCCGCCAGGCGTGGCGCTGGCCGACCTGCCGCACATCGACCTGGTGGTGATCTCGCACAACCACTACGACCACCTGGACAGCGCCTCGGTGCGCGCACTGGCGCGCCAGCGCGGCGGGCCGCCGTTGTTCGTCGTGCCGCTCGGCCTGAAGGCCTGGTTTGCCGCGCAGGGCATCGCCAGCGTGGTCGAGCTCGACTGGTGGGACACGCACCGGCTGGGCGCGCTGGAGGTCACGCTGGTGCCGGCGCAGCACTGGTCGGCGCGCGGGCTGAACGACCGCATGAAGACGCTGTGGGGCGGCTTTGCCGTGCTGGCGACCGATTGCCACCTGTTCTTCGCCGGCGACACCGCCTATTCGCGCGATTTCCAGGACATCCACGCGCACTTTGCATCGCGCCAGACACCGGCTGCCGGCGGCGGCTTCGACGTGGCGCTGCTGCCGATCGGCGCCTACGAGCCGCGCTGGTTCATGGCCGACCAGCACGTCAACGTCGACGAGGCGCTGAAGATCCACCGCGACCTGCAGGCCAAGCGTTCGCTCGGCGTGCACTGGGGCACCTTTGAATTGACCGACGAGGCGCTGGACGAGCCGCCGCGCGCGCTGGCCGCGCTGCGCGAGGCGCAGGGCATGGCTGCCGACGAATTCTTCGTGCTGGCGATCGGCCAGACGCGCCGGCTGCCGCCGCGAGCGCGCGGCGCCTGACGCGCGCTCAGCGCAGCACCAGCACCGGCAGTTCCGAGTGCGTCAGCACATGCTACGTCTCGCTGCCCAGCAGCAGCCGCTTGATGCCCTTGCGCCCGTGCGAAGCCATCACGATCAGATCGCACTTGTGTTTCTTCGCCGCCGCAATGAGCGTTTCGGCCACCAGGTCCGAAGTCAGCGTGGCCGTCTTGATGCGCACGCCCGCCGCCTTGGCCAGGCCGCTGACCTGGTCGAGCTTGGCCTGGGCCTTGGCCTTCCATTCGCCCTCGATGCTGGCGATGTGGTCCAGCGACAAAGTCATCGACCCGTCGAAATAGCTCTTCGGGTAGCGCGGCACGACGGTCACCGCAACCAGTTCCGCCGCGTTCTGCGCCGCCAGCGAAATGGCGCTGCTCACCGCCTTCTTCGAGAGTGTCGAGCCATCGGTGGCGACGAGGATGCGCGTGAACATGGTCGGGTGCTCCGGGTGGTGATGGCCGCAAGCGTAGGCCGTTGGCGACGCACAGGTTTGACCCAGGTCAAGCATGTGTCGTGTGCTTGCGCCTAGCCTTGCGCCATGCAAGCTGCCGCGCTCTCGCTCGATCCGGCCGGCGCCGAGGGCTTCGCCGCGGCGCCGGCGCGCGACATCGATGCGCTGCTGGACGACCCGGCCGAATGGTCGGCGTTCAGCCGGCCGCTCGAGGGCGAGCCGCACACGGGCCGGTGGGCGTCGCACGTCATGGTCGAAGGCATGCATTGCGCGGCCTGCGCGTTTGCAGTCGAGGCAGCGCTGCGGGCGGTGCCCGGCGTCGAGCAGGTCGAGGTGAATGCCACCAGCCGGCGCGCCCGGCTCACCTGGTCGGCAGCGCAGGTGTTGCCCTCAGCCTGGTTCCGCGCCTGCGAGGCGGCGGGCTACCGCCTGGTGCCGGCTGGCGACACCTTCGTGCGCGAGCGGCGCTTGCGTGAAGAGCGGCTGGCCTTGTGGCGCTGGTTGGTGGCGGGCCTTTGCATGATGCAGGTGATGATGTACGCGTACCCCGCGTACGTGGCGCTGCCCGGCGACATGTCGGCCGATGCGGCGCAACTGCTGCGCTGGGCTTCCTGGGTGTTGAGCCTGCCGGTGCTGCTGTTCTCGTGCAAGCCCTTTTTCGCCGCCGCGTTGCGCGATGTCGCGGCCCTGCGCATCGGCATGGACCTGCCGGTGGCGCTGGGCATCGCCATCACCTTTGCGGTGAGCAGCGCGGCCACCTTCGATCCCTCGGGCGCGCTGGGCGGCGAGGTCTACTTCGACTCGCTCACGATGTTCGTGTTCTTCCTGCTCACCGGCCGCTGGCTCGAGGCGCGCCTGCGCGGGCGAACCGCGGGTGCGCTGGAGGCGCTCATGAACCGCCAGCCCGACAGCGCGCAGCGTCTGGCGGTGGGCGGCAGCTTCGAACGGGTGGCGGTGCGGCGCCTGCAGCAGGGCGACGTGGTGCGCGTGCTGCCGGGCGAGCGCTTTCCTGCCGACGGCGTGATCTGCCGCGGCAGCACCAGCGCGGACGAAGCCCTGCTGACCGGTGAATCGCGTCCGGTACCGCGCGCCGAGGGCGCACGCGTGCTGGCCGGCAGCCACAACTTGTCGGCGGCGGTGGAACTGCGGGTCGAATCGGTGGGGCAAGACACGCGCTTCGCGCAGATCGTGGCGTTGATGGAAAGCGCCGCGCTGGACAAGCCCCGGCTCGCCTCGCTGGCCGATCGCGCGGCCCGGCCCTTCCTGCTGTTCGTGCTGTGCGCGGCGGTGGGCGCGGCCGCGTTCTGGTGGCCGGCGGACCACGGCAAGGCGTTGATGGTGGCGGTCGCCGTGCTGATCGTCACCTGTCCGTGTGCGCTCTCGCTGGCGACACCGGCGGCCATGCTGGCCAGCGCCGGCATGCTGGCCCGGCGTGGTGTGCTGGTGCGCAGGCTGCAGGGACTGGAAGGGCTGGCCGCCGTCGATGCGGTGGTGTTCGACAAGACCGGCACGCTGACGCACGACACGCCGCGCATCGTCGAGATCCGTTGCCGGGCGGGCACGGCGCCGGGCGAGGCGCTCGATCGCGCCGCCGCGATCGCCGTCCAGTCGCTACATCCGGCTTCGCGCGCCATCGCGCAGGCCTGGCAGGCCGCGCCGCACCCCACCGCCGCATGGGCGGTCGTGCAGGCCGAGGAGCATGTCGGCGGTGGCGTGGCAGCGCGCGTGGTCGAACCGGGGAAGGAAGAGGGCGGTGCGTGTCGGGTGCGGCTGGGCTCGGCAGCCTTCTGCGGTGTGGCGTCGGCAGATGTCGACGCGCCGCAGGTCCATCTGAGCGATGCGCAGGGCTGGCTCGCGAGCTTCGTGCTGGGCGAGAACGTGCGCGACGAGGCGACAGCCGCCATCGCTGCGCTGCGCGTGCAGGGCCTGTCGGTTCACCTGTTGTCCGGCGACCGCGCTGCCGCGGCACGTGTGTTCGCGCAGCGCACCGGCATCCCGAGCGTGCACGGCGACTGCACGCCCGAAGCCAAGCTGGCTTTCATGCAGGCCTTGCAGAGCGAAGGGCATGGCGTGGCGATGGTGGGCGATGGGCTGAACGACGGCCCGGTGCTGGCCCGCGCCGACGCTTCATTCGCCCTCGGCAATGCCGTGCCGCTGGCCCAGGCGCGCGCTGATTTCATCGTGATGGGCGCGGACCTCGGCCTGATCCCCGCTGCCCATGCGCAGGCCCGACGCACGATGCGCGTGGTGCGCCAGAACCTGTGCTGGGCCGCGGGCTACAACGCGCTGTGCGTGCCGCTCGCGGTGGCCGGCATGTTGCCCGCGTGGCTGGCGGGGCTGGGGATGGCGGCGAGTTCGCTGGTGGTCGTGCTCAATGCGGCGCGGCTGGCCGGCTGTGGCGTGCTGGAGCGTTGATGGACATCCTCTTCCTGCTCATCCCGCTGTCCGTGGTGTTGGTGCTGCTGATTCTGGTCGGCCTCTGGTGGGCAGTGGACCGCGGCCAGTTCGAAGACGTCGAGGCCGAGGCGCAGCGCATTCTGCACAACGATTGACCTGCATCAAAACGCCGGGTCAGCAGGCCTCGGACACTGCCCTGAACGAATACAGGAAGGGCCTGCGATGCAATCTCCAAATCCGCCCGCAGCGGTCTACAGCGATACCGTGGTGCGGCAGTTCGCGCTCATGTCGGTGGTCTGGGGCGTCGTCGGCATGCTGGTCGGCGTGGTGATCGCGGCGCAGCTCGCGTGGCCGGCGCTCAACCTCGGCGTTCCGTGGCTGAGCTACGGGCGCCTGCGGCCGCTGCACACCAACGCGGTGATCTTCGCCTTCGGCGGTTGCGCGCTCATGGCCACCAGCTTCCACGTGGTGCAGCGCACCTGCCAGGTCCGGCTGTTCGCGCCCAGGCTGGCCTCCTTCGTGTTCTGGGGCTGGCAGGCGGTGATCGTCGCGGCCGCCATCAGCCTGCCGATGGGCTTCACCCGCAGCAAGGAATACGCGGAGCTCGAATGGCCCATCACGATCCTGATCGCGGTGGTGTGGGTGGCCTATGCCATCGTGTTCTTCGGCACCATCGGCCTGCGCAAGGTTCGCCACATCTACGTGGCCAACTGGTTCTTCGGCGCCTTCATCATCGCGGTGGCGCTGCTGCACATCGTCAACGGCATGACCATGCCGGCGGGCTGGATGAAGAGCTACTCGATGTATGCCGGCGTGCAGGACGCGATGGTGCAGTGGTGGTACGGGCACAACGCGGTCGGCTTCTTCCTCACCGCGGGTTTCCTCGGGATGATGTACTACTACATCCCCAAGCAGGCCGGGCGCCCGGTGTATTCGTACCGCCTGTCGATCGTGCACTTCTGGGCGCTGATCTTCACCTACATGTGGGCGGGCCCCCACCACCTGCACTACACCGCCTTGCCCGACTGGACGCAGTCGCTGGGCATGGTGTTCTCGTTGATCCTGCTGGCGCCCAGCTGGGGCGGCATGATCAACGGCGTGATGACGCTCTCGGGCGCCTGGCACAAGCTGCGCACCGACCCGATCCTGCGCTTCCTGATCGTGGCGCTGTCCTTCTACGGCATGGCCACCTTCGAGGGGCCGACGATGTCGATCAAGACGGTCAACGCGCTGAGCCACTACACCGACTGGGGCATCGCCCACGTGCACGCCGGCGCGCTCGGCTGGGTCGGCTTCATCACGATGGGCGCGCTCTACTACCTGATCCCGCGCATGTACGGGCGCACCACCATGTACAGCGTTAAGGCGATCGACGCGCATTTCTGGATCGCCACCATCGGCGTGGTGCTCTACATCGCCGCGATGTGGATCGCCGGTGTCATGCAGGGGATCATGTGGCGCTCCATCAACGCGGACGGCACGCTCACCTACACCTTCGTCGAGAGCGTGAAGGCGAGCTATCCCTTCTACGTGGTGCGCCTTCTCGGCGGCCTGATGTACCTCGGCGGCATGCTGATCATGGCCTGGAACGTGTGGATGACGGTGATCACCGGCACCTCCGCGCGCGCCCCCATTCCGCCACTGGCCATGGCCCAGGCCTGAGGAAACGACATGTCTTCGAACGCCAAACACACGAGCGGCTTCAGCCACGAGAAGATCGAGACCAACAACCTGCTGATGATCGTGCTGATCCTGCTGGTGGTCGCCATCGGCGGTGCGGTGGAGATCGTGCCGCTGTTCTTCCAGAAATCCACCACCGAGCCGATCACCGGCCTCAAGCCCTACACCGCGCTGCAGCTCGCCGGGCGCGACGTCTACCAGCGCGAAGGCTGCTACAGCTGCCATTCGCAGATGATCCGTCCGTTCCGTTCGGAAACGCTGCGCTACGGCCACTACTCGGTGGCCGGCGAGTTCGTCTACGACCATCCCTTCCAGTGGGGCAGCAAGCGCACCGGGCCCGACCTGCAGCGCGTGGGCGGCCGCTACAGCGACGAGTGGCACCGCATCCATCTGACCGAGCCGCGCGACCTGGTGCCCGAGTCGAACATGCCGGCCTATCCCTGGCTCGAGAAGAACCCGGTCGACGCCGCTTCGCTGCCGGCGCACATGCGCGCGCTGCGCCGCGTCGGCGTGCCCTACACCGACGCGGAGATCGCCTCCGCCAGCCAGGACGTCGAGGGCAAGACGGAGCTGGACGCCACCGTTGCCTACCTGCAATCACTGGGCCTCGCGCTCAAGTAAGGGAGCCCGCGCCATGGACCTCACCACCTTGCGCATCGGCGCCACCGTTGCCTGCTTTGTCGTCTTCCTGGGCATCGTGGCCTGGGCCTTCTCGCGTCGCAACACACGCCGTTTCGAGGAAGCCGCCCAGCTTCCGTTCGAGCAGGACTGAGGGGACATGTCGTGAACGATTTCGTCAATGCCTTCTGGGCCCACTACGTCGCCGGCGTGAGCGTGGTCAGCATCCTCGCCTGCGCCTTGCTGCTGTGGCTGACCGCCCGCAAGCGCGTGGCGGCCAGCGAAGACAACACCACCGGCCATGTGTGGGACGAGGACCTGCGCGAGGCCAACAACCCCCTGCCGCTGTGGTGGGTCGGCCTGTTCGTGCTGACCATCGTGTTCGGCTGTGTCTACCTGGCCTTCTACCCGGGCCTGGGCAGTTTCAACGGCAAGCTCGGCTGGAGCGCCGGCGGCCAGTACGCGGCGGAGGTGGCGCAGGCGGACAAGGAACTGGCGCCGATCTACGCCGCCTACACCGCCATGCCGGTGGAACAGATCGCCGCCGATCCGGAAGCCATGGCGATCGGCGAGCGCATCTACATGAACAACTGCGCGCAATGCCACGGCTCCGATGCAAGGGGCAGCAAGGGCTTTCCCAACCTGACCGACACCGATTGGCTGCACGGCGGCGCGCCCGAGCAGATCGTCGAGACCATCACCCACGGCCGCGTCGGCATCATGCCGCCCATGGCGGCGGCGGTCGGCACACCGGACGATGTTCGCAATGTCGCGCAGTACGTGCTCAGCCTGTCGGGCAGTTCGACGGATTCTTTGCGCGCCGGGCTCGGCAAGTCGAAGTTCACGGCCTGCGCCGCCTGTCACGGCATTGGTGGCGTCGGCAACCCCGCGCTCGGCGCCCCGGCGCTGAACGACAAGACATGGCTGCACGGCTACGGCCAGGAAGCCATCATCGCGATCATCAATGGCGGGCGGCACAACGTGATGCCGCCACAGGAAGGCCGCCTGACCGAGGCGCAGATCAAGGTGCTGGCCTCGTATGTCTGGGGCATGTCGAACAAGCCGCAGCCCGCCGCCAAGGCCGCGCGCTGAAGCGGGCCGCGCGCCATGCCTGACGCCGCGCGTCCTCGCAAGACCATTCCGATTGCGCCAGTACCGGCGGCGGAGGATTCGGTCGGCCTGTACGAGGCATCGAAGAAGATCTACCCGCGCACGGTGCGCGGCCGCTTTGCCCGCTGGCGCTGGGCGCTGGTGTTCGCCACCCAGCTCTTCTTCTACGCCATGCCCTGGGTCCAGTGGGGCGGGCGCCAGGCCCTGCTGTTCGACCTGGCGCAGCGGCGCTTCTACATCTTCGGGCTGGTGCTCTATCCGCAGGACCTGATCTACCTCTCGGGCCTGCTGGTGCTGTCGGCCTTGTCGCTGTTCCTCTTCACCGCAGTGGCCGGCCGGCTGTGGTGCGGTTTCGCCTGCCCGCAGACGGTCTACACGGAGATCTTCATGTGGGTCGAGCAGAGGATCGAGGGCAATCGCATCGCCCGCATGCGGCTGGACGGCGAGCCCTTCTCGCTCGAGAAGCTGGTGAAGAAGTGGTTCAAGCACCTGGTCTGGATCGGCATCGCGATGTGGACCGGCTTCACCTTCGTCGGCTACTTCACCCCGGTGCGCGAGCTCGGCCTGGCCTTCCTGCAGACGCGCATGGGCTCGTGGGCGGTGTTCTGGGTCGTCTTCTACGGCTTCGCCACCTACGGCAACGCCGGCTTCATGCGCGAGCAGGTCTGCAAGTACATGTGCCCCTACGCCCGCTTCCAGAGCGCGATGTTCGACCGCGACACCCTGATCGTGAGCTATGACATCCAACGCGGCGAGCCGCGCGGCCTGCGCGCCAAGGGCAAGGACGGCAAGGCGCTCGGCCTGGGCGACTGCATCGATTGCACCCTGTGCGTGCAGGTCTGCCCGACCGGCATCGACATCCGGCAGGGCCTGCAATACGAATGCATCGGCTGCGGCCAGTGCGTGGATGCCTGCAACACCGTGATGGACCGCATGGCGTTGCCGGCCGGGCTGATCCGCTACGCCACCGAGAACGGGCTGGCCCAGGGCTGGAGCGTGCCGCAGGTGTGGCGGCGTGTGTTCCGCCCGCGCGTGCAGGCCTATGGCGGCGTGCTGCTGGTGCTGGGCATCGGCCTGCTTGCCAGCCTGGTCACGCGGGTGCCGCTCAAGGTCGACGTGGTGCGCGACCGGGGTTCGCTCGCCCGTATCGCGGAGGGCGGCGCGCTGGAGAACGTCTACCGCCTGCAGATCATGAACGCCACCGAGAAGCCGCAGAGCTACCGCATCGCGGCGAGCGGGCTGGCGGGCTTGCACGTCGCTTCCACCGAGCTGGTCGAGGTCGGCTCGGCCGAGTCGCGATGGGTGGCGGTGCGCCTGCAGTTGCCGGCCGATCAGGCCGCGCCGGGCTCGCACACCGTCCACTTCGAGGTGGGCGCCACCGACGGCGGCGCCCGTGTGTCCGAGAAGGCGGTGTTCCTGGTGCCCCGATGAACAAGCAAGGAGAAGCATGACTGCGCACGAACAAGCACCAACCCCGCAAGCCTGGTGGCGCTATCCGCTGGTGTGGCTGGTGATCGGCCTGCCGGCGGTGGTCATCGCGGCCAGCCTGGTTTCCGCCTGGATCGCCGTGCACACACCCGACTCGGTGGTCGAAGAGGACTACTACCGCAAGGGGCTCGAGATCAACCGCATGCTGGCCGACAAGAGCCTGGTGCCCGCCCAGATGGGGCGCAACCACGCCATGACGCCGACCGAAGACGTGCCGCTGCCGCCCGGAGCCAAACCATGAGCGCGCGCCGGTGGATCGCCATCCTGTGGCCAGCCTTCATCCTGGCGAGCCTGCTGGAGGTGGCGGTGTTCGCCCTCATCGACCCGTCCGACCTGCAGTGGGGCAGGGAAGGGCTGGGCTACTCGCGCGAAGCCATCTACACCGCCAGCTTCTTCGGCTTCTGGGCCATGGCGTCCGCCGCCTGCGCGCTCTCGGTGGCGCTGACGGTGTCGCCGCGTGAAGTCGACAGCGCGCCGCAGCGCGTCAACGCCCGGGCGGATTGACGATGCATTGCAGCGCCCCAGGGTCGAGGATGCGCAGGTTGCGCTGCTGCACGTCGACGATGCCTTCTTCCATGAACTTCGACAGCGTGCGGCTGATGGTTTCCAGCTTCAGGCCGAGATAGCTGCCGATTTCCTCGCGCGTCATGCGCAGCAGCACCTCCGAGCGCGAGAAACCGCGCGCGTGCAGCCGCTGAACCAGGTTGAGCAGGAAGGCGGCAAGCCGCTCTTCCGCCCGCATGCTGCCCAGCAGCAGCATCACGCCGTTCTCGCGCACGATCTCGCGGCTCATGATCTGGTGCACGTGGCGTTGCAGCGCCGGGACTTCGCGCGACAGCGCCTCGACCCGGGCGAAGGGGATCACGCAGACCTCCGAGTCTTCCAGCGCGACGGCATCGCAGTTGTGGTGCTCGTTGACGATGCCGTCCAGCCCCATGATCTCGCCCGCCATCTGGAAGCCGGTGACCTGATCGCGCCCGTCGTTGCTCGCCACGCGGGTCTTGAACACGCCGGTGCGAATGGCGTAGAGCGAGGTGAAGCGCTCGCCGTTGCGAAACAGCGTCTCGCGCCGGCGCAGCTTGCGCCGTGTCTGCACCAGGCCGTCGATGCGCTGGAGTTCTTCGGGTTGCAGCCCGGGCGGCATGCAAAGCTCCCGGAGGTTGCAGTTGGAGCAGGCGACCTGGATGAGCGGAGGGGTGGTCATGGGCGCGAAATAGGGTTTGCGAAATTCTGGCCGACCTCGCCCGCCGTGGGCTTGATGCAGGTCAAAACGCGCCGTCGCCCGGGCAGGCACATTGGGCTTTTCCATTGCCTGAGTCGCTCCGATGTCCTCGATCTGCCCACCCGCACCGTCGTCGGTCTGTCCATCGCTGCCCTCGGTCGCCTTGTTGCGGCGCTTCGAGGTGGCCGGTCCACGATACACCTCTTATCCGACGGCCGACCGTTTCGTCGAAGCCTTCGAAGCCGAGGACTACGCGCAGGCCTTGCGCCAGCGCCGCAGCATGGGCGGGCGTGCGCTGCCGTTGTCGCTCTACGTGCACCTGCCGTTTTGCGAATCGCTGTGCCATTTCTGCGCCTGCAACAAGATCGTCACGCGCCACCACGCGCGGGCAGGGCAGTACCTCGACTACCTGGCCCGCGAGATCGACCTGCAGACGGCGCAGCTGGGGCGCGGCGCGGCGGTGAGCCAGTTGCACCTCGGGGGCGGCACGCCCACCTTCCTGGACGACGCGCAACTGGCGCGCCTGATGGGCATCCTGCATGGCGCCTTCAGCTTCACGCCGGATGGCGAGCAATCGATCGAGGTCGACCCGCGCACCGTCGACGCCGGGCGCCTCGCCAGGCTGGCCGGGCTGGGCTTCAACCGCCTGAGCTTCGGCGTGCAGGATTTCGACCCCGAAGTGCAGAAGGCGATCCACCGCGTGCAGCCCGCCGCGCAGGTGTTCGAGCTGATGGCGGCCGCGCGGGAACTGGGCTTCAAGTCGGTCAACGCCGACCTGATCTACGGGCTGCCGCTGCAGACCGTGGCGTCCTTCGAGCGCACCCTGGCGCAGCTGTGCGCGCTGCGGCCCGACCGCGTCGCCTTGTATGCCTATGCGCACCTGCCCGAGCGCTTCAAGGCGCAGCGGCGCATTCATGTCGAGCAGCTTCCGCCAGCCGCCGACAAGGTGCAGATGCTGGCCCGGTCGATCGCCGTGCTGACCGCGGCGGGCTACGTGCACATCGGCATGGACCATTTCGCGCTGCCGCAGGACGCGCTGGCCGTCGCCAAGCGCCAAGGCCGGCTGCACCGCAACTTCCAGGGCTACAGCACGCAGCCCGATTGCGATCTGGTGGCGCTGGGCGTGTCGGCCATCGGCCGCGTCGGCGCGACCTACAGCCAGAACGCCAAGTCGCTCGAAGAGTACTTCGACCATCTCGACCAGCAGCGCCTGCCGGTCGTGCGCGGGCTGGCGCTCACGCGCGACGACCTCCTGCGGCGCTCCTTCATCATGGCGCTGATGTGCCAGGGCCACGTCGATTTCGAAGCGATGGGCCAGGCCCACCTGATCGACTTTCGCGAGCACTTCGAGCCCGAGTTCGCGGCGCTCGGCCCGCTGCTTGCCGGCGGCCTCGTGCGCCTGAGCGACGACGCACTGGAAGTCACGCCGACCGGCTGGTACTTCGTGCGCGCGATCGCCATGGTGTTCGACCGCTACCTGCAGGCCGACCGCACCCGCACACGCTACTCGCGCATCGTCTGATGCAGGCCGGCCTTGCCACGGCGGCCTTGTTGATGGGCTTGGCCGGCGGACCGCATTGCGTGGCCATGTGCGGCGCGCCGGCGGCCGGGGTGATTCACCTGGTGCGGGCGCCGTCCACCACGCTGGCGTTCCACGCCGGCCGCATCGCAAGCTATGCCTTGGCCGGCGCCACGGTGGCGCTGGCAGCGCAATCGCTCGCCTTCGCCAGCGCGCACGTGACGGCCTTGAAGCCGCTGTGGGTGATGTTGCACGCGGCCATCCTGGCCTGGGGCTTGGCGCTGATGCTGCAAGGCCGCCAGCCGGCCTGGGCGCATCGTTTCGGCGGGGCACTGGCCCGGCGCGTGCGGCCGCACACGCGCTCCACCTTTGGTGTGTTGGCGACCGGGGCGCTGTGGGTCCTGATGCCGTGCGGCCTGCTCTATTCGGCGCTCGCGCTGGCCAGCCTGGGCAACGGCGCGCTCGACGGGGCCCTGGCCATGGCCCTGTTCGCGCTGGGCAGCGGCCTCTCGCTGGCGGCGGCGCCGTGGCTCTATGCGGTGGCGGGCCAATGGCTGGGGCCATCGCGCGAGGGCTGGGGCGCCCGCGTCGCGGGCCTCCTGCTGGCGGGGCTGGCCCTGCAGGCCCTGTGGATGGACTTCGGCCAGGCCATCCTCGATTGGTGCCGCTGAGCGCGTCGGCCTGCGGCGGCTTCTCAGTGGCCGCTGGCGCCCGACGCACCGATGCCGGTTTCCGAGCGCACCTGTTGTGCAAGGAAGCCATGCTGGTCGACCCTGGCGCGGGCGCTGTGGTCCAGCACCGAGAACAGCCAAATGCCGACGAAGCCGATGCTCATCGAGAACAGGCAGGGCGAGGTGTAGGGGAAGGGTGCCGAGCCGGCCGGGTGGCCCAGCGTCGCCTCCCAGACCGACGGCGACACGATGGTCAGCACCACCGACGAGATCAGCCCCAGGAAGCCGCCGATCACCGCGCCGCGCGTGGTGCAGCCCTTCCACAGCACCGACATGAAGAGCACCGGGAAGTTGGCCGATGCGGCAATCGCGAAGGCCAGCGACACCATGAAGGCGATGTTCTGCTTCTCGAACACGATGCCCAGCACCACGGCGACGATGCCCAGCGCGATGGTGGTGATCTTCGACACGCGCAGTTCGGCGGCGCCGTCGGCGTCGCCCTTCTTGATGACGGTGGCATAGATGTCGTGCGAGACCGCGGAGGCGCCCGAAAGCGTCAGCCCCGCCACGACGGCCAGGATGGTCGCGAAGGCCACCGCCGAGATGAAACCCAGGAACACGTTGCCGCCCACCGCGTTGGCGAGGTGGATGGCGGCCATGTTGCTGCCGCCGATCAAGGCGCCCTTGGCATCGACGAACTGCGGGTTGGTCAGCACGAAGCTGATGGCGCCGAAGCCGATGATGAAGGTCAGCAGGTAGAAGTAGCCGATCCAGCTGGTCGCCCACATCACGGATTTGCGCGCTTCCTTGGCGCTTGGCACGGTGAAGAAGCGCATCAGGATGTGCGGCAGGCCGGCGGTGCCGAACATCAGCGCCATGCCGAAGGAAATCGCCGAGATCGGGTCCTTCACGAAGTTGCCCGGGCCCATGATCGAGCGGCCGATGCCGGCCGCGACCTCGGCCGTCTTGCCGTCCTGCAGCGCGAGATCGGTCTTGACCTTCACCGCGCCGGCGAACATCGCCTCCGGGCTGAAGTCGAAATGCCAGAGCACCGAGAAGGCCATGAAGCTGGCACCGCCCAGCAGCAGGCAGGCCTTGATGATCTGCACCCAGGTGGTGGCCGTCATGCCGCCGAACAGCACGTAGACCATCATCAATGAACCCACGATGACCACCGCGATCCAGTACTCCAGGCCGAACAGCAACTTGATGAGCTGGCCCGCGCCGACCATCTGCGCGATCAGGTAGAAGGCCACCACCACCAGCGTGCCGGAAGCCGCGAACACGCGCACCGGCGTCTGCTTGAAGCGGAAGGCCGCCACGTCGGCAAAGGTGAACTTGCCGAGGTTGCGCAGGCGCTCGGCCATCAGGAAGGTGATGACGGGCCAGCCGACCAGGAAGCCGATCGAGTAGATCAGGCCGTCGTAGCCCGCCGCCATCACCGCGGCCGAGATGCCGAGGAAGGACGCCGCCGACATGTAGTCGCCGGCAATCGCCAGCCCGTTCTGGAAGCCGGTGATGCCGCTGCCGGCGGTGTAGAAGTCGGACGCACTCTTGGTGCGCGCAGCGGCCCACTTGGTGATGAACAGCGTGCCGACCACGAACACCGCGAACATGGCGATCGCGGTCCAGTTGGTGGCCTGCTTGTCCAGCTGGCCCAGGTCGGCGCCGGCAGCGAGGGTGGTGGCCGCGGTGCCGAGCAGGGCGCCGAATGCCAGGCCCTGGCGCAGGAATTGGATGCGCCTGCTCATTCCAGCGCCGCCTTGGTGACTGCGTCGCTGAGCGTGTCGAACTCGGCGTTGGCACGCCACACGTAGAAGGCTGTGATCAGGATCGTGAAGACGATGACGCCGAAGCCGATCGGGATGCCCAGCGTGGTGACGCCTTCGCCGATGGGCCGCGCGAGGAAGGACTTGTCGAAGGCCACCACCAGCACGAAGCCGTAGTAGACGACCATCATCAGCAGCGTCAACGTCCAGCCCAATCGGTTGCGGCGGCGCTTCAACTGCTGGTATGGGGGTTGGCTGGCGATGCGCCGTGCCAGGTCTTCGTCCATGGATGTCTCCCTGCTGAGTGAATCTTTGAGGAAGATTGGAAACGCGGACACCCGCCGCAACCTTGCGCCAACGCAAGGTTTGTGCGCGCGCTTTGGTCGACCATGCGGGGCTGAGAAGGCGTGAATCGCCCAGAACAACACACGACCCCGAAAGACCCACGATGAACAAAAACCGCCGGACCTTCCTCATGACACTCGCCGCAAGCGGCACCGCGCTGGTCGCGGCGTCGGCCGCGGCCCAGGCGCAACTCGACGAAAAAGATGCCACTGCGATGGCGCTGGGCTATGTGTCCGACAGCGCGAAGGCCGACGCCAAGAAATTCCCCAAGCACGAAGGCACGCAGCGTTGCAACGGCTGTGCCTTGTGGCAGGCCAAGCCGACCGATGCGCATGGCAACTGCGCGCTTTTCCCCGGCAAGCAGGTCGACGCCAAGGGCTGGTGCAGCGCGTGGGCCAAGAAGGCCTGACGCCGAAGCTGGAGGTCTTCAGCAGAGGTCTTGATGTGGCGCAAGCGTGCAAGACGCCCGATGCGCGATCCTTCCATCGTTCAACACGAAGAGGCATCGATGGTCCAGCCAGGAACGACCCACATCACCACCCGCATCATCCGGGAGGAGCACGCGGCGCTGTCGGCCATGCTGCGCTCCATCCTGCTGCTGCTTGCGCAACACCGGCGCAGCAGCACCTTGCCCGACTTCGCCGCGCTGCGCGCCATGCTGTTCTATGTCGACGAGTTCCCGGAGCAGCGCCATCACCGCAAGGAGTCCGAACTGCTGTTTCCCAAGCTGCGTGCCCGCACGCCGATGTCGCGCGCACTGCTCGACCGGCTCGACGACGACCACGGCCGTGGCGAGCGCAGAATCCGCCACGTCGAGCACACCCTGCTGGCCTTCGAGATGATGGGCGAGTCACGCCGGGAGACCTTCGAGAGCGCGGTAGAGCACTATGTCGATTTCTACCTCGCGCACATGGCGCTCGAGGAGCGCGAGATCCTGCCGCTGGCTGAACGCGTGCTGACGGAGGAAGACTGGGCCGAACTCGACCGCGCCTTCAGCACCAACCGCGATCCGCTGACCGGCTGCAAGCCGGATGCGGAATACGCCGCGTTGTTCACGCGGATCGTCAATGTTCTTCCTGCGCCTATCGGATTGGGTGCGGCGCGGTGACCGGTGCACTTTCGCAAGTCAAGCAACAAGGCCAACCCTAAAAGCAAAAAAGCTCGCTATCGAATTGATAGCGAGCTTTCCTTGCTGTACTTGGTGCCGGAGAGATGAATCGAACACCCGACCTTCTCATTACGAATGAGCTGCTCTACCGACTGAGCTACACCGGCTAAGCCTGTGACTATACAACATTTCTTAGGCGATTCGCCGGCCTTTGCTTCGTGACGATAGCTACTTACGGACCACGTTCAGCCCCAGCTTGCGAATGGGCTCCGCCCACTGGTCATAGGTCGAGCGCGTCAGGTCGGCCAGTTGCTGCGGGGTTGACGATTCGGCTTCGTAGGCGCCCTGGCGGAAGAAGTCGCGCGTGGCCGGCATCGCCAGCACCTGTGCCAGCGCGGCATTGAGCTTCGCGACCACCGGCGCCGGCATGTGCGCCGGCCCGAAGAAGCCGAGCCAGCTCGCCATGTCGACACCGCTCACGCCTTGCTCGCTCATCGTGGGCACATCGGGCAGCATCGGGCTGCGCTTGGGGGCGGCCACGGCGAGCATGCGAACCTTGCCGGTGGCCGAGTTCTGGATGGCGTTGGGCGCCGCGTCGAAGTAGTACTGCACGCGGCCGGCGAGAAAGTCCTTTGCGACATCTGCGCCGCCTTTGTAGGGGACGTGCACCACGTCCAGGCTGGCCTGCCGGGCGAAGGCCTCGCCGTAGATGTGCGACGAGGTGCCGGTGCCGAACGAGGCGTAGCTCATCTTGCCGGGGTTGGCCTTGATGTAGGCGATGAGCTCCTGCACGTTGTGCGCCGGCACGCTGGCGTGCACCGTCAACACCAGCGGGCCGCGTGCGCCGAGCGAGATGGGCGTGAGGTCCTTGAACGGGTCGTAGCGGACTTGCGTGAGCGTCTGCGGGTTTTGCGCGACCACGGATGAGGGTGCGTACATGAAGGTGTAGCCGTCGGGTGCCGCGCGGATCACTTCTTCGGTGGCAAGGATGAAGCTCGCGCCTGGCCGGTTCTCGACGATGACCGGCGCCTGCAGCACTTCGCCAAGCTTGTTGGCGACGAAGCGCGCTTGCGTGTCGGAGGCGCCGCCAGCCGCGAGGCCCAGGACGATGCGGATGCTGCGGCCCTTTTCGGGAAAGGCGGCGAGTGAAGACAGCGGCGCGGCGATCGCGCCCAAGGCGAGCCAGGCGACCAGGCTCCGTCGGATGGTGAAAGAAGAGGTGTTCATTGCTTGGCCAAGCCTACTTGCTGCACCATCGCGCCCCAGCGCTCGTAGGTCGAGCGGGTGATGCTGGTGAATTCCTCCGGCGTCGTGGCACCGGCTTCATAGCCGCCAGTGCGATAGAAGTCGCGCACCTGCGGCATCGCCAGCACCTGCGTGAGCGCCGCGTTGAGCTTGGCCACCACCGGTGCGGGCATGTTTGCCGGTCCGTAGAAGCCGAGCCAGCTCGGCAGGTCGAGCCCGGCGATACCTTGCTCGGCGAAAGTGGGCACGTTGGGCAGCGCGGCAATGCGCGCATTCGCCGCGATCGCCAGGATCTTCACCTTGCCCGTGCCCGCGGTGATGATGGCCGACGAAGCCGAGTCGAACATGTACTGCACGCGCCCGGCGATCAGGTCTTTCGCCGCGTCCGAGCCGCCCTTGTAGGGGATGTGCACCGCGTCGAGGCCGGCCTGCTTCACGAAGATCTCGCCGTAGATGTGCGACGACGTGCCCGTACCGAACGAGGCGTAGCTCACCCTGCCGGGGTTGGCCTTCACGTAGGCCACCAGTTCCTTCACGTTGTTGGCGGGCACGCTGGTGCTGACCGAGAGGACCAATGGGCCTCGGCCGCCCATCGAGATGGCGGTGAAGTCCTTGAACGGGTCGTAAGGCACCTGCGCGAAGGTGTGCGGGTTCTGCGCCATCGTCGAAGAGGGCGCGTACAGCAGCGTGTAGCCGTCAGGCAGTGCACGCGACACCTCGTTGGCCGCGAGCATGGTGCTGGCGCCCGGCCGGTTGTCGACGATCACGCTGGTGCCCAGCACGTCGCCGAGCTTCTGCGCCACGATGCGCGCCTGCGCATCGGTGCCGCCGCCGGCGGTGAAGCCGACGACGATGCGGATCGGCTTGCTGCGTGAGGGAAAGTCCTGCGCAAACGCGAGCGGCGCCACGCCCAGCAAGGCCACGGCGCCGAGGGCCGAGCCGAATGCACGGCGGGTGCCGTTGAGTTTCTTCATCGATGTCTCCGTTGGAATGTGTTCGCAATATTGAGTTGATGAATCATAAAAAGCAATAAGAACTAGGGAATACCCCAAAAAATCGCCTTTACGTGGGTTGTTGGTTTGACAAAATGAACATCAAGATCAAAATACGTCGAAACAGCTCACCCAAGGCCTGCATCCATGAAAACCGTCGTGCGCACCGATGAGCGCATCCTTTCTTCCGACATCTTCGATCGCGACAGCCGCGTCAAGCGCCCTGACCATGGCAGCTGGGCCGAGCCCGGCAAGACTATTCCGGTCTACCACCGTTGCGGCGTGCTGGTGGTCGGCGGTGGCCCTTCGGGCACCGCGGCCGCGGCCGCCGCGGCCCGCGCGGGCGCCGACGTGGCGCTGCTCGAGCGCTACAACCACCTGGGCGGCTTGTCGACCGGCGGTCTCGTGATCTGGATCGATCGCATGACCGACTGGGAAGGCAAGCTGGTCATCCGAGGCTTTGCCGAAGAACTGTTCGACCGCCTGCCCGTCGACGCCATCGCCGGACCGCAGCGCGAAGACTGGGGCTCGCAGGACACGGCCAAGGCGGCGCACTGGTCGCAGCGCACCGCGGCCTATCACGGCGTCGTCACCTGGTCGCCCACGATCGACCCCGAGCGGCTCAAGCTGCTCTCGCAGGAAATCGTGCTGGAGCGCAACGTCAAGCTGATCTATCACTCATGGGCTGCCATTCCGATCGTGCAGGACGGCGCCGTGAAAGGCGTGGTGTTCGAGAGCAAGGAAGGCCGCATGGCCATCATGGCCGACGTGGTGGTCGACGCCACCGGCGACGGCGACCTGTTCGCCCGGGCCGGTGCCGCCTACGTGAACGACATCGAAGAGGCCGACGTGCACCACTGCATGAACACCTCCTGGCTGTTCGGCGGCGTGGACATGAACCGGTGGATTGCATTCAAGGCCGGCCAGCCCGAGGCCTTTGCCGCCTTCATGGCGCGCGGGCGCGAGGTGTGCGGCCTGTTCGAGCGGCCCTTTGTCTCATGGCGCAACGACGTGGCGCTCTTCATGGGGCCGCGCCAGTCGGGCTACTCAGCGCTCGACGTGGACGACCTCACGGCGGTCGAGGTGCGTTCGCACCGTGCCATGGCCGCCCACCTCGACTACTTCAAGGCGCACGCGCCGGGCTTCGAGGGCGCCTATCTGATGCTGAGTGCGCCGCAGATCGGCGTGCGGCATGCGCGGCGCCTGAGCGGCGTGGGTGCGGTGCTGCGCAGCCAGTGGCCCGATGGCGTGGCGCTGGCCGACGAGATCGGCGTGTCGCCGGCGGTGTCGCCCAAATTCCCAAACATCTCCATCCCATACGGCGCGCTGGTGCCGCAGCAGCTCGATGGCCTGCTGGCCTGTGGGCGCCACATTTCGTGCGACCGCAACTCGCACGGCTTCATGCGCGAGATTCCGCAGTGCTGGATCACCGGGCAGGCCGCGGGCGTGGCGGCAGCGCTGGCATCGCAGGGCGGCATGGCGCCGCGCCTTGTCGACATCGGTGCGCTGCAGGCCGCGCTGCTGGCGCAGGGCGTGTACTTGCGTGGCGGTGCAGGGCAGGCCGCCGGCGCCTCGGCACCGGCCGAAGCGAGCGTCTGACGGGCGCACCACGATGCCGATGAATCCGGATGGCGTTTTTGCGAGCCTCTACATTGCAGAGTCTTGCAAAACGTCCAAAGGGTCTCTTCATGTCCACTGAAAAAAACGACAACCCTCTTTCGGCAGCCGAAGCCGCCGACGCGCGGGGCGAACGTTCCGACACCGTGAGTGCGCTGGAGCGTGGCATCTCGGTGCTGCGCTGCTTCAGCGAAGAGCGACCGGTGCTGGGCCATGCCGAAGTGGCGCGCATGACCGGCATTCCACGCCCCACGGTGAATCGCTTGGTCACGACGCTGCTGGCACTGGGCATGCTCAAGGCCGCGCAGGTGGCCGACCGCTTCATGCTCGGGCCGGGCGTGGTGTCGCTCTCTCGCGTTTTCCTCGGCAGCCTCGATGTGCGCGCCGCCGCGCGGCCGAGCATGCAGGCCATGGCGGAGGAGATCGGCGCATCGGTCTACCTGGCGATCCGCGATGGCATGGAGATGGTGCTGATCGAGGCCTGCCGCCCGCGCTCGTCCATGTTGTCGGCGCGGCTCGACGTCGGCTCGCGTGCACCGTTGCCAAATTCGGCTTTGGGGCGTGCGTACCTTGCGGCCCTGCCTGATGCGCAGCGCAACCAGTTGATCGATTCGATGCGCCTGCTGCGTGGCCCCGAGTGGGACGGTATCGGTGCACCCATGACTCGCGCCATCGGCGAAGCCAGGCGCCTGGGCTACTGCCTGTCGCTCGGTGAATTCCATCGCGAGATCAACTCGGTGTCGGTGCCACTCATCGGCCCGGACGGCGAGGTGATGGCGCTCAACGGCGGCGGCGCCGCCTTCGTGTTCACCGAGGAACGCCTGCGCAACGAACTCGCGCCGCGCCTGCACGACATCGCGCTCTCCATCGCGCGCGACATCGGCGGGCACGTGCCTTCACCCTCGCCGGGCTAGCAGAGCCGGCCGGGGTTCATTCCCCACGACATAAGAAAAGACGGAGATACAGGTCATGCACCTGAGCAATGAAGAGAAAGCCATGTACGACGGCCGCGACGGGCCGGCCGTGCAGAAGGCGATGGACCTGCTGGTGCGCTACGGCGAGGCCCTTGGCGCCGAACGCCTGGTCGAGACGCGCAACGTCTGCGCCACCATCACCTCGACCACGCCTTTCCAGCGCGATTTCGCGCTCGCCAAGGGCGGCGGCATGGATGCGGTGTTCTCCGAGTTCAGTCTCGACAGCCAGGAAACTGTCGAGATTCCGAAGTTCAAGGTCTTCACCAGCCACCTGCAACTGGGTTTCGATCCCGGCCAGCCCGAGCGCATGGGCGTGAGCGAGGAGATCGTTCAGTTCTACCACCGCAGCGAGCGTCATGCGGCGGGGCTTGGTGCACAGATCATGAACACCTGCACCCCCTACCAGGTGGGCAACATTCCGACGCGCGGCGAGCACTGCGCGTGGATGGAGTCGTCGGCGGTGGTGTATTGCAACTCGGTACTGGGCGCGCGCACCAACACCGAAGGCCGCGAGAGCACGGGCGCCGCCATGCTGACCGGACGCATTCCGTACTGGGGTTACCACCTCGACGAGAACCGTCGCGCCACGCACGTGGTGGAGCTCGATATCGAGGTCGAGTCGGTGCAGGACTGGGGCCTGCTCGGCTACTACATTGGGGAACATGTGCAGGAGCGCGTGCCGGTGGTGCACAGCAAGCGCGGCATCGGGCGCGTGCCCAACCTGCCGCGGTTGAAGCACTTCGGTGCGGCCGCATCGTCGTCGGGCGGCGTCGAGATGTACCACATCGCAGGTGTCACGCCCGAGGCGCTGACGCTGGAGCAGGCGCTGGGCGGCAAGGCACCGCTCGAGGTGCTGCGCTACGGCGAGGCCGAGCGCCGCGCGACCTATGAAAAGATCAACGTCACGGGCAAGGACGCCGAGGTCCAGTACGTGATGCTGGGCTGCCCGCACTACACCATCGAGCAGATCTGGGAAGCCGCGCAGCTGATCGAGGGGCGCAAGGTGCACCCCGATTGCGAGCTGTGGATCTTCACGCCGCGCGCCATCAAGTCGTTGGCCGACCGTAACGGCTACACCCGGATCATCGAGGAGGCCGGCGGCATCCTCATGAGCGACAGCTGCTCGGCCATGAGCCGTGCCGTGCCCAAGGGCACTCGGACGGTGGCGCTCGATTCGGCCAAGCAGGCGCACTACCTGCCTGCCATCCTCGGCGTGCAGGCCTGGTTCGGCAGCACCGCGGAATGCATCGACGCCGCCTGTACCGGCCGCTGGAACGGAGGCTACGCATGAGCGCACCTGTCATGACTGAAACAACCATCGTGATTCGCGGGCGCAAGGTGGTCGGCGGCGTGGCCGAGGGCGAAGCGCTGGTCACGCGCGACCGCATTTCGGGCTGGGGCGGCATCGACCCGCGCACCGGTACCGTCATCGAGACCCGACACGAACTGCGCGGCCAGAGCTTTGCGGGCAAAGTGCTGGTGTTCCCGGGGGCCAAGGGCTCCTCGGGCTGGTCCGCCATGTTCCACATGACGCGACTCATGAACTCGGCGCCCGCGGCATTCCTGTTCAACGAGATGACCACCAAGATGGCGCTGGGCGCGGTGGTCACGCATGCGCCGTCGATGAGCGACTTCGAGCGCGATCCGCTCGAGTGCATCGAAACCGGCGACTGGGTGCGCGTCGACGCCGACCGTGGCGTGATCGAGATAACCAAGAAGAACTCCGGAGAACCTGCATGACCCGTCCCTTGCGCAGCAACTTCCCGCGCGGCTCCTATCTGTGGTCGGTGCGCAATGCGCACTGGCGCGCGCTCGGCATCCCGGAAGAGGATTGCGAGAAGCCGAAGATCGCCATCGTCAACAGCTCCTCGGAGCTGGCGGCCTGCTTCAGCCATCTCGACAAGGTGGCGCTGGAAATCAAGGCGGCGATCCGTGCCGCGGGTGGCGTGCCGTTCGAGATCCGCACCGCGGCGCCGAGCGACTTCATCACCGGAGCCGGTGCACGTGGCGCCTACATGCTCGGCGCGCGCGATCTCGTGACCAACGACATCGAGGTCGCCGTGGAAGGGGCACAACTCGACGGCATGGTGTGCCTCACCTCCTGCGACAAGACGGTGCCGGGGCAGCTCATGGCGGCGGCGCGGCTCAACATCCCGACGCTGCTCGTGCCGTGCGGCTACCAGCCGAGCGGCGAGTACCACGGCAAGCACATGGACATCGAGGAGGTGTTCATCGGCGCGATGCACGCAGTCACCGGCAGCCTGCCGGTTGAAGAGCTCGTGGGCATGAGCCGCGAGGCGATCCGCGGCCCGGGCGTGTGCTCGGGCCTGGGCACCGCCAACTCGATGCACATCGTTTGCGAGGCCCTCGGCATGGCCTTGCCCGGCAGCGCCCCGGTGGCCGCGCTGAGCCAGAAGATGATGGCCGACGTGCGCGCCGCCGGTACGCACATCGTGCAGATGGTGCTGGACGATCTGAAGCCGCGCGACATCCTCTCACCCGGTGCCTTCGCCAATGCGGTGCGCGCGGTGCTTTCCGTCGGTGGCTCGCTCAACACGGCCAAGCATCTGCAGGCGGTGGCGACCGAAGGGGAGTGCGGCGTCGACGTCTACGGTCTGTTCGAAAGCCTCGGGCCGACGACACCGGTGCTGGCCGGCGTGCGGCCCATCGGTGAGCATTCCATCGAGGCCTTCGAGGCGGCGGGCGGTTGCCGTGCGTTGATGAAGCAGCTCGCGCCCTTGCTCGACACGCAGGCGCTGACGGTCACCGGCCAAACGGTGGCCGACAACCTGCGCGATGCCGAAGTGGCCGATGCCGAGGTGATCCGTTCCATCGAGCGTCCGGTCGCGCCGCTGCCGGCCATTGTGCTGTTGCGCGGCAACCTGGCGCCCGAGTCGGGCCTGATCAAGACCGGCATCGTGGAGCGCAAGGTGCGTCGTTTCACCGGTCCGGCCGTGTGCTTCTGGACCTCCGATGCCGCCATCGCCGCATTGAAGAACGGCGAGATCGTGCCCGGCCAGGTGGTCGTGATGCGCGGCGCCGGCGCTTGCGGTGGGCCCGCCATGGGCGGCGGTGCATCGCGCGTGGTTTTCGCCGTCGATGGTGCAGGTCTCGGCGACCAGGTCGCGATCCTCACCGACGGGCATCTCTCGGGCCTGGTCTGCAAAGGGCTGGTGGTGGCCGAAGTGTCGCCCGAAGCGGCGCTCGGCGGTCCGCTCGGCCTGGTGCACGATGGCGACATCATCACCATTGACCTCGATGCGCGCCGCCTGGATATCGCATTGACCGATGACGAACTTCAGGCCCGTCGCGCCGACTGGCAGGCACCGCCGCCGGCCTTCGACACCGGCTGGCTGCAGCAGTACCGGCGCAACGTGAGTCCCTTGTCCAAGGGCGCTGTGCTGGTGCGCACCGAACGCCCGCGGCCCGCAAGCTAGAACTTTTTCCCGGCCCTTTTCCAACCGGTGCGGATCCCTGTCCACACGCGGTGGCGCAGCCCTGCGCGCGATCCGAGTTTTACAACCCAAGAGAAGAAGCATGAGACAAGAATCGATAAAGAAAACCTTGATGTGGTCGGCGCTGGCACTGGCCAGCGGCGCGACGCAGGCGCAATCGAGCATCACCATGTTCGGCGTGGTGGACCTCGGCATCCAGCACACCAGCGGCGACAGCGCAGGCTCGGTCAACGCGCTGTCGAACGGCGGCCTGTCCACCAGCCGGCTTGGCTTTCGCGGCACCGAAGACCTGGGCGGGGGGCTGCGCGCAGGGTTCTGGCTCGAAGCTAGCCTGAACCCCGACACCGGTGGCGGCCGTGCGACCAACATCAACAACCAGATCAGCGGTGCCACCGAAGGCGGTGGGTTGGCTTTCGATCGCGTGTCCGTGGTGAGCTTGTCGTCGGACCGGCTCGGTGAGGTTCGCTTGGGCCGTGACTTCATCCCGACCCACTACAACAGCATCTATTTCGACCCTTTCAATGCCAACGGCGTGGCGCGTGCGGGCAACTTGACGTTTGCAGGCGCGGGCACCACATCGCTGCCCACCGCCATCACCGCCAGCAACACGGTGAGCTACTGGCTGCCGGCGAATCTGGGTGGCGTGTACGGCATGGCCATGATCGGCACCGGCGAGAACAACTCCACCGCCCTGAACCGCGACGACGGCAACTTCGCAGGGGCACGCCTGGGCTTTGCATCCGGCGCGTTCGACATCGCGGCGGCAGTCACCCGCTCGCATTTCGATGCCACCTCGGCCATCGGCGAGTACACGCACGCCAACATCGGCGGCACGTGGGACGCTGGTTTCGCGAAGTTCTTCGCGCTCTACAACGCGGTATCGGTGGACCTGACGGGCGGCACCGTGCGCAAGAACACCAGCGAGATCGGTGTGCATATCCCGGCCTTCGAGGTCGGGCGCATCCGCATCAGCTACGTCTATCTCAACGACCGCAGCGATGAGAAGTTGCGCAACACCAACGGCATGCCGCGCAACCGCGACGACGCGCAGCAGTTCGGTATCGGCTATGTGCACAACCTCTCCAAGCGCACGGCGCTTTACGGCACCTACGCGCGCGTGATGAATAGCGGACAGGGGCGCTACCTGGTGAGCGGCGGCATCGCACCGGTGGGTGGGCAGCGGTCATCGGGGACGGAGTTCGGTGTGCGGCACACCTTTTGAGCACGGAGGTCTTCATGCGACGCAGAAATCTCGCCTTGGCGGCCCTTGCAACGGCATTGCTGCCCGGTGCGGCGGCCTGGAGCGCCGATGCCTTTCCGCAGAAGCCGCTGCGGCTCATCGTTGGCTTCGCGCCGGGCGGCGGCGCCGACGCGCTCACGCGGATCATCGCGGAGGGCTTGTCCAAGCAATTGGGCCAGCAGGTGATCGTGGAGAACCGTCCGGGCGCCGACGGCGTGATCGCAGCGCAGACGACCTCGTCGGCAAAACCCGACGGCTACACGCTGCTGATGGGCACCAACACGGCGATGGTCGCCGCGCCCACGCTGCGGCCGGCCTCGCCCTACGATCCGTTCAAGGCATTTACGCCGATCAGTTCAGCCGGCCAGTTCTCCATGTTCCTCGTGGTGCCGTCGAGCCTCCCGGTGAAGAACCTGAACGAGTTGCTGGCGATGGTGGCGGCGAAACCGGGCGCCTACAACTCGGCCTCAAGCAACAGCGCAGCGGAACTGGCGATGCTGCAACTGCTGGGCGACCGCAAGGTGGTCAACGCCCGCTACAAGGGTGACATGCAGGCCATGACCGATCTGCTGGGCGGCCAGATCCACATGATGTTCACCACAGGCACGCTGGCACCGGGCTTCGTGAAGGAGGGGCGCATTCGCGCGCTCGTCACGCTGCTGCCGCAGCGCAGCGGATTGCTGCCCGATGTGCCGACGGGGGGAGAGCTGGGGCTGGGCAAGCTCACCATCACCCCATGGGCGGGTTTCTTCGGGCCGCCAGGGTTGCCGCCGGCGATCACCGAGAGACTCTCGCAGGAACTGCAGAACACGCTCAAGCGGCCCGACGTACATGCGCAACTGGTGCAGCAGGGCTTCGAGGGCTACGGCATGAGTCCCGCGAAGTTCGCCGAGTTCTTTCGCACGCAGTACGACGCCTTTGGCGCCACCGTGCGGGAGCACAACGTCAAGTTCGAATAGCGCCAGGCCGGCCTTTGCCGGCCTGGCCCTTCACTCAAGAGGCGTTGTGATAGCTCGTCACGCGCTCGACTTCATTTTTTGAGCCCAGCATCACGGACACCCGTTCGTGCAGCTTGGTCGGTGCGATGTCGAGGATGCGTTCGCGGCCGTTGGTGGCGGCGCCGCCGGCCTGTTCGACGATCCAGCTCATGGGGTTGGCTTCGTACATCAGGCGCAGCTTGCCCGGCTTGTCCGGCTCACGCTTGTCCCAGGGGTACATGAAGATGCCGCCGCGCATCAGGATGCGGTGCACGTCGGCCACCATGCTGGCGATCCAGCGCATGTTGAAGTCCTTGCCGCGCGGGCCTTCCTTGCCGGCCAGGCATTCGTCGATGTAGCGCGTCACGGGGGCGTCCCAGTGGCGCTTGTTGCTCATGTTGACGGCGAATTCCTTGGTGTCGGCCGGGATCTGGATGTCCTCCTGCGTGAGCACGAAGCTGCCTTGCTCGCGGTCGAGCGTGAACATGGCCACGCCCTGGCCGACGGTGAGCACCAGCGTGGTCTGCGGGCCGTAGATGCAGTAGCCGGCGGCCACCTGCTTGGCGCCGGCCTGGAGGAAGTCGGCCTCCTGCACGCCGCGCTCGCCCTCGGGCTTCTTGAGCACGCTGAAGATGGTGCCGATGCTGACGTTGACGTCGATGTTGCTGGAGCCGTCGAGGGGATCGAACAGCAGCAGGTATTCGCCTTGCGGGTAGCGGTTGGGCACCACGTAGATGCTGTCCATCTCCTCGCTGGCCATGGCCGCCAGGTGGCCGCCCCATTCGTTGGCTTCGATCAGCACTTCGTTGGCGATGATGTCCAGCTTCTTCTGCACTTCGCCTTGCACGTTTTCCGATTCGGCGCTGCCGAGCACGCCGCCGAGCGCGCCCTTGTTGACGGCATGGCTGATGTGCTTGCACGAGCGCGCCACCACTTCGAGCAGCAGGCGCAGTTGCGCGGGGATCGAGCCATTCTTGTGCTGCTGCTCGATGAGGTAGCGGGTGAGGGAGACTTTGAGCGCCATGCGCAATCCTTGTTTGGGTTCTATATCTTTCGGGGAACACCGCGGAACCGGCTTTGCCGGGCCGCTGGTGTTGCCCCCTTGAGGGGGGAATCGGCTACACGAAGTGAGCAAGGAACGGGGGTGATCATCCAAGCGCGCGGGTCACGACTTCCTGCGTGTCCTTGCTCAGGTCGGGCCTTGCAGCAACGCGGGCAATGGCTTCGCGTGCCGCGCTGCGATACGGCTCGGCCAGCGTGCTCCAGCGGTCGAGTGCGCGCGCCAGGCGCGCCGCCACTTGCGGGTTGATGGCGTCCAGCTCGATCACGCGATCGCCCCAGAACACGTAGCCGGCGGCATCGGGGCGGTGGAAGGCACCGGGGTTGGCGCTGCAGTAGCTGAAGATCACGCTGCGCGCGCGGTTGGGGTTCTTCAGCGAGAAGTCCGGGTGCTTCATGAGCTGGCGCACCAGCGGCAGCACGTCGCCACCACGGTCCGGTGCGCTGGCCTGCAGCGAGAACCACTTGTCGATGACCAGCGCCTCGTCCTTGAACAGGGCGTGGAAGCGCGCCAGCGCCTGTGCCGCCAGCGCATGGCCGGACGACACCAGCGCCTGCAGCGCGTTGAAGCGGTCGGTCATGTTGCCGGCGTCCTTGAAGCGCTGCAGCGTCTTGCCGGGCCACACCGTGTCGCCGCTTTCGCGTGCGGCCAGGCACAACTGGTTGAGCGCCATGCCGGCCAGCGCGCGGCGGCCGGCCGAGCGCGGATCGGGCGTATAGGCGCCGGTGTCGCTGTGGGCCTCGTACACGCGGGCCCAGTCGGCCGCGAGTGCGCTGGCGAGCTGGGCGCGCATGGCTTCGCGCACGGCATGCACGCGCTGCGGGTCGACCACCTCGAGCTGCTCGGCGATGTAGGTTTCCGAGGGCAGCGTCAGCACCAGTTCCTTGAAGGCGGCGTCCAGTGCCGGGTCGTGCAGCACGGCGCGCATGGCGTTCACGTAGGCGTCGTTCAGCGGCGCCGCGGTGGCATCGGCCGCGCCCGCCGCAATGGCGGCCAGGGCGGCGCGCATGGCCAGGCGCTGGCCGGCTTCCCAGCGGTTGAAGGGGTCGCTGTCGTGCGCCAGCAGGGTGAGCAGCTGGGCGTCGGTGAAGTCGTAATGCAGGATCACCGGCGCGCTGAAGCCGCGCAGGATGGAAGGCACCGGCTCGCTGTCGACGTCGATGAAGGTGAAGCTCTCACTTTCCTGCGTCAGCACCAGCGTGCGGGTGGCCTCACCCGCCGCCGCTTCGCCCTGCAGTCGCAAGGGCAGGGCGCGCCCGTCCTGCGCCACCAGGCCGATGTTGACCGGGATGACGAAGGGCTCCTTGGCCGGCTGGCCGGGCGTCGGCGGGCAGCTTTGTGCCATGGCCAACGTGAAGGTGCGCGCGTCGGCGTCGTAGCGGCCCTGCGCGCTCACGCGCGGCGTGCGGGCCTGGCTGTACCAGCGCTTGAACTGGGGCAGCAGGCGCGCCAGTTCGGATTGCGGGTTGGCGTCGGCAATGGCCTGGGCGAATTCGTCGCAGGTGACGGCCTGGCCGTCGTGGCGCTCGAAATACAGCGTCATGCCGCGCGCGAAGCCGGCGCGGGCCACCAGCGTCTGCATCATGCGCACCACCTCGGCACCCTTTTCGTAGATGGTGACGGTGTAGAAGTTGCTGATCTCGATGTAGCTGTCGGGCCGCACCGGGTGCGCCATCGGGCCGGCGTCCTCGGGGAACTGGGCGGTGCGCAGCACGCGCACGTCTTCGATGCGCTTGACGGCGCGTGCCGAGGCGTCGGCGCACAGGTCCTGGCTGAATTCCTGGTCGCGGAAGACGGTCAGGCCTTCCTTCAGCGAGAGCTGGAACCAGTCGCGGCAGGTCACGCGGTCGCCGGTCCAGTTGTGGAAGTACTCGTGCCCGACCACGCTCTCGATGTTGCTGTAGTCGGCATCGGTGGCGGTGGCCTGGTTGGCCAGAACGTACTTCGTGTTGAAGATGTTCAGGCCCTTGTTTTCCATCGCGCCCATGTTGAAGTCGCTGGTGGCGACGATCATGAAGCGCTCCAGGTCCAGCGGCAGGCCGAAGCGCGCCTCGTCCCAGGCGATGGAATGCATCAGCGAGTTCATCGCGTGCTCGGTCTTGTCGAGGTCGCCGGGGCGCACGTAGACCTGCAGCAGGTGTTCCTTGCCGTTGCGCGCGGTGATGCGCTGCTCGCGCGCCACCAGCTTGCCGGCCACCAGCGCGAACAGGTAGCTCGGCTTCTTGAAGGGGTCGACCCACTTGGCGAAGTGGCGGCCTTCGGGCAGGTCGCCGTGGTCGACCAGGTTGCCGTTGGACAGCAGCACCGGGTAGTCGGCCTTGCTGGCGCGCAAGGTCACGGTGTAGCTGGCCATCACGTCGGGCCGGTCGAGGAAGTAGGTGATGCGGCGGAAACCCTCGGCCTCGCACTGCGTGAAGAAGGTGTCCTGGCTGACGAACAAGCCCATCAGCTTGGAGTTCTTGGCCGGCTGGCAGGTGGTGAAGACTTCCAGCTCGAACTGATCGGGCAGGTTGTCCAGCACCAGGCAGCCGCCCTCGACGCGAAACGACGCGCCCTGGCCGTCGACCAGCACGCGCGCCAGGTTGAGTTCGTCGCCATGCAGGCGCAGCGCCTGTTCTTCCAGGTCCGGGTTGCGCCGCACGCGCATGCGGTTGAGCACGCGCGTCTTGGCCGGGTCGAGGTCGAAGGTCAGGTCGACCGTATCGATCCAGTAGGCCGGCGCGACGTAGTTTTCGCGGCGGATGGCAACAGGCTGGCCCTGTCCGTCTTGCAGTTGCATCGGGGTCTCCAGATTCTTGTGGTCAGCGATTCAGGGCAGGGGCTTACACGCCCTGCTTGAGCGAGGCTTCGATGAAGGGGTCGAGGTCGCCGTCGAGCACCTTCTGGGTGGCCGAGGTCTCGTAGTTGGTGCGCAGGTCCTTGATGCGGCTCTGGTCGAGCACGTAGCTGCGGATCTGGTGGCCCCAGCCGACGTCGGTCTTGGTGTCTTCCAGTTTCTGCTGCTCTTCCTGGCGCTTGCGCATCTCGAAGTCGTACAGGCGCGAGCGCAGGCGCTTCCACGCCACATCGCGGTTGCTGTGCTGGCTGCGCCCGTCCTGGCACTGCACCACGATGCCGGTCGGGATGTGCGTCAGGCGCACCGCCGAATCCGTTTTATTGATGTGCTGGCCGCCGGCGCCGCTGGCGCGGTAGGTGTCGGTGCGCACGTCGGCCGGGTTGATGTCGATCTCGATCGAGTCGTCGATCTCCGGGTAGACGAAGACGCTGGCAAAGCTGGTGTGGCGCCCGCCGGAGGAGTCGAACGGCGACTTGCGCACCAGGCGGTGCACCCCGGTCTCGGTGCGCAAGAGGCCGAAGGCGTACTCGCCCTCGATCTTGATCGTGGCGCCCTTGATGCCGGCCGTGTCGCCGGGCGATTCGTCTTCGATCTGGGTCTTGAAGCCCTTGCGCTCGGCATAGCGCAGGTACTGGCGCAGCAGCATGCTGGCCCAGTCGCAGGCCTCGGTGCCGCCGGCGCCGGCCTGGATGTCCAGGAAGGCGTTGCTCGGGTCGGCCGGGTTGTTGAACATGCGGCGGAATTCGAGCTTCTCGATTTCCGCGGCCAGGCCGGTGGCGTCATCGGCAATCGATTGCAGGCCGTCGACGTCGCCTTCGTCCTTGGACATCTCGAACAGTTCCGAGTTGTCCGCCAGTTCGCTGGTCAGGCGCTCGATGGTCAGCACCACGTCGTCGAGCGACTTCTTTTCCTTGCCCAGTTCCTGGGCCTTCTTGGGGTCGTTCCAGACGTTCGGGTCTTCTAGCGATGCGTTGACGGTGCGCAGGCGTTCGGCTTTGGCATCGACGTCAAAGATACCTCCGAAGATCAACCGTCCGCTGGCTCAGGTCCGCGAGGGTGGCGCCGATCTGGTTGATTTGTTCTGCATCCATGGGAGTGTCCTGACGGTAAGAGGGGAAAAACCGCCCATTTTCTCACGCGCGGCCGGCCCTGCACAAAAAGCGCATCCGGCCCGGGGACGTTCAGAAGCGCCGGTTGTACGAGAACATCAGGCCTGAGGAGCCCAGCATCGTCACCTGCAACGCATCCTTGGGGGTGACCAGAACGCCCAGCGCGAGCGAGATGATGGGCGACCAGCCGTTGTGGTTGAACGGTACCTTGTCCTCGTAGGGCGCGACATAGCCGTACATGATGCCGGCCATGGCCTTGCCATAGAGGCGCTCGTAGCCCAGCAGCTTGTCCCAGCGGTAGCCGACGTAGCCCACGCCCGAATCCTGCCCGAACGAATTGCTGAAGTAGGCGCCGCCCACCATCCAGCTGCCCGAGTAGTAGTACTCGCCGCCGATCAGGTAGACGTGGCTGTAGTCGGTTTCCTTGCTGTAGTGCAGCGTGTAGGGCGAGAGCATCAGCTCCCACTTGCTGGGCGTACCGAAGGCCGAGTCGGGCACTGCCGGCGCATCTTGCGCCTGCGCCAGCGGGACATGGGCGGCAATGCCGGCGACAAGCGCCATGGCGCTTTTTCGAAGGAAGGAAATCGTCAAGTCGGGCTCTCTGTCTGATTCTTGGAATGGCTTTCGTGACGGGCGATTCTCGCAGACGAGTACTTCAGCTTTCGTTCAGGAAGGCCTCGATCAGCGCCGCCACGCGTTCGGGCTGGTCGTGGTGCAGCATGTGGCCGGCATCGTCGAGCCGTTCGAGGCGCAGTTGCGGCACCTGCTGCAGGCGCGCCAGGAAATCATCCTGGATGCCGCGTGCGCGCCAGGTCTTGACGATGCCGTCGACCGCGTCGACCGCCAGCACCGGCGCGCTGATGGCGCGGTACAGCGCCAACTGCTCGTCGACCTGGTAGAGGTTGGCGTTGACCAGCTTGTGCGCCGGCTCGCCCAGAATGGCCCAGGCCGTGCTGCCATCGGCGCGGGTGCTCGGGCGGGCCCAGTGCGCGGCCAGCCAGTCGGCTTTGTCTTGCGACAGGCGCGGGTTGGTGCGCATCAGCCGGCGCGCCACGCCGCTGACTTCGGGATAGGTCTGCAGGTCCTTGGCGCCGCGCCGCAGGTCCTTCAGCTCGTCCATCCACTTGGCATAGCGCGCGGGCGCCTGCTCGGGCTTCGTCTGCGCCATGCCGAAGCCTTCGAGGTTGACGATGCGCCGGATGCGCCCGGGCCGCGCACCGGCGTACATCATCACGATGTTGCCGCCCATGCTGTGGCCGACCACGTCGACCGCCTGCTCGGGCAGGTAGTGGTCGAGCAGGCCCTCGAGATCGGCCAGGTAGTCCGGAAACCAGAAGTTGTCGGCGCCGCGCGAATCGGTCAGGCCAAAGCCGCGCCAGTCGGGCGCCAGCACGGCGCGGTCGCTCGCCATCGCGTCGACGACGAACTGGAAGGAGGCCCCTACGTCCATCCAGCCGTGCAGCATGACGATGGGCGGGCGCTTCGGGTCGAGCTCGCCCCAGATGCGCACATGGTGGTCGAGCCCGCGCAAGGGCAGGAATTCGCTGCGGGAAGGTCGGCGTTCGAGGTACATGCGGCCGATCATACGAAGCCGCGTGGGCCCTTTGCGTCGTGCGCAGGACAGTCGCGCGCGCCGTTTCTAGAATCCGGGGCATGACAGCATTCACCTCCAACGTCCAGCTCGGCCAGAGCGAGCTGCGCGTCGCCCCGATTTGCCTGGGCACCATGACCTTCGGCGAGCAGGTCGACGAAGCCACCGCGCACGCCATCCTCGACCGTGCGCTCGAACGCGGCGTCGACTTTCTCGACACCGCCGAGATGTATTCGGTGCCCACGCGCAAGGAAACCTTCACGGTGACCGAAAGCATCATCGGCAACTGGCTGGCGCAGCGCCCCGGTGCACGCCAGAAGATGGTGATTGCCACCAAGGTGGCCGGCCCGTCGCGCGCCACGCCCTGGGTGCGCGAAGGCCACGGCATGACGGCCAAGGACATCGTCGCCTCGTGCGAGGCGAGCCTGCGCCGCCTCAAGACCGACGTGATCGACCTCTACCAGATCCACTGGCCCGAACGCCATGTGCCGGCCTTCGGCAACCTGTACTACGACCCGGCCAAGGAAACGTCGCAGACGCCGATCCTCGCGCAGCTCGAGGCGCTGGACACTTTGGTCAAGGCGGGCAAGGTGCGCGCCATCGGCCTGTCGAACGAAACGCCCTACGGCGTGCACGAGTTCGTGCGCCTGGCCGAGCAGCACGGCCTGCCGCGCGTGGCCAGCGTGCAGAACCTGTATTGCCTGGTGGCGCGATCGGTGGAAAACGGGCTGGACGAAACCATGCACCGCCTGGGCGTGTCCTTGCTGGCCTATTCGCCGCTGGCCTTCGGCCTGCTGACCGGCAAGTACGACCAGAGTGGCATCGACGGCCCGGATGCGCCGCAGGACGCCCGCATCGCCCGCTACGAATCGGTGCGCAAGCAGCGCTGGGGCCGGCCCGATGCGCTCAAGGCGGCGCGCCGCTACAACGCGCTGGCACGCGAGCACGGCCTCACGCCGACCCAGTTCGCGCTGGCCTTCTGCTACACCAAGTGGCAGGTGGCGAGCACCATCATCGGCGTGACGTCGGTGGCCCAGCTCGACGAGGACATCGACGCCTGGGGCATCCGCCTGTCGGCCGACGCGCTGGCCGAGATCGACAGGATCCGCTGGGAATTGCGCGACCCTTCGAACTGAAGGGCAGGGCGTGGGCAAGAAGGCGCACGTCTCGGAAACGCCCGCCACGCAGCTGCTGCGCACGCAGGGCGTGGCGTTCACCGAGCACCCCTACGAATACCTCGAGCACGGCGGGGCGCAGCACAGCGCGCAGGTGCTGGGCTTCGACCCCTTCATGGTGGTCAAGACGCTGGTCATGCAGGACCAGGATGCCAAGCCGCTGCTGGTGCTGATGCACGGCAACCGCACGGTCTCGACCAAGAACCTGGCGCGCCAGATCGGCGCCAAGTCAGTCGAGCCCTGCAAGCCGGAAGTGGCAAACCGCCACAGCGGCTACCTGGTGGGCGGCACCTCGCCCTTCGGCACCCGGCGCGCCATGCCGATCTACATCGAGCAGAGCATCCTCGAACTGCCGCGCATCCTCATCAACGGCGGGCGGCGCGGTTTCCTGGTGGGCATCGATCCGCAGGTCTGCGTGACTTTGCTGGCGGCGCAGCCGGTGCATTGCGCACTGGCAGAATAGCCGGCTTGTTTTTCGCCGGAGTGCGTGTTGAGTCTTCACCTTCCTTCCCTGCTTGCGATCGTCCTCTCCTATCTGCTGGGTTCGCTGTCTTTTGCGGTGATCGTCAGCAAGGCGCTCGGCATGGACGACCCGCGCAACTACGGCAGCAAGAACCCCGGCGCCACCAACGTGCTGCGCTCGGGCAACAAGGTGGCGGCGCTGCTCACGCTGCTGCTCGACGCCCTCAAGGGCTGGCTGCCGGTGTTCCTGATCCAGAACTTCGGCGAGCCCTGGGGCCTGGGCCTGGGCGCCGCCGCGCTGGCGGGCACGGCGGCCTTCCTGGGCCACCTGTACCCGGTGTTCTTCGGCTTCAAGGGCGGCAAGGGCGTGGCCACCGGCGCCGGCGCGCTGCTGGGCATTCACTGGCTGCTCGGCCTGGCGACCGGTGCCACCTGGCTGATCATCGCGCTGTTCTTCCGCTATTCCTCGCTGGCCTCGATCGTCGCGGCCTTCTTCGCGCCGGCCTACTACCTGCTGGGCGGCGGCATCATGTGGCCGCTGGACGCCACCACGCTCATTTCCATTTCCGTCATCAGCCTGCTGCTGGTCTGGCGGCATCGCGAGAACATCCGGCGCCTGTTCGCCGGCACCGAGTCCAGATTGGGCTCCAAGAAAAAGGAGTAGGGGAAATGCCTTCCATCGAACGATTCGACGTCGGTCCGCGCCTGAGCGAGATCGCCATCCACAACGGCACCGTCTACCTGGCCGGCCAGGTGCCGGAAGATCTCACGCAAGACATCGGCGGCCAGACCGCACAGGTGCTGGGCATGGTCGAGCGCCTGCTGGTGCAGGCCGGCAGCGACAAGTCGCGCATCCTGATGGCGCAGATCTTCCTGAAGGACATCGGCGAGATCGGCGGCATGAACGCCGTGTGGGACCAGTGGATTGCGCAGGGCCACACGCCGCCGCGCGCCACCGTGCAGGCGGCCATGGCCAACCCGCAGTACCGCATCGAGATCGTGGTGACCGCGGCGCAGGCTTGAGCGCCTAGTACCTTTTTTCCAGCACCATCTGGTCGGCGTCGCGCCGCATCGAGAAGCGGCTGATGAAGCTGTTGCCCAGCAGGATGAAGGGCATCGACTGCGGCGAGACGACCGCGTCGACGTTGCGCACCTCGACGTCGCCCACGCGCACCGAATCGAGCTGCACCCGCCAGCCCACCGACACGCCGTTGGCGGTGTTCATGCGAATCTGCTGGCCGTTTTCATAGGACAGGCCGATGCGTTGCGCGTCGGCCGCCGACAAGCCGATCGAGGTCGCGCCGGTGTCGACCATGAAGGTGACGGCGCGGCCGTTGATGGCGCCCTGCGTCACGAAATGGCCGCCGCTGCCGGCCGGCAGCACGATGCGTGTGCCGACGCCACCGCCACCACCCCCGCCCGAGGCGCCGCCGCTGACGCTCACCGGTGAATCCATGCTGAGCGTCAGGCGCTGGCCCGCCACCTCGACCACCGCCTGCTGATCGCGCGTGGACACCAGGCGCACGCCGTCCACGCTCTGGCCCGGTGCCACAGTACGCGGCGCGCCGCCGTTGATGATCAGGATGGCGCGGTTGCCGATGGTGCCGGTCAGCGTGACCGAGTCGGCATGGGCGCCCAGGGCGGCGCCGGCGCACAGCAGTGCGGCCAGCCAGCGATGTGCGCGCGCCATCGCGCTTCAGTCGCGGAAGTTGTTGAAGGACAGCGGCATGTCCGGCAGGTCCTTCTTGATCAGCGCCATGGCGGCCTGCAGGTCGTCGCGCTTGGCGCCGGTGATGCGCACCGCGTCGCCCTGGATGCTGGCCTGCACCTTCATCTTGCTGTCCTTGATGACGCGCGTGATCTTCTTGCCATCTTCGGTCTCGATGCCGCTCTTGACCTTGATCACCTGCTTGACCTTGTCGCCGCCGATCTTCTGCACGTCGCCCTTGTCCAGGAAACGCACGTCGACGCTGCGCTTGGTCAGCTTGTTGCGCAGGATGTCCTCGATCTGCACCAGCTGGAAGTCGGCGTCGCCGATCAGGGTGATTTCCTTGTCCTTGAGCTCCACCGCGGCGGCGGTGCCCTTGAAATCGAAGCGCGTGCCGATTTCCTTGGCGGTGTTTTCCACCGCGTTCTTCACTTCGGGCAGGTTGGGTTCGCAGACGGTATCGAATGACGGCATGGTCTCTCCTCAAACATGACAAGCGCCCGCGTGGCGGGCGCCCAATGCGACAATTCTCCCATGATCGTGGAGCAAAACGTCCCGCTGCAACCCTACAACAGCTTCGGCATCGTGGCCCGGGCGCAGCACCTCGTGCGTGTGCGTGAGGCCGCCGACGTGCACGCGCTGCTGGCCGACGCGCAATGGCAGGGCGCGCCCAAATTCGTGCTGGGCGGCGGCAGCAACATCGTGTTGACGGGCGACGTGCGCCCGCTCGTGCTGAAGGTGGAAATCAAGGGCCGCCGGCTGGTCGAGGACGGGCCGCGCGCCTGGATCGTGGAAGTGGGCGCGGGCGAAAACCTGCATGAAACCGTGCGCTGGACGCTGGAGCAGGGCTACGCCGGTCTGGAAAACCTGGCGCTCATTCCCGGCACGGTGGGCGGCGCACCGGTGCAGAACATCGGCGCCTACGGCGTGGAACTACAAGACCGCTTCGACTCGCTCGACGGCATCGACCTGCAGACCGGCAAGGCCTTCACGCTCAATGCAGCGCAATGCGCCTTCGGCTACCGCGATTCGGTGTTCAAGCACGCCGGCGGCGGCGCCAACGATTTCGGCCTGGCCGGTCGGGCGCTCATCACCCACGTGCGTTTTCGCCTGCCAAAGCCCTGGAAGCCGGTGCTCGGCTACCTCGACCTGGAGCGCAAGATGGCCGAGACCGGCATCGCGGCGCCCGATGCGATGCAGATCTTCGAATGGGTCTGCGCCATCCGCACCGCCAAGCTGCCCGACTGGCGCGTGCTGGGCAATGCCGGCAGCTTCTTCAAGAACCCTACCGTCACGCCCGAGCAGTGCGCCGACATCATCGCGCGCGACCCGAAGATCGTGCATTACCCGATGGACGACGGCAGCATCAAGCTGGCCGCCGGCTGGCTGATCGACGCCTGCGGCTGGAAGGGCAAGTCGGTCGGCAACGCCGGCGTCTACGAGCGGCAGGCGCTGGTGCTGGTGAACCGCGGCGGGCAAGAAAACCCGGTCACCGGCGGCGAGGTCATGACGCTCGCCAAGGCGATCCAGACCAGCGTCTACGAGCGCTTCGGCATCCGGCTGGAGCCGGAACCGGTGGTGGTCTGAGCGGCTCGGCGCCCGAAAAAAAGCCACCTTGCGGTGGCTTTTCAGTTTGCCGGCGGCGCGGGCTCAACCATAGTTGCAGATGTAGCTGTAGGGCTCGCCGCTGACGCGGATCTGGAACGACGAATTGCCCGGCACGCTGAACTTCTCGCCGGCACCCGACTTGACCCATTCGGTGGCGCCGCTGAGCAGGTACTCGCAGCTGCCGCCGGTGCCTTCCATGATTTCCGGCGCGCCGGTGCTGAAGGTGAGGGTGGCGGGCATCACCACGCCGACCGACTTTTTCGTGCCGTCGGGCATGGTGAGGCTGTGGCTGACGCACTTGCCGTCGAAATAGACATTGGCCTTGGTGGCCACGTTGACGTTGCTGAGGGTTTGGTTGGTCATGTCGAGAATTGCCTTTGGTCGGCGATTCTAGGGCCCGAGAGCGCTGTCCGGCGCTCAGTGCCAGCCGCGGTAGTAGCCACCGCGGTAGTAGCCGCCGCCCCAGCCGCGCGCGTAGCCGAAGTTGAGCGAAACGCCCACCGGCGGGTAGCCGTAGCCATAACCGTAGCCGCCGTAGTAGGGATAGGGGTAGGCCGGCGCCACGTAGACCGGTGCCGGCTGCACGTAGACCGGCGCCGGCGCCATGTAGACCGGCGCGCCAACCGGTGCGGCGCCGCCCCCGGACACCACCACGCCGGGCTCGGGCGTCACGTTCTGCCACGGGTTGCCGGACGCAGCGGGCGCGCCGTTGTTGGCGACGTTGCGGTTGTCGGGCGCGTAGCCACCGCCGGATTCAACCGTGGTGACGCCCATCGAATCGACCTGCAGCGCGATGGTGGCGCCGGGCGGGGAGGCGGTGCGCGTGCTGTAGCGGGTGCCGTTGTATTCGTAGGTCACGGCGTAGGCGGTGCTGCCGTCGGCCATGCGCAGGGGGTTGCTGGAAATGACGCGGCCTTCGGCTTGCTGCGGCTGCGCAAAGGCGGCGCTGCCGGTGGCGGCAAGCACCACCAGCGACAACACGGCGGCGGCGCGGATGGGGGAAATCTTCATGCTGTGGCTCCTCGGTGAACAGCGGAGCGCGCTCCGCTTTGCGTGATTGGAGCGCGAATCGGGCCGCAGGTTCGCCTCTTTACGTTGCTAGCTGGCGTGCGCCAGTTCCTGCCAGCGCGCGGGCTCGAAGCCGACGCTCGCGGGCGCATCCGGCTGCCACTGCACCACCGGGCGCTTGATCAGGCTCGGGTTGGCCAGCAGCACGGGGCGTGCCGATGCGGCGTCGGTCACGGCGGCGCGGGTCGCCTCGTCCAGCTGGCGCCAGGTGGTGCCGCGCCGGTTCAGCACCGTTTCCCAGCCGGGCGCCCGCAGCCAGGCGTCGAGTTCGGCGGGCGGAACGCCTTGCTTCTTGAAGTCGTGAAAGCGGTAGTCGATGCCGTGCTCGGCCAGCCAGCTTCTGGCGCGCTTGACGGTGTCGCAATTCGGGATGCCGTAGACAGTGATCATCCCTGCGATGATGCCGCCTCGCGCGGTCGGCGACAATCACGGGCTCCATGGAAACCCTCGCCCAATGGCTCGCGCACGCCGAGCAACTTCACAGCAAGAACATCGAACTGGGGCTCGAGCGCGTGCGCACCGTGGCGCAGCGCCTGAACCTGGTTTTCGACTGCCCGGTGATCACCGTGGCCGGCACCAACGGCAAGGGTTCGACCTGCGCGATGATGGAATCGGTCCTGATTCACGCCGGCTATCGCACCGGCGTCTACAGCTCGCCGCACCTGGTGCATTTCGAGGAACGCCTGCGCCTGTCGGGCGAGGTGGTGGCCGGCGACACGCTGCCCGCGCACTTCGCGGCGGTGGAAGCGGCGCGCGGCGATGTCTCGCTGACCTACTTCGAATTCACCACGCTGGCGCTGCTGCGCCGCATGGCGGCCGAGCGGCCGGATGTGGCGATCCTCGAAGTGGGGCTGGGCGGACGGCTCGATGCGGTCAACATCTTCGACCCGGATTGCGCCGTCATCACCAGCATCGACCTGGACCACATGGACTTCCTCGGGCCGGACCGCGAAAGCATCGGCTTCGAGAAGGCCGGCATCATGCGCACCGGCCGGCCGGTGGTGGTGAGCGATCCGCTGCCGCCGCAAAGCGTGCTCGACCGGGCGACCGAGATCGGCGCCGACCTGTGGCGCATGGGCGTCGATTTCAACGTGTCCGGCGACAAGCAGCAGTGGGGCTGGTCGGGCCGCGGGCGGCGCTACAGCGGGCTGGCCTACCCGGCGCTGCGCGGCGCCAATCAGTTGATCAACGCGGCCGGCGCGCTGGCCGCGCTCACCGCGCTGCGCACGCGCCTGCCGATCACCGCGCAGGCGGTGCGCGTCGGGCTCTCGCTGGTGGAATTGCCGGGGCGTTTCCAGATCGTGCCGGGCGAGCCCACGCTGGTGCTCGACGTGGCGCACAACGCGCATGCGGTGGCGGCGCTGGCGGAAAACCTCGACGCGATGGGTTTCTTCCCCACCACGCATGCCGTGTTCGGCGTGATGGCCGACAAGGACGTGGCGCCGATTTTCGCGCGCATCGGCGCGCTGATCGACCGCTGGTATTTCACCGATCTGCCGACGCCGCGCGCCGCGCGGGCCGACGAATTGGCCGCGCAGTGGCGGGCCCAGAACACGCGCAAGGATGCGGCTGAAAGTACGCATGAGACGCCCCTGGAAGCCCTGCAGGCGGCCATCGATCGGGCGCAGCCCACTGATAGAATCGTGGTCTTCGGATCGTTCTTCACGGTGGGCGGCGTACTCCAGAACGGCGTGCCGCGTCTGCAAGCCAGACACCTGCCGCCCGATGCCTGATTGACCAGCTATCCGGCTTTTTCGACACCACGCTGCACTCCATCAGGAATCGACGTTCATGGCGTTCTTCAACTTCCGCTCCCGTGACCCGCAAGCCAAGGAGGCATCCGGGCGCAAGCCGGCCGCCGCCGCAGCCGCACCGGCCGAGAGCGTGGAAGCCATGCGCCGCCGTGCACGGCACCGGCTGCTGGGCGCCGCGGTGCTGGTGCTGGTCGGCGTGATTGGCTTTCCGCTGCTGTTCGACACCCAGCCACGCCCCATTTCGGTCGACATCCCGATCGAGATTCCCGACCGCACCAAGACGCCGCCGCTGGTCCAGCCGGCGAGCCAGTCGTCGGCCTCCGGCAACGTCGCCGCGGCCCCGGGCGGCAGCGCACAGGTCGCGGCCGCATCCTCGTCGGGCGAGATGATCACCGAGACCGCCGACGGCAACGAAGTGGCGCCGGAAAAGGCCGAGGCCAAGCCCAGCGCGGCACCGCCCAAGCCGGAAGCGAAACCCGAAGCCAAGCCCGAGCCCAAGCCGGAAGCCCACGCCGAGGCCAAGCCCGAACCCAAGCCCGCCGCCAAGCCGACGGCCAGCAGCGATGACGCGGCCCGCGCCCGCGCCCTGCTGAACGGCAAGACGCCCGAGGTGGTGGCCAAGGCCGACCCGGCGCCGGCCGCCGCGGATGCTGGCCGCTTCGTGGTGCAGGTGGGCGCCTTCAACGATGCCGACAAGGCACGCGATGTCCGCCAGCGACTGGAAAAAGCAGGGATCAAGACCTATATCAGTGTGGCGAAGACCGCGAGCGGTGAATGGACGCGGGTGCGCGCCGGTCCGTTCGGCTCGCGTGCCGAGGCCGAGAAGGTAGCCGAGAAGGTCAAGGGCCTCTCGATGTCGGCGGCCGTCCTGACGCTCTGACGCGCGCGCACGTGGCCTTGCTCGATTGGGTCGTGGTGGCCGTGCTGGTGCTGTCGGTGCTGGTCGGGGCCTGGCGCGGCTTGTTGTTCGAAGTGCTGTCGCTGGTGGGCTGGGTGGCGGCGTTTTTCATGGCCCAGTGGTTTGCGCCGGCGCTGGCGCAGTGGCTGCCGGTCGGGGCGCCCGATGCGGTGTGGCGCTATGCGGTGGCTTTCGTCTTGATTTTTGTCGGCGTGGCGTTCGCGGTGGGGCTGCTGGCCGCACTGGTGCGCAAGCTGATCACGGTGGTGGGCCTGCGTCCGGTCGACCGCACGCTGGGCGCGGCCTTCGGCCTGGCGCGCGGTGCGCTGGCGCTGCTGGTGGCCGCCGTGGTGGTGCATTTGTTCGCGTTGGCCGACAGCCCCTGGTGGCGCGAGTCGGCCAGCGCGACGGTTTTGGATACGGCCTTGCAGAACGTGAAGCCTGCATTGCCCGAGAAATTGGCAAGCTACCTGCCCTGAGAGGACTCGTACATGTGTGGAATCGTCGGCGTTGTCAGCAACGCGCCAGTCAACCAACTGCTCTATGACGCGATGCTGCTGCTGCAGCACCGCGGCCAGGACGCGGCGGGCATCGTCACCTCGCAGGAACGCAAGTTCTTCATGCACAAGGCCAAGGGCATGGTGCGCGACGTGTTCCGCACCCGCAACATGCGTGCGCTGCCCGGCGACATCGGCCTGGGCCAGGTGCGCTACCCGACCGCCGGCAACGCCTACAGCGAGGAAGAGGCGCAGCCCTTCTACGTGAACGCGCCCTTCGGCATCGTGCTGGTGCACAACGGCAACCTGACCAACGCGCATGCGTTGCGGGCCGAGCTGTTCTCCACCGACCACCGCCACACCAACACCGAGAGCGACTCCGAGGTGCTGCTCAACGTGCTGGCGCACGAACTGGAGCGCTCCACCCGTGGCGTGCCGCTGCATGCCGAAGAAGTGTTCGCGGCCGTGCGTGCGGTGCATCGCCGCCTGCGCGGTTCGTACGCGGTGGTCTCGCTCATCGCCGGGCACGGCCTGCTGGCCTTCCGCGATCCGTACGGCATCCGCCCGCTGTGCATCGGCCGCTCGGCCGACGGCACCGTGATGGTGGCGAGCGAATCGGTGGCACTGGAAGGCTCGGGCTTCACCTTCGAGCGCGACATCGCGCCGGGCGAGGCGATCTTCATCGACCTGCAGGGCCAGCTCCAGTCGATGCAATGCGCCGACGCGCCGACGCGCAATCCCTGCATGTTCGAGTACGTCTACCTGGCGCGGCCCGACTCGACGCTGGACGGCATCTCGGTCTACCAGGCACGCCTGAACCTGGGCGAGGCGCTGGCCAAGCGCGTGGTGTCGACCGTGCCGCCGAGCCAGATCGACGTGATCATCCCGATTCCCGAATCGAGCCGCCCGAGCGCCACGCAACTGGCGCACCTGCTGGGCGTGCCCTACCGCGAAGGCTTCGTGAAGAACCGCTATGTCGGTCGCACCTTCATCATGCCGGGGCAGGGCGTGCGCAAGAAGTCGGTGCGCCAGAAGCTCAACGTGATCGCCAGCGAATTCAAGGGCCGCAACGTGCTGCTGGTCGACGACTCCATCGTGCGCGGCACCACCAGCCGCGAGATCGTGCAGATGGCGCGCGAAGCCGGTGCACGCAAGGTCTACCTGGCCAGCGCGGCGCCGCCAGTGCGCTATCCGAACGTCTACGGCATCGACATGCCGACCAAGGACGAACTGGTGGCGCACGACCGCACGGTCGAGCAGATCCGCGAGCTGATCGGCTGCGACGCGCTGATCTATCAGGACGTGGACGCCATGAAGCGCGCCGTGATGAAGGCCGCCTCGACCACGCCGGACGCCCAGCATCCCAAGCTCGACGGCTTCGACGCCTCCTGCTTCGACGGCGTCTACGTCACTGGCGACATCGACACCGAAGCCATCCTGCGCATGAACGGCAACCGCCCGCGCATGGAGGAAACCGAGGAAGACGTCTCGCGCCTGGCCTTGCCCAACACGCATCGGGAGTCCGCATGACCGAGCGCGAACTGCCGCCCGGCCTGCGGCCCGAAACCCTGGCGGTGCGCACCGCCATCGAGCGCAGCCAGTACGGCGAGAACTCCGAGGCGCTGTACCTCACCACCGGCTTCGTGCAACCCGATGCCGCGACCTCGGCCGAGCGCTTTGCCAGCGGCGAGGGCTACACCTACGCGCGCACCTCCAACCCGACCGTCACCGCCTTCGAGCGCCGCCTGGCCGCGCTGGAAGGCACCGAGGCGGCGATCGGCGCCTCCAGCGGCATGGGCTCGATCCTCATGATGATCATGGGGCTGCTCAAGGCCGGCGACCACGTGGTGCTGTCGCGCTCGATGTTCGGCTCCACGCTGAACCTGTTCGCCAAGGAGTTCGGCAAGTTCGGCGTGGAAAGCACCTTCTGCTCGCAGACCGATGTCGACGAGTGGCGCGCCGCCGTGCGGCCGAACACCAGGCTGCTGTTTGCCGAGACGCCGACCAATCCGTTGACCGAGGTGTGCGACATCGCCGCGCTGGCCGAGATCGCCCATGCCGCCGGCGCGCTGCTGGCGGTGGACAACGCCTTTGCCACGCCGCTGCTGCAACGGCCGACCGAACTGGGCGCCGACATCGTGATGCACTCGGGCACCAAGTACCTGGACGGGCAGGGCCGCGTGATGGCCGGCGCGCTGTGCGCCAGCCGCCAACTCGTGAGCGAGAAATTTGCGCCCGTCGTGCGTACCGCCGGCATGGTGCTGTCGCCGTTCAACGCGTGGGTCGTGCTCAAGGGCATGGAAACGCTGGCCGTGCGCGTGAAGGCGCATTGCGACAACACGTTGGCCATCGCACGCTGGCTGGAGGCGCAGCCGCAAGTGGCGCGCGTGTACTACCCCGGCCTGCCTTCGCATCCGCAGCACGAGCTGGCGATGCGCCAGCAGAACGGGCTGGGCGGCGGCGTGCTGTCGCTGGAGCTGGCCGGTGATACGCCTGAAGCAGCCCGCGCCAAGGCCTTCCATCTCATCGACAGCTGCCGCGTGCTCTCCATCGCCACCAACCTGGGCGACACCAAGACCATCATCAGCCACCCGGCCACCACCTCGCACGGGCGCCTCACCGAGGCGCAGCGCCAGGCGGCCGGCATCAGCCAGGGCGTGGTTCGCCTGGCGGTGGGGCTGGAACACCACGAGGACATCCAGGACGACCTGTTGCGCGGCCTGGGCACGCTGTCCGCCTGAACGACTGCAAGAACAATGAGCAAGACCCGCACGCGCTTCGCGCCTTCGCCCACCGGTTTCATCCACCTGGGCAACATCCGATCGGCCCTGTACCCCTGGGCCTTCGCCCGCTCCACCGGCGGCGACTTCATCCTGCGCATCGAAGACACCGACCTCGAGCGTTCCTCGCAGGCAGCTGTCGACGTGATCCTCGAGGGCATGCAATGGCTCGGCCTCGATCACGACGAAGGGCCGTTCTATCAGATGCAGCGCATGGACCGCTACAAGGCGGTGCTGGCGCAGATGCAGGCGCAGGACCTGGTCTATCCCTGCTACATGAGCATGGCCGAGCTCGACGCGCTGCGCGAGAAGCAGATGGCAGCCAAGGAAAAGCCGCGCTATGACGGCACCTGGCGCCCCGAACCCGGCAAGACCTTGCCGCCGGTGCCCGAAGGCGTGCAGCCGGTGCTGCGCTTTCGCAACCCGCAAGGCGGCGTGGTCGCGTGGGACGACAAGGTCAAGGGCCGCATCGAGATCGGCAACGACGAACTCGACGACCTCGTCATCGCGCGCCCCGACGGCACGCCGACCTACAACTTCTGCGTGGTGGTCGACGACATCGACATGGCGATCACGCACGTCATCCGCGGCGACGACCACGTCAACAACACGCCGCGCCAGATCAACATCTTCCGTGCCCTGGGCCAGGAGCCGCCGGTGTACGCGCACCTGCCCACCGTGCTCAACGAGCAGGGCGAGAAGATGAGCAAGCGCAACGGCGCCAAGCCCGTCACGCAGTTTCGCGACGAGGGCTTCCTGCCCGACGCGATGGTCAACTACCTGGCGCGCCTGGGCTGGAGCCACGGCGACGACGAGATCTTCTCGCGCGCGCAGTTCCTCGAGTGGTTCAACCTCGATCACCTGGGCCGCAGCGCCGCGCAGTTCGACGAGACCAAGCTGCGCTGGGTCAACGCGCAGCATCTCAAGGCCATGGCCGGCGATGCGCTGGCGCCGCTGGTTGCCGCGCAGTTGCGCAAGGACGGCATCGAGCCCGACGAGCGCCTGGCCGCGATCTGCGATCTGTTCAAGGACCGCTGCGACACCACGGTGGCGCTGGCCCACTGGGCCAAGGCCTTCTACGCCGACGTGAAGCCCAGCGCGGAAGACCGCGCGCAGCACGTGACGCCAGCCATTGCGCCGGCCATTGCTGCGTTGGCCGACAAGCTCGAAACGACCGCGTGGGACAAGGCATCGATTTCTGCAGCGATCAAGGAAGTGCTGGCCGCGCACGGTATTAAAATGCCGGCCTTGGCCATGCCTGTGCGTGTGCTGGTGATGGGAACATCCCAGACACCGTCGCTCGATTCAGTGCTCGCCATACTTTCTCAAGAAAAAGTTTTGCGAAGATTGCGAGAAGCCTAAAAATCGTTCTATAATTCGAGGCTCGACACCGAGACGCAGTAAAGAGTAAAAACTGAACTGCATCAAAGGGGGTATAGCTCAGCTGGGAGAGCGCTTGCATGGCATGCAAGAGGTCAGCGGTTCGATCCCGCTTACCTCCACCAAACGGAGTCGAGAATGTCCAGGTTATGACCCTATCGTCTAGAGGCCTAGGACACCACCCTTTCACGGTGGCTACCGGGGTTCGAATCCCCGTAGGGTCGCCAGTTTTACCGCAAGGTGAAGCCGGAACAAGTCGCAGCACTTGGCTCTTCACAGAGTGAACGTTGTCTACCAGGAGTGGTAGTTCAGTTGGTTAGAATACCGGCCTGTCACGCCGGGGGTCGCGGGTTCGAGTCCCGTCCACTCCGCCAAAAAATGGAAAAGCCCTTGCGAGTTTTAACTTGCAAGGGCTTTTTTCTTGGCCGCGGCGCGTGCCGCGCTGAAATTGGCGCACGAGCGCAGAATTCCACGCTCATTGAGCTCGATGAAGGTTGGTCGGCATGGGCGTTCGCAAACTTGCTTTCTATTGCGCATGGCAGCGCAGCGCCGAAACCGGCGCACCCCTCGAGGTTCTCGACGACCGTTTTCCCGCGCTGTTCGAGAGCCGGCGCATGCTCTATCCCAAGCTGGTCGAGTTGTCCGATCCAGTGCGTTTCGAGCAAGGCATCGGTGGCTTCATCGATCACGTGCTGCGGCACAACTTCACGCAGTTCCTGGAACAGGCGCGGGGCACGCCCGGCTGTGTCGTCGACGAACGCTTTCGCGGCGACGCGAATGGCCGCAGCGTGGCGCTCGATGGCAAGGTGCTGGACGGCGTCGATACCCTCATCGTGATCAGCTTCGATTCGATGCGGACGGCGCAGGTCGCGAGCGGGGCCGAGGTGGATGCGGTGCGCCAGTTCCTGTCGACGCCAGGGCATCATGCCTTCGTCTGTCCGCACCATCACATCGGCGATGCGCCGTCGGGGGAAGCAGTCGGCCTGCACGAGGGCCAGTTGGCAGAGTTCCTGCACCACGGTGACAAGACCATTCCCGCGCAGCAGCGCTTCGGTGGGTTTGCGCGCTCCTTGTTGGCCGGCCTGGGCGTGCCGGTGGAGAACCGCTTTGGGCTGCGTCCCGCAGCCGACGCAGATGGCTCACCCACAGCGATCGAGGTCGAGGCTTCATGCGATCGGCATGGCCTGTTGCGCGACGTCGCGACCTTCAATCTGCATCCGCACCTGCCGCAGTTGGAGCGCCTCGGGCCGGCGCTCTCGCAACTCGACGTGGTGGCGCGCCAGCGCATCGACCTGTCGGCGCCGCCGCATCCGTTCACGCGGGGCGGGCGAACGACCTTCGACGCGCTGCTGCAGTCAAGGCCAGGCGCTTTCGCCGGCACCTTGCTGGTGAGCGATGCGACGCTGTGGAGCTCCACCGCTGGTGGCGTGGAGAGCTTGCAGCGTCTCTGGCGCAATGTGCTGACGCGCGCGGACCCTGCCGACGCGTGAATGACGAGAAGTCTCACCCCAGAAAAATGAACACATCCATTTCCTCCATTTCCTCGAACTGCTACCTGCTCCTTTCCCTGTCGGAACCGCAAGCTGTCCGCTGCCTCAATACGACCGGTCGCTGGGCGGTTCGCGGCACGGCCGGTGTGCCGTTGCTGGTCTGGCACGCGAGTGAAGCGGCCGAAGCGCAAGCCGCCGCCGAGCGCGCATCAAAAGCGCGTGATCGATCCGTCGAGGTCGTCTCGCGCAGCGATGCCGGTTGGGAGGAGGGGCGCGAGATTCAAGTCTTCAGTCCGGCACTTGAACCGGTGCTGCTGGCGCCGGTGGCGCAAAGCGCTGCCAAGGCCCGCCGCCTGCGCACCGAGGCCGACAAGCTGGAAGCTTTCTGCCGGGTGGTGCTGGCGGCTTCGGCGGCAACCGATCAGGAAGCATTTGCCGAAGTGAGTCGCGCCGCCTCCACAGCCTTGCGTGCCAAGTTCGGCGGCGGCACGATCACGTCGGTCTTTGCGTGGCTGGCCGGGCCGGCCGGGCAAGCGGCATTGGAAAGCGTGTTGACGGGAGAAGTCGAGCTGACGGGATCGTTGTCGGTCCAGCAGGTGATTGGGGCCGCCGCGTTGGCGCAGGAAGCCGAGCTTCTGCGCGAACGCGCCGACAGCGGCCTGCACTGAACTCGCCCAGCGGCGGCGCGCGCCTGCTTCAACGCGTGGCCAGTTCCAGTTCGTGAATCAGGTCGATGAGCGCCCGCAAGCGCGCCGGCACGAAACGGCGGCCGGCATAGTAGAGCCTCAGCCCGCCGAATGAAGGGCACCAGGCGCTGAGCACGGGCACCAGCGCGCCGGAGGCTAGTTCTTCCTGGATGAACCATTCGGAGATGAAGCCGATGCCCAACCCGAGCAGCACCGCCTGCCGGATGGCCGACATTTCATTGAGCGCGAGGCGCACCGGCAGATCCATCTGCAGCTTCTGGCCGTTGCGCTTCAGCTCCCAGTGGTAGATGCCGCCGTGCGACATCCGCATGCCGATGCTCTGGTGCTTGAGCAGGTCGCGCGGATGGCGGGGCGTGCCGTGGCGCTTCAGGTAGTCGGGGCTTGCGACCACGAGCATGCGGGTGTCGCGCGAGAGCGGCACGGCGATCATGTCCTGCGGCACGGATTCGGCCAGGCGAATGCCGGCGTCGAAGCCTTCGGCCACGATGTCGATCATGCGCGGCTCGCTCACGATGTCGATGCGCACCTGCGGGTAGCGCTGCGTGTAGGGGCTGAAAAGGGATTCCAGCAGCAGGAAGGCGGCCCCCTGCGGCGCGTTGATGCGCAGCGTGCCGCTGGGCACGCTGGCGCCGGTCAGGGCTTCTTCGCCCGCACTCTGGATTTCGGCCAGCGCCGGTGCGATGCGCGCCACGTAGAGTTGCCCGGCGTCGGTGAGCGCCACGCTGCGCGTCGATCGGTTGAACAGGCGGACCTTCAGGCGTGCTTCCAGGCCGGCGACCGCGCTGCTCACGGCGGTGGTTGACATGCCGAGCGCCAGCGCCGCGCCGCGAAAGCTGCGCCGGCGCGCCACGGCCAGCACCACTTCGAGTTCGGTCATTCCGGTGCGGTGCATGAATTGTCCTGATTTTGAGAATTGGCTGTCCGCGACAAGACGGCTTATCAGAACAATAAAGCACTTCTAGACTTCATTGCAATGCGACGCGAAGCCCCTTCTTTCCGTGGGTCGAGCGTCACTTTCAAAGGAGTCACCATGCAACGCATCGAGCACATCTACATCAACGGCGAATTCGTCACACCGCACGGCCAGGAATGGTTCGACCTGCACAACCCGAGCACCGAGGAAGTCATCGGCCAGGTGCGCCTGGGCGACGCGCAAGATGCGCAGCGCGCCATCGCAGCGGCCAAGGCGGCGTTTCCCGCCTGGTCGCGCACCACGCGCGATGAGCGCAAGGCGGCGCTGCAGCGCATGCACCAGGCCGTCGCCGCGCGCGAGGGCGATCTGATGGAAGCCATCGTGAAGGAGTACGGTGCGCCCTCGGAGCGCGGGCGCTGGATGGCGAGCTATCCGGCCGCCGTCATTGCGCAGGCCATCGAGGCGCTGGATTCCTTCAGCTTCGAGGAGCAGGCCGGCGCGGCGCGGGTGATCCTGACGCCGGTGGGGGTGACTGGCCTGATCACGCCCTGGAACAGCAATGCCGGCTTCATCTGCAACAAGCTCGCCACCGCGCTGGCGGCGGGCTGCACCGCCGTCATCAAGCCCAGCGAGATGAGCGCGCTGCAGACGCAGATCGTGCTCGATGCCTTGCATGCGGCGGGCCTGCCGCCCGGTGTGTTCAACGTCGTCAACGGCCGCGGCGATGTGGTGGGCGAAGAAATCGCGCGCCATCCCGACGTGGCCAAGATCTCGTTCACCGGCTCCTCCGCGGTGGGCGAGCACCTGGTGGGCGCCGGCGCCGCCACCCTGAAGCGCGTGACGCTGGAGTTGGGCGGCAAGTCGCCCACCGTGGTGCTGGACGACGCGGACTTCGCCAAGGTCATGCCGCTGGTGCTGCAGGCTGGTTTCCTCAACAGCGGCCAGGCCTGCATCGCTGGCACGCGCATCCTGGTGCCGCGCAGCCGGCTGGCCGAATTCGAGCAGGTGGCCAGGGAAGCGGTGTCGCACATCAAGTCCGGCGATCCGCGCGAGGCCGACACCGACATCGGCCCGATGGTGAGCGCCAGGCAATGGGAGCGGGTGCAGGGCTACATCCGCCTGGGTCAAACCGAGGGCGCGACGCTGCTGGCAGGCGGAGAGGGGCGGCCCGATGGGTTGGAGGCGGGCTGGTTCGTCAAGCCCACGATCTTCACCGGCGCGACCAACCAGATGCGCATTGCGCGTGAGGAAATTTTCGGCCCCGTGCTGACCATCATTCCCTACGCCGATGAAGCCGATGCCATCGCCATCGCCAATGACACGCGCTACGGCCTGAGCGCCCTGGTGCTTGGACAGGATCTCGAAAGCTGCGAACGCGTGGCGCGCCAGATCGACTCGGGTCGCGTGCTCGTCAACACGCTGGCCCACGAACCGCTCGCGCCCTTCGGCGGCTTCAAGTATTCGGGGCTCGGGCGTGAGATGGGAAAGTGGGGGATGAGCGCGTATCTGGAGCCCAAGAGCTTGCTGATGGCGGCGTGATCCGGTGCCGGAATCCCCGCGCCCGTCGCCGGCGCGGGGCGTCGCCGCCGGACCTCAGCGCGGCGGCGCCTTCTTCGGCGGCACCGGCCGATTGGTCGAGGCCGCGCGCGGCAGCCGGATGTGCGCGGCCAGGCCACGCCCCGGCGTGCTGGTCAGCGCAAAGGTGCCGCCCATGCGCTCGATGTTCTTGGTCACGATGGACAGGCCGAGGCCGGCGCCGGCGGCCGAGGTGCGTGCCGCATCGCCACGGAAGAAGGGCTTGGTCAGTTGCGCCAGCAGGGCCGGCGCCACGCCGGCGCCGTAGTCGCGCACCTTGATCAGCACCGCATCGTTGTGGGCTTGCGCCTGGATGGTGATGCGCGCCACCTCGGTGCCGGGCGTCTGGCCGTAGCGGCGCGCGTTCTCGATCAGGTTGGAGATGACCCGGATCAGCTCGACCTCGTCGGCCATCACGCGCAGGTCGGGCGGCACTTCGGCGGTGATCTTCACGTCGGCGTGGTCTTCTACCGAGTACATGCAGGCGTCGATCACGTCGCGCAGCAGCACCGGCTTGAAGTCGACCTGGTCGGGCCGCGCGTAGTCGAGGAACTTGTCGATGATGGAGTCGAGCTGCGCGATGTCGGAAGCCATGTGCGCGCGCGCGTCCTCGTCGGCCACGCTCATCTCGGTTTCCAGCCGCAGGCGCGCCAGCGGCGTGCGCAGGTCGTGCGAGATGCCGGCCAGCATCACCGCGCGGTCCTGCTCGATCTTGGCGAGCTGGTCGGCCATGCGGTTGAAGCCGATGTTCACCGCGCGAATCTCGTTGGTGCGCGCCCGCTCGTCGAGCCGGTGCGCCTCGTATTCGCCTTCGCGCACCTGCAGCGCGGCGCGCGAGAGTTGGCTCAGCGGGCGGTTGATGAAGCGGGTGATGAGCGCGGCGCCGGCCAGCGACAAGGCCATCGCCGTCACCAGCCAGATCAGCCAGGTGGTGCCGCCGACGCGGGTGAAGCGGGTCGGGTCGAGCAGCAGCCAGTAGTTGTCGCTCTCGATGGCAAAGCCGACCCACAGGCCGGGTTCGTCGTTCACGCGGCTGGCCACCGTGGTGCCTTCGCCGAGCCGGTCGATCAGCTCTTCGGTCACGCGTTGGTCGAGTGCGCCGCTCGTGTAGGGCAGGAAGCGGTCGTTCGGCTCGCGCGGCAGGATGCGCACGCCCTCCTGGTCGGCCAGTGTCTTGATCAGCGAGACGCGGGTGATGGCGTCCGAATAGACCAGCGCCGCGCGCGTCAGGTTGACCAGCGAGGCGATCTGATGCGCGGTCTGGATGGCGCGCGGCTCGTACTCGAGCTGGCGGAAGGTCTGCAGCCAGGCCACCGTGCTGCCCACCAGCAGCAGTGCCAGCAGGAAGAAGGTGCGCCAGAAGAGGCTGAAGCCCAGCTTGATGCGCCGCTTGTGGCGCTTGGCCGGCGTTTCGAGCGGGCTCGAGATCGTGACCGACGTGCTGTCCTCGACCAGAGGACTGGGCTGCGTCGTGAAGGGGCCGGCGGCGGCCACCGGCGTCAGGTCGTCCCGTCCGGTACGAACACGTAGCCGACGCCCCAGACGGTCTGGATATAGCGCGGCGCGGCTGCATCGGATTCGACGAGCTTGCGCAGCCGGGAGATCTGGACGTCCAGGCTGCGGTCAAAGGGTTCGAACTCGCGCCCGCGCGCGAGTTGGGCCAGCTTTTCGCGCGAGAGCGGCTGGCGCGGATGGCGCACCAGTGCCTTCAGCATGGCGAATTCGCCGGTGGTGAGCGAGAGTTCCTCGCCGTCCTTGCGCAGCGTGCGCGAGCCGAGGTCGAAGCTGAAGGGACCGAAGGTCACGGTCTCGTTGTCGGTCGAGGGCGCGCCTGGCGCTTCCGGCGGCGGCCGGCGGCGCAGCACGGCGTGCACGCGCGCCAGCAGTTCGCGCGGGTTGAAGGGCTTGCCCAGGTAGTCGTCGGCGCCGACTTCGAGGCCGACGATGCGGTCGACGTCCTCGCCCTTGGCGGTCAGCATGATGATCGGCGTGCGGTCGTTGGCTGCGCGCAGGCGCCGGCAGACCGAGAGCCCGTCTTCACCGGGCATCATCAGGTCGAGCACGATCAGGTCGACCGTGTCGCGCAGGAGGATGCGGTTGAGTGCCTTGCCATCCTCGGCCACGATCACCTCGAAGCCCTCCTGCGTCAGGTAGCGGCGCAGCAGGTCGCGGATGCGGGCATCGTCGTCGACGATGACGATCTTGTCGGTGCGAGCAGGAGATTGAGTCATTTCAACAACAGTGAATTTGTAACAGTGTCGATTCTGAGTCCGAAAACGCGGCAGTTGACTAATTTTGCTCGTCTTTTGACACACCGTTACAAAACGGTGCGACGCGATCTCTGCGCTCGTCTAGGGTCGACGCTTTTCGTTTCTTCCATTCGACTTCTCGATCCGATGAAAGCAGGTTTGTACGTCTTGTCGTGGGTACTCGCGGCAGCACCGATGGGGGTTTGGGCAGCCTCCCCGCCGGGAACTCCCGCCAACCAGCAGTTGCGGCTGGACGTGCGCGACGCGCTGGAAGCGCAGCGCGCAGCAGGGCAGGCCGCCGAGCGGCGCGAAGAGGCTGCCGCCGGCCGCCGCCTGACCGAGCCCGAGCGCGCGCGGCTGCGCGAGCAGTTGCGCAGGGAATGGGCGGCCTACGCCGAGGCCGAAGCCTCCCGGGCTGACGCGCCGGGCACCGCGCCGGGCGCTGCCGGTGCCGGTGCCGCGGCCGGCACGACCGGCGAACTGCGCCAGTCCGAGGCCGGTGCCGATGCCGGCACGCGCGGGCTCAACCACTGAACCATGGGCGGCCAGCGCCCGCTCCCGTTCTTCGTTTTACTCACTCTCTCTTTGAAAGCTTCCGGTTTGAACGCATTGAAATCCCTCGTCCTTCTCGCCTTCGCTGGCGCCGCCGCCACCGCCATGGCGCAGAGCGCCGTGCTGGCGCCGCCGCAGAACGTGCTGCAGTTGTCCGCCAGCGGCACCGTCGAAGTGCAGCAGGACCTGCTCAACATGACGCTGGTGGCCACGCGCGAAGGGCCTGATGCGGCGGGCGTGCAAAGCGAGCTCAAGGCCGCGCTCGACAAGGCGCTGGCCGAGGCCCGCAAGGCGGCGCAGCCCGGCAAGCTGGACGTGCGCACCGGCAACTTCAACCTGAGCCCGCGCTACACGCGCGAGGGCAAGATCAGCACCTGGCAGGGCCACGCCGAACTGGTGCTCGAAGGCTCCGATTTCGCGCTGGTCGCCGCCACCGCCGGGCACATCAGCACGCTCAACGTGGGGAGCATCGGTTTCGGCCTGAGCCGGCCGCAGCGCGAGAAGGCCGAAGCCGAGGCGCAGAAGCTGGCCATCGATGCCTTCGGCCAGAAGGCCGGCGAACTGGCCAAGGGTTTCGGTTTTTCCGGCTACACCCTGCGCGAGGTCTCGGTCAACGCCAGCCAGGGCGGGCCCATCCAGCCGCGCATGATGGCGATGGCCAAGTCGGCCTCGGTGTCGGATGCACCGGTGCCGGTCGAGGCCGGCAAGGCCAACGTGGTGGTCAACATCTCGGGCTCGGTGCAGCTGAAGTAGGCCCGGCCCCGGATGACGGCGATGCCGCCTTGGCGGGGCGTTACTGGGCGGTCCAGCCGCCGTCCACCTGCCAGGCCACGCCGCGCACCTGGTCGGCGGCCGGCGAGCACAGGAACACCGCCAGTCCACCCAGCTGTTCAACCGTGGTGAATTCCAGCGACGGCTGCTTTTCGCCCAGCAGTTCCTTGCGCGCCTGCTCGGTGGAAATGCCTTCGCGCCGGGCGCGGTCGTCGATCTGCTTTTGCACCAGCGGCGTCAGCACCCAGCCGGGGCAGATCGCGTTGCAGGTCACGCCCGTGGTGGCGGTTTCCAGCGCCACGCTCTTGGTGAAGCCGACGATGCCGTGCTTGGCCGCGACATAGGCCGACTTGGCGGCCGAGGCCACCAGGCCGTGGGCCGAGGCGATGTTGATCACGCGGCCCCAGTTGGCCTTGCGCATGGCCGGCACCGCCAGGCGCGTGGTGTGGAAGGCGCTGCTCAGGTTGATGGCGATGATCGCGTCCCAGCGCTCCGGCGGAAAGTCTTCCACGTTCGCCACGTGCTGGATGCCCGCGTTGTTGACCAGGATGTCGACCTGGCCGAACTTGGCGACAGCGAACTTCATCAGGTCCTCGATCTCGGCCGGCTTGCTCATGTCCGCACCGTGGTAGTGCGCCTGCACGCCCAGCGCGGTGATCTGGCGCAGCGGCGCTTCGCTGTCGCCAAAGCCGTTGAGCACCAGGTTGGCGCCCTGCCTGGCCAGTTCGGTCGCGATACCCAGGCCGATGCCGCTGGTGGACCCCGTGACGAGGGCTGTTTTGCCTTTGAGCATGATGAAGATTCTCCGGATCAATTAGGATTCAACGCAAGCATTATGGGCAACTGGTCCATCCGATCTCATGACAGAGCCCTCCCTCTTTTTCGTTCCCTGCGCTGATCCCGACGGCGGCCACCGCACCGCCTGTTGGCAGTGGGGCGATGCCGCCAGCCCGCACGTGGTGCTGTGCGTGCACGGCCTCACGCGCCAGGGGCGCGACTTCGACGTGCTGGCCCAGGCGCTGCTGGCGCGGGCCAATGGAAAGCTGCGTGTGGTCTGCCCCGACGTGGTCGGGCGCGGCCGGAGCGACTGGCTGCGCAATCCGCAGGCTTACCAGGTGCCGACCTACGCGGCCGATATGCTGGCGCTGCTGGCGCATCTGCACGGCGAGCAGGCCATCGAGACGCTGGATTACGTCGGCACCAGCATGGGCGGGCTGATCGGCATGGCGCTGGCGGGCAGCCCGGGGCTGCCCTTGCCGGTGCCGATCCGCCGCCTGGTGCTCAACGATGTCGGGCCGGTGGTCGAGCCGGCCGCCATTGCGCGCATCGGCGCCTATGTCGGGCAGATGGGGCGCTTTCCCTCGCTCGAGGCCGCGGCCGACGCCATGTGGGCCTTGTCCAGCACCTTCGGCCCGCACACGCCCGAGCAATGGCGCGAACTCACGCGCCACCTGCTGGTGAGCGCGGCGCAACGCACTGCAGACGGCAGCGCCAAGACCGCTTCGCTGGCCGACACGCCGCCCTATGTGCTGCACTACGACCCGGCCATCGCCGTGCCGATTCGCGCCATCACGCCGGAGATGTTCGCGTCCGCAGAAAGTGCCATGTGGGCCTTGTACGATGCCATCACCGCCCCCACGTTGCTGCTGCGTGGCGCGGTCTCGGACCTGCTGCGCAAGGAGACGGCGCTGGAGATGACGCAGCGTGGCCCGCGGGCCGCGTTGGTGGAGTTCGACGGCGTTGGCCACGCCCCGACCCTGGTGGCGCCGGCGCAGAGCGGGGCGGTGCTGTCCTTCCTGCTCGATTGAGAGAGAACGCATCGATTTGGCGAGTTTGAACATGAATCCCGTGGCCGAGTCCGAAGTCATCGACACCGCGTTGTCCGCGGCCACCGCCGAGGCTGCGCCGGTGATGGAGAACATGCTGGCGCGCGCGCGCGCCTTCGCCCAGCCGCTGATTGCCGACGAACTGCTCGACACCGGCGAGAACACGCTGGCGCATGCCGACGCGGTGGCCTCCATCGTTGCCCGCATGGGCGGCTCCGAGGCGATGCAGGCGGCCAGCTACCTGGTGTATTCCTGCCAGCACCTGAACAAGCCGATGGAAGTCATCGCCAAGGTGTTCGGCGCCAACTTCGCGGCACTGGCGGTAGAAACCACCAAGCTCGTGCACGTGCAGAAGCAGGCCCGTTCGCAGACCGGCTCGGGCCAGCTCATCGAAGGCGCGGGCCGCCAGACCGAGAACGTGCGCAAGATGCTGCTGGCCTTCTCGCGCGACCTGCGCGTGGTCATGCTGCGGCTGGCCTCGCGCCTGCAGACCTTGCGCTATGCGGCGCAGAGCAAGCAGCCCGTGACCGAGGGCGTGGCGCGCGAATCGCTGCAGGTGTTTGCGCCGCTGGCCAACCGGCTGGGCATCTGGCAGGTGAAGTGGGAACTGGAAGACCTGTCGTTCCGCTTCCTCGAGCCGGAAACCTACAAGCTCATCGCGCGCCTGCTCGACGAGAAGCGCATCGAGCGCGAAGGCTATGTCGAGCACCTGCGCCAGAAACTGGAGCACGACCTGCGCGGGCAGGGCATCCAGGCCAACGTGCAGGGCCGGCCGAAGAACATCTACAGCATCGTCAAGAAGATGCGGGGCAAGTCGCTCGACTTCGGCCAGGTGTTCGACATCATGGCGCTGCGCGTGGTGGTGACCGACGTCAAGGACTGCTACGCGGCGCTGGCCTGGGTGCATTCCAACTTCGCGCCGATCGACGAGGAGTTCGACGACTACATCGCCCGTCCCAAGCCCAACGGCTACCAATCGCTGCACACCGTGGTGCGCGAGACCGATGGCGCGCAGCCGGGCCGGCCCATCGAGATCCAGATCCGCACCGAGGTCATGCACGACCATGCTGAACACGGCGTGGCGGCGCACTGGGCCTACAAGGAAGCCGGCACCAAGGGCTACGCCGGCGTCTGGGCCAGCGGCGAATACGACGCCAAGATCGCGGTGCTGCGCCAGCTGCTGGCCTGGGAGCGCGACCTGTCCGACGGGCAGCAGGGCCAGGGCCTGTTTGACGACCGCATCTACGTGCTCACGCCCGATGCCGCCATCGTCGAACTGCCGCAGGGTGCCACGCCGGTCGACTTTGCCTACTCGGTCCACACCAGCCTGGGCCACCGCTGCCGCGGCGCGCGGGTCGACGGCGCCATGGTGCCGCTGAACACGCCCTTGCAGAACGGCCAGACGGTGGAAGTCATCGCGGCGAAGGAGGGCGGTCCGTCGCGCGACTGGCTCAACGGCGAGCTCGGCTACCTGGCCAGCCCGCGCGCGCGGGCCAAGGTGCGCGCCTGGTTCAATGCGCAGGTCACGCACGAGACGGTGGCGCGCGGTCGCGAACTGGTGGAAAAGCTGCTGCAGCGCGAGGGCAAGACGGCGCTCAAGCTCGAGGAACTGGCGACGCGGCTGGGCTTCAAGTCGGCCGAGAGCCTGTTCGAGGTGGTCGGCAAGGACGAGTTTTCGCTGCGCAACATCGAGAACCTGCTGCGCCCGGCCGAGCCGGCACCGGCGCCCGACGACGGCGCGGTGGTGCGCAAGTCGCGCGGCAGCGAGAAATCCGCGCAGGGCGGTGTGCTGGTGGTGGGCGTGTCATCGCTCATGACGCAGCTGGCCAAGTGCTGCAAGCCGGCGCCGCCGGACCGCATCAGCGGCTTCGTGACGCGCGGCCACGGCGTCAGCGTGCACCGCGCCGACTGCAAGAACTTCCGCACCATGGCGGCCGCCAGCGCGGAGCGGGTGATCGACGTCGAATGGGGCAAGCCGAAGGCGGGCGACACGCCGCTCTACGCGGTCGACGTGACGGTGGAGGCGGGCGACCGGCCGGGCCTGCTGCGCGACATCTTCGACGTGTTCGCGCGCGAGAAAATGAACGTGATCGGCGTGCAGACGCAGTCGGTCAAGGTCAATGCGTGGATGACGTTCACGGTGGAGATCACCGACGCCGAGCGCCTGGCGCAGGTGCTGGGCATCGTGCGCGGCGTGAGCGGGGTTCGCGCGGCCCGGCGAGTCTGACTGGCGGGTGGCCACGGGCTCACCTGGCGCTCACTCGGCTCGGACCTGGCCAACAAAAAAGCCACCGCATGCGGTGGCTTTTCTTTGGTGTGAACCAAGTATTTGGTAGGCCCAGACGAATTCGAATCGCCGACCTCTTCCATGTCAAGGAAGCGCTCTAACCAGCTGAGCTATGGGCCTGTGTGAAGCCCTCAACTATAGCATATGTTTTTACGTTTGTGAGGCGGCGTTGCATGCATTTCACGGCCGCACACTGCCGTGACCTGATGATGTCGCGGTTTGGCAACCTGTGTTAACTTGCCCGAATTCACTATTCACCAACCCGCCAGGCACGTCGATCCGATGAATACATCCGGCAGTGACATCGATCCCGAAACAGAGGAATTGCGCCTGGCGGTGCTGTTGCGGCAGGCCCCGCTGGAGTTCGCGCGGGTGGTCTATGGGCTGAACGATCGGGCCAGCGGCCGCGCCGACACCATGGCGGCGGAAGAGGTGGCGCGCACCGAGCGCCAGGGAACCCCGGTGACGCGCGAGCGCGCCGAGCAGCGCGCCCGTGGCTACCTGCCCGTCAGCGGCCACGAGCACTGCCCGCGCTGCTGGGTTTTCAACGGCGTCAAGCACGTGCTGACCTACCGCGAGGCGACCCAATCGCGGCCCGAAACGGCCTCCTGCAAGGTCTGCGGCGCCGAGTACGCAACAACCCTGGATTGACGGGAACGTTCAGGGTAAACCTTGGCGCAGCGCAGCAAAAGCGCTCCCTAGAATGGCCCGCGCACCTCCATGGCGCGTCAGTGAAGGAGTCCCTAGTGCAGAGCAAGAAGGTTGGCGACAAGGCGTCGCTGCGCGTGATCAAGAAGTATCCCAACCGGCGGCTCTACGACACCGATACCTCGTCCTACATCACCTTGGCCGAGGTCAAGCGGCTGGTCATCGCCAACACGCCCTTCGTGGTGCGCGACGCCAAGTCCGGCGACGACCTGACGCGCAGCATCCTGCTGCAGATCATCCTCGAAGAAGAGGCGGGCGGCGCCCCGATGTTCAGCGAGCAGGTGCTGGCCAACATCATCCGTTTCTACGGCCAGGCCATGCAGGGCTACATGGGGCCCTACCTCGAGAAGAACATCCAGGCCATGACGGAGATGCAGGCGACGCTGGCCGAAAAGGCCGACAGCCTGTCGCCCGAGATGTGGAGTCGCTTCCTGTCGGCCCAGAGTCCGATGCTGCAGGGGGTGATGGGCGCCTACGTCGAGCAGTCCAAAACCGTATTCCAGCAGATGCAGAAGAACGCCGAGCAGATGCTGGGCGCGTTCGGCCTGAAGCGGCCCTGAAGCCCTGAATGGGCGGCCCCGGCCGATAGCTGGGACAATACGGGGATGAGCGAAGTTGCCACCCCCGAACGTACTGAAACTGCCTCCGCGGCGCCCAAGGTGGGCTTCGTCAGCCTGGGCTGCCCCAAGGCATTGACTGATTCCGAGCTGATCCTCACGCAGTTGAGCGCCGAGGGTTATCAGACCTCCAAGACCTTCGAGGGCGCCGACCTCGTGATCGTCAACACCTGCGGCTTCATCGATGACGCGGTGAAGGAAAGCCTGGACACCATCGGCGAAGCGCTGGCCGAGAACGGTCGTGTGATCGTGACCGGCTGCCTGGGCGCCAAGAGCGGTGACGCCGGCGGCAACCTGGTGCGCCAGATGCACCCAAGCGTGCTGGCCGTGACCGGACCGCATGCCACGCAGGAAGTGATGGATGCGGTGCATGCCAACCTGCCCAAGCCGCACGATCCCTTTGTCGACCTGGTGCCGCCGATGGGCATCAAGCTCACGCCCAAGCACTACGCCTATCTGAAGATCAGCGAAGGCTGCAACCACCGCTGCACGTTCTGCATCATCCCGTCGATGCGCGGCGACCTGGTGTCGCGCCCGGTCGGCGACGTGCTCAAGGAGGCCAAGGCGCTGTTCGAAGGCGGCGTGAAGGAACTGCTGGTGATCAGCCAGGACACCTCGGCCTACGGCGTGGACATCAAGTACCGCACCGGCTTCTGGGACGGCAAGCCGGTCAAGACGCGCATGCTCGACCTGGTGCGCACGCTGGGCGAGATTGCCGAGCCGTACGGCGCCTGGGTGCGCCTGCACTACGTCTATCCGTATCCGAGCGTGGACGAAGTGATCCCGCTGATGGCCGCCGGCCAGGTGCTGCCGTACCTCGACGTGCCGCTGCAGCACAGCCACCCGGATGTGCTCAAGCGCATGAAGCGCCCGGCCAGCGGCGAGAAGAACCTGGAGCGCATCGCGCGCTGGCGCGAGACCTGTCCCGAACTGGTCATCCGCAGCACCTTCATCGCCGGCTTCCCGGGCGAGACCGAAGCCGAATTCGAGCACCTGCTGGACTTCATCCGCGTGGCCGAGATCGACCGCGCCGGTTGCTTCGCCTACAGCCCGGTCGAAGGCGCGACCGCCAATGAGCTGCCCGGCATGCTGAGCGAAGCCGAGCGCGAGGCGCGCCGCGCCCGCTTCATGGAGGTGGCGGAAGCGGTGTCGGTGGCGCGCTTGCGCCGGCGCATCGGCGCGACCATGCAGGTGCTGGTCGACTCGGCGCCGGGGCTGGGCCGCAAGGGCGGCGTGGGCCGCAGCTACGCCGACGCGCCGGAGATCGACGGCGTGGTGCGCCTGCTGCCGCCGGAGAAGATCAGCAAGCAACTCAAGGTCGGCGAGTTCACGCGTGCCCGCATCGTCGGCACCGAGGGACACGACCTCATCGCGGCGCCGATCTGAGCGTCGCCAATCTGCAACAACGTCGCTCGATGGCGCCTGCCAAGGCGCCTCGGGCGATCGATCGCTGCGGCCGGCAGGCCGAGCGCGGCATCACGGGACAGGCATTTGCGGCACGCCGCGGCGGCTGTGTCATGATGCGCCCGCAACCCGGAACGGTTTTCCGGGCCCCAATCCCTACCGAGAGGCGCAGCCTGTTTCTGCTCCAGACCCTGCTTCGCAGCCAGCGCACTGGCGACCTTGCTCGCGCAGGCGAGTCGTTGCAGCCGGCAAGCCGTGCAGATGCTGTGGCATTCGAAATCGTTGCCGCAAATGCAAAAATCCCCTGCAAGTTGTTCACTTGCAGGGGATCTTGCTTGGTAGGGGTGGTGCCCAGAAGAGGACTCGAACCTCCACGATGTTACTCGCTAGTACCTGAAACTAGTGCGTCTACCAATTCCGCCATCTGGGCCCACATGTTGCTGAGTGCTTATCGCTAAGCAGCCCCTCAACACGTTTTGTATTTCAGGAAAGAAGGAGATCATATCAAAAATTTAAGCCATTCCGGCGGAGTGCCGGAAGAATTTGAAGGAATTGTTCAGGGCCATCGCGATGGCCACGGTTTTGTCCAGCGCGACGACGGTGAAGCGGACATCTATCTGCCGCCCAACGAGATGCGCGCCGTGCTGCACAAGGACCGCGTGAAGGCGCGCGTCGTGCGCCAGGACCGGCGTGGCCGCCCCGAGGGGCGCGTGGTCGAAATCGTCGAGCGACCCGAGCAGCCGATCATCGGCCGCCTGTTGCATGAAGGCGGCATCTGGCTGGTGGCGCCGGAAGACAAGCGCTACGGCCAGGACGTGCTGATTCCCAAGGGCGCGACCGGCACGGCCAAGGTCGGCCAGGTGGTGGTGGTGCAACTGACCGAGCCGCCGGCGTTGTTCGGCCAACCGGTGGGGCGCGTGAAGGAAGTGCTGGGCGAGATCGACGATCCCGGCATGGAGATCGAGATCGCGGTGCGCAAGTACGGCGTGCCGCACGAGTTTTCCGAGGCGGGCCTCGCACAGGCCAAGGCCTTGCCGGACAAGGTGCGGCCGACCGACAAGCGCGGGCGCATCGACCTGACCGACGTGCCGCTGGTGACCATCGACGGCGAGGACGCGCGCGACTTCGACGATGCGGTGTATTGCGAGCCGGCCCGCGTCGGCCGCGGCAAGGGCTGGCGGCTGCTGGTCGCCATTGCCGATGTCAGCCACTACGTGCAGACCGGCTCGGCGATCGACATCGACGCCTACGAGCGCGCGACCAGCGTGTACTTCCCGCGCCGCGTGATCCCGATGCTGCCGGAGAAGCTGTCCAACGGCCTGTGCTCGCTCAACCCCGAAGTCGAGCGCCTGTGCATGGTGTGCGACATGCTGGTCACGGCCACCGGCGAGATCCACGCCTACCAGTTCTTCCCCGCGGTGATGTTCAGCCACGCGCGCTTCACCTATACCGAGGTGGCGGCGATCCTGGCCAATACGCGGGGGCCGGAAGCCGTCAAGCGCAAGGACCGGGTGAAGGACCTGATCAACCTGCACGACGTCTACCGCGCGCTGCTCAAGGGGCGCGCGCAACGGGGTGCGGTCGATTTCGAGACCACCGAGACGCAGATCATCTGCGACGATGCCGGGCGCATCGAGAAGATCGTGCCGCGCACACGCAACGATGCGCACCGGCTGATCGAGGAAGCGATGCTGGCGGCCAACGTCTGCAGCGCGGAATTCATCGCCGAGGGCAAGCACCCGGGCCTGTTCCGCGTGCACGAAGGCCCGACGCCGGAGAAGAAGGAGATCCTGCGCAACTACTTGAAAGCGATGGGCGTGGGCATGTCGATCAGCGACGACCCCCGGCCGGCCGAATTCCAGGCGGTGGCCCAGGCCACCAAGGACCGGCCCGATTCGCAGCAGATCCACACCATGCTGCTGCGCTCGATGCAGCAGGCGATCTACACGCCGATCAACAGCGGCCACTTCGGCCTGGCCTACGAGGCCTACACGCATTTCACCAGCCCGATCCGGCGCTACCCCGACCTGCTGGTGCACCGCGTGATCAAGGCAATCCTGGGCAAGACCAAGTACCAGTTGCCGATGCTGCCGACGCCGGGCGAAGCGCAGGCCAAGCTGGCCAAGCGGCTGGCCTCGCGCGTCAAGGCGCCCACCAGCAAGCCGCAGAAGGCCAGCGTGGCGCCGAGCAAGGAAGTGCAGGCCTGGGAAGCCGCTGGCCTGCATTGCAGCGCCAACGAGCGGCGTGCCGACGAGGCCAGCCGCGATGTGGAAGCCTGGCTCAAGTGCAAGTACATGCGCGAGCACCTCGGCGAGGAATACGGCGGGGTCGTCACGGCGGCGACCACCTTTGGCATCTTCGTCACGCTCGACGCGATGTACGTCGAGGGGCTGGTGCACATCACCGAGCTGGGCGGCGAGTACTTCAAGTTCGACGAAGCGCGCCAGGAACTGCGCGGCGAGCGCACCGGCATCCGCTATGCCATCGGCACGCGGGTGCGGGTGCAGGTCAGCCGGGTCGACCTGGACGGCCGCAAGATCGACTTCCGCCTGATCCGCGAAGGCGAGGAACTGGTCGCGCGCGCGGCCAAGGACAAGGGACTGGTGCCCGCCGCCGGTGTGCCGGCCAAGGCGGCGGACAAGCGCTCCAACCGCAAGAAGGAAAAGGCGGAGGCGCCGTCGCGTTCGTCACAATCGCCGATCCAAGCCTTGCGCGCGGCCGTCAAGAAGGCCGCCAACAAGATCAAGACCAAGGGGCGCGGAACGCGCCGATGACAACAGGAGACATGAAGCAATGAGCGAAGCAACGAGCAAGGGCCGCATCGCGATCGTGACGGGCGCCGGCACCGGCATTGGCCGGGCCGCGGCGCTGGCGCTGCTGGCCGATGGCTGGCGCGTGGTGCTGGCGGGCCGGCGCGCCGAGCCGCTGGAAGCGGTGGCGAGCGAATCGGGCGCCGGCGAGCGCGTGCTGGCGGTGCCGACCGACGTGGCCGATGCGGCCTCGGTGAAGGCCTTGTTCGACAAGACGGTGGCGCGCTTCGGGCGCGTCGACATGCTGTTCAACAACGCCGGCGTGGGCAATCCGCCGGGGCCGTTCGAGGACTGGACGCCCGAGCAATGGAAGGCCGTGATCGACATCGACGTGAACGGCATGTTCTATTGCATCCAGCAGGCCTTCCGCACGATGAAGGCGCAAAAGCCGATGGGCGGTCGCATCATCAACAACGGCTCGATCTCGGCCACCACCCCGCGGCCCAATTCGATCGCCTACACGGCCAGCAAGCACGCGGTGGAAGGCATGACCAAGACCGCTTCGCTGGACGGGCGCAAGTACGACATTGCGGTCGGGCAGATCGACGTCGGCAATGCCATGACCGAGCTGGCTTCGCGCATGGCCAAGGGCGTGCCGCAGGCCAACGGCGAGATGGCGATCGAGCCGCTGATCGACGTCGCCATCGTGGGCCAGTCGGTGCTCTACATGGCCAACCTGCCGCTGGAAGCGAACATCCTGTTCCACACGGTGATGGCGACCAAGATGCCCTTCGTGGGCCGCGGCTGAAGATCAGTTTGCGCGCGCCAGCGCGCCGGCCGTGAGCGCAGAGCCTTGCGGCCAGTGGTCGGCCGCGGCGCCGTGGCGCCAGACGGCGTCGCGCGCTGCTTCGAAGGCGGGTTGCCCGCTCGCCAGCGCGGCGCCGATCATGCCGGCGAGCACGTCGCCGGTGCCGGCCGTCGCCAGGCGGGCATTGCCGGTCGGGTTGATGAAAGGCGTTTCGCCTTCGGCGGCGACCACCGTGCCGGAACCCTTGAGCACCACCACCGCGCCAAAGCGCCGCGCGAGGTTGTGCGCCACCTCGAGCCGGCGCGCCTGCACCTGAACCGTATCGAGCGCGGCCAGCCGCGCCGCTTCGAGCGGATGCGGCGTCAGCACCGTGGCCCAGCCGCGGGCGTGGCGCTGGGCCAGCAGCGCCTGCAAGGCAGTGTCTTGCGCCACGGCGTTGAGCGCGTCGGCATCGAGCACCAGGCGCGGTGCGCTGGCCAGCACGCGCGGCAGGTGAGCGCGCACCGCGTCGCCGCCGCCGCAACCGCACACCACCGTCATTGCCTCCAGCGGAAAGGCGTCGGCGCGGCGCAGCATCAGTTCGGGCTGCGACGGGTCGAGCAGGGGCGCTGACGCGTCGAGCAGGCCCACATAGACCCGGCCGGCGCCGTGGTGCAGCGCCGCCGATGCCGCGAGCAGCGCGGCGCCGGCCATGCCGGGCGCACCACCGATCACGGCGACATCGCCAAAGCTGCCCTTGTGCGCGGCATGCGCGCGCGCCTGCTCGGCGGGTGCGCCGCTGCGCCGTGCGATCGGGGCTTCTGCCACGGCGGCGACACCGAGGTCGTCGAACCAGACTTCGCCCGCGGCGTCGCGGCCGTGGCCGGTGAACAGGCCTGGCTTGAGCGTCAGCAGGCTCAGGCAATGGCGCGCGTGGCGCGCGTGGGGCGCGGCGCCAAAGTCGAATTGCGCGGCACCGGTGTCGGCGTCGAGGCCGGAAGGTAGATCGACGCTGAGCAGCGGCGCGCTGCCGCCGTAGAGCCGGCTCAGCCATTGCGCCATGTCGCCGGCGGGGGCGCGTGCGGCGCCGATGCCCAGCAGGGCGTCGATGCCCAGGTCGAAGCGGTCGGGTGGTGTCGCCGCGATAGGGATGCCGGCCGCCTGCGCGCGGGCCAGCGCCTGCGCGGCGTCCGGCGGCAGGCGGGCGGGGTCGGCGCACAGCGTCACCACCGGCGCGAAGCCGCGTTCATGCAGCGCCAGCGCGGCTTCCAACCCGTCGCCGCCGTTGTTGCCGGGGCCGCAGGCGATCCAGATGCAGCGCGCGTCGGGCGCCAGCGCCATGGCCAGCCGGGCGACCGCCAGGCCGGCCCGGCGCATCAGCGTGTGCGGTGGCAGGGCCTGCGCAGCCGCCCGCTCGAGGCGGCGCGTGGCGGCCACGTCGAACAGGTCGGCGGGGTGGTCGGCGGTGAGGCGGCGGGGCATGCGCGCAGTGTGCACCGGCGGCGGCGCGGCGTCAGCGCAGGCGATCGACGCCGAAACCGCTCAGCTCGACGCCAGCCTCCTGGCCGCCCACCAGATCAGCCAGCACGCGCGCGCTGCCGCAGGACAGCGCCCAGCCGCTCGAGCCATGACCCAGGTTGAGCCAGACGCCGGGGATGCCGCTGGCGCCGATGACGGGCGGGCCGTCGGGCAGCATGGGGCGCGCGCCTTTCCAGCGCTGGACGCCTTCCTTGAGCGCGGCGGCGCCGGGGAACCAGTCGTGCAGCACCTTGTAGAGCGTCTGGAAGGCGTCGGGGTCGATGACGTCGAGCGCGCCACCCAGCTCGGCGCCGCCGGCCACGCGAACGCGCTGGCCGATGCGCGAGATGGCGACCTTGAAGCGCTCGTCCATCACCGCGCTGGCCGGCGCGTTCATCGGCTCGCGGATCGGCGCCGTGAGCGAGTGGCCGTAGACCGGCGCCAGCGGGATGTCCAGCCCCAGCGGGCGCAGCAGCGCGGCCGATGCGATGCCGGCGCACATCACCACCGCATCGAAGTTGAGCGCGGGCGAGCCGCCGGCGAGCACCAGCGAGCGCGGCGCGGCGCGGCTCAACGGCGCGATGTCGCAGCCGAAATGAAACTGCACGCCCAGCTCTTCCGCGTCGCGCTTGAGCAGCAGCGCGAACTGCCGGCAGTTGCCCACCTCGTCGTTCGGCAGGTGGATGGCGCCGGCCAGGTCGGTCTCGTGGCTCAATGCCGGCTCGATGCGGCGCGCTTCGTCGGCGTCGATCTCGCGGAACACGCTGCCGGCCTCGCGCAGCACGTCGAGCCCGGGCTGCACCAGCTTCTGTTCGCGCCGCGAGCGCAGCAGCACCATGTAGCCGTCGCTGCGCTCGTAGCTCAGCTCGCGCGCCGCGGTGATTTCATGCAGGCGGGTGCGGCTGTAGAAAGCCAGGCGCTGCAGGCTGGCGCGGTTGCGCAGGTAGGTCTCGAGCTTGCAGGCACGGCGCCAGCGCGCCATCCAGCCGAAGTCGCCGGCGTTCAGCGGCCAGCGCAGCTTGACGGCGCCATGCGTCGCGAACAGCGAGCGCAGCACCTTGCCCGGCATGCCGGGCGCGGCCCAGGGCGTCACGTAGCCCGGCGCCACCAGGCCGGCGTTGGCAAAACTGGTTTCCTCGGCGGCCGCACTGCGGCGTTCGAACACGGTCACTTCGTGGCCGTCGACGGCAAGTTCCCACGCGGTGGTGACGCCGATGATGCCGGCGCCAACGATCGCTATCTTCATGAGTGAATTGGTGCGGAGACGCGCGACCAACGGCGCGCGAAGGGGAGAGAGGGCCAGAGCATAGACGAGCCGCGGGGCTGTTTCGCGTTGCCCGACGCAATACTGGAGCGCAGCCATGCACTGCGCCACCCAGGGTGGAAGGCGGGGCCGCGGCGCGCGCCGCGATCAGGCGTGCGAAAGCCGGTCTTCGACCTGTTCGGCCAGGCTCAGGAGGTCGTCGTCGTGCAGCGCCGCGTGCCACAGCATCAGGCCCACGGGGGCCTCGCCCGGCGCGTGGCAGGGCAGGCTGATGGCGCAGCCGTCGAGCATGTTGACCACCGACGGATTGCGCAGCAGCAGGGCGTTGACGCGAAAGAAGGCCTCGTCGCGCTCGGCGCCGGGCGCCACGCTGGCGATGGTGGGCGCGATGATCGGCACGGTGGGCGAGAGCACGGCGTCGAAGCCGGCGAGGGCGGCTTCCATGCGCGCGATCCAGTCGCGCCGGGCCGCCACCAGGTCGATCAGTTCGTAGCCCTTCATGCCCGCGCCCTTGACGATGCGCTGCGCGACGCGCGGGTCGTAGCCGGCTGCGCTGCGCTCGAGCAGCAGCCGGTGCCAGGCGTAGGACTCGACGGCGGAAAAGCCGCCAGTGGCGTTGATGGCAGGCAGGTCGCCCAGCGCGGGCAGGGTGATGTCCTCGATTGCCGCGCCGGCCTCGCGCAAGGTGCGGACGCTGCGCTCGAAGGCCTGGGCCACCGGTGCCTCCAGCCCGTCCAGGAAATGGTTGGTGACCACGGCCAGGCGCCGCGCCGAGAGTGCTTTGGCGCTGCGCACCACCGTGCGCGCCGCCAGGATCTCGTGCGCCAGGACGGCGTCGCGCACCGAGCGCGTCATGGCGCAGACGGTGTCGAGCGTGGTCGACAGCGGCAGCGCGCCATCCGCCGGCACCAGCCGCGCGGTGTTCTTGAAGCCGACGATGCCTTGCAGCGCGGCCGGGATGCGGATCGAGCCGCCGGTGTCCGAGCCCAGGCCGATGTAGGCGGCGCCGGTGGCCACCGACACGGCGGCGCCGGACGACGAGCCGCCGGGAATGCGCGGTCCCAGGTCGTCGGGGAAGGGTGCCGCATTGGCCGGCGTGCCGTGGTGCGGGTTCACGCCGACGCCGGAAAAGGCGAACTCGGTCATGTTGGTGCGTCCGATCAGCGCGCCGCCGGCCGCCTTCAGGCGGGCCACGGCGACGGCATCGGCCTTGGCGGCAGGCGCGTGCGACAGCACCTGCGAGCCGGCTGGCGTCGGCTGGCCGGCGATGTCGAACAGGTCCTTGGCGGAAAACGACAGGCCGGCCAGCGGCTGTTGTGGCGTGGCCGCCTCGGCGGCCTGCCGCGCCTGCTCGAACATCGGCCGCACGAAGGCGTGCGCGCAGGCGGGGCTGCCGGCAGCGGCGATGGACCGCTCCATTTCGGTGCGTGCGGTGGTTTCGGCGGCGCGCAGGGCGAGGCGGGTGGCGTGCAGGTCGTTCAGCATGGGCAAGGCGTGGGGTGGGGAGGGAAAACCAGGGTGTCCATGCTATACTCTTTGGGTTTCGCTGATGGGGCTTGCCCCATGCGTGCCGGCGCTGTCCGGTACGCCAGTTTCGAAACGTATCCGCAAACCAGCCCATTCAAGGTGTTGCGTGCTGCTCCTCTCGGGGCGGCCGCAAAAACGGGCCGGATTTTAGACATAACCTTTGGAGTAAATTCAATGTCGACCACCATGCGCGAAATGCTGGAAGCCGGTGTCCACTTCGGTCACCAAACCCGCTTCTGGAACCCCAAGATGGCTCCGTTCATCTTCGGTCACCGCAACAAGATCCACATCATCAACCTGGAAAAGTCGCTTCCGATGTTCCAGGACGCGATGAAGTACGCCAAGCAGCTCACCGCCAACCGCGGCACCATCCTGATGGTCGGCACCAAGCGCCAGGCTCGCGAGATCGTGGCTGAAGAAGCGCGCCGCGCCGGCGTGCCTTTCGTCGACACCCGTTGGCTCGGCGGCATGCTGACCAACTTCAAGACGGTCAAGACCTCGATCAAGCGCCTCAAGGACATGAAGGCCCAGCAGGAGGCTGGCCTGGACAGCCTGAGCAAGAAGGAGCAACTGACCTTTACGCGCGAAATCGAGAAGCTGGAAAAGGACATCGGCGGCATCCAGGACATGACGGCGCTGCCGGACGCGATCTTCGTGATCGACGTCGGCTTCCACAAGATCGCCGTGGCCGAAGCCAAGAAGCTGGGCATCCCGCTGATCGGCGTGGTGGACTCCAACCACTCGCCCGAAGGCATCGACTACGTGATCCCGGGTAACGACGACTCGTCCAAGGCCGTGGCCCTGTACGCCCGTGGCATCGCCGACGCGATCATCGAAGGCCGCGCCAACGCCGTGAACGACGTCGTCAAGGCTGTTGCCGAAGGCGGCAGCGACGAATTCGTCGAGGTCGAAGAAGGCGCCTCCGCCTGATCTGCTCCTTTGGAGCCTGAAGAAGGGGCTTCGTTGCCCCTTTTTTTTAATCTGAACACCTGAATCTACGGAGATACAAATGGCAGCAATCACCGCAAGCATGGTTGGCGAACTTCGCGCGAAGACCGACGCCCCCATGATGGAATGCAAGAAGGCGCTGACGGAAGCCGACGGCAACATGGAAAAGGCCGAAGAGCTGCTGCGCATCAAGCTGGGCAACAAGGCCGGCAAGGCGTCGGCCCGCGTCACGGCTGAAGGCGTGGTCGCCGCGTATGTCGACGGCACCGTCGGCGGCATGATCGAGATCAACTGCGAAACCGACTTCGTCACCAAGAACGACAGCTTCATGGCGCTGGCCAAGGCCGCGGCCGAACTGGTGGCCAAGCACAACCCGGCCGACATCGCGGCACTGGGCGCGCTGGCTTACGAGCAGGACGGCTTCGGCCCCACGCTGGAAGAAGTGCGCAAGGGCCTGATCGGCAAGATCGGCGAGAACATGACCTTCCGCCGCTTCAAGCACTTCAACTCGGGCGCCAAGCTCGCGTCGTACCTGCACGGCACCCGCATCGGCGTGCTGGTCGAGTACGAAGGCGACGACACCGCGGCCAAGGACGTGGCGATGCACATCGCCGCCATGAAGCCGGTCGCCCTGTCGACTGCCGACGTCTCGGCCGAGCTGATCGAGAAAGAGCGCGCCGTGGCCGCCGGCAAGGCCGACGAAGACCGCAAGACCGCCGAAGCCGCTGGCAAGCCGGCCCAGTCGGCTGAAATCGTGGCCAAGCGCGTCGAAGGCGCGGTGCAGAAGTTCCTCAAGGAAGTCTCGCTGCACAACCAGGCGTTCGTGAAGAACGACAAGCAGACCGTCGAGCAGATGCTCAAGGCCGCCAACACCTCGATCAAGGGCTTCACGATGTACATCGTGGGCGAAGGCATCGAGAAGAAGGTCGACGACTTCGCTGCTGAAGTGGCCGCCCAGGTGGCTGCCGCCAAGGCCGCCGCCTGAGGCCGGCCCGCGCCGCGAGCTGCCCCAAAGGGCGGTGTCGCGGCGTACTTTCCCCGTTTTACACTCCGCCCCGCCATCCACACCAAGGAAAATCACATGTCCGACGCGCCTCGCCCAGCCCACAAGCGCATCTTGTTGAAGCTGTCGGGTGAGGCGTTAATGGGTGACGATGCCTTTGGCATCAACCAGGCGACCATCGTGCGCATGGTCGGCGAAGTGGCGGAAGTGGTGCGCCTGGGGGTGCAGGTCGCCGTCGTGATCGGCGGCGGCAACATCTTCCGCGGCGTGGCAGGCGGCTCGGTCGGCATGGACCGCGCCACCGCCGACTACATGGGCATGCTGGCCACGGTGATGAATTCACTGGCGCTGGCCGATGCCATGGACAAGCAGGGCCTGGTGGCCCGGGTGATGTCGGCCATCGCGATCGAGCAGGTGGTCGAGCCCTATGTCCGCCCGAAGGCGCTTCAATACCTGGAAGAAGGCAAGGTCGTGGTGTTCGCCGCGGGCACTGGCAATCCCTTCTTCACCACCGACACTGCAGCGGCGCTGCGTGGCGCCGAGATCGGCGCCGAGCTGGTGCTCAAGGCGACCAAGGTCGACGGCGTGTACAGCGCCGATCCGCACAAGGACCCGAGCGCCACGCGCTATTCGACGCTGAGCTTCGACCAGGCGATCGCGCAGAATCTGGGCATCATGGATGCCACCGCCTTTGCCCTGTGCCGCGACCAGAAGCTGCCGATCAAGGTGTTCTCGATCCTGAAGGCCGGTGCGCTGCGCCGCGTCGTCATGGGCGAGGACGAAGGCACCTTGGTGCATGCCTGAAACAATGCGGCGCGCCCGGTGGGCGCGCCTTGAGGAATCGCAGAGATGACCACCACCATTGCCGAAATCCGCAGCGCGACCGACGTCAAGATGAACCAGTCGATCGCGGCCTTCCAGAGCAACCTGACGCGCATCCGCACCGGCCGCGCCAATCCGGCCCTGCTCGACACCATCCACGTCGACTACTACGGCTCGATGGTGCCGCTCAGCCAGGTGGCCAACGTGTCGCTGCTGGACGCGCGCACGATCAGCGTGCAGCCCTGGGAAAAGGGCATGGGCGCGAAGATCGAGAAGGCCATCCGCGAAAGCGACCTGGGCCTCAACCCCGCTTCCATGGGCGACCTCATCCGCGTGCCGATGCCGCCGATGAGCGAGGAGCGCCGCAAGGAAATGACCAAGCTGGTGCGCACCGAAGGCGAGAACGCGAAGATCGCCACGCGCAACCTGCGCCGCGACGCGAACGAATCGGTGAAGAAGCTGGTCAAGGACAAGCTGGCCTCGGAAGACGACCAGAAGCGCGCCGAAGCCGACATTCAGAAGGTCACGGACCGCCACATTGCCGAGATCGACAAGCTGGTTGCTGCCAAAGAGGCGGAGATCATGGCGGTCTGAGATGAACAACGCGCCGGCGATTCCCCATCACGTTGCCATCGTCATGGACGGCAACGGCCGCTGGGCCACGCGCCGCTTCCTGCCCCGCGTGGCGGGCCACAAGCAGGGCATCGAGTCGCTGCGCCGCTGTGTCAAGGCGTGTGCCGACCGCCGCATCGGCGTGCTGACGGTGTTCGCCTTCTCGTCGGAGAACTGGAATCGGCCGATCGAGGAAGTGTCGGGCCTGATGGAGCTGATGGCGCTGGCGCTCGGGCGCGAAGTGCCCAAGCTCAGCCGGGACGGCGTGCGACTGCATTTCATCGGTGAACGGCGCGGCCTGTCCGACAAGATCGCCAAGGGCCTCGCCGACGCGGAGGCGGCCACCGCGCACAACACGCGCCTGCAATTGAACGTCTGCTTCAACTACGGCGGGCGCTGGGACATCGCCCGCGCCGCCGCCCAACTGGCCGAGCGCGGCGAAGCCATCACCGAGCTCAGCCTCGACCGCGCGATGGCGCTGTCGCACGTGCCCGATCCCGACTTGTTCATCCGTACCGGCGGCGAGCAGCGCCTGTCCAATTTCCTGCTGTGGCAGAGCGCCTACGCCGAGCTGTACTTCAGTGATCGCCTCTGGCCCGAGTTCGACGAAGCCGCGCTGGACGAGGCCATTGCCGCCTACCAGGGGCGCGAGCGCCGCTTCGGCCAGACTTCGGCTCAGGTGACCGACCTGCCGTCGCCCGCACGGCAATCGGCCTGAGCCCCATGCTCAAGCAGCGCATCATCACGGCCGCGATCCTGCTGGCCATCCTGCTGCCGGCCCTGTTCTATCCCTCCTACGTGCCCTTTGCCGGCGTGATGCTGGTGCTGATGGCGGCCGCCGGCTGGGAGTGGGGTCGCCTCAACGGTTGCGGCCCGGCCGGCGCCGTGGCCTGCGGTGCGGTGGCGCTGGGCAGCTGCGCGCTGGCCTGGTGGTCGGGCTTGATCGCGCAGCCGCTGCCCTTGCTCTGGCTGGTGGCGGGCGCCTGCTGGGTGCTTGGCGGCGCCGTGCTGCTGCGCGTGGCGGTGCCGGGCTGGCCCAGGGTGCCGCGCGCGGTGCGCCTGGTCGGCGGCCTGCTGGCCCTGTGGGTGGCCTGGCTGGCGGTGGTGCAGGCGCGCATCCTGGGCATCAACTTCTTGCTGTCGGTGCTGCTGCTGGTCTGGACCGCTGACGTGTTCGCCTACTTTGCGGGCCGCGCCTTCGGCCTGAAATTCACACGCGGCAAGCTGGCGCCGTCCATCAGCCCGGGCAAGAGCTGGGAAGGCGTGTGGGGCGGCATGGCCGGCGTGATCGTGCTGGCCGTGTGCTGGGTTGCGGCCGACGCGCGCGCCGACGCCAGCGTTGCCAGCCTGTACACCCGGCTGGCCGCGCAAGGCTGGTGGTACCTGCTGCTGGGCGTGGTGTTCCTGACGGCCATGAGCGTGGTCGGCGATCTGGTCGAATCCCTCATCAAACGCAGCGCCGGTGCCAAGGACAGCAGCAACCTGCTGCCGGGCCACGGCGGCGTGCTCGACCGCATCGACGCCTTGCTTCCGGCCCTGCCGCTGGCCATGATGCTGATTTCCCTTTCAAGATGAACAAGCAACGCGTTTCCGTGCTCGGCTCGACCGGCTCCGTCGGCGTCAACACGCTCGACGTGATCGCGCGCCACCCCGAGCGATTCGAGGTGTTCGCGCTGACGGCGGCGACCCGCGTGGAGGAAATGCTGGCGCAATGCGCCGCCGTGCGGCCGCGCTTCGCCGTCATGGCCAGCGCGCCGCACGCGGCGCTGCTGGCCGACAAGCTCAAGGCCAACGACATCGCCACCCAGGTGCTGGCCGGCCCGGAAGGGCTGGAGCAGGTGGCGGCGCACGAGGAGGTCGATGCCGTGATGGCGGCCATCGTCGGCGCGGCCGGCCTGGCACCCTGCCTGGCAGCGGCGCGCGCCGGCAAGCGGCTGCTGCTGGCCAACAAGGAAGCCCTGGTGGTGGGCGCCGACCTGTTCATGCAGGCGGTGCGCAGCGGCGGCGCCACGCTGCTGCCGATCGACAGCGAGCATTCGGCCATCTTCCAGTCCCTGCCCGAAGATCCGGCGACCTGGTCGCGCCGCATCGAGAAGATCATCCTCACCGCCTCGGGCGGTCCGTTTCGCACGCGCGATGCCGGCAGCCTGGCGAGCGTGACGCCCGAGGAGGCCTGCGCGCACCCCAACTGGGTGATGGGCCGCAAGATCTCGGTCGACTCGGCCACCATGATGAACAAGGCGCTCGAAGTGATCGAGGCGCGCTACCTGTTTGGCGTCGCGCCCGAGCAGCTCGAGGTGGTGATCCACCCGCAGAGCGTGGTGCATTCCATGGTGCAGTTCACCGACGCCTCGGTGATCGCGCAACTGGGCACGCCCGACATGCGCGTGCCGATCGCCTGCGGCCTGGCCTGGCCCGAGCGCATCGAGAGCGGCGCCGCGCGGCTGGACTTCCGCAGCCTCTCGGCGCTGAGCTTCGAGACGGCCGACGACGCCCTGTTCCCCGGCCTGGCGTTGGCCTGGCAAGCGTTGCGTGCCGCGCCCGGCACCACGGCCGTGCTCAACGCGGCCAATGAAGTGGCGGTCGAGGCCTTCCTCGACCGGCGCCTGCGCTTCGACCACATCCACGCCGTCAACCTGGAAACTTTGGAGCGGGTGCTGCCGTCCAAGCCCGCATCGCTGGCCGACCTGCTGGCGCTCGACGCGTCGGCGCGCGCGGCGGCCAAGGCCGCCCTGCAGCGGCTGGCGGCCTGACCTTTGCCCTGACTGGAGTCGTGATGCTCACCGTGGTTGCTTTCATTGTCGCGCTCGGCCTGCTGATCGCCGTGCATGAGTACGGCCACTACCGGGTCGCCGTGGCCTGCGGGGTGAAGGTCGAGCGCTTCTCGGTCGGCTTCGGCAAGGCACTCTTCCGCTGGCAGCCCAAGCGCCAGCATCCGGGCCAGCAGACCGAGTTCGTCATCGGCGCCTTTCCGCTCGGTGGTTTCGTCAAGATGCTCGACGAGCGCGAGGGCCCGGTCGACCCGGCCGAACGGCACCGGGCCTTCAACACCCAACCGCTGCGCGCGCGCGCCGCCATCGTCGCGGCCGGGCCGATTGCCAACCTGCTGCTGGCGGTGCTGCTCTACACCGCGGTCAACTGGATCGGCGTGCAGGAACCGATGGCGGTGCTGGCGCGGCCGGTGGCCGCTTCGCTGGCCGAACGGGCCGGCGTGCAGGGCGGCGAGCACGTGCTGGCCGCCGGCTTCGACGGCGAGACCGCACCGCTGCAGTCCTTCGAGGAGCTGCGCTGGTACATCACCCGCGGTGTGCTGGAGCAGCGCGACCTGCAGCTGGACATCGCGGGCGAGAGCGGGCGTGGCTCGCATGAACTGCTGCTGCCGCTGAGCCAGGTCGACACGCAGGAAGTCGACGCCCAGCTGTTCCGCCGCATCGGCGTGGTGGCGCCGCTCACGCAGCCGGAAATCGGCGAGGTGATCGCCGGCGGCGCGGCCGAGCGCGAAGGCCTGCAGCGCGGCGACCTGGTGCGCAGCATCGGCGGCGTGCCGATCCTCGACGGGCAGCAGCTGCGCGAAGTCATCCGCGCCTCGATCGACGGCGACCAGCCCCGCGCGCAGCGCTGGGTGCTGCAGCGGGAGGGGCGCGAGATCGAGCTGCAGGTCTCCCCCGACGTGCAGCAGGACGGCGCGGCGCTGGTCGGGCGCATCGGCGCCTACGTGGGCGCGCCGCCGGCCATGGTCACGGTGCGCCAGGGCGCGGTCGACGGCGTGTGGAAGGGCGTGGTGCGGACCTGGGAGGTGTCGGCCCTGACGCTGCGCATGTTCGGCAAGATGATCATTGGCGAGGCATCGCTCAAGAATCTCAGCGGCCCGCTGACCATTGCCGACTACGCCGGCAAGTCGGCCAGCATGGGCCTGACCCAATACCTGAGCTTCCTGGCACTCATCAGCGTGAGCCTGGGCATCCTGAATTTGATGCCGCTGCCCGTCCTCGATGGAGGGCACCTGATGTATTATCTTTGGGAGGGCCTGACCGGCAAGGGCGTCTCCGACGCATGGATGGAGCGTCTTCAGCGCGGCGGCGTTGCGTTGTTGCTGGTCATGATGTCGATCGCACTCTTCAACGACGTGACGCGACTCTTTGGATAACTTTCTTCCGGCCCCTCCGCGCCGGTGCAAATCACAGATGAAAAACAAGATCACTCGCTCGCGCCTGCGCAGCGTTGCCGTGTTGGTTGCAGGCGCAGTTGCTGCCGCGGCGGCCTGGGCGGTTGAACCCTTCACGGTTCGCGACATCCGCATCGAGGGCCTGCAGCGGGTGGAGGCCGGCACGGTGTTCGCATCGATGCCGCTTCGCGTGGGCGATACCTACAGCGACGAGCGAGGGTCCGCTGCCATTCGCGCGCTGTTCGACCTCGGCCTGTTCAAGGACGTGCGCATCGACGTCAACGGCAACGTGCTGGTGGTGATCGTCGAAGAGCGGCCCACCGTGGCCAATGTCGACTTCGTCGGCACCAAGGAATTCGACAAGGAAGCCCTGATCAAGTCGCTGCGCGAAGTCGGCCTGGCCGAAGGCCGCCCCTACGACAAGGCGCTGACCGATCGCGCGGAGCAGGAGCTCAAGCGCCAGTACATCAGCCGCAGCCTCTACAACGCGGAGGTGGTCACCACCGTCACGCCGACCGAGCGCAACCGCGTCAACCTCACGTTCTCGGTGACCGAAGGCGAACCGGCACGCATCCGCGAAGTGCGCATCGTCGGCGCCCAGGCCTTCAGCGAGTCGACCTTGCTGGGCCTGTTCGACCAGGACACCGGCGGCTGGCTCAGCTGGTACACCAAGTCCAACCAGTATTCGCGCGCCAAGCTCAACGCCGACCTGGAGACGTTGCGCTCCTACTACCTCACGCGCGGCTATCTCGAGTTCAAGATCGATTCGACCCAGGTCGCCATTTCGCCGGACCGCGAAGACCTGACGCTGACCGTCAACATCACCGAAGGCCAGAAGTACGTGGTGTCGGGCGTCAAGCTCGAAGGCAACTACCTGGGGCGCGAGGACGAGTTCAAGTCGCTGGTCACGATCAAGCCGGGCGAGCCCTACAACGGCGAGGAGGTTACGGCCACCACCAAGGCCTTCTCCGACTATTTCGGCACCTTCGGCTTTGCCTTTGCGCGCGTCCAGGCACGCCCGGAAATCGACCGCACCAACAACCGCGTGGCGCTGACCTTGCAGGCCGACCCGGTGCGCCGCGTGTACGTGCGCCGCATCAACATTGCCGGCAACAACCGCACGCGCGACGAAGTGGTGCGCCGCGAGTTCCGCCAGTACGAAGCCTCCTGGTATGACGGCGATCGCATCAAGCTGTCGCGCGACCGCGTCGACCGCCTGGGCTATTTCACCGACGTCAACGTCGATACGCAGGAAGTGGCGGGTTCGCCCGACCAGGTCGACCTGACCGTCTCCGTGGTCGAGAAACCCACCGGCACGCTGCAGTTGGGTGCCGGCTTCTCCACCGCCGAAAAGGTGTCGCTGAGCTTCGGCATCTCGCAGGAAAACGTGTTCGGTTCGGGCAACTACCTGGGCCTGCAGGTCAACACCAGCAAGTACAACCAGACCATCTCGCTGACCAGTACCGACCCGTACTTCACGCAGGACGGCATCTCGCGCACCTTCGACCTGTACCACCGCAAGACGCAGCCGTACTACGCGGAAGACGGCGACTACTCGCTCACCAACCAGGGCGGTTCCATCCGCTTCGGCGTGCCGTTCAGCGAGAGAGACACGGTGTACTTCGGCGTCGGCCTGGAGCGCTACGGTTTCGATCCGGGCAGCAACCTGGCGCTCGCGACGCCGCAGGCCTACCGCGACTACTTCGGCTGCCAGCTGGACGCTACCGGCGCCGTCGTCGTCGGCTGTACCAACGACAGCGTCTGGGGCATCCCGCTGACGATCGGCTGGTCGCGCGACAGCCGCGACAGTGCACTGGTGCCGACCCGTGGCTTCTTCCAGCGCGCCAATCTCGAGGTGGGCGCGGGCGGCGACATGAAGTACTACCGGGGCGGCTACCAGCTCCAGACCTTCATTCCCCTCAACAAGCAGTACACCCTGGCCTTCAACGGCGATCTCGGCTATGGCCGCGCCTACGGCGAGAACGTCTACCCGATCTTCAAGAACTACTACGCCGGCGGCCTGGGCTCGGTGCGTGGTTTCGAGCAGAACTCGCTGGGTCCGCGCGACACCGTCACGACGGCGGCGCTGGGCGGTACCAAGAAGGCGGTCTTCAACGCCGAGATCAACACGCCCTTCCCGGGGGCGGGCAACGACCGCACCCTGCGCCTGTACGGCTTCTTCGACTTCGGCAATGTGTTCGCCGACCGCACGGAAGGGCAGACCGATGCGCAATACGAAGCGCAGAAGAAGTGGCGCGCTTCGGTGGGTATCGGCATCAGCTGGATCTCGCCGCTCGGCCCGCTGCGCCTGGCCTACGCCATTCCGGTCCAGTACCAGGATGCAGACCTGCTCAACGGAATCGAGAAGGATAGAATTCAGCGCGTCCAATTCCAGATCGGAACGTCCTTTTGATGACCCATTTCCTCCGTGCAACGGCAACGCTGCTGTTGCCAGCTTTCCTGCTGTGCGGTGGTGGCCCGGTGCAGGCGCAGACGCAGGACACGTTCCGCATCGGATTCGTCAATCCTGACCGCGTGCTGCGCGAGGCCCAGCCGGCCAAGAATGCCCAGGCCAAGCTGGAGGCCGAGTTTTCCAAGCGCGACAAGGATCTGCAGGCGCAAGGCGAGGCACTGAAGTCGGCATCGGAGAAGTTCGAACGCGAGGCGCCGACCCTGTCGGACAGCCAGCGCACGGCGCGCCAGCGCGCCCTGATCGACCAGGACCGCGAGTTCCAGCGCCGCCGTCGCGAGTTCCAGGAAGACCTGAACGCGCGCAAGAACGAAGAACTTCAGCAGGTCTACGACCGCGCCAATCGCGTCGTCAAGCAGGTGGCCGAGGCCGAGCACTACGACGCCATCCTGCAAGAGGCGATCTACATCAATCCCAAGCACGACATCACCGACAAGGTGATCAAGGCGCTCAACGCCACGGCCTCCACTTCGGCAGCGCCGCTGCCGGCGGTGGGCAAGTAGCGCACCGCGCAGGCGGGCAATACGTGTGGCGCTGCAACTTGGCACCATCGTCGATGCGCTGGGAGGCGAACTCCATGGCGAGCGCGCGCAGCTGATCGAGCGGCTCGCCCCGCTGGGCGCCGCGCAGGCCGGTGAGCTGGCCTTTCTCAGCAATCCCAAGCTGGCCCGCGAGCTGGCCGAATCGAAGGCTGCCTGCGTCATCGTGGCGCCGGCGATGCGCGATGCGGCCGCCGCGCGCGGCGACTTCATCCTGACGGACGACCCCTACCTGTACTTTGCGCGGCTGACGCAGCTGTGGAAGGCGCATCACGCGCCGCCCAAGGGCGCGCTGGTGCACCCGAGCGCGGTGATCGACCCCGAAGCCGATGTCGATCCCACGGCCGAGATCGGCGCCCTGTGCGTGGTCGAGCGGGGCGCCCGGATCGGTGCGCACACGGTGCTCAAGTCACGCGTCACGGTGAGCGAAGGCTGCACCATCGGCGAGCGCTGCCTGCTGCATCCCGGTGTGGTGATCGGGGCCGACGGCTTCGGGCTCGCGCCCAGCAAGGGCACCTGGGTCAAGATCGAGCAGCTGGGCGCGGTGCGCATCGGCGACGACGTCGAGATCGGCGCCAACACCTGCATCGACCGCGGCGCGCTGGGCGACACGGTGATCGAGGACGGCGTCAAGCTGGACAACCTGATCCAGGTCGGCCACAACGTGCGCATCGGCAAGCACACGGCCATGGCCGGCTGCTCGGCGGTCGCGGGCAGCGCCGTGATCGGCGCGCATTGCACGGTGGCGGGCGCCGGCATGGTGCTGGGCCACCTCACGCTGGCCGACCACGTGCACGTCTCGGCGGCCTCGCTGGTGACGCGTTCGATCCACAAGCCGGGCCAATACACCGGCGTCTTCCCCATCGACGAGAATGCGGCCTGGGAGAAGAACGCCGCGACGCTGCGGCACCTACATACCTTGCGGGAGCGCATCAAGGCGCTCGAGAAGCGGCTTCCGCAGGACAAGACATCATGACGCTCGATATCCATCAGATCCTCAAACTGCTGCCGCACCGTTATCCCTTCCTGCTCGTCGACCGGGTGCTGGAAATGGAAAAGGGCAAGACCATCAAAGCGCTCAAGAACGTGACGATGAACGAACCCTTCTTCAACGGCCACTTTCCGCACCGCCCGGTGATGCCGGGCGTGCTGATGCTCGAAGCCATGGCGCAGGCCGCCGCGCTGCTGTCTTTCCACTCGCTGGACATCGTGCCGGACGAGAACATGGTCTATTACTTCGCCGCCATCGATGGCGCGCGTTTCAAGCGCCCGGTTGAACCGGGCGACCAGTTGACGCTGGAAGTGGAAATCGATCGCGTGAAGGCGGGCATCTCCAAGTTCAAGGGGCGTGCCCTGGTCGGTACCGAAGTCGCGTGCGAAGCACAGCTGATGTGCGCCATGCGCCAGATCAACTGATGCCGCACTGCGCATGAGCCTGATTCACCCGACTGCCATCATCGAGCCGGGCGCCCAACTCGACGCCACGGTGTCGGTGGGGCCGTACACGCTGATCGGTGCCAAGGTGCGCATCGGCGCCGGCACCACCGTCGGCGCGCATTGCGTGATCCAGGGCCGCACCACCATCGGCAGCGAGAACCGGATCTTCCAGTTCGCCTCGCTCGGCGCCGCGCCGCAGGACAAGAAGTACGCCGGCGAAGACACCGAGCTGGTGATCGGTGACCGCAACACCATCCGCGAGTTCTGCACCTTCAACCTGGGCGTGCCGCAGGCTGGCGGCAAGACCACGGTGGGCGATGACAACTGGATCATGGCCTACACCCATATTGCGCACGACTGCCATGTGCGCAACAACGTCACCATGTCCAACAACACCACGCTGGCCGGCCACGTGGAAATCGGTGACTGGGTGACGGTGGGCGGCCTGACGGGCATCCACCAGTTCGTCAAGATCGGCGCGCACGCCATGCTCGGCTTTGCCAGCGCCGTGACGCAGGACGTACCGCCCTTCATGCTGGTCGATGGCAATCCGCTGGCGGTGCGCGGCTTCAACGTCGTCGGCCTGCGCCGGCGCGGCTTCTCCAGCGAGCGCATCGCGGCCGTCAAGCAGATGCACCGCCTGCTGTACCGCCAGGGCCGCACGCTGGAAGAGGCGCGCGAAGCCATCGCCGCACTGGGGCGCGAAACACCCGATGCGCAGGAGGACGTCGGCCTGATGATCGACTTCCTGGCCAGCGCCACGCGCGGCATCGCGCGTTGAGCGGCGTCATGGCAACGACACCGCGACAGTTCGCGCTGGTCGCGGGTGAAGCCTCCGGCGACCTGCTGGCCGGCCTGGTGCTCGAGCGGCTGCAGGCGCGCTGGCCCGGCCTGCAGGCGGTCGGTATCGGTGGCCCGACCATGATCGCGCGCGGCTTCCAGAGCTGGTGGCCGCAGGAAAAGCTGGCCGTGCGCGGCTACATCGAGGTGCTGCGGCACTACCCCGAGATCGCCGGCATCCGGCGCCAGTTGAAGGCGCGCCTGTTGGCGCAGCAGCCCGACCTGTTCATCGGTGTCGATGCGCCGGATTTCAACCTCGGCCTCGAAGCCGGCCTGCGCGCGCAGGGCGTGAAGACGGTGCATTTCGTGTGCCCGTCGATCTGGGCCTGGCGCGCTGACCGGGTCGAGAAGATCCGCGCCGCGGCCGACCACGTGCTGTGCATCTTCCCGTTCGAGCCGGCGCTGTTGGCGCAGCACGGTATTGCCGGCAGCTACGTCGGCCATCCGCTGGCGCAGGTGATTCCCATGGCGCCCGATCGCGCCGCGGCGCGCGCCGCGCTGGGGCTCGACGACCAGGCGCCGGTGGTGGCGATCCTGCCCGGCAGCCGCCAGTCGGAGCTGCGCTACATCGCGCCGCGCTTCTTCGCCGCGGCCGCCGAGATGCACCGCGCCGACCCGCGTATCCAGTTCATCACGCCGGTGCTGCCGGCGATGCGAGCGCAGGCCGAGGCGCTGCTGCAGGCCAGCGGCATGGCCGCCCACGTGCGCCTGGTCGACGGCCAGTCGCACGCCGTGCTGGCCGCCTGCGACGCGACCCTGATCGCCAGCGGCACCGCCACGCTGGAGGCGGCGCTGTTCAAGCGGCCGATGGTGATCGCCTACAACATGAACTGGCTGACCTGGCGCCTCATGATCCGCAAGCAGCTGCAGCCCTGGATCGGCCTGCCCAACATTCTGTGCCGCGACTTCGTCGTGCCCGAGCTGATTCAGCACGAAGCCACGCCGCAGGCCCTGGCCGAGGCCACGTTGACGTGGCTGCGCGAGCCTGCCAAGGTGCAGGCCTTGCAGCAACGCTTTGCGCAGCTGCACACCGAGCTGCTGCGCGACACCCCGAAACTCTGCGCCGATGCGATCGAAAAAGTTCTTGAAGGCTGAGCAGGCCACGCTGGTGTGGGACGCACCGGGCCTGATCGCGGGCGTCGACGAGGCCGGCCGCGGGCCGCTGGCCGGGCCGGTGGTGGCGGCCGCCGTGATCCTGGACGACCTGCGGCCGATTCGCGGGCTGGCCGATTCCAAGACGCTGACCGCACTGCAGCGCGAGCGCCTGCACGACCAGATCATGTCCAGGGCGCTGTGCTGCTCGGTGGCGCAGGCCAGCGTCGAGGAAATCGACCAGATCAACATCCTGCAGGCCACGATGCTGGCGATGCGGCGGGCGGTCGAGGGCCTGCGGCTGCGGCCGGCCAAGGTGCTGGTCGACGGCAACCGCCTGCCCACGCTCGACGTGCTGGCCGAGGCCATCGTCAAGGGCGACGCACGGGTGAAGGCCATTTCTGCCGCCTCCATCCTGGCCAAGGTGCACCGCGACCGCCTGTGCGCCCAGCTGCACGACGAGTTTCCGCACTACGGCTTTGCCGGCCACAAGGGTTACGGCACGCCCGAGCACCTGGCCGCGCTGCGTGCCCACGGCGCCTGCGTGCACCACCGCCGTTCGTTCGCGCCGGTGGCGGCCACGCTGGCCAAGCCGGTCGGCGCCGCCGAGATCGATGCGGCGGTGCTGCGGCCGTCCAGCGCGCAGTCCAGCCAACGCCTGTCGGCCGCCTCATGAGCACCCCCGACACCGTCGAGATCAGCTCGCGCGACAACCCCTTGCTCAAGGAATTGCGCAAGCTGGCGCACGAGCCCGGCGCCTACCGCAAGCTCGGCCGCGTCTGGCTGGAGGGCGATCACCTGTGCCGGGCGGCGCGCGAGCGCGGCGTGCGGCCGGCCATCGCCGTATTTGCCGACCATTTCTGGCCGCAGGCGCAGTTCGAGTGGGCTGGCGTTGCGGCCAAGACGGTCATCGTGCCGGCCGCCTTGCTGCAAGGCGTGAGCGGCCTCGAATCGCCGGCGCCGATGGGCTTCGTGATGGACCTGCCGGGTGCGCCCAGCCTGCAGGCGGGCGTGCCGACGGTGGTGCTCGACCGCCTGCAGGACGCCGGCAACGTCGGCTCGATCCTGCGCAGCGCCGGTGCCTTCGGCTTTCGCCAGATCGTCGCCCTCAAGGGCACGGCCGCGCTGTGGTCGCCCAAGGTGCTGCGTGCCGGCATGGGCGCGCATTTCGGCCTGCAACTGGTCGAAGGCGTGGACGCCGGTGCGCTCGACGCGCTGGCGCTGCCGCTGGTGGCCACCAGCTCGCACGCCGGCCAGTGGCTGCACGAAGCCCAGGCCGGGCGGACCCTGCCCGAACCCTGCGCCTGGCTGATGGGTCACGAAGGGCAGGGTGTTTCGCCCGAACTCGAGGCGCGCGCCACGCACCGGATCCGCATTGCGCAGCCGGGCGGCGAGGAGTCGCTCAACGTGGCGGCGGCCGCCGCGATATGTCTTCATGCGAGCGCGACACTTCGCGTAAGTACGTAGGCTGCAGGCTATAATCAAGGGCTTTCCCGCTCATACCTCGCCCGCCGCGCACGCAAGCCAACTCTTCGACGAAAGTTGCAACCCGAAGCCATGTCTTGGGTTCGCCGTGGGCGTCATCCATCCGGAGAACCCAGTGCTTTTGTCCCTCAAGGGAGCCTTCCCGCCCGCCATCCTGGCGCTTGCAGACGGCACGGTCTTTCTCGGCAATTCGATTGGTGCCGCCGGCACCACCGTCGGCGAGGTGGTGTTCAACACCGCCATCACCGGCTACCAGGAAATCCTCACCGACCCGAGCTACTGCCAGCAGATCGTGACGCTCACGTATCCGCACATCGGCAACTACGGCGTCAATGAAGAAGACATCGAAGCCGACAAGATCCATGCTGCAGGCCTGATCATTCGCGACCTGCCGCTGGTGGCCTCGAACTTCCGCCAGACCGCCACGCTCAACGAATACCTGGCGCGCGGCAACACGGTGGCCATCGCCGGCATCGACACGCGCCAGCTGACGCGCCACCTGCGCACCGAGGGCGCCCAGAACGGCGCCATCGTCGGCCTGGCAGCGGGCGAACAGGTCACGCAGGCGCTGATCGACAAGGCCATTGCGGCGGCCAAGGCGGCCCCGCTCATGACCGGGCTCGACCTGGCCAAGGTGGTCTCGGTGCGCCAGACCTACGACTGGAGCCAGACCGAGTGGAAGCTGGGCTCCGGCTACGGCGTGCAGATCACGCCCAAGTTCCACGTCGTGGCCTATGACTTCGGCGTCAAGAAGAACATCCTGCGCATGATCGCGCAGCGCGGCGCGCGCATCACCGTGGTGCCGGCGCAGACGCCCGCGGCCGACGTGCTCAAGCTCAAGCCCGATGGCGTGTTCCTGTCCAACGGCCCGGGCGATCCGGAGCCTTGCGACTACGCCATCGCGGCGGTGCGCGAGCTGATCGAAACCGGCGTTCCGACCTTCGGTATCTGCCTGGGCCACCAGATCATGGCGCTGGCCGCCGGTGCCAAGACCTTCAAGATGAAGTTCGGCCACCACGGCGCCAACCACCCGGTGAAAGACCTGGACACCGGCCGCGTCAGCATCACCAGCCAGAACCACGGCTTTGCGGTGGACGAGAAGTCGCTGCCGGCCAACCTGCGCCCGACCCACATCAGCCTGTTCGACAACACGCTACAGGGCCTGGCGCGCACCGACAAGCCGGCGTTCTGCTTCCAGGGCCACCCTGAAGCCTCGCCCGGCCCGCACGACATCAGCTACCTGTTCGATCGCTTCACGGCACTCATGGAAAAGCACAAGGCGGAGGCCACGAATGCCTAAGCGTACCGACATCAAGAGCATCCTCATCATCGGCGCCGGCCCGATCGTCATCGGCCAGGCCTGCGAGTTCGACTACTCCGGCGTGCAAGCCTGCAAGGCGCTGCGCGAAGAGGGCTACAAGGTCATCCTGATCAACAGCAACCCGGCCACGATCATGACCGGCCCGGCCACGGCCGACCTCACCTACATCGAGCCAATCACCTGGCCGAC